>Ga0189277_10015_pt1 | contig 430401 bp, 398 predicted proteins | sample N26A32minimetaG_FD_130325 | JGI IMG/M metagenome (GOLD analysis project Ga0189277, IMG submission 130325) | Marine microbial communities from the Costa Rica Dome - N26 A3-2 mini metaG | ecosystem: Environmental > Aquatic > Marine > Oceanic > Photic zone | place: Costa Rica: the Eastern Pacific... | reverse complement strand
TCCGGAACGGGCTGAGGAACCAAGCTTCTTTTTCCGTTTTCCGGACTGGAAAGTGCCCCAACTTGGCCAGCGTGGAAACGATGTCAATGTTGCGGGCTTTTTCGCAGTCCATTCTTTTTTCTTTCATTGTCTCAAGTTTTGTTATTTCTCCTACCTTCTTACCTAACCCAATGATGACTAGGGTTTTCAAGCTAGGTCAGATGTTTTTTCACCTTATCTGCCTTACCCCAAAAGGTAGGTAAGGTAACCCTTGGTTAGATGGGGAGTTTATATCCTACCTAAGATTTAGCACTACGACCATTGGCTTCATCCTGCTCTAGGTAACTAGGTAGGTATTATTCTTCTTTCTTTGCAAATTCCATTTCCCATGGGCTCTCCCCAAAGAGTGGTCGGGCCAAGTAGCCGTATACCTGGCGTTTGGAGTGTTTCACTTTTCGAAAACCGAAACCCGCCAATGCCCGTCCGATATTGATATGGTTCAATCTAAGATTTAGACAACCGGTTTCAACCATCACATCCGATGCTGTCCTGAAGTCATCCATTTCAGTGGATTTTTCGTAATACTTAGCAACCACTTCCTGCTCGGAGGTTAATTTGGTGTACTTCTTATTTCTTTCTTCGTTCTCTTGGATATCCCCAATGGAGAGTTCGGAATCGAAGTTTGGGTCCAAGTAGCCCAAATGGTAGGCCTGAGACCATACCTTGTTGATATCGATTTCTTTGGAATACGAAAAATCGATTTTTCCCTTGAGCTCAAAGCAGAGCCAACGGACCGATCCGGTCTCATCATTTAAAAAGGATGACATATTGGTGGACCCTACGAACGAACATATTCTCGATAAGGTTGTATTCTTTCTATCATATGGCAGGCGTTCATTTATAAAGGTCTTGGAAAAAAATGACTTTAGGGCATTCACATCCTTTTTGGACAGCACGGCCAGCTCGTCCAGATTATATAAAAAATTCCGACACAGCTGTATCCGTGCATCCTTGTCGTTACTGATGTCCTCGGCCATGTATTCTGCCAATTCGGGTGGACATAGAAAACGACACCATGTGGACTTCCCAGAGTTCTGTCCCGGATGGGAAAGCACAAAGGCCTGCTTGTTGAAGTAGTTCGGTTCCAGGGCACATTTGACAGCACGTACCAACCATTTCTTGAAATGGTAGTGGAAGGCTTCTTTCTCATAGGTCGGCACATAGGAGGCCAAATCCAGGATATAGTCCTTACCGTCCCACTTGGGAAGGTTGGTGAAATATTCCTTAATGGGATTACATTTCGGTATCCACTCCGAACGGATGAGTATCTCCAGTTTTCCGGTCGGGATATCCACCCCCGCTTTAGCGAGCTCTATAATAAGGGAGTTCAGGTTCAGGTAATGCCAATCCCTGGAACCTTTAAGGGCTATCTGGAAATCGTGGGAAATTTCATTGTACATGATATCATACTTGGTCCCTAAATATTCCATGGTGTAGTCATACACCGTTTTCTTCTTTGAATCCTTGACAAAGTACAGGGTATTATCATCCTTAGCCGAAACCATTACCTTCGATTTTAGAATGAGGGCCGTTATGCTTCTCATTGATTTCATCTTGGGACACCCGACTATTTTGAAGAAGCCAATCGTTGAGCTTCTTCCTTTCAAAGAATATCATTTTTCCATTGGGCTTGGAATGCGGGATATTTCCCGCAGCGGTCAGCTTGTACAGATAGCTCCTGGAAATTCCGGTATAGTCACAGGTCTCCTCAAAGGTGAGCACCTCTTTGTTGGCTATCATTAGCCGTTCCAAACGATCCAGTCGTTCAAGTATCAATAAATTGTTCATTTGCTTCTTTTTAAGATTAAAAAATGAACAAAAGCGCTTTTGTTTTCTATTGCAGAATTCTTGGAATAAAAGTAGAGACAAAAGGGAACAAATGTTAACCAATACTATAAATAGTTATTCACAAAAATTTGACAAACAGATAGTTGACTAATTTTATCCAAATACTATCAAATTAAATTTGACAAATTTTATATGTTTTCAAATGGCTCCATTTGAGGCTAATGGATTTTATGGAATATTGTGAGGATTCGAGTTATTAACAATCGAAAATTAGTTGCAGCAAAATTAAAAATCAGGATTTAGCCTATTTTTGGGTTCTGGACATACTACTGAAGGATTATAATTTCGTAGTTAAATAGATGGTCTATTTAAAATTTTGATTGCGTTACCTGGCATTACTCAATTTGAAATTTTGTCCTTTTGAAGCTCTTTAATTCATTTTAAATCCTATTGTAACCATCTGGTATTCTAAAAGCATATAACAGTTAAAGTATTGTTAAAAAGGTGCCCCTTTCGGTGTCACTGTAAATTTTAACCTTTCAGAACCCCTGAAAACACTAGGTTTTTTTATTTGAAGAAGACCCTCTTCCTCCGCTTAATGACGTGAAAAGCCCCTTAAATAGGGGCTTTTTATATTATACACAACTTAGAGAGTTTGTTTTGTCTTATTAAAGGTGTATCACCTTTTCAAAAAAAAGATTCCTGAAAACAGTCTGTTCTGAATTGTGCCAATCCATTGATTGTCCAAATAATTTGAATCCTCATTTGATGGTTCTTCCTGTTCGGGTATTTTAAGCTTTCTATATTCCATGAGTACTTTTTTACATCGGGTGCAAGTTGATTATCATTAAATACTTTCAAAAAATGTCATGATGATTTCAGGCAGGTTCACATCTCGATTAAGGTTTCCCAAATAGTCCGGCCAATCCTTAAAGTCTGGATTAGCAAAATGATGTCCACCATTCATAATTTCCAAAGTGGATATTTTTATGCTTGATCCAAATGACGAATAAGTCCTTTGTACAGCCCTCGAGTTATCCCTTGGATAGGTGTCTTCATAATCTATTTTTGATTCCAGTTTTGATTCTCCAGGCAATAGGCTTAGCCAATAATCACGCGTTGCCTCCAAGGACATTACACATCCCCGGGTTTGCCCATCACCAGACCAAACTTCTCCTCCCCCATAAGGGTTTATAGGGTCTGTAGTCCCATTTATCAACAGCATGGAAACTGCTTTATGGCTACTTGTACAGTCATCATTATCCGAAACGGGAAGGTTGGCACCAACTACTGCAAAACCCTTAAATTCACTGGAGGCCACCTTGGCCAATTTAAAACACATGTGCCCCCCATTTGAATAGCCTACGGCGTAAACATCCAAGTCATCAAAGTCGAATTTACGCTTCAACCTTTTCTTTATATCCAAAAGAAACGTCACGTCGTTACTATTTTCCAATTTTGCTGGATAGGTCGCCTTTGCCCTGCAATCGTTCCAATTTCCTTTATGCCCTTCTGGATAGACTATAATGGTGTTACTGTCCTGTAGGGCCAATGTATTGAATTGCCCACCTACCACTTCTTCCATAAAATCCATGCTCATACCAGAACCATGAAGTACAAATACGATTTTTGCCTTGCCACTATTTTCCTTGGGCTTCGTGTATTTAAAGAATCGAACCTTATCATCGACTTTCAACGAATCCACATACGACATTTGTGCATTCATCATAATAGGCATTGCAATAGCGAAAAGCCATAAAACGGCGTTGGATGTATAATTCTTCATCATTTTAAGATTAATGGGTTTTAAGTTGCGTAGAGCTCCTTTTAACCCTACGCAACTTTTTTGATTTTAATGTAGTATTTGGGTAAAACCGTATAGACAATCAAACCCAACTGTGTTTTCAGAAAATGCAGACATATCCAATGTGGCATTTAGGGTTGATCCTCCTGCAAAACCGGAATAGATACCTGTACCCGACACCACATTATCTGTTGTGTTTTCTTTCTTGATGAAGGCGTTCATATTAGCCGGTGGAGCCGGTATCATATCAATAAGGTTATGTAGCACCAAGGTGCTGTTTTGGGGGTCTTCAAACAAGAACACCGTATAATTTTCACCAAACATGCTGCCATCTTCAAAAGTTTCCGCACCTACGTTGATATCTATCACCGTGCCCATACTCTCCCCTGTTGCGGGATTGTACATGGTCATTTCAAAAGCATTTCCAGCGACGGACAAGTCGGTTCCCGGTAACTTGAAGTTTTCAACCATTTTACCTGTTACCGTTCCCTTTGCATTTATACTGAACATTGGGGTTGTTGTGGGGTCTTCATTGATGATACCCCCTTCATAATCATCATCGCTACAGGATAGCAATGCCATAAGACTAAAGGTTAGCGCTATGAGTTTAAAAATCACTTTTTTCATTTTGTACAGAAATAATAATTGTTCATGATGTCGTGTTCGTAATTTTCTACGGTAATGGTACCAAAACCTGCTTCCGCAAGCATTTCTTTAGCCTTTTCCACTCCCCAAACTGTTCCCAGGCCCATTCCGCCCTGTGCAAGCGAAACGGACATGCAATGCAATGTTGAGGCGGTATAAAGAAATGGCGCCAATGGATGTTCTTCGTTATTCTCCAAATTGGAGGAAGCATTGATGTCCATCATAAGGTATTGACCTACGTCTTTTTTCAACAAAGCATTTATTTTGGAAAGGACCTTGTCCGGGAATGCCAGGTCATGGATAACATCAAAAGTTGTGATCAAGTCAAATTGCCTGTCAAAATGATAATCCAGCACATCGGCCTCAAAAAAATCAACATTTTTAAGTTCAGCTATCCTTGCCATGTTTTTGGCACTCTGTATAGGCTCTGGACAAATATCTATACCCACAAATTGACTGTTGGGAAAAGTTTTGGCCATTTCCATGAGTATTTTCCCATCACCACACCCAACATCCAGTACATCAATCCCTTTGGAAAGGAGCTGCAACAAATCTGGTTTGTGTTTTAGGATATTGTCAATAAGGTTATTTCCCACATTGGCATTGCTGATTTCCCCCATAACCTGATAGAATCTACCATACTCTGAGTAGGGTACTCCTCCCCCATTTTCAAAACAGTTCACTATTTTGTCCTCAACACCAGACCAAACGGGCAAGATAGAGGCAATGGCTGCCATGTTTTTTTCATTTGATTTACGCGTGAGGAAAAAGGCATTTTCGGCAGGTAATAGATAGGTCTTGTCCTTTGCATTATACTCAACTACCTTTCCACAAACCAAAGCTCCCAACCACTCCCTAACATACCGTTCGTTCAGCCCGGCCGATGTGGCTATTTCCGAAGAGGTGGACGGTTCCAAGGTATCCATTACGTCAAACAACCGGGTTCGGTGCCCAATAGAAATCATTGTCCCCAGCGCAGCGTTGTTTATAACGGACATCATTTGCCCTGCAAAGGCTTCCATTTTGTTCGCATCACTAGGGATTCGGGGCAAACAAGAATTACACATAATTTTATTGTTTTAAGATTATTATGTGCAAACTTATGGGGGTTGCTTTGGCGGGAATGTTCAAATAAGTCCAAAGAATTGGCAAATTGGACCAAATCTATGAATTCATGGAAGCGCGATATTTTGTTGGCGTAACATCTTGCTGTTTTTTAAATGTTTTAATAAAGTGTGAAGCGCTTTCAAAACCACATCTAAAAGCCACTTCATTGATGTTCAAGTGAGAGTTCCCCAACAACTTTCTGGCCAATTGCAGCTTTCTATTGAGCAACCATTTTCCTGGTGCGGTTTTATACACTCTTACAAACTCCCTTTTAAAGGATGAAAGACTCATATTGCATAACTCTGCATACCCCGGAAGTTTTAGGGTGCTGGCATAATTCTCCTCCATAATTTGCCGTATCCCCACACGGTCGTCCCCTACCAATTGCAATAGGTATGATGATAGTTCGCCGTATTTGGGCTGGGTAAATAGATTTAATAACAGCTCATCAAACTTTACTTCCAAAAGTTCCTTGTTCACAACCTCCATATTGGCAAAATAGTTGAGAATGGTAAAAAAGAACACTTCCAGATTGGAATCTTGTTCCAGGGCAATTAAGTTTTCTTGGGTGCCGTATGCCAGATCTGCTCCATGGTCCATAACCTTCAAATAATCAAATTTGGACAAGAAATGGCCAATATAACTCTCTGGCAAAAAAAGCATCAGGGCACAATATTGCTCCTCAAAAAAGCTTTCACCAGTATACGCTCCTTTTTTCATAAAAAATACAGTGCCTTTGGCCACCGCAAGGTCTTGCCCCTTGGAACTGTATATTTTCTTACCGGATGTACAAAATACCAAACACCCCACTTCCGTCCAGAATTTGAACGTCCGGTCTTCCAAAAAACACTTGTATTCCACACAAAGTAAATCGCGGATAATCACTTTCTTGTAGATATCCAGTACTTTTAAAGTTTGATAAAAATTGATCATCTGTATTGACTTAAGTAATGATTATGATGATACAGACCAATTGTCTCGTCAACCTTTCAATTGTTTATGGTGCCGGTCAAATTCTCTCTGCCCTTCCGAGGTCAGGTAAGGATAAATGGCTTCCAATAACAGGCTACTATATTCCCGTATTGTCTTCTTGGCAACGCCTTTGGGGTGGAGTACTTGTGCAGACGACATCCAAAAATCGCCCAAAATTTGATAGCGTTTCCCAAGATTCCTGAACTGGTTGGGATACTGCTCCTCTTTCATTAAGCCTTTTTGAACAAAAGCGTCGAACAATTCGGTAATCTGCTCTTCCCTTAGCTTGGCCATACTCCGAAAGTGATATCTTATGGTCTTGTGTTCTTGCATCACCTCGGTAAAATTCAACAGTATGAATCGATAATTATAAAAATTGGTGGTTACCACTTCTGAAACATCAAACAGCAATTGTAAGCTGGCCTCCTTATTCTGATTGCCCAACATTACTTGATCGATGTCGTAAACCAATCTTCTATACAATTCGCCGATAATATCCTCTCTTTTTTTAAAGTGATAGTTTAGATTGCCTTGGCTAATACCCAAATCTTTTGCTATTGTTCGTAAGGTCACACTAGATGTTCCATACCTATTGAACAGTCGTAAAGCACTTTTTAATATGTTCTCTTTGGTATCTCCCACAGGGCAAACATACAAAATTTTAGTAAACTTGACCTATTTTAGTATATTTGACCTAATAATGAAAACCCCTTCACTTGACCTAAACATTCATCCTTTTGAAGTTGGGAACGCCTTCTGGTGTTAAGTCACGATTACACGTTGAATTAGTAAGGTCCGTTGCAAATTGACCTTGTGTAAAAGACTTATGTGTTTTATAAAATTTCAAAAAGTTCATCAAGCGGTTTTCGCACTTTTTTTCTAAACTGGGTATGGTCTTCTTTGGAACGATAGCCTACCGGAACAATAACACTTGCATTTAATCCCTGTTCGTCCAACCCCAGTATTTTATTGTATTTTTCCACCTCGTAGCCTTCCATGGGACAAGCATCAATCCGCAACTCGGCACAGGCCATCAAGAGGGTGGACATGGCCAAATAAGTTTGTTTTTCTGACCAAGACATCCAAGTAGTTTCATCCATTTCAATCAAACTACGCTTGATCAGGTTTCCATATCCTTCCAATTTATCCATGGGAGTTGCCTGTATTTGGGAAATGGATTGGATGTAGGCATCCACATCTTCTTCCTTTCGTTCCGTATAGTTACAGAACACAAAAAGATGGGAAGCATCTGTAATCTGGTCTTGGTTCCATGAAGCTATTTTCAACTCCTCCTTGAGTTTCTGGTTTGAAATCACCAATACTTTATACAACTGAAGTCCATAGGATGAGACCGATAATTGTATCGCCTCTTTCAGTTTATGCATGTCCTCTTCAGTCACTTTTCGGGTAGAATCGAATGTTTTGGTGGCATAACGCCACTTTAAATGCTCCAATAATTCCATCTATCTTTTCTCAATTACGATAGGAAATATTCCATATCGATATTTATGTACAAAAATAACCCATTGTATAAAACTGCGCTCAATACACCTTTCAACGTTAACTACGCCAAACTTTTACGACCTAGCCTATAGTAATTTAAATCAACACCATCATGAATCGAAAATCTATTATCAACCTAGCGCTAAGAATCATAGCAGCAGCAATTTTATTACAAACCCTATTTTTTAAGTTTACCGCAGCACCGGAATCGGTATACATTTTTGAAACATTGGGATTGGAGCCAGTTGGACGTATAGGCATCGGTGTATTGGAATTGGTAACAGCCATTCTATTGCTTGTCCCAAGAACCACCGGGTTGGGTGCTCTATTGGGGATGGGAATCCTAGGTGGAGCCATTTTATCCCATCTTACCCAACTTGGCATTGTGGTTCAAAACGATGGAGGTACTCTTTTTATATTGGCAGCGATCACTTTTGTTATCTGTAGTGTGTTGGCTTGGCAACATCGATTTCAAATCCCTGTATTGAAAACCTTGTTGAAAAAATGATAATACAGCGTTAAACCCAGCAACCGCTTTGGTGTATTGCAAACAGGGGTTGTACCTTGCGCAAAAAAGCACCTTTTCATGGATATTGATTCAAACCGGAATCTTAGCTGGGACGATTTTAAAAAAGTACAGATGGCCGTAGGGACCATTATTTCTGCTGAGGTTTTCAAAGAAGTTAGAAATCCCGCCTATAAAATGATCATCGATTTTGGCGAATTGGGAAAACGAAAGACTTCTGCACAAATTACCAAACTGTACAAACCTGAAGAACTTATTGGAAAACAAGTGGTGGCTGTGGTCAACTTTCCTCCAAAACAGATAGCAACCATGATGAGCGAATGTTTGGTGATGGGTGGTCTTGGAGAGGACAAGGAAGTCATCTTGATACAACCCGAACGAAAGGTAAAAAACGGTACGCGGATTGGTTAAAGCTACGTATCTTGTAGCTATATGCCCAGATACCTCCTTATTTACCCTATTCGTTTTTCCCTTTTGGGGATTTTTCTTTGTTGTCTTCTTTTTAATGTCTGGCATGGGCATTCACAGCAAGATTCCACTCGGATTGTCACTTATACCGATAAAATCATTTTAAAAGCCAACATAGATACCCGCGCCGATGCACTACTATACAGAAACCAAGATGAGGGTGAAAGATTGGAACTCACACCCAACAGTAGGTATCGGCTCTTCCTGTCTTTGGACTATGAATTTATAGGGGTAAGTGTGGGTCTGGTCCCAAAATTTTTGGGAGCCAACTCCGATGAGAATCTTAAGGGCAAATCATCATTTACAGATTATCAGTTTCGCTTTTTCCTGGGAAAATGGGTACAAGGACTCTCTTATAGTAAAACAAAGGGATATTATGTAAGAAATACAGCCGACTTTGCCCCAAACTGGACTGAAGGAACCGATCCATATGTACAATTCAACAATCTTACCAATTCCCATTATGGTATGTCAACTTCGTATGTTCTCAATCCGAACTTTTCATATCGGAACATCATCTACCAGAATGAGTGGCAAAAAGTGAGTAGCGGCAGTCTTATTCCAACCTTATATTATGACTACAATATTTTTTCTTTTGATGAACTGGGTATCAGTAGCAAGGAAAAGTTTTTTAATCTAAGACTTTCTCCAAGATATTTCTATACCCATGTATTCCATGAGAATTGGTTTGTTTCCGGTAACCTGTCCCCTTCCTTGGGAGTTCGCTTCTCCAAAGAGGAAACCATGGAATCTGAAGCTATAGAAATTGAGCACAGTACCTACTTTACACGCTCCTTTTCAACCGGATTGAATCTAGGTTACAGTTCAGAGAAGATTATTTTTGGTCTAAATCTTACCTTCAGCTCCGATTGGTATAATGAAGACAGCAACAGCAGTGTGGAAACTGACCAACTTTATGGAGTACTGTATTTTGGTTACCGTTTTCAGCCTCCAAAGTTTATAGAAAATACATTTAAACCCTTTTCAGGGAATTAAAGACAAAACATGAAACAACGAATAGCGCATATTTCTTTGGTAGTGAATGACTATGATGAAGCCATTGCCTATTATACGAAGAAGTTGGGATTTGATTTGCTACAAGACGTCCATTTGAACGAAGATAAAAGATGGGTGGTGGTAGCTCCAAAGGGAAGTCAAGAATGCAGCCTTTTGCTGGCAAAGGCTTCAAACGAACAGCAGAGCAACCGCATTGGCAACCAAACAGGCGGAAGAGTATTCCTATTTCTTTATACTGACGATTTTTGGAGAGACTTTAGGAAAATGAAAAGCTTGAATGTTGAATTCATTGAACCTCCGCGGGAAGAAATCTACGGCACCGTAGCTGTGTTTAAAGACCTTTATGGTAACCTATGGGACCTTTTGGAGCCTAAATAAATGGTTAGCACGCAGCTTTCCATGCAGATAAACGGTTAAAAACATCGATAAACGATACTCCAGTGTTATTTTATTGCAAAATGTTTAAAATTTTTTCGATGAAATGCATTTTTTAATCGGTAAAAGTGAAAACCTATGAAAAATTCATAAGTATTCCCTTAAAATCTTTTTGATCTTTGTCATGTATTAACCCCCAAATCAGAATATCATGACACGTTCACTTATCTACAGCCTACTTACTATCGGAATCCTCATCTGCAATGAAAATGCAAATGCACAGATGGATAAAGACCTTTTGCCCCATGTTATGGATGGCAACCTATCTACAATTGATGGTTATGTACCTTCCATGACCATTACCAAGGATGGCCAAACTGCATACTTTAGCAAGGCCACCTACCAAAAACCTTTATATGGAGTTTTTTCCAAGAAAGAACTCATCCATGAAATTTACAGAGTAGAAAACGTTGATGGTGAATGGAAAAACATGACCAAAATGGAAGTTTGTCCAAAATATGCTTCAGCAAAGCATCCTACTGTTTCCGATGACGGTAAACGCCTGTTCTTTGCCTCTAATATGCGTGGAAGCTTTGGGAAATATGATATTTATGTTGCCGAAATCAAATCTGACGGTAGCTTGGGCGTATCCAAAAACCTTGGACCCAAGGTAAACACCAAGGAAGATGAGCTATATCCCAACCTTTACAATGGAACCTTGTTGTTCTTTGCCTCCGAAGGAAGAGACGGTTATGGCGGTCTAGACCTCTACGCCACTCAAGTAGTATTGAATACCTTAACACCTTCCGTTAACTTAGGCGATCGCATCAACAGTGACAGAGATGACTATGCCATCCAACTAACGCCAGAAAAGGGACTTGGGTTCGTGGTCTCCAACAGAGGACAAAACCACACCATTTCGCAGTATACTGTTGCTTATGGACGAGCCAATAAGAATAATCATGACATTGCACAAAGGGATGCAAATCTTGAAACCGCAATGAACACCACAGTACAAGAGTATACAAGTACGTCGTTTGAGGACAAATAAAAACATAAAAACCTAAAGTCGGTCAACTACCTGAGGTGTCATCTGATTCTGTTTCATAGCCGAGATTTGAAACACTCATGACCATGATAAGAAAGACAGGGGGGAACTGACAGTCTATCATAGAAGCGGGTTGTATTATTTCAATCTGACCGATTTTACCAAGAATAGGATGCATTAAACTGCATCCTATTTTTTTGTATTATATTGAAATGCAATTCTTTAGACTCAAAATAATCCATGTTCAGTGTTTAATTCCAGTAAAACAAATCCAATTACAGGAATGCATTTGAACGAAAAACACTACAAAAAATTCTGTGGGAGTGAAAAAAAAACTAATTTAATTTTTGAAATAATACAAACCCAAATCTATTAGTCATGAAAAAAAACTACAACTCTCGGAAAAAAGGCATACCTAAAGCTACCTACAAGCTACTTTTTTAAGGTACTGAACAACCTTTTCTAAACTACATTTTGATCTGACCCCATAAGGGTCGACCTGCCCTATTTGTTTGATTCAGACAATGGCAGCACTAGGCGCGTGCATTTGCTTGTCAATGTAATGCCTCTGTCATATGTGTTCCATTTACCTGCTCATTCAACTGGCGGAACAGGTATTTTTTGCCCAAATTTTACCAAAAAAGGGATTTAATACTATAACAGAATCAGATGACCCCCAAATCTATGCGTCATGAAAACTCACCCTTTACAAATTGCGATCATCGACAATGATGAAAGCCTAAAACCTATGTACAAACTGTATTTTGAAGATACGGTGGAATATGAGCTGCACGGAATTTACAAATCAGTTCACGAGCTCTTGTCCAATTTTGGAAGAAAAACCCCTGACATCATTCTATCTGAAGTGACCTTGGCCGGCATATCCGGAATTGATGGTCTGGAATACTTCCTCAGGAAAGATGAAAACTTGAAAGTCTTGATGATGAGTCAAAAAAGCGATTTTAAGGTTATCAAGGAATCTTTCAAAAAAGGGGCCAGCGGCTACCTTACCAAACCGCTGACCAAAGATAGGCTCTTTGCTGCCGTTGTGGCACTAGATCAGCACGGTGTAGCCTTGGAACACGATGTGGCCAAAAAAATCATCCACTCTTTCCAGACCAAATCCTTTGATTCCTTTTCAAGAAAGGAAAACCAAATTGCCGAACTCCTTACCCAAGGATTCACCTATAAGATGATTGCGGACAAGCTTTGCGTTACGCCGAGCGCGGTCAATTTCCATATTCAAAACATTTATGTAAAACTCAATGTCAACTCAAAATCAGAAGCGTTGGAAAAGCTTCGCGAAATGGAAATGCGCCAATTGAACGCAGCATAAAACCCAAATCAAGCAAACAAAAAACCCTGACTAAAGTCAGGGTTTTTTATGGTTTATGCTATTTCGAGTGTTACTTTACTTCCTCAAAGTCAACATCCTCTACATTATCACCTTCTTTGGTGTTTCCACCAGCAGCGCTATCAGCACCGGCAGATGGATCAGCACCATTGGCCTGGGCCGCTTCGGCTTGAGCCTTGTACATCTCCTCGGAAGCCACTTTCCAAGCCTCGTTGATTTTTTCCAAAGCAGGCTCAATAACGGCAACATCCTTGGTTTCATAGGCTTTTTTCAATTCTTCCAAAGCATCTTCGATGGGCTTTTTCTTGTCATCGGACAATTTATCGCCAAATTCCTTCAACTGCTTTTCGGTCTGGAAAATCATACCATCGGCCTCGTTCAGCTTATCGGCCTTCTCTTTGGCTTGTTTATCCGCCTCGGCATTGGCTTCGGCTTCGGCTTTCATTTTTTGAATTTCCTCCTCGGTCAAACCTGAAGATGCCTCGATACGGATATCTTGGGTCTTGTTGGTAGCCTTGTCCGTTGCAGAAACCTTGATGATACCGTTGGCATCAATATCAAAGGTCACTTCAATCTGAGGCGTACCTCTTGGTGCCGGTGGAATACCGTCCAAGTGGAACCTACCAATGGTTTTGTTATCCGCGGCCATAGGACGCTCCCCTTGCAACACGTGGATTTCAACCGAAGGTTGATTGTCCGCTGCTGTGGAGAATACCTGTGACTTTTTGGTAGGAATGGTGGTGTTTGCCTCGATCAATTTGGTAAACACACTTCCCATGGTCTCGATACCCAATGAAAGCGGGGTAACGTCCAAAAGAAGTACATCCTTCACGTCTCCGGTCAATACACCTCCTTGGATAGCGGCACCTACGGCCACTACTTCATCAGGGTTCACCCCTTTGGATGGTTTTTTGCCGAAGAATTTCTCAACAGCCTCCTGTACCGCAGGGATACGGGTAGAACCACCTACCAAGATGATCTCATCTATATCACTTTTTGAAAGACCTGCAGATTTCAATGCGGTCTCACAAGGTGCAATCGTTCTTTTTACCAAATCATCGATCAACTGCTCAAATTTGGCTCGCGTCAATGTACGCACCAAGTGTTTGGGGCCTGACGCAGTTGCCGTTACATAAGGTAAGTTGATTTCGGTCTGTGCAGACGAAGACAATTCAATCTTGGCCTTCTCGGCAGCTTCACGCAAACGTTGAAGCGCCATGGCATCCTTACGAAGATCCATATCCTCATCCTTCATAAACTCCTCAGCCAACCAATCAATGATTTTTTGGTCAACATCATCTCCCCCTAAGTGGGTATCCCCATCCGTGGCCAATACTTCAAAAACGCCGTCACCCAATTCCAGGATGGAAACGTCATGCGTACCTCCACCAAAATCGAAAACCACGATTTTTTGATCGGTGTCTTTTTTGTCCAAACCATAGGCCAATGAAGCGGCTGTTGGTTCGTTGATGATTCGCTCCACAGTTAGACCGGCAATCTCACCAGCTTCCTTGGTGGCTTGTCTCTGAGAATCGTTAAAGTAGGCAGGAACCGTAATTACAGCACGGGTAACATCCTGACCCAAATAATCTTCAGCGGTCTTCTTCATTTTCTGAAGAATCATGGCCGAAAGCTCCTGAGGAGTATATAAACGGCCGTCAATATCTACACGCGGGGTATCGTTGTCTCCTTTGGTTACTTTATACGGCACCCTGTCCGCTTCCCTTTTGGATTCAGAGAACTTGTTCCCCATGAATCGTTTAATGGAATAAATTGTTTTGTTAGGGTTAGTGACCGCCTGTCTTTTGGCAGGGTCTCCCACCTTGATCTCTCCACCTTCCACAAATGCAATCACGGAAGGGGTGGTACGTTTACCTTCGGCATTTGGAATTACCACTGGCTCGTTACCTTCCATTACAGAGACGCAGGAGTTGGTCGTACCCAAGTCTATACCTATAATTTTGCTCATTGTATCTAAAGTTATTCTGTTTAAAATTCTTTTTGTCTCGTTCTTGAAGTGTCAATGATCATGCCATGCCCTAGAATATGACAAGGTGTCAGACCGTGTCTGACCATATTCCGTAAATTCCCCTATTAAGCTACCTTTCGAAACCAAAATATCCTCCAAACTTATTTCCTTCATTATCCAACCTACTTGTTATATTTGAAACATTAAATCGGATCTATGGAATGTATCAGTGTGTTTGATATGCTCAAGATTGGCGTGGGGCCCTCGAGTTCCCATACCCTTGGGCCTTGGAGGGCAGCCGAACGTTGGATTGGCGAACTCAAAGAACAGAACATTTTTGATGATATTGAACAGGTTTCCGTGTCTCTCTTTGGATCCCTTTCACTAACAGGCAAGGGCCATGCTACTGACATTGCCGTTGTCATGGGATTATTGGGCACAGACCCGGAAACTGTCCCTATTGATAGTATAGATTTGGCCATTGAAAATGTAAAAAGCAACAGCACACTCCAATTGGGAGGAACCCACTCCATAAAATTCGATTTTAAAAACGATATTGTCTTTAAAAAGGAATTCTTGCCCTTTCATTCCAATGGTATTCGTTTTGAAGCTCAGCTCTCCAATGGAAAATCAACTTCTGAAACCTACTACTCCATTGGGGGCGGTTTTGTGGTCAAGGAAGAATTGATTCACTCCAAAGAGAACAAGGAAACATTCAAGACCTTCCCCTACCCGGTTAAAACCGGGCAAGAATTGCTGCAATACTGTCAGGAAAACCAAAAATCCATTTCGGAAATCGTTTGGGAAAATGAACTTTCATTGCGTTCTTCCGATGAGATCGACACAGGTTTACAGCGTATTTGGGATACCATGTTGGAATGTATGTACACGGGTTGCCATACCGAAGGAAAACTTCCGGGAGGGCTCAATGTAAAACGTCGTGCTTTTGAAATGCATCAAAAATTAAAAGGCAATACTCCCTACACCACTCCTCAAGAATGGTTGGAAAGTATTCGGGACACTGAAGTTAAATTCCGCCAAATCATCAAATGGGTCAGTTGTTTTGCATTATCCGTAAATGAAGTAAATGCCTCACTGGGAAGGGTGGTCACTGCTCCAACCAACGGAAGTGCCGGGGTAATTCCTGCCGTTTTGATGTATTATATGGTCATTGAAAACCACGATGCCAACTTTGATGATGTTCGACAGTTTTTATTGGTGGCCAGCGAAGTAGGAAGTATCTTCAAGAAAGGAGCCACCATATCCGCAGCCATGGGCGGCTGCCAAGCTGAAATTGGAGTATCCTCGGCAATGGCCGCTGCTGGGTTGACAGAACTCATGGGCGGTACGCCTGAACAGGTTCTTATGGCCGCAGAAATTGCCATGGAACACCATTTGGGACTCACCTGCGATCCTATTGGGGGATTGGTTCAAGTGCCCTGCATTGAGCGCAATGCCATGGGAGCCATTAAAGCCATTAACGCTGCGGAGCTGGCCCTCGACACCGATCCAAAAGAGGCTAAGGTCCCATTGGACAAGGTGGTCAATACCATGTGGGAAACTGCAAAGGACATGAATTCAAAGTATAAAGAAACTTCTGAAGGCGGTCTCGCCGTAGGTGTTTTCCTTAGCGACTGTTAAATAGGATTGCATCAAAAAATACAGCATTGAATATCGCTTTTTCTTTCTTAATCGGTTAAATTTCATTAGTTTAGTGTAGAACTGTAGAGCAATTGGATTCTTTCATTTGATAGAGAGCTCGATTGATTGCTTCCCCCACAGAACCGGATGTTCCAAACATCGGTTGGCTAACACACAACAACATCATCATGAAAACAAAACTAAGCTTGGCCATTTTGGCACTAGCAGTGCTAATGGCTATTCACCTAGCTAGCGATGAATCCCAATCCATCGTGAACAAGGATAGGCAAAAAGCCTCATTCAGCTTTATTAAATGTACTCCTACCACTTACCTATTGGATATAGTGGATTCAACCCAACAAATTGCTCCCCTTTTTGAAAACTTGGGTGATTTGAGTTACCCCATCACCACTAAAAGCGAAAAAGCCCAAACTTTTTTTAATCAAGGTCTGCGGCTCACCTATGCGTTTAACCATGCAGAGGCCCACAGGTCTTTTATGGAAGCATCCCGATTAGACCCTACTTCGGCCATGACGTTTTGGGGTCAAGCCTATGCCTTGGGACCAAATATCAACGATCCCTTGCCTCCAGAAGACCGAAAAATAAAAACCAACGAAGCCATGGCAAAGGCCAAAAGCCTTAGCTCCTCGGCCACCCAAAAAGAGCAGGCACTAATCCTAGCACTTACGGCAAGGTATAGTGAAGATCTTACCAAAGATGTCGCGGAATTGAACATGGCCTATATGAACGAAATGGCCAAAGTTTTGAAAAAATACCCTGAAGATGCCGAGGTGCAAGTTCTTTATGCCGCTTCGGTGATGAACACAGTTCCTTGGAACTATTGGGACCAAGATGGGAATCCATCTCCCAACATTCCCGAAGCGAAGGCTGCTTTGGAAAAGGCAATGGAAATCAACCCCGATAACCCGGGGGCACACCACTACTATATTCACATGGTGGAATTACCAAAGCCCGATTTGGGCGTGGCCAGTGCGGATAAATTAGGTAAACTTATGCCCGCAGCTGGGCATATTGTACATATGCCCTCACATATCTACATTCGCGTTGGACGTTATTTAGACGCCGTGAAAGCGAATCAAGCTGCCATTTTAGCGGATGAGGATTACATTTCCCAGTGCTATTCACAAGGATTGTACCCTTTGGGGTATTATCCGCACAACATCCATTTTTTATGGTCCGCAGCCAGCTTGTTGGGTGATAGTGATATTGCCATAGACGCCGCAAAGAAAACGGCTGAAAAGGTTCCCGTGGGCGAATTTATCACCATGCCATTTCTCCAAGACTTTGCCTCCACTCCCATGCTGGCCTATACGCGTTTTGGCAAATGGAATGAAATCCTGACCATACCTGCCCCCAATCCAGACATAAAGCACCTGAACCTCATCAGACACTATGCCCGGGGAATGGCATTTGTGCGAAAAGGGAACGAAAAAGAAGCACAGGAAGAGCTGGATGCGCTTGAATCCTTAAAAAATGATCCAGATTTGGAAACCCTAGTGGCCACACCACATAATCCGTCCGTTAATGCCGCGAACATTGCCTATGAAGTAGTTGCGGGAGAACTTGCCGCCTTGAACGGGGACATCAACGGTGCAATAGAGCACTTGAGCAAAGCCGTTGAATTTGAAGACGGGCTTACCTACACGGAACCCGCTGCTTGGCACATTCCTGCAAGACAAAACTTGGGTGCAGTCTTGATGAATGCCAAAAAATATCAAGAGGCTGAAAAAATCTATCGGGAAGATTTAAGCGTGCTCAGGCAAAATGGCTGGTCATTGATGGGACTACACAACAGCCTTAAGGCCCAAGGTAAAATGGAAGAGGCGCAGGCCATAAAAGATGAGTTTGACAAGGCTTGGAAACATTCGGATATCTCCATAGAAACTTCGATTTTATAGATGAGAAAACCTTCTTCGCTAAAACAAAACGGCTCCAAAATACCAATGGCACTCATTGTCCTTGGTATTTTGGCAGTGGTTTATAGCATTTTCAAAAAGAACTCAAAATTGCCTGTTCTGGGACCAAAAGATTTCAATGCGGAGCTGGTAGACGTTAGTTTTCAAAATAATGCAGCACCTCATAGGGTTGCCAATTTTGAACTGATCAATCAGAATGGAGAAATCATTACCCAAGAAGATTATGGCGACAAGATTTACGTTACCGACTTCTTTTTTACAAGATGCCCTAGCATTTGTCCCATAATGACAAACCATATGGAGCAACTCCAGGAGGTTTTTCGGGATACCCCCGATGTGATGTTTTTATCCATTTCTGTAACTCCTGAAATGGACAGTGTCCCCATTTTAAAGGAATATGCCCTCAGAAATGGGGTATTGGATTCAAAATGGAACATCACTACGGGCAACAAAGAGCTTATTTACAACCTGGCCCGTAAAAGTTATTTTGCGGCTGTGGATTATGGAGATGGCGGCTTACAAGACTTCATTCATACTCCAAACTTTGTTCTTGTTGACAAAAAAAAACAAATTCGGGGCGTATATGATGGAACCAACAATGACGAAATCCATAAGCTGATTGACGCCATAAAAACCTTGACCGAGTAATCTTATCAATGCTTACTCTTCCATACAGCCAGCCTTGCCCCTGGTATCTATCAAGTAGATGATTTTCCAGTCACCATCAAAATTTACCAGTTGGAAAGAATTTATACCACAATGGCTGAAGGTATCGTTCAACCAAAATTCGTAGCCCACCCATGCATTGGCCATGGTACGGTCTACCTGAATGGAAAATGAGGTTAGTTTTTCCTCGAACTTGATACTATCGGGGATACTGCAAATTGAAGTGAGGAAATTTGAAAACTCCTCGTTACGGAATCGGGTCTTGCCCTCTTGGTCCCTACCCGTGGTCTGGAGTACCACCTGATCGGCCGAAACGCTTTTTATAATGGTGGAGTCCTGCTTATGAAATCCATCGAAAAAAGTTTCTATCACCTCTTTTATTTGTTGTTCGGAATCAACATCCGATGGGTTTGGGCCTTGGGCCGAAACTGTAAAACATAACGCAGACAGAAATACGAAACTTAGAAAAGTTCTCATGATATGTAGTTTTTTGATTGAAGCCCAATTTAAACAAATCTGCTTACATTTATCCTGTAAAAGAGAACCAGATGTCAGTTGCCAAAAAAGAATACAAGAGAATCACTGTGAAATCCCTCATCGAAATGAAGCAAAACGGTGAGAAAATTTCCATGCTCACCTCCTACGATTACTCCATGGCCAAAATTGTGGATGCCGCCAATGTGGATGTCATCTTGGTGGGAGATTCCGCCAGCAATGTCATAGCGGGCCATGAGACTACCTTGCCCATTACCTTGGATCAAATGATCTACCATGCCAGTTCTGTGGTCCGTGCCGCAAAAAGGGCACTTGTAGTGGTTGATATTCCGTTTGGCAGCTATCAGAGTGATTCCAAGGAAGCCTTGCGTTCCGCCATCCGCATCATGAAAGAAAGTGGGGGCCACGCCATAAAAGTGGAAGGCGGTGCCGAAATCAAAGACTCGGTAAGCCGTATTCTACAAGCAGGCATTCCTGTAATGGGGCATTTGGGGCTTACCCCTCAATCCATTTATAAATTTGGCACCTATACCGTTCGGGCCAAGGAAGAGGAAGAAGCGGAAAAATTGAAGCAGGATGCCAAAATGCTGGAAGAATTGGGCTGTTTTGGTATCGTTTTAGAAAAAATTCCCGCAAAACTGGCCAAAGAAGTGGCCGAAAGTGTTTCTATCCCGATCATAGGCATTGGTGCTGGAAACGGAGTTGATGGACAAGTTTTAGTGGTACACGACCTACTGGGCATGACCCATGAATTCCACCCCCGTTTTTTAAGAAGATATATGAACCTTTATGACGAAATGAGCAAAGCCATTTCTCAGTATGTAGATGATGTAAAAAGCAGGGACTTTCCTAATGAGGAGGAATCCTATTAAATTACAATCAGCAATTGTCAATTAACAATTCCCAACATTCCAACAAATACAATCTGGAAGTTCTCTACGAGGACAACCACCTCATTGTCATCAATAAAAGACCAGGAGACATTGTGCAAGGTGACAAGACCGGCGATACGCCCCTTAGTGATGTGGTCAAGCTATACCTGAAAGAGAAGTACAACAAACCGGGAAATGTATACCTCGGAGTAGTACATCGGCTGGACAGACCTACTTCAGGAATTGTACTCTTTGCCAAGACTTCCAAGGCTTTACCCCGTCTCAACAAGATGTTTGCTGAAGGCGGGGCCAAAAAAGTATACTGGGCCGTGGTTAAAAACGCCCCTGGGAAAGAAAGTGACACCTTAACCCATTGGCTTGTCAGAAATCCAAAACAAAACAAGTCTTATGCCCATACCAAAGAAGTCCCCAATAGCAAAAAAGCAATTTTAGAATACCGGACACTCAAGAAATTGGATAGTTACTTTTTACTGGAGATAGATTTAAAAACAGGAAGGCACCATCAAATCCGGGCTCAACTGGCAGCCATAGGCTGTCATATCAAGGGGGATTTAAAATACGGGGCCGAACGAAGCAACAAGGATGGAAGCATACATTTACATGCCCGTAGCCTTGAATTGGAACATCCTGTAAAAAAAGAGCCGCTCACTTTTTTGGCCTCACCACCCAATGAAACTATTTGGAATGTTTGCATCAACGCGTAACGGCCATGGCCTTTTCCCTAATTATTTGGGAAACAGGTTTGTTCTGTAGGTGGCTTTCCAACCAAGAAAGAATGTCTAAATACAAAAACGCTCTTTTTTCGTAAGGGTGGTTTTCATACTTCTTGAGTTCATTATATAGCTTCTGGAACTCATCCTTTAATTCATGTGGATAGATATCTCCCAAGCTCCTTAAAAATTTGATCATCTCTTTTTGAACTGCATGTAAGTCGTTCATTTTCAATAAGAACTTGTACGTACTCTTTAGTTGCACTTCAAGATGGTAATCCATGCCCGCTTCGTAGTGCGCCACCAAACTCAGCACCCTTGCGAAGCACATTAAATCCTCTCTCATCTTAAGATTCTTGTTGGAGATGATCTTTTTTAAGTAGGCAATGCAATTTTTGTTATCCCCGTTACCGAAATACAAACAGGCTATCTTATAGTAAAGCAGCATGATATGGTGCTCATCTATTCGTTCCCCGTGTTTTTTTATACCGTATTCAATCACATTGACCAGATACAACCCTTTATCAAAAGTACCTTCCAAAAAGTGAAGGTTCAACTTATTTGAATTGATGTACAGAAAGGCCAAGGAAGCTATATTATCGTTCTGTGGAAAGCTCGGGTTTTCAACTTGGGTTTCCAACTTATGCAAGGTTTCCCGAAACTGTGATGCATATTTTACAAAGAAAAGTGACTCCAATAGATAATGGTTACCCTTCAAATAAAAAACAGGGTTCAAGGCAATCATTTCTTCATGGTCGTAAAAGAGGTCTACCCATTTACTTGCATATTTATAGGCAGACAAAAAATCTTGAATAAGCAGACTGTACCACAAATGGGCTTTATATAGCCATAGTTTTTCCCGAAAACCAAGACTTTCCAAACTATAATTTGGCATGTGGGAATCAAAATACGACTTCACTTTTTTTAAATCCTCATCGCCACGCACATACCCCACTTTAAGCATCATTCCGTATAATTGCAGGGAAAGATTGGAGAGTTTGCTGGTCATCACATTTTGGGCAGAAAGTTCTTTTGCCTGCACGGCCAACTCATCGGCCCTATCCGGAATACTTCGGGTAATATATTGTGTTTCAATTATCTTTTCAAATTCCACAATCTCATAGGCCACATTCTTCTCTTCATTTTCAATGGCGACGGTTTTGGCCTTGTCCAGAATCTTCAAACTCTGCTTGTAGAGTCCTTTTTGATATAGTATAGTGGCAAAATCAAGCTGTTCGCGAATTTGCACTCGAATATTTTGATTTACCGGGTTCAAACGCAAGCTTACCAAAATCTGCTTGTACAGATGTGCTTTCAAATTGGATAACTGAGCCTTTTTCACAATGCCACTTTCCAGGATTTGACGCTCGTCGTAACTCCGCATTTTGTCCAATAGGTTAAATAGGGCCAAAAACTTGGCATCCGTATTGACCCCTAACCGGCCCACATACAGTTTAAACTGGCGCTTTTCTGATTTCGAAAGCGATTTTACCAGCACAAACAATGCATCCTTATGCGCATTTGTCATCGTAAAAAATATAATTTAAACAATTGAATATCAGTATACTATATAGCACTAAATACGATTTAACGTTGTATAAGGTTTTAACCTCACTTTTCCCTTTCCTCTCACCTTCTCTATTTTCGTGTATACACGACGAAACAGACAAATATAATGGGTAAAGATAAGGTACAAATTTTTGACACTACGCTAAGAGATGGGGAACAAGTTCCGGGTTGCAAGTTGGACACGGAACAGAAATTGGTCATCGCGTCACGTCTGGATGAGCTAGGTGTTGATGTAATTGAGGCCGGATTTCCCATTTCCAGCCCTGGAGACTTCAAATCTGTACAAGAAATCTCCAAATTGGTCAAAAATGCTACGGTATGTGGCTTGACAAGAGCCGTTAAAAAAGATATTGAAGTGGCCGCCGAGGCCATCAAACAAGCAAAAAAACCAAGGATACATACTGGAATTGGCACCTCTGATTCCCATATCAAATACAAATTCAATTCCACAAGGGACAAAATTATTGAGCGAGCCGTTGAAGCAGTTGCCTATGCAAAAACTTTTGTGGAAGATGTTGAATTCTATGCCGAAGACGCTGGGCGTACAGACAATGAATTTTTGGCACAGGTGTGCGAAGCGGTCGTAAAGGCCGGAGCAACTGTTTTGAATATTCCTGATACTACCGGCTACTGCCTTCCAGAAGAATATGGTGCGAAAATGAAATACCTCAAGGAAAATGTGAAGAACATTGATAAGGCTATTCTATCGTGCCACTGTCATAATGACCTTGGATTGGCCACGGCCAACTCCATTGCTGGGGTAATTAACGGTGCCAGACAAATTGAATGTACCATAAACGGTATTGGTGAACGTGCCGGAAACACTTCTCTGGAAGAAGTAGTGATGATTTTAAGACAACATCCTTACCTTAATCTGGATACTGGCATCAACAGTCAGTTGCTATGGGATACAAGTCGTATGGTCTCCCAAAAAATGGGAATGCCTGTACAGCCCAATAAGGCCATTGTGGGCTCCAATGCCTTTGCACATAGTTCTGGAATCCATCAAGACGGTGTAATAAAGCAACGTGAAACCTATGAAATCATTGACCCAAAAGATGTAGGGGTCAATGAATCTTCAATTGTGCTTACCGCAAGAAGTGGAAGGGCCGCATTGGCATACCGCGCCAAAAAAGTGGGGTACGAACTTACCAAGCTACAACTGGATGTGGTCTATGAAAACTTTTTGAAGTTTGCCGACCGTAAAAAAGAAATCATGGATGAGGACATCCATGAAATTGTGGAAACCAGCAATATCAGCATACAAAGTCTAGCTTAATTCTCGGTTTCTTTTAGACGCAAATCCTGTCATCACATGAATTTGAACATTGCATTGCTTCCCGGAGATGGCGTAGGACCCGAAGTATTGGCCCAAGCTGTAAAATGCCTTCAAGCGGTTGAAGAAACCTTTAACCATAATTTTGTGTTTAAAGAGGCTTCCATTGGAGCCATAGCCATAGATAAAAAAGGTGCGTCATTGCCAGAAAGCACCCTTAACCTATGTAAGGAAGCAGATGCTGTACTGTTAGGAGCCATTGGCCACCCTAAATACGATACCAATCCCAATTCCCCTATTAGACCCGAACAGGGACTGTTGAAATTAAGAAAGGAACTGGGACTCTTTGCCAACATAAGACCCGTAATTGCCCATTCGGCCCTCGTTGATAAATCTCCCTTGAAGAAAGAGGTTGTCTCGGGTACGGATTTTGTAATCTATCGCGAGTTGACCGGGGGAATTTATTTTGGGGAGAAAAAACTTAATGAAGAGGGTACGGTAGCTTCCGATCTCTGTGAATACTCTGAAGAAGAAATCAGTAGAGTGGCCCACCTCGCGTTTAAGGCTGCTAAAAACAGGAGAGGTAAACTTACCCTTGTAGACAAAGCCAATGTGTTGGAATCTTCCAGACTTTGGAGAAAAGTGGTTGCCAAAATAGGTGAAAGTTACCCTGATGTAGTGTTGGATTATTTGTTTGTGGACAATGCTGCCATGCAAATCATTCTGAAACCGACCCAATTTGACGTTATTCTTACCGAAAACATGTTCGGTGACATTATTTCTGATGAAGGAAGTGTTATTGGCGGGTCCATTGGATTACTGGCCTCGGCATCAATTGGGGAGGAAAGCGCACTTTTTGAACCTATCCATGGATCCTATCCCCAAGCTATGGGGTTAGACATTGCAAACCCTATCGCCTCTATTCTTTCGGTAGCCATGTTACTTGAGCATTTTGGTCTTATAGACGAATCGCTTGCCGTTCGAAATGCTGTGGATAAATCACTAAAGAAGGAAATTGTTACACCGGACCTAAAGCATGATAGTCAATATGGAACCAATCAAGTGGGCGATTTCATTGCTCACAACATTGTTGATATTGAAGATGATTTCAGTGTAAATGATGAGAATATCCATTTGGGAAAATCCACTATTATTTAAACATCTGTCTCTATAGGTTCCGAAGCCAGTTCTTGCATGGTTTCAGTAAACTGTTTTTTGAATTCCTCATACTTTTTGCCCGTCGCAGGCCCATTAAAGCCCGTATGAATCCTTCTGACTGCACCTTTTTTATCGAGATAAATGGTAGTGGGATAAGACAAAATATGGTTGAGCATGGGCAATTTTTCATTGGCTTTCTGTTTGTTGGAAGTACCAAACTGTGCCAGTAAAATGGGGTAATTTGCCCCTACCCTCTCTTTAAGGCGGCGAATACCCTCAAAAGCTTTTTCTTCGGTCTTGGCATATTCAAAGGCCAGAGCTACCAATTCAATGTTTAAATCTGGATGTTCTTTTAGGAAATCAACATAAAATCGGGTTTCATCCAAACAATTGGGACACCAAGACCCCATAATCTGTACCAAAACAGGTTTTCCAGAAAATCTGGCATCGGACAAACTTACCATTTTGCCTGTGGCATCGGGAAAAGAAAAGTTCAACCGATCATAGCCTTCCCTTAGATACGTCAACGAATTGGCATCCGGTAATTCAAACGCCTCGTTACGGGCGCCCATAAATTCTTTTACGGAATGGTTTCCATCGTAAAACCTCCCCTCCAAAGTACTGTCTGTTACCTTGGCCATAAAAAGGTACACGTGCGAACCATCAAAAGCAGAAAGTTTTAGACTATCGCCAGTGACCACACCATCCAAATACCTATAATCCCCCGTTCTGGTTCTAAAAGTCCCCTTGATTTTATTCCCATTTTGCATAAATATGCCCTTTGCGGGATATTCTGTATCTGTATTTATATCAAAATAAGTTTCCCATATCCCTGAAATATTGACGGCAGCATCCTGCTGTGTTTGGAAACGTTCCCGTTTTCCGTAAAAAGCACTAAACGGCACTATACGCTCCAAACTTTCTTTTATAAAGCTTCCATGAATTTCTTCCGCCGAAAAAGTTCCTGCAAAGTAACCCTCAAAAACAGGCATTTGTATGTGGATTGAATCACCTTCTATCTCAATCTCATCCACAGTGATCACCTCCTCGGCGTTATACATTTGCATAACATAGCGTCCATCTGTATTCTTGGATAGGGTAAACGTAAAAGGCAAGTCTAGATGTGATGCAACCTCCATCTTACCCCACCAGTCGCCGACCGATATTTCTTTCCCCTCCTTTTTGCATGAAACCACCAACAAAATCAGCGCCCAAAACAACGATATCCTCTTCATGATGTGAAAGATTTTTCTTAAAAGTAGAAAATAGTATCCAATTCTTACAATTTAGACCATAACCCTCTTATTATTTACATTGAATCTGTTGGGCTATTGTTTTATATTTGTCCCCTCTAAAATTGGGGTATGAAGATTTCTTACAACTGGCTACGACAGTTTTTACAGATTGATTGGGATTCACAAAAAACTGGTGAGTTGTTGACGGATTTAGGACTTGAGGTAGAAGGCATTTCCCGTTTTGAATCCGTGAAAGGTGGCTTGGAAGGTGTTGTTGTGGGCCATGTGCTCAGTTGCGAGCAACACCCAAATGCCGATAGACTAAAACTGACCACTGTTGATATTGGAAATGGAGAAACTGTACAAATTGTATGTGGTGCCCCAAATGTTGCCGCCGGACAAAAAGTTCCTGTAGCGACTATCGGAACCACATTGTATTCCAAAGAGGGTGAAGCATGGCAAATAAAGAAAGGGAAAATCAGAGGTGAGGAAAGCCATGGTATGATCTGTGCCGAAGACGAGTTGGGCTTGGGAAATGGCCATGATGGCATTATGGTATTGACCGAGACTTTGGAGCCAGGAACCCCTTGTGCCAAAGTGTTCGATATTGAGAGTGATGAGGTTTTTGAGATAGGTCTTACCCCTAACCGGTCCGATGCCATGAGTCATTTTGGAGTGGCCCGCGACTTGAAGGCTGGATTGGAACAGAAAGAAATCCAAAAGGAGTTGGTAACACCTTCCACCAGTAATTTTTCCATTGATAACCGATCGCTGAAAATCGATGTTGAGGTCAAGGAAAGCCAATTGGCACCAAGATATTGTGGAGTTACCATAAGCAATCTTATTGTTCAGGAATCTCCCCATTGGCTAAAAAATAGGCTAAAAGCCATTGGATTGTCTCCTATTAACAATGTGGTGGATGTAACCAATTATGTATTGCACGAATTGGGACAACCCCTACATGCTTTTGATGCATCCAAAATAAAAGGCAATAAAATAGAGGTCAAGACCTTACCGGCCGGCACAAAGTTCAAGACCTTGGATAATGTGGAACGTACCCTCCACGAAGATGATCTTATGATCTGCGATAGTGAAAAACCCATGTGTATTGCCGGAGTCTTCGGTGGGGTTTATTCCGGAGTAACGGAGCATACTTCTTCCATTTTCTTGGAGAGCGCTTATTTTGACCCAGTTTCCATTCGAAAGTCTGCCAAAAGACATGGACTAAATACAGATGCTTCATTTCGATATGAGCGTGGCATCGACATTAACCTAACCGAGTATGCCCTTAAAAGGGCAGCGTTGTTGATTCGTGAAATTGCGGGGGGATACATTACTTCTGAGGTTGTTGACCTTTACCCAAAGAAACCTCAGGATAGACAAGTGTTCCTGACTTTTGATAAAATCAACTCACTCATTGGACAGGAAATTCCAAGGGATACCATAAAATCCATTTTGTCTTCCTTGGAAATCCGCATCAACAATGTTACAGAGTCCGGACTTGGATTAACCATTCCCACCTATCGTGTTGACGTTACCCGAGAAGTGGATGTCATCGAAGAGATCCTAAGGGTATATGGCTATAACAATATTGCCCATAAGGAAAAGCTTACAGCTTCCATTGCCAAAACATCTCGCTTTGAAAACCATCGCATACAGGATGTGGTTGGAAATACCTTGGCATCCCAAGGATTCTATGAAATCATGACCAATAGTTTGGTTTCCCCCGATGCCCATACGCAAGAGCGTGATGGAGAAAAAATCACCATGCTCAACCCATTGAGTTCCGATTTGTCGGTTTTAAGGACCTCCATGTTGTTTTCTGGACTTCAAGCCATAAGCTACAACCATAATCGTCAGAAAACCAGTCTAAAACTTTTTGAATTCGGCAAGACCTACCATAAAATAGCAGGCGAAAACCAGGAGCGACAACATTTATCCATCTTTATTTCTGGAAACCGCTCGGCGGATAGCTGGAGTATCCCTAGCAAAAAAACAGATTTCTTCTACCTTAAAGGTATTGTGGAATCTCTGTTTGATCGCTTGGGAATAAAAGATGTCGAAATTAAACCATGTGCCAATACAGTCTATGCGGAAGGGCTTTCCTATGAAAAAGATGGCAATGTCTTGGCGCACTTTGGTTTGGCTTCAAAATCTGTTCTTAAAACGTTTGACATTAAGCAAGATGTTTTCTTTGCGGATTTTGATTGGGACTCCATTCTTGCATTGGTAGGCAAACAAAATATTGTCTTTAAGGAAATCCCAAAATTCCCAGAGGTTTCCCGTGATTTTGCGCTATTACTTAACGATTCCACATCATTCCAGCAAGTGTATGACATTGCTTGGAAAACAGAGAAAAATCTTCTGAAAAAGGTAAACCTTTTTGATGTTTATACGGGCAAAAATTTACCGGATGGGAAAAAATCCTATGCTGTGAGCTTTACCTTGTTGGATGAGAAAAAGACCCTAACGGACAAGCAAATTGACAAGATTATGGCTAAGTTACTGACTCAATATCAAAAGGAATTGGGTGCCGAACTACGCTGATTACATTTGTGAAGGCAGAATAACACTATCGATTTCATGGGCAACCCCATTCTTGAGATTTAGGTCTGCTGAGGTAATGCGAGCTTGATTACCCATTGGATCGGTCAATACAATATCAAAACCTTCCATATGGGCCAGTAGTTTTTTACCTTGTATTGTGGTAAAACTTGCCTTTCCATTTCCCCTACACATAGCCCTCAGAATCCTAGAAGCGGTTAAATGACCAGCTACAATGTGGTAGGTCAACAATGACTTAAGGGCACTTTTGTCCTGCGAGTTGATGAGTTGCTTTATCTTTTCGGTAGAAAACCGCTCAAAAGCGGCATCGGAAGGCGCAAAAATGGTAAATGGTCCAGCTTTTTCCAAAATCTCTTCCATTTGCGTCACTTTTACAGCTTCAAAAAGTATTTTATGTTGCTCCGAATCTATAGCATTCAGGGCAATTGTTTTAGTGGTAGACCTTGGAAGTTGAGCAAAGGCGGATGCGGTACAAACCATGCAAAGAGCCAGTAAAAGTTTGGTCAAAGGGGATTTCATTGGTTTTTGGTCAAATTTGGGACTCTTTATAGTATGATTTGTCGATTAAATGCTGAAAACTTCGATAAGTTACATCTTTTTAAGGATATACAAGCGGTTTTACCGTCCCTACATTCAATTTAACATAACGTTAACATTGGATGGTTTTGGCAGCCTTTACAATCACCCCTACAATTGCTTAACTTTGAATAGGTTGCCAAGAAAAAGATTATGGTTTTCAAGAACACAAATATTGAAGAAAGTCTCCTTAAGGTCCGTAACAGACAGGTAAAAGAACTTCAGATTTTGGAAGAAGTCCAAGAAATTTTATGGAAAGATACCCAGAAGGAAGAGAAAATTGCCCATGAACTTGCCTCAAAAGATCCAAGCGTTCAAAACCCCTTTGTTTTTGACGAATTGGAGACCGATAAAATCTATCACATTGATCATATCAAACAAATCTGTATTGATTACCGACTCCGTTTTCTGGACAGTTCATATTTCAAAGGAGCTTTTCCTTCCAGTACCATAACTAGAATTAAATCGCTGGAAAGACTACATCAAATTGATATAAAAGGGTATAAGGTAATGGCGCCTTCCAAACTTTTTAAACTAGAGGACAAGGACGACCCCCTACTCTTTGCTCCCATTGGTAATGGGTATTATTATTTGGTGGATAAATGGGGAAACGACCTGCATCCTTTCCGAAAATTATTGGTTTGGCCCTTCAAGAATATGGTCAATTTGACTCTTTTTGTGGTCTTGATCAGTTATTTGGTAACCCTTATGGTGCCCGAAGGTCTTTTTTCCAAAAAGAATACAACTGCCGAGTTTTGGATCATCTTCTTTTTTATGTTCAAATGTATTGCCTCCGTGGTTATTTTTTACGGTTTTGCCTTGGGCAAAAACTTCAACCCCGCTATTTGGAACAGTAAGTATTTTAATGCCTAGGCTGTAACGGAGTACATTTTTTCCCGTTGTTCTTTAATAGCCTTATCAGACATATAGTCGTCAAAAGTCAGATAACGGTCAATGGTGCCCTTTGGAGTAAGCTCAATAATCCTGTTTGCAACGGTATGCACAAATTCATGGTCATGGGTGGTAAGCAATACCGTTCCTTTAAAGTTTTTCAAGGAATTGTTGAATGCCGTAATACTTTCCAAATCCAAGTGGTTGGTGGGCTCATCCAAAAGCAATACGTTGGCACGAATCATCATCATGCGGCTCAACATACAACGCACCTTTTCACCTCCTGAAAGCACAGTACATTTCTTAAGGGCTTCTTCACCACTGAAGAGCATTTTACCCAAAAATCCACGAATATAGACTTCTTCTCGTTCTTCTTCGGTCTTGGCCCATTGGCGTAACCAATCCACCAAATTGATGTTTTCCTTGAAATAATCGGAATTATCGGCTGGTAAATAGGACTGGGTTGTAGTAACCCCCCATTGATGAGAACCACTGCTTGCCTTAATCTTTCCTGAAATAATATCATAGAACGCTGTAGTGGCCCTGGAATCTTTGGACAAGATGGCCACCTTGTCCCCTTTTGCCAAGTTGATGTTCACATCCTGAAACAGCAAATCCCCATCCTCTGAGGTTGCCGAAAGCTTCTCAACATTTAGGATTTGGTCTCCAGCCTCACGCTCCCTGTCAAAGATGATGGCGGGATACCTTCTGCTAGATGGTTTGATGTCTTCTACCTTTAGTTTGTCCAACATCTTTTTACGTGAAGTGGCCTGTTTGCTCTTGGCTACGTTGGCACTAAAGCGCTGGATAAACTCCTGCAATTCCTTGGCCTTCTCCTCTGCTTTCTTGTTCTGTTGGGCGCGTTGGCGAGCAGCTAACTGACTGCTTTCATACCAAAAGGTGTAGTTTCCTGAAAAAAGATTGATTTTTCCAAAGTCTATATCTGCAATACTGGTACAAACGGCATCCAAAAAGTGCCTGTCGTGCGAAACCACTATCACGGTATTGTCATAATTTGCCAAGAAATTCTCCAACCAGTTAATGGTCTCGTAGTCCAAATCATTGGTAGGCTCATCCATAATCAGCACATCGGGGTTACCAAATAGTGCTTGGGCCAAAAGCACCCGCACCTTTAATTTGGAATCCATGTCTGCCATAGCGGTGTAATGTAGCTCCTCCGATATCCCTAAATTGGACAAAAGTGCTGCCGCATCACTATCGGCGTTCCAGCCGTTCATTTCTTCGAACTGTACTTGCAACTCGCCTATTTTCTCTGCATTTTCATCTGTATAATCGGCATACAGAGCATCTATCTCCTTTTTGATCTTGTAGAGGGGTTTGTTTCCCATAACCACAGATTCCAAAACAGGGAACTCATCGTAGGCATTATGGTTTTGTTCCAAAATGGACATACGCTTACCAGGTTCCAGATGCACATGCCCCGAAGTAGCATCCAATTGTCCAGACAATATTTTTAAAAAGGTAGACTTTCCGGCACCATTGGCGCCTATAATACCATAGCAATTTCCATGGGTGAACGTGACATTTACCTCATCGAACAATACGCGCTTTCCAAATTGAACAGATAAATTGGATACTGATAACATGCAACTATTTATTTTTTTGCAAAAGTAGCTAAAACCTCCCCTTATTTCTAAATTTAAGCACACTTTCTTAAACCTCACAAAAACAGGGTTTTACAACATTTAACTCGCCATTAACAGAGTGGACCTGCGGGGATTCTTAATTTTGTCTGTAAATGTTTGGTTCGCAATATATGGTTAGATTATTACTCGGCCTTACCTTATTGTCTTTTCTAGCATGCGGGAAAAATTCCTCGGATTGTGCCGCTGTGTTCTTTGGCGGTGAAATTGTAAATCCTACCAGTGACTTTGTAGTACTCTACCATAATGATACTTATGTTGACTCGGTAAAGTTGGATGACAACAACCGCTTTTCCTTCAACCTTGAGGGCATAGAAGAGGGATTGTACCATTTTGACCATACTCCAGAACTTCAATATGTGTACCTACAAGGCGGTGACAGTCTTCTGATCCGATTGAACACTTTGGAGTTTGATGAATCTCTGGTCTTTTCCGGTAAAGGAAGTGAAATCAATAACTTTTTGATTGAAATGTTCCTGGCCTATGAAAATGAAGAACCTTTGGTCTACGACTACTACTCGCTAGACCCCGATGCATTCAACCAAAAAATTGACTCCTTGAAGGCCACCAAGATTTCCCATTTAAAAGAATTGGAAACGGACCACGGACAGTTTACGGGCAAAGAATTGGCCATGGCCAAAGCATCCATTGACTATAATAGTTATCTGTATAGGGAGAAATATCCGTTTTACCATAAAAAAAGAACCGGAGAGGAGACCATACACGACCTAAGTACTTCATTTTATGAATATCGCAACCACATTGACCTGAACAATAAGGACCTTACCTATTTTAGGCCCTATTTTGATTTTATGAAATGGCATTTGGGCAATGTATCCTACATGAGCTGTATGGAAAATTGCCATACGGGAAAACTTCCCATAAGTGACCGTTTACACTTTAACAAACACAAACTTCACCTTGTGGATAGCTTGGTAAAGGAAAATGAACTTAGAGACATTCTTTTTAGAAACATAGCCGTGGATTACCTGTTGAAGGAGCACAATCCCAGTGAAGAAAGTCAAGCTTTTATAGAAAAGTTCCGTACACTATCTTCAAGCGATGACCATAAAAAGGAGATCGATCAATTATATGCGGGCATAAAAAGCCTTCAACCCGAAAATAGCCTGCCAAATATAGAGGTTAAGGATTCGGACAACAACGTGGTTTATTTGAAAGATGTGGTCAACAAAAAGAAAACCACCGTTTTCTATTTTTGGACCGCTGACCAGAAAGGGCATTTCAAAAATATTACACAACACATTGCCCAGCTTGAAAAAAAACATCCTGAGTATACCTTTATTGGCATCAACTTAAAGACCAGCTATCCGCAATGGATAAGCATGATGGAGGAATTTCATTTGGACAAGAGCAAACAGTTCCACGGCGAGGATTTTAAGGAAATACAAATGGCCATGATCGTGGACGGACTCAATAAATGTATTATTACAAAAGACACGGTAATTGTCAATGCCTTTGGCAATCTGTATGCCTCCTTCTAATAAAAAAAAAGCCTTGGTTAACCAAGGCTCATTCTTAATTTTCTTTTCTCCTTTACTTATGAATTTCCCTTTCGATAATCGGCCAAGAATTTTTCAAGTCCAATATCGGTAAGTGGGTGTTTCAACAATCCTGTGATGGATGACAAAGGTCCGGTCATGACATCCGCACCGATCTTTGCACAATCAATTACGTGCATGGTGTGACGGATGGATGCGGCCAAAATTTGGGTTTCAAACCCATAGTTGTCATAAATCAACCTGATTTCAGAAATAAGGTTCAACCCATCGGTGGAGATATCATCCAACCGACCCAAAAAGGGAGAAACATAGGTAGCTCCAGCTTTGGCGGCCAATAAAGCCTGTCCTGGTGAGAATACCAACGTGCAATTAGTACGGATACCTTTATCTGAAAAATATTTCAATGCCTTTACACCATCTTCGATCATAGGCACCTTTACCACAATTTGCTCATGTAGTTCCGCCAATTCCTCGCCCTCTTTCACCATGGCCTCAAATTCGGTAGCCACAACTTCAGCAGACACATCGCCATCCACGATATTGCAGATATCCACATAATGTTTTAAAATATTGTTCTTTCCAGTGATTCCTTCTTTGGCCATCAAGGATGGATTGGTGGTAACCCCGTCAAGGACACCCAATTGTTGTGCTTCCTTAATTTGATCAAGATTGGCAGTATCAATAAAAAACTTCATTCCTTTAGTTTATAAGTGATTAGTATGAGGTATAAAACTACAATTTATAATGGTTGAGCAATAGTTTTTCGTAGAGTTTATCCGGTAAAATATTCTTAAGGACCAGAGAAAACTTTTGCATAAAAGCACCTACCGGATTATGCACTTTGGGTCGTTTTTGGTTGATGATCTTATACACCGCCTCTGCTACTTTAATGGGATCTCCGGCACTGTTCACATCATCGTTTATGGAATCTACGGTCTGCGCATATTTATCCTCATACGGAGAACCTTGCAAAACCGGAGCATGGTACCTTCCCGCCGCTATATTGGTAGCAAAATCCCCGGGGGCCACATTGGTAATGCTAATGCCAAAATCCTTGGTCTCCATGCGCAAAGCTTCGGTAATCAAGCCCAAAGCACCTTTGGTGGCCGAATAAAACCCGCGGAACGGCAAGCCCATATACCCTGCGATGGAGGTCACATTGATGATAGCTCCCCCACCCTGCTGGCGCATTTGTGGCAATACCGCTTTCATCACATGGACAGGTCCGTGAAAATTGGTATCAAAAACATCCAAGATTTCTTCATGGGGGGTTTCCTCAATGGGACCGGTAATACCTTTTCCCGCATTGTTGATCAATACATCCAAACGCCCTTCTTTGGAAACAACCTCGGAAACAGCCCTGTGGATGCTGCCCACATCCTTTACATCCAATTGGATAAGTTCAAAAGCATCAAAATCTGGATGGTTGTGTGGGTTCCGGGTGGTTCCGTAAACTTTATAGCCTTTGGAGGTCAAGAAAGTTCCAATGGCCTTGCCTATGCCAGAGGAGCCGCCGGTGATCAAAATAACTTTTCTATCCATGGCCATCTGAGTTTAGGGAACAAAAAAAGGCAAGCTACCTACATCGCACCGCTACGACCACATACCCTTGCTGCGTTCCCGCCCTGGGGGATTCTGCAGGAGCTGGTCGTGTAGGACTTGCCTGTGCAAATATACGACCTTTTAAAATTTGCCACAATCCTATTTCATTCTTAATTTCGAAGTGTAAGCATTTATGCCATGAAACATGCATTTAAGACTATGATCAAATTAGCTTCCATTTTTGGGTTTTTACTGTTCTTCCTAGGTTGTGGAGGAGAAAACGATCCTTCCAAACTTTTCTCCATTCAACTGGAGAACAACAATGTACAACAACATCAAAAGATAGGTGTCGCCATTAAAAACAAAAAAGATGTCGAAATCTCCAGTGTCAAATATTTTATGGATGGGCAAGAACTTCCTTTGGAAAACAACCAACTTACCATGAATGCAAAAACTTTGGGAAACAAAACGCTTGTGGCCCAAATTGAAATTGAGGGACAGACCATAGAAATCAAGGAAGATTTTCGATTGTTGGCCGCCAAAGCTCCTGAAATATACACCTATGAAATTGTGAATACTTATCCCCACGACCCTAAGGCTTACACCCAAGGCTTGGAGTTCCACAATGGTACACTTTATGAAAGTACGGGAAAAAAAGGGGCTTCCACTGTCAGAAAAGTGGATTTTGAAACTGGTGAAGTGATACAAAACATAGATTTGGACAATACCGTCTTCGGCGAAGGCATTACCCTTCTCAATGACAAGTTATACCAACTCACTTGGCAAAGTGGTCTCGGTTATGTTTACAACGCCTCCAACTTGGAAAAAATTAGAAACTTCTCCTACGGCAAGAGCCGTGAAGGTTGGGGACTCTGCAACGATGGCAAAAAGCTCTTCAAAAGCGACGGCACAGAAAAAATTTGGTTTTTAGACCCTGAATCCCTTGAGGAAGTGGGCCATATTGAAACCGCAACCAATAAATCCATTTTCAACAAGGCCAACGAACTGGAATACGTGAACGGGAAAATCTATGCCAACGTCTATCAAAAGGAAAGCATGATGATCATTGATGCTGCCTCAGGGGCCATTGAGGGCGTGATCAACTTTGGTGGACTCAAGAGCAAAATCCAAAAAGGTCCTAACTGGGACGATACCAACTCTGTGCTCAATGGAGTAGCCTACCATAAGGACAGGGGCACTTTTTTTGTGACCGGAAAAAATTGGGACAAACTCTTTGAGGTGAACATCCTTAAAAAAGATTGATGAAGACCTATACCGAAGTCTTAAATGTATCCCCAGAAGACCTTGATGACCTTGACCATGTCAACAATGTGCGCTATGTGGAATGGATTCAGGATATTTCCAAGAAGCACTGGGAAAAGGTTGCCCCACAAGCCATGCGCAACGAAATGGCCTGGGTGGTTCGCAACCACAACATCAACTACCTAAAATCCGCCGTATTGGGAGATACGCTTCAAGTTTCTACCTATATAAAGAACAATACTGGCCCATTGTCCGTACGTGTTGTGGAAATCAAAAACAATAAAACAGGTCAACTTTTAGTTAATGCCCATACAGAGTGGTGTCTTTTGGATGCGAGGACGTTTCGTCCCAAACGCGTTCCCGAGGCCATCAACAACCTATTTCTATAGTGGACCGTTGGCACATAAACCTTGTTTCTGCCATGGCAGGGATTTTCCTTGTTGTGATGGGAGCATCGTGCCGAAAAGATTTTGACTACACTCCCAGCACTGGCCAGTTAACATTTTCCAAGGATACCGTTTTTCTGGACACCGTTTTTACCAACATCGGAAGCAGTACTTATACCTTAAAGGTATACAACCCCACCAACAATGACATTTTAATCCCCTATGTGGGATTGGAAACCGGGCAGAGCAGCAGTTATCGCCTCAATGTGGATGGCATGGCAGGAAAAGAGTTCGACAATGTACCCCTACTGGCCAAGGACAGCCTTTTTGTCTTCATAGAAACCACTTTTGACATCACCCCGACCACTGCCAACGAATTTTTATATGCCGAAAGCCTCATATTTGGAAATGGTGCTTCAAACCAAAAAGTGGAATTGGTCACTTTGGTAAAGGATGCCGTTTTTTTATATCCCACCACCCATTCGAATGGCACCAAGGAAACATTGGTCTTGGGCCAGGATGAAACGGGGAATGACATTACTGTGGAAGGTTTCTACCTAGAACCTGACCAGCTCACTTTTACCCAAGAAAAACCTTATGTAATCTACGGCTATGCTGCCGTTCCCGAAGGGAACACGCTCACCATGCAGCCCGGAACACGGGTTCACTTTCATAACCGCTCCGGAATTTTGGTAGATGCAGGGGCATCCATCCACATCAATGGTGAATTGAGTGAAAATCAAGAAACACTTGAAAATGAGGTCATCTTTGAGGGCGATCGCCTGGAGCCCAGCTTTGAAGATGCCCCGGGGCAATGGGGTACAGTTTGGATCAGGGAAGGCAGCAACAACAATATAATAACACACCTAACCTTAAAAAATGCCACAGTGGGTCTACGGGCCGATGGTGATACTGTTTTGGACTCCCCCACCCTTACTTTGCGCAATACCCAAATCTATAATAGTCAAGAATATAATCTTTGGGCCACAGCAGCCCACATCAATGCGGAAAATACGGTATTGGGCAACGCAGGAACTTCATCCTTGTCTATTGACTTGGGTGGAAAGTACAATTTTGTGCACTGCACCTTGGCCAATTTTTGGCCACATAGCTTCAGGAACGGGACCGCATTGTACCTTTCCAATTTTTCAGGCGACATCACCAACAATTTGCAGAATGCCAACTTTGCCAATTGTATCATAGCTGGGAGTTTATCCAAGGAACTGGCCTTACTGCAAGACCCAAATGCCAATTTTAACTTTACCTTTTCCCACTGTTTGCTACAGTTTAACGATAACAACGGTCAGTTTGGAGAAAATCCACTCTACAATTTTGACAATACGGCCCTTTACCGTAACATAGTGTTGAACCAAGAACCAAGCTTTGTCAACCCATCTAAAAACCAAATGACCATTCATGAGGGCTCTGCAGCCATAGACCTTGCCGACACCAATGTTTCTCTTTCTGTTCCAATGGATCTTTTAGGAACGGATAGAACCCAGAATCCAGACATTGGCGCCTACGAATTTTCATCCAACAACTAGATTTTTAACTGTTTATTGGGAAAAATGTAGGAAAATAAACCTTTTTCAAGGGAAACCCCTAGTTTTTTTAAGGGAAAACTTTAATGAGTTTATTTGGCACGTTAGTAACTTGCAATCAGCATTTTGCATATGGATTATACCTACACCATAATAGATTCCAGCGCCTCTTCCAAGCTCCAATTGCAGCTCTATCTGCAGGAGTATGAAGATTTTACTTGCGCAGGGGTGGCCACCAGTGCTTCGGAAGGATTGGACATTATTTTAAAGTTCACTCCAGACGTGGTACTCGTTAATTTGGCCGAAGATGGTATGGAGTATTTTCAAATGGTAACGGAACTCAACCAGTACATGCCCACCTTGCCCATCATTATTGGGTATGCCACTACCAAGAAGTATGCATACAATGCCATTAAGAGTGGCTTTTTCGACTATTGGATACTGCCTCATAATGAGTTTGATGTTAGAAAGACCATTATGAGGCTTCGCAAATTACATCCCAAGCACAACATCCCATCCACCATTTGTCTTAAGTCCTATAATGATTATAGATACTTGGACACCAAGGACATTCTATATCTAAAGTCGGACAACAACGCCACGGATTTCTTTATGAGGGATGGCAATGTGGTCAGTGCCTTTAAAACCCTAAAGTCCTTTGAGGATGTATTACCTACGGGCTTTGTTCGGATTCATCAGAGCTATATCCTTAACAGCCGGTATGTTTCCCGTATAAATTATGGCAAGTCCATGTGCACCCTTAAAAATGGGCAGGACGAACTCCCCTTCTCCAAAACCTACAAAGGCAAGATTGATGCCCTTAAGGAAATGCTCTCCAAAACTGCAGTAGGAGAGTTAAATTGATCAAATTCTAGCAGATTTAAGTAAAATTCTAGCAGAATCCCTACAGATTCTAAATACCTACTACAATTCTACGCGTCTCCATATTAGGTCGATAATTTGGCGGTATAAACCTATTTATTAAACCATAAACCTAATATTATGAAAAAATTACTTTCTATTGTTGCGATTGCCCTTTTGACCACTGGACTATTCTCTTGCGAAGCGGAAACCGATGTACAGGATACTGAAGCCATGGTGAAGAACCTTAGCGTTGACTCAGATGAGAATGCCACAGATGGAAAACAATCCGATTCTGATCCAAGAGGAGGAAGCAACTAATTTTTGTATTTCCCTGATAATCCGTAGTTTTAAGTCGTGAAAAAAATGTTCCGCCTCCTAATAGGTGCCACAATACTTTGTGCTCTTGTTACGCATGACCAAGACGGTTCCCAGACCAATGGGACAAAAATAGAATCTGCTTGGTTGGACAATGGCAACAGCACGATTTCGGTGCCTGATCATGGAAACCGAAGTAGTATAAAATACCATCTGTCCGGGTTCAGGTCCAGCGCAGATGATCGAAAACTATAAGGATCAACCAACATACGATATAGCCCCAACCTCAATCATGGTATGGGGCTTTTTTGTTACCTTGTATGGGGTATTTTTGTAACAAAACCTACTTTGTCTTGAAAATTAAGTATTTACTTCCCATTATGGTATTTGTTCTTTGGAGCTGTTCCCAGAAAACTCCAAAAAATAGAAGCACCATTGACCAGAGAAGTGAGTCCATTAAGCAATGGATTGCTTTTGCCCGCGATAGCGCTCATTTGTCCTTGGATGAACGCAAACAATTTTTACAAAACGCCCAACAGGTCGTATCTACTTTAAAGAACGATACTTTAACCATAAACCACCTTTCCAACATTTCTTTGGCCTATATGAGTCTTCCTGACTCTTTGGAGTTTAGAAAGACCAATAGACAGGTCTTGGAATTGGCAAAAAAAGAGAAACAATATACTGCATTAGGAAACTCACATTGGGATATGGCTGAATTTTTTCAATCGCACGGAAGTCTGGACAGCGCCTTCTACCATTATCAGAATGCATTTAAAACTTATGAGAACCTACCTATAGACTCCACCTCAAACTCGTTGAAAGGAAGAATGCTGTACAACATGGGCCGTATCCAAGATTCCTATAAAGATTATCTGGGAGCCGAAACCAATGTTACCAGTGCCATAAAATATTTTAGTGAGTTAAAGGATGAAAGAAGACTGTACTTTTGCTATAATCTATTGGGAATCATTGCCAGCGGTATGGACAATAGTGACAAATCCTTGGAATATTTTCAAAGGGCTAGTACTTACCTCAACCAGATGGAGAGTACTGATCGTATAAAATATACGGAGCAAAACCAAAACAACATAGCCCACGAGTTTTTAAAGAAAGAAGATTACCGACGCGCCAAAATAGCCTTTGGCGATTTGTTGAAGAGCAAGGATATTTTCACCCGAAACCCCGAGCTGTACTCCATGTCGCTTTCCAGTCAGGCTTATGCCATTTATAAGGATGAAAAGAACTTGGACTCGGCAAAAGAATTATTGTCTCAAGCCATCAAGATCAATGACAGCATAGCGTATACTGTTGACCAACCAAGGGCCAAACAATTTTTTGCAGAAATCTTGGCAGATCAGGGCGATACGGCAAGTGCACTCCATTATGCTAAGGAATCTCGCAATATGGCCAAAGAAACCTATAACAATGATCGTCTTCTGGAAGTGCTGCGTCTGCTCACCAAACTGGATAGCAACAATGCTGCATCCTACTCCAATGAGTATTATGATCTTAATGAGGCCCAAAAAGAAGAGGAGCGCACCAAGCGGGACAAGTTTGCGCGTATTCGTATGGAAACCGACGAGATCATTCAAGAAAACGAGGTTCTTACCCGCGAAAAAGAGCTTTGGGCTGCATTTGCTCTGATTTTTATAGGATTAGGTACGGCCGGACTTGTTATTGTAAACCAGCAAATCCGAAACAACAAATTAAAGAACAAACAAAAGCAGCACGAAAGCAACCAAGAAATCTACAACCTCTTACTTTCCCAGCAGGGTAAAATCGAGGAAGGAAAGCAAATGGAGCAAAAACGAATCTCGGAGGAACTACATGATGGTGTTTTGGGTGAGATGTTGGGTATTCGTTTAATTCTCAGCGGCCTTAACGAAAAAGAAGATGGGGATTCCGTGGAAAAACGTGCAGAGTTCCTTGAACGATTGCGTGATGTGGAAGAGGAAATCCGCACCATTTCGCACGAACTCAACCATGCGGCCTATGAAAAATTTCATAATTTTATTGTGTCCTTGGAGGGCTTCATTGAAAACTTGGAACAGTCCTCTGGCATTGTATGCTCTTTTACCTATGATAACGAGGTAAACTGGGATGGGCTGTTGGGTGACATCAAGATAAATGCCATCCGAATTGTCCAAGAAGCGCTTAAAAACTGCGTTACCCATGCCAAGTGCAAAACAGCCAGTGTCGCCTTGGATGTGCAGGGCAATAACCTCAAGATTGTCATTGCAGATGACGGAGTTGGTTTTGACACCAAGAGAAATAGAAGGGGAATTGGTCTTAGAAACATTGTCTCAAGGGTAAAAAAGTTAAAAGGAACCTTGGATATAGAAAGCAGTAAGGGCAAGGGAACCACAATAGTGGCCACAATTCCCTGTAAATACACAGAAACTGTTCCCCGCAAGGGAGATTCAGATCAAAGAGAAACTATTAATGCCTAAATCTTACATAGTAAAGCAGAACATATGAGCACACTTAGAATATTGGCCATAGACGATCATGAAATGACGATGTTGGGGTATAAATATATCCTGGAGCGTATTGAGTTCGAAGGCTATGAAATCATTATTGTGGATACTGCCACCACGTTTGCCGCAGGAAAAAAATTGATCGAGGATTCCGTGAATTCCTTTAAGTATGATGTACTGTTGTTAGACGTACAACTATATGCCCCCAATGAGGAACAGCCCCAGACCGGGGAAGAACTTGGAATTTTGGCCCGAAAGCTGGTGCCAGACACCAAAATAGCATTTATGTCCTCCTTTAGCGATAATTTCAGGATCAACAGCATTTTAAAGACCGTTGATCCCGATGGCTATTTGGTAAAGACAGACATTGATCCAAAAACCTTGGAAGATGCGGTAAAGACCATTGTATTGAATCCACCTTATTATTCCTCCAAAGCGCTATCTGCCATACGGAAAAAAATGTCCAACGACATTGAAATAGACGAAAAAGACCGACAGATTTTATACCACCTTTCCAAAGGAACCAAAAATAAAGATCTGGAGAAATTTATCCGGTTGTCACCATCCTCCATAGAGAACCGAAAAAGACACATGAAAACGCTTTTTGGCACAGAGAACGAAAATGATCTGGCCTTGATCCTGGCCGCAAAAAACAGGGGGTTTATTTAACGTATCCTTTCCCTAATTTTCGAAATAGTAAGAAATAGTAAATAGTTTTTCCGGTTTATGACCTAAAAACCCTACAAACTAAGGAAAACCCATAGAATTTTTATGGGTTTCCTTTACTCTTAAAAAAAAGATTCATCCTAACTTTAAGGGTAAAGAAAAATTAGATAGCAGCCACATGTCATTACAAAAAAAAACCAATCTAAATTTCCATCATTATGGCCCAAGGGTATTTGAGGTCGCATATGGGTTGGATGAGTTTCTGAAAGTTCTGGAAAGAAACTTTTTTGCAGAAGCCAAAGTTCAGTGCACTTATCATACTGAGAGCAAAAAAACCGATATGGTTTTGGGATTGGACCTTAATTTTGGCATAACGGAAAGTCTACACCATTTTAATAAGGGGACTTGGGGAGGTATGACATTTTCAGAAGACAACCACGTTGTTTCGAATGAATTTAAAACCGCTCTGGAGCATTTGAATGAAAAAAACATTCATTGCATAGACATTGCTGAAATCTCATTTCACTTTAAGGATACTTCTGTCATAATCTCCAGACTCTACGAACACAGTATTGCCGAGCAATTGGGAGATATCCTCCTAAGAATCAGTGAGCATTTTGTATACCTTACCAAGGGTCTTACCCAAATGCCCTATGAAGTCTTTGTTCCCGTTTTTGAGGACAAATCCCAACGTACTGAGGAATTTTTGCAGGACCACAACGGATATTTTGATTACTGGGGACTCTATTTCGAAAGTGAAAAACAGCACCAAGTAATGGTATATTCCCTTGAGGAGAGAAGGCTCAACCATGAAGACCTTTTCCTTTTGGAATAGCTCAAAATAATCTACCGGAACTAAATACTAAGCCACAAGAAATTAACCATTGAACAAAGGTCGAGACTTCATAAGCTCATTGACCTTTTTGCGCACTTGTTCAATTCCTTTCTCATCTTCTGGGTTCATGAGCACTTGGTCTATGAATTCCACAATGGTTTCCATATCATCTTCTTTGAGTCCCCTTGTTGTGATTGCCGGGGTCCCAAAACGTATACCAGAAGTAATAAAAGGAGATTGGTCATCAAAAGGTACCATATTCTTATTGGCTGTGATCGCAGCCAGCTCAAGAACCTTTTCAGCATCTTTCCCTGTAATGTTCTTGTTCCTTAAGTCGATGAGCATCATATGGTTGTCGGTTCCTCCAGAGATTACTTTGTAATCTCGTTTCATAAAGGCCTTGGCCATAGCATCCGCATTTTTCTTTACCTGTAGCATATAGTGTAGGAAATCATCGGAAAGAGCTTCCCCAAAGGCTACGGCCTTTGCAGCGATAATATGCTCCAATGGACCTCCTTGATTGCCTGGAAAAACAGCCAAATCCAATAAAGCCGACATTTTTCTTAGGTTGCCATTCTTTAGTTTAATACCAAAGGGATTGTCAAAGTTTTTCCCCATTAAAATTAGACCTCCTCTTGGCCCTCTTAGAGTTTTATGGGTTGTTGTTGTAACAATATGGCAATGAGGAACGGGATCGTTCATGATACCCTTGGCTATCAATCCTGCTGGGTGGGAGATGTCTGCCATTAAAATGGCCCCAACACTGTCCGCAATCTCACGGAACTTGGCAAAATCCATATCGCGTGAGTATGCAGAAGCACCCGCAATGATCAATTTGGGCTTTTCCCTTTCGGCCACTTCCCTGATTTTGTCATAATTCAAAGTACCAGTTTCCTCGTCTACGCCATAAAAAACCGGACGGTACAATTTTCCAGAAAAATTTACGGGAGATCCGTGGGTCAAATGTCCTCCGTGGGCCAAATCAAAACCTAAAATTGTGTCCCCAGGATTCAAACAAGCATGATATACCGAGGCATTGGCTTGTGATCCCGAGTGTGGCTGAACATTGGCATATTCCGCACCAAAAAGTTCTTTTGCACGATCAATGGCCAATTGCTCTACTTCATCAACTACTTCACAACCTCCATAATAACGCTTTCCAGGATAGCCTTCGGCGTATTTGTTGGTAAGTACCGACCCTGCGGCTTCCATTACTTGTGGGCTAGTAAAGTTTTCGGAGGCAATCAATTCAATTCCCTCAATTTGTCTTTCCCTTTCCTGTGCTATCAGGTCAAAAATCTTCTGGTCTCTTTGCATTTGGCGATTAAATTTAACAAGGGTCAAAATTACGAATTGCTTACCTAATTATCCCAAAAAAAACGATTCTGTGTTTGATTTTATCAAACAGAAATCAACAATTTTATGATTTTTACAACCCATTGAAAAAGAGTTGATTAAAAGGATTTTATCCGATTTATACTACCGTTCATCCTTTTTCGTTAATAGATTGTGGGTTTTTGGCACAGCTGTTGAAAACAATTCTGTAACCCATAAATTCAAAACCTATGAAAAAAATTTTACTCCTTTCAATATCGGTTTTCATTGTCGCCTGTAGTGGTGTCAAAAAAACCCAAGAGGCCTTGAATAGTGGAAATTATGTGGCCGCTATGAACAAAGCCATAAAGAACCTTGCAGAAAACAAGACTAAAAAGGGCAATCAGCAATACATCCTGCTCTTGGAAGATGCCTTTGCCAAAAACACCCAAAGGGAACAGGCAGAGATTTCCTTTCTTCAAAATGATGGTAACCCTGCAAATCTGGAAGCCATTTACAACAAGTATTTGCAATTAAAGGAAATACAGCAACGTATACGACCTTTAATGCCTTTAACTATTTATGATGAGGGACGGGATGCCCGTTTCAGTTTTGTGAACTACGATTCCAAAATTCTAAATACCAAAGATGATCTTTCGGAGCATCTGTACAACAACGCCTTAAACTTATTGTCCGATGCGCGGACAAAGGCAGATTACAGAGCTGCGTATGATGACCTAAGGTATCTACAGGAAATAAATCCGGGATATAAAGCCACAGTAGCCAAAATGGATGAGGCGTACAACAAAGGCTTGGAGTTCGTTAGAGTTGAGATTGCCAATCAAACCGAACAAATCATCCCTGAGCGATTGGAAAAAGAGCTTTTGGACTTCAATGCTTTCGGTATCGATAATTTTTGGCTACAATACCATACCAATCCCTTATCCGATGTGACCTATGATTATGCCATGAACCTAGATTTCATGGAAATCAATGTTTCCCCGGAGCGTGTCAACGAGACACAGATTATCAAGGAAAGACAGATCAAGGATGGCTGGGAATATCTCCTGGACAGGAACGGAGATGTAGTAAAGGATAGTTTGGGCAATAAAATAAAGGTAGACAAAATGCGAACCGTTACCTGTAAGTTTTTTCAATTTACGCAAAGCAAGAGTGCTCAAATTGGCGCAAAGGTGAGTTTTACTGACTTAAGAAATGGGCAGGAAATCAATGCCTATCCCCTATCCAGCCAATTTATTTTTGAACATATTTTTGCCAACTTTCAAGGAGACAAAAGAGCATTGGAAGATGACCTTTTGGTGTATTTAAATGCACGGGAGGTACCTTTCCCTTCCAATGAACAAATGGTATACGATGCCGGAGAGGACCTTAAAGCACGTTTAAAAGGTATTGTCTCCAAACATCAGTTCAATTAAAAAAAAGCCCCGCTTTGCGGGGCTTTTTTATATGTAATCTTCAACGTTGATATCAGTAATCGCTCCATGTGAAGTATGGAAAGTCACTTCTCCATCCTTAATAATCAATAATTGAGGTGATTCGTGTCTTACGTGAAAGCTATCAGCAATAGCGTTGGAAATGTCCCTATGGGCATGGATATCCAAAAAATAAAGGTCGCATCTGCCTTCCCATTCATAAGAACCTTTAAACATACGCCATGTCATTCCGCTAATACCGCAGGTAGTGGAATGTTTAAAAATAAGTTGCGTTTTTTCTTGTGAACGCTCTTTCAATTCATCCAACTGCCCCAAGGTTGTCAAAGAAACCCAAGGTGATGTTGTATCCTCATTGGTAGATTTTTCCCGTTTCCCAAATACACTGTCAAATAATCCCATGCTACAAATTTAGGGGATATGTCGAGCAGAACCAAAAACCTTACACCTGACGAAATGTCTTGTGTTTTCAAGGATTTGCAGACATTTTGTCCGCACCTGTTGTCTGGTAAGGTTGTTGAAATAGAGCAAACAAAACAAACACTATGAACTTTAACAATTTTACCATAAAATCACAGGAAGCCATCCAAAGGGCCCAGCAATTGGCCCAAGAGCATGACCATCAACAAATAGAAAATGAGCACCTCTTCAAGGCCATTGCAGAGGTAGATGAGAATGTTTTGCCCTTCATTTTAAAAAAGTTGAATGTCAATGCATCCCTCGTCTATCAAATCTTGGACAAGGAGCTTCAGAGTTTTCCAAAAGTATCGGGAAGCGAAATCATGTTGTCCCGAGAAGCTGGAAAAACCTTGAACGAAGCAAGCATCGTTGCCAAAAAAATGGGCGATGAATTTGTCTCTGTGGAGCATCTACTGCTTGCCGTTTTTAAATCGAAAAGCAAAATAGGCCAAATCCTAAAAGACCAAGGGGTTACCGAAAAGGATCTGACCGCGGCCATTGAAGAGTTGCGCAAAGGAGGAAAAGTAACTTCGCAAAGTGCAGAGGACACCTACAATTCTTTGGACAAGTACGCCAAAAACCTTAACCAATTGGCCGACAATGGCAAATTGGACCCTGTCATTGGAAGGGATGAGGAAATTCGTAGAGTGTTGCAAATTTTATCCAGACGCACTAAAAACAACCCTATGCTGGTAGGTGAACCCGGTGTAGGTAAAACAGCCATTGCCGAGGGGCTGGCCCATAGAATTGTGCAAGGTGATGTTCCTGAAAACCTAAAGGATAAAGTGCTTTATTCCCTGGACATGGGGGCGCTTATTGCCGGTGCCAAATATAAAGGTGAGTTTGAGGAGCGATTAAAGGCCGTGATAAAGGAAGTAACCTCATCTGACGGCAATATTGTCCTTTTTATTGATGAAATCCATACCCTGGTGGGTGCGGGTGGCGGACAAGGTGCCATGGATGCGGCAAACATCCTGAAACCTGCCTTGGCTAGGGGAGAATTAAGAGCCATTGGGGCTACCACCTTGGATGAATACCAAAAATATTTTGAGAAGGACAAGGCCTTGGAGCGACGGTTCCAAAAAGTTATGGTTGATGAACCAGACACGGAAAGCGCCATCTCCATTTTGAGGGGTATCAAGGAAAAATACGAGACCCATCACAAGGTACGTATCAAAGATGAAGCGGTCATTGCCGCCGTAGAGCTTTCCCAACGCTACATCACTAATAGATTTTTACCGGATAAGGCCATTGACCTCATGGACGAGGCTGCATCCAAATTGCGTATGGAAATCAATTCCAAACCAGAGGAATTGGATGTGCTGGACCGAAAAATCATGCAATTGGAGATTGAAATTGAGGCCATTAAGCGTGAAAACGATAAGGCAAAATTGCAAACCCTGAATTTGGACTTGGCCAATCTCAAAGAGGAAAGAAACGAAATCTTTGCCCAATGGGAGAGCGAAAAGAGCGTTGTGGACAACATTCAAAAGACCAAGCAGGACATCGAAGATTTCAAATTGGAAGCTGAACGGGCAGAACGCAATGGGGATTATGGCAAAGTAGCAGAGCTTCGGTATGGAAAAATCAAGGAGGCTCAAGAAAAACTGGACGCCCTCCAAGATGAACTGGCCAATCAGCAAAGTGCCGGCACCTTGATCAAAGAAGAGGTGACCAATGAGGATATTGCCGAAGTGGTGGCCAAATGGACCGGCATTCCTGTAACCAAAATGATGCAGAGTGAACGGGAAAAACTCTTGAAATTGGAAGACGTACTCCATCAGCGTGTTGTAGGTCAAGAAGAAGCCATTGTGGCCGTTTCAGACGCCATAAGAAGAAGTAGGGCTGGCTTGCAAGATGCCAAAAAACCCATTGGTTCGTTCCTGTTTTTGGGAAACACCGGAGTAGGAAAGACAGAGTTGGCCAAGACCTTGGCCGCCTATTTATTCGATGACGAGAATGCCATTACGCGAATTGACATGAGCGAATACCAAGAACGACACTCCGTAAGTCGCTTGGTAGGAGCGCCTCCGGGGTATGTAGGTTATGATGAGGGCGGACAGTTAACGGAAGCAGTTAGAAGAAAACCCTATTCCGTTGTTCTGTTGGATGAGATTGAAAAAGCCCATCCTGACACCTTCAACATTCTATTGCAGGTTTTGGATGAAGGTAGGTTGACCGACAACAAAGGACGTGTGGCTGACTTTAAGAATTCCATCATTATTATGACCAGTAATATGGGAAGTCAGATCATTCAGGAGAAGTTTGAGGACGCAATGGATGTGGAAAGTGCAGCGGAAGCTGCCAGGGTCGAAGTCATGGGGTTGTTACGCAAGACCATCCGTCCAGAGTTTTTAAATCGAATAGACGACATTATTATGTTCACGCCTTTGAACAAAGCCAACATTAAGGAAATTGTAAGGCTGCAGTTGGAACATCTGAAAAAGATGCTTTCAAAACAGCACATTACCTTAGATGCCACGGAAGAGGCCATCAGTTATCTGGCCGAGAAAGGTTACGACCCACAATTTGGGGCTAGGCCGGTTAAAAGGTTGATTCAAAAAGAAGTATTGAACAACCTATCCAAAGAGTTGTTGGCTGGTAAAATAAAGTCGGATAGTATCGTATTACTGGACTCTTTTGACGATCATTTGGTCTTCAGGAACCAAAATGAATTGGTTGAATAAACCTATTGATATAGAAAACAAAGCCCTTACATTGTTAAAAGTAGGGGCTTTTGCTTTTAAAATACCATACAGTATTTGATTTTTTATATATTAGTTACACCCAACCAAACTGAACCACCATGACCAAAAAAGCAGAACGCACCACTGCGTACATTATTGAGACCGTAGCCCCCATATTCAACAAGTTTGGGTACGTGGGCACTAGCATGAGTGACCTTACCGAGGCCACAGGTCTTACCAAGGGTGCCATTTATGGTAACTTTGAGAATAAGGAGGCGCTTGCCTTATCCGCTTTTGAATACAACCGGAACCATTTATTGGGTGTCATAGATGAGAAACTTGCGGTTGATGGTACTGCTTTGGAAAAACTTTTCTCTTTAATGGCATTCTATCGACAATACGACGTCTTCTCCCTTCCCTTGGGCGGATGTCCGATTCTCAATGTAGGTGTAGATGCGCAAAACAACAATACTCTGTTGGTGGCCGCAGTAAAAGAAACTATAAAGGATATTGAAGGAAAGATTGCGTTGGTTTTGGAAAATGGCGCCAATAAAGGTGAAATACGCTTACCCGTGCCCCCACTCCAATTTGCCAAACAACTTTTCACCATGGTTCAAGGGGCCATTGCCATGAGCACCATGACCCGAGACCGAAAATACCTTATCAACACCATGACCTATTTGGAACATCTGGTGCAGGGAGAAATCAAAAAATAGCCATTTTTGCGCTTAATTACCTCTCACTCTGAATATCCATGTTTTATCCGGGTACTTTCCAGAAAACTTGCTGTCTCTAGCCTTTCGGGCTTCTTGCATAGTGTTGTACCGCTCCAAGTACACATAATTAAATTGGTTGACGCTACGGAAAAAGGATTTTGGCTCCAATCCTTTTTGCTGAAGGGTTTTCATGAAGTTTTCAAAATATTTTTTGGTTCCAAAGACATTGGCTATCAAATAAAACCCAGGCTCCAAGCCATCTGCTTGTGACACCTCCTCATATTTTTCGTTGGGTTCTACCTCAACTTTTTGTGCTTGTACCCGAACAAGGCTATCCTGTTTTCGCTGCTCCCTCTTTTGTTGAAGTTCCGCCAACTGCACAGCTTGTATGGAGTCTTTTCTGCGTTGTTCTTCTTGAAGGCGTTTTTGGGCCAACTCTTCTTTCTGTTTTTCCAACAACTGTTGCTCTACGAGTTTTTGTTCCTTTTGCTTCCGCTCTTGTTCCAATCGTTGCTCCGTCCTTTGCTTTTGTTCTTGTTCTAAACGCTGCTGTTCTTCTAGGGCCTCTTTCTTTTTTTGTAATTCCTCCTCTTTTCTTTTAGTAACGGCTATCTCCTCTTCGCTTTCCATATCAGGTATAGGCTCCTCTTCCTCGATTGGTTTTTTATCAAACTTATAGGATAGTAAAATCTCCAAGGTAGAGTCTTCATCAGTTAAAGAGGTATCAGCACCAAACTCCATTAATCCGCCAATGGAAAAGACTCCTCCAAGGGTCACACCCAATCCGGCAGAGGCACCATAAAAACTGTTGTACCCTCCCTGTAACCAAACTTTGGGGGTTGATAGCAGCCCGTTGACCCCAATTTGTGTGTCGCCGTTAGGAACTGACTTCACATACAGCATAGGCCGCACAAAACTATGGCCCCAGTTGGAAAAAATAGACACTGGAACATCGTAATTGATACTTCCTGTAATAGTCTTAAAATTGGAAGTTTCTTCAAAATCACCTTCACCCCCGCCAAATCCAAAAGCATTCTCAAAGGCCAGCCCCAATCCAAACTGATTTGCCTGAAGCCGTATTCCCGGTGAAAATCGCACAATGAAGCCTTCAGCAGTCTCAAGCTGTATTGTATCCATTTGGGAATCGGGAATTACCCGGTCGTCCGCCAAGCTGCGCTGCGAAGCAAATACATTGGTTCCGGCATAAACATCAACCCCCTCATCCACTGAAAACTTATGCACATAATTAAAATGTCCTCCCGTTTGCAGGAAAGTGCCTGTATTATGCTGCAAAAAACCTACAGCCACGGTTGATACTTTATTGATATTGTGGGTATAATTCAAAAAAGTGGTGGTAGGATCCCCATCCAAGGTCTGCCATTGCCAACGCATCCAAACGGAGAGCGAATTTGGCCTGTTCCAATTGGCAGCATAAGTGGCGTTTAAGAAACTGGCATTGAACTGCGTCAGAGTATGCTGCCTAAAATCAGATGGTAATTGGGGTTCTTGGGCCCAACCCAAAGCAGAAATCCATATCACCAAAAGGAAAAGCAAGGTCTTTCGCATACGAGAAAATAAAAATTAAACGTTACTTTTAAAACCAGAACCATAAATAACGAGGGAACTCTTATATCACTACTATGCGGATTATCAAAGCTCTAATTGCCCTTGCAATTATTTTAGTTGGAAGTGTCAGCTGCAAAGAAGATACGAAAATTGTGGAAGACCCTGTCATATCCACTTTTTATTTTATCAGACATGCTGAAAAAGACCGGACCGATCCAGACAATCCTGATCCAGAGCTAAATCAAGATGGCTTGGACCGGGCCATAAAATGGGCAGAGGTATTTGATCCCATAGCCATAGATGTCATTTATTCCACCAATTATGAGCGTACTTCCATGACGGCTGCGCCTACTTCGGTTAAAAAAAATGTAGACGTAAAGTATTATGACCCCAACAATATTGATATTGAACAATTTAAATCTGAAAATGAGGGTTTAAATGTTTTGGTGGTTGGGCACAGTAACACAACCCCTGCTTTTGTAAACAAGATGATCGAAGTTGAAAAATATGAACCCATGGACGATACGGACAACAGCAGCCTTTTTATTGTTCGCATCATTGACGGTGTTCCCACCGATTTTAGGTTGAAAATGGATTAATGCTTTTCTACTGCAATATCCGTAAGTTCGATTTTTGAAAGCAGTTCCAGTTCCCCATTGTTGAACCGTTTGCCTATTTCCAAAATGCCCGAATCCTCTTTTTGGGGTTTATAGTTCTCATAATCCACAAACCGGATACCATTTACGTACCGCTCATTGTAGGCCCTTCGGAACCGTTGACCTCCACCATTCACATGAAAGTCATATGCCAAATAATCTGGTTTAAAACTTTCTTTATCAAACCAATACACATAAGTATCGTCAAAATCATCCCCTCCTCCTTCTTGATCAAAAGTGACTTTTACTTTGTAATACTCTTTTCCCTTTATGGTTTCTTCGCCTAAAAGCTCTTTGTTAACGGCTTTATCATTTAAACCATAGGGCAATCGGGCAAAGTAATGGACCGAATTTATGGAGTTTGCGTATTTGATGGCCATGGAATCCGGTACCTCAACAAGGGAATCATTAAAGAAGCGTTGAAAACTGTTTCCCTTTTTAATATCCTTTACGGTAACGGAATCCAAGTTAAAGATCCGTACAAAGACCTTTTTCCCATCTTCCTTACTTGCGCTGTACTTCTTATCCCTAAAAATAAATGAGGTATCGTGGTTCTTGTAAAACACCCCACCACTGTCGGCTATTGATTTGTCCACAATTTCTTGTACGGATAGTGTTTCTTTTGCTGTCTCCTTGCAAGCAAGAAAAGATAAAAGGATTAGAAAAGTAAAGTATCTATTCATCGTTAGGGTTTCAAGTATATTCGTAAAATAAGCCACAACATTACAATTTTCTTCCCGAAGAGTTTATATTTTTGCCCTCCATGATGAAAAACATCAACATAAAGAACAAACGGGCCCGATTCGATTATGAGATTTTGGACACCTATACTGCCGGCATTGTCTTGGGGGGTACCGAAATTAAATCCATCCGATTGGGAAAGGCCAACTTATCCCAAAGTTTTTGTGAGTTCAATGACAAGGGCGAGCTTTTCGTCATTAACATGCAGGTTGATGAATATAGCCACGGAGGACATTACAACCACAGGCCCAAAGCAGAGCGAAAACTTCTTCTGAACAGAGGGGAACTCAGAAAACTTAGAAAAGAAGTGGCCACTTCCGGGCTTACGATCATTCCTCTTAACCTTTTTATCAATGACAGGGGATTGGCCAAAATGAATGTTGGATTGGCCAAGGGTAAAAAACAGTACGATAAACGGGAAACCATCAAAGATCGGGACAACAAGCGTAATCTTTCTCGAATCAAAAAAGATTTCAATAACTAGTTTTTGTCTTCAAGCAAAGGAACAAACCGAAAAGCGCCCAATTCTTTTTTCTCGAACCTTTTTTCCGACTTCCTAACAAATAAAGTCATAACCTGCTCATCCACACCTACAGGAATCACCAACCTTCCTCCCACCTTCAATTGAGACATCAAAGCTTTGGGAACTTCAGGGGCGCCGGCTGTAACTATGATACTATCAAAAGGGGCGTCATCAGGCAGCCCTTTGTAGCCATCACCAAACACCATCTTTTTGGGCCTGTAATGCATCTTATTGAAGAACAAACGCGTTTTCTTGAAAAGCTCCTGCTGCCGTTCTATGGTATATACACGAGCTTTTAAGTGCAGCAGAACAGCAGTTTGGTAACCGCTTCCTGTGCCTATTTCCAAAATGGAGTCATTGGGCTTCACCTGGAGCAATTGGGTCTGAAATGCCACCGTATAGGGCTGGGAAATGGTTTGATCCGCACCAATGGGAAAGGCCTTGTCTTGATAGGCATGATCCTCAAAACTACTGTCCAAAAACAAATGCCTTGGAATTGTTTTAATGGCCTCGATCACCCTTTTATCCGTTATTCCCTTAGTTGACAGCAATTCCGCCAACTTATTGCGCATGCCCTTGTGCTTAAGCGTATCCTTCATCTCATTGGTCTGGTCCACGAATTTAAAAAGTTCTCCAAAAACTTTCCCTCGGTTCAGCCGTTATTTTTGTGGAAGAGTGCCCCCATATCCTTATTTTTGACAAAAACACATACTATGCTAAAAGTTGGTGTCCTAGGCGCAGGACATTTAGGAAAAATACATCTTAGGCTCTTGAACCAATCGGAAAGGTATGAGCTAGTTGGTTTTTACGACCCCGATGAAATCAATGCAAAAAAGGTAGCGGCCGAGTTTGGTTATACTTATTTTGAAAACATCAACACCCTCATGGATGCTGTGGACGTGGTAGATATTGTTACCCCTACCCTCTCCCATTATGATTGCGCCAAAAAGGCCATTGAAAAAGGAAAGCACATCTTTATTGAAAAACCCATAACCAATACCTCTGAGGAAGCACAAGAGTTGTTGGAGCTTTCCAAAAAACATCGTGTAAAAGGTCAGGTAGGGCATGTGGAACGTTTTAATCCCGCCTTTTTATCTGTAAAGGATAAGATAGAAACCCCCATGTTCATAGAAACCCATCGTTTGGCCGAGTTCAATCCCAGAGGCACCGATGTCCCTGTGGTCCTTGACCTTATGATCCATGATATTGACGTAATCTTGAGCGTGGTCAACTCCAATGTAAAACAAATCAATGCCAGCGGTGTATCTGTCATTAGCAGTTCTCCTGACATTGCCAACGCCCGTATAGAATTTGAAAATGGTTGTGTGGCCAATTTAACGGCCAGTCGGATTTCCCTGAAAAACATGCGAAAATCCCGTTTTTTCCAAAAGGACGCCTATATTTCTGTAGATTTTCTGGAGAAAAAAGTGGAAGTAGTGAAAATGAAGGATGCCCCGGAAAATCCAGGGGATTTTGATATGATTTTACAGAACGCCGAAGGAGAAAAAAAACAAATCTATTTTGAAAATCCCGAAATTGAAGTAAACAATGCCATTTTGGATGAGCTGGAGACCTTTGCCGATGCCATTTACAACGATACACAACCTATAGTGACTTTGGAGCAAGGTACAAAGGCCTTACAAGTAGCCCTTCAGATCATAGCCTCTTTTGAAAAATAATCGAAGTTGTTTGCTACTGTGCCCGAACTGACATAATTTCAATCTGAATACAATGAAAAACATAGCCGTAATCGGAGCAGGAACCATGGGCAACGGAATAGCCCATGTTTTTGCCCAAAATGGATTTCAAGTCAATCTTATTGATATTTCCCAAGCCTCCCTGGACAAAGGGATTGCCACGATCACCAAAAACTTGGACCGAATGTTGGCCAAAGAGGTTATCGACCAAAAGAATAAAGAGACCACCCTGGCCAATATTTCCACCTATACAGATTTGAACAAAGGGGTTTCCCAAGTGGACTTGGTAGTAGAGGCCGCCACGGAAAACCTGGACATTAAACTCAAGATTTTTAAGGATTTGGATGAGGCCTGCGAAGCAAGCACTATTTTGGCCACCAATACCTCTTCCATTTCCATTACACAGATTGGTGCGGCCACACAACGTCCGGACAAAGTCATTGGTATGCACTTTATGAATCCTGTCCCCATTATGAAATTGGTGGAAATCATCCGTGGATACAATACTTCTGATGCGGTGACCAAAACCATAATGGAACTTTCCCAAAAGTTGGGAAAAACTCCAACTGAGGTAAACGATTACCCCGGCTTTGTGGCCAATCGGATTCTTATGCCCATGATCAACGAGGCCATTGAAACACTTTACAATGGTGTAGCTGGTGTTCAAGAAATAGACACTGTGATGAAGTTGGGCATGGCGCATCCCATGGGACCATTGCAATTGGCTGATTTTATTGGGTTGGACGTCTGTCTTTCCATATTGAATGTGATGTACGACGGGTTTAAAAACCCAAAATATGCTCCCTGTCCCCTATTGGTGAATATGGTCATGGCAGGAAAATTGGGCGTAAAATCAGGGGAAGGTTTTTATGATTATTCCGAGTCCCGAAAAGCGGAACATGTTTCGGCTCAATTCAATTAATGAAAAATGGCCCTAGTAAAACCCTTTAAGGCCATAAGACCAACCAAGGACAAGGTCTCTTTTGTGGCTTCGCGCTCCTACGAGGAATATCCCAAAGATGAGTTGAAATCCGTACTAAAATACAATCCATTCTCATTTTTGCATATTATCAATCCAGGGTTTAAGTTTGATAAGAGCATTACTGGGAAAGAACGGTTTCGATTGGTGCACAATCGATATTTGGAGTTTTTGGAGGAACATATTTTCCAAAAAGATGATCAAGCTTGTTTTTATCTCTACCAAATAGGAAAAGGGGATTTTAAAAGCCTTGGGTTCTTCTGCGCCTGCAGCGTTGCCGATTATAGAAAGGATGTCATCAAAAAGCATGAAGACACCATTCAACATCGAGAGCGGTTGTTCGCAGACTATCTGCACACCGTTGGTTTTAATGCTGAGCCTGTGCTGATGACCTACACGGATAATGATTTCATCCACACCATATTTCAACAAGAAGTCCAAAAACAACCAGAATACGCTTTTTCCACTACGGACCGGGTTAGCCATAAGCTTTGGAAAATTTCAGATAAGAAAACCATCAAAAGTTTAGAGGCTGCCTTTGCCCAAATGGATGCCCTTTATATTGCTGATGGTCACCACCGTAGCGCTTCATCCAACCTGTTGGCAAAAAAAATGGAAGGCCAAAACAAGGCACATACAGGTAAGGAAGCCTACAATTTCTTTATGGCTTATCTCATTCCTGAATCCCAAATCAAGATTTATGAGTTCAATCGTATGGTCAAAGATTTGAATGGTCATACCAAAAAGGAATTCTTGATCAAACTGGATGAGCATTTTCGAATCGAAAAACGGGAAGATGGCCTCTATAAACCTACCAAGAAGCATCATTTTAGCATGTATTTGGAAGGTGAGTTCTATTCGCTCTACCTTAGAAGGACCAATTATACTTTTACCAATGCACTGAGTAAATTGGACACCCAAATCTTGTTCAAGACCATTCTTGAACCTATTTTGGGAATAACGGACCTTAGAAACGACAAACGGATTTCCTACGGCTACGGCAAGCACAACCTTATTAAAATGAAGGACTGTGTGGATGAAGGTAAATTTGCCGTGGGATTCAGCTTGGTGCCCATTACTATTGAAGAAATAAAGTCTATTGCCGACGCAGGTTTGGTAATGCCGCCCAAGAGCACCTATATTGAACCCAAACTACGGAGCGGATTGGCTATTTACGAATTATAATACGTCTTTATGTCGATTAAAGAACATCTCAAAAACATAAAAACAGAATTACCCGACGGAGTAACCTTGGTAGCGGTTTCCAAAACCAAGCCCAATGAAGCCATCTTGGAGGCCTATGAAGCCGGACAGCAGGTGTTTGGTGAAAACAAAGTACAGGAAATGACCCAAAAATGGGAAACGCTCCCCAAGGACATTGAATGGCATATGATCGGGCATTTACAGCGCAATAAGGTCAAGTACATGGCCGAATTTGTATCCTTGATCCACGGAGTGGACAGTCTTCGCTTATTAAAGGAAATAGACAAACAAGCCCAGAAGCATGATCGGGTGATTCCTTGTCTTTTGCAAATGCACATTGCAGAGGAAGACACTAAATTTGGGTTGGATGAAGCGGAATTAAAGGAGCTTATTCAGTCCGAAGAATTCAAAGTCATGGAAAACATAAAGATTATGGGATTGATGGGTATGGCTACCTTTACTTCAAACCAAAACCAGGTTCGAAAAGAATTTTCAAACCTTAAATCCATTTTCGAAAAGCTTAAGCAGGAACTCCCCAATATTTCAGTGCTATCCATGGGTATGAGCGGAGATTACTCCGTAGCTATTGAAGAAGGCAGCACCATGGTACGCATTGGAAGTAGTATCTTTGGAGTTAGAAACTATTCCTAAAAACACCAATACAGTTTCATGTACGCCATACTCGACATTGAAAGCACAGGAGGAAAATACAATGAAGAAGGCATCATGGAAATTGCCATTCATCGGTTCGATGGGCATAAAGTGGTGGACAAGTTTATCTGCTTGATCAATCCAGAGCGGGAAATTCAGCCTTTTGTATCAAAACTAACCGGAATCAACGATAAAATGCTCCGTTCCGCCCCAAAATTTCATGAGGTGGCCAAACGGATTGTTGAGATTACGGATGGCGCCACTTTGGTGGCTCATAATGCCCAGTTTGATTATCGTATTCTTAGGACAGAATTTAGACGATTAGGGTACGACTATCAGCGAAAAACGCTATGTACAGTTGATCTCTCCCAAAAATTAATCCCTGAAGCCGAATCTCATAGCTTGGGCAAACTTGCCCGCTCCTTGGGTATTCCCATGAGCGACAGGCATCGGGCCAATGGAGATGCCATAGCTACCCTGAAACTCTTTAAATTACTACTGAACAAGGATTCTGGCAAAGGCATCATCCAAGAAGTTATCCGGGAAGCGGCACACGGGGAACTATCCCACAACCAATTGGACATGGTCACTTCCCTACCCTCCGAAACAGGGGTGTACTACATGCACGACAAAGAGGGGGAAATCATTTTTCTTGGGAAGACCACAAACATCAAAAAAAGAGTCAACCAACATTTTACCAACGTGGGCAGTCTCGCAAGAAGATTGCAAAAAGAGACCAAAAGAGTCACCTATGAACCTACGGGCAGTGAACTCATCGCACTCCTTAAAGAATATCAAGAATTGCAAAAAACCAACCCACGACATAACAACATTACCAGAAGAAATCTTTTTTCGCATGTGGTGAGTTTTAGCAAGAATGGCTCTGATCATATTCTTGTTGGCATAGAAAACGGCAGCTCTAAGGCAAAACTAAAAATAGGGTTCAGTGGAGCTGTTTCCGCCAAGAATTTTTTGGAAAGAATACAGTCTGAGTTTAATCTGTGCTCTTCTTCTTTTGCAAAAACACCCGAAAATGGAGATGATGTCAATCCACAACAATGCAATGAAAGGATAATGGAGGTGTTGGACAAATACAGTATTTTGGAAAAGAATGTTGCTTTGGTAGACCGTGGACGGGAAACAGGGGAGCGTAGCTTTTTGCTCATCAAAAATGGTCATTTGCAAGGTTTTGGGTATGTGGAATTGAATCATCAAATGAATAATATTCATATATTGGAATCCATAATGACCCCTATGAGCAGCGATGAGAACACTACTTTTATCATTGAATCCTTTTTAAGAAAGAAAAATAGAATCAAGACCATAGCATTAACTCCTTCAACTTGAAAGAGCAGAACGCACATTCTGGATGGAAAAATAAACTTCATGAAATTATTTATGAGGCGGACACCCCAATGGGAAAATTGTTCGACATGGTCCTATTTTTCCTGATTATCCTCAGTGTAATTCTGGTCATGTTGGAAACCGTCAAGGAAATAGATGAACGTTACCATCAAATTTTACTAGTCTTGGAGTGGTGCGTAACCATCTTCTTTTCATTAGAATATATAGCCCGTATAGTCAGTATTAAAAAGCCATGGAAATACATTTTCAGTTTTTATGGCATCATAGATTTTGTATCCACTATTCCATTGTATTTAAGCTATATTTTAGCAGGTTCGCAGGTATTGTTGGCGGTTAGGGCATTCCGATTATTGCGTATTTTCAGGATTTTAAAGTTGGTGAAGTTTATTGGGGAAGCTTCCCAATTACAGTCGGCTTTAAAAGCCAGCCGTACCAAAATAGCCGTTTTCATTTATGTTGTACTGATTCTTTCAGTAATCTTAGGTACTCTAATGTATCTTGTTGAAGGGGATGATGCAGGTTTCACCAGCATTCCCCGAAGCATTTATTGGACCATTGTAACCCTCACCACCGTAGGTTTTGGCGATATTACCCCACAGACAAGTTTAGGACAGTTCCTAGCTACGATAATCATGATACTAGGTTACGGAATCATTGCAGTTCCCACTGGCATTGTTACCGCAGAGTTCTCTCGAAATAAAAAAGAAACAGAAGAAACCAAGAAACTGGTACACTTAAACACGCAAGCTTGCCCGAGTTGCTCCACCGAAGGGCATCGAGATGACGCTACCCATTGTTATAACTGCGGCCATACGTTATGAGCTGCAAGGTACTCATAGCGGTAGTGGGGCCCACTGCCATAGGAAAAACTGCCCTTGGTATTGGATTGGCCCAACATTTTAACACCGAAATCATATCTGCTGATTCCCGGCAATTTTTTAAGGAAATGGAAATAGGTACTGCAGTGCCTTCCAAAGAGGAATTAAAGGCGGCTACGCACCATTTCATTCAACATAAAAGCATTTTTGATCCTTATTCCGTCGGGGATTTTGAAAAAGATGCCATTGAATTATTGAGTAAGCTTTTTCGAAAGCAAGACGTTGCCATAATGGTCGGAGGAAGCGGTTTGTATGTGGATGCCGTAGTGAACGGATTGGATGAATTTCCAGAAGTAGACCCTAAAATCAGGGAATCCTTGAATCAAAAGTTGGATGAAGAGGGACTAAATTCCCTGCAAGAGGAATTAAGGGAAAGAGACCCGTCCTACTATAAAATCGTGGATATTGAAAACCCACATCGGTTAATTAGAGCCTTGGAAGTTTCCATTATGGCAAACAAACCCTATTCCACGTTCTTGAATCAATACAAACCCAAAAGAGAGTTCAAGGCCCTTTATGTTGGCATAGAAGCGCCAAGAGAGGTCATATATAAACGCATCAACACCCGGGTAGACCTTATGATGCAGGCTGGTTTGTTGGAGGAAGTACAAAAGTTGCATCCTTACAGGCATCTGAATGCCCTACAAACAGTTGGCTACAAAGAACTTTTTGAATATCTTGACGGACATTGTCCTCTGGACACTGCTGTTTCAGAAATCAAAAAGAACACAAGGCGTTTTGCCAAACGGCAACTGACTTGGCTGCGGAAAAATCAAAATATACTCTGGGTGGACCACAAAACAGAACCTAAAAACATCTTTAAGGCAGTTTCAGACCAACTAAATAACATATGTCATGGTCAAGAACAATAAAGTCCTTGTTGTTATGGGCGTCAGTGGTACTGGAAAAACCACAATTGGCAAATTGCTTGCCGATCAGTTGGGTTATCCTTTTTTTGATGGAGATGATTTTCATCCTGAAGCGAACATTCAAAAAATGTCATCTGGAATTCCATTGAACGATCTAGACCGGAAAGGTTGGCTTTTACGGTTGAACGCTTTGGCTCTGGAGCATAAAGACTCAGGAGTGATTATAGCCTGTTCGGCACTGAAGAAAACCTATAGAAGCATCCTAAAATCGGGAATGGGCCAACAACTTAAGTTTATCTATCTGGATGGTTCTTTTGATTTGATACAATCGCGTTTGGCGAGCAGAAAAGACCATTTCATGCCACTTGGGTTATTAAAATCACAGTTCGAAACCCTTGAGCCCCCTTCAAAGGCAATCACCGTGTCCATTGCACAAGAATCAAATAAAATCGTAGAAGAAATCCTAAGACAGCTCAAATGATTGAAGTCAATTTACTTCTTGCGGTCATTGTTGGTATATCCGTACTGCTTTTTTTAATTCTAAAGCTTCGCATCCATGCTTTTGTATCCCTATTGATAGGCAGCATTGTAGTAGGGCTTATTGCCGGTCTGGATGCCAAACAAATCATAGCCACCATCCAAACAGGAATGGGTGGGACATTGGGGTTTGTTGCAACCGTGGTGGGGCTCGGCGCCATGTTCGGAGGAATTTTGGAAGCTTCGGGCGGCGCCAAAACCATTGCAGACTTTATGGTTTCCAAATTTGGATTAAAAAATGCCCCATCGGCTATGGCCGTTTCCGGGTTTTTAATCGCCATCCCTGTTTTTTTTGATGTGGCCTTCATCATTTTGGTTCCCATGATCTATGCCTTGCAACGAAAAACAGGAAAGTCATTATTGTTATATGCCATTCCATTGCTTGCCGGACTGGCCATCACCCATGCTTTTATTCCACCCACTCCAGGACCCATTGCAGTTGCCGACATTATAGGGGCCGATTTAGGATGGGTCATTTTAATGGGTTTTTTTGCTGGAATTCCCTCTGCCCTATTTGCTGGACTTCTTTTCGGAAAGTACATATCAAAAAAAATATTTGTTGAAGCACCTAAACAGATAGAGGACAAGAATCCAACCCAACTCCCTCCTATTGGACAAACACTATTTATTATTGGCCTACCCATTTTGTTGATTCTAACCAATACCATACTGTCAACGGGAGCATTTGGCATTAATGAAACAATCTTGAATTTTATCGCTTTGATTGGACACCCCTTTTCAGCGTTGATCATAGCCAATCTATTGGCATGGTATGTTTTTGGAATCCGAAAAGGATTTTCCAAATCACAACTTTTAAACATTACCACAAAATCTTTAGCCCCAGCAGGAACCATTATCTTACTGACAGGGGCCGGCGGGGTTTTCAAACAGGTACTGACCGATACTGGGGCAGGAGAACTTTTGGCAACATCGTTGGGCAATGCAGGAATCCCTGTACTTATCTTTGCTTATATAAGCGCGGCCATTGTTAGGGTCATCCAAGGATCATCCACTGTAGCCATGATTACTGCCGCAGGACTGGTTTCGCCTTTACTTATCCATACTGATTTAAATTCGTTGCAATTGGCCTGCATGGTAATTTCCATTGCGTCTGGGGCAAGCATTTTTTCCCATGTAAATGATAGTGGCTTTTGGCTGGTTGGACAATATTTGGGCATTACTGAAAAGGAGACCTTTAAATCATGGACAGTAATGACCACAATTTTGTCGATTGTAGGAATGTTATCCGTATCCTTGGTGTACCTATTTACCTAACTATCATACAATAAAAAAACCGCCCTTTGGGCGGCTTACTATTAAAAAATAGTATTTCTTTTATTGGTTCTCAGCTTTAATCACCAATCTGAAACCTTCACCATGAATATTCAGGATCTCCACTGTATCATCACGTTTCAGATATTTTCTGAGTTTGGCAATGTACACATCCATACTTCTTGAGGTAAAGTAATTATCGTCTCTCCAAATTTTTGTCAACGCCAATTCCCTTGGCATTAAGTCATTCTCATGCAATGCCAATAAACGTAACAGTTCATTTTCCTTGGGCGAAAGTTTAATAGGCTCCTCATCGTTGAATTTCAAGAAGCGTAATTTAGAGTTCAAGTGGAAATTTCCAATTTGGAACTCAAACTGCTTGCTGTCTGCCAAAGTACTGGATGCTTTTCGTTGAAGTATGGCTTTAAGTTTCATCAACAATACTTCAGAATCGAAGGGCTTGTTCAAATAATCATCGGCACCGGCCTTATACCCCTTGAGCACATCTTCTTTCATGGTCTTGGCAGTAAGGAAAATGATAGGAACATTCTCATTCTTCTCACGAATCTCCTTTGCAAGGGTAAACCCATCTTTGTAAGGCATCATCACATCCAAGATACAGACATCATAATTGTCTTTTTTGAATTTCTCAAAACCCTCCATACCATTTTTGGCCAGAACCACTTCAAAATCGTTCATGGACAAATAGTCTTTAAGAACAATCCCAAAGTTAGGGTCATCCTCTACCAATAATATCTTCTTTTTCTCTGTTTCCATAGTTTGCTTTTAAATTAGGGGGAGTTTTATGAAGAATGTGCTTCCTTTTCCTTTTTCACTTTCTGCATAAACCTCTCCTTGATGGTCGTCTGTTATTCTTTTTACATAGGCCAACCCTAATCCGTGGCCTTTTACATTATGTATATCACCGGTATGCTCCCGGTAAAATTTCTCAAAAACTTTTTTAAGGACGGCTTTGCTCATTCCGGCCCCTTGATCTTGTACTTTTATGATGATATTGTTTTTCACCACTTCTGTATACACATCAATTTTTGGCGGCTCAGGAGAATATTTTATGGCATTGTCCAGTATGTTTACAATTACATTGGTCATGTGCATGTCATTGGCCAAAATTTCAGATCTCTCGGCTTCAAGATGGGCATTTACATAGCCTCCCCTATCCTGCACGATCAATTCCACATGGGCAATGGCATCGCCGATGATGTCGTGCACATCCACCCTGTCCTTACTGATATCCAGTTGGTTTTTCTCCAGTTTAGATATTCTCAGAACGTTTTCCACCTGCGCATGCATACGCTTGTTCTCGTCCCTTATCATACCCAAATACCGTAGTACTTTTTCCTTGTCCTCTATCGCCTTTGGGTTGCGAATGGCTTCCACGGCCAAGTTGATAGTAGCGATGGGAGTCTTGAACTCATGGGTCATATTGTTGATGAAATCCGATTTGATTTCGGATATCTGCTTTTGCCTTATCAACTGATAGATAGCGCTGGAATATGCGATCATAATCACCAAAGTGAATATGAGGGACAATAGTGCCATCCCCGTTATAGACCTGAACAAGAATTTTTTCATTTTGGGAAAGGTGAGCAGCAATGAAAAATTGGTGAACCCCTCACTATCCTTGAAAATTGGCGCCTTGTACATTTTTGAACCGGAAAACTTGAACTTCTTTGACCGTACTTTTGTGGGGTAGCCCTGACTATAGACCCCATATTCGTAATCTATATCAATATTCCTGTTCTTCAGCTCTTGGCTCAATAAAAGTTCCAATTCTTGATTGGATACTCTTTTATGAATGGGTCTTGTCTTGGCATATTCCATAAAGACATCTTCCCATGCTGCCTTATCAATCCTGGACAACCCTCCAATTTTTTCAGCTCTTTGGATGGGGGTCAAACTATAGCTCTTCCCATCCAAACCATACTCTTCCTTAAATACAGCCTTGGTACGTTTACTGGTATAGTTTTTAAACGTAGTTGTATCGTCTTCTCCGCCTATGTTATCAAAGAACGTAGATGTTATATTGTAATCTTCTTCAAGAATTCCGTGGGAATAAAAAAGAATCTCATCGGAGTTCAAATCCCGGTCAACAAACAAAAAATTCCTGAACTGTGTGCTTTTAGGTTGACCAATACTGTCCACGAGCGAAGCCAAACGGTCTGAATAATCTTTCATCTCCATCATCTCCACTCTACCAGCCACCTTATCCAAAATATCCGTGACCGTCCTTGAAAATTGCTCTTCCTTGTCGTTTATGGATGTCCGTATCCAATATACCTGAACGAATATTATCCCGGTAAGGGACAAACTCATAAGAATGACTAGAAGGACGAATAGCTTCTTGTTCATTGCGTCAAAATTAAATATTTAACATTTAGACCTTTGGCCGTTTAACCTAACCTTAACAAAAATGTTAAAATTATGAAGAAGACAGCGCCGCAAGCTTGGCGTGAAGTTCCTGAACCTTGCTTTTGGTAGTTTCCAAATCCACGTTTACGATACAAAAATGAGCCAAATCCACTTTTTGGGCATCCTCCATCTGATTTTTCATCCGCTCCATAACCTGCTTTTGTGTTGCTCCATCCCGTTCCATCACCCGTTGCAGCCGTAAATCAAATGGAGCTGTCACCAACACAATATAATCATATTGGTCTTGGGACTGGTTTTCAAATATCAATGCAGTTTCCTGAATTACATACGGCTCATCGTACTTTAATGACCAATCCAAAAAGTGATTCCTAACAGCGGGGTGCACAATACCATTAAGTTGTTCCAGTAATTTTGGGTCTTTAAAAACCTTTTCAGCTATGTATGCCCTATTTAATAGATTTCCTTCATAAGCCCCATCACCTAGAAGACCCCTGATTTTACCCCTAAGCTCATCTGAGGTGGACATCAGTCGTTTGGCCTCCAAATCCGAGTCATACACTGGAACCCCCAAATCTTTGAACATTTGTGCAATGGTGCTTTTTCCGCTCCCTATACCTCCAGTAAGTCCTACAATTTTCATGGTTGTTGTTCCAATATAAAATTGACTCTTGCCTCTTGCAACCTAACATCGTACACATTTTCAGGGCTCTTGGTTTTTTTGAGGAACAATACGGTTCTTTCGGCTCCATTCAATTGTGCATAATCTGCGGTCACCTCGAAATCCGATAACGAAATTTCCTTTAATCGTTCCACAGTGGCCTTGCAAAGTACCGTTACCGAGCTGGGAAAGGTTTTGATTTGGTATCCTTCAGGCAAATTTATCACCCGAACGGGCACTTCAAAAACCTTTTCTGAAAACCGCACCACTTTTCCTGAAACATTGACCCTCCCTACTGAAAAAATGGTATTGTCCATCCCTTTTGGAAAAATCAGTGACATCTCTCTTGAAAAATCCGCTGACAAATTAGTCAATTGTAAGGGGGCGGTCCGAATGCTTCGCAGTGTGTCTATTTCATTTTTTGGGCCTTTTACCACAACATGGTCTGGCGAAACATCCAATTTCCCATCCAAAATATGGTTTTGCTCAAATTGCATGTCCAGACTTGGCACCACGGGAATTTCTTTTGAGGCCACTTGATAAAGATCAACCTCCAATTGATTGCGATCTATTTCCAAGAGTGATATGTTCTGTGACAATTGCTGATCCATTTGCTTTTTTAGGGCATCTTCGGTCAATACATATTTCCCATTCAAGTATACCGCCTTCGACACATCAACATCTATCCGCTTCCTGAAAAAATTAAAATACAGGAACTGAAAACCGCTGGTTCTCAGCTTGGCTTCAACAGTACTTTCAGAATTTTTTCCCAATAAAAGTGTATCCGGTAGATTTCTGTAATTAATTGCAAAATTGGCTCTGGATTCGTAGGATTCAGACAAATTACTCAAAAACCAAGCTAGAAAAGAGCACAACAAAAACAGTGAAAAAACCTTCACTTTTCTTTGATTGAGGCCGTGCAATAGCTTTTTGAACACTTCTATTTTTTCTTAAAAAACAGCTTGGGAAACAGTTCCTCCGGTTCCCTATTACTAAAAGTAAGCAAGATTGTGGACTTGAAAAAACCTATTCCATACCCCGTAAACTGTGTCAATGCCGCAAATAGGGCCAAAAAGGCCACTTTTAAGTTCCGATTCTTGAGCAATGCATCAACAAACAGCAGTAAAAAATAAAAACCGTACAATACCAATGGAAGGTAAATCCCAAACAATCCGAGTATGACAGAAATGCTCAGACCAAGCATAAAAAAAGTGGGGAACCAATACGTAGGGCGGGCCGTGCCCGGATGCCATAGGTTTAAAATAGGCCGTACCATTCCAAACTTATTCACTTGGATGTAAAACTTATTCCAATCTATTCGCCTTTTATGGTAAACGTGGGCCTTTGGAAACAATCGGGAATCAAATCCTGCCTTCCAAATTCGAAAGGTCAAATCTGGGTCTTCCCCAGGGTGAATACGTCCAAATCCACCCGCTTTTTCAAAGGCTTCCTTGGATATTCCCATATTAAAACTGCGTGGCTGAAACTTTCCAACGGACTTTTTCCCTCCCCGAATCCCTCCCGTGGTAAAAAAAGAGGTCATCACATAATTGATGGCCTTTTGAACCGTGGTGAACGATTGATCGGCAGCATCGGGTCCGCCAAAACAGTGCACAAATTCCCTTTGGAGTTCCTTGTCCACTTCAGAAAGGTATTGCTCTGGCAAAATACAATCCGAATCCAAAATGATATAGTAATTCCCTTTCGCCTTTTGCATGCCAAAGTTTCGGGAATCCCCTGGCCCTGAGTTTGGTTTGTAGTAATACGAAATCTGGAGCTTATCCTGAAAGGTCTTAACTACTTCTTCCGAACTCTCCGAAGAACCATCTTCCACGATGACCACCTCAAAATCCTTCCGAAAAGTTTGCTGGGAAAGGCTTTCCAACAGTTCCCGAACTTCATCAGGCCTGTTGTACACTGGAACGACTATGGAAAAAAAAGTATTCATCTATAATAGAAAAGCCATCCCAAAAAGGATGGCTTTCTGTGTTATTTATTTGGATTACTTGGTAAATTCATCGATTACCTCTTGACTTACCCCTGTATTGGAGAACCCACCATCATGGAATAGGTTCTGCATGGTTACTTTCTTGGTCAGATCAGAAAACAGACTCACGGTGTAATTGGCACAATCATCTGCTGAAGCATTCCCTAAAGGCGACATTTTTTCGGCATAGTTGATAAAACCGTCGAATCCTTTTACGCCTTGGCCAGCTGTAGTGGGCGTTGGGGATTGTGAAATGGTGTTTACCCTTACTTTTTTCTCTTTCCCAAAGAAATAGCCAAAACTTCTGGCCACGGATTCCAAATACGCTTTGTTATCGGCCATATCGTTATAATCTGGGAATGTACGTTGGGCCGCCATATAGGTAAGAGCTACAATACTGCCCCATTCGTTCATGGCATCGGCCTTATATAGGCTCTGCATTACTTTATGAAAGGAAAGTGCGGAAACGTCCCAACCCTTTGCCGTAAAATCATAGTTCTCATCAGTATAATGCTTTCCTTTACGCACGTTCACCGACATTCCTATGGAATGAAGCACAAAATCCAATTTCCCCCCCAAGATTTCAGTGGCTTTTTCAACAAGGTTGTTCAAATCCTCTTCGTTGGTGGCATCGGCTGGGATAATTTCTGAATTGGTCTTTGCAGCCAATTCCTTTATCTGTCCCATTCGCATGGCAATGGGTGCATTGGTCAGCACAAAGGTACCTCCCTCTTCATGAACTCGTTCTGCGGTTTTCCAAGCAATTGAATTTTCATCCAAAGCTCCAAAAATGATTCCTCTTTTTCCTTTTAAAAGATTGTACGCCATATGTATTTTGCTATTGTTGGTTCTGTGGCAAAGATATTTATTCTATTTTGAAGTTCTCCGCTTTTTGCCCAAATGTGTTCTGTTTGCATTTCTATTGCAACAATTGCCGTGCATGGGCCAAAGCAGATTCTGACAATGACTTCCCTCCCAACATTTCTGCAAGTTCTGTAATCCGTTCATCGGTGCTCAGCTTTTTCATTTGGGTACTTGTGCCTCCCTCCTGCTCTTCCTTGAACACTTTAAACTGATGTTGTCCTTTTGAAGCCACTTGTGGCAAATGCGTTATGGAGAATACTTGCATGGTCTTGCTCATCCGCTGCATGATCTCGCCCATTTTGTTGGAAATCTCCCCAGAAACTCCAGTGTCAATTTCATCAAACATCATGGTAGGCAATTGTTCGTATGCAGCCAAAATGGACTTTATGGTGAGCATGATTCGGGAAAGTTCACCTCCGGAAGCCACCTTCTTCAGCTCTCCATAATTTGACCCCTTGTTGGCGGAGAACAAAAACACCAAGTCGTCCTTCCCGTGTATCTTAAATGCATTGGTTTGATTTACTTCAATCTTGAAGCTGGCCGAAGGCATGCCCAATGCTGACAGGTTTTCCTGCAGCATATCTTTGAGTTTTGGAATGACCGATTTCCTAGCCTTGCTGATTTTATCCGCCCAAGCATCCACTTCTTTGGTGATTTGTTGAACTTCAGCACGTTTGGCTTCAATCTTTGATTCAATATTGGCAACCGCCTCCACTTTTACCGACAAATCTTCGCGAATCGCAATAAGCTCATCCACAGTAGCTACGTGATGCTTTTTTTGCAAATCGTACAATTGCTGTAATTGTCCATTAACGGTTTCCAATCGCTCTGGATTTGCCTCAACGGCATCTTTCATACTTTCCAGTTCCGAGGCAATATCATCGGTTTCAATAAAAATGGATTGTACCCTATCGTTCAAGGATGCATATGCCGAACCAAAACCTTTCAGGTTTTGGAATGTTCGCTTTAAATCTGCCAATCGACCCAAAATGCCCAATTGTTCTTCATTCAACAACTGGTATCCTGCAGCCAATTGTTCCATGATCTGCTCTACATTGTTCAACTGCTCATATTCATCCTCCAGTTCTTCCTGCATACCAGCCCGCAACTTGGCTTCTTCCAATTCTTTCAACAAAAAACTGTTGTAATCGTGTTCTTTATCGGCATTGGATTGAAAATTGACCAATTCCTGTAATTCCTTCGATACTTTGGCGTGTTGGGCCAGATGGGTTTTGTAGTGCTTCAGGTTTTCTGAATTATCCGCAAGAGCGTCGATGACCTTTAACTGAAAGTCGTTCTCGGTCAAACGAAGGGTCTGGTGCTGGGAATGTACATCTACCAACTGCTCTCCCAAGGTCTTGAGCACATCCAAGGTTACTGGGGTATCATTGACAAAGGCCCTGGATTTTCCACTGGGCAGTATTTCCCGACGCAAAATGGTACTATCCTCGTAATCCAGGTCGTTTTCTGCAAAAAACGGTTTTAGATTGTATTTGGAGATATCAAATTCAGCTTCTATCACACATTTTTGCTCGGTGTTCTTGAGCGATGTTAAATCTGCCCGTTTGCCCAATACCAAGGAAAGCCCTCCCAACAATATGGATTTCCCCGCCCCTGTTTCTCCTGTAATCGTGGTAAATCCACTGGAAAAAGTCACATTGACATCGTCAATAAGCGCATAATTTTGGATGGAAAGATTTGCTAGCAATTTGGATAATTTTCCCCGTAAAGATAAATGTCTTTGGAGAACTTAGCTAGTAATTTATTTGGTTCCAAGTATTGGAATAAAATGGGGCCACTTTGTTCAGGGTTTCCTTGAGTTTTACAATATCCACCTTGGGGCCGTCGGAAAAGATGTTTTGGATTTCCTCAGATTTGGCATCAAAGAAAGTTTGAATCAAAAAAGCATTGGGACGTCTTTTGATAAGGGTCTCGAACAACCGAAGGCTTCCGGCAATGACCTGTTTCCCCGTACTATTATTATCGGCTAGAATATCCAAGCCTTTGCGGTGGTAATTATACATGGCGATGCGATATTCCCTAAAAGAATTGCTCAAAAGGTTGTCCACCAACTCAAAGCGGGTACGCTCACCGGTTTCTTGGCTCCATCCACTATAGTTGGATCCCTGTGCCTGTGTCACAATATTTTGGGCCGTTCTATAAAAATCATTGCCCCCTTCCAAAGAAAAGGTATCGGCATCCAAGCCCAAAACTAGGTATACATAATACGATATGACCCCTACCAGATTGGAGTCGAACAGATTGGGATTGTACACCAACGGCTGAAATTCTTGGTATTGGAAATTGAAAGCATCATCCTTGTAATTAAACACAGAACTCTCATAGGAAGTGTTGAAGACTGGACGGGTAGACTGTATTTGGATATTGGCCTCAAACCGGTCCGATTCGTATTGTGTTACGGTAATGAACATTCGGGCATTGACCTTCTCGTTTTCACGATAGACCCTATTGGTCCATTTGGTATTGTTTACAAAATCGTTCAGTGAACGTTCCAATGTCTTAAATATCTGTTGATTGGTCTGCCCTACTTGATCAGAATTTACGGTGACCTGACAATTGAGTTCCTGCGCGTGAACCGCAAATGAAACTATTAAAAATAGGCTGAACAATAGAATGTTACGCATGGATTCGTGCAATGATTTCTTCCCAAATATCCGAGGCCACTTCGGGCTTCGTCTTCAATCCAAACGTTTTTATCTGCAAATTCTTATCAATGAAGGTGATTTTGTTGGTGGCGCTTCCAAAACCTGCGCCATCATCCTTAAGTGAATTGAGCACTATGCCATCCAAGTTTTTACGCTGTAGCTTGCCTTTGGCATTTTCCAGTTCGTTCTGGGTTTCCAACGCAAATCCAACCAAAAACTGATGGGCCTTGCTTTCTCCCAATGACAAAAGGATGTCAGGGTTACGTTCAAGTGCTATGGTAAGACCACCATCTTCTTTTTTGATTTTTTCCTTGGCTACTTGCTTGGGGCGATAATCGGCTACGGCTGCGGCACATATGGCAATATCCGTAGTTGGGTAATGGGCATGGCACGCATCGTACATTTCTTGGGCCGATGTAACCCTTACCAATTTAATGGAGGTATGTTCTATGGACAATCCCGTGGGTCCGGATACCAAAATAACTTCTGCCCCCAAATCTGCCGCCTTTTTGGCGAGTTCAAAACCCATAGTGCCCGAAGAACGATTGCCTAAAAATCGGACAGGGTCTATGGCTTCATGGGTTGGACCTGCTGTAATAAGTACTTTTTTGCCTTTCAAGGGTAATCCTTCAACCAAATGGTCCTGAAGAAATTGAACAATGTTTTCAGGTTCTGCCATGCGACCCTCACCATGCAATCCGCTGGCCAATTCGCCAGATTCGGCTGGGATTAGATTATTACCGAATGACGTTAATTTTTCTATGGAAGCTTTGGTAGTGGGGTGCTGATACATGTCCAAATCCATGGCCGGAGCAAAATAGATGGGACATTTTGCAGATAGATAGGTGGCCATAAGAAGGTTATCGCATACCCCGTTTGCCATTTTGGAAAGGGTATTGGCCGTTGCAGGTGCTATGAGCATAATGTCTGCCCATAGACCGAGTTCCACATGGTTGTTCCATGAAATGCTACCGTCCTCCTCGTTGATGAAATCGGTTAGCACGGGATTCTTGGAAAGTGTGCTTAAGGTTAACGGGGAAACAAAAGAGCCGGCACTCTGGGTCATCACTATTTTGACCTGGGCACCAGCTTTTATCAATAACCTGACTAGAAATGTAGTCTTATAGGCGGCAATTCCCCCGGTAATACCTAAAAGGATGTTCTTACCGCCCAACATATTCTAGGCGTCTTTCTCTGTGTTCCTGTAGTAGATTTTATCTTCCAACCACTCCAATACAGCCAAGGCATGGGGCTTTGGCAATTTTTCGTAGAACTTGGAGACCTCAATTTGCTCCTTGTTCTCGAAAACCTCTTCCAAACTATCGCTATAGGTAGCAAACTCTTCCAGCTTTTCCAACAATTCCTTTTTTATTTCAGAATTGATTTGGATGGCACGTTTGGAAGCGATGGAAATGGCTTCATAGATGTTCTCCGTCTTTTGATCGAACTCGTTTCTGTTCAATGTAACTGTAGAGACCGGAGCTTTTGTATTTTTCAAATCTTGCATATGCAACTGTTTTAAAAAACTTGTTATTTGGAATCGGAAATGGTGTTAAATGCACTCAATTCCTTTTGGATTCTATCGGACAAATCGTCCGCTTTCTTTTTAAACTGTGTTTCGGGGTAATAACGTAATAGGTTATTGTAGGAGTCCAGAGCTTCCTGCAATCGCTCTTTCTTCTTGCTGTCAACACTGTTCATGGCCAAAGTGGTTGTGGCCTCTATACGGTAGTACAATGCTTCTTCCCTATATATTGAGCCTGGATTGTCCGATACAAAATTGTCTAATGCAGTAATGGCAGATACCAAAATAGTATAATCCCATCCACCCAATTTATTGAATTGTTTGGCAATCTCTATTTGCTTTTTCTCTTTCTTGGAGGTCAACTCCTTTGCCATGGTATTGGCCTCATCAAAATATTCCGATTCTGGATATGTGTTGATGAAGGTCTGCAATTTTGCCAAGGCCTTGTCTGTGTCTGTTTGGTCCAAAGAATAGGATGGTGAAAGCATGTAGTAGCTTTTGGCCCCTAAAAAACCAGCCTCTTGAATCTTGTCGCTCTGTGGATAAGATTTAAGGAAGCGTTCAAACTGATATCCTGCCAAATAATAATCCTCATTTTTGAAATAGCAATTGGCAAAGAAGAACATTACCCGCTCCCCTTGGGGTCTGCCCACATACTTTGGAGCTATCTGTTCAAACAACCGAATGGCTCTTTTGTAGTCGCCTTCTTCATAGAGTTTTTCGGCCATATCATATTTAGCCTTTACTTCCTCATTTTTAAGCACCTTTTGGTACTCACTGCAGGAAGCAAGAAAAACCATGGCAAACAATACAGGGAGAATGTACCTCATTTTCAAAAACATTTTGCAAAATTAGTGATAATGAACGGATTTAAAAAAAGAATTTAAAATCCAAAAGTAATGGGTACAACTACCATTCCCCAAGGTTTTGGGCAACTTTTAACGAAATTTAGGCATGAGCCGTATCCATTGCCTTCAAAAAAGCGCCAATTCTATTCTTGAGGGAGGGTGTGGCGTCTACCAAAGGTAGGCGTACAGTGGACTTACATAGGCCAAGACTTTCAAAAACACTTTTTATGCCTGCTGGGTTACCTTCTTCAAAAATAAGTTGCATCAATGGCAACAACTTATGGTGGATTTGATAAGCTTCATCAACATTTTCCTCCAATCCTAAGTTCATCATCTTTGAAAAATGACCAGGCAGTCCCTGTCCCAATACGGATATGACCCCAGAACCTCCCGCCAAAACGGTGGGCAATGCGGTGAAATCGTCTCCTGAAATCACCATAAATCCTTCGGGCTTTTCCTTGATGATTTTATCGATTTGAACCATATCCCCGCTAGCTTCTTTAATGGCAACAATATTAGGGACATCATGGGCCAATCTTAGGGTTGTCTCTGCAAGCATGTTACTGCCAGTCCTAGAAGGGACATTATACAAAATGATTGGTTTGGGGGAAGCTTTTGCAATAAACTTGAAATGTTGATAGATGCCTTCTTGCGTTGGTTTGTTGTAATAAGGTGAAACGGAAAGTATTGCATCAAAGTCTGATAGGTCCAACGTGTTTAATTCTTCGGCCACGGCAGCCGTGTTGTTTCCTCCAACACCCAATACCAAAGGTAATCTTCCTGCATTGGTGCGCACAACCACATCCATGGCCAAAAGTTTATCGGCTTTGGACAACGTGGCAGACTCTCCCGTGGTACCCATGACCACCAAGTAATCCACTCCACCTTGAATGTTATGTTCCACAATCCTTTCCAAGGCGTTAACATCTACCGAAAAATCCTCTGTAAAGGGGGTTACCAAAGCAACTCCCGTTCCTACCAATTGTTCCATTACAGTTCTTTTAAAACCTTCAAGTATTTCTTTAATTCACTTTTAAACAACTCAAAGTCTTTCAGTGGCGTACTCAAGATCAAATCATTGACCTTTAAGTCTTGGGTGCCCAACCCTACTTTTAGGCGGGCCTTGGCCCTAACCGATAAAAGTTTCATCAAAAGATTGTCCTCTTCGTAATAGCTAATGAGCATATCATATTCCCTGCCCAAAAACTCAAGCACATATCCATTTTCTATTTGTCCTTTCCACCCAAGGTCTCTATCCGAGAACATCTGAATGGCATAAGGTGAACTTTTATCGTACTCTCTCTTATAACCAATGATTTTTATGGCATTGGGTTTAAGGGAAAAATCACCAATCAACTCATAAAATGCCTCTGCTTTCTGAAAATTATCGGTATCAACAATACAACCTATACTGGTGATCCCCTTCTCTCTGTTCACAGGCACGGGAGGCTTTTCCATTTCCTCCTTCAAATATTTGAGCCCTGATTTAACTTTAAATTTATCTTGGAGACCCCTTATAAACATAATTTTATGCATTTTTACAAAGGTAAATATTCTACCAAGATTACTTGACAAAGATACAGACGTGAGCGTTTTAAAATTAAAACAATTTGTTATATTTATAACAATGGGTTTTTTGTTTTCCTGTAAACAGGAGACTCAACAACTATCCTCAATCCAAGGACAACAGATTCCCATTGATGCTTCCTTCCATGAAGTAGATTCCATTGTTTCCTTTGTTGAACCATACAGGACCCGCATAAACCAAGTGCTGGACAGTGCCCTGGCTTACGCTCCAAAACCTTTTCTATTGGATGATGGCAAGCGCAATACTTCCATGGGAAATTTAATGGCTGATATTGTTTTGGAGGAAGCCACTCCTATTTTTAAATCCAGAACGGGAAACGACCTTGACTTTGTTGTACTCAATTACGGAGGTGTCCGATCTATAATTTCCGAAGGAAGCGTAAGTGCCCGAAATGCATATGAGGTCATGCCTTTTGAAAATCGCATTGCCATTGTAGAAATGAGCGGTTCTGCGGTTCGGGAACTCATCACTTTTTTGGTCAACGCCACCCGAAGACATCCCATTGCGGGTATGCAAATTGTCTTGGATAAAAAAGGTGGTTTGGAATCTGTGGACATTCAAGGAAAACCCTTTGACGAAACCCGAACCTATTTTGTGGGGACTTCGGATTACCTGGTGCAGGGTGGACCCAGCATTGGATTTTTTAAGGACACTATTTCCACTTCTGATATTGATTACCTTTTGCGAAATGCAATCATTGATCATTTCAAGAAGGTAGATACACTCAATGCTATTGTTGATGATCGATTTATTCAATTGGATTAAATGAAACGAAGGGATTTTTTAATAAACACAGCGGCTGTGACAACTTTGGCAGGCATTGGCGGTATAAGCCTCAATTCCTGCTCCAATTTTGGAAGTAAGCAGATCACCATATTGCACACCAATGATGTACATAGTCATATTGACCCTTTCCCAAACTCGCACTCCCAATATCCAAATTTGGGTGGGGTGGCCCGTAGAGCAGCTTTAGTGGAGCAAATTAGAAATGAGAATCCAAATACACTGCTTTTTGACGCAGGCGACATTTTCCAAGGTACCCCCTACTTCAACTTTTATGGCGGAGAACTGGAATTCAAACTGATGAGTAAACTAAAGTACGATGCCGCCACAATCGGCAACCATGATTTTGACAATGGCGTGGACGGTTTGTTGGCTCAAATGCCCTATGCTTCGTTTGAAATGCTCTCGGCCAACTATGATTTTTCCAACACGGTACTGGACGGCTATGTAAAGCCCTTCAAAACCTATGTGGTGGATGAAATTAAAATCGGTGTATATGGACTCGGTATTGCTTTGGATGGACTTGTGACCAAACGTCTGTACAAAGAAACCCAATATTTAAATCCGTTTGAAATCGCCCTGGATATAGAACGTCAACTAAAGGAAGAGGAACGATGTGACCTGATCATTTGCTTGTCCCACTTGGGATACGATTATGAAAATCCTCAGCGCCCTTCTGATACGCAGCTGGCGCAACGCACCTATCACACCAATTTGATTATTGGGGGGCACACCCATACTTTTTTGGAAAAGCCCCATGTCCGCACCAACCAAAATGGCGACTCCGTTTTGGTGAATCAAGTAGGATGCTATGGGCTGAATGTGGGTCGAATCGATTTTTATTTTGATGCCGCCAAAAAAACTACAACACAAGGAGTAAGCATTTCCGTTTAGGGTTCCAATGTCTAATTGGCAATAAACAATGATCAATAGATCATGTTCAATGAACAATACCGTCCTCATGCAATTGAGACTTGGGCTTGGACTTCAATTTACAAGGCCATGACCCGGATGAAAACGACTATTTATCCGATGAACTGCTTCTTTTCAATTTAATAAGCACTTTTAACCGAAAAAGTGAAACAAAGGTTTTGTTTTTTGTTAAATTTTTAACATTTTAGAGGGTTCACACAAACCATTTTATATGAAAGAAAAGATTTTTACCCCACACCCCAAACATCTACCTCCATCCCTACTCTTTAGCTTTCTTCTGATCTCATCTATTTCATGGGCCCAAAGCCAACAGTCCCTCCCAGGACCTATTAGTGAGTTGACCATGAACAGCAATGGCGAAATTGCCTGTGAAATCCATGCGGCAGATGCTGTAGCTGCAGCCCATCACAGTATTGGCAAAGCACGCTCAGGACTCACAGTGAATGGAAACCAAAAATCTGCTTCAAACACTAAAAAAGCAGCAACCGGAGCTACCATTTTTGTTGATTACTACAATTTTGATCCCTCACTACCCATTGAAGATTTTATAATTGCAGCCACAGCATTTCAATCTGCAGTGGATGCATGGGCCAGTCTATTGTCTTCTGATGTGCCAATTTATGTTGCCGCTGTTTTTCAACCTTTGGATGAAGGTGTTTTAGGCTCCGCTGGACCCACCAGTGTTTTTGCCAATGCCCCCGGATTGGAAAGAAATACCTGGTATGGCGATGCCTTGGCCGACAAGCTTTCAGGGGAGGATTTAAATCCTACTAGTTATGACATCGTGGCCAATTTCAGTACGGTTTTCCCAAACTGGTATTACGGCACCGATGGAAATACCCCTGCTGGCATGTACGACTTTAAGTCTGTAGTATTACACGAACTTGGACATGGTTTAGGCTTCTTCGGCTCCCTATTTGTTGACAATGAAACGGGTATCGGAGATTATGGATTTGGCATTCCCAATCCCGTTTTCCCTGCCATTTATGATCGATTGGCCCATTCAGCTGATGGGAAGTCTATTTTGAAGGAAAACAAATACGGTAATTTTACCACAGCGTTGGGGGATGTGCTCCTTTCTGGCCCTCTGACTGCCAAAGGACCCCGAATCAAAGGAACTACCCAAGGTAAAGGTGCCCAAGTGTTCACCATATTGGATTCTGATATTTTAGGCGGTGAAATTCCAGGTCTTACCGATATTTGGTTGCCCGGCTCAAGCTATTCGCATTTGGATTATTTCACCTACGCCGGTGGACCCAACGGACTCATGGTTCCATTTTTGTCCACAGGAGCCTCTTTTGATAATCCCGGTCCCATTGTTCTTTCCATTTTTGATGACATGGGTTGGAACGGTAAGGTGAATCGTGAAGTTATGGAAAACCCCAATGCCCAGGATGATGAAGGTGATGACCCTTTAGCCGGAGCTGACAATGTAGTTGCCGTGTATCCCAATCCTTTCTCAAGCAACATAAATGTTAGTTTACTAGAAGGAAGATCTATCAAAAAAGCAATTCTTACCGATGGAGGCGGATACAAATACAATGTTCCCAAAGGGAAAATCAGCGGAGGACAGCAGATCACCCTGGATTTATCCAACGTAAAAGGCCCCTCCGGACTTTACTTTCTTCAATTGACTTATGATGACAATTCTAGTGAAGTTGTAAAATTGTTCAAACAATAATCACAAAGTGATACTTGTCAAAGTAATATGGAAATGCCGGCTAAATGCCGGCATTTTTCATTGAAGATTGGTCTCCACCAAAAGTTTAAGTTCTTCCTCCAAACCATAGTTGGGAAAAGACTTACCTGCTTGACTGTACCAGTATTTAGCATTCCAGTCATCTCCTTCCTTTCTATGCAGGTACGCATGGATCCAACTGCCCATAGGGGTATGTAGGTCCTGGGCAATATCATGTGAAGCCTCCCAGTCGCCACGGGCATCATACCACAAAGCCTGAAGGGGTAAGGGCCATGCCGATGAAGGTTTGGCTTCTTCCAAAGTTTTTTGAAATGATGGGAAGTTTTCAGGGATCATGCACTCACTTTTTCCATAAACTCCTGTTCCGAAATGATGGGCACGCCCAAACTCTCCGCCTTGGTTTTCTTGCTGGGGCCCATATTGTCGCCCGCCACTACAAAACTGGTCTTGGATGAAATGGATGAGGCCACCTTGCCCCCATTGTCCTCAATGAGTTTCTTGAGGTCGTCCCGACTGATGCTTTCAAAAACGCCGGACACTACAAAAGTTTGCCCCTTCAATTTGTCGGTTTGATTTTCCAATTGTTCTTCAGATAGTGAGAACTGTAATCCATAAGATTTCAAACGGTCTACAAGTTCCAAATTGGAGGAATCTGCAAAAAAACGAATCACACTTTCAGCAATCCGCTCCCCTATCTCATCTACAGCGATCAATTCCTCTTGGGTGGCCACCATCAACGCATCGATGTTTTTATAGGCCTTGGTCAATTTTTTGGCAACGGTCTCCCCAACATATCTAATTCCCAAAGCAAACAAAACCCTTTCAAAAGGGATACTTTTTGATGCCGCCACACCATTGACCAAATTTTCAGCAGATTTTTCCGCCATTCGTTCCAAAGGCATCACCTGTTCCTTGGTCAGGGTATATAAGTCGGCGTAATTGGCAATCAGTCCTTCCTTGAACAACAATTCCACCGTTTCGCTGCCCATGCCTTCAATATCCATAGCCTTTCTGGATATAAAATGTTGTATTCGACCTGTAATCTGGGGAGGACAACCAGTGTCATTGGGACAGAAGTGCTGGGCCTCCCCTTCTTTCCGAATGAGTTCCGTGCCACATTCTGGGCAATGGGTAATATATTCTGTAGGTTTTGAGTCGGTAGAACGCTTCGTAAAATCCACCGCAATAATCTTGGGGATGATTTCCCCTCCTTTTTCCACAAAAACGGTGTCCCCTTCGCGCACATCCAGCTTGGCAATCTGGTCCGCATTGTGCAGGGAAGCCCGTTTTACCGTTGTACCAGCCAACAATACAGGTTCCAGATTGGCCACTGGGGTAATGGCTCCGGTGCGCCCTACTTGGTAGGTGATTTCATTGAGTACGGTGGATACCTGTTCCGCCTTGAATTTGTAGGCCATGGCCCACCGGGGGGATTTTGCCGTATACCCCAATTCTTCTTGATGCTGGATGCTGTTCACCTTTATCACCACCCCATCGGTTTCGTAGGGCAGGCTGTGACGATGGGTGTCCCAATAATCCACAAACTCCATTACCTCTTGAGTGGACTTGCACAACTTGGCCACGGTGGGCACCTTAAACCCCCATTGCCTTGCTTTTTCCAATACTTCAAATTGGGTCTTGATGCCCAAATTATTTCCAGTAATGCTATACAACAGACACTCTAAAGGACGTTGGGCCACCAAAGCACTGTCTTGTAGTTTAAGACTGCCAGAAGCCGTGTTCCTTGGATTCATGTAGGGGTCTTCCCCCGCTTCGATACGTTCTTGGTTCATCTTGGCGAAACCTTCGAGAGTGAGAATGATCTCGCCGCGGATGTCAAATTTTTGAGGGTAGTCCCCTTTTAATTGTAAAGGAACCGATTTGATGGTCTTGATGTTGGTGGTTACCTCATCACCTTGAAAACCATCTCCCCGGGTCACCGCCCGCACCAATTGTCCATCCTCATAGGTGAGGCTTATAGAAGCGCCATCATATTTGAGCTCACAGGTGAATTCAACCTGCACATCGCCCAAAATACGTTGGATGCGCTTTTCCCAATCCTCCAGATCTTCCTTGGAATACGAATTGTCCAACGAATACATTCGATGCTCATGCACTACCGTCTCAAAGTTCTTGGTCACCGCTCCCCCAACCCGCAATGATGGTGATGTTGGGTCATGGAATTCGGGATGTTGTTCTTCCAGTTTTTGGAGTTCCTTGAGTTTCATATCAAACTCAAAATCCGAAATGGAAGGTTGGTCCAACACGTAATATTTGTAATTATGCTCCCGGAGTTCTTCCCGAAGGGATGTTATTTTTTGTTCGATGCTGCTCATCTGCTATATCTGATCTTTTTTAATCCATTTTGGGGTTGCCATTGGTTGGTACGATCTCATTTGGCCCAGAAGTCCTTCTGAAGATGTATCCACCAAAAGCATATCCCTATTTTCTTGTTTCAATAGTCCTGCGACCACCATGCCATCCAGAAATTCCAACAGTTTGTCATAATATCCATTGATATTTAAAATCCCGATAGGCTTGGTGTGCAGGCCCAATTGTCCCCAGGTTACCATCTCGAACAATTCTTCAAGGGTACCAAATCCACCGGGCAGGGCAATAGTGCCTTCGGAAAGTTCGTGCATTTTCATTTTCCGTTCCTGCATGCTGTCCACCACAATCAATTCGGTAATCCTATCATGGAAAATTTCCTTGGAACGTAGGAAATCGGGAATCACCCCAATAACCTGTCCATGATGGTCCAATGCCCCGTTGGCCACCTGTCCCATCAGGCCTACTTTGGCACCACCATACACCAGGGTGATATTTTCATGGGCCAATAATGTACCCAATGCATACGACTCACGGACAATGGCCGTATCATTACCGTTACTGCTACCGCAAAAAACTGAAATACTTTTCATGGATTGGGATTCGCCTTGATCATCCTATCATTGCCAAAGATGTCTTTTCGGATTTCAATTTCCGAAAAATTATGGGCTTTCAAAAGGGACTGGCTCTCTGCTCCCAAATATTGATTGATTTCCAAGTACAAACCTCCATTTTTGCTCAGGTTTCTATTGGCAAAATGGGCAATGGCCCTATAAAACAGCAAAGGGTCTTCATCCGAAACAAAAAGTGCCAAATGCGGTTCGTGGTCGACTACGTTTTTCTTTATCTCCTTTTTTTCCAACTCTCTGACATAAGGTGGATTGGAAACGATGACATCAAAATCAAGTTCAAGATCAAGTCCAGGGTCAAGAATGCTCTGTTTAAAAAAGGTAACGTCCACGGAATTGGCTTCGGCATTCTTGCGAGCTACCTCTAAGGCTTTTTCGGAAATATCCAAAGCGTAGACCTTTGCAGTGGGGATGTATTTGGCCAAGGATATGGCAATACAACCGCTTCCTGTTCCGATATCGAGGATTCTTATTTCTGATATCCGATGTTCGCTTTCTGATTTCTGATTTTCCACATCATCCATAATCCATTGCACCAATTCTTCGGTTTCGGGTCGGGGAATGAGAACATCTTCATTGACGGCAAACTCCATGTCCATGAAATGGGTCGTGCCCAAAATATACTGCAGGGGTCGTTCTTGCTTCAGTTGTGTCAAAGCTTCATACAGGGGCTGTTCTTCTTCCTTGGTCACCATAGTCTTGGGTCGAACAACCAGAACAAAGCGCTCCAATCCCAGATAATGTTCTATACATCGGTAGAAGAATGCGTCCACTTCCTCTTTGGGGTAGATACCATCCAATTCCTTATGAAAAATGGTCTTGACTTCTTGGAGTAACATTACAGTTTTTTTAGCATCCAGACCGGACAAGAATAATGCCCTGTATTGCCCATAGGGGCATCAATATACTCGAAACCGCTGCGTTGGTAAAGTTTTTGGGCCGATTCCATATAGGGCATGGTTTCCAAATAGCAGGCCTCAAAACCATACGTCTTGGCCTTATCCAAGCATACCTTGATCATCTGCGCGCCGAGTCCCTTCCCCCTAGCTTCTTCCAAAAAGTACATTTTTTGAAGTTCGCACACATTTCCATCGTAGTTCTCCAAAAGCGCAATTCCTGCACAACCAATGATGTGGCCATCATACTCCACAACAAAGTAGGTGGCCCTGGGCACATCATAGGCGGCATACATATCATCCAAAGCCTTATCGGCATACGCAGTACCCACTTTGGGCACCCCCAAATCCTCCAAAACCTTGCGAACTACTTGGGCAACCTGAGCGTTATCTTCCGGAGTAATCTCACGGATTACCGCATCCTTCATATTGTGTTTTATTGTTCTATTTTTGTTGGGTGAAGATACACCAAAAATACATCCTCAGATGCATTGAACTGGGCAAAAAAGGACTGGGCAGCACAGCACCGAACCCTATGGTAGGTTGTGTTATCACCCATGAAGGAAAAATTATTGGTGAGGGATACACTAGTCCGTATGGTGGCCCCCATGCCGAGGTGAATGCCATCAACTCAGTAATGGACAAAAGCCTTCTTCCCAAAGCTACACTGTATGTTCTCTTGGAGCCCTGCTCCCATTATGGAAAAACACCTCCCTGTGCCGATTTGATTGTTCAACATGGTATTCCCGAGGTGGTCATCGGAATCAAAGACCCCCATGACAAGGTGGCCGGAAAAGGCATCCAAAAACTGAGAGAAGCCGGGTGCAAGGTCACCGTTGGGGTTTTAGAAGAAGAATGTCGCAGTCATCTTAAGCGCTTTTTGACCTTTCAAGAGAAAAAGCGTCCCTACATTATATTGAAGTGGGCAGAGACCGTAGATGGTTTTATCGCACCGGACCCAAATCTTAGGACAGCCACTCCTGAACCCTTTTGGATCACCAACCCCTATTCCAAACAAATGGTGCACCAATGGCGATGCCAAGAGCAGGCCATTTTGGTGGGGACCCAAACCGTATTGATGGACAATCCAAAGCTAACCACCCGTGATTGGAACGGAAAAAACCCGGTGAGGGTGGTTTTGGACAGGGATTTGAGAATTGGCACCACTTTTCACGTTTTGGACAAAACTGTAAAGACCCTAGTCCTGACCCAAGTCAAAGATGCATCCCGCTATTCCGAAGGTATTGTTTATGAAATCATTGACTTTTCAAAGGCGATTGCCTCCCAAATATGCCATGTGCTGTATCAACATTCCATAACCAGCATCATCATTGAAGGTGGTTCGCGTACCCTTCAAACCTTTATCAAAGAAAACTTGTGGGACGAGGCACGGGTCTTCAAAGGAGAAACTTTTTTTGGAAGTGGACTTCCTGCGCCAAAACTCCATGGACATCTTGTAAGCGAGCAATCTATTTTAACCGATACCTTATCCGTTTTTACCAATGATTAAAAATATTATACTCGATTTTGGGGATGTCTTCATCAATCTGGACAAGCCAGCGATAGCCCGGGAGATGATCAAGTTTGGTTTTTCGGGCGTTACCCCGGAATTGAGCCTATTGTTTTTGGCCTACGAAAAAGGAGCCTTGGATTCCCAGAAATTCCTTGAACAAGTTTCAGGGTATTTCCCAGAGGCCAAAGAACACGATTTGATCTATGCATGGAATTCCATTTTAAAGGATTTTCCCGATAAGCGACTTACCTTTCTGGAACAATTGGCCAAAGAAAACCAACACCGCCTTTTCCTGTTGAGTAACACCAATGACCTACATATTGAATATATAAAACAGCAAATGGGAATGGAAAAGTTCAATCGGTTCAAGGATGTCTTTGAGGTGTTCTACCTGTCCTATGAAATGGGAATGAGCAAACCTGATGCGGAGATATTTGAATTCGTATTAGAGCAAAACGACTTAACCCCATCCGAAACCTTGTTTGTGGACGACACCAAAGAGAACACAGATGCGGCGGCCGAGCTCGGCATTCACACTTGGAACCTTTTGGTAGGCCAAGAAGACATCACCCAACTTAAACGTTATCTGTAAATGATGGACCTGGCCTTGAGCATTCTGAGTTCCACCCTAATATTTGTGGTCTTTAAACTATTTGATGTTTACAAAATCCAAACCCTGTATGCCATCATTGTCAACTATGTGGTGGCCTGCATTGTTGGACTCTTCGTTTATGAAGGTCCCGTGAAAATGGGTGACGCTGTTGAATCTTCATGGTTTTTGGGCCCAATTTTTCTGGGAGTACTTTTCATCACCATTTTTAATCTGATGGCCAAAACCGCGCAGGTTGCAGGGGTATCTGTGGCTTCTGTGGCCACCAAAATGTCACTGGTCATTCCTGTACTGTTTGGGGTACTGTTCTATCAAGAGCATCTGTCCGCATGGCAGATCATTGGAATATTGCTGGCCCTGGTGGCCGTTTATCTGGCTTCATTAAAGGAGCAGCACATTACCATCCATAAAAAGGACCTGATATTGCCCACCTTGGTTTTCTTGGGTTCTGGGGTTATCGACACCAGCATTAAATATTTTGAAGAGCAACATCTCACTTCCCAAGAAATCCCTCTCTTCTCTTCCATGGTATTCGGGTGCGCCGCCTTAACAGGATTTATTTTTATTGGCTTCAAGGCCTTTAAAAACCCATTGCGCATCAACCTAAAAAATGTGTTGGGTGGGATAGCATTGGGCGTTCCCAATTACTTTTCCATTTTCTTTTTGATTCGAGCCCTGCGCTCCGATATGCTGGAAAGTGCCGCACTGTTTACGCTGAACAATGTGGCCATCGTCATGTTTTCGACCCTTGTGGGGATACTGATGTTCAAGGAAAGGCTTAGCATGAAGAATTGGAGCGGTGTGGTTTTGGCCGTATTGAGCATAATCCTTGTAGCTTTGTTTTAATGCAGGAAGATACCTTTAAAACCATAGCGCAGCCCACAACAGAGCTTCTATTCAAAGACCGGAAAAGTAAATTTTTTGCCCAAGCTTTCCCCATTTCTTCCGAAGATGAGGTAAAACCCATTGTAGAAGAACTTCGCAAAAAACACCATACTGCCAACCACGTTTGTTACGCATGGCAATTAGGGGAAAAGGAACATACCTATCGCGCCAATGATGATGGTGAGCCCAACAATTCTGCCGGAATGCCCATTTACGGCCAAATACAGTCTTTTGGAGTGACCAATGTATTGATAACGGTGACACGTATTTTTGGAGGAACCAAGTTGGGCGTAGGTGGCCTGATCCAAGCTTACCGTGCTGCCGCACAAATGGCACTGGAAGATGCCAAAATCATTAAAAAAATACTAACGGCCCAATTTCAATTGCATTTTGATTACCCCGAAATGGACAAGGTGATGCGAGGCATTAAACAACGAAATCTGGAAATTGTTTCCCAAAAAATGGAGATAGATTGCAGACTGGTCATTTCAGTTCGGGAAAGCGAGGCAGAACAGACTCTATTGTTTTTTGAAGAGATGCAGCATGTTCGTGTTAAGAAAATGGAATGAAGAACCATGACCAAGCTCAAACCTAAGTTCAAACTCAAGTTCAAGTGCAAGTCCTGACTCAAGTTCAGGTTAATTTGCGGTACTTTTTTACAGAAGCTACAAGAAAACGTGCTTAACCCTATACCTATATAAGGTGACTTTGCTTTAACGGAAATATTATCTTTCCAGCTTTTCCAAAATGTATTCCGGACATTTCATGGGGCGGTTGGTCTTTTTATCCATAAACGCCAAGACGGTATGGGCCGTGGCCAAAAGTTCCCTGTCCTCATTATAAATTTTATAGTCGAACTCAATTTTTACCAGAGGCGTTTTTGTCAGGGAAGTCTCCACCGTGATCAAATCATCGTAAAGCGCAGATTTTTTGTAGTCTATCTGCAAAGAAATTACGGGTAGCATAACACCGTTCTCTTCCATGCTTCGGTAAGTAACCCCAAGGTCCCTTAGCCATTCCACCCTACCCATTTCCAAGTATTGGGCATAGTTGCCATGGTAAACCACACCCATTTGGTCAGTTTCTCCATAACGTACCCGAAAAGAATGCGAATTTAACCCCATATTTTAAATGAAAAATTATATATTAGAGACTTGGTTAACATTAGGGTAACATGCGAAAAAAAAACAAATTATTCAATGTGCATTTCATTTTTTTTTTAAAAGATTTGTTCACATATTTGTCGCATCCATTGGGCATCTAAATACCCCTAGATGTTACATCTAAAAGTGTTATTACTAACCAACAAAAAACGAGGAAAAACTTCATGAGTGTTACTGCTAATTCCGTATGGAACAACTGTTTGGCTTTTATCGAAGATAATATCCAACCGCAGGCATTCAAAACTTGGTTTGAACCCATCAAACCTATTAAGCTCACCGAAAAAGCACTTAGCATACAGGTTCCCAGCAAGTTTTTTTACGAGTGGCTGGAAGAGCATTATGTTAAGCTTTTAAAAGTGGCTTTAACTCGTGAATTGGGCAGTAACGCAAAATTGATCTACATTATTAAAATGGAGAACAAGTACGGGAACAAAGAACCGTTCACCGAACAGATTCCAAGTTCCAACCGTACCGCTGTTGCACCCCAGGAATTGGACGTGCCCATTACCTCCAAAAGTCCCGAGCTGAAAAACCCATTTGTTATTCCCGGGATACGGAACATAAAAATAGAATCCCAATTAAATCCCAACTACAATTTTGACAATTTCTTGGAGGGGGATTCCAACCGTTTGGCTAGATCTGCCGGAATGGCCGTGGCCAATAAACCGGGTGGAACCTCTTTTAACCCTCTTTTGGTCTTTGGTGGCGTTGGTTTGGGAAAAACCCACTTGGCGCATGCCATCGGGGTGGAAATAAAAGACAAGTATCCTGAAAAAACGGTACTCTATATATCTGCGGAGAAGTTCACCCAACAATATATTGAATCGGTAAAAAAGAACACCCGTAACGATTTTATCCATTTTTATCAATTGATTGACATCCTCATTATTGATGATGTACAGTTTCTCTCAGGTAAATCTGGAACACAAGACGTGTTCTTCCATATTTTTAACCACTTGCACCAAAACGGAAAGCAGGTTATCCTAACTTCGGATAAGGCACCTGTTGATATGCAAGATATTGAACAGCGATTGCTATCCCGTTTCAAATGGGGACTTTCTGCCGAATTGCAAAGTCCTGATTACGAAACCCGTGTTTCCATTTTAAAGAACAAACTGTATCGTGACGGTGTTGAAATGCCCGATGAAATCATTGATCATGTGGCCAAGAACATCAAGACCAATATTCGCGAACTGGAAGGCGCCATTATTTCACTGATAGCACAATCCTCTTTCAATAAACGTGAAGTGACCTTGGAACTGGCCCAGCAGGTTGTGGAGAAGTTCGTAAAGAATACCAAGCGCGAGGTTTCCATAGATTACATCCAAAAAGTGGTGTCCGATTATTTTGAAATGGATGTGGCCACGCTTCAATCCAAAACCAGAAAACGGCATATTGTACAAGCTAGACAATTGGCCATGTTCTTTGCCAAAAAGTTCACCAAGGCCTCTTTGGCCAGTATCGGTTCACAAATTGGAAAAAGAGATCATGCCACTGTATTGCATGCCTGTAAAACCGTGGATAATCTTGCTGAAACCGATAAACAGTTCCGAAAGTATATCGAAGACTTGAACAAAAAGTTCTCTTAACCTCAATTACATAATGAAAACCAAGGTGTTGATGGTCTGTCTGGGCAATATTTGCAGATCACCATTGGCCGAAGGCATTTTAAAATCCAAGGTAGATTCTGACAAGGTGTTTGTCGATTCCGCCGGAACTGCCGGTTACCATATAGGCAATGCTCCTGACTCTAGATCAGTTGCAGTGGCAAAGAAATATGGATTGGACATTGGCTCCCAAAAGTGCAGGCAATTTTCACAGATGGATTTCAAAGAGTTTGATTGGATCTATGTGATGGACCGAAGCAACCTTTCAAATGTAATCAACCTGACCAAAACTACAGAAGAAATGAGCAAGGTAAAATTGCTTTTGGATGAGGTCAATTTAGGTATTAAAGAGGTGCCCGACCCCTATTATGGAGGGGAAAGCGGTTTTGAAGATGTATATCAAATGATCGACATAGCTTGTGAAGCTATAGCAAAAAAACTAAATTAAACCTATGGAACAAGAGGTTAAACCGGGGTTGGTCATGGGCAAGGTGTATTTAATCCCCACAACACTTGGGGACAATGCTCCACTCGAAGTACTGCCCATTTCCATTAAGCGAACCATTGAAAACATAGATCACTATATTGTTGAGAATGAGAAAACCGCTCGGCATTTCATCAAAAAGGTGAGCCCGGGCAAATCGCAACCCAATTTACACATAGAGTCCCTGAACAAGTATACCGATCCCACTGTTATCCCATCCTATTTAGATCCCTGCATTCATGGTTTTAATATTGGGCTATTGTCTGAAGCAGGCTGTCCAGGTATTGCAGACCCTGGTGCCGATGTGGTACGGATAGCCCACGAAAGAAGAATCCAGGTCGTTCCTTTAGTAGGGCCGTCCTCCATTTTAATGGCCATGATGTCCAGCGGAATGAATGGGCAGAATTTCGCCTTCAATGGGTACCTTCCCATAGACAACAACGAGCGAAAGAGCATGATAAAAAATCTAGAACGTCTGTCAAGGGAAAAAGGTCAATCACAGATTTTTATGGAAACCCCTTATCGCAACAACAAGTTGGTCAAGGAATTGGTGAGGACCCTGCACAAGAATACGCGTTTGTGTATTGCCTGTGACATTACGCTTCCCTCGGAGTTCATCCAGACCAAAAGTGCACATGAGTGGGGCGAACAAGAAGTAGATTTAGACAAACGCCCAACCATATATATTATTCAGGCATAAAAAAACCCCAGAACAACAATTCCGGGGTTGATTGTATTTTATCTTACCGTATTAAATCTTTGGATTTTTTTTCTGCGGAATGATGGAAACATCGTACCCTGCAAACTTCCTTATATAGTAAGAGATACTACTTCCAAAGGCATCAGCCACATCATCCTGACCATATGACCGAAGGTATTTCTTCACATTTCCAGCTCCAGCTAAGTGGGCCGCTGCCAAAATACCTGACTCGGTAATCTTGATTCCCCCAATTCTTTTTCCGTTAAAGCGCTTGATATCCCTACGCAATATCCATTTATTACGGGCGATGTTAATATCAAAAACTTTTTCTTGAAGCACCGGGTCATTCAAGAAACCGTCCATATCGTAGACACCCATCAAATTTAGGGTGCTTCCCCCAAACTGATATTTACCCAAATACCCTAAAGTGTTCACTACATGATATTTTCCTTGGGATTCCTTGAATGCAAGGGCATCCTTAAAGCCGTTATAGGCTTTTCCCAAAAAAGGAGGGGTCATCACATCAATTTCAGAATCCGCAATGGAATCCAACTGAACTGATTGCTCTAAGTTGGCCGTAACCTGAAGCGAATCCGGTATCTCGTGATTCACTTTTTTCATAACGGTATACGTACCAAAACTTGTTAAAATTACAATCATGGCAAGATGTAATATAAAACCTATCCATCTTTTCATAACGTTGCTATTTAAGTCTCCAACACCAAAAGCGTTGAAATTAAATTTGGCCGGCAAATATAGGGGGAGACTTTTTTTTAACAGTAGTAAAGCTCCTAAGATTTTCTTAAAAGAGGCTTAAAATACGTTAAAGCGCTGAAAATTAACGACGAACCGTGTTACCTGAGTACTTTTTGCTCATTTAACCACTGGGTATACTGCACCTTATTTCGGTTGTGTTGCGCTAAAGTTTTGGCGAACATGTGATATCCAAAATTGGAAACATCGGCCACAAAATAAAAATATTCGTGTTTTTCTGGATTGAGAACCGCTTCTATGGATGAAATATCGGGCATGGTAATGGGACCCGGTGGAACCCCGGCATATTTGTAGGTATTGTATGGGGAATCCATCTCCAAATCACGATATAGTACTCTTTTTATAATGGTGTCATAATTTCCTGTTTCCTTTTTAATGGCAAAAATCACCGTGGGATCGGCCTGCAACAAGATTCCTTTTCGGATTCGGTTGAGATAGACCCCCGCCACCCTACGGCGTTCATCCACTTTGGCTGTTTCTTTTTGCACCACTGCGGCCAAGGCAATAACCTGTTCCGGTGTAAGGTTCTGTTCTTTGGCCTTTTCTAGGCGCTCTTCGTTCCAAAATGATTGATATTCCTTCAGCATCCTGTCACGAAAACCTTCTGCCTTGGTGTTCCAAAAGAATTCATAGGTATTGGGAAGGTACATGCCCAACTTACTGTCTTCATCAAAATTGGTTTCGCGAAGGAAATCCGCATCATTGAACGCATGCAAAAGCGATATGCTATCCGCCTCCAACTGTTCCGATATACGGCCCGCCAAAGATTCCAAAGATTCCTGGTTATTGAAGGACACCCGAACCGGAATGTTGGCACTGCGCAAGGTATTGATGATTTCGTTGTTGTTCATCCCCTTTTTAAGGGCATATTTTCCAGCTTTTATGTTGGCGACATACCCTTTTCTTTTGGCAACGGCCTCAAAAGTGGACAAGTCCTTCAATAAAGGTTCCAGACTCGTTTTTACATCCGTGAAGGTGTCGTCTGAAGCGATATATACAAAGGCTTCATTATTATTGAACTGTGTATTTGGGCTAAAAATGGCATTATATATTTGATAAACAACAAAGCCGCATACCAAAAGTCCGAGCAAGGCCACTGTCCAAAGTATCTTTTTAAGGTACATCCTTTCTTATCTTTTGAAACATTATCTCATTTTTGAATCCCGTACTGGTCCGAATCCATTCCTTTTTCACTCCTATTCTTTCAAACCCCAACTTTTCAAACAAATGGATACTGCTGGTATTTTCCTCCAGAATATTGGCATACAATTGATGAAGGTCTAAAACAGAAAAGGTGTAATCACACAACAATTCAAGAGCTTCTGCCCCCAAGCCTTTATTCCGATTTTCAGGGTTGGCAATTACAATACCTATTCCCGCCCTTCGGTTCTTAGGGTCAAAATCAAATACATCAATCAAACCAATGCATTTGTCTTCCAAATTGCAGATGCACAACCGCAACTGTTTTACTTCATAGATATCTCTGTGGGCATTTTCCAAATACAGCCGAAGCACTTTTTTTGAATAGGGTTTTATGGTACCACTGATTTCCCAAATGGAAGTATCGTTCTCTAACTGATATAGAAAATCCAAATCTGTTGGCTCCAAAGCTCTTAAGTATATTTGCTCTCCTTGTAAGCTTAACATACTATCTCACCTTTATATACTTGTACGGCTGGCCCCTGCAAAAAGACGTTCGTATAGACATCATCTTGTTGGTCAAAACTTATGGTAAGCTTACCCCCCGGGGTTTGTACCTTTACGACTTTGGATGCGGTTTTCCCAGATTGGTGCATGGCAATAGCCACGGCTGTGACCCCTGTTCCACAGGAGAGCGTTTCGTTTTCAACACCTCTCTCGTAGGTTCTCACCTGAAAGGCATCATTCCCTGATTGCTCCACAAAGTTGATGTTGCTTCCAGATTTTCCATAGATTCCGTATCGGAGCTTAGCTCCTTCCTTAGAGACATTAAAATGCTCCAGATTTTGCACGAGTTGAACATGGTGTGGAGAACCTGTATCCAAGAAACTATAGTTAGGCTTTTCGCGAACCTCATCAACATCTACCATCTTTAGCTTCACCATGTCTCCTTCTATGGTAGCATGGTGTAACCCATCCACAGCATTGAAAGTAGTCTCATTGCCAATTACGCCTAAAAAATGGGCGAACGCCACCAAACATCTACCTCCATTCCCACACATGCTGCCCTCGGCCCCATCTGCATTGAAATACACCATCTTAAAATCCGAATTTGCATCATTCTCCAAAAGAATAAGTCCATCCGCACCTATCCCAAACCGTCGGTCGCACAAGTGCGCCACAAGCTTGGAGTCGTTTTTGGGAAATAGCTCCTGACGATTGTCGATGATCACAAAATCGTTTCCCGTTCCTTGGTATTTATAAAACTGTAACCTCATAATTCCCTACAAAGGAACAAATATAGGGCATTCTTTAAGAGTTTTTTTGTAGTTAAAAACGAGTTAAACCGATAAAGCCAAAAATTGAATTCTTTTAATTTTGTTAGAGCTAAATGTTAAATTAGTAATGATCATGAAGAGAATAGCTAGTTTATTTCTGGTATCCTTATTTGCAGGGGCAATTACCCTCGGAGCGTACAAATTATTTTTTGAGAAAGACAATCTCAACTGGTCTGCTTCCCAGGAAGCCATACCCGTATTGAGCACAAGCAACCTGCCAACATCGGCATTGGGGGCTGGAATCAATGAAGTGGATTTCACCTTGGCTGCGGAGAAAACGGTAAACTCTGTTGTGCACGTGAAAAACTTGACCTTGAGCAAAGGCCCGAGCAGTCTATCGGATTTCTTTTATGGTTTTGAACGCCAACAAACCCCGCAGATCGGTTCTGGGTCGGGCGTGATCATCTCTCCCGATGGCTACATTGTCACCAACAACCATGTAATTGCCAATGCCAGTCAATTGCAGGTGAACCTAAACAACAATAAAACTTATGATGCAGAAGTGATCGGTTCCGATGCCGATTCCGACATTGCACTTTTAAAAATCGATGCTGAAGAACCCCTACCTTATTTGGCGTTTGGAGATTCAGACAATGCCAAGATCGGGGAATGGGTACTGGCCGTTGGCAACCCTTTTAACCTTACCTCAACTGTTACGGCTGGAATTGTAAGTGCCAAGGCAAGGTCTTTGGGCAGAAACCAATCCTTTATCCAGACCGATGCAGCTGTAAACCCTGGCAACAGTGGTGGTGCCCTGGTCAATACCAATGGTGATTTAATTGGAATCAATACTGCCATTACCTCTCAAACCGGTTCGTATGTAGGCTATGCATTTGCTGTTCCCAGTAACATAGCCAAAAAAGTAGTTGAGGATATCATGGAATTTGGCAACGTTCAAAAAGGATTGTTGGGTATCCAAGGAGGTGACCTTACCTCTGCCCTTGCGGAAGAAAGAGGGCTTAGTATTTCTGATGGAGTGTACGTCTCCAAAGTAACAGAAGAATCCGGCGCTGCAGAGGCCGGCCTTCAGGAAGGGGATATTATTAAGCAAGTGGACAACATTGCAGTCCATAAGTTTTCAGAATTATCCGGATATCTATCTTCCAAAAGACCTGGTGATGTAGTCGAAGTGGTTGTAGATCGCGATGGAAAGAGTGTCTCCAAAAGAGTTACCCTAAAAAAACAATCCAGCATTGTTTTGCCCATGACCGGATTTACCGTTAAAAACCTATCCAAAGAAGACAAAAAGAAATTTGGAGTATCCAAGGGTGTCAAGATTATAGATGTTCCCCAAGCCTATGGAAGATATGGTCTTCAAAATAAAGTTATCACAGAAGTTGATGGCAATGAAGTTGACAACATTGAAGATGCCAAACGTCATTTCGGGGAAATCTCAAGGTATGGCCGCACCAGCTTTACCATGATCAATGAAAAAGGGGAAAAAGAACATATGATCCTACAATAAAAACATTGAAATACTCACTAAGAAAGCACCTCTACCAAGGTGCTTTTTTTATATCGAAATTCTTTTACGAAAACGTTTGAAATATCTAATTTTGTCAAAAATAGCTAACTAAGCAAACGTATCAAATAATCTATGAGCGACATCAAGTCCTACGAAAAGGAACTTGCCTTTCAGGCAGACCGAAGAAAAGCGACCACGGAATTCATAAAGATCATTAGCGACCTATGGTATGATAAAGCCATTGAAGTGGTTCTCTTTAAAAATCAAGTCATCGATAAAAATGTCAGTGACATCATCAACTTGCATGAATATGCTGGGGAGTTTGTCCAGAAACCGATTTCCATTTTTGATTCGGTCGAAATTTTGAGGGCCATAAACGATATCAATTTACCGCCGGCAAAATTGGACATTGGCAAGCTTACCTACGAATATCATTCAGATGAAAACAACCATCTCAATGTAAAATCTTTTGTACTGGATAAGCTCAAGGATGCTCAATTCTCCAAGGAAATAAAACCTAAAGATGTAGTTCTCTATGGTTTTGGAAGAATTGGAAGACTAGTGGCCAGAGAACTTATGGCAAAAACCGGAAGAGGCAGTCAATTAAGGCTCAGGGCCATTGTAGTTCGCGGTGAACTAAATGCGGAAGTTCTCGAGAAAAGGGCCGCATTGCTCCGAACCGACTCTGTTCACGGTCAGTTTATGGGCACCGTGGATATAGATCCAAAAAACAATGCCCTCATCATTAATGGCACCACCGTAAAGTTCATCACTGCCGAAAAGCCCGAAGACATCGACTATACCAAATACGGTATAATAAGCGCTTTGGTCATTGATAACACTGGGGCTTTCAGGGATAAGGAAGCATTGTCCAGACATTTGGAATCCAAAGGTGCGAGCAGGGTATTACTAACCGCTCCCGGAAAAGAAGTCCCAAACATTGTACATGGGGTAAACCACAAAGAGTTTGATCCAGACAAGACTAAAATATACTCTGCAGCCTCTTGCACCACTAATGCCATTACACCAATATTAAAGGTTATAGAAGATTCCCTAGGGATTAGAAAAGGGCATTTGGAGACCATACATGCGTACACCAATGACCAAAATTTGGTGGACAACATGCACAAAAAGTACCGTAGGGGTCGCGCTGCCGCCTTGAACATGGTCATCACAGAGACTGGTGCAGGAGCAGCAGTAGCCAAGGCTCTGCCATCCTTGAAAGGGAAGCTGACCTCCAATGCCATTCGTGTACCAGTTCCCAATGGTTCTCTTGTGGTTTTGCATCTGGAAGTGAAAAACAAGACTTCCATAGAAGGTGTAAACACCATATTAAAGAAATATGCCTTGGAAGGGGATTTGGTAGAACAAATAAAATACTCCCTCAGCAATGAATTGGTGTCTTCCGATATTGTGGGAACTTCAGCTCCCTCCATATACGATAGCAAGGCCACTTTGGTATCCGGCGATGGTAAAAGCTTGGTGCTTTATATATGGTATGACAATGAATATGGTTATTCGCATCAGGTCATTCGATTGGCAAAATACATAGCCAAGGTTAGGCGTTATACGTATTATTAGTGGTCTGGATTGGAAGTGCCCCAACTGGAGTGATAAGGTTTTTCTTTTGATTTTTGGTTTATTGGTGTAATTTCGCCCTACCCTTAATCTAAATTTAATACGAGAATACTATTGACCATGAAGCATTTAACAGTTGTATTGACCCTAGCCCTACTGACTTCCTTTTCTGCAATTTTTGCCCAAGAAGAGGATTCTTCCCCAGATGAAAACAATACCTTGATCGGGCAATTTGAAGAACTGGAACGGAAATCAGGTAATTACAGAGCCAATGGCATCAGGTATGAGGTCATTAAACTATCCGATCTGTATGAGGTCAAAAACAATATTTTCGATTCCATAAACACCGCAAGCAAGACCATAAAAGATCTTTCTGCCACCATTACTGGTAACGAGGCCCAAATAGAAGACCTTAATTCTAAATTGCAGGATACCACCAATAAACTAAATACCGTTACCGAAGAAAAGGACAGCATTTCCTTTTTTGGCGCGTTGATTAGCAAAGGGACCTACAATTTTATTTTATGGTCCATCATTTTTGCTCTTTTACTGTTCCTGCTCTTTTTCATATACCGATTCAGAAACAGCAATTTCTTGACACATCAGGCTAAATCTGCACTAGCCGATTTAGAAAAAGAATATGAAGAGCACAGAAGGCGGGCCTTGGAACGCGAGCAAAAAATAAGCCGTCAATTACAGGACGAATTGAACAAACAGAAAAAGTAACAATAAGGCTTCCTCAAGGGAAGCCTTTTTAACGAACTTCATGACCCTAAAAAAGGCTACATCCGCTGACCTGAAACTCATCGTACCACTTTTTGATGCATATAGGGTATTCTATGGACAGCCCTCAAACCTAAAAGCGGCCAAAACCTTTCTCGAGGAACGTTTTTCAAATGGGGACAATGTCGTTTTCTTGGCGATGGATAATGAAACCCCCATTGGTTTTACACAATTGTACAAAACCTTTTCTTCCGTTTCCATGCGTCCTTTTTACATTCTTAACGACTTGTATGTCTCCCCCGAATATCGGAAACAAGGAGTTGGCGAAGCACTGTTACAACAAGCAAAGCAGCATTGTCAACAAATGGAGTACAAAGGACTTGCTTTGGAGACTGCTGTAGACAACCCGGCCCAAAAATTATATGAACGCCTGGATTGGAAAAAAGAAACTGCATTCTTTCATTATTTTTGGGCAAACCCCAAGTAGATCAACCTTTATTTTTGACCCTATTGCCTTAACCCATGAGGATAGATATCATCACCGTTTTACCAGAACTCCTAAAAAGCCCCTTTGAGGCTTCCATATTAAAAAGAGCCATTGAAAAAAACCTTGTAGAGGTTCATTTTCACAATCTAAGGGAATACACCACAGGTAAATATAGACAGGTTGATGATTACCAGTTTGGTGGTGGTGCGGGTATGGTTCTTATGGTAGAACCGATTGACAAGTGCATTTCCAAACTAAAGAGCGAACGGGATTATGACGAAATAATTTACATGACTCCTGATGGAAATACATTGAACCAAGGCATGGCAAACGAGATTTCATTAAAGAAGAACCTAATAATTCTGTGCGGACACTATAAAGGCGTAGACCAGCGAGTGCGTGATATGTTTGTTACGCGAGAAATCTCCGTGGGTGATTATGTTCTCTCGGGCGGGGAATTGGCCGCTGCCATTGTGTGCGATGCTGTTATCCGACTGCTTCCAGGAGTTCTCAACGACGAGACCTCCGCACTTACCGACACTTTTCAAGACAACTTATTGGCCCCTCCAGTCTATACAAGGCCCGCCGAGTATAAAGGGCAAAAGGTTCCCGAAATCTTATTGAGTGGTGACTTTCCAAAAATTGAGAAATGGAGGGAAGAACAAGCCTTGGAACGCACCAACCAACGAAGACCTGATCTATTAAAATAATTTACATGGAAAACAACGATTCCCTTTATTTCGCCGTTGGTGGACTATTCTACGGCTTGATACAACTGATTGTTCTGATTGCCTGCATCATCTTGGTGCTAAAGCAAAGAAACACCGCAACCATTTTAATGCTCGTTGGGCAAATCTTATCCATAGTGTTTTCATTGGGCGGATACCTTTGGAACTTCCTTGCAGCAAAAAACGGAGTTGATTCCCTATTACAAGCCAATAAAATAATGTCGGTGGTAGGGCCTCTCCCCTATGGCCTTTTTGCCATTGGACTGATTCTGTTCGCCATGAATCAAGTAAAAAAGAAAAGATTGGGTCAAGAAAATGTTTAAAGTGCAAAAAACCGCTTGCCAATTCTAAATATTGCATTACTTTTGCAATCTCAAATTCAACCTCTGACGAAATCCGTGAAAGTTGATCTTGAAAAACACTTAAAAAAAATATCATGGAATCCTTAGTAAAATTTGTTGAAGACGAATTTGTTCCAAAAAAAGATTTCCCAAAATTTTCTTCTGGAGATACCATCACGGTATACTACGAAATCAAGGAAGGTGAAAAAACCCGTATCCAGTTCTTCAAAGGAGTTGTAATCCAGAGAAGAGGAAGTGGTGCCACTGAAACCTTCACCATCAGAAAGATGTCTGGTACTGTGGGAGTAGAAAGAATTTTCCCTATCAATATGCCTGCCTTGCAACGTATTGAAGTGAACAAGAAAGGTAAAGTTCGTAGATCTAGAATCTTCTACTTTAGAGGTCTTACCGGGAAAAAAGCCCGTATCAAAGAGATTAGGGGATAATAAAACCCCAACGCAAATAAAAAGCACCTTTTCAAGGTGCTTTTTTTATGAACAATTGTTAATAACAGTAGTTTATATATTGTTGATTTTTAATTGGTTATAAAATTTGGATATCTACCGCTTAATCCTATCTTAGCAGAAGAAATAATGAAAATGATACCATCAGTTTCGTATTTCTATTTTAAAGTTGACGTTCTTTAAAAGCTGTGGTTTCCCTTTTTAATTAGTAACACTACTGATCACAAAAGGAATTTCAAGACAAGGTAAGGCTCAGGCTGCTTGAGGAGAAATGATGAATTTTATGTGCGAATGGAAGAGCAATTTTCCATTTTGATAGAATTTAGGAAACTATCGGTACACTTTGCGGAAAGTTGTTTGGTTGAAAAATTAAGGACAGGAAGCAAAGCAAACGTTAAAAGGAAAACAGGAACAGGTCTTAGGATTTGTGGTTTTGTAGCAACACAGAACAATGCTGTAAGTACTTTTCAGAAAGCCATATCAATGTTCACACATAGATATGGCTTTTGTTTTTTCACATTCCCCTCCATTTTTGTACCCTTTTTACTCTATTCGGTATATTCATCACCGTTCATATATTGTATATTTGCACCGCTCAAACAAATACATTTAAATGGCCAAAATTTATTATACCAAGACCGACGAGGCTCCAGCCTTAGCAACCCTTTCTTTCTTACCCATTGTAAAAGCCTTTACCGAAACCGCAGGTGTCATCATTGAAACCAAAGATATTTCTCTGGCAGGTAGGATAGCAGCTGCTTTTCCAGAATTCCTGAACAAGGACCAACAAGTTTCGGATGATTTGACCATTTTGGGGGATTTGGCTAAAACGCCCGAGGCCAATATCATTAAACTGCCCAATATCAGTGCTTCAATTCCTCAGCTTAAGGAAGCTATTGAAGAATTACAAGGAAAGGGGTTCAACCTGCCCAATTACCCCGATGAGCCCAAAAATGACGAAGAAAAAAGCATTAAGGCAAGGTATGACAAGATTAAGGGAAGTGCCGTAAACCCTGTATTGCGAGAAGGAAATTCGGACAGAAGAGCTCCCAAGGCCGTAAAAAATTACGCCAAAAAAAATCCGCACAACATGGGGGAATGGTCTTCCAATTCCAAAACCCATGTAGCTTCCATGACCCATGGCGATTTCAAAGCCAATGAAAAATCGCTCACCATGGATCACGCCGGTGATGTTCGCATTGAACTATTGGACACGGAAGGAAACACAACCGTACTGAAAGATAAAGTCACCCTTCAAAAAGAAGAGGTCATTGACGCGACTGTATTGAGCAAAAATGCATTGGTGGAGTTCTTGACCAACGAGATAGCCGATGCCCAAAAAAACAACCTTCTACTTTCATTGCACTTTAAGGCAACCATGATGAAGGTCTCCGACCCTATCATCTTTGGCCATGCCCTAGAAGTATATTTTGCAGATCTGTTTTCAAAATACGGGGATACATTCAAAAAATTGGGTATCAACCCAAATGATGGCTTGGAAACTCTTTTGGACAAATTATCCGAGCTTCCAGATGACCAACATAAAGAAATTGAGCAAGCCATTGCGGCCAGCATAGAAAACGGTCCTGATTTGGCCATGGTGAATTCCGATAAAGGAATTACCAACCTTCATGTGCCCAGTGACGTAATCATCGATGCTTCCATGCCCGCTATGATCAGGAACTCCGGGAAGATGTGGGACAAGGACGGAAAACTCCAAGACACCAAGGCCATCATCCCCGATAGCAGTTATTCAGGGATTTATCAAGCTACCATTAATTTTTGCAAGGAACATGGCGCTTTTGACCCCACAACAATGGGAACGGTCCCCAATGTTGGTCTTATGGCGCAAAAAGCAGAGGAATATGGTTCTCACGACAAAACTTTTGAGATTCCGAAAAACGGAAGTGTAAAGGTGGTGGATACCTCAACAGGAAAAACCTTAATCGAGCACAAGGTTGAAGCGGGCGATATCTGGAGAATGTGCCAAGTAAAAGATGCTCCTGTCCAGGATTGGGTGAAATTGGCCGTAACCCGAGCCAAGGCAACCAACACGCCTGCCGTTTTTTGGTTGGACAAAGACAGGTCCCATGATGCCGAACTCATCAAAAAAGTCAACCTTTACCTAAAAGATCACGATACGCAAGGTTTGGATATCCGAATCCTATCCCCTCTTGAAGCTACCAAATTTACTTTGGAACGCATCAAAAATGGTGAAGATACCATCTCCGTGACCGGAAATGTGCTACGGGACTACCTTACTGACCTTTTCCCCATTCTGGAAGTGGGCACCAGTGCCAAAATGCTTTCCATTGTTCCTTTGATGAATGGTGGTGGACTATTTGAGACCGGTGCCGGTGGTTCTGCTCCCAAACACGTTGAACAGTTTTTGGAAGAAGGTCACTTGCGATGGGATTCCTTGGGCGAGTTCTTGGCCCTTGGCGTTTCTTTGGAACATTACGGTGAGAAAAACAACAACTCCAAAGCCAAGGTATTGGCAGATGCATTGGATAAAGCCACTGAAAAATTCTTGGACAACGACAAATCCCCTTCCCGAAAAGTAAACGAATTGGATACCCGTGGAAGCCATTTTTATTTGGCATTGTATTGGGCAGAGGCGTTGGCAAACCAAAATGAAGATGCCGAACTGAAATCGGTTTTCAGCAAAGTATTCGATACCATGTCTTCCAACGAAGAAAAGATTGCCCAAGAATTGATAGACGCCCAAGGTACTAGTGTGAATATTGGCGGATATTACTTGCCAAACCCAGAATTGGCATCAAAGGCCATGCGCCCTAGCAACACGCTTAATACCATTTTAGAAGGTATCGCGTAGCAACATATTGAAATTCATCTACACAAGGGTGCAAACCAATCCAATTTGGTTTTGCACCCTTTCTGTTTTTGGTATAGGTTTAATAGGTTGAGAGATAGTACATTCTATTTTTGCCGTCTCGGATAAATGTGTACTTTTAGTAAAACCCATTGAATGTCCAAACAGTACTTTTTTCTCCTGTTTACATTGTTGCTTCAACTTGGTTTTCTGCAAGCGCAACAAAAATTCACCCTGAGCGGTACCGTATCGGAAGCCAACAGCAATGAAACACTAATAGGGGTCACCATAGCCATTCCATCCTTAAAAACAGGAGTCACCACCAATGAATATGGTTTTTACTCCATTACCTTACCTCAAGGAGACTACGAATTGGTTTTGAGTTATCTAGGATTTCAGGACATTAGGGAAACCATACGTCTTGATAGAAATATAAAGAAAGATTTCAACCTTCTGGAAGCCGCAGAAGAGTTGGAAGAGGTGGTGGTTACAGACAATGCGGAACGTCTGGATATCAGAAAACCCCAAATGAGTGTAAACACCTTGGCCGTAAGAACCATTAAGCAAATACCCGTGGTACTTGGTGAAGCCGATGTGATCAAGTCCCTCATCCTTTTACCCGGGGTCACCAATGCTGGTGAAGCTTCGTCCGGATTCAATGTCAGAGGCGGGGCGGCAGATCAAAACCTCATCCTATTGGATGAAGCCACTGTGTTCAATTCCTCCCACCTGTTTGGTTTCTTTTCAGTCTTTAATCCCGATGCCATCAAAGATGTCAAACTTTTTAAAGGAGGTATACCAGCCAGATATGGGGGCAGGGTCTCATCGGTGCTGGAGATTTTTCAAAAGGAAGGCAACAGCAAAGACTTTAAGGTTAACGGAGGAATTGGTGCCGTGGCCAGCAGATTGCTACTCGAAGGTCCCATCACCAAAGACCGAACCGCTTTTTTAGTTGGCGGAAGAGCGTCATACGCCCATCTATTTCTTCCCCTGTTCGATGTGGATAATAAAGCCTATTTCTATGACTTGAATACCAAAATCAACCATAAAATAAATGACCGGAACAGCATTTTCCTATCCGGGTATTTTGGAAGGGACCTTTTTAGCATCAACGATAATTTTGTAAACACCTATGGCAATGCAGTGGGAAATTTTAGATGGAACCATTTATTTTCAGACAAACTTTTCTCCAATTTGTCACTAATATATTCTGATTATTTTTATGGCTTGGAGCTTGATTTTGTGGGGTTTGACTGGGATTCGGGAATTCAAAACTTTAACCTTAAATACGACCTAAAACACTACGTTAACGATAAGCTTCAACTCAATTATGGTATGCACAACACTTACTATGTGTTCAATCCTGGAAGAATACGCCCCAATAGCCCTGACTCTGGTATTGTTGAGGAGCAGTTGACAAAAAAATATGCCAATGAGAATGCTATTTATATTGATGTGGAGCATAAGATATCGGACAATCTTAGTATGGGTTATGGCTTAAGGGCCAGTCAATTTAACAGATTTGGACAGGATGAATTCTATGTATACGAAAATGACAATCCAGTATTGTTCGACCCATTTTCCTTGGTATATCGGGAAGCGGAACCCATAGATACCATCAATCCCGGTAGAAGTGGAACGCTAAAAAAGTTTTTCAATCTGGAACCACGGATATCGGCTTCCTATAATTTTGATGGTAAAAGCTCCGTTAAGGCAAGCTATACCCGTTTGGCCCAATATCTTCATTTATTGTCCAATACCAGTTCCCCTACCCCATTGGATGTGTGGACACCGAGCGGACCATTTGTAGAACCACAATTGTTGGATCAATATGCCATCGGATATTTTAGGAACATCAAGGATGGAGTTTTCTCTTTTGAAACTGAAGCTTTCTACAAGGAAATTCAAAATAGGATAGATTATATCGACGGCGCAAATCTAATTGCCAATAACGCCATAGAACAGATTATTTTAAATGGAGAGGCCCGTGCCTATGGTTTGGAATTTCTGATTCGAAAGAATGAGGGACGCCTAAAGGGTTGGGTGGCCTATACGTGGTCCAAATCGGAACAGCGCACACCTGGAAGAGACCTTAGGGCCCTAGGAATTGATACCGGTCGTTCCGACCTTGAAACAGGCATTAATCTTGGGCAATGGTACAACACGCCCTACGACAAGAGACACGACCTTGCCCTGTATGGCAGTTATGAACTGAGCCCCTCTTGGAGCTTTAACGCCAACTTCATATTCCAGACAGGGCAACCCACCAATTATCCCATAGGTCAATTTGAATTTGAAGGACTGGTGGTTCCTTACTATGGCCTTCGAAATAAAGAAAGATTGCCGGACTACCATAGGTTGGATGTTTCTGCCATCTTGACCCCAAAAAGAAATCAACGAAAAAAAGTGCAATCCGAGTGGGTATTTAGCATTTACAATCTGTACAGTCGTAAAAATGCAGCTTCCATCAACTTTAGGGAAAATGAGGACACGGGTAGAAATGAGGCCATTCGCACCTCAATTTTTGGGATTATCCCGTCTATAACTTATAACTTTAGATTCTAACGTTATGAAAAAAGTATTCTACTACATACTTGCATTTTTAACGTTTTTCTCCTGCGAAGATGTGGTTGAGGTAAATCTCCCAGAAACCGAACCCAGACTCATCGTAAATGGACTTTTACGTGTAGATAAAAGTCAGGAATTCATTGATGTACGTATTGAAATGAAGGAAACCACGGGCTTTTTTGAGGAAAACACCATAACACAAGTGGAAAGTGCCGTGATTGCCTACGGTATTCCAAATGAGTTTGGTGAATTTACAGAGTTGGCTTTTTCCTCACTGGCCGAAGAGTCCCCAAACACAGGGATTTATGTTCCTGACCCAAATTTTTCATCGGACCAGCGTATTAGGACAACGGCTGCAGAACCCAGTGTTGTATTTATCCTCCAGATAAGCCATAAAGACAAAAATTATTATGCCAGAACGGAATATGCCCCTACTGTACCTATTGATGATTTGGAACAAGGGGACAACACCCTTTTTAATGAGGATGATATTGAAGTCATTGTAACCTTCACAGATGCCCCCGAAGTTTCCAATTATTATGTTTTCGACTTTGGATTTGGAAATTTCCAAGCCTTGGAAGACCAGTTTTTTCAGGGGCAACAATTTCAATTTTCCTATTTCTATGATGGTAATGTAAATGAAGGACAAAACATCGCTATAAGTATTTTAGGGGCCGATCAGGAATTTTATAACTATATGGATCTACTGGTTGAACAAACACAAGACACCGGTGGTGTTTTTCAGACCCCTATTGCTACCGTTCGTGGTAACGTGTTTGATATTACTGGATTGGACAACATCGATATTTTTGACAATGTAGAGCGTCCTGATGAGTATGCTTTGGGGTATTTTGCCGTAGTGCAAGAATTTTCAGAGAACCTCACTATACAGTGAATATGAAGTTTTGGAAATCATATCTGTTTAAAAACCTTTCGACATGTATCGCATTCTTTTCCCTTTTAGGATGTGAGGACGTAATCGAGGTAAATGTCCCCCAAGAAGAACCTAGGTTGATTGTGAATGCTCTAATACGTGTCAATCCAAATTCAAACTTCGTTAACCTTCGCGTAAAGGTTAGCCTTACTAATTCTTTTTTTGGTGAAATCCCAGTGACCAACTTAGAACAGATTACACTGGCAGGTGCAGCTTTGGTTGACTATAACGATCCTGGTTCTGGAATCTATGAAGGTGTTAGGTCCCGTGAAAGCTTTGAGAGTCTTGAAGGAGAGGAAATATTATTACAAATTACCTGGGAAGACAAGCGCTATTACGCAAGCACCACTTATATACCTGCGGTGCCTATAGATTCCCTAGTAATTGGGAGCAATACACTTTTTGATGAGGATGAAACCGAAGTGATCATTACATTTACAGATAATCCCGACCGGAAAAATTACTACATTTTCGATATGGGTTTTGGGAATTTCAACACTGTGGATGATCAATTTATCCAAGGCCAGCAGTTTACATTTTCTTACTTCTACGATCAAAAATTTGAGCCTGGCCAAGAACTTTCTATTAGCATATTGGGTGCAGATCAATCTTTTTATAATTACATGAATCTTCTTATTGAACAAACGGAAGATAATTTTGGAGTGTTTGAAACACCAGCGGCAACCGTACGTGGAAACATTTTTGATGTGACCGAGCTTGATAATATCGATTATTTTGACAACCTGAAAATTCCCAATGAATTCCCTTTGGGTTATTTTGCAGTGGTTCAAGAGTATTCACAAAGCATCATTATTGAGTGACTTGTGTGTATCACAGCATAAAATACAGTAAAATAACCATCAAAATACCCACGACACCTTGAAACAGGGTTCCTAAAGTGTGTCCCCTCAAAGCGGTTTTAACGGTAATATTCGAGAATTGGGAAACCACCCAGAAATAGCTGTCATTAATATGGGAAACGGTCATAGCCCCTGCTCCAACGGCCAATACCGCCAACGATTTATCCGTGGCAGAAATCAAACCAAAGCTCTCCAACAAAGGCGCTATAATGGCCGAAGTGGTTATGATGGCCACTGTAGACGACCCTTGGGCGGTTTTCAGTACTGCAGCAATCAAAAAGGCAATCAATAATCCACCTACACCCGAACTGGACTCCAAATTAATCATGGAAGCAATGTCCATGGTACGTAGAATAGCTCCAAAAGCTCCTCCTGCGCCCGTAATTAAAACTATGGCCCCAGCTTGTTTAAATGCTTCTGGAACCCAACCTTCCTTCTCCTCAGCGGGTACGTTTCTTCCCAAGGACAGGGCAAAGAACACCCCTACCAACAAGGCCATGATGGGATTTCCCAAAAAGTCAAACAGTTGAAAAATAACCCCTTCCCCCAGAGGATGAGTGGGATAGTTGACAATGGATTTCATAGCTATAAGCGCTATGGGCGCCAAGAGCGGCATAAATGCCTGAATGGGTTTTATAGGAAGCTGAGCTTCTTCTTTATCCGATACGTCATCTCCCTTTACATCCCCCTTCAAGGATTTTCCAATGAGCTTGGCCCAAAAATACCCAGCCAGTGAAACAGGTATGGATACCGCTAGGCCCATGAGCAGCACCAGGCCCAAATCAGCTTCCAATAAAGCTGCTGCAGCCAAAGGCCCCGGGGTTGGTGGCACAAAAACATGGGCCGCATACAGCCCCGTGGCCAAGGATATGGCAAAGACCATTACGGGAATACCAGTTCTCTTACTAATGGCCTTGTTCAAGGATGAAAGAATTATAAAACCTGAATCGCAAAATACAGGTATCGAAATAACATATCCCGCCAAATTTATGGCCAAAGGCGAACGTTTTAGACCGATTATCTTCAAAATACTGCTGGCAAGAACCTGGGTACTTCCGGTTTTTTCCAGATAAATACCGATGACTGTCCCAAATGCAATAACCAATCCAATACCTGAGAGTGTTTTGCCAAAACCATCGCCAATAGTTTTCATGATCTCAGCTGGAGACAACCCTAGAAAGAAGCCAGAGGCCACCGCGGCAATGGTCAATGAAAAAATGGGATGCATTTTAAACTTTACCGTGGCCACAATGATAAAGAGTACCACCAAGGCCAAAACCAATAACTCCATACTTATTTTTTACAGGACATCCATTAAATATAAGCTAATATTCCTACTTTGGTCCTATGAGGCGAACAGACAAGGAACTTTTGGTTAAGGGAATAAAATCATTTGGCTACACGGTTGCAGCCATGTTCATGGGGCCTTTTTTACTCTATCAGGCGTTCAAAAATGAAGGACACCCGTTTTTTATCCCCGTTTTGATTTTGGGAATATTATTTGCCGCACTGGCCATTTATATGGGGTTTAGGTCCGTAAATATTGTAATGGATGCTTTATTTGGAAAGAAACCCAAAGACTAGTCTTTGGGAGTCGGAGAAACATTTTTCCATTTATTGCTGAGCTGCGCATAATCATAGTCAAGAACCGATTTTTGCCTATCCAACCGGTTTGAAGCAAACGCCCGTTGCAGGATATCTTCAATTAAATAATCCTCGTGCACATTTTCTGGTCGGAATTCTTCTTTCAAGCTAATATTGAACATACTTGCGGTGGTGTTATACCAAAAGGCTCGCCACCCACTTCGCAATTCCTTGACCAAATCAAATGCAGTAGTACCCGTCTGCCGGTAGATCAGTTTCACCAAAATCTGACCTTCGGTTCTAGTCAATTTTTTCAACTCGGCAGAAAACTCTTCTTCAATAAACTTTTGAACCTTCCGTGTATATCTTTTCTGATGTCGTCGCTTTTTAATGTGCTGCAGACTATCGTTCAATTCAACCAATCGCTCTGCGGCCAACTTGGCATAGGGATACACTTTTAAGGTCTTTCGTCTGAGAATATAGTACCGTAGCTTTTCATTGCGGTCGGCGAACTCCAGTTTTCCGAAGAGATACACCTCGTCCAAAGCTATGGAGCTATAGAGAATGGAATCACCCTCAAACCGAACGTAGTAATCCTGAATGGAGTCCATGGGATTCATCAAGGAATCCCCTTCCATCTCCTGCGTAAAACAAAGGCTGTGGAAGGTTAAAAAAACAATTAAAAAACTAGTTCGCCACATGCGGTCCATTACTCAAAAGTCCTGCCAAAATTAAGGATAAAGGTAAGATTTGGTTATTAAATAAAAGTGAATATTAGTATGTTTGTGAACTAAATTGAACACATGGCAGCAGCAAAGATCATCAACGCTAAATCCCTTAAATTTCTTGAAAAATATCTGAACAATGCCTCTCCCACGGGTTATGAATGGGAAGGACAGAAGATTTGGATGGAATACTTGAAACCTTATGTGGATGAATTCATCACGGACACCTATGGGACTGCCGTGGCCGTCATCAACCCAAAGGCCAAATATAAAGTAGTCATTGAGGGTCATTCCGATGAGATTTCTTGGTACGTAAACTATATCACGGACAATGGACTGCTCTATGTAATCCGTAATGGGGGCAGCGATCACCAAATTGCACCGTCCAAATGGGTGAACATCCATACCAAAAAAGGCATTGTAAAAGGTGTATTTGGATGGCCTGCCATCCATACCCGTGACAGGGCTAAGGAAGAATCCCCAAAGGTTGAGAACATCTTTATCGATATCGGAGCCAAAGACAAGGCCGAAGTGGAGAAAATGGGGGTTCATGTGGGCTGTGTCATTACCTACCCTGATGAATTCCACATCCTGAACAAAAACAAATTTGTCTGCCGTGCCCTGGATAACCGCATGGGCGGTTTTATGATTGCCGAAGTGGCCCGTTTGCTCCATGAAAACAAAAAGAAGCTTCCTTTTGGACTCTATGTCACCAATTCGGTTCAGGAAGAAATTGGGTTACGCGGTGCCGAAATGATTACCCAGACCATTAAACCCAATGTGGCCATTGTCACCGACGTTTGCCATGATACCACCACCCCTATGATCGATAAAAAGAAGGAAGGGGAAACCTCCATAGGTTCCGGACCGGTAGTTTCCTATGCCCCTGCGGTACAGAACAAGCTGCGCGAGCGCATTTTGGAAACGGCCGAAGCCAAAAAAATACCCTTCCAACGATTGGCGGCATCCCGCTTCACGGGAACAGATACCGATGCCTTTGCCTATAGCAATGGTGGAGTGGCTTCCGCTTTAATCTCGTTGCCTTTGCGTTACATGCACACTACTGTGGAGACTGTACACAAGGATGATGTGGAAAATGTAATCCGTTTGATCTACGAAACTTTGTTAACCATTAAGGACGGGGAGACGTTTAGCTATTTTAATTAAACACAGTCATTTCGAACCGAAACCCAATTGGTATTGGGTAGAGCGTGAGAAATCTCACCTTTAGATTTCTCAATCGATACAAAGTATCTCATTTCGAAATGACCTTTTTGAAATAAAATTGAAAGCACATCAACCTTTTTTGGTTTTTGTGCTTTTTTTGATGCAATTCGTCACCTCAAACTTGTTTCAAGGTCTCGACATAAATAGATTCCTACTTTCACAGGAATTACATACTCGATTAAATTCATTTCTAAATTATGTGCCATCTCGACTGCGCTCGATGTGACAAATTCATATCTTTATTCTTATGATGGATGAATGGGTCGACATTTTGGATGAGCAAGGTAGCCCAACAGGAGCGTCCTGTTTAAAATCCGAAGCGCACCGAAAAGGCCTGTTACATCCAACCATCCATGTGTGGCTCTACACCAAAGACGGGCGGATATTGCTCCAACAACGGGGCAAGCACAAGGATACCCATCCCTTACTTTGGGATGTTTCCGTGGCAGGACATGTGTCGTCCGGAGAGGATATTGAATGGGCCGCAGTACGCGAAGTGCAGGAGGAAGTGGGATTGACCATTTCAAAAAAGGACTTGGAGTCCATCGGCACCTACAAGGCAGTCCATAAAATTTCGGAGGATTTTGTCGATGCTGAACTACATCATATTTTTCTATGCAAATTGAGCGTTCCCATCAGTGAATTGACCAAACAAGACAGTGAAGTGGATGATTTGGATTTAATCCCTCTTTTTAAATTTGCCGAAGAAACCTGGGGGCTGGCCAATACAGCAAAGTATGTTCCGCACGGCCGTGCCTACTACAAAAAAATCGTTCAGGAAATTAAAAAGAGGCTTTGACCAATTCCGAAAATTGACTCAAAGCATCCAGCTTGTAGGCATTTTGTTCCCCGGTCACCATGTTTTTCACCACGAAGTTACCATCGAGCAGTTCCTGTTCCCCCAATAGAATCACATACGGCACCCCTCTTTTATCGGCATATTTGAATTGTTTCTGCATTTTGGCATCCGTTGGGTATAAATCGGCCCGAAGACCTTCCTTTCGTAGCCCTGAGACCAACTTTAAGGCTGCCAAGCCCTCGTTCTTTCCGAAATTGAGGCAAAGTACGTCCAAGGAAGTATCCAAGCTGTCGGGGAAGATATCCAATTCTTCCATTACCAGATAAATACGGTCCAATCCAAAAGAAATACCCACTCCGCTCACATCTTTCAATCCGAAAATACCCGTGAGGTCATCGTAACGGCCACCACCGCCAATGGAACCCATCTGGACACCTTTCGGCGCGGCCACTTCAAAAATGGCCCCTGTATAATAATTGAGTCCACGGGCCAAGGTCACATCCAACCGCAATTGGGCCGATTGCAATCCAATATGTTCAACGGTGGAAATAATTTCGTCCAACTCGCCTACTCCGGCCATGCCAATTTCAGAATCGACCAAAAGGCCACGTAGCTGTTCCAATTGTTCCGAAGCGTTACCAGCCATGGAAAACAAGGGCTGTGCTTTTTGAATAGCACCTTCAGAAATACCCTTTTCCAACATTTCTTCCTTAACTTTCCCTTCCCCTATTTTGTCCAATTTGTCCAAAGCCACGGTGAAATCCAATAATAAATGCTTGGCCCCTATCACTTCAGCTATGCCGGAAAGAATTTTTCTATTGTTGATTTTAATGGTCGCCCCCTTTAATCCCAAATCGGTAAAAACCGCATCGTAGAGCTGTACAAACTCCACTTCCTGCAAAAGGGAGTTGGCCCCCACCACATCGGCATCGCATTGGTAAAACTCACGGAAACGGCCTTTTTGGGGTCTATCCGCCCGCCAAACGGGTTGTATCTGATACCTTTTAAAGGGAAAATCAATCTCATTTTGGTGCATCACCACATAACGGGCAAAGGGAACAGTCAAATCATACCGAAGGGCTTTTTCGGAGATTTTGGGTGTGAGCGAAGCTGAATTTTTGGAACTATAGGTCACATCATCCACCTTTGAGATAAAATCCCCGGAGTTCAATATTTTGAAAATCAAGCGGTCCCCTTCATCCCCATACTTACCCATCAAGGTTTCCGAATTTTCAAAAGACGGAGTCTCTATGGGTTGGAAACCATAGGTTTCAAAATGTCTTTTTATGGTCTGGATGATATAGTTGCGCTTGGCCACTTCAGCCGGCGAAAAGTCTCGGGTTCCCTTGGGTATGGATGGTTTTTGTGCCATGTAGTGTAAAATTCTCGTGCAAATATACGGGGTTTGTCATAGGTTCAAAGTAGAAGTGATGGTCATTTCGAACGAATGTGAGAAATCTGTTTGATTTTGAGATTTCTCATCGCTCACGCTTCGCTCTGTCGAAATGACAATTATTCACAAAAACATACTGGTTAAACAAGAAAATTAGCTAAAAAAGGGTATCCGTCAACTCAAACTGGGCATTCATCAATTAGGCCCTCTCAGTTTGGTAGTTATCTTCTTTTTTAGACTCTATTATGAAAAACAACATATTATGAAAACGTTAAAAATTTTATTTATTGGATGCTTGGCACTGGGCACTATATTGGCTTCATGTTCTGGAGAAGATGGAGAACAAGGTCCTCCAGGAGAATCCATCAAGGGAGATCAAGGAGATCAAGGAGATCAAGGAGAACCTGGTAATCCTGGGCAAGATGGCTTATCCTGTTGGGATTTAAATGGTAACGGCAGTGCGGATGCTAGCGAGGACATCAATTTAGATGGTGTGGTTGATGCATTGGATTGTCAAGGTGAACAAGGACCGGGCGGAGTTGTTGATTTTTACTTTACAGATTTTGAAGGATTACCTGACACCAATCCTCCGTCCGAATTTGCACAAAGTGATGTTGACAATGCAGATTGGTTGGTCGATGTACAATCTATAATCAATAATGACACATTTAATAATAATCATGCCCTCATAAGTGGAACTTTTGGTGATGGTCAAATGAGTGAAGTATCAATTTCTTTTACGAGTGAAGCCACAAGTTTGATTGAATTTGATGCTATGAGTTCTTCCGAAGAGGATTGGGACTATTTAACATGGTCTATCAACGGAGAGGTTATACAAGGTATTTCCGGAGTCATGACAGAATCTATAAAAATACGCTTTACCGCACCTGCAGGTGAAAATGTTTTGACATTTTCTTATGAAAAAGATGATATTTGCTGCGTTGACGGATTGGATATAGGACTAATAGACAACTTGCTCATAAACAACATTTCCAATGTTGGTAAGGTAAATCTAAGTTTACCCGAACTACCTGAAGGTGCCTCCTATTTCACTGAAAGAGGAAATCCCACTAAATAGAATTAGATAAAAACACAAAATCTTTTAAAAAGAGCCTGATGAATCAGGCTCTTTTTATTTTAAACAAAAATGAAAACCGAAATAAATGGTCATTTCTAACGAATGTGAGAAATCTGTTTGATTTTGAGATTTCTCGTCGCTCATACTTCGCTCTGTCGAAATGACAAGACCGAATGTCATACCGGACGTAAAAAGGTTTCTCAAAATGACCTGGGCTTAGATTTCTCAGTCGCTTCGCTTCTTCGAAATGACGCAAAAATCTAACGAGCAGCCTTTCTTAATTGGCATTTCTTGTCCCAAATATGTTCTCGACTGCGCTCGAACTGACAATTTTAGTACACCTCGATGTCATTTCGAACCCTGTCCTGAGCGAAGTCAAAGGAGCTGCGGGAAATCTTTACTAATGTGGGTTAGATTTCTCATCGCTCATGCTTTGCGCTCTCCTAATGTCTTTTGCTTTTATCCTATTGAAAGCGGTCAACCAAAAACATGTATCTATCAATTCATAACCGCAATTCATCAATTACCACATTACAATGTAGATAAATATGGTTCTTTTGAGGAGAACTTCTAAAATTGATACTATGAAATTTCCAAAAATTCTTATCTGCTGTCTCATTTCTATTGGCATTTTCATACTTTCTTGTTCTAGTGACGGCGGAGAACAAGGTCCGCAAGGTGATGCCGGCGCAAATTGCTGGGAAGCACCCGGAATAAGCGACATCAATAACGATGGCATAATCAACATTTTAGATTGTGTTGGAAATGACGGAGAAGCTGGTCTGGATGGCAATGCCAATGTAAACAAAATGGAGTTCGACCTTACTGAAACTTCACCTGGACTAAGTGTCATTATTATCGATGTTCCAGAACTAACGGAAAATCTACTGGAGAATAACACTTTGTTGTTTCATCTGGAATTTTATGACCCAGAAAAACAACGATATTATGCACTCCCTGGCTATCACCTAGGTTACACGCTCTATTTTCAACCTGTATATGAGGCAGGGTGGATAGCTCTTGTCATTAGCACTAGTGATGGAAACAATGGAGGTTGGCCTCAATTCATAGAAGGATACGGAGCCATACTCCATGTGACCATGGTTGAGATTTCGGACACACAAAGCCATTTGGGAAGCAAAGATTTGTTAGAGAAATTAAAACTTGATGGTGTGGACCCTAACAATCTTGAGGAAATCATGGAATACTACAAAATGGATTAGGTTAAAAAAAATTTGCTGCCTCGCTACTTCGGGATGACACAAAAATCTAACAAGCAGCCTTTCTTAATTGCATTTCTTGTCCCAAATATGTTCTCGACTGCGCTCGAACTGACAATTGTTATACCCCTCAATCTCATTTCGAACCCTGTCCTGAGCAAAGTCGAAGGAGGTGTGGGAAATCTGTTTAATTTTGAGATTTCTCATCGCTCATGCTTCGCTCTGTCGAAATGACAAGACCGAATGTCATACTGAACGAAGAGAAGTATCTCAAAATAACATTGGCTGAGATTCCTCAGTCGCGATGCTTCTTCGAAATGACGCGAAAATCTAACGAGCAGCCTTTCTTAATTGCATTTTTTGTCCCAAATATGTTCTCGACTGCGCTCGAACTGACAATTGAATCCACACTTCCTCAGATATCAGATATCTGAAACCATAAGTCCAGTATCATATCATTCCATAATCTGCTCAAACCACTGGTAGAGCTCCCCTTTGGTAATGGTTGCACCTTGTTTGATGAGTTCAAACTTGTCCATATTCTTGTCCTCACCATATGCTTTGGAAGCAGTCAGGTATTCCACAAAATCGGATTGGAAATTCCGTTTGAACCAATCGAAGCCCACTTTAGTGCGCAGGTCAATTTCTGGGTTCATGACCTTTACGGATAGCAGTTTCATTTCCTTTTCGGTCAAATGGAACAGATGCATGTGCCTTTCAGAGATATTTTCCAGATACTCCACCTTGCTGAGTACTCCTTCCCATATCAAATCACTGAACACATCGATTTCTTCTTCAGCCACTTCGGGTTTTTCCGCCTTTAGGGTGCTCCATTCCTCTGCGGTTATGGATTGAGTTGCCAAAAAGTTGATGAATTCAGGATGTAACTCTTCTAATTGTTCCTTCGTCAGTCTTCTGTACTTCATACTGCAAAAATAAAAAAGGCTGCACAATAGCGCAGCCTTTACGTAGTATTTCTGTAATGGTTAGTTAAAGATGTATCGCACTCCAAACTGGGCCTGCCATCTGGACAATAAGCTGGTATCCGAACTGAACGTCTCGGTCATATTGGGGTCAAAGGTATAGGTGGGAACGTTGTTGTCATCCACAGTAACCCCCAATACCTGTTGATTGGCAGGAATTTCCACAATTCCCCAATCCGAACTGATCAAATTGCCCACATTCAACACATCAACACTTAATTGAATGGTATTTTTATTGGCAAACTTAATGTCCTGTAACACTTTTATGTCCCATCTTCCCCTCCATGGGGCCAAAGCTCCATATCGTTCTGCATACTCTCCGCGGTGTTCGCTCAAATAATCATCTTGTTGAATGAAAGATTCAAAAGCTGCCGCTTGTCCATCACCACTGAAGTTCATTTGCCCCACCTCAGATGAGGTTGGGATATACAATAAATCATTGATGCTTGATCCATCGTTATTGATGTCACCTCCGTAGATATAATTAAAACGTCCTCCTTGGGCATACTCATAAAATGCGGAAATAGTGGTCCCTGTTTTAAAGGCTTGGGAGATAACCCCAACAAATCTATGTGTGTCCCCATATCTGGAATAGGACAACACATCATCATTGGCATTACCCGAAATGGCATTGGCCACAAAGGCATCCCCTGTGATTTCGGCTTCAATGGAGTTTACATCCTTAGAATTCAAGTAGCTATAGGCCAGACTGGCGTACAACCCATTTTCAAAGGTTTTTTGCGCCTTTAATACTGCATTCCAAATTCTTCCCTTGTCCGAGTTTTAAAAAACATAGGCATTATTGATCAAATCATTTGCGCCGTATACGGGTCGGTTATCAACACCGGATAAGTTTTCCGATGGAGGCAACAACCCCCAGTTTTGCACATGCGGGCCATTTACATCTTTGGAATAGGAAAGGTCTGCCGTCAAAATCAACCCATCATCAAACCTATAATCGGCACCTAAACTGGTCCTCCACACCTGCGGCCATTTAAAATCTGGGTCCACCACTTGATAAAAGAAAACGTTGGGGTTCGCAATTTGGTTACCCAACCATACAAATGGAAAACGACCCGTAAAGATTCCGGTTCCTCCACGAATTTGAAGGGTGTTGTTATTGTGTACATCCCAGTTGAAGCCCAAACGAGGTGAAATCAACCAATTATCGGTGGGCAATTCGGTGGAATCAAAGAAAACGGTTTCTCCGTTATTGGGATTTACATAGGGTATTTCCGGCACATAGGCCGGGGCAACCTCAATCACATCTTGCGCTTTTTGGGCCGAATCAAAATATAAAGGTCTGTCAAAACGAATACCGTAGGTCAATTTGAAGTTCTCCGTGGCATTCCATTCGTCCTGCAGATAAAACGCCAATTGCCCCACATTGGTCTCCGCTAAGGCCCAACCATTTAGGTTTCCTTCGCCATTGGCTTCCAAAGAATTGTTCGCCGCTATGGCCGCATTGAATGCATCTTGGTAAAAAGCCACCAAACCAGCTTCGTTTGCAGGGTCTCTAAAATCCGCTATGGAACCGGTGGGGAAGAATACCCCTTGAGCTCCATAAGCCCCTAAGTTGAATGAATTGTCAAATTCGAACTTCTCAAAGGAAAATCCCAAGGTAAAGGTATGGTCCCCTTTAAAAAAATTCAGGTTGTTCGTCAATTGAAATACTTTTTGGTCCAATCTGTTGTTGATGGAAAATGGTTCATGCCCTGCAATGATATAGTTGGAACTTCCATTTTCATCCAATAGTGTGATTGTGGGTGCCGGGGTTGATTTTGGATTTCTGAAATCATCAAAATGAGTATATCCAACCTGAAGTTTATTGATGGCTTCATCTGACAGGGTAGAATTTAATTCCAATTGAACCGACTGTATCTTGTTGTTGATCTCATATCCTGCATTTTCAAACTGCAAAGTGGATAGGTTTGGTCCTCTAAACCCAAGGGCTGTTGGGTGGGCCGGTTTTTCTTTTGATGCATCCAAAAAGTTATAGATGATTGCCAATCTGTTTTTCTCGTTGATGTTCCAGTCCAACTTAAAAATCCCTTTGGTGGATTCTTGATCAAAATTGAAGCCTTCATACCGTCCGGGGTTATAGAACTCTCCATTTCCAATAGAGACTTGACTCAAAATATTGGAAACCAATTCAAAATCGGAGGCCAGTACTCTGGATTCATTTATGCTTCCTGAGTTACGGTTAGGCACAAATCCGGAACTTCCAAGGTCAGTACGATCATCTTTTTCAAAATTGACGAAGAAAAAGAGTTTGTTCTTAACAATAGGTCCACCAATGCTCAATCCATATTGGGACTGGCTTAAATCGGCCTTAAAAACATCATCTCCCTTAACTTTTCCACCGGTAAGGTCTTCATTTCGATAAAACCCGTATACTGTACCGTAGAATTCGTTGGTTCCACTTTTTGTTACTGCGTTTACCGATGCCCCTGTAAATCCTGATTGGGTAACATCATAAGGTGCCGTAGTGACTTGGATTTGGTCTATTGCATCGATAGAGATGGGATTCGCATCAGTCTGTCCGCCAGGCTGGGCAGCATCTAGACCAAAAGGGTTGTTAAAGATGGCCCCATCCAGCGAGAAGTTGTTGAACTGGTCGTTCCGGCCCCCAAATGAACCGGCACTTGCTGTGGGTTCCAAACGGGTAAAATCGTTGGTAGATCTGGAAATGGTGGGCAAGCGGGTCAATTCTCTTCGCCCTACACTGGTTTCTGCACCGGTACGGTCGCTACCAAAGGTCCCTCCCCTATCCGAAATCACAACGACTTCGTCCAATTGTTGACTATCGGAAGCCAAATTCAAATTAAGATTGAAGGTTTTTCCCAACGAAAGGAAAACATCACTTTGGGTTTCGGTCTTAAACCCCACATAAGATATTGTGACCTCATATGGCCCACCAACCCTAAGGTTGAGAAGGTTAAATCGGCCTTCCTCATTGGTAATGGCCCCATAGCGTGTGCCTGTAGGTGTGTGCACCGCCACTACATTGGCGCCTAACAATGGAGCGCCTTGATCATCGGAGACTGTTCCCCTGATGTTCGACGTCGTGACTTGGGAAAAAACGGATGTGGACACGAGTAAGAACAGCATGCCCAATAACTGAAGTTTCTTCATAATGAATACGTTAGTTTTAGTTTTGAGTACCTACAAACATAGACAAAAAAAAGAGCTATGCATGCATAGCTCTTTACAAGTTATTAACCAAAGCTTAACGCTTACTTGGCTTCTGCTATCACTTCAAAAGGAAAATCCACAACAACTTCCCTGTGAAGTCTAATGATGGCATTGTAAGGTCCAACTCTTTTGATGGCCCCTCCTTTAATATTGATAAACTTTCTGTCTATTTGGTGACCAGCTTTTTCCAAAGCGGCGGCCAAATCTATATTACTTACCGAACCGAACAACTTGTCACCGGCACCTGCTTTGGCAGGGATACGGATTTCCAATTGTTTTATGGCCTCGGCCATGGTATTGGCTTCATCAATGATTTTTTTCTCTTTGTGAGCCCTTTGCTTTAGATTTTCGGCCAAAACCTTTTTGGCAGACGGTGTGGCCAAAGTGGCCAATCCTTGAGGGATAAGGAAATTTCTCCCGTAACCGTTCTTTACGGTAACGATATCATCCTTAAATCCCAAATCCTGTACATCTTCTTTTAGAATAAGTTCCATTCTTCGGTATTTTTTTATTTCAACATATCGCCAACGTACGGCATTAACGCTAGGTGACGGGCACGCTTAACAGCCTGGGCCACTTTTCTTTGGTACTTTAGGGAAGTTCCCGTAAGTCTTCTGGGAAGAAGCTTTCCTTGTTCGTTTACCAATTTCATCAAGAAATCTGGGTCTTTGTAATCAATGTACTTAATACCTGACTTCTTGAACCTGCAGTACTTTTTCTGCTTGTTGGTCTCAATGTTCAATGGGGTCAAATATCTGATTTCCCCATCTTTCTTTGCTTTTGCCTGTTGTTCTATAGATGCCATAACCCTATGCGTTTGCTTTTAATTTGGTTCTTCTTTTTTCGGCCCAAGCAATGGCATGCTTGTCCAATTTAACGGTCAAGAAACGCATAACGCGCTCATCTCTCCTGAATTCCAACTCATATGGTCCGATGGCTTCACCGGGAGCGGTAAATTCAAACAAGTGGTAAAATCCACTTTTTTTGTGCTGAATGGGATAGGCCAATTTTTTAAGTCCCCAATCTTCCTTGGAGACCATTTTGGCACCATTCTTAATCAAGAAATCCTCAAATTTCTTGACTGTTTCCTCTATCTGCGTTTCAGACAGAACGGGATTCAAAATGAAAACAGTTTCGTAATGGTTCATATTATATGTTTTTTAAAGGAGCGCAAAATTAGCAATATTTCTTTCATCCCGCAAGAAAACCCAAAAAACTTCGTTTAAATCACAAGAGTTATTAACAGAAATGAACCCAATAAACCTACGTAACGTATATGGCAATGTACACAACAAAATAGACCATGTTTACATCTTTTGTTGCTGTTAAACGTCTTTTTTATGTAATTTGCCGATGATTTAAAACCCTACAAATCACCCCATTCTATGAAATTAAAAAGTATAATTGTAGACGATTCCTCGATGCAGCGGATGGCCGTTGCAAAGTTGGTCAACAATCATCCACACCTTGCTTTGGTTGCGGAGTACAGCAACGCCATTGAAGCAAAAAATGGCCTAAAGAACCACGAAATTGACCTTATCTTTTTAGATGTTGAAATGCCAATCATTAGTGGTTTTGACCTTTTAGAGGCCCTTGAGAACCCGCCTCAGGTTATTTTGATCACGGGAAAACCTGATTATGCCCTTAAAGCATTTGATTATGACGTGACCGATTATCTTCACAAACCCATCACTTTGGCCCGTTTTGAAGCCTCCGTTAAAAGAGCAGTGGCCAAATACGAGCAAATGAATCGTGTTGATGAGGATGAAGAACATATTTTTGTGAAGAGCAACCTTAAAAAGCGTAAGGTTATCTTAAACGACATTAAATGGATAGAAGCCTTGGGCGATTACATTAAATTGGTAACCGATGAAGCCAATATCGTAATCCTATCCACCATGAAATCCTTCGAAAAGCAATTGCCGGCCGAAAAATTTCTGAGAATCCATAAATCCTATATCGTGAATCTGGAGAAGATTGAAAAATTCAACAGTAAAAATGTTGAAGTGGGGGGCAGACAGATTCCTTTAAGTAGAAACAAAAAGACTGAATTGGCAGAAGCACTGGCCAATGTATAACTAAATGTGGTCCACATTGTAGACCAGTCTTACACTTTTATACTTGGAAATAGCATTAAAGGATTTCTCAATTCTTTTAATGCTATTTTTTGTTTGTACCAGCGATTGTTGCCTTGGAATTTTAATAAGGATGTTTTTAAGATAATCCCTTCGGATACGGGCCACTGGGGGATATTCCGGCCCCAAAATGTCTTGTCCCAATACGTTTCTGAGAGAACCCGCCAACCAACTGGCAGCCTCGTTCAGCTTATTGAAATCCCTATCCTTTAAAGTAATTTTGACAATGCGTACCAAAGGTGGATATTTAAACTGCTCCCGTTCGTAATACTGCTCCGAGAACATCTTCTTATAATCATTTGTGGTGACTTGTTGCAATATTTGGTGATACGGATTATACGTCTGTATGAGCACTTTGCCTCTTTTTTGGGTCCGCCCTGCCCTTCCTGCCACCTGGGTAAGCATTTGAAAACTACGTTCATGGGCCCTGTAATCCGGAAAGTTCAACATAGAATCCGCATTCATGATCCCCACCAAGCTCACATTTCTAAAATCGAGCCCTTTGGTGACCATTTGGGTTCCCACCAAAATATCCATCTCTTGGTTTTCGAACGCTGAAATGATTTTTTCATACGCGTACTTTCCCCTAGTGGTATCCAAATCCATACGCCCTACGGCCACATCAGGGAAAAGATGATTGAGTTCTTCCTGAATCTGCTCTGTACCAAATCCCTTTTTATCCAATGTACCACTGCCACATGCCAAACAGGCCTGTTGCAAGGCCATATGGTAACCACAATAATGACAACGAAGCTGATTTCTTCGCTGGTGATAGGTAAGGCTCACATCGCAATTGGGGCATTGCGCAACATGGCCGCAGGTAGTACATTCCACCACAGGGGCAAATCCTCTACGGTTTTGGAACAAAATTACCTGTTCCCCCTCCTCCAAGGTTTCCGAAATGGCTTTGAGCAGCACTTCTGAAAAATGCCCCTTCATTCGTTTTTTCCGAGTGGCTTCCTTGACATCCACCAAACTAATGTCCGGCATGAGTACATTGCCATAGCGATATTGGATGGAAGCATATCCATATTTTCCCTTTTTGGCATTGTCCATACTCTCTATACTGGGCGTAGCCGACCCCAGAACAATATGGGCTCCATGCAGGGATGCCAACACAACGGCCGCATCACGGGCATGGTATCGTGGCGCTGGATCAAACTGTTTAAAGGAACTTTCATGTTCCTCATCCACTACGACCAACCCTAAATTGGAAAACGGCAAAAACAGGGAAGAACGAGCACCAATGACAATTTGTGCCTTCTCCGCATTGGCCATCACATTGTTCCAGACCTCCACTCGTTCGTGGATACTGTATTTTGAATGATAAACGGACACTTTATGTCCAAAATAATGTCGCAACCTACTGATCAATTGCGAGGTCAGTGCAATCTCGGGCAACAGATATAGAGCCTGTTTACCCTCTTCCAAACATTCTTGGATGAGTTTTACATACACTTCGGTCTTTCCAGAAGAAGTGACGCCATGCAAAAGAACAGGTTTGCCTTCCGAAAAACCAGTTTGAATGGTTTCCAAAGCCTTGGCCTGATGTTCATTCAGGAGCATATGTTGGGATTCTTCCGATTGGCCGTCAAAATTCACCCGATCAGTTTGAATATGGTATTCCTCTAAAACCTCCTTATCAATTAGAGCTTTGATCACGGCCCGCGAACCACCACTCTCTTTTTCCAAATCGGCTATGGGGATAGGCTTCTTGGTTTTGGCCTGTATTTGAAACAAGGACAACACCACCTGACTCTGTTTGGTCGCACGGGTCAGCTCATTTAACAACTGCTCCAACCGGGCCTCGTCATCATAAGTTTCGGAAAGCTTTACATATCGTACCAGTTTCGGTTTATACTGCTCGTACAGTTCTTCTTTTTGGAGCACCACCCCTTTATGTACCAGTCCATTGATGAGTTTCAGGACATTTTTTTTGTCCACAATATCACTCACCTCGAAAATTTTCAGTGCGCTCTGGTGTTGCAAGGCTTCATACACCAGAAACTCATCGTCACCCAATTGCATTTCATCAACCTGGGCGTCTTTGTTGGGCATGACCAAGGTTTCACTTTCCAATAAAAAAGCGCTGGGCAGCGCACTTCGTACTACCTCTCCCAAGGTACACATATAATACTGTGCCATCCATTGCCAATGTTTCAATTGAATTGCATTGACCAGAGGCTGTTCATCCAAAATCTGGTAGATTTCCTTGGCCTCATAGGCCATAGGAGCGTTGGAATGGACTTGATAGGCCAAGGCCGTATATATCTTGGATTTCCCGAAAGGAACGGCCACACGCATCCCTGGCTGCAAAAAATCCGCCTCTTCTTGTGTTATCTTATAGGTGAAAAGTCGTTCCAAAGGAATAGGTAGGACGACATCCAAAAAATACTCCATACACTTATTCTTCCTTTACCCGATGCCACGTCTGGGTCCTGTATAAAAATGCCAAATAGCCCCTGACCATTAATTTATCCATATCCTCTGGATGGAGCCACAATTTTCCCCTGAAGGTCATTCCGTGTTCCGGGTCCAACATATCCGAGCCCTTGTACTCATCCTTATCGTTCTTTACAAGGTTTTGAAAAATCTTCATCCCCAATACGGGTTGGTTCTTGAACTTCCCCTTACACTTGGTACAGAGCGCATTTTTCTTCCCTTTTTCCAAAATATCGATGATTCTCGCCTGCAACAGCCCATTTTCACGATAAATCTCCACAATGGCCTTTGTAGCTCCACTTCGGTCGTCCACCGTCTTCCATTTTCCGAATACGGATTGGGACCACATGTTCTGGAAAGCCAATACGGTCAAAACAAAAAAACATTTATGGAACATCTTGATGCCTTTCATGCCGCTTCTTTAATGAATTCAAGGTAGCGTTCAACTCAAAACCCAACAATAAGATATTGGAATTTAGCCATATGAACACCATCAAAATCAACAATCCCCCCAGTGCCCCATAAAGTTCGTTATATCGAGCAAATTTTTCCACATAGATCCCAAAAAGATAAGAGGTGAGCACAAACAACAGGGTCGTCATCAAGGCCCCTGCTGAAAAGAACCTGGCCTTACGCCCTTCGGCCGTCCCAAAATAGTAGAGAATGGAGGTGGTCAGATAGGACAGTACCATGAAAAACAGGATTTTGGCCAGTTGGATGCCTACGGTGTCCCCTTTTTCAATATCGGTCCCAAAGGTCTTTCCAAAATATTCGCTGGTATATTCAACAATGTAAAATTCAAAATACACAAAGGCCACAGCACCCACGATCAGTAGAATGGACAGCAATAGTCCCACCATTAGGGCATATACATATTGCCTAAAAAAATTCCGAGTGAGCTCTACATGATAGGAGTTTTCAAAACCACCAAAAATGGCATTGACCCCATTGGCCACCAAAAAAATGGACAACAGAAAGGCGGACGATAACAAGCCCCCTTGCTTTTGGTCCTTAATCTGTTGGTAGATGTCCCCAAAATAGTCTCCTGTTGCCGATGGTAGGAAAGATTCCAGAAAAAGCAGGAACTGGGCATCAAAATTTTCATTTCCCACACGTACATATGGAATGACAAAGGGAATGAGCGTCACCATAAAAATGAGCAAGGGGAACAAGGCCATAAATACGCTAAACGCAATGGAACTAGCCCGTGTGGATACAGCACCTTTTACGATACCGACCACATACATTTCCATCAAATCATAGAAAGAGAGTCCCTCAAAAGCCTTGAGCTTTATTTTTTTCAATAACCGGACCAACCAGTTGACCACAGGTATTTTTTCCAACTGCTCTTCAATGGCTAAAGACATTTAAACGGCTTTTAAACTAAGGTCCATGTTGTATACAGAATGTGTCAATGCCCCGGAGGAGATATAATCCACACCACATTCGGCATATTTTCGAATAGTGTCTTCCGTAATTCCGCCAGAAGACTCGGTAAGACACTGCTTTCCTATGCGCTGCACAGCCTTTCTGGTATCGGCATAATCAAAATTATCCAGTAAAATCCTGTAGACGCCTTTGGAAAGCAGGATTTCTTCCACCTCATCCAAATTCCTTGCCTCTACAATGATCTTTAAATCCTTGTTTTGCTCTTTTAGATACTGTTGGGTCTTTTGGATGGCCTTGGTAATTCCACTAGCAAAGTCGATATGGTTATCCTTGAGCATAATCATATCGTAGAGAGCAAATCTATGGTTCTCCCCTCCTCCAATCTTTACCGCCCACTTTTCCAGGGCCCTAATACCCGGAGTAGTCTTTCGGGTGTCCAAAATCTTGGTACCCGTACCTTCCAAAAGAGACACGTAATATTGGGTCTTTGTGGCAATGGCGCTCATCCGTTGCATGGCATTAAGCACCAAACGTTCGGCCTTTAGAATGCTTTGGGAACTTCCCTCCACGTAAAAGGCAACATCCCCATACTTGACCGAAGTGCCATCAGGCAGTAAAACCTCGACCCTAAGCTCCGGGTCCACATATTCAAAAACTTGTTGGGCAAAGGCCACACCTGCCAATATGCCCTCGTCCTTCACCAAGAGCTTTGCCTTTCCTTGGGCAGTTGGTGGAATACAGGCCAAGGAGCTATGGTCGCCATCCCCAACATCTTCGCGAATGGCATTGGCAATGATTAAATTGAGTTCTTTCTGAAATTGTTCTTCGGATATCATCCACAAGGGGTTTTAACGAAAATAGTAAAAACATTCCTCCTTACCCATTCCCAATACATGGTTCTTGTTTCAACACAAAGGATTATTTTTGGGGATGCAGATTACCTTGATCGCCATAGGCAAAACCGATAATACTGATCTAGAACGACTTATCGCCATCTACGAAAAGCGGTTGCAACACTACATCAAGTTTCAGCTACAGGTTGTTCCCGATATTAAAAACAGTAAAAATCTTTCCGAAGCCCAACAAAAGGAAAAGGAAGGGGAACTGATTTTGGGACAGATTCAAAATTCCGATGTGCTCATCCTACTCGATGAAAAAGGAAAACAGTACACTTCTATGGAGTTTTCCCAATTCCTACAAAAGAAAATGAACAGTGGGATAAAAAATTTGATGTTGGTCATTGGTGGCCCCTACGGATTCAGTGACGCCATTTACAACAGATGCAATGGAAAAATAAGCCTATCCAAAATGACCTTTTCCCACCAAATGGTGCGCTTGTTCTTTGTAGAGCAGTTGTACCGAGGGTTCACCATTTTACGGAACGAGCCTTATCACCATCAATGATTAAATCTTAGACCGCTTCGCTTAAAGATTCAAGAGATAAAGACCGTCTATTAGTTCTTGAGTCTTGGCTCTAGGTTCTTTAGTCTTGATACTTGAGTTTTGTTTAGTAAAGCACTCTGAACTTAATGGTATTTTCTATCCCCTTAAGCTCCTTGATTACCTCCTTGTTGTATTCCTTGTCCAAATCGGTAATCACATATCCCACTTCAGAATCTGTGGAAAGGTACTGACCGGTGATGTTCAACCCATACTTGGCCAACACCTCATTGATTTTAGCCATGATTCCTGGAACGTTCTTATGAATATGTAAAAAGCGATGTGCTTTGTTTTGCTTAGGCAGACGGATGTTAGGGAAATTCACCGCATCCACCGTGTTCCCTGAGTTGATGTAATCCATGATCTTGTTTGGCACAAAGTCGGCTATATCACGTTGGGCTTCTTCCGTACTTCCACCAATATGTGGTGTTAAAATCACATTGGAAAGTCCTTGCAATGGTGTTTCAAACGAACCGTTGCTTCGTGGTTCGGAAGGGTACACATCCACAGCCGCTCCACCCAACTTTCCACTTTTAATGGCTGCGGCCAAAGCATCGATATCCACCACAAATCCACGGGAAAGGTTAATAAGCTTGGCACCATCTTTCATTTGGTTGATTTCACGCTCACCAATGAAGTTTTTGTTCGCTTTGTTATCATCCACATGCAAGGTTACCACATCAGAAACGGACAACAGGTCTTCCAAGGTACTGCACTTAGTGGCATTACCAATGGCCAACTGATCGTTTACATCGTAATAGTATACACGCATCCCCATGGCTTCTGCCAAAACGGACATTTGCTTTCCTATGTTTCCGTAACCTACGATACCCAAGTTCTTCCCCCTCACTTCTTGGGAACCGGCTGCGGTTTTGTTCCACTCACCGTTATGGATTTCCGTACTACGTGGAAAAATACTTCGCATCAACATAATAGTCTGCCCTATGGCAAGTTCCACTACGGAACGCGTATTGCTGTAGGGTGCGTTGAACACCACAACACCTTTTTTCTTGCTGTATTCCAAATCGATTTGGGTGGTACCAATACAGAAAGCACCCACTACCAAAAGTTTGTTGGCAGCATCCAAAACCTTTTGGGTTACCTGGGTTTTGGAACGTATCCCCAAAACATGTACCCCCTTGATTCGCTCAATTAAGTCGTCTTCGGAAAGACTGTGCTTTACCAATTCCACGGAAAACCCTTCTTCCGACAGGTTTTTAAAAGCATCGGGGTGGACATTTTCAAGTAATAATATCTTGATTCGGTTCTTCGGATAGGATAGGTTTCGTGGCAAATCGTTCACAAATAAAAATTCATCTAGGTTAGGTGCTACATGGTCCGCATTATTGGTCGCTTTCTCACGGTGCACATTTTCAGTATAGGCAAAAAACTTATGGGCAATCCCGGCCTCACGCATGACATAATCGCTGTAGCCATCACCAATTACCTGGACCTCTCCGTCCAAATTCAGGTTCTTTAAACATTCTATTTTCCCGTTGTGGGAAGCCAGAACATTGGCTTCATCGAATCCGATAATGTTTCCTTCTTCATCAAATTTAAAGGTATTGGCATAAACCCGATCGGATGGAATGTTATATTCTTCCACTATTGGGTCGATAAATTCCTTGAATCCACAGGAAATTACATAGATATCATTAGAGAACTCTTCAAAAAACTCCTTGTTCGATGCAATCGACTTGGAGATTTTATAACGTAGCTCGCCTACCAACTGCTCTAAATCGTTCTTGTGCGCATTTAAAAGACGTATTCTTTTTTCCAAGGATTCCGTAAAGGATATGTCCCCGTCAATCCCCAGATTGGTAATTCTTTGGATTTCCTTTACAACTTCTTCTTTATTGGATTTTCCTTGAAGGGTGATTTCCGCCAAGACATCCAATGCCTCAACCCGGGTAAGGGTGCTGTCAAAATCGAAAACGTACTTGCGTCCCACTTCCACCATGATGCTCTCAAAAAATTTAAGGCGTAAAATTAAGCATTAATTCCATCATCCAAATTGCAACCCCACCAAAACCTTACAGAATTACGGATAAATCAAAAAACGCTTTTAAAATGTTTGAAATGCCACCCAAAATCCGCTTTTTTGTAATGATTGCAATCAAAACCAACGTCGGGTAATCTTAGAGTACATTCGATATTCCTTTCCAAATACCTCCTCCAATGCCTTTTCTTCATTTTGAATCTGAAAATGGTTCATATAGGATACGAATCCTGCAGCCAACAGGGTATTGAATGCATTTCCCAGCCAAAGGCCGAAAGCTAATAAAAACAAGAGCATGCCCAAATACATGGGATTGCGGGTAAAATTGTAAATCCCGTTGGTCACCAGTTTTTTAGCTTTTTGCGGATTCAAAGGGTCAACCGTGGTCTTTGCCCAAAAAAATTGGATAATGGCAATGAGCATCACTAAGACTCCTAACCCAACAAGAATTGACATCAATGTAGTTCTTCCCAAAAAATCAAACTCCCCAAAAGGGAGGAATTCATCCAAAACATACATCAATCCACCAAAAATGAGCAGTACCAAGGCAGGTGGTATCCGTAAATTCATATTCCACTTCTTCTGTATCGAAATTACTACTTTTGACCCTTATCTGAATCTTTTTGCCCTGTGAAACTTGTATTTGCCACCCATAACGACCACAAACTGCGAGAGGTACAACAATTGCTGCCAAAATCCATAGAACTGCTCTCTTTAAAAGATATTGGTTGCTTTGATGAAATCCCTGAAACGGGAGAAACCTTGGAGGAAAATGCCCAAATCAAGGCCAATTTTGTGACCCAAACTTATGGTTTTGATTGTTTTTCCGATGACACAGGGCTTCTGGTAGATGCACTTAATGGCCGACCTGGGGTCTACTCTGCCCGGTATGCCGGAGAGCAAAAAAACGCCCAAGACAATATGGGCAAATTACTTTCCGAAATGAAAGGAAAAGAGAACAGGAATGCGCATTTCAAAACCGCCATCCACTTGAATACAGGTGGTAAAAGCCTTGTATTTGACGGGATTGTTGAAGGTGTCATCACCGAAAAAGAAACTGGAACGGGTGGTTTTGGATACGACCCCATCTTCATGCCTGCCGGCTATGACAAAACCTTTGGCGAGCTATCGGCTGAAATCAAAAATGCCATTAGCCACAGGGGAAGGGCCATCCAGAAATTGGTGGACTTTTTAAAAAAGAAGGCATAAAAGCTTCCACGGAATATATTTAGCGTACATTTGCCGCTTTATTAACGCCGCCGGTATGGGCAAGGTGTTGCGATGGGCTTGAAAGGGTTATACGAAAATCGCTCTATGCAACACAACATATTTGCGATTTAAGGTATACACCGCTATGACAAAATTTGAAGCCTTGGGGTTAGATCAACCCCTATTGGATGCTATTTCCGATCTTGGATTTGAAACTCCTTCCGAAGTACAGGAAAAATCAATCCCCATTCTTTTGGAACAAGACACCGATTTGGTGGCCTTGGCCCAAACAGGAACAGGTAAAACTGCTGCTTTTGGTTTTCCCATGATCCAAAAAATACATGCTGAGAGTAGAACCACACAAGGATTGATACTTTCCCCTACCCGTGAACTCTGTTTGCAAATCACCAACGAATTAAAATTATATTCCAAATACATTAAAGGTCTGAACACCGTGGCCATCTACGGTGGAGCCAGTATCACTGAACAGGCCAAGCAAATCAAGCGCGGCGCCCAAATTGTTGTGGCCACTCCTGGACGGATGAAGGACATGATCGGACGTGGCATGGTGGACATTTCCAAAATTGATTACTGTGTTTTGGATGAAGCTGATGAAATGCTGAACATGGGCTTCTATGAGGACATCAAGGACATCCTTTCCAACACACCACAAGAAAAATTGACATGGTTGTTTTCAGCGACCATGCCCAAGGAAGTGGCTTCCATCGCCAAAAAATTCATGCACCAACCCGTGGAAATCACCGTGGGCACCAAAAATGCAGGAGCATCAACGGTACAGCATGAGTACTATGTGGTAGGCGGACGTGATCGCTACGCAGCCCTGAAACGTTTGGCCGATGCCAATCCCGGTATATTTTCAGTTGTTTTCTGTAGAACCAAGCGTGATACCCAACGTGTGGCCGAAAAATTGATCGAAGACGGATACAACGCAGGGGCATTGCATGGCGATCTAAGCCAGAACCAACGTGATTTGGTCATGAATGCCTTCCGAAAAAAGCAGGTGCAGATGTTGGTGGCCACTGACGTAGCAGCCCGTGGAATTGATGTGGACGATGTGACCCACGTGATCAACTATCAATTGCCCGATGAGATCGAAACCTATACCCACAGAAGTGGTCGTACAGGGCGAGCTGGAAAATCCGGAATTTCCATGGTCATTGTCACCCGTTCCGAACTCCGAAAGATCAAGTCCATTGAAAATAAAATCAAGCAGGAATTTCTAAAGAAAAATATTCCTGATGGTATCGAGATCTGCGAGATTCAACTATATCATCTGGCCAATAAAATAAAGGACACCAAGGTAAACAAGGAGATTGACAGTTATCTTCCCGCTATTAATGACGTACTAGAAGGCATTGATCGTGAAGAACTTATCAAGAAAATAGTTTCGGTAGAATTTACCCAATTTTACAATTACTACAGCAAAACCAAAGACCTTAACACCTCCGAAAGTGGCAGGGATAGAGATGACAAAGGGACTTCCAAAGGAGAAATTCCAAGTGAAGGTTCCGTGCGTTACTTTATCAATGTTGGTGAGCGCGATGGTTACGATTGGATGTCGTTGAAAGACTTCCTAAGAGATACATTGAATCTGGAAAAAGAAGACATTTTCAATGTAGACACCAAAGACAGTTTCTCTTTCTTCAATTCTGATGCGCATCTGGCTGAATTGATTATTCAAACCTTTAGCGAATTCAAATTGGAAGGTCGGTTCATCAATGTAGAAATTTCTACCAAGCCTGGTGGTGGCGGTGGAAAAGGTGGAGGCAAAAAACGTGGACATCGAAAAGGTGGACACCGAAAAGGTGGGAGCAACAAACCATCGTTCAAAGGAGGAAAAAAAGGTGGATACGCTAAGAAAGGTGGCAAAAAGAGGTCTGGCTTTTATTAGTTAATTCTATATTAAATGGCAAGGGCCTCCTGTTTATTTTTCTTTGTTTAGTACTTTTATACCGACAAAGATTGCATGAGAAGAATTCTACTTACCCTTTTTTCGCTTATTGCGTGGTCTTGTTTTGCCCAGAATGATGATGATTCATCCGTTCAAGGCGAGTTGACGGCCACTGTGGTCAATGCGCAGAGCGATTTTCCTTTGGAAAGTGTGCACGTCATCAACCTAAATCAAGTCAAGGGGACCATTACGGACCAAAAAGGGCGATTTACCATACAAGCCGCCGTGAATGATACACTCTATCTTTCCTATTTGGGTTTTAAAACACAAAAAGTAAGGGTAACCAACGATATGTTCCGGTTTCAGGATACCAAGATAGCCCTAACAGAGCTCGCTTATGCTTTGGAAGAAGTTATTGTAAAGCCTTATCAATTGACTGGATATCTTGAGATTGACGTGAAGAACCTTCCTGTCAATAATGCCTATCAGTATAGCATTTCAGGGTTGAACACCAGTTATGAAGCGGGCAATAAAAGCCCAAGTGCGGTGACCAAGGTATTGGGTGCTATTCTGAATCCGGCAGACCTTTTACGAAACCTCTTTGGTAAAAAGCCACGCCAGATGCGAAAATTACGCCAAATGAAAGAGGATGATGGCATTCGCGATCTTTTGGCGTCAAAATTTGATAGGGAAACGTTGACGGAACTGCTTCAACTGGAAAAAGTGGATATTGAAGACATCCTTAACAACTGTAACTACTCCAAATCCTTCATCAATACGGCGAACGACCTTCAGATTTTGGATGCCATATCCAGCTGTTATGAAGAGTATAAAGTACTCAATCGAAAGTAAAACACATGACCATGTAGACTTTGCCGATAGTACCGTTGAGCTATAAATAAATTTTAGTTTTCCATATTCATTTTATAGCTTTAGGCAAAATCCCAATGCATGAAAAAACTACTTGTCATCATGTCCATTCTGTCCACTTTGTTTGGTTGTAGGGAAGCTAAAAAAGAGCAACAGACCATTGAACAAGAGCAAGTAGTTGAGCAGCAAAGCCCTAAAAAGAAAGTCCCTTTTGTATGGGAAGGGGCCAATGTCTACTTCCTCCTTACCGACCGTTTTAATAACGGTAACCCCGAAAACGACATTAATTTTGACAGAACAGAGGAAACTGCGGTCCTTAGAGGTTTTGAAGGAGGGGATATTCTTGGCGTCACCCAGAAAATTGAAGAAGGCTACTTTACCGATTTAGGCATCAATGCCATTTGGTTAACTCCGGTGGTCGAGCAAATCCATGGCGCCACAGATGAAGGCACCGGAAAAACCTACGGATACCATGGTTATTGGGCCAAGGATTGGACAGCCATTGACCCAAATTTCGGCTCTCGGAAAGATTTGGAAAATATGGTAAAAACCGCCCATGCCAAAGGCATACGCATTCTTTTGGATGTAGTGCTCAACCATACTGGGCCTGTTACCGAAAAAGACCCTGTTTGGCCAGATGACTGGGTACGTACCGGCCCAACTTGCGATTTTACCACTTACGAAACCACCACGGCCTGCACCTTGGTTGAGAACCTTCCCGACATTCTCACAGAATCGGATGAACCTGTGGAATTACCCGATGCTTTGTTGGCCAAATGGAAGAAAGAAGGACGTCTGAGTCAAGAATTGGACGAACTGCAATTGTTCTTCGAAAGGACAGGATATCCAAGGGCGCCTCGTTATTATATCATTAAATGGCTCACCGACTACATTAACGATTTTGGCGTTGACGGTTTTCGGGTGGACACCGTAAAACATGTAAATGAAAATGCGTGGGCAGACTTGCATAAAGAGGCCAATTATGCCTTTGAGACCTGGAAGAAAAAACATCAGGACGAAATATTGGACAACAACCCATTTTATATGGTAGGCGAAGTGTACAACTATGGTATTTCCGGAGGTCGTGAGTTTGATTTTGGCGACAAAAAGGTGGACTATTTCAACTACGGGTTCAAGAGTCTCATCAATTTTGAATTAAAGGAAGATGGACAAAAAGATTATGAAACCATTTTTAAGAAATATAACCAACTTCTCAACACAAAGCTTAAAGGAAAGAGTGTACTCAACTACCTAACTTCCCATGATGACGGCTCACCTTTTGATAAAGACCGTACCCAGCCCTATAAAACTGCTAACGTATTGTTGTTGACCCCAGGTGCCTCTCAGGTATATTATGGAGACGAAACTTCCAGAAGCCTAGTGATAGAAGGGGCAGAAGGAGATGCTACCCTACGTTCCTTTATGAACTGGGAAGAATTGGATAGCATTACCGAAATACAGAACATCCATAAACATTGGCAAAAACTGGGTCAGTTCAGAAGAAACCACCCTGCTATTGGTGCTGGGCGTCATAAACGTTTGTCCAAATCGCCCTATGTGTTTTCCCGAACCTATGTTGATGGCGATTATCGTGATAAAGTGGTTGTGGCCCTTGACCTGCCCAAAGGGAAAAAATCACTTGTCGTAAAAGGTTTCTTTGGAGATGGCACAAAACTGTACGACACCTATTCAGACACCGAAGTAATCGTTACCAAAGGTAAAGTGGTCTTGGACAATGAATTTGATATCGCTCTTTTGGAATTGGTGGAATAATCAACTCCTGGAATGCAGTGCAATTCGGTTACCTTCCGAGTCCAAGAACAATCCCATATAGCCTACATCCGGACTTATTTGGGTCTTTGCTCTTATTATTTTGCCGCCTACCTGCTCCACACGGTCCAATTCTTGTTGTACATCGGCGCTAGCAAAATAAATTAAGACGCCATCCGTTTTGCTGGGCGTGTACCAATCCGCATTTTGGATAAGACAACCAGCTGCTCCAGTTTTGGTCTCATCCCATGGGAACCAACCCATTTTGGTACCCTCCATATCGTGTACCTGTATGACTATCCCAAAAACTGTTTCGTAGAATTTTTTTGCTCGGGCCATATCTTCAACTGGAATCTCAAACCAGCCCACCATGTTCTGTTCCATAGCTACTTTTCCAAAATGTCTTTTAATGATGTCAATCCTTCCTCAAAATCCTTACCAACCGCTTTGTCCATATTCATGAACAACATCATGATGCTAAATGGGAATTTATTCTTTCCCGAGAAACCCCAAGTGACTTTGGTGGTGTTCCCATTCACTTCTTCAGTCATCAAATAGGCATCGGAAGTGGATTTCCATGGTTTTAAGAATCGAAGTTCTGACTCAATACGCTCACCATCCACGATCTTTGTGATTTCCTGCTCCCCTTCTCCTACATCCTTGTTGCCGTTCCAATAACTGGTAGCTCCAACTTCCCCGTCGGTTCCAGTGAATTTTTTCTCCATGTTGGGATCTTTTTTGTTCCAAGGCGACCATTGATCCTGATTTTTCAGAAAACGAAGATTTTCAAAAACTTTGGATTTAGGTTGGGCAATTTCAATAGATCTTGAGACATTGTACGTCTTGGGCGCTATAGCTCCCAAAATAAGGATGAGCAGCACAATTCCAGCTAGGATGTAAAGTAGTGTAGCCATTTGTTTGTGAATTGGTTAGAAATTAAATGTACAAAAAACTTCATTTGGAAAGGTACCGTTCAATGATTCCTTCCACACTTTTAATGGACTTTTTGGTCCAGTCGAAACGCTTCTCAAAAATTTCATCTTCGGATAGTTGCCAACTCACATTGGAATTCCTGACCTTGTGTGCAAGTTCCTGTATAATGATTGCTGCCGATACGGAAACATTTAAGCTTTCGGAAAAACCCACCATGGGAATTTTTAGAAACCCATCTGCTTGCTGCATCACCTCTTCGCTCAACCCTTCTTTTTCGGTTCCAAAGAATAATGCCGTTTTTTTCTTTGGAAAAAAATCGGGCAACAAAAGAGAATCATCATGCGGGGTAGTAGCCATAATTTGATATCCTTGATCCTTTAATCTTGAAACACACTCCCCCGTACTTTGATATTTGTGTACATCAACCCACTGCTCCGCCCCTACGGCTATGTTCTTGTCCAACCGTTTTGAAAAACGGTCTTCCACCACATGCACTTCCTGTATTCCAAACACATCACAACTTCTAATTATGGCGCTGGTATTGTGCATTTGGTACACATCTTCAATGGCCACCGTTAAAAATTTGGTGCGATTTTTCAATACCTCTAGAAAACGTTCCTTACGCTCTTCGGTCAAGTACCCTTGCAAATAGGTGAACAAATCATTATTCTGCATACTTCACAAGATAGAAAAAAACAAAATTCCTATTTTTGGGACTCCCCCAACTCTGGCAGCCCCAACTTCCACCTAATTAAGAAAAAAAATGACCAAAAAGAAAATAGTGGTGCTCACTGGTGCCGGTATGAGTGCCGAGAGTGGGTTGAAGACTTTTCGTGATTCCAATGGGCTTTGGGAAGGACACGATGTTATGGAAGTTGCCTCTCCACAAGGATTTGCCAAAAATCCGGAATTGGTGCTTCATTTTTACAACCAACGGAGACGACAATTATTGGAAGTAAGCCCCAATGCAGGACACCACGCCCTAGTAGATTTGGAGCAGCATTTTGATGTGCATATCGTAACCCAAAACGTAGACAATCTACATGAACAGGCAGGAAGTTCAAACGTTGTGCATTTGCATGGTGAACTTTTAAAGGTTCGAAGTACTGTGGACGAAGGTCATGTATTGGAATGGAAAAAAGACTTGGTTCTGGGCGATCTGGACAAGAACGGACATCAACTTCGCCCTCACATTGTATGGTTCGGAGAAATGGTCCCAATGCTGGAAATAGCCGCCCAAATAACCCAACAAGCCGAAATTCTGATTATTGTTGGTACATCCATGCAAGTCTATCCTGCGGCAAGTTTAGTGCATTACGCACCAAGAACAACCCCTATCTTTTTTGTGGACCCCAAACCCAGTGTACGCTCTTCAGATTTTGAAAAAATCACCATCATTGAAAAAACTGCAGCAAATGGAGTTCCCGAACTAGTGGAACATCTTTTTAGAGAATTTCAACCATAATCCCGCATGACCCAACATCAACTCCATACCAAATTGAATTCAGGCAGACTTTCCAAGCCCAAAGTAGACCAGCTTGTGGAACAATTGATACGCCAGCCTTCACTGACAGAGGCACTTTTTCTCGAGGTTTTGAGAGAAGATAAAGAAGGGACATTTAATGCCAGTTGGACCTTTGATCATCTCATGCGGAAAAAATTAGTGTACCTGCTGCCCATGATGACCCTTTTTACAAATAGTCTCTCCCAACTCAAGTGTGAGTCCTGTATCCGTCTCATGGCGCATGTTTGTGAAATGGTTGCAGAGGCCTATTTCAAAAAGAAAAATCCTGTTTTCATCAAAAATATTGCCGATGAACATCTTGAAAAAATGCTGACAGCCTGTTTCGATTGGCTCATCAGCCCCATGAACATGGCCCCAAAGGTATTTTCCATGACCAGTCTATATTATCTGGGGCAAAAATTTGATTGGGTACACCCTGAACTACGCGTGATTTTGGAGGATTCTTATGCCACAGGTACGGTAGGATATCAGAACCGTGCCAAAAAAACACTGGACAAGCTGGCCAAATTAGGCCGATAAACTCTAGGAGTTTGAGTATCTTTGCCACTTTCAAAAACAGTACGTGAAAATGTCCTTAACGCAGCTCAACGCCATTTCGCCGATAGACGGTAGATATAGAAACAAAACCGAATCTCTTCAAAATTACTTTTCCGAGGAAGCGCTCATCAAATACCGTGTACAGGTAGAGATTGAGTATTTTATTGCCCTTTGCGAAATACCGTTGCCTCAATTGGCGGATTTTGATGCGACTAAATTTGAGGAGCTACGTTTAATTTACAAAGCATTTTCTGCGGAAGATGCCCAGTCCATCAAAGAGATTGAAAAAACCACCAATCACGATGTAAAAGCCGTGGAGTATTTCATCAAACAACGTTTTGATGCCTTGGGACTACAGAACCATAAAGAGTTCATCCATTTTGGGTTGACTTCCCAGGATATCAACAATACGGCCATTCCGCTTTCCATTAAGGAAGCAATGAACGACAGTTATGTTCCTTCCTACTTTGAAGTCTTTGAAAAATTAAAGGAATTGGCCAAGGAATGGGAGAACATCCCTATGTTGGCACGTACCCACGGTCAACCGGCATCCCCTACCCGTTTGGGCAAGGAAATCGATGTTTTTGTAGAGCGTTTGAAAGAGCAATTCAATTTATTGAACGACATCCCCAGTGCCGCCAAATTTGGTGGGGCCACAGGAAACTATAACGCCCATAAAGTGGCCTATCCCAGCATAGATTGGAAAGCCTTCGGCCAAAAGTTCGTGCAGGAAAAATTGGGCCTATACCACTCTTTCCCCACAACCCAAATTGAGCATTACGACCATATGGCCGCTTTGTTCGATTGCCTTAAACGCATCAATACCATTTTGATTGACCTCAATCGGGACATTTGGACCTACATTTCCATGGATTATTTCAAACAGAAAATAAAAAAGGGCGAAGTGGGCTCATCGGCCATGCCGCACAAAGTAAATCCCATAGATTTTGAGAATTCCGAAGGAAACTTGGGTCTGGCCAATGCCATTTTCGAGCATTTATCGGCCAAACTCCCCATTTCCCGATTGCAGCGCGATTTAACAGATAGTACCGTATTGCGAAACGTAGGGGTGCCCTTTGCACATACCTTGGTCGGGTTTCAATCCACTTTAAAGGGGTTGAACAAACTCGTGTTGAACCAGCAAAAATTTGAGCAGGATTTGGAGGATAACTGGGCCGTGGTCGCAGAGGCCATCCAGACCATTTTACGCCGCGAAGGCTATCCCAATCCGTATGAAGCCCTTAAGGGCTTGACCCGAACCAATGAGAAAATCAACCAGAAGTCCATTGCGGATTTTATTGAAACTTTGGAAGTTTCGGATGCTATTAAAACGGAATTGAAACAAATAACCCCAGCGAATTATACTGGGGTTTAATTAAACTCAAATTTATTTCATTTGATAATTTAACTATCCCTCCTTGTGGATTTCCACTTGGTGCGGATACGGAATCTCAATTCCGGCGGCATCCAAGGCCAATTTGCAATTTTCATAGGTGGCAAAGTACACATCCCAATAGTCCTCGGGTTTACAGAAAGGCCGTACGGCAAAGTTTACGGAGCTATCGGCCAGTTCCATCACATTTACCGATGGGGCCGGGTCTTGCAAAACCTTGGGGTTTGTAGTGAGCACTTTTAGAAGTACCTCCTTGGTCTTTTTGATGTCTTCTCCATAGCCCACGCCAATCACGGTGTCCACCCGCATTTTGCCTTCAGCGGTGTAATTGATGATGTTTCCATTGGCCATGGCTCCATTTGGAATAATGGCCAGTTTGTTCTGTGGGGTAACCAGTTTGGTGGTGAAGATTTCGATGCCCTTTACTACACCCAATACGCCTTGGGCCTCTATAAGGTCACCTATACGATAAGGCTTAAAAATCATAAGCAGTACCCCACCCGCAAAATTGGAAAGGGAACCTTGCAGGGCCAAGCCTACGGCCAAACCTGCCGCTGCTATTACGGCAGCGAAGGTGGTAACGTCCACGCCCAATCGCGAAATAACCACAATGATCAGAAAGACTTTGAGAGTCCAAGAGAACAGGTTCAATAAGAATTTTTGTAGGGATTCGTCATACTTGCTCTTGGACATGACCTTTCTGGTCCCAGAAATAATCCTTTTTACAATCCACATCCCCACAATGTAGATCAGGATTGCCGTAATGAGCTTGGGTCCAAATTCCTTGGCCAGATCAAGGCCGTAATTCATCCATTCTTCTGCTTTTTCCATGGTGTTGTTGATTTGTTAGTGTTCTTGTTATGAGACACTAAGATAAAAAAGAAGGTCACAGAAATGCTCGGAATTTGCCTCATTTAAACAAAAAAAGGCAACAAACGTTGTCCCTTTTCCATTTTTTTCGCTAAGCCACTAAAATCATTCGATTGTAATACGAAGTACAATCAATTGTTGATTAAAATCTTGATTTCCAGATGACATTTTTAGGTTAATTTCAACAATATCTGTGCCCCTAAAGTCTTGCTTTGGAAGATAGACATAGGTTAGTCCTCCTAATTCCTCATCCGTCAAAATTTCACTGAAACGATACGATTTAGCCTGTTTGGCAATACTATAACCTCCTTCAGTCGGTCTATTTCCAAGATAATACCGTAACTCTTGATTCGCTTCAATGTTGAGTTCCACAACAGTAACAGGGATGTTATCTTCTTTAGAACAAGACACAACTAAAAAAACACATATCATGAAAAAAAATATTCTCATAACACTCTTTCTTGTTTTAAAGATTAATACAATGCTTGCAATGCTACGATATCGGCATTACTGAATTCTCCATCAGTAAACAAATTAAAGCACGATAAAAACACGGAATCCATATCTACATTCACCTGTGCTGGGGTTCCTGGTATATGAATTGCACCAACACCTGCATTTCCTTCATTACCACCAGAAATACAAGATATTGACCTGTTAAAAAAGTCGGTATGCCTCATACCCAAACAATGTCCAATTTCATGAGTTATAACATGTTCATTTACGTTTATTGACTCATTATTTGTGCCTGAGTTTATTCTTACCTGACCACCTGGACTTCCCGAATTGGGAAAGACAGCGCTTCCTCCGGGCAGACTACTTCCACTTCCATTGTGAATTACAACATTAATGCCAGGAGTGTAAAGTGGCCAAGACTCTTGCAAAGTGGTTATAGTATAAAAATTTAATTCAAAACGTACCGTCAAATTTAAGCTATTGTAATTATTGACTGCTTGAATTAGTCCTTCAGCCACATTATTCATATTCTGGAAATAAAAGAAATTAATAGCTTTAATCTCTATAGTTCTTACCCCATTATTAACAGTTACCAGATTAGTTGTTCGATACTGCGAAAACAAATCATTTGTACCATTGACACTTGATTTAGTGCTTGTCTTGTCTTTTTTTGAATGCCCAAACATGTCTTCCTCGTTTATGTACACATCCTTTCCAATCTCATAGACTTTTGAGGCTTCCCCGGTTTTTATATCGATAGAATTGAATACACGGACATATTCTCCAATAAATCCCTCTTTTTGAAAAGATTCCAATTCTTTTTTTGACATGGTGTAATCTTTAATTAATTGGAGATCTTTATAGCCCTTGAATAAATCATCTAGGTCTTGTTCTGAAAGCAGGTTCTCATCCTCTTTCATTTCGGTGGTGCATGCCAAAAAAGTGTGCATGGCGAGAAGCACCATAACTTTGGTTAAGTTTTTCATTTTTAAAGATTAAGAGTTAGAAAAAATTCGGGAGGTTGAGTAAAATCTTACAACAATATAGGAAATTATCTTTAATTCTGATATGAAATATGACAAATAAAAAATCCCAAACAGTAAAACCATTTGGGATCATATCCTTTTAAAAACCAGTCTAGCCCTTTAAAAATTCTCCGATCTCGCCCAGTCCCTCACCCTTATATTCCGATTTTTGAATGGCCTGCATGAGTTGTATAATATGTGCTGGGTTCATGTCCTTGCCCAAAACCCTAACCAAGGCAAAGCCTTTGTCATCACTATCGCCGTAGATAATGACCTCATCTATGGCATCTTCGTCACCCAAATATTTCACTACACCCTTTCCGTACTTGGAGTTGATCTTCATGAGTTCCACGAACTTTTCCCCTTTTAAGATCTCGCGCACCTTGTTTTTTTCCACCTCAAATTCTGCGGCGTTGTCTGAATTCTTCTTAAATGCCAATAGATTGAACTTTCGTAAGGATTCCACAGCTTCTTTCTGGGTTGGAGTAAGGTCTACGGCATCCATTTTTAGAATACTTGCTGGGACATCCACTGTGATAAAATTAGGGTTCTCCGAATTGTCCACGTAGTATTCCTGCAAGCTCTGTCTCGAAGAGCAAGAAGCCAACAGAATCACTGCCATTGCCAAAATTCCTTTTACTATATTTTTCATCTGTACTTTTTTTGATTGATTGCTTAATTCAATAATCAGTTGACAATGATTGGTTGGTGAAATCCTAATTTTGTTACATCTTGCCAGTCATTGTCAACCAATTTATCTATTATTTCTGCTTGCCCGCTTTGTTCAACTCTTCGGGAAGGTTCATTTTTTTGGTCAGGGAGTTGATCTTGTTCAAATCGATGTCGCCTGTCAATGAAAGTAGCACAGTCTCGATTTTTCTTCCATCAGCCTCTACGTTGCTCAAATCGGTGACCAACATCAGTAATTCGCTCACATGGTCGTCATCCCTTCCTTGCTTAATGTAGAACTTTACATTGGCATCTTTGTCCTTCACGCGCATAAGCTCTTCCATCTTCGAGGATTTTAGGTAACTGCTCACGGAAGATCTCATGTCATCACCTATTTTTTGGTTGTCAGTGGTAAAGACCTTAAGGCTTTTTAAACTACTGGCAATGTCCATAAAGTCCCGGGCTTCGGGGTCATCGATTTCCACATCTATTTTGGCCAATAAATTGAACATACTCTTGTTCACCACTACTGAGGTGACTTCATCCAGGTCTTCGTACTTGTCGAACAAGGATTGTGAGAATCCCATTGTTGGCAAAACCGCGATCAAAAAGATTAAAATATTCCGTTTCATGTTTTTCGTTTTTAATTGTTGTTGTAAATTTTTTGTTTTGCTTCTTCGAACTCTTTGAGGTAAGCCACTTTCTCCGTTCCTCGGCTAAAATTCTCAGCCAAGAGTTCAAAAGCCTTTTTGGTTTCTTGGTAAGCGAACTCTGCTTTCTTCTTTTCTTGGTATTCGTTACCAAAATAAATGCCAAAGGTTAAAACTGCGACCGCCGCAACGGAAACCCATTTGTATAGATTACTTCTGGTTTTTAATGGAACCTGCTTGGTAAAGCGTTCTTCCTTGGCGTTGGAAAAGTAGTTGAACATAGGTCTGTACTGCTCCAAATGCGCGGGTACGCTTTCCTGTGCAAAATACTCCCGTAGCTGTTCCTCCTCGGCCACCGTTGTGCTAGCCTCAAAGTACTTTTCCAATAACTTTTCTATATTATCTAATGCCATAGCTGTGTTTTTTTATTAATTCTTCGCGTACTGTTTTTCTAGCTCTTGAGAGCGCCACCCGTACTGCGGTGGGCTTCATTTCCATGAGCTCACATATTTCATCAAAATCATACTGCTCCACATCTCGTAATTGTAAGATCATTTTTTGTTGTTCGGGCAGTTCTTGCATAATGCGTTCCATCCATTGCACACTGTCCTCGGCTTCCAATTGGCGTTGCAACGAAGTGTTTTCATCACTATAATTACTATGTACCAATTTTAGGTTACCCGCTTGTCTGGACTTTAAACGGTCCAAACAAAAGTTCTTGGTCATGGTCATGGCAAAAGCTTCCACATTTTTGTATTCTCCCATGGATTCATTCTTAGACCATAATTTCATCAGGATTTCCTGTGTGGCGTCCTCTGCTTCCTCCCTGGAGACCAACAAGCGTTTTGCCAGTCGGTATAGCTTGTCCTTAAAGGGCATCACCACATTTAAAAACTCTGATTGTTTCATTGGTTTGTCTTAGTTGTTTTAGACCTTATTTCTCGGTCTACATAATCACGACGACACATATCGAAATTTGTTACAAAAAATTTGTATTCTGATTTTATGTACCTATTTTGTATCGCAAATTTGTAAGAATTTATAAAAGTTATCGCCTTACTTACCAACCTCATCTCTAATTTGGAACAAATATTGATGAATCCAATAAAAACTCTGCTATGAAAAAATATGCTCTTCTATTATTGGGGCTTACAATCTTCTTTGTTGGTTGTAATAATGATGACAATCAAATCAAGAATGGGGAAACTCCCACCATGAACCCAGGATCTACTGCCATTGCCCAAAACTTTATGTGGCAAGCCATGAACCTCTGGTATTTTTGGCAAGAAGACGTCCCCAACCTTGCTGATGACCGATTCTCATCCAATGATGAGTATACTTCGTTTTTGGAAGCAACAGCCAACCCTGAACTCTTCTACTATCAAATTTGCAACAAACATGCGGCACTTTTCGGAAACCAAAATTCCATAGATCGTTTTAGCTTTTTGAATGATGACTATACCGAACTGGTCAGCAATCTTTCAGGAGTATCCAAGAGTAATGGCTTAGAGTTCAATCTTAACTATTTCCAAGACGGAACCAATGTTTTTGGTTACGTACTTTACATTGTGCCGGATTCTGATGCTTCAACCAAAGACATACAAAGGGGCGATATTTTTACCCGTGTGAACGGACAACAATTGACCGGAGACAATTATGTCAGTTTGCTTTTTGGAAACAACGACACCTATACACTTGGAATGGCAGATATCGTGGACAATCAAATTGTGGACAACGATACGGAAGTGACTCTTACCAAAATTACCAACCAAGTGGAAAACCCTATTTTGGTAGCTAAAACTTTGGACATCAATGGGACGAAAATTGCGTATCTCATGTACAATCGATTTTTAGGCAATTTTAACGAACAACTTAATGCCGCATTTGGCCAATTTGTAGACGCTGGAGCCACAGAACTTGTCCTTGATATGCGCTACAATCCTGGAGGTTCCGTAAACACCTCCCGCCTTTTGGCCAGTATGGTCTATGGCACCAATACCAATGAGCTTTACATTAGGCAACGCTGGAATGATAAAATACAAGACCAATTGAGTGCCTCCCAATTGGAAGACTACTTTGCGAATACCACAGGCGCCAGTGCCATAAACACACTTAATTTAGATAGGGTGTTCATTTTAGCCACCAATGACTCGGCTTCTGCAAGTGAATTGGTGATGAATGGTTTGGCCCCCTATGTGGAAGTGATTCACATTGGGGGGACTACTAGGGGTAAAAATGAGTTCTCCATCACCTTGGTGGACGACCCTGAAAATTCCTTTATTTATGATGAGGACCGTGAAGGCAACATCAACCCACAAAATAGTTGGGGCATACAGCCCTTGGTAGGAAGAAATGAAAATGCCGATGGTTTCTTTGACTATACAAATGGATTAACACCAGACATAACCCTAAATGAGGACCTGACCAATCTGGGCGTTCTGGGAGACCCCAACGAGCCGCTATTGGCCCGTGCCATTGATGAAATTACAGGTGCTGGTGCCAAAAGAAGCTTTTCTGTTCAAATGGCAGCAAAATCCTTTGCCAGTTCAAGGCTACAGACTCCATTAAGGGACAACATGTATTTGGACAAACCTTTGAACGTGGATATAGAGCTAACAAATCCATGGGAATAAAAAAAGCGGCCGAGGCCGCTTTTTTTTATGATTGGACTTTTTGCAAATCGAGTTGTTTGTATTTTCCTCTAAGGTGTTCCTGAATTTTAATTATTTCTGGGTGAAAAATTCCGGCCAACACTTCAATCCCGTTCACCAACGTACTTGCTGATGATTGTGTAAACATATCATAATCGGCAATGAAAACCTTTCCTTCCTTGACTGCTTTGATATCCTTCCAACCAGGTCGACCCGTTAAGAGATATATTTCCTTTAAGGTACGGTCAATCCCAAAACCACAGGGAGCAATGACCAGAACTTCGGGATCGTATTGTGTTATTTTTGACCAAGGAGTAACCACGCTGTCCCCAGAAGGATTGGAAAGCATGTCCACACCCCCTGCATAGGCAATCTGATGCGGAATCCAATGACCACAGTTGAATATGGGCTGTATCCACTCCATGAGCATAACACGCTTGGGCAATGCCTTGGCTTCACGCAATTGGTCGTTCACAGAACCGATACGTTTGTGAAGTCCTTCCAAATACCTGTAAGCCACCTCTTCCTTTCCCAAAGCCTCCGCAATGGTAATGGCCGATTCAAAAACATCTTCCAAGGATTCAGGGCTGATGGAAATCAACTCAGGCTGCTTCTTCAAATTGGCAACAGCAGCCGATGTACAAGCGGTATCAATCTGGCAAACATCACACATGTCCTGGGTAAAAATGATATCCGGGGCCATTTGCTCCAAAAGCGTTTCATCCACATAATATAACTGCTTCCCTTGGTGTTTGCTGGCTGAAAAAAGTGAATCGATTTCCTGACTGGACAAATTTTTACCCTCAAGGATACAGCGCACCACGGGTTTCTTCTCCCGCAAGGCTTGTTCGGGACATTCAAAAGTGATTCCCATCAAATGTCCATCAAGGCCCATATCATAGAGCATTTGGGTAACGGCCGGCAAAAAGGAACAGACTTTCAACATAGGATTGTTACGGGTGTTTATAGGTTCAAATTCAATCCAAAGGCCACATTCCTACCTCTGGTGGTATAGCCGATTACTTCCGTATATTCTTCGTTCAATAAGTTATAACCGTTAACAAAGACCTTCAACCTGTTGGGCAACAATTGATGCTCCACATACAAATTCACCAAGGAAAATGCCTCCAAGGATTCGTCCATGAAGGTCATGAAATTGGTGTCAAAACGTTCCCCGGTATAAGCGTAGCTCAAGGAAAGGTTGGTGGTTTCACAAACTTGGTAGCCCAACGCCAAATTCACCTTGTGCTTGGGAATTCGAATGGCATTGTCCCCTTTTCGTTCCGTAAAAGTATAGTTCGCATTGATGTCCAATACATCTAAAGGATTCCAAGATAACTCCACTTCCACCCCATTGGCATCTATCTCATCGGAAATGTTGATGCTAGTGAAGTTCTGGTCATACCCAATGGCATTTTTTTCATTTCGATTGAAATACAGGGCACTCACACGCAAGTCATCATTGACCTTGTACTCCACTCCTCCTTCAATAGTTCTGTTCTCCTCGGGTTCCAATTCTGGATTGGAGCCAAAGTCGCCAAACAATTGAATCAAACTAGGGGTAATGTACGATGTGGCATACGACCCGAACAGTTTCACATACCCATTGGCGGATGGAAAAACATAGGAAGGGTTAAGATTATACACAAAATGACTACCATACTCGGAGTGGTTGTTCCATCGGCCTCCTAAGTTCAAATTCAATCCAAAATCGGAAACATACACCACATTGGCATAGGGGTCAACGATATTAAAATCAGTGTCAGTGGAAAACGTAGCCTCATCCTTCAGATAGTTCACGCCCAAAATGGTATGCCATTTATCGTAGATCACATATTTGTTGTAAAAATCGAGTACCAGATTCTTTCCGTCCGATATACTCTCCCCATAAGTACTCTTGGAGTCGGTTTCATAATCTGTGTACGCCGCATTCAGGTGTAGCGACCCATTGCCATATGCAAAAGATGAGGCAACTCCTGCCCTCTTCTGGTCCACTCTGGAGCGGTTCGGGGCCTCCATGAAATCCGCATCAAACTCATTCGAATATCGGGTCTGGTTTCCATATACGGACAATCTAAAGTCCTTGGAAAATTGATACCCCAATTTAATATTGGTACTGAAATGGGAAAAATTATCCTCTTCATTTTCTGGGGTCACCGCAGCGGAAAGTCCTTTGGAACTCCGGTTGGAGAAATCCACCACGTAATCGAACTTATCCAAGGTCCCGTTCAAGGAAACCGCATTGCTGAGATTCCCCAAATTGTAGTTTTGATCATCGGCCGTCTGGTTGGTCCCCACCGTGGTTTGAAAGTTCCCTGCCAATTTCTCTTTGGAGCTTTTCTTGGTGGTGATGTTGATCACCGCCGTAGCAGCATTGGTCCCATAGAGGGTACTGGCCGCTCCCTTGATGATCTCAATACTTTCAATACTTGCCGTGGAAAGCAAACGCAAGTCGTATTCTTGACTAAAAGACGATGGGTCGGAAACCCTGACCCCGTCAATGATGACCAAAACCTGTCTTCCTCGACCGCCACGGGCAAACACGCCCAAAACATCGCCGTCACGTCCACGACTTCCCGTAATCTCAATCCCACTTTTGGTGTTAATAATTTGAGCCACGGTCTGGCCTTGTTTCCGTTTCAATTCCTCGGCGGTGATCTTAATCACCGTTTTTCCTGAATTCTCACGCTTCAGTTCAAATTTGGAATCGCTCACCACAACCTCATCCAGTTGTTGCACGTGGGCCGAATCTTGTTGTTGGGCACAAAGTCCCTTGCCTGCCAAAAGGGCGGCACATAACCATAAATGATTTTTTTTCATTTCGTTTAAATCAATAAACGGGAGCGTAGTACGGTGTTCATACGCAAACTTTTATCCCGAAAGTTTAACATTGTTTGTTTGAATTTGGCAGGTCTCCTGACTTGCTTTATGCGGTTTGACCTTCCCATCCCGGTCGGACAGTGGTTTAGAAGAAACCGCATCCCATTTTAAGGGTGCCAAAACAAGTTTGGCATAAACTTACAGTTGCGGGAACAGTTCCGGATTCTCACCGGATTCCCTTTTAATCACACGTCAACAACAACGTGCAAACCAAAATTCAACGCGAAAGTAATCAATCTGTTTAATCTTTTTTCGCAAAAGTTAAATAATCTTACTTTTGGTCCATGGTAGAAAAACAATTATCCAAACTTCTCATCGGAGTCGCTTCCTTGCTCCTTGTTTTGGGTTGTGGTGAAAAAAAGAAGGCTCCAGCCATCAACCTAGCAACTACGGAAGAATCCCAAATCCAATATGCTACGGGCTTCACGGTCAATCACAATGGCCAGTTTACCGAAATTGAGGTCACAGCAGCTTGGCCAGGTTCCGAAAAAAGTTTCAAATATGCCTTGGTGCCCAGGGAAAAGTTGGCCGTCATTAGCCTACCTAGGGATGCCTATGATGCCATTGTGGCCACTCCAGTGGAACGCTTGGTGATCACCTCAACCACGCATATACCATCCTTGGAAGCCTTGGGAGTACTGGAATCCGTGGTAGGATTTCCCAATACCGATTTGATTTCCTCTCCTGTTACCCGGCAGCGAATCGACCAAGGCCTGATCAAAGAATTGGGTACCAATGAGAATATCAATACCGAGGTGGTCTTGGAACTCAACCCTGAACTGGTCATGGGATTTGGCATCAACGATACCAACAAGGCCTATGATGTTATCAAACGCGCTGGAATTCCTGTGGTCTATAACGGGGATTGGGTGGAACAGACCCCATTGGGAAAAGCGGAATGGATCAAATTCTTTGCCCCTTTCTTTCAGAAAGAAATGGAGGCCGATAGCATTTTTAACGATATTGAAAAGTCCTACCAAGAGGCTAAATTGTTGGCTAAAAATGCTGAAGAGCGTCCTACCGTACTTACAGGTGGACTTTACAAGGATGTTTGGTATGTTTCTGGAGGAAAAAGTTGGATGGCGCAGTTTTTAGCGGACGCCAATACCGATTATATCTGGGCCGATACCGAAGAGACCGGAGGAATTGGCTTAAGTTTGGAAGCCGTCCTGGAAAAAGCACAACAAGCGGATTATTGGTTGAATCCATCCCTTCACGGGACCTATGAAGAATTGGAACAGGCCAACATCCATTACCTCCAATTTTCGGCATTTTCCAATAAGAACGTATATTCCAATGCCATCAGAAAGGGAGCCACAGGGGGTTTGGTCTTCTATGAATTGGCACCCCAACGCCCCGATTTGGTCTTGAAAGACCTCATTTCTATTCTGCATCCGGGGCTCTTGACCGATTATGAACCTCATTTTTATAGGCCTTTGCAATAGATGTCGCACCCAAGATCATATCGCCTTTCCTTTGTGTTGATTTCGGTCGCGCTCTGCCTTGCATTGGTATTGAACATCAGTTCGGGTTCCGTTTCCATTCCCTTTTTTGCAACCCTTTCCGGGCTTATGGGGAAACCTTTGGAGGTATCTTCGTGGGAATACATCCTTTGGGACTATCGCGTTCCCAAGGCATTTACCGCACTTTTGGTTGGGGGTGGGCTTTCCCTGAGTGGACTTTTGATGCAGACCCTGTTCCGAAATCCACTGGCAGGACCCTTTGTCTTGGGCATTAGCTCCGGCGCCAGTTTGGGGGCTGCACTGCTTTTGATGGGAACCTCATTCCTTTCAAGCTTTGCTTCCCTGTCTTTTGTGGGCGATGTTTCCTTGGCCATTGCTGCCAGTCTGGGCAGTTTTTTGGTACTGGCCGTAGTGCTCGCTGTTGCGCAACGCATACGCGACACCATGGCCTTGTTGGTCATTGGGTTGATGTTTGGCAGTATCACCTCGGCATTAGTCAGCGTACTGGCCTATTTTACCAGCGCGGAAAGTTTACAGCGCTTTATCTTTTGGTCCTTTGGTAGCGTGGGGAATTTGAGTTCCCAACAATTATCTCTTTTAACAGGGATTGTACTTTTGGGTGTCCTACTGTGCATTCTCTCCATCAAAGCCCTCAATGCCTTTTTGTTGGGAGAGCATTATGCCCAAAGTCTTGGAGTTTCCCTTAGAAAATCGAGATGGATCATCATCATCGCAGCGGGATTGTTGGCCGGTGGCATAACCGCCTTTGCCGGCCCTATTGTGTTCATCGGATTGGCGGTACCACACCTTACGCGACAGATATTCGACACTATGGAACACCGTATTTTGGTGCCTGCCGTATTCCTGTATGGAGCCATCTTAATGTTGCTCTGTGATACCTTCGCCCAATTGCCCAACTCGGTGAACGTATTGCCCATCAATGCTATTACCTCATTGGTTGGGGCACCCGTTGTAATATGGTTGTTGGTACGAAAACGCAAAATGATATTCTGATGGAAAACGTTGAAAAACATATCCTTTCCACCAAAGAATTGACCATTGGGTATGGTGTAAAAGTTGTGGCAGAACACATCAATTTTTCACTGGAAGCGGGAACCTTGTGCGGTATTGTTGGGGCCAACGGAATCGGGAAATCCACCTTGCTCCGAACCTTGGGCAGCTTCCAACCCAAACTAGAGGGGCGCATTTATCTGAAGGGTAAAGCATTGGAGGACCATTCGCCATCCGAAATGGCACAAAAACTCAGTGTGGTCCTCACCGAATCTCCGGCATCCAAAAACCTTACCGTCCAAGAACTCATTGCTTTGGGAAGACAACCTTACACCAACTGGTTGGGAAGCCTTACCGCATCGGACAAAGAACACATCAACCAAAGTATAAACGCCTTTTTGCTCAACGATTTGCGAAATGCCAAATGCCACGAATTGAGCGATGGTCAACTACAGCGCGTGCTCATTGCCCGGGCAATGGCCCAAGACACTCCTTTAATCCTTTTGGATGAGCCCACCACCCATTTGGACCTCTACCACAAGGTTCAAATCTTGAAATTGTTGCAACAATTGGCCCATCAAAGCCAGAAAACCATCGTCTTTACCACCCATGAGATTGATTTGGCCATTCAATTGTGTGATAAGACCTTGATTTTGGACGGCGTAAACAACCCGTTCGGGGCACCATGCGAACTGATTGAACAACATCATTTTGAGCGCCTATTTCCTTCGGAAATGATTCAGTTTGATGCCAAAACAGGCACATTTAAGGTGAATAAGTAGGTTTAATCAACCTTCATTTCATCCGTTAAAAAACTATCAGGAAGATACTGTTCAGAAAACTTTTGTTGAAATGGGTTGAACCATTTAACCTTAAATAAATATTCTGCTACAATCCTTTTTGGACTGGCATCAGGATAATGTGAGTTTTTATCATCATTCTTTTTGAACCCACATACTATAAAATCTGGCGAAGTGTAATTGACGACATATTGAACAGTTTCTTTCGGATTCAATTTTTCTTCGCCTTCATCGTCTTTGCCAACTTTGAATGTTTTGGACGAACGCTTTTTATAGATTTCTATTTTTTTTGTTTTTAATCGAAAAATCTCACCATATTTATATTCTGGGACCTTATAGCCATCTATTTCTTCAATAATAGTTTTTTCGTCCTTTTCAACTTTACCATCCGGACTTATTTTTTCAATTTTAAGTTCTCTAAAAGTCTCGAGCATTGATTCGTACAAAACAACCTCCAAAAATTCGCTCTTGGCATCATTGAAATAAACACAAGTATATTTAATCCTTTCAGCTATAATATTTCCGGTCTCCTCATCGCAAATTATTTTCTTTTTACTCTCAATAAAAATTTCCTTTACTAATAAAATAGGAGGAACCAACTTTCCATCTCCTTTAATTCTATAGCTTGTTAACAAAGGATGTGTTTTTAAAACAACTAATTCCCCGATTATGAACTTTGGTTTTGACATTGCAAGTATTTTCCTTAAAAATATAAATATTTATCTTTACAAAGAAGTGGGCTTGGATTCTTGCTAAGTTTTCGGATACGACTTTTGTTGAACTTTTGTGCTGAGTCTTCTAGAGAGGATTTAGCCACCTAATCAAACCTTCGGGGTTAAATTAAATATGTGAATTAGGAATTGTGTATCTGCTGTTGTATTCAGCAAATATAACGTTATAAGTCCTGCATACAAAAGCAGCATTGAGAACTTCCGAGTTGACCTATAACCTATAGTAATTAGACGGAATAACCTGATAAATGTTACAATCATTTTGATGTTATTTAAGTTTATAATACACTCTATGTCTTGCCCAATGGGTAAGAACAATGTAAGATAAAAGCTGGAGTCGAGAATTCGGCTAACGGTTCATTCCAAGAATTGGATGTCAGGTCTTATCCTATTGAAAATCAGCGATGCAATTATCCTCCCACTTTATTTTCAATATTTACTATGCAACAGAAAGATTGGTTTAAGGAAAGAGGGTATCCCCATTTCACCAATAAAACCCCTAAAAAGGTCCGTAAAGGTGTTGAAAAATATATTAAAGCCCGAAATAAGGTAGCAATTCATTCTTTCAGTCCATTAATTTTCAAAGAAATTAAGCAAAGAAGGTTTAAACTTTCTGAATTTGACGGTGAACTAAGACGTTCTCACAGAAAAATATCAAAAAATAGAATACAGTCAACAACCAAGGTGCGAGAGATTTTATACTCAACTCACATTGACAGTCATATTTATTCATATTACACTCACAAAATAATAGGCCCTAGATATGAAGAGTATTTAAAGAAAAATACAGATTTAAATGTTTCAATAACTGCATACAGGCGGATAAAAACAATTGACGGTTTAAAACACAAAAACAATGTTCATTTTGCCCAAGACGTATTCGATGAAATAAAGCGGAGGAGAAATTGTGCCGTATTGGCGTTTGATATTGAAAATTTTTTTCCAAGTCTGAATCATAGGTTATTAAAATCTATATGGTCTAAGGTCCTTGACTGTAAATCTTTACCTGAAGATCATTATAATTTATTCAAAGCTATAACCAAATTTTCTTATGTTAAGTTAGATGATTTAAAGGCCGGAAAGAGAGGGTTTGACGAAAAGAATCTTGCGAAGCTAAGAAGAAACGGGAATGATAAGTACTTTGAATCTCTAAAGGATTTAATAAGCTCAGGTACGATAATCCATAAAAATCAAAAGAAAAAAGATGGAAATATAGTGGGAATTCCTCAAGGGCTCCCAATTAGTGCTCTCCTAGCAAATATCTATATGCTTCCTTTCGACACTAAAATCATTAGATACCTTGTTAAAGAAAGGGGAATGTTTTATAGAAGATACTCTGATGATATAATCTTGATTTGCAGCCCAGAACATATTAAGGAAGTTAAAGAAATAATTGGCGACGAAATCCAGAAACTCAAACTTAAAATCTCTCTCGAAAAAACTGAAATAACCATTTTCAAAGAATTCAACGGTAGGTTACAATCTTATCAATTACAAGAAGACAAGCTTAAATTTAATTGTCCTCTTAACTATCTAGGATTTGAGTTTTATGGTTATCAAACATTGATAAAATCGAAAAACCTTTCAGGTTTTTATCGTGAAATGAAAATGGCAATCAAGAGAAAAAATGGAAAAGTTTCCGCTGTAAAAGAAAAATACTTATTGGATGAAGCACCTATTTTCAAGACTAAAATCTATCGATTGTATAGTCATAAAGGGGTTAAATCTAGAAGAATACCAACGAAGAAAGTTGAGTTTAAAAACGGTCAACAAATCTCTAGAAGCTTTAAAAGAAAATATAGAGGTAACTTTATAAAATATGCATACCTCGCTTCGGAAACCATGAATGCTCCTGAAATAAAGAAACAATTACGTAATCACCCCAAAATTCTTCAAAAAGCGATAAATAAATATGGATTTAGTAACCTAGCCGACAAGGATAGCAGGTAATAGGATTTTCTCTACTTTTACTTTTGTATAGATTTTAGAACAAATGAGCACAGAACTTGTTTACATTATTATAAGCGTTGTCACATTGGCCATTGGGCTCTTTGCGGGCATGTACATCCAAAAGTTAAAGACCAAGTCCACCGAAAGTGTTTGGGAGGAACGGGAGCAACAACTGCATGCCTCCATCAAATCCCTCAATGATAAATTGTTGTTGGGTGATGAGGAACGGAAACAGTTACAATCCGAAAAGGAACAGCAAAGCAACCAGTTGGTGCGTTATCAGGCCGATTTGGAAAACCTTCAACTCAAAAACAGGGAACAAAAGGAGGAGGTTGAAAAACTACAGGAAAAGTTCACCAAAGAGTTTGAGGTCCTTGCCAACAAAATTCTGGAAGAAAAAAGTGAAAAGTTCACCAAGAGCAATAAAGAGAACATCGAGAACATCCTCACTCCTCTCAACAAAAAGATAAAGGAGTTTGAGGAAAAGGTGGAAAATTCGCAAAAGGAGAACATCAGCATACACTCTGCCCTCAAAGAACAGTTGCTCCACCTCCAAAACCAAAACCTTAAAATTACCCAAGAGGCCGAAAACCTGACCAAAGCATTGAAGGGTGATAGCAAAATGCAGGGGAACTGGGGAGAATTGGTATTGGAACGGGTCTTGGAAAAGTCTGGCTTGGAGAAAGATAGGGAGTATAGTGTCCAGCAAAGCTTTACCCGTGAAGATGGCAGTAGGGTCTTGCCCGACGTCATCATCCACCTGCCCGATGGTAAAAAAATGGTCGTGGATTCCAAGGTCTCATTGACCGATTATGAGCGATATACCAATGCCGAGGAGGATGACCGACCCAAATTCCTGAAAGACCATATCAACTCGCTGCGGAAGCACGTGGAACAGTTGTCAGCCAAAAAATATGAGGACCTCTATGAAATGGAGAGCCCGGATTTTGTATTGATGTTCGTGCCCATTGAGCCTGCCTTTGCCGTGGCCATAAACGAGGACGTCTCGCTCTATAACAAGGCCTTTGAACAGAACATTGTCATTGTGACCCCATCTACATTGCTCGCTACGCTTCGTACCATTGATACCATGTGGAGCAATGAAAAGCAGCAAAAAAATGCCATGGAAATTGCCCGACAGGCTGGGGCCCTGTACGACAAGTTTGTTGGTTTTATGCAGGACTTGACCCAAGTGGGCAAAAAAATGGATGATGCCAAAGGGGAATACAAAAATGCCATGAGCAAGTTGTTCGATGGTCGAGGCAATATTGTGATCAGTATTGAAAAATTACGAACCATGGGGGCCAAAGCCAAAAAGTCCTTGCCCGAGCCAATATTAAAACGTGCCCATGAGGATGATTTTGAGGAAGACCCTAAACTAGAACTATAAGTCGTGAGAAAGTTTTTATTTATCGCCATTTCTGCCATAGTGCTGGGAATCGCCGCCTATTTTGCCTTTATCTACTACGTGCCCTTCAGTGAGGGCTATCGTTCCGGGGAACTCATCAAGTTCAGCCGCAGGGGTGTGATCGCAAAGACCTGGGAAGGGCAAATCAGTCAAGGGCTTTCGGGCACCAATGTGTTTTCCTTTTCTGTGGAGGACAGCCAAACGGAGATCATTGAGAAAATGAAAGAATACCAAGGTCAGTACATCAAAGTGACCTACAAGGAACGCTACGCCACCTTCTTTTGGCTGGGCGATACCAAATATTTCATCACCGAAGTGGAAACCGAGAAGTCACCGCTATTCAGAAATCAATGAAAAAATTCAAATCGTCCAAAGAAAGTAGGGTCTCCATTACCGAACTGATGCTCCCCTCCCATTCCAATTTTGGGGGCAAGGTCCACGGTGGACACATTCTTAACCTTATGGATCAAATTGCCTTTGCCTGTGCCTCCAAGCATTCGCAAAGTTACTGTGTGACAGCCTCCGTAAACCGGGTGGATTTTTTGAATCCCATTGAAGTGGGTGAATTGGTCACGCTCAAGGCCTCTATCAACTATACCGGAAAAACCTCCATGGTGGTCGGGGTACGGGTGGAATCCGAAAATGTGACCACGGGTGAGGTAAAACATTGCAACTCTTCTTATTTTACCATGGTGTCCAAAGGAAAGGATGGGAAAAACAAAACGGTTCCGGGATTGATCTTAAAAAGCAAACAGGACATCCGCCGATTTGCCCGAAGCAAGGAACGGAAGCAATCTGCATCTAGTCGCGATAGCAAATACGAATCCAACAACTTTAAGGTAAACGAATTTTTGGAGTTTTTGGATGGAGAAAACGTGACTATGGATTTGGACTAAGCCCTGTGGCGGCATCCTCATCCAAAAACCAAACCAGATTTCCTGATGTTGGATTGACCAAGGTAGCTGGATATACCTCGGAACCTTCGGTTTTTTCAACAACCGCCTTTACTTTTTCCGCTTTGGAAGCACCGGTGACCAAAAAAGCGACTTCTTTGGCGGTATTGATGACCTTTCCATTAATGGAAACCCTTTTTTGACCTGAATCGGGATGGGTGGCCACCACACAATGGTCCTGAGCATCCCAAAGTTCAATCTCATGGGGAAAAATGGAAGCTGTATGTCCATCATCACCCATACCCAAGATCACCAAGTCAAATTGTGGGACTCCCTCCACCCTATCCAAATTGATTTCCAAGAGATTGGCATAGCGCATGGCTTCACCACTGGGGTCATTTTCTCCCAACACGCGATGGATATTGGCTTCGGGCTCCTCAATTTTTGAAAATAGATGCTCCACGGTCATTTTGTAGTTGCTGTCGTCATCAGTAGGAGGAACACAGCGTTCATCGCCCCAATAAAAATGGATATTGCTCCAGTCGATTTCCTCTGAAAATTTTTCGGACAGTACATCAAACACGATTTTGGGCGTGCTACCTCCGGAAAGGGCTACATGGAACTCCCCCGAATTGGCTTTCTCCTTAAAATAGGTTGAAAACTGCTCCGCTACCTCTTGTTTATCCTTGTATATTTTTAACTCCATCAATATTTAATTTCATTTGTTCTTGACTAAATTGGTTCTCGACTGCGCTCGAACTGACAATTGCACATTGCACATTGTTCATTGTTCATTGTTCATTGTTCATTGTTCATTGTTCATTGTTATTAGCAAATCACACAATATCCGGGGTCATCGGCGAGATTCTCTCCCGGATTTCGCCAAAAGCCGAAACCATTCATGAGATCATCGGCATTTTCAGGGCCCCATACGCCTGCAGCATATCCGTACATACGAACATCCTTGCCATTCTTCCAATAATCCAGAATTGGGTCCACAAATTCCCAAGCGGCTTCCACCTCATCGGCACGGGCATAAAGTGTGGCATCTCCCTGCATGGCATCCAACAAAAGTCGTTCATAGGCCTCCATTACATAGGTTTGCGCCAAACTAGAGTAGTAGAAATCCAAATTGGCACGCTCGACTTTGAACCCTTGTCCCGGGACCTTAACCCCGAATTTGATCAAAATACCTTCATCCGGTTGTATCCGTATAATCAGTTTATTATCCTTGCTTTGCACACCCGAATCCTTGAAAATCTGGTGGTGCGGTGCCTTAAAATGGATCACTACCTCGGTGACCTTGGTAGGCATCCGCTTTGCGGTACGTACATAAAACGGTACGCCATGCCAGCGCCAATTGTCCGCAAAAAACTTAATGGCCGCATAGGTTTCCGTGGTGGAATTGGGGTCTACCCCCTCCTCTTCCCGATATCCCTTCACCTTTTCCCCATTGATTTCCGAAGCTACATACTGGGCACGGATCGTATTGTCGAACAAGGTTTGCTCATCCTTCATGATACGGAGCGATTTCAGCGCTTTCACTTTCTCGTTACGGATTTCCTCGGGTTGGTCCCCAATGGGTGGCTCCATCACCACCAAGGATACAATCTGCAACAAATGGTTCTGGAACATATCGCGTAGCGCCCCGGATTTATCATAGTACCCCCCTCTTTTCTCCACTCCAACACTCTCGGCATTGGTAATCTCCACATGGTCGATATAGTTTCGGTTCCACAATGGCTCAAAAATGCTGTTGGAAAAACGGGTCACCAATAGGTTCTGCACCGTTTCCTTGCCCAGATAATGGTCTATCCGATATATCTGGGGTTCCGTAAAATATTTGTGAAGCCCTTTGTTGAGTTGCCTTGCCGTCTCCAGACTATATCCAAACGGTTTTTCCACGATTAAACGCTTCCAACCGTTGTTTTGGGTGTTCATGCCTGCTTCGGACAAATTTTGGGCAATGGTCTCATACAATGTAGGGGGAGTTGAAAGGTAATACATAATATTCCCCGACGTATCATGATCAGCTTTTAGACTTTCGACACGTTTACGAAGCGGCGCATAATCTGTATCGTAATCCTTCCCTAAATCCATGTAAAAAAGCTTATCGGCGAAGCCTTTCACATCACTTTCATCCAGTTTTTTGATTTTCTCTTTCAAATAGGGGCTTTTATACACCACCCTATCCCGAAATGCTTCATCCGTAAGGTCACTTCTGCTCGCCCCCAATACCACAAAATTGGGCGGTAGTTGCTTGGCCAAATAGAGATTGAAGAGGCCTGGAATCAATTTTCTTGAGGTCAAATCGCCAGATGCCCCAAAAATCACGAGCATTTGGTTTTCGGTCTTTTTCATACGATAGTTGATATTGGCTGAGTAATTCCTTCGGATGATCGCACACGTCATCCAATGAAGTCCTTTTATATTTGAGCATAACGAATATAAGGTTTATTTTAGGTTCTGATTTCAACAAATAGCTTACTTTAAATTGTCTTAACATAAGAAGCTGAAAACGAAGCACAATGACAGATACGTATGATTTTGGCCTAGTAGGTCTGGGAGTAATGGGACGCAATTTTATCTTGAATGTGGCCGATAATGGCTTTACCGCCTTCGGGAACGATTTGGATACCGAAAAAGTGAATGCACTGATCCAGGAAGGTGGCGATACCTCAAAAGTGAACGCCACTACTGAGGTAAAAACCTTTGTACAAGCCCTTACCATCCCTAGAAAAATCATGCTGTTGGTCCCTGCGGGAAAAGTGGTGGACATAGTTATTGAGAGCTTATTGCCCCATTTGGACCAAGGCGATATCATCATTGATGGTGGAAATTCATTTTTCACGGATACAGACCGACGCGAGGCCTATTTGAAGGAAAAAGGCATCAACTTTTTTGGGGCCGGGGTTTCCGGTGGTGCCAAGGGTGCCCGAAAAGGCCCTAGCATAATGCCCGGGGGTTCCCGCGAGGCTTATCAACATGTAAAACCTATTTTTGAAGCGGTTTCCGCCAAGTATAAAGGCGAACCCTGCGTAGCCTATTTGGGCCCTAAGTCGGCCGGAAACTATGTAAAAATGGTGCACAATGGCATTGAATATGGATTGATGCAGCTTACTTCGGAAATGTACGACTTGCTCAAAAAAGCAGGCGGACTTTCCAATGCGGAACTCCACAAAACCTATTCGGAATGGAACCAAGGGCGATTACAATCGTTTTTGGTAGAAATCACTTCTGAAATATTTACAGAAAAAGACAAGTTAACCAGTGCTGACCTTTTGGATATGATCTTGGACAAGGCCAAGCAAAAGGGAACCGGAAAATGGACCTCCCAAAATGCCATGGATTTGGGTATTCCCGTCCCCACTATCGATGTGGCGGTGAGTATGCGGGAAATCTCGGCTCTCAAAGACGAACGGATCAAAGCGGATGCGTTGTACAACCGTCCAACACCTATAGGTGTTGACAAAAATGACTTTATCTACAAAGCTGAACAAGCGTTGTATTTTGCCTTTATCATAACCTATGCCCAAGGCATGCACCAGTTGGCTGATGCCTCCAAAGAATATGGTTACGAACTGGAACTGGGTGAAATTGCCAAAATATGGCGTGCTGGATGCATTATCAGAGCGGCCCTTTTGGCAGATATTACCGACGCCTATCGCGCAGATAACGACTTGCAAAACCTATTGCTCTCCCCTTCCTTTGTGGAAAAAGTGAAGGAAACGGTTGATGCAGCCCGTGAATTGGTGGCCTACGGGGCCGCTAACGGCATTCCCTTACCCGGATTGTCCAATGCCCTTACCTACTTTGATGCCTATACCAGTAGCCGTTTACCGCTGAACCTCATTCAGGCGCAGCGCGATTATTTTGGCTCCCACACCTATGAGCGGGTAGACCGCGAGGGGATTTTCCATACCGAGTGGGAGGAATAAGACTAACCATCAGCAACTAACTCACAATCCTATGAAAAAATTACTCACTACCACAATTTTTACGGTCTTGTCCATTTCCTTAGGGATGGCGCAAGTACAGTCCAACTTGGAACTCTTGGACATCTTCAACATGGAGTACATTTCGGACCCTCAGATTTCCCCTGATGGTTCCAAAGTCATCTATGTACGGAATTTTAAGGACGTCATGACTGATAGAAATCTATCCAATCTCTGGATTGTGAATTTTGACGGCTCCAACAATCGCCCCTTGACCACAGGAAACCATAATGATTTTGCACCCAAATGGTCCCATGACGGCACAAAAATTGTCTTCAAATCCAATATGGCCGATGAAAAGATGAAGCTCTACCTCATGTGGTTGGACACCAAGGAAACCATGGCCTTGACCAATACGCCACAAGCTCCGGGGCAGGTTTCTTGGTCGCACAACGGCCGGTATGTGGCCTTCAATATGTTTGTGCCCAAGGAAAATAAATCCATCATCAAGATGCCGGCCAAACCGGAAGGCGCCAAATGGAACGACCCACCCAAATACATAGACCAAATGAATTATCGTGGGGATGGCCAAGGATATATAAAAGGAGGAAACATGCAATTGTTCACCCTTCCCATTTCCGGGGGAACACCCAAACAACTCACCTTTAGCGATTTTGACCACGGAGGTCCTATTTGGTCCAAGAATGATACACATCTCTATTTCAGTGCCAATTTTCACAAGGATGAAGAGTTTGAAGCCTTGGATAGCGAAATTTACCAAATCAGTGTAGGTACCGGTGAAACCAAAGCCCTCACCGACCGTAATGGTCCAGATGGCAATCCCGTGCTTTCTCCTGACGGTTCCAAAATTGCCTATTTGGGTTTTGATGACCGTCTTCAAGGGTATCAATTGACCCGTCTCTATGTGATGAATGTAGATGGAAGCAACGCCCAATTGATTTCCGGGAACTTTGACAGGGATGTGGAAGATATGGTCTGGAACAGCAAGGGAGATGGCCTCTATTTTGCCTATACTGATAAGGGATTGGGGAAACTGGCCTCCATTACCCTATCCGGAAAGGTGACCGATATAGTGGAAAGCTTAGGCGGATTGTCTCTGGGCAGACCTTACAATGCAGCCAGCTTTTCCGGCTCTTCCAACAACAAATTCGCCTATACCCTAGGTAAAACAGACCATCCTTCTGATTTGGCGGTTGTGGATGCCAAAGGGAACAGCAAACGTTTGACCGCCCTCAATGACGACCTCTTTTCGTTCAAAAATTTGGGCAAGGTGGAAGAATTATGGTGGGAGTCTTCCTATGACCAACGCAAAATACAGGGCTGGGTGGTTACCCCTCCCAATTTTGACCCGTCCAAAAAATACCCCATGATCTTGGAAATCCATGGAGGACCTTTTACTAGCTACGGTTTTGTGTATTCTGCGGAAATCCAAGCCTATGCGGCGGCTGGTTATGTGGTGCTCTATACCAACCCTAGGGGTAGTACCAGCTACGGGGAGGAATTTGGCAACCTGATCCATCATGACTATCCCAACCATGATTATGACGACCTCATGTCTGGCGTGGATGCCTTGTTGGCCAAAGGCTTTGTAGACCAAGACAACCTTTTTGTCACCGGCGGAAGTGGCGGCGGGGTACTCACAGCCTGGATCGTGGGGAAAACAGACCGTTTTAAGGCGGCCGTAGTGGCCAAACCGGTTATCAATTGGTATAGTTTTGTCCTTTATGCCGATGGCGTACAGTTTTTCTCCAAATATTGGTTCGGAAAAAAACCGTGGGAGGACCCCGAAAACTATATGAGACGTTCTCCCCTCACCTATGTGGGCAATGTTACCACCCCAACCATGTTGATGACCGGGGAAGAGGATTACCGAACCCCGATAGCGGAATCCGAGCAGTTTTATGCCGCTTTGAAATTACAGAATGTGGAAACTGCCATGGTGCGAATTCCTGGGGCTTCACACGGCATCGCCAATAAGCCGAGCAACTTAATCGCCAAAATAGCCAGTGTGTTGGCTTGGTTTGAAAAATATAAAGACAAGGATTAAAATTTAAGGGGAAGCTTTTTTTCAGAATACTAAGAATCAGTATATTACTACTTAATTAAACACCAACCTTAAAATTAGTATTATGAAAAAACTCGTTTTTCTATTGCCATTTCTTGTTTTAGCCTGTAATCAAATTCCAAAGAATACAGAGGTCATGGCGGAAGAACCCGTTGTTGCCCAGGCCATTGATGTTGCTGCCGAAGTGGAGGCCATCAATCAACTTCGTGCATCGTTTCAACAAACCATCAAAGAAAAGCGGTATGATGATTTGGGTCAGTATGCCACAGCAGACATGAAAGGTGTTTCGCCAGGCAGTGAAGACTGGCTTGAATATAGGAAGCAGCGTGAAGAACGTTTGGGGAAATTCAGCTATGATAGTATCATCATGACCCCCCAAGAAACTGTGATTGCAAGCGATTCCATTGCCTATGATTATGGCACCAGTAAAGTGTATTACACAAATGACAAAGGCGAGTCTGTTGAATTACAGGACACTTTTATTGTGATTCTTAAAAAGGACAAGGAAGATAATCGATGGAAAATACACAGAGAGGTAGCTTCTGCCATTGTTGAGTAAAATTGGTCTCACTGTCTTTTCCAAAATTTAGAAAGCCCATGCAAATGTAACATGGGCTTTCACTTTTGAGAAACCAATAGCGCATTACGTAGGCACAACAACTATTGATTTGGGGTTTTTAATTCCAGCCACCCCCCAAGGCACGATACATATGTACCTGGGCCAGCATCTGGTCCTTTTTGGTCTCCACCAGCTCCATCTTGGACTCCAAAGCTTCGCGCTGCGCCAACAATACCTCTATATATTCCACCCGTGCGGATTGGAAAAGGCGTGTGGACAACTCAATGGATTCCGTGAGGGCCTGCACTTGACCTTCTTTTAATTCGTAGCTGTTTTTCAGGTTGTCGATGTTGGACAACTGATTGGCCACTTCGATATAGGCATTCAAAATGGCCTTTTCGTATTCAAAAACCGCTTGCAACTGTCGGTCCGTGGCATTCTTGTACTCCGCTTTGATGGCATTTCGGTTGATCAAGGGAGCTACCATATCGCCCATGACCGAATACAACACGGATTCTGGGGTGGTGGTAAGGTATTTGGTGTTGAATGCCTGCAATCCCAAGCCTGCCTTGATGGTAAACTGGGGATAGAAATTGGCCTTGGCCGCTTTGGTGTCCAACTTGGCAGCTGCCAACTCAAACTCCGCCCGACGTACATCAGGTCTATTCTGCAACAATTGTGATGGAATCCCGGCATAAATGCTATCGATGGAGGTGTCAATAAAGTTGTCGGACTCCCTTTGAATGTGTTGCGGGGTACGTCCCAACAAGAAATTGAGCTTGTTCTCCGTTTCCACGATCTCTTGCTGAATTTCGTATTTATGGCTTTGGTTTTTCAACACCTCTGCCTGAAAACGACGAACTCCCAACTCGGTGGCCCTTGCAGCCTGCTTTTGAAGCTTAACCATTTTTAGGGCATTCTGCTGAATCTCGAGGTTCTGCTGAATAATGGCCAATGCATTGTCCAATGCCATCAACTCATAATACGAATCTGCAATTTCCGAAACCAATTGGGTTACCATAAAATTCTTGCCCTCCACACTGGACAGGTATTCAAACACGGCTGCCTTTTTCTCATTGCGCAGCTTCTTCCACACATCCAGTTCCCATGTGGCAAAGGCCCCGACCTTATAATCCGTCAAGGGTTCAGGAAACTCCTCTCCTTCCTTGATTTCTAGGTTCTTCTCCACGGCGCCATTTCGGGTATACTCTCCCACTTTTTCCACTTCGGCTCCCGCCAAAAGGTTCACAAAGGGCAAATACTCACCTTTTTTAGCCTGAATCCCGTTCTTGGCCATATCCACTTGTTGAAAAATGATATTCAACTCTTGGTTGTTCACCAAGGCCGTATCGATCAAGGCCACAAGGTTGGGGTCCTTAAAAAACTCCTTCCATTGTACCACTCCTGTATTCACGGTATCTATGGATTGGTTTTGATATTGCCCGGGCACTGTTCTGTTTTCATCCCGAATCTCACGAGTGGGCACACAGGCGTAAAAGGCCGCTGCTGCCAACACAGCGACCCCGTATAATTTCCTATTCCGTATCATTGTCTCCTTTTTTCTTGTTGTTACCATTTCTTGTGGCCATTTTTTTCAACAGCTTGTTGATTTCACGGAGTCTGGCCCTAACCTTGCTCTCTCCCTCACTGGTCCTGAACAATTCTTCAGAAATAGGCTCATGGTGTTCGTCCTTGATAAGACTCTTGCCTTCGGCCATTTTGGCAAAAAGGTAGTACAGTCCTGGAATCAACAATACGCCGAACAAGGTTCCAATGAGCATTCCACCCAAGGCGGAACCACCAATGGTCCGGTTTCCGATGGCTCCTGCACCGGTGGCCACTACCAATGGGATCAAACCTGCGATAAAGGCAAAAGAAGTCATTAAAATGGGTCGGAACCGTTGTTTGGAACCTTCAATCGCCGCAGCAAGGATGGTAGCTCCCTGACGGTGCTTCTGCACGGCAAATTCCACAATCAATACCGCATTTTTACCCAACAGTCCCACCAGCATAATCATCCCGATCTGGGCATACACGTCATTGGACAGCCCCATGACCTTGAGCAAGAAGAATGAACCAAACACCCCAACAGGCAGCGATAGAATTACTGCCAGTGGCAATAGGAAACTTTCATACTGTGCAGCCAAAACCAAATACACGAATATCAATACCACAATAAAAATGTAGATGGATTCATTACCACGCTGTGCCTCATCATAGGAGAGACCTTCCCAAGCAATATCGTACCCTCGGGGAAGGGTCTGCTCCGCCACTTCCTGGATGGCCTTGATGGCATCCCCACTGGTATACCCCGCTGCCGGTAATCCGCGAATGGCCGCAGAATTGTACAGGTTGTATCGGGTAATCTCGTTGGGACCCAGCTTTTTCTCCATGGTCATGAATGCGGAATAAGGAACCATCTCCCCTTCTTCATTCTTGACATAGAATTTCTCCAAATCCGAAGGCATGCCTCGATACTCCGGTGCCGCTTGGGTATATACCTTGAAGAAACGTCCAAAGCGGATAAAGCCTTGCTCATAGGTACTCCCGATCAGAATATTGAGATTTTCCATCGCTTTTCCAATGGAAACACCCTTTTGCATGGCCACTTTGTTATTGATTTTCAACTCGTACTGGGGATAGTTGGCCGCAAAGAAGGTAAACAAACCGGTCAACTCCTTACGCTCCCGAAGGGATTCCATAAACTCGTTGTTGATACGCTCAAACTCATGGTAATCCGTACCATTGGTCTTGTCCAACAATCGCATGGAGAATCCGCCGGAGGAACCAAAGCCTGGGACGGCGGGGGGCTCAAAGTATTCAATGACCGCCCCTAGGTCTTTGGTTTCTTCTTCCAGCTCTTCCATGATCTCGTGTACGGAATGTTCTCGTTGCGACCATGGTTTAAGGTTGATGAGACAGGTACCGGCATTGGATCCCCGACCTTCGGTCATGATCTCATATCCGGCCAAAGAGGATACGGATTCCACTCCTTCGGTCTCTTCACAAATTTTCATAAGCTTCCGCGCCACCTCATTGGTACGCTCCAAAGTTGCCCCAGGAGGGGTTTGGATAATGGCGTATATCATCCCTTGGTCCTCATTGGGAATAAACCCTGCAGGCAATACCTGATTGGTAAGGAAAATACCTGCACAGAACGCCAATAAGGCCCCAAAAGTGACCACTCTTCGGTTTACGATCTTGGTCAAGAAGCCTACATATTTTCCGGTAAGTTTTTCAAACTTGCCATTGAACCAATCGATGAATCGGTTTACGGGTGATTTTCTTCTAGGTTGACCATGGGTGTTTTTCAACATCATGGCACAGAGTACCGGAGTCAGTGTCAAGGCCACAATGGCTGAAATGACAATGGAACCTGCCATGGTAATGGAAAACTGCCGATAGAATACCCCTACCGGTCCGGTCATGAAAGAAATTGGGATAAACACCGAGGTCATTACCAAGGTAATGGCGATAATGGCCCCTCCAATTTCACCCAACACTTCATAGGAGGCTTTGTAGGGAGTAAGGTTCTCCTCGTGCATTTTCACGTGCACCGCCTCCACCACAACAATAGCATTGTCCACCACAATACCAATGGCCAATACCAATGCAAACAGGGTGATCAGATTAATGGACAGCCCAAAAAGCTGCATCACAAAGAAGGCACCGATAAGGGAAACAGGTACCGCAATGATCGGTATCAAGGTAGATCGCCAATCCCCCAAGAAGAGGAACACCACAATGGCCACAAGGATGAAGGCATCCCGAAGTGTGTGAAGTACCTGATCAATGGATGCATCCAAGAAGTTGGATACGTCATAGCTGATCTTGTAATCAATACCCGGAGGCATTTCAGCTTCGAGTTCATCCAGTTTTTCCTTAACGGACTTGATCACATCGCTACCGTTACTTCCAAAGGTTTGTTTCAATACAATGGACGCTGAAGGCTTTCCATCCAAGTTGGAATAGATATCGAAGAATTCACTTCCGAGTTCCACCGTGGCCACATCACCCAACTTGAGCAACTCTCCTTCTTCATTGGCCTTGATGATGATGTCCTCGTATTGCTCAGGCTCGCTGTACCGGTCTTGGTACACCAAAACATACTCCAACGACTGTGCCTTTTTACCGGAACTTCTTCCCAAACGCCCTGGACGGGCCAAAATACTTTGGTCTTCCATGGCTTCGAGAACTTCCTCTGCTGAAATGTTGTACGCCCTCATACGATCTGGCTTCAACCAAACCCGCATGGCATATTTACGGCTACCCAAAATCTGTGCACTGGCAATCCCGTTGATCCGCTGGATCTCTGGAATCATCTTGGTGTAGGCATAGTTATAGAGGAACTTCTCATCGTTGTTCTTGGAATCACTGTACAGGTTCACGTACATCAGCATACTGGGCTGTACCGGGGTGATGATCACCCCTTCACGCTGTACCAACTCGGGTAAGAGGGGCATTACTTGGTCTACCCGGGTCTTTACCCGTACCACAGCTTGGTTGGGGTCGGTGCCCGGTTCAAAGATCACACGCAAGGTACCCTCCCCGGCACTCGTGGCATCGGAAGCTATGTACCGCATTCCCTGTACCCCGTTGATGGAGGTTTCCAAAGGGATCAAGGTCGATTTTACCAACACATCGGCACTTGACCCCGGATAGGCAATAAAGATATTGACCGTGGTCGGTGCAATCTGGGGAAACTGCGATATGGGCAGTTGTTTTATGGCTAGTAGTCCCGTAAACACAATGATCACGGAGATCACTATGGCCAAAACGGGCCTATGTATAAATTTTTTGAACATCTTATTGAAAGATTTTGGGTTCTACTACTCAGTGTACAGGTCTAGCTTGGAAAGGATTTCCTCCGGCTTTTCAAAATCGTAATGGATTTTCTCTCCGCTCCGAACCATTCGTATGCCTTCCAACAAGACTTTGTCATTTTCTGAAATTCCGCTTTCCACCACAAAAAGGTGGGGCAACTCGGCACCCACGGTAATCTCACGTTGTAGCACTTTGTCCTCTTTGTCCAAAACGAAAACATACTTTTTGTCCAATACCTCAAAAGTGGCCTTTTGGGGAATAAGCATGGCATTCTGCAGGGGAACCTTCATTAAGATACTACCGGTTTCCCCGTGGCGAAGTATCCCATCTGGATTGGGAAAAGTGGCCCTAAAGGCGATGTTTCCCGTTTCGTGGTTAAATTCCCCTTCTATGGTTTCCACGATACCGGATTGATTAAATTTCTTGTTGTTGGCCATCAAAAGGTCCACCGCTTGTTTGTTATCCTTGTTGGCGCTAGTGATATAATCCAAATACTCCGCCTCAGGAACATTGAAATAGACCCACATTTTACTGTTATCGGAAAGTGTGGTGAGCAGTTCACCTTCATCCAAAAGACTCCCTTCCCTTACTTCAAGATGGTCCATGATCCCATCAAAAGGGGCGCGCACATTGGTAAAGCCCAAATGGGTTTCCGCCAGGGTCACCTCCGCTTTGGCTTTATCGTATTCCGCTTTGGCCATGGCCAATTCATTTTCGGACACCACATTGCTGTCCGACAACAATTTGGTGTTCTGGTATTCAATTTTGGCCACTTCTGCTTCCGCCTTGGCCTTTTGAAGGTCTGCTTGATAAACGTTGGGCATGATGTGGAACATCTGCTGTCCTTTCTTTACGTGCTGCCCTTCATCCACGTAGATATGTTGGAGGTACCCTTTTTCAAGTGCCCTCAATTCAATATGGCGAATGGAATGAATTTGACAAACGTAGTCTTTGGTGATGGATGTGTCCATACGAATGGGACTGCTGACCAGATACTTGGTTTCGTCCTTTTTTTCATGTTTTTTGGACTCGCAGCTTGCATGGAACAGCAATACAAACATGCCAATGAAGATGGAAATTCTCCTCATAATGTTTACAGGTTTAAAAAATTGGTTTAATTGATTGAAGGGAAGTCCAAAATCCAGTTTACCATGGACCTACCCCATTGTGTTGAAATTATTTCAAAGGATGGAAAGCGGTCTCATATTCCACGAGACCAGCTAAAAGCTGAAAATTCTAGATTCGGAATACTTGAAACCGTATATGCCGCTTTTGGGTTGCGGTACTGAAATTAGGTTCCAAATGTATTGGATTGGTCTCAAGTTGACCAAAGGTTTGCTCAGAGAGTGAGCCATTAAAAAAGGCAGTCAAATAACTGCCCAACCGAATATCAACGTTATAGGAAGCCCCGTTTTCGTCACGTTCTTCCTGTTCCTCCACATCGGTGATTTCCACGAAAAGATTCTTCTCGGCCCCATTTAGAGGGATGGCAACAGTAGAATTATCGATGTGTTGATAGTCAATGATACAGGCACTTTCCGAAGTGTCTTGCGCATCTGCATAGGCATGATTCATGAATCCTCCCAAGAGAAGGATACATAAGGGAAGCCAATATTGCGCTAGTGCCTTTTTCATTTGGGGAACAAAACTATGTCACGCAAACAACACGTACAAATAGTCATTGTTAATATTGGTTAAAATCGATAAACCGTTTACTTTTTTTATCAAAAGTTTTGTAAGAATCCCATGAAATTCAATTCTTCATAAAACCTCATCTAAATATTTCTGCATTTATAGCCTGCCAAAAATCGTTCTTAAACCCGCTTAAGTTTTTTGGGAATGGGGCTGGGTACCTTAGCATAAAATTTAAAAAATGGTACAAATGCAGCAAAGAATTCAAATTGACGAAGTGCAACCTTTGGCGTTCGAGGCAATGTTTGGTCTTGAAACGTATATGAAACAAGGAGAATTGAGCAAGACTCACTATGAACTTATCAAAATAAGGGCTTCACAAGTGAACGGCTGTGCTTTTTGCATCAATATGCATACCCAAGAGGCCTTAAAAATGGGGGAAGACCCCAAACGATTGTTTCTTTTGGATGCCTGGTGGGATACGGACTTATTCACCGAGGAGGAAAAAATCGTCCTTAAAATCACCGAAGAAGTCACCATGATCCATAAAGATGGACTTACCCAAGAAACCTATGAAAAAGCCACTGAATGCTTTGATGGGGAATACCTTTCCCAAATTATCATGGCCGTTGTAACGATCAATGCTTGGAACCGCATTGCAATAAGTACACACAAGCCTTTGGGGAATTAACGTAGGTTCAAATTTTTGAAAAGGCTCCTATAGGAGCCTTTTATGTTATAAATTCCTAGGGTTAAAGCTTATATTCGTCATGTTCATTCCATTTCCACTGCATGAAAAACTTTCTGTTACTTTTATTCCTTGTATCGACCATTGCCACACTTAATTCTTGTATCGATTCCAAGACCAAGAAAACCGGCACAATCCCAGAGGTTGAGGATTTCAATATGGTCAATGTTAAAAATGAGTTCCAGATTTTAATCCCCAAGGATTTGGGTAAGACTACTGGACTCAACGCCGATGCTTCACTACAGTACCAGAATATCTATCAAGAAGCCTATATCATTGTTATTGATGAGCAAAAAGGGGCATACATTGACACTTTCAAGAAGCTTGACCTGTACAATAGCGATAAATCTTTTATTGAAAACTATAGGGAGACCCAATTACAGCTTTTGGCGGAAAGAATTCGTATCCTGAAGCAAACCGAAGCCACATCTACAACAATCAACAAACTTGAAGCGTCACAGCTGTCAATCGATGCCAAAGTGGACGGTATTGAGGAGACTCTTTCTTACTTTTTAACCTTTGTGGAGGGAAAACAGAAAGTGTACCTGGTCATGTGTTGGACCACATCCTCCAAGAAAGAAGAACACAGAGCCACTTTTGAAACAATCTCCAATTCTTTTAAACTATTGGAGTGACATGGATATCAAATCTTTCCTCTGATGAACAAATAAAAATGGGGCGCCAAGCTACCCCCAAACCTTGGGTTGATTTCTATGATATAGGGGATACCATTTTTAACCTTGTAATTGACACAGCACAGACCTTCAAACCCAGTGGCATTAAGAATTTTCTCAAAAATCTTCAAATAGTGGTTTCTGTCTACATTTCTAATATGTGGGTCTTTTCCCTTGATCCCGGTTCGGTCATCAAAAATGTATTTAAAGGTCAAGGCCTTCTCAATCTTTCCATTTTTTATTACAATGTGCGCGGCATGCTCATATCTTCCTGTGATAATCTCCTGAACAAAGAACTCATTGGAGTTTATTTTATCCAAATGTTTCTTTTCCAATGTTTCATCAGTGATTAGAAAGGTATTGGCACCCCATTTATCCTTTTTCTTTTTTAGGATATATGGATAACCTTCTATCTCACCAACATCGGGGATATATTTTCCAAAACCAGTGCCTATCAATTTCTCATTGAACAGATGTTTATTATCAAACAACTTTACAGCTTCAATACTTGGAGATGGCAGTATTGATGGCGTGGCACGCATCTTTTCGGTGATAGTCTCGCTTGTCAAATCAGCAATGGTCAAGGGAACTACCAAATCATAACCACTAAAGTCTTCGGTTTCCAAATCCTTAAAAAAAGCTTGGATTTTGGTGCCCTTCAATCCCTTGATGATCTCTTCCTTCCAATCACATACTTCTGAAAAAAGGATTTTCTTCTCTTTTGACCTATCAAAGAATTTTAAAGTATTAATATACGATGTAAGGGCCAGGTTGTTTAGCCGATGACCAACTCTGTCTAGTAAATGCATATAATTGTACTATAGATAAAATGAATCAAGGTGAAAAATTGCCACTTGCAAAACTTCATTGACCACCCTTGAACTCCACTTAATAACGCTATTTACCAAATAAATTGCACAATTAGGTATTGAATCCCATTAAACCTATAGAATTCTCGTCAAAACTTAAGAAAATATCCAAATTATTTGCTCAAATACATTTTCCTGCGTGAGTATAGATTATAGAACTCATCATCTTTTAGACTGTCTATAAACAAAATACTCTCCCCTGTACTCTTCATTTCCGGCCCCAAATTTTTGTTCACATTAGGAAACTTGTTAAAAGAGAAAACCGGTTGTTTTATCGCGTATCCTTCCAATTTTGGATCAAACGTAAAGTCTTTGACCTTCTTTTCCCTTAGCATCACCTTGGTAGCGTAATTCACATAAGGTTCCCCATACGCTTTTGCTATGAAAGGAACAGTTCTGGATGCTCTTGGGTTTGCCTCAATGATGTACACAATGTCATCTTTAATCGCAAATTGGATATTGATCAACCCTACAGTGTTCAGTGCCAGAGCAATCTTCTTGGTGTGGTCTTTGATCTGTTGCATCACAAACTCGCCTAAGTTAAACGGTGGTAAGGTAGCGTTGGAATCACCAGAGTGGATACCACAAGGCTCTATATGCTCCATGATACCGATGATATACACATCTTCCCCATCGCAAATGGCATCTGCCTCTGCTTCTATGGCCCCATCCAAATAATGGTCTAAGAGCAGCTTATTGTTGGGTATGCTTCGCAGCAAATCCACCACATGGGCCTCCAGTTCTTCTTTATTGATCACAATCTTCATCCCTTGTCCACCCAAAACATAGGATGGTCTCACCAACAATGGAAAATTCAGCTCGTCGGCAAGGGCCAAGGCCTCATCCGCTGTTTCAGCCACTCCAAATCTTGGGTAAGGAATACCGTTGTCCTTCAACAAAGTGGAGAAACTTCCCCTGTCCTCTGCCAAATCCAAGGATTCAAAGCTTGTCCCTATAATATTGATTCCATATTTGTCCAATTTCTCGGCCAATTTCAATGCGGTCTGGCCTCCCAACTGTACAATGACCCCTTCGGGTTTTTCATGTAGGATGATGTCGTAGATATGTTCCCAAAAAACAGGTTCAAAATACAGCTTGTCCGCTGTATCAAAATCCGTGGAAACCGTTTCAGGGTTACAGTTGATCATGATGGTCTCATAACCGCATTCGGCCGCGGCCAGAACGCCATGTACACAGCAGTAATCAAACTCTATACCCTGTCCAATCCTATTAGGGCCGGAACCCAGTACCACGATTTTCTTTTTATCGGTCACCTCACTGTCGTTGGCAACATATCGTACGCCATCCGCAGTTTCGATCTCTTCTTCAAAAGTGGAGTAATAATATGGCGTAACGGCCTTGAACTCAGCGGCACAGGTATCCACCAATTTGTACACCCGGTTTATGCTCATATCCATACGCTTGCTGTGTACCTCACTCTCCCAACAATCCAACATGTGGGCAATCTGTCTGTCGGCAAAACCTTTCTGTTTCGCTTCCAACAACAATGCTTTTGGTAAGCTTTCAATCGTATATTTTGATATCTCCATCTCCAAGTAATGCAATTCCTCGTATTGCTTCAGGAACCACATATCTATTTTGGTGATATCATGGATACGTTTCAGCGGAATCCCAAGCTGGATGGCATCGTAAATCACGAAAACCCTGTCCCAACTGGGTACCCTCAATTTTTCCATGATGGTCTCGTAATCCTTGTATCCCTTGCCATCGGCACCCAATCCGTTTCTTTTGATCTCCAAAGATTGCGTAGCCTTGTGCAAGGCTTCCTGAAAGGAACGTCCAATACCCATGACCTCTCCAACGGATTTCATCTGAAGCCCCAAGGTTCTGTCAGAACCTTCGAACTTATCAAAGTTCCATCTTGGGATTTTTACGATCACATAATCCAAGGTTGGCTCAAACAAGGCCGATGTGGACTTGGTAATCTGGTTGTCCAGCTCGTCCAAAGTATACCCAATGGCCAATTTAGCGGCAATTTTCGCAATAGGATATCCTGTGGCCTTTGAAGCCAATGCTGATGATCGCGAAACCCTTGGATTGATCTCTATCGCAATGATATCTTCCTTTTCATCTGGGCTTACGGCAAACTGCACGTTACATCCCCCAGCAAAATCCCCAATACTGCGCATCATGTGGATGGCCATATCCCGCATACGTTGGAACGTCCTGTCAGATAAAGTCATGGCTGGAGCAACGGTAATGGAATCCCCTGTATGAATACCCATGGGGTCCATATTTTCAATGGTACAGATGATTACCACGTTGTCGTTCTTGTCGCGAAGCAGCTCCAATTCATATTCTTTCCAACCCATCAAAGCTTTGTCTATCATCACCTCATGGATGGGCGATACTTCCAGACCGTGGCTCAACATGTCGTCAAAATCTTCTGGGTCATATACGATACCTGCCCCTGCTCCGCCAAGGGTAAAGGAGGCCCGTATTACCAAAGGAAAGCCAAACTCCTGTGCAATTTCCTTTCCTTTGAGGAAAGAGGTGGCCGATGCCTGCGGGGGCATGCCTATCCCTATTTTCAACATCAACTCCCTAAATTTCTCACGGTCTTCGGTAATGTTGATGGCGTCAATGTCCACACCTATAATCTCCACACCAAAGTCTTCCCAGATACCTTTTTCGTCGGCCTCAATACATAAATTCAAGGCTGTTTGTCCTCCCATGGTGGGCAGAACGGCATCTATATTGGGATGGTTCTTTAAAATCTCGACAATCGATTTTGTGGTAAGGGGCTTCAGGTATACATGGTCCGCCATGGATGGATCTGTCATGATCGTAGCTGGATTGCTATTGATCAAAATAGTTTCTATCCCATCTTCGCGAAGCGACCTAAGGGCTTGGGAACCAGAATAATCAAACTCACATGCCTGGCCAATGATGATAGGGCCAGAACCGATAATCAAAATGGATTTTAAATCTTTTCTCTTTGGCATTCTAAAAAGTGTTACTCGTTTTTGGTTTCAAGTCAAAAAAAAGGTGTTACCTAGAAAAGTAACACCTTTAATTTAAATCTAAAATACTATCATTATTTTTTATGTCTTGGCTCAGAGGAAACAGTTAACTTCTTTCTTCCCTTGGCTCTTCTTCTCGCAAGAACTTTTCTACCATTGGCAGTCGCCATGCGCTCCCTAAAACCATGCTTGTTTCTTCTCTTCCTTTTTGACGGCTGATACGTTCTTTTCATTTCGGAACTCTTTTAATGGATTTTGTTGTGGAAAGATTGTCTTCCCGAAAAATTCTGGGCGCAAATATACGAAGACTTTTTACTTTGACAAGTCCTGAACAAAAATATTTAATTTAGTTTTTACTACTTTTGCCACCTCTTTTAATCCAAAGAAAATCAACTGAAATATGTTCAACAAAAATCTTAAGCTCGTTATAGCCGGTCTCATTATAGCTTATGCCGTATACCAATTTGTGGAAGGATACATTGGCAATGGCATTTCATTGATCCTGCTCTCCTTGGTATTCGTCTTTCTGTACTTTAGGAACGAGTTTATTCTTTTGGCCTTCTTACGTATGCGTAAACAGGATTTGGAAGGCACCCAAAAGTGGTTGGACAAGATCAAAAACCCCGAAGCTGCCCTTATTAAAAAGCAACAGGGTTACTTTAACTACCTACACGGCATCATCTTTTCGCAAAAAAACCTGACCCAGGCCGAAAAACACTTCAAAAAAGCCCTAAAACTTGGGTTGACCATGGATTATGATGTAGCCATGGCCAAATTAAGCCTGGCAGGCATTGCCATGCAAAAACGCAGAAAGCGTGAGGCTACCCAATTGTTGCAAGAGGCCAAAAAGTTGGACAAGAACAATATGCTTACCGAGCAAATCAAGATGATGCAACAGCAGATGAAGAAGATTTAAAAGTTCCCTTCACTTCAGCTTATTCATTGTGTTCCATTATTCTATTGGGTTGATTATCAACGTTATTTTAGAATAATTGCAGCTATTTTTTGGCCGAAGTTTTGCCAAAAAAAGCTACCTTCACCTACCTTGTGCCAAAGAACCATCAAAAAAGCTGTTTTGCATTATAGCTGCGAGGTCTTTTACTACCCAAATTTCCAAGTAACCTGCGAACTAAATCCAACAAAATGATTTATTATTGGTTACACATGTTCTACATCTACATTGGATCAAGAATGTTTTGGAAGAAAATCAAACCCTCTGCAGATTTAACAAAAACCCGAAGAGTGAATATCCTAGATTGTGAATCTTTAAAATACATGGCCAATTCTAAGTATTTTTATTACATGGACCTTATAAGGTACGAAGTGGTTTTTCGTTCGGACTTGTATGACAACACAGTGAGGAAAGGAATGTTTGGCGTTTTGGCTTCCCAAAAGATCATTTATAAAAAACCGCTTAAAATGTTAAAAACATTTGACATTACATTAAAATTGGAAGGTTCGGACGACAAATGGGTCTATCATCGACAAATATTCACCCAAAATGGCCAAATCTGTGCAGTAGGGTTTACAAAAGCGGGATTTTGGAAAAATAAAAACGTTCAGGATATGGAGGACATATTACGCCAGAGTGATCCTGAACATGAACCAAAAACTCCTTCAACCGAAATTCTAAGCATGTTTGAAAATGACTATGAAACCTTGAAAAATTCTAAAGCCTAATTGATTTTCCAATTATTCCAATGCAATACAATACCAGCCCAGTAAACTCTTTATTTAACCTCCCACCCATTTTTCATTTTTTAAAGCAATACGTCAATCTATAAGGTGAACTGGTATATTTCGACTGGAATTTTAATCGGAAAAATACTAACTTCACTACCAGTCGTTATAATTCATTAAAACGAATCATATCAATAGCGTTGGCAAACATTTGGAAAGACCTTATGAAAAAAAGAAAAATTATTTCATTATTACTTTTACTGGTTGGTGTTGTTTTAAGTGTTGCCTTTATTTTAAGGATTGAATTTCCTCAAGGATTTGAGGCCTACTTTAAAAGGGAATATTATAACCAATTTGGTCCCTTGGCTATAAGTGTTGAACTTTTAATAGCGGGTTACTACTTTTTTATAGAGCATAAAAAAACGAATTTCGCTTTAGCTATTTTTGGATTTACTGCTTTGCTAGATCCTTTCTTTAATCAAATAGGTCTTTTCGACAGCATCGTACCTTTATATGGAACAGTAATTTTATCGATTTGCGGGCTGTCATGTCTATGGATAGCATTTGCCAACCCATTTGAATTAAAACGTTTATCTCGTTTGGTAGCTGTATTAAGTCTTGCCTTTGGTATTTTTATTGAGTTGTTCTTCAACTATTTCTGATAAAAACACTTGCCAATAATAGCTATGATTTATAGGTGCATTTTCGCTAACTCGAAATTCAGAAGCCATCAACGGTTTGATTCACCACCACTGGAAATCTAACTGTTTATAACGCAACGAAACCATAGCCGAGACCGATAAGTGAACCCTCAAATCCGATACACTAATTTACCTCCCTACACTTCCCACGCGGTAATAGCCCTTATTGGGAATTTCAATGGTATATTTTTTACGTGAAGCGTTGTTCAAATGGGGCTCGCGCAACCAAGGGTTGTGGCGCTTCAACACTTTGTAGTTAATCTCGTAAAGTTCGGCAAAATCGGCCCAACTGGTCACAGCTGTATCTACCTCAACGGTAAAGGTGGGTACTTTTTCGTACATGTCCTCCTCGTCCAATTGGAAACCATACTTATCGCGGTTGGAGATAATCTCCTTGATGGCCAAAATACGGAACACATAGCGACCAGTCTCCTGGCCCAAAAGCAAATCGTAGTAATCATCTACCTGCTGAATGCCCATATATTTTTGGATGCCTCCTGGTCCGGCATTATACGCCGCTGCTGTTAAGGTCCATGTACCAAAACGTTCTTTCCACTTTTTTAGGTACTCACAGGCCACTTGCGTTGCTTTTTCCACATGGTACCGCTCATCCACGTTATCGTTCACCTCCAAACCATATTCCCTACCGGTCCCTTTCATGATTTGCCAAAAACCGGTGGCGCCTGCGGGGGAAACCACATTTTCCAAACCACTTTCGGCCACAGCCAAATATTTAAAATCGTCTGGGATGCCATTCTTTTTAAGAATGGGCTCAATGATCGGGAAGTATTTATTGGCTCGTTTCATGATCAAAAGTGCATTGGACTGCCAATAAGTGTTCACCAAAAACTCGCGATCCACACGCTCCATGATCTCTGGGTCTTCCTGCGGAACAGGCTCGCCCGCAAAATTCAAATCCTTTGGAATCTCAATGGCACTTATTTGGTAGGTATCCGCCACATTCTTATCCAATTCCTTTGGTTTATCCGTCTGTACTTCCTTTTTCTCGATGGCATCCACTGAATCGGTCTGAACCGCAAATATGAGCGTACTCACCACTGCCACCAAACCAATAATCGCCAATATATTTTTAATCTGTTTCATACCAAGATTCTACAAAATTTACAGTAAAGATACTATAAGAACGTACTTATTCTAAAATAATTGAGGGGAGATTTTCATTGAACCACTTGGCCCGGTGTATAATCATGGTATGGGTGCCGTTCTTTACCGTAGTGCATTTTTTGATATTGGTAATGGGAAAAACCGCGTCCTTCTCGCCATGGATGTGCACCAGATTTTTAGGGGCTTGGGTCTGGTTCCAGTTCACAATATGGTCTATGGACCAATCTATATAGGCCTTGTCCCTAACCGAAAGGTACTTTTTATACAAGTCCAAACGTTTGGTAGCGGTTTCCCCAAAAGCGTATTTCGCCAAAAGTTCCACATTGTTCACCAATCCCGTTGGCAGCAACTTGTGCACCTTGGTATACTTGGCAAAAATCATCCGTTTGGGCAGCTCATCCTTGGTCTTTACTGTAGACACCACTATCACCTTTCGGGTCTGTATATGCTTTGCCATTTCCTGTACCAGCATCCCTCCAAAGGAAACCCCTAAGAGCACTGGGTGCTCATGAAGAATATTATCACACATCTTTTTTGCATAGGATTCAAAGGACATATTCCTGTCCGGAACGAACCACTCCAAGGTGTGTGTTTCAAAAATATCAGGAGAAAGTGATAGACCATCAAAGATGGATGGGTTGGCCGCCATTCCCGGCATGAGGTATATATGGATTTTGCTGTCGGGCATTTCGCACCAAATATCGACAAGGGTTAGGAAATTAACAATTTTTTGAGTAATTTTGTACCCCTTTTGCAATTAACCCCTCAAGACAAGACGCATTTTTTAAAGGGAATAACAAATTACCACTTTGGTAATCGTGCCGAGTCAATTTTAAAAACAATACTATATGACTGAAATTGAAATCAATGACAATAGCTTCTTGCGCCAGTTTGAGACCAAAGTCGATGGCCTTTTAGCTAAAATTGAGTACTCTTCACAGGAGCGTAAAGTATTTTTGACCAAGTTGGTAATTCCTGAAGGGATTACCCAAGAAGGTTTTAAGGAAGCTTTTATCAAAGCTGTGTTGCACCACATTCAGGAAAAGAATTTGAGAGTGGTACCCACAAGCCCTCATATTGCAGGCTTTTTACGGAAAAACAGGCAGTATAAGGAGATGCTCCCCGTTGGGATTCGCATCTGACCAAACCAGTATGAAAACATTAAAAACCTCTCAAATGAGAGGTTTTTTTATGCTGATACCGCATTGGAGACAAACTCAAATCGCACCAGACCATCCTCGTCTATCTGGGTTAACTCCACTTGGTGCAAGGTATTCACCAATTCAGGATTCCAAGGCGCCTTGACCTTCACATAATTTTCTGTAAATCCGTGAATGTATCCAGACTTATTCTCTCCTTCAAACAAAACGGTGCGTACCGTGCCTAATTGGCTTTCGTAGAATGCCCTTCTTTTTTTGACCGATAGCCCCCGAAGCATTTTGCTCCGCTTGCTCCTTACTTTTTGAGGCACCACATGGTCCATTTCCGCCGCCAGGGTATTGTCCCTTTCTGAATAAGTGAACACATGCAAATAGGAAATGTCCAATTCGTTCAGGAAATGGTAGGTTTCCAGAAAATGTTCATCTGTCTCACCCGGAAAACCAACAATCACATCCACCCCAATACAGGCATGGGGCATGGCCTCCTTAATTCGTTTTACACGGTCCACGTAGAGGTTGGACAGGTATCTACGGCGCATCAACTTTAAAATTTCATCACTTCCACTTTGTAGGGGAATATGAAAATGGGGTACGAACACATCACTTTGGGATACAAAATCAATAGTCTCGTTCTTCAACAAATTGGGTTCAATGGAAGATATGCGCAAACGATGAATGCCATCAATGGTATCCAAGGCCTTCACCAAATCCAAAAAGGTATGCTTGTGCTTTTTGTTACCGAATTCTCCTTTGCCATAATCCCCAATATTCACCCCGGTCAGAACAATTTCCTTAATGTCTTTTGAAGCAATCTCGCGGGCATTGTGCAATACATTTTCCAAAGTATCACTCCGTGATATGCCCCTTGCCAACGGAATGGTGCAATAGGTACATTTGTAATCGCAACCATCTTGTACCTTTAAAAAGGCACGGGTACGGTCTCCAATGGCATAACTGCCCACATAAAAATCGGCATCTTCTATCTCGCAGGAGTGCACCTCTCCCCTATCATTCTTGGAAAGATCGTTCAAGTAATCGGTGATCTTGAACTTTTCAGTGGCCCCCAATACCAAATCCACGCCATCTACAGCGGCCAGTTCTTCAGGTTTTAGCTGGGCATAACATCCCACAGCGGCCACAAAGGCATCGGGATTGCTTTTCTGGGCCTGCTTTACAATGGTCTTGAACCGCTTATCGGCATTCTCGGTCACCGAGCAGGTATTGATCACATAGATATCCGCTTTCTCGGAAAAATCAACACGCTCAAAATCCTCTTTTTCAAAACTTCGGGCAATTGTGGAAGTTTCAGAAAAGTTGAGCTTGCAGCCCAAGGTATAAAAAGCGACTTTTTTGTTCATTACCAAGCCTTTAATTGAGGGGTGCAAAGATAGTGATTTGTTTTTTCGCTACCTTTAAACACATCATCAAAGAATCCCATACAATTAATCGGTAACCCATTGAACATTTTCCTGAAATACTTCATCGCATGGTTTCCCATGTTGATTTTAGCCATTCTGAACGGGACCCTCAGGGAATTCGTATTTAAAAAGCATTTTGGCGAACTGGTCGCCCATCAATTATCCACAGTGACCCTTCTAATCCTCTTTGCAGGATGTATAGGTCTTATGGTCAAAATGTTTCCGCCCGAGTCTTCATCTCAAGCGATTTGGCTTGGCCTTTTCTGGATGGTGCTTACTTTGATTTTCGAATTCGGTTTTGGTAGATTACGGGGAAATTCCTGGGAAAAGCTGTTGCAAGATTATTACATCTGGAAGGGCCGTATTTGGGTCTTGGTTCCCATCGCCTTGGCCATAGGACCTTATCTTTTCTATCGTCTTTTTAAAAACTGACATGATTGAACCCCTTTGTTTTAAATTCTTTATAGTCATATCATTCCATAAAAATCCATACCTTAAACCCAATACTAAAAATCAACTCGTATGAAATTCCGTTTGCTGTTCTTGGGCCTTATTGTCCTGGCCACCTATTCCTGCAAAAAAGAAACCTCTCCCGCTTCCCTGATTAATTTTCAGGGTGATGAAACCTACACCGTGATTGTAGGCGAAAACAAGGTAGGGCATCTCAAAACACACATTTCGGGAGATACCATTCATATTGATTATGACTACAAGAACAATGGACGCGGACCTACCATGAAAGAAACCATCATACTTAACGATGATGGCTTCCCTGTTCACTGGAATATTACGGGAAACACCACTTTTGGAAATGCCGTTGATGAGGAGTACAATTTGGACGGCCAAAATGCCTCATGGACCGATGCCACGGGTTCGGGCAGTGCCACAACCGATAATCCAAAACTTTATGTGAACCAATTTGGAAGTCCATATGGAGATGCTTTGACAGCCCGAGTGCTGCTCCAGTCCCCAGAAAATACTTTGGAAGTGCTCCCGGCAGGTCAACTGACTTTGCAGGAGATGGAAACTTTGAGTGTTCCCAACCCCTCAGGTGAAGGCGAATTGGCCTTGACCTCCTATGCCCTATCTGGTGCAGGGTTGGATCCTTCCTATTTCATCTTGGATGATGCGCAACGTTTCTTTGCTTACATCACCCCTCGATACATTGCCATTCGTGAAGGATATGAGGCCGTGGAAAAGGATATGCGGGAACTTTCCGAAAACTATTCTGCTGAACGCTATGAAAACATACAAAAAGAATTTGCCCACAAGTACAATGGAAAAGTACGCATACGCAATGTTCGCATTTTTGACCCAGAAGCCTTGGCCCTGACCGAACCAGTTTCTGTGGTGGTCAATGGCGAACAGATTTCCGCCATTGAGGCCCCTGATGCCCAAGGCAATGAGGGTGATGTTGAAATTGAGGGCAATGGAGGCACCTTGGTTTCCGGCCTTTTTGAAATGCACGCCCATACCGGTGACGACGATGCCTTATTGAATATCTTGGCCGGGGTCACTTCGTTCAGGGACATGGGGAACGACACCGAAGTCTTGAGCAACCTTATTGAAAAAATAGAATCCGGAGTGCTGGCCGGGCCACGTGTTACCCGATTGGGCTTTATTGAAGGAAAAAGTCCGTACAACAGCAACAATGGTGTTTTGGTGGAAAGCAAGGAAGAAGCCTTAGCCGCTGTGGACACCTATCACGACTTAGGTTTCTATGGCATAAAACTGTACAATAGCATGAATGGGGATTGGGCTCCAGACATTGTGAAAAAGGCTCATGATAAAGGTATGTTCGTGACGGGACACGTACCTGCCTTTTCCAATGCCAATGCCATGCTCAGGGCAGGTTTTGATGAAATGACCCACATTAACCAAACTATGTTGGGTTGGGTATTGGAGCCAGATGAAGACACCCGTACCCTACTGCGTCTTACCGCCATGAAGCGCTTCCCTGAGTTGGATTTGAACAGTCCAAAGGTACAGGAAACCTTGGACCTTTTTGTGGCCAACAATACAGCTATAGACCCTACCTTGGCTATCCATGAGTTGTTGATGCTATCCCGAAATGGTAAAATTTCTCCCGGCACCAAAGATTTTATAGACCATTTACCCCCCAATGAGCAACGTGGCTTTAAAGTGGCCATGGCCCAGATAGCAGATGAAGAAGAGGACAAAGCCTACCGGGAGGCCTATCAAAAAATTGTGGAGACCATCACCCTAATGAAGGAGAAGGGCATTTTTATAGTCCCTGGGACCGATTTGGGTGGGGCATTCTTTCTACACCGCGAACTAGAGCTCTACCAACAATTGGGTTATACTCCCGCAGAATTACTGAAATTGGCCACCTACGACATGGCCCAATACCTCGGAAAGGACAATCTGGGTAGTATTGCCCCTGGAAAACTGGCCGATTTCTTTTTGGTGCCCGGTAATCCCGCAGAAAACATCAAGGATATCAAGACCATTTCATTGGTATCCAAAGGAGGTACGTTTTACTATCCTACAGAAGTGTATCCTGCTTTTGGGATTCGACCTTTTACGGAAAAGCCGGAAGTCAAATAATTACACTTTCAAAATAAAATATGTTACATCCATTGTTTGACCAACCAACAATAGTTTATGAAACGTAGGCCATTTTTCAAAAAAACCGCTGCCACCCTGATGGGGATGGGACTTACCTCGGAGGCTTTTTCAAATACTTCGGAGAAGAAAACCGCCAAACCCTTAAAGGTTTGTACCACCGTGGAACAGGAAAAAGTCTTTTTCTATGCTGAGGTCATCCATGAATCCATTAAGGTGGTCCATATTGCTGACACCCATTTATTCAGGGATGATGACAGGGGAATCCCCTATCAAGAGTATAGTGGGCGCATGGCCAAAGCCTACAACCGGACCACACATTTTAAAACACGGGCACAGACCAATCCAGAAGAAGCCTTTGAAGAAACCCTGGCTTTCGCCAAAAAAGTCAATGCCGATGTGATTACCTTGGTAGGGGATATTTTCAGCTTCCCCTCCGAAGCCGCCATTGAGTGGGTATTGTCAAAATTGAAGGAAACCGGTATTCCCTACATCTACATTGCTGGGAACCATGATTGGCACTACGAGGGCATGGAAGGCCCTTTGGAAGATTTGCGGGATACCTGGATACAGAAACGATTATTGCCCCTATACCAAGGAAACCATCCATTGATGGCTGCCTATGACATCAAAGGGGTGCGATTTTTGGCTATCGATAATTCCACCTATCAAATCAATGAGGAACAACTGGCTTTTTTTAAGGAGCACGTAACCAGTGGAGTCCCTCTGGTCTTATTGGTACATATTCCACTATATGCACCTGGAAAGAGTATTTCCTTTGGCTGTGGCAATCCAAATTGGGGAGCGGCCACTGACCGGAATTTTAAATTGGAACGGCGTCCCAAATGGCCGGAAGAAGGGCATACCGCCACCACGCTCAACTTTCACAAGGAGGTTTTCAATGCCCCTAACCTATTAGGCATATTTACGGGGCACATCCATCAAAATTCCTTGGAAACCATTAAAGGAAAACCTCAAATAGTAAGTGATGACAATGCCAGTGGAGGCTATTTGGATATCAGCTTTTTGCCCTTTGCGGAACAGGACAGACAACTGATTTCGTAACTGTGGCCCCATAAATACTTTAATCCATTGACTCCAAGGTATTTTTCCATTACATTTATGATTTTGCCAACACCTATGTTTGAAAAAGGACCAATCCGATTTCATTACAAGAGATTATAACCATTCCAACCACCATGAAAACCAAATTCAACCTCTTAATCCTACTGCTCGCCGTATGGGTAACTTCCTGTACCAAGGAAAAGAGCACCCAAATGCCCAACGTGATTGTTATCATGGCGGATGACATGGGGTACGAATGCATTGGGGCCTATGGTTCCACCTCCTATCAAACCCCAAATATCGACCAACTGGCCTCACAGGGAATCCGTTTTGCCAATTGTGTTTCCCAACCTCTATGCACCCCTTCAAGGGTGAAGATCATGACAGGCAAATACAACTACCGCAATTACGATCATTTTGGACATTTAAACCTTTCAGAATACACCTTTGGGAACTTGATGCAAGATGCAGGATACGAAACCTGTATTGCTGGAAAATGGCAATTGAACGGCTTGTCCTACAAAGACATTATAGCTGACTGGAATGACAACACCAGGCCCAACAAATTTGGATTTGACGAATACTGTCTTTGGCAGTTGACCAAGCAAAGAAGTGATGGTGGTCGCTATGCCAACCCCTTGATCGAACAAAATGGCCAAATCTTGGACCGTAATTCGGATGATTACGGCCCGGATATTTTTGCCAACTATATCTTGGATTTTATCGAACGGAAAAAAGACCAATCCTTCTTCGTGTACTATCCCATGGTCCTAGTCCATGACCCATTCGTGCCCACACCCGATTCACAGCAATGGGGCGATTCTGAAAACCGATATAAGAACGACACCACCTACTTTAAGGATATGGTTGCCTACACCGACAAGATTGTGGGCAAGATTGTTCGCAAACTTGAAGAATTACAACTGGATGAAAATACGCTGATCATTTTTACTGGTGATAATGGCACGCATCCCTCCATTACATCACAACTGGCGGAAGGCGCAGTTCAAGGGGCCAAGGGAAACACCATAGATGCCGGGACCCATGTGCCCCTTATTGCCTATTGGCCTGCTCAAATCAAAGAGGGTAAGGTTTTTAATGACCTGATTGAATTCAGTGACTTTTTCCCAACATTTGGAGATATGGTCAAGGCTGATGTGAGTTCCGATGGGAAAAGCTTTTATCCTTTGTTGACCAATGGAACGTATACCCCAAGGGAAACTGCATTTGTCCATTATGATCCCCAGTGGGGCAAAAATGTAAACCAGTATAGAAATCAATTTGTACGTTCGTTGGATTATAAATTGTATCCTGACAGTACTTTTTATCACCTGAGCAACGACCTATTGGAAAAGAATCCCTTGTCTTCAGATTCACTTACCACCGAACAAGCGGTTATTAAAACTACCCTCGAAAACGAATTGAAAAGACATCCAGCCTGGAAATAAAACCATAAATGGTTTATGTTCTTGAATTTTGATGGTGCTGTCTTAGTACTTTCGCCACTTCTGGGTCAGTTCAAAGACCTTGTTGAGGATATTTTCCTCAACTTCATCAAACTCCACTCCCCTGCGGTCCATCATCACCTTGGCCGCCTCAAAGGCTTTCTTGGGATGGTACTCCTTAAACCCTGATGCCCCACCCCAACTAAAACTTGGGATAAAATTTCGAGGGAAACCCGGAGTGTAGATGTTACTATTAACCCCAATCACTGTTCCCGTGTTAAACATGGTATTAATGGCCGTTTTACTATGGTCACCCATCATAAGGCCACAAAACTGCAGTCCTGTATGATCAAAAGACTCGGTGGCATAGTTCCAAAGGCGAACTTTGGCGTAGTTATTTTTGAGGTTAGAATTGTTGCTGTCCGCCCCAATATTGCACCATTCACCCAAAACAGAGTTACCCAAATAGCCTTCGTGCCCTTTACTGGTATAGCCAAAAATAACCGAGTTATTGATTTCTCCGCATACCTTTCCATAAGGTCCTACGGTAGTTGGACCGTAAATTTTTCCGCCCATTTTCACGATAGCATGGTCACACAGGGCAAATCCTCCACGGATAAGGCTACCTTCCCAGATTTCAGCATTCTTGCCAATGTAAATAGGACCATTGGTAGCGTTTAAAATACTGTGCTCCACTATTGCACCCTCTTCCAAAAAGATTTTCTCAGGGCGAATCAATTTATTTGTATCCGAAATAGGGGCACTTTTCCTACCTTGGGTCAATAGTTTAAAATCAGCTTCCAGAGCTTCCCCATTCCTACTGAAAATGTCCCAAGTATTTTTTAGGGCAAACACGTCTCCTTTGCATGCAACCTTTTCATAGTCATCCATATTAAAAGGTTTTTCCGGTTCATTAGCCCCATAGGCTATCACCTCATCATTGCATACCAAGGCTTGCCCCATATTCAACTGCTTTATCTGCTCCACAATTGAGGCATCGGGAAGAATATTTCCAATAATCACTATATTTTTATCCGCTGTGATCAAGGGAAACTTTATGGAGAGATATTCCTCGGTAAGGAAACTGACTTGGGTCTGCAGCCATTTTTCCCACTTTTCCTTTACGGTCAAAATCCCAATACGAATCTCGGCCACAGGTCTGGTAAACGTAAAGGGAAGCATAGCTTTTCGGTAATCGCCGTCGGAAAGGATATAGTTCATAGTGTTTGCTTAGATTGCCCTAAAATTAAAAAACGCCCCTGATAAAGCATCAGGAGCGTTCATATATTTCGTTGAAAGTAAGGACCTACTCGGCCTTCTTCTCTTCTTTCTTGAATTTTTTGTACTTATTCTTGAACTTATCAATCCTACCAGCGGTATCCACCAACTTGGTCTTACCAGTGTAGTAAGGGTGCGAAGTTCTTGAGATTTCCAATTTTACCAAAGGATACTCAACACCATCTATGGTAATGGTCTCTTTAGCCTCTGCAGTGGATTTAGTGATAAACACATCCTCATTGGACATGTCCTTGAAAGCCACTAATCTATAATTCTCTGGGTGTATGCCTTTTCTCATCGTCTTAAATACTTAATCTCCGAATTTTCGAGGTGCAAATTTAATGATTTCTTTGACACCTCCAACTTAAAAAAGGAAAAAAGAAAAAAACTACCTTTAGTTGTAACAAAACTATGCTTTTGTTCACTAACAAATGAATCAACGCTAAAAACTTTTATAAATGGAAGAACAACAACCAAAGACCGGTAAATTCGCTCTCAATTATGGCCTTTTGTTAGGTCTGGTGTCTATAGTATTCGGGGTGATGCTTTACACACAAAAGATGCATTACGAAATGAGTGCCCCTGTAATGGTAGTTTCCATCATTTTAACGGCTGTGGCCATTTTCCTGGGTGTAAATGCATTTAAAAAAGCCAATGGAGGGTACTTGAAAATTGGGGAAGCTTTGAAAGTAGCAGTTGGCATTGCCTTGGTCTCTGCCATTATCTCCCTGCTATACCAATATGTGCTAACCAGCTTCATAGAACCTGACTTTATGGACAAAGCCATGGAAATAGCTAAACCGAAAGCTTTTGAACAAAACCCTTCATTGACTGAAGAACAATGGGAACAAGGTGTTGAAATGCAGAAAAAGTTTGCATGGATGCGCTACCCCATAGGATTGATCATCAGCTGTGTTATTGGATTGGTCCTAGGTTTGATCACGGGCCTAATCCTGAAAAAGGAAAAACCCGCCTACTAAGGCAAAAAATACTACTTTTGAAAGGAATTCCAGAAACAAGAAATGCAGATTTCAATTGTAATTCCTTTACTGAACGAGCAAGAATCTCTAAATGAACTGCATGATTGGATTGTACGTGTAATGCAATCCAATCATTTTTTATATGAGATTATTTTCATTGATGATGGCAGTACCGATGGCTCTTGGGAAACCATAACCCAACTTTCACAAAAGGATTCCAATGTAAAGGGAATCCGTTTTTTGAAGAATTTTGGAAAGTCCCAAGCTCTTCATGCCGGGTTTAAAGCTGCAACAGGAGATGTGATCATCACCATGGATGCCGATTTACAGGACAATCCTGAAGAAATCCCTGAATTGTACCAATTAATTGCCCAAGATGGCAATGATGTGGTATCCGGTTGGAAGAAAAAAAGATACGACTCCGTAATCACCAAAAATATCCCATCCAAATTGTTTAATTGGGCGGCCCGAAAAACCTCTGGGGTAAAACTGCACGACTTCAATTGCGGCTTAAAGGCCTTTGACCATAAAGTGGTTAAAACCATTGAAGTCCATGGTGAAATGCACCGCTATATCCCAGTCTTGGCCAAAAACGCAGGATTTTCCAAAATCACTGAAAAAGTGGTGCAGCATCAAGCCCGAAAATATGGCACCACAAAATTTGGAATGGAACGCTTCATTAACGGTTTTTTGGATTTAATTACCATATGGTTCGTTTCCAAATTTGGTCGCCAGCCCATGCACCTCTTTGGCGCTTTGGGCGTTTTAATGTTTGTTGTGGGCTTTGGATTTTCACTTTATCTGGGCATAGACAAACTGTTCTTGCACCCTACAGGGCGTTTGATCACACAACGTCCACAATTTTATATAGCCCTGACAGCAATGATTATAGGCACACAGCTGTTTTTGGCAGGTTTTATTGGGGAAATCATGGTGCGTTCCCGAAAAAATGACACTCGTTACAGCATTTCCAATAAAATTAATCTTTAAGGGCACGTAAACCCATAATCTTTGTATTTTTAAGACAATAAATTAACTGAACTATGGACGACGCCATTACTTCCTCAGCACATGCTTGGCTTACCGATTTTTTTGATGATGCAACAAAAAAAGAAATCCAACACCTGATTAAAAACGACCCGGAAGAACTTAAGGAACGCTTTTACAAGGATTTGGAATTTGGTACTGGGGGAATGCGAGGTATTATGGGTGTCGGCACCAATAGAATCAACAGATACACCTTGGGAAAGAACACCCAAGGCCTTAGTAACTATCTAAAAAAGACCTATTTAGATTCTGACCTTAAAGTCGTTATCGCCTATGATTGCAGGCATAATTCGGACACCTTGGCCAAAACCGTTGCCAATGTCTTTGCGGCCAACGGCATTAAAGTATATTTGTTCTCCGAACTGCGCACCACCCCTGAGCTATCCTTTGCGGTTCGGCACTTGGGCTGTCATGCAGGTATTGTCCTCACAGCTTCGCACAATCCACCGGAATATAATGGCTACAAAGTATATTGGGCAGATGGTGGGCAAATCGTTCCTCCCCAAGACGGAGAAATCATTGCCGAAATAGATTCCCTTTCTTTTGAAGACATTAAGTTCAATGCCGATGAAAGTCTGATTCAACATATCGATAAAGAAGTGGATGAGGCCTTTTTCAAAGCCTCTGTCGAGAATGGCAACTTTAATGCCAAGGGCAAGGATGATTTTAAAATCGTGTTTACATCATTGCACGGAACCTCCATTACCGCCATCCCTGAAGTACTGAAACGAGCCGGTTATACCAACGTAACGATCATTGAAGAACAGGCAAAGCCCGATGGTGGGTTTCCTACGGTAAAATCCCCCAACCCGGAAGAACCAGAAGCACTGGCCATGGCCATGGCCAAAGCCGAAGAAATTGGTGCGGACATGGTGGTGGGCACCGACCCGGACAGTGACCGTTTGGGAATAGCCGTTAGAAACCTTGAAGGGAAAATGGAATTGCTCAACGGTAACCAAACCATGGTGCTGATGACCAAATTCCTATTGGACCGCTACAAGGAAAAAGGGTTTAAGGGCAACGAATTTATAGCCTCAACCATTGTATCCACCCCCATGGTGGAACAAATGGCCAAAGCCTATGGAGTAGAGTACAAGACAGCCCTGACCGGTTTTAAATGGATTGGCAAAATGATCAAGGATTTTCCCAATTCCAAGTTCATTGGTGGTGGAGAAGAAAGTTTTGGCTATATGGTGGGTGATTTTGTCCGTGACAAGGATGCCGTTACCGCTACCCTACTCGCTTGCGAAGCTGCCTCAAACGCGAAGGCCGAAGGAGGTTCTTTCTATGAGGAGTTGATTGACTGTTTTGTCCAATTTGGCTTTTACAAAGAAAAACTCATTTCCTTGACCAAAAAAGGCATTAGTGGTGCAGAGGAAATCAAACAAATGCTCAAAGATTTTAAAGAAAATCCTGTGGAATCCGTCCAAGGATCAAAATTATTGTGGATTGAGGACTACAACACCTCCATTGCCAAAAATGTACAGACCGGAGAAGAAAAAACCATCGATTTACCCAAATCCAACGTACTGATCTACGAAACCGAGGACGGCACCCGAATTGCTGCCCGCCCCAGTGGCACAGAACCTAAAGTAAAGTTTTATATCAGTACAAATACCAAATTGGACAGGGCCGAGGATTTTAAATCCGTAAATTCGCAGTTGGATACCAAAATTGACGGTATCCTTTCCGAACTGAATTTGTAGGTGAATGAACTACTTTAAAAAAATTCTCCGTTTTGCGGGACCTTACCGTAAATATGGTTTTTTGAATATTTTCTTCAATATCCTCTATGCACTTTTCAGTGCATTGTCCTATGCTGCCCTTATCCCAATGCTCAATGTGCTATTTGATAAGACCCAGCAAGTGCACACCCCTCCAAAATTAGAAGGTATCGGTGGATTGAAAGATTACTTCATGGACTACATGAACTACCAAGTCACCCAATATTCGGGAAATGACCCTATGAAAGGGCTTATTTTGGCCGTAGGGCTGATTTTGTTCCTGTTCCTGTTCAAAAACATCTTCAACTATTTGGCCATGTACTTCATCACGTTTTTGCGGAATGGGGTACTCAAGGACATCCGAAACAAGATGTACGAAAAGATTGTGGACCTGCCCATTTCCTACTTTTCGGAAAAGAAAAAAGGGGACGTCATTGCACGGATCACTTCCGACGTACTGGAAATACAACATTCTTTCCTCTCCATTTTGGAATTGATCGTACGGGAACCCCTCACCATATTGTTCACGATCATTGTAATGTTCCTGATCAGTGTAAAGCTTACCATTTTTGTGTTCATTTTTATTCCCATCGCCGGAATGATCATTTCCAGGATCGGGAAATCCCTCAAACGCAAATCGGACCGGGTCCAAAAGGAACAGGGCGAGTTCCTGTCCATCGTGGAAGAGACCTTGAGCGGATTGCGGGTCATCAAGGCTTTCAATGCAGAATCCAAATTCTTTAAGACCTTCCAAAATTCAACCAGTCGTTTTTTCAAGTTCTCCAACTCCTTACTGAACCGACAAAACTTGGCATCGCCAACAGGAGAGTTCTTGGGGATTTTAGTGTTTGGGGTACTACTTTGGTTTGGAGGCCGAATGGTATTGCTGGAAGGCTCGTTAGACGCGGCCTCCTTCATTTCCTATATGGGTCTAGCCTTCAATATATTGACTCCCGCAAAAGCCATCAGTAAGGCCTCCTACGGGGTTAAAAAAGGGAATGCCGCCGCAGAACGGGTATTGGAGATCCTGGAATCGGAAAATCCTATTAAAGACGCCGAAAATGCATTGGAGAAAACCGATTTCAACCAAGGCATTGAACTCAGCAATATCTCATTCAAATATGAGGACGATTACGTGCTGAAAAACTTCAACCTAAAGGTTGAAAAGGGCCATACCGTTGCATTGGTGGGGCAATCTGGAAGTGGAAAGAGTACCGTGGCCAATCTGGTCACTCGTTTCTATGATGTCAATAAGGGTGAGATTTTGATTGATGGGACCAATATCAAACAAATCTCCAAAAAATCACTTCGAGGACTAATGGGACTGGTAACACAAGACTCCATTTTGTTCAATGATACGGTAAAGAACAACATCGCCATGGGCAAGGAAAATGCCACCACCGAAGAGATTGTGGCTGCGGCCAAAGTAGCCAATGCCCACGAGTTTATTATGGAACTTCCGCATGGTTACGATACCAACATTGGGGACAGTGGCAATAAATTGAGCGGCGGACAAAAACAGCGACTATCCATTGCCAGGGCGGTACTAAAAAACCCTCCTATCATGATCTTGGACGAAGCTACTTCGGCCTTGGATACTGAAAGCGAACGTTTAGTACAGGACGCCTTGGAGAAAATGATGAAAAACCGTACCTCCATTGTTATTGCACACCGCTTGTCCACCATCCAAAATGCAGACTCCATTGTGGTACTGAACAAAGGTGAAATTGTGGAACAGGGCACCCATGAAGAGCTGATGAAGTCACAAAAAGGCTATAAAAAGCTAGTGGAAATGCAGTCATTCTCATCCTGAAAGGAAGACACACATTTGAGAAAACTAGTGCAATTTGTGTCATACCCCTAAAAGTTCAAATATCAAGTTCAAGCTCAAACCATCTTTGCCCAAATTTTGGTTTCCGATTTCTGACGTCTATATATTTAACACTTGAATAGATTTCTCGACTGCGCTCGAAATGACATCCGGTACATTTGTGCAAATTAGTGCAATTCGTGTCAGACCTTTTGAAAGTTCAAGTTTCAAAATCAAGTTCAACACTACCTAAATGCTGGGTTCCGATTTCTGAGGTTTGATTTCTGGATTCTTAACCCCAAAATAGATTTCTCACGCTCCCTCGACTTCGCTCAGGACAGGGTTTGAAATAACAGCCTCACATTGATCATTGTCACCAATAATTGCCAATTGCATTAAACCTTTTACCCCTATCTTAGTCAAAGCACTAAATTGTACGGACAATTGATTGCCGAAGAAGCACTAGTCAAGGAATTAAAACAAAAGGAAAGTCGGGCAAAGGCCTTTGAAGTGTTGGTCAACACCTATAAAGAGCGCTTGTATTGGCATATACGACGTATTGTGCTTGACCATGATGATACGGATGATGTGCTCCAAAATACCTTTATTAAAGTGTATAAGAATATTGACGGTTTTAAAGGTGAAAGCAAGCTATATTCATGGTTGTACCGTATCGCCACCAATGAATCGCTGACATTTTTAAAACAAAAATCCAAGAAAGCCGGAATCAGTGATAGGGAGTTGAAGGACCGTATGGTAGAAAATTTGCAAGCAGATGTGTACTTTGAGGGTGATGAAATCCAACTGAAATTGCAAAAGGCATTGGCCACACTACCAGATAAACAAAAGTTGGTATTTACCATGAAGTACTTTCAGGAAATGAAATATGAGGATATTTCCGAAGTACTGGAAACATCGGTCGGAGCGCTAAAGGCCTCCTACCATTTAGCCGTAAAGAAAATTGAATCGTATCTTAAGGAAGATTAAACCTTTAGCGTATTTAAGAGTCGAACTAAAGAAATGAAAAAGGACAAGAAAAATAGCTTCAATACTCCGGAAGGTTACTTTGAGAACTTCAATGAGCGACTTATGGGCCGCATTGAAAAAGAGGTTCACTCAGAGTCCATCATCCCAAAATCAGATGGTTTTTCCGTCCCTGAAAACTATTTTGACGAGATCATTCCAAGAATCATGTCCAAAACCTCGCAGAGAGACGGCAAGATTATTCAATTAAACCCCTTTAGACGGTTCTATTACGGTACAGCCGCTGTGGCAGCAGTTTTCATTGTAATCTTTGGCTTCAACTGGAAATCCAATGAACCCATTGTGTTTGACGACCTGGCCAATACTGAGATAGATGCATACTTTGAGAGCAATGACCTCAACATAAGCACTTATGAACTTGCAGAGTTGGTCTCTTTGGAAAATGTTGAACTTAATGACATTCTAGATCAAGATTTGGATGCGGAGAACATTTTGGAATATTTAGATGAAAATCTAGACGATTTTGAAGAATTAAATTTAGATTACAGTGATTATGAATAAAAAAGTACTCATATTGTTTTCCTTACTATTGGGAACCCTTTACGTACATGCCCAAGGTCCGGCAAGGGATCGCATAAAAACCTTAAAAGTGGCTTTTATAACGGAAAGGGTTGGACTTACCAGTCAAGAGGCACAACAATTTTGGCCCATATATAATGCCCATGAAAAAACTATGGAGAACATCCGAAGAAAGGAACGTAGGGAATTACGCTCTAGAATATCGTTGGCCCAAGATTTGACCGACAGCGAATCTTCCGCCCTACTGGACACCCTTATGGCCCTTCAAAAAGAAAAACATACTACAGAACAAGATTTCATCTTAAAAATCAGGACCGTTATTTCCGCCAAAAAAACATTGCTTCTCCTAAGGGCTGAAGAAGACTTTAAAAAACGATTGTTGCAACAGTACCGAAAACACAATGGAGGTGATTAATGGCTCTCCCTTTTTCCTGCCTTTTTATATTCCCAGCACTTTACCTATAACTCATTTAAGCGTATTGATCGGACGATTTTTACGCTCCATATCCATTCTACAAAACACACTACTACATCTTTGCGATTAAACTGAATTCGTTAACAATAATTCTCTTACTTTCAATGCATTGCCATATCTCAATGCAAAAAAGTATCAATTGAAACCATCCATCCGTCAAATCAAATGGGCCATTCGTAAATCGGATACAAAAATCAGCCTTTCAAAATAGATCTTGCGACAGCATCTAAAAGAGATGTTCACTTTAGTCAAGTGCTTAAACAACATAATTTAATTCCATGAAAAAAGGCTTATTGAACGTTTTTATGAAAAGAAATCTTTTACACATCTTCGCAATCACTTTATTGATTTGGAGCTGTAGTTCTGATGATAGCCCACAACCTATCCCAACTGGTAAAACTGATGAAAAACCTACACTATCGGAGCTTCAGGGAGAGACGATGGGCAAGTTGACCGAAAATGGAAAACCTACTGTATGGAAAATTGAAACAGCCCAACTTTCCGCAGGAAGTGAAATACTGGACGTTACCAGCAATTTTAATGTCGCTGATGATGAATTCATTTTCTCCGGAAGTGTTTCCAATGGTTCTTTGGAATGGCGAAGAGGCCATGAACTGAACATGTCCGCATCTTCTATGGATGAAACTTTATTGGATTATTACCGATCTCCCAAAAGTTCCGCATTCTCTTTTGTGGGTGAAAGCAGCTCTGATTTGGTTTCAGATGACTTTGACATAAATGTCGCCCCAGACGGAACAGTAACCGCAACGATTTCCGGTTCCGGATCCGATACTGCAAAAAATGGAACCGTAACAGGCAAAGGCGGTATAAGTGAATTGGTCATGACATTGGTCAAAAAAAATCCGGATGATTACAAAGCACCTCCAACTGGCGGACTTCAATTCTCCGAAGCTTTTCGGTTTGGATCCACCTCCATTGAAGGATATTCCCCAGGAATGATAGGGTCTAACAGTGACAATAGCTTCTTTTTGGTAAACAGGGAAGATGCATTAAAAGAGAATGAAGCCTGGGGACCAGAGCGAGTCATCAAATTTAACATTAATGATTTTTCACAAGAGGAATATGTTTATACCAATCCTGAATTTCTGGATAATGGAGCCTCCAAGCAACTTCATGTGGTCAACAATGAACTGATTGCCTTTGGAGGACGGTATGTCAACACTTACGATCTTGATCTTTCGGGCGACCCAACAACGGTGCCTCATGGTCTTGTATCGGAAGAGTTTGACTCAGAAATCATGTTTACTCGATTTGGTATTGCCGTGCAAGATGACAACGTTTATGTTATCGGTGGAGGTTTTGTGCCATCCGAAGGTTTTGATACTAAAGAGGCTAGAAATATTTACAAATGGGATTTGGAGACCATGACCCCTACCCTTTTTGCATCGCTCCCAGAACGGCGTTATGGAGCACGCGGAACCATTGTAAATAATAAAATGTATGTTTTTGGTGGTTCATTGGGTTTTTATGATGACACTCCCACCAATACTATTTACGTTATCGACATGGATAACCCGAAAGATATTCAGACCCTGACAATGCCCAAGAAATTAAGCTTCAGTTTTGTACAGAAACATCAAAACTTGATTTATGTGGCAGGGACAACGTTACAATTTGACACAGAAGGCAATCCAAGTGGAAGAGAATCCACCATACATGTATTTGATACCCAAGATAACAGTATCACGGAAATCTCCCATAACTTAAATAACCCTGATGGCTTCCATTCCATACATCAAATGGCCTTGTTCAATGGAAAAATGTTCGTCATCTATGGAGGTATGCAAGGAGAGGAATTGCCCAATAGTATTTATGATGAATGGTTTATTTATGGAGCAGACCTAGAATAATGCTTCAAAAGTATTGACGTTGTAAATCACCGCCAAGGAAGCATCAATTTCATAATAATCCTTTAAAGGAGCCATTTGGCTCCTTTTTCAATTAAACCATTTCCAAAACCATTGGTCCTATTGATATAAATCTTTAAAACCCGCAGTTATGAAAGGCTTAAAATTAATACTCGCAACCATGGCGTTTTTTGGACTGACGATGGCCGCTAACGCCCAACGAACCGTAGTGAGAACATATCCAGCTTACGGAACGGTAGTGACCACAATATCCAGACCCCGTTTGGTGGTCCACAAAAAGAAGAGCTTTTACTATGCCGATGGCATTTGGTATAAAGCCAAGGGCAAAAAATATGTGGTCTGCGCAGCTCCCAAAGGAGTTAAGATATCCGTTTTGCCAAGAAGTTCAAAGGTTGTCTATGTCAATGGCAGAAGACTGTACAAGTATAGAGGCGTTTTCTATAAAAGAGCAGGACGGCACTATGTTGTGGTAACCGTATAGTTTTTTGGTTTTTTGAACATAAGAGCGGCGGAATAGCGTCGCTCTTTTTATTTGAAGACCAATTTTGCAATCCTATGCTTCCCTGCCGCATAAGCCACTGTATCGTTCAAAAATCGTAAGGTATAAAAAGACTCCTCGCTCATGGATTTCCAGCTTTCACCTCCATTAGCGGAATATGAAATCCCTGTAAAACCAACAGCCACCAAACCTTTCCCCTTGGAATTGGGCACAAATTGCACACAACTTTTATAGCCCGGTTCTTGACCATCGGCAATTAAATCCCATGTTTTCCCACCATCTTGGGTGATTATCTTGTTGGCGGTATTGGCGTCCGGTTGGGTATAATCCCCACCTATTGCAAAACCTATACTTTCATCATAAAAAGCCATGGAATAGATACCTTGCGTAGGTTCTTGGTGAATGATGGGACTCTGCTGTACGCTCCAAGTGGCTCCCTTATCAGAAGAATGATAAATCCTTCCTTCCGTAGTTGCCACCCACACTGTATTCCCTACAGCTGAAATATTGGTGTTGCTCGCTGCAAAGGCTCCTTCCCCCTCTATCCCCTCTGGAAGATGTTCACAGGATATTTTGGACCAAGTTTGTCCACCATCTTTGGTAAGAATAATGGATAAACACCCATTTACACTATCGCCAACTGCAATCCCTTCCATATCGTTCCAAAAAGCCATGGCATCATAAAACACCCCTTTACCCTCTTCGGTATATACCACTTCCATTTTACCTTGGTCACCAGTTTTGTACAACAAGGCCGGATTGGCCACGGAAAGCATAAAAAAATCACTGGACGTATTTCCAACAGCCCTAAAATCAGGGACAATGGAATCATATTTCTGGATATTGGTCCGTACTTTTTCGGTCCTTACATCCACTGTTCCATATATTCCCTTACTTCCTGCAAAGGCCAACGTATTGCTGTCCAAAAAAGTAATGGCCCTAATGCTTACCGAATCCTCATAAACGGGCGTGATGGACACCCCTTGAAACGGCTGTTGCTTTTTTTCATCAACACAGGAAACCAAGATTAGGCCCAATAGCACACAAATAGAAAATCGCATAGTAGATATTTTGCTATAAAAGTAAGTAGAAATGATACCTTTGCAACTTATTTTACACCATGCGTTTACATCGAAATCTTGTTTTTGCCGTTATTGATGCCCTACATCTTATTTTTAATGAGGGTGAATATGCCGATAAGGTCATTGAAAAAGTACTGCGGTATGATAAGCGCTGGGGTGCACGTGATAGAGGATTTATTGCAGAAACAACCTATGACATTGTTCGATGGAAACGGTTATACACTGAAATTGCCGAGGCCCATGAACCATATACCCGTCCCCACTTGTTTCGATTGTTTTCGGTTTGGTGTGTGTTGAAAGGAATCCGAATCCCAGATTGGAAACAGCTGGAAGGTACTCCTGAGCGTCGCATAAAAGGACGGTTTGATGAGCTTTCAAAAATTCGAAAGTTTAGGGAATCCATTCCCGATTGGATGGATGAACTGGGTGAAAAATCCTTGGGCAACAAACTTTGGACCAAGGAAATCGCCGCACTCAACCAGCAGGCGGATGTAATCCTCCGTACCAACACTCTAAAGATCCAAAAAAATCAACTTCAGTCCTTTTTGGCCAAGGAAGATATTGAAACCGAAACCTTGGCTGGCTATCCTGACGCCCTGCAGCTCAAAGAACGGAAAAATGTATTTGTCACTTCCGCTTTCAAAGATGGACTTTTTGAAGTACAAGATGCCTCATCACAATTGGTGGCTCCTTTTTTGGAAGTTGAACCTGGACACCGTGTCATCGATGCCTGTGCCGGAGCAGGCGGTAAAACCCTTCACTTGGCTGCCCACATGCAAAATAAGGGACAGTTGATTGCCTTGGATATTTATGAAAGTAAGCTCAAAAAACTAAAAGTCAGGGCACGTCGCAATGGTGTCCATAATATGGAGACTCGTGCCATAGATTCCACCAAAGTGATCAAAAAATTGTACAACAGTGCCGACCGATTGTTATTGGATGCCCCATGTTCCGGTCTAGGGGTCATCAAAAGAAACCCTGACTCCAAATGGAAGCTCGAACCTGAGTTCATTGACCGCATCATGGGGGTTCAACAGGACATTCTACAGAACTACAGTAAGATGCTCAAAAAAGGTGGGCAAATGGTCTATGCTACCTGTTCCATCCTTCCCCAAGAAAACTCGGAGCAAGTCAAAAAGTTCTTGGAATCCGAAAATGGAAAGGATTTTGAGTTCATCAGAGAGAAAAATGTCTACGCCTCAGAAAGTGGTTTTGATGGGTTTTATATGGCCTTGATGAAAAAGAAAGCCTAAATACTGTCACATCGAGCGCAGTCGAGATGTGCCTAACGGTTTTCGGCCACACTCGATATGACACATCAAAAAATCCTATTCTTTTACCGTTGGATACTCTACACCCAATTGTTCCAGATAGGTATCGTATTTGGTTTCATCGTAATAATATTTTTGCAGTTCCGAGCGGTAGGTCTCCTGTTTATCCTTGTTCAAATAAGTGGGCGGCATATCGTCTGCAGCAATCATAGGCTGATATTTGGTTTCTTTGCTCTGTTCATTGTTGAAGTAGTCCCACGCTCCTTTGAGCAACTCAGGATTTAAGAAAAAGTCCAATAAGGTCATGGCTTCGGCTTTGGCCCCGGCCGTAACTCCTTTATGGGCAATTGGGGTGGCCATAGCTATAGCGTTGCTCCAATGATGACCCTGCAATCCGGGGATATTGGAAGGAAAACGCATGGTAACCGTGGGCACTTTCCAAGAGATATCACCAATATCATCCGAACCACCGCTAACAGGCTCCAATACAGGAAGTCCCAGCTCCGCCAATTCGGTAGGAAGGCCTTCAATCTTCTCCGAACCCACTTCTGTCTGGACAGCTTTGGCCAGGGCTTGGTCGGCCGCAGACCAAGTAGGCAAGCCTACTTGTTTAATGTTTTCATACATGGTTTCCGCAATCACCTTATTGTAATGTCTAGGCCATGCCGTCCCCAAAACCCTAGAGGTCATGGTAGTTCCAGTCATTAAGGCCGCTCCTTTGGCAATATCGTTGGCTTCGGCGTACATTTCCATGATACCTTCATATTTAATATCCCTAAAATAGAACCAAATAGCCGCTTTGGACGGAACTACATTGGGTTGATCGCCGGCATCGGTAAAAATGGAATGGGAGCGTTTGAGCGGATGCAAATGCTCCCGTTTGTAATTCCACCCAATATTCATCAATTCGGCAGCATCAAGGGCGCTTCTTCCACGCCATGGAGCGCCGGCAGAATGGGCCGCTTCCCCTTCAAAAAGATATTCAACGGAAATCAAACCCGTTCCACGGGTTGGTCCCCATGAAACCCCAAAATTATTGCCTACGTGGGTAAAAATACACATGTCGATATCATCAAAAAGACCATCACGAACGTACCACGCTTTTGCCGCTACCAATTCTTCGGCAATACCAGGCCAAAGAATCAAAGTGCCACCAATATTCTCGCGTTCCATAATTTGCTTTACGGCCAAAGCGGAGGTGATGTTCAATGGAATTCCCGAGTTATGCCCTTCCCCATGTCCAGGTGCGCCTTCCACGATGGGTTTGTGATATCCTACTCCCGGATATTGCGATGCCTTTGGAATACAGTCCACATCACTTCCCAAAGCAATTACAGGTCCATCACCGTTGCTCCATGTAGCAAACCAAGCCGTGGGAATACCAGAAATGGAATGCTCAATGGCAAAACCATTGTCTTCTAGAATCCCTGTAAGGTATTTGGAACTCTCCACTTCTTGAAAACCAAGCTCGGCAAAGCTGAAGATTTTATCCACCATCACTTGAGATTGTTTTCTATGGCCTTCCACGATTTGGGCGACTTCGGCCTTTAATTTTTCAACTTGTTTTTTGGAGTATTTTTTTTGGGCGGTTGCCGGTGCAATACAACTAAGAAGCAGCACCGCTGATAACAAGGTTTTAACAGTTTTCATGTGGTTGGGTTTTGAATTAGCGTTAATCCGTCTAAGATAGGAAAACCCAACATCTTTTTACAGCAAATCGAAAATGCAAAAACTTAACACCCAAGTAATTTCACAAACAATAGCCCTATAACACTTTGTCAAATGAAGACTATCAACATTTTCAGTTAACAACTCCGTTGGACCATAGCCGAAAATCCAGTCCAAAGTCGTAAATTTGCACTTTCTTAAACCGTTCAATCCATACTCTGTATGATTCATTTTTTCGGGGACAAGGCTACTAAGGTTTTTGCCGTCCAGACTACTCAGGAGATTGCTCAAAAAGACATTGAAAAACTAACTTGGTTGTTTGGCAACCATCCCAAGATACAAGCGGCGTCCCTGGACGCCTTTTTTGTTGGGCCCCGTGCTGCCATGGTTACCCCATGGAGTACCAATGCCACAGAAATTACCCAAAACATGGGCATCAAAGGAATTCTAAGAATTGAAGAGTTCCGGTCAATCACGGTAGACTTTACGGATTATGACCCTATGTTGTTCCAGAAATACAAAGGGTTGGACCAGAGCATATTCACTATTGACATTGTTCCTGAAGCTATTCTGGAGATTGAGGATATTGCTGCCTACAACCAAAAAGAAGGATTGGCCCTTAGCGATGAAGAAGTATCTTATCTAGAAGGGCTTTCCAAAAAATTGGGACGTAAGCTAACAGACTCCGAGGTTTTTGGGTTCAGCCAAGTGAACTCTGAGCACTGTAGACATAAAATATTCAACGGTACTTTTGTTATTGACGGTAATGAAATGCCCTCCTCTCTTTTCAAACTCATTAAAAAAACATCTGAGGCCAATCCCAACAATATTGTTTCGGCCTACAAGGACAACGTAGCGTTCATTGAGGGGCCCAAAGCCATTCAATTTGCGCCAAAAAGTGCCGACAAGCCTGATTACTATGAAGAAAAGGAATTTGATTCGGTACTATCCCTAAAAGCGGAAACCCACAACTTCCCGACCACTGTTGAGCCTTTCAATGGGGCTGCCACAGGTTCTGGAGGGGAAATCCGGGACCGTTTGGCAGGAGGTAAAGGGTCTTTGCCTTTGGCAGGAACCGCCGTATACATGACCTCCTATTCCCGTTTGGAAGAAAATCGTCCATGGGAAAAGGGAATGGCTGAACGTGACTGGCTGTACCAAACCCCAATGGACATTTTGATCAAGGCTTCCAACGGGGCTTCTGATTTTGGCAATAAATTTGGTCAACCCTTGATCGCAGGTTCTGTACTCACATTTGAACATGCCGAGGAAGCCCGAAAATTGGGCTTTGATAAGGTCATCATGCTCGCCGGAGGTATTGGCTATGGAAAAAAGGACCAAGCCTTGAAAGACACTCCGAAGAAGGGAGACAGAATAGTCGTTCTAGGTGGTGACAATTATCGTATTGGAATGGGTGGCGCTGCAGTTTCCAGTGCCGATACAGGTGAATTCAGTTCTGCCATAGAATTGAACGCTGTGCAGCGTTCCAACCCAGAAATGCAAAAAAGGGCTTCCAATGCTGTCCGTGGACTCTTGGAAAGTCATGACAATCCTATAGTTTCCATCCATGACCATGGTGCTGGTGGACACCTCAACTGCTTGTCGGAACTTGTGGAAGATACGGGAGGCACCATTAATACGGACAAACTCCCCATTGGAGACCCTACCCTATCCAAAAAAGAACTTATCGGGAACGAATCCCAAGAACGTATGGGATTGGTCATTGGTGAAAAGGATATGGAATTGCTGGATCGCGTAGCCGCCCGTGAACGTGCCCCAATGTACAATGTGGGCGAAGTTACCGGTGACCATCGATTTACATTTGAGTCAAAAAAAACAGGTGAGAAGCCCATGGATTTGGAACTTTCGGACATGTTCGGAAGCTCTCCCAAAACCATTATGGAAGACACTACTTCCCATCAAAAATATCCTGCCCTGTCCTATTCCTTGGAGCATTTCCATGACTATTTGGAGCAGGTACTGCAACTGGAAGCCGTAGCTTGCAAGGATTGGCTCACCAATAAGGTGGACCGTTGTGTGGGTGGCCATGTGGCCAAACAACAATGTACTGGACCTCTTCAACTACCCTTGAACAACTGCGGCGTAATGTCGCTCGATTTTAAGACCAAGGAAGGTATTGCCACCAGTATTGGACACTCCCCTGTTTCTGCCTTAATCGATGCAAAAGCCGGTAGTAGGAACAGTGTGGCAGAAGCTTTGACCAATATCGTATGGGCGCCTTTAAAAGATGGATTAAAATCCGTCTCTCTCTCAGCCAACTGGATGTGGCCTTGCCGAAATGAAGGTGAAGATGCCCGTTTGTATGAAGCTGTGGAGTCCCTTTCAGATTTCAGTATTGCATTGGGCATCAATGTTCCTACAGGGAAAGATTCGCTCTCCATGAAACAAAAATATAAGGATAGTGAGGTATTATCCCCTGGAACCGTTATCGTTTCTGCGGCAGCCAATTGTAACGACATTACCAAAGTAGTGGAACCTGTCCTTCAAAAAGATGGCGGCGCCATCTACTATATCAATGTTTCCAAAGATGGGTATAAATTGGGAGGTTCTTCCTTTGCCCAAATTTTAAACGGCATTGGAGATGAAACCCCATCGGTTTTGGATGCTGACTATGTAAAGACTGTTTTCAATACTTTGCAAGAACTCATTAAAAAAGACCAGATTTTGGCCGGACATGATGTAGCCTCAGGAGGTCTGATCACCACCCTTTTGGAACTCTGTTTTGCTGATAATGCCCTTGGGGCGAACTTGGACCTATCCAGTCTTGGTGAAACAGATATCATCAAGCTTTTGTTCAGTGAAAATATTGGTCTAGTTTTCCAAAGTAAGGATGATTCCGTGGAAGATATTTTGCAACAAGCTGGTATCAAATTTGTCAAAATTGGGACCCCCACTTCAGAAAGCACCCTGAAAATCAAAAACAACGGGGTTGAAATTGGACTGAACATTGCTTCGCTTCGCGATACCTGGTTCAAGACTTCATACCTATTGGACAACAAACAAACAGCCAAGGGCTTGGCAAAAAATCGATACGAGAATTACAAAAACCAACCCCTGCAATATATTTTTCCAGAGAATTTTGATGGAAAATTGTCATCTCGAGCGAAGTCGAGAGACAATAGCCGACCCAAAGCGGCAATTCTCCGTGAAAAGGGAAGTAACTCCGAGCGTGAAATGGCCAACGCCATGTACTTGGCCGGGTTTGATGTGAAGGACGTACACATGACAGACCTGATTTCCGGTAGGGAGACGTTGGAGGACATTCAATTTTTGGGTGCCGTAGGTGGTTTTTCTAATTCCGATGTTCTGGGCAGTGCCAAAGGATGGGCCGGTGCCATCAAATACAACGAAAAGGCTAACAAAGTGATCAATGATTTCTTTGCCCGTCCCGATACGCTGTCCGTAGGTATCTGTAACGGATGCCAGTTGTTCATGGAATTGGACCTCATCAACCCCGAGCACGAAACCCATGGCAAAATGACCTATAACGAATCTAGGAAACACGAGAGTAATTTCACTTCGGTGAAAATCCAAGAGAACAACTCGGTAATGCTATCCAACTTGGCCGGAACCACACTGGGGGTATGGATTTCACATGGCGAGGGTAAATTCAGTCTTCCCCATGAGGAAGATGATTATGACATCGTGGCCAAATACGGCTACGAAGGTTATCCTGCCAATCCCAACGGAAGCGATTATAACACCGCCATGCTCTGTGACAAAACCGGAAGGCACTTGGTGACCATGCCGCATATTGAACGGTCTACCTTCCCTTGGAACTGGGCCCACTATCCTAAAGATAGAAATGATGTGGTATCACCATGGCTCCAAGCCTTTGTAAATGCCAGAGAGTGGGTCGAAAAAATAAACAATGTGGATTAGAAAGGCCTTAAAATCTGATGTTCCTACCATTGTAGGCATGCTTGCCAATGACAAGTTAGGACAGCTTCGGGAAGGTTATAGGGACCCTTTGCCCAATATTTATTTTGATGCATTTGAAAGGATTGATTGCGATCCAAATCAAGAATTGGTGGTCATCGAGAATGATCAAAAACAAATTTTGGGTACCCTCCAACTTAGCTTCATCCAATATTTAACCTACCAAGGGGGAATCCGGGCCCAGATAGAAGCTGTTCGGGTAAATAGTGAGCATCGAGGAAAAGGAATTGGCAAAAAGTTGTTTCAATGGGCCATTGCACGATCTAAAGAAAGAAAAGCCCATGTAGTACAGTTAACTACGGATAAGAAACGCCCTGATGCGTTAAAATTTTATCAATCCTTGGGTTTTGTCGATTCTCACGAAGGCATGAAACTACACCTACTGTGAAATTGATAAATAATTATCAGGTTTTTTAAATAACCAATTTTAAAATACCACTTCCTTTCCCTATTTTGCAATTACCTAATAGAAACTTAGTATGCAAAACGTTACCCGATTGTTTGATTTCCCCTATTACCAGTTGAACAAACTTCCGCTGGAAAAGTCATTGGTCACCAAATACAATGGCAAATGGGTAGCAACCTCAACCCAAGAATATGTGGAAAAGGCCAATGCCATTAGTAGGGGCCTGTTGCGCATGGGGGTACAACCCAATGACAAAATTGCCATAATTTCCATGACCAACAGAACAGAGTGGAACATTATGGACATTGGGGTACTTCAGATTGGTGCGCAGACCGTTCCCATTTATCCCACCATATCCGAAGAAGATTACGAATACGTACTGAACCATTCCGAGGCAAAGTATTGCTTTGTTTCATGTGATGAGGTACTCCAAAAAATACTGTCTATCAGCGATAAATTAAAAAAGTTGAATGATGTGTATTCCTTTGACCAATTGACCAACTGTAAAAATTGGGGGGAAGTCTTGGAAAAAGGAGCTGATAATTCCAATCAAGATGAGGTGGAAAAATTAAAAGATCAGGTAAAACCGGAGGATTTGGCCACTTTAATCTATACTTCGGGTACAACGGGAAGACCTAAAGGAGTTATGCTCTCCCATGATAATATTGTGTCCAACGTAATTTCAAGCGAAACAAGGGTTCCTTTTGAAACCGGCGGCAGTGCCCTGAGTTTTTTGCCTGTCTGTCACATTTTTGAACGGATGATTTTATACCTCTACCAATATTGTGGAATTGAAATCCATTTTGCCGAAGGGTTGGACAAAATCAGCGATAACGTCAAGGAGGTAAAACCCAATGTAATGACAGTGGTACCTCGATTGTTGGAAAAGGTTTATGATGCCATTATTGCCAAAGGGACCTTACTGACCGGAGTAAAGAAAAAACTGTTTTTCTGGGCCGTGGAACTTGGACTAAAATACGAACCCTACGGTAAAAATGGGTGGTGGTACGAGAAACAATTGGGTCTTGCCCGAAAACTTATTTTCAGCAAATGGCAAGAAGGTCTAGGTGGGAACCTTTCGGTCATGGTATCAGGAAGTGCCGCTTTACAACCCCGTTTGGCTCGCATATTTGCTGCCGCAGGCATGCCGGTCATGGAAGGTTATGGTCTTACCGAAACCTCTCCGGTGATTGCGGTAAACGATCAACGGAACAAAGGATGGAAAATAGGTACGGTTGGCCGAATCATAGATGGGGTTGAAGTAAAGATTGCCGAGGATGGTGAAATTCTCTGCAAAGGCCCCAATGTAATGATGGGCTACTATAAGGACCCAGAAAAAACGGCAGAAGTAATGACCAATGGCTATTTTCATACAGGAGATATTGGCGAAGTGGATTCCGATGGCTTTTTACGCATCACCGACCGTAAAAAAGAAATCTTTAAAACCTCTGGTGGAAAATATGTAGCGCCTCAGTTGTTGGAAAATCGCTTTAAACAATCCCGTTTTATAGAGCAAATCATGGTGGTAGGTGAAGGTGAAAAAATGCCCGCAGCCCTGATACAACCCAATTTTGAATTTCTGCACGAATGGGCCAAACGCCATAAGGTAACAGTAGGGGAAAACTCGGATATTGTCCTTAATGACAAGGTCATTGCCCGTATCCAAGAAGAAGTGGACCTAGCCAACGAAGATTTTGCCAAGTGGGAAAAGGTAAAACAGTTTCGTCTGACCCCTGATGTATGGAGCGTGGACAACGGTCACCTGACCCCTACCATGAAACTGCGTAGAAAAATTGTAAAGGAGAAGTACCTTGATCTCTATAATGACATTTATGGACATTGATCTTTCAATGACCGTCTAAGATGAATAATTATCCATATTCATTGTCTCTGGTCATTTCCAGCCTAGGCAAAAGATTTAATTTGGAGAGAACAATCATCAGAGCATAATCAATGAACAAATGTCATTCCTAAGTAAGATAGAAGTCCTTGATTACATTTGATAGTTAAGCTCAAGCTTATTTGACCAGTTACAAAATCCCTTTTTGTTTGTTACCTGGTCAAGAAATCATTATACAGAAAATTTGTTTCTGAGTTAACTTAAATTTATTATGCATGCATAATAAATTTTTTTATATTTGAGGAAACCAAACTACGTATGAAGGACTTGACCATTGATTATGCATTGCGGGCAACATGGCAGGCGGTCAGTAAAATGTACAATGAGGAGGCCAAAAACTATGGGCTTACCATGGCAATTGGTTTTACACTCTTGAGCATTGACCCAAAAAAAGGGACGCCAAGTACAGCCTTGGGTCCAAAAATGGGCATGGAGGCAACAAGCTTATCCAGAATTTTAAAGAATATAGAGGGAAAGGGTTACATCCAACGTAAACCCAACCCCAATGATGGTAGAGGGGTATTGATACACCTAACAGCACTTGGCTTGGAGAAACGGGAAGAATCAAAAAGTGTAGTTCTTCGGTTCAACGAAGTGGTAAAGGAACACGTGGAAGAAGAAGATTTACAAAGTTTCTTTAAAATAGTGGAGGTCATCAACAAACTTATTTCTGATAAAAAAGTATACATAAAAACAACTAATTAAAACAAACATTCATAAATGAAAAGGCATATCAATAAAGTTGCCGTCATCGGCTCCGGCATTATGGGAAGTGGCATTGCCTGTCATTTTGCCAATATTGGGGTCGAGGTTTTGTTACTGGATATTGTCCCACGGGAACTCAACGAAAAAGAAAAGGCCAAAGGCTTGACACTGGAGGACAAAATGGTTAGGAACCGCTTGGTGAACGATTCCCTCATTTCAGCCTTAAAATCCAAACCGTCCCCGATCTATCACCAAAAATTTGCCGATAGAATCGCAACAGGAAATTTGGAAGACGATATTGCCCAAGTGGCCCAAGTGGATTGGATCATTGAAGTAGTGGTTGAACGTTTGGACATTAAAAAACAGGTATTTGAGAATCTGGACAAGTACCGCACCGCTGGTACCTTGATCACTTCAAACACCTCTGGCATCCCCATCAAGTTTATGAGTGAGGGACGCAGTGAGGATTTCCAAAAGCATTTCTGTGGCACCCACTTCTTTAATCCTGCCAGATATTTAAAACTCTTTGAAATCATTCCGGGGCCAAAGACCTCCCAAGAAGTATTGGACTTCTTGAATGGGTATGGCGAACAATACTTGGGGAAAACCTCCGTGGTGGCCAAAGATACACCTGCTTTCATTGGAAACCGGATAGGGATTTTTAGCATCCAGAGCCTTTTTCACGCTGTAAAGGAACTGGGCATGACCGTGGAAGAAGTAGATAAATTGACAGGACCTGTGATTGGTCGACCTAAATCTGCCACCTTCCGTACTGTGGATGTGGTAGGATTGGACACCTTGGTGCACGTGGCCAACGGTATTTATGAGAACTGTAAGGACGATGAACGCCATGAACTCTTCAAACTTCCAGATTTCATCAACACCATGATGGAAAACAAATGGTTGGGGAGCAAATCCGGGCAGGGATTCTATAAAAAAGTACAGGGCGACGATGGGAAAAGTGAAATCCTAACTTTGGATTTGGACACTATGGACTATCGCGCCAAAAAGAGTGCAAAATTTGCCACTTTGGAACTCACCAAGACCATTGACAAGGTCATTGAGCGTTTTCCAATATTGGTCGATGGCAAGGACAAGGCAGGGGAATTCTACCGAAAGAGCTTCGGGGCCCTATTTGCCTATGTGACCCATCGTATTCCAGAAATCTCGGACGAACTCTATAAGATTGATGATGCCATGAAAGCCGGATTTGGCTGGGAACATGGTCCATTCCAGATTTGGGATGCCGTGGGATTGGAAAAAGGCTTGGAATTCATCAAGGCCGAAGGGCTGGAAGCTGCCTCTTGGGTTGCCGAAATGAAAGCGGCAGGCATCGATTCGTTCTATACCGTAAAAGATGGGGCCACCTATTTCTATGACATCCCCAAAAAGACCATGGAAAAGGTCCCAGGTCAGGATGCCTTCATCATTTTGGACAACATCCGAAAATCCAACGAAGTGTTCAAGAACAGTGGTGTGGTCATTGAGGATTTGGGCGATGGAATTCTCAACTGTGAGTTCCAATCCAAAATGAATACCATTGGAGGTGACGTATTGGCCGGATTGAACAAAGCCGTGGAGTTGGCCGAAAAAGACTTTCAAGGATTGGTCATTGGCAACCAAGCGGCCAATTTCTCTGTTGGGGCCAACATCGGCATGATTTTCATGATGGCCGTGGAACAAGAGTATGATGAGCTTAACATGGCCATAAAGTACTTCCAGGATACCATGATGCGGATGCGATATTCCTCCATTCCCACCATCTCAGCGCCGCATGGCATGTGTTTGGGCGGAGGATGCGAGCTGTCCATGCATGCCGATAAAGTAGTGGCCGCCGCAGAAACCTATATCGGTTTGGTGGAATTTGGTGTTGGGGTCATCCCAGGTGGGGGCGGTTCCAAGGAAATGGCACTCCGCGCTTCGGATACTTTTAGGAAAAATGATGTGGAATTGAACGTGCTACAGGAATACTTCCTGACCATAGGAATGGCCAAAGTGTCCACTTCGGCTTATGAAGCATACGATTTGGGCATTCTACAAAAAGGAAAGGATGTAGTGGTCGTAAATAAAGACCGACAAATTGCCACGGCCAAGGCATACGCCAAATTAATGGCCGAGGCAGGCTATACCAAACCCGTTAAACGCAAAGACGTAAAAGTGCTCGGAAAACAAGCCTTGGGTATGTTCTTGGTGGGAACGGATTCCATGGAAGCCGGACATTACATTTCGGAACACGACAAAAAAATAGCAGATAAACTGGCCTACGTCATGGCTGGCGGAGATCTCTCCGAGGCCAGCTACGTTACCGAGCAGTACCTTTTGGATTTGGAACGCGAAGCCTTCCTTTCACTATGTACAGAACGGAAAACCTTGGAGCGTATCCAACATATGTTAAAAACCGGTAAACCTCTGAGAAATTAGGAACAAGAATCAAGACATTGGAACCAAGACAGCCGTCTTTTCTCTTGGTTCTTGAATCTAAAAATCTAAAAAAATGAAAACAGCATATATCGTAAAAGCATACCGGACCGCAGTGGGCAAAGCGCCACGGGGACTGTTCCGTTTTAAAAGACCCGATGAACTGGCCGCTGAGACCATCGAACACATGATGAAGGAATTGCCACAGTTGGACAAAAAACGCATAGACGATGTCATTGTGGGCAACGCCATGCCGGAAGCAGAACAAGGGTTGAACATGGCCCGACTCATTTCTCTTATGGGACTGAACATTGAGGATGTTCCGGGGGTGACCGTAAATAGATACTGTGCCTCTGGACTTGAAACCATTGGCATTGCTACTGCAAAAATCCAATCCGGAATGGCAGATTGCATCATTGCGGGAGGCGCAGAGAGCATGAGCTACATTCCCATGGGAGGCTACAAACCCACCCCGGATTATGCCACTGCCAAAGAAGGACATGAGGACTATTATTGGGGCATGGGGCTTACCGCCGAGGCTGTGGCCCAACAGTTTAAAGTATCCCGGGAAGATCAAGATGTCTTTGCCTATAATTCACACATGAAGGCCCTAAAAGCCCAAGAAGAAAATCGGTTCCAAGACCAGATTGTTCCCATTGAAGTGGAGCATACCTTTATCAATGGAGCGGGCAAAAAAGAAACTACCAGTTACACGGTCAACAAAGATGAAGGACCGCGAAAAGGCACCAACATCCCCACCCTCAATAAATTAAAACCCGTTTTCGCCGCTAGTGGAAGTGTAACTGCAGGAAACTCCTCCCAAATGAGTGACGGTGCAGCCTTTGTCATGGTGATGAGCGAGAAAATGGTAAAAGAATTGAATCTGGAACCCATTGCCCGATTGGTAAACTATGCCGCTGCCGGGGTTGAGCCCAGAATTATGGGGATTGGCCCGGTAAAGGCCATTCCAAAAGCCTTGAAACAGGCCGGAATGAAGCAAAGCGACATCGAATTGATCGAATTGAATGAAGCCTTTGCCTCACAATCCTTGGCCGTTATCCGCGAACTGGGCCTAAACCCTGAAATTGTAAATGTGAATGGCGGTGCCATTGCCTTGGGACATCCACTGGGATGCACAGGGGCAAAATTATCCGTGCAACTCTTTGATGAAATGCGGAAACGCAATATGAAAGGGAAGTACGGCATGGTGACCATGTGTGTGGGAACAGGGCAAGGTGCAGCGGGTATATTTGAATTTTTAGCTTAGGAACCAAGACAGATAGAGGCAAGATTCAAGACTATGGGAAGACATAATTTTAAAAAACTTAAAATTTGGCAGGAAGGGATGATTTTGGTTGATGAAACTTATCAAATGATAAAAGAATTTCCGTCTATGGAAAAATTCAATCTTGTATCCCAAATGACCCGTTGTGCAGTATCCATTCCATCTAATATTGCCGAAGGTACAAGCAAATCAACAAATAAGCATTTTAATAATTATATCGAAGTAAGTCTTGGTTCTAGTTTTGAGTGGGAAACCCAATTAATTATTGCCTTGAACCAAAAGTACATTTCCATAGAGAAATTTGAATTTTTAGAACATAAAGTCCAACAACTACAAAAAATGATATCAAGCTTTCAAGATGGATTGAAATAAGTCCTGATTCTTGTCTCTTGAATCTAAAATCTTATAAAGATGAGCACAGAAACAACAAATAAAGACATTTTAAGAGGAGGTCAGTTTCTGGTAAAGGAAACTCCATGCGAGGATGTTTTCACCCTTGAAGACCTTACCGAGGAACAAAAAATGATGCGCGAAAGCACTAAAGAATTCGTAGACCGAGAACTTTGGGCGCATTGGGAACGTTTTGAGAAAAAAGACTACGCCTATACCGAGGAGTGTATGCGAAAGGCCGGTGAATTGGGCCTATTGAGCGTTGCCGTCCCTGAAGCCTATGGCGGAATGGGAATGGGCTTTGTCTCTACCATGTTGGTCTGCGACTACATTTCAGGGGCTACAGGCTCCTTTAGTACGGCCTTTGGGGCACATACCGGAATCGGGACCATGCCCATTACCCTGTACGGTACCGAGGAACAAAAACAAAAATACGTCCCCAAGCTTGCTTCTGGCGAATGGTTTGGCGCCTATTGTCTCACCGAACCCGGGGCTGGCTCCGATGCCAATTCCGGGAAAACCAAGGCTGTTTTATCCGATGATGGCAAACATTACAGCATTACAGGTCAAAAAATGTGGATTTCCAATGCGGGGTTCTGCGACCTGTTCATCGTTTTTGCCCGTATCGAGGATGACAAGAACATTACCGGTTTCATTGTTGAGAACAACCCAGAAAATGGAATCACACTTGGAGACGAAGAAAAGAAACTGGGCATCCACTCCTCCTCTACCCGACAAGTGTTCTTCAACGAGACCAAAGTACCTGTTGAAAACATGCTTTCCGAAAGAGGAAACGGATTCAAGATTGCCATGAATGCCTTAAACATTGGCCGGATTAAACTGGCCGCTGCCTGTTTGGAAGCCCAGAGACGGGTGCTCAATGAAGCGACCAAATATGCCAATGAGCGTATTCAGTTTAAAACTCCCATTATGAACTTTGGGGCCATCAAGGCCAAAATAGCCGATATGGCCACCAATGCCTATGTGGATGAATCGGCTTGCTACCGAGCTGCCAAAAATATAGAGGACCGTATTGCCATCCGTGAGTCTGAAGGCAACTCCCACCAAGAAGCAGAGCTTAAAGGTGTGGAAGAATATGCCATTGAATGCTCTATTTTGAAAGTTGCAGTATCAGAGCACGTACAGCATACTACGGATGAAGGTATCCAAATTTTTGGGGGAATGGGCTTTAGTGCCGATACCCCAATGGAATCCGCTTGGCGCGATGCCCGTATTTCACGGATTTATGAGGGAACCAACGAAATTAACCGGATGTTGGCCGTGGGCATGTTGGTGAAAAAGGCCTTGAAAGGCCATGTAGACCTTTTAGGTCCTGCCACTGCCGTTGGTGAGGAATTGATGGGCATTCCATCTTTTGATACCCCTGACTTTTCCCAACTGTTCTCCGAAGAGAAGGATTTGGTGGCCCGTTTGAAAAAGGTCTTCCTTATGATCGCCGGTAGTGCCGTTCAAAAATTTGGTCCGGATTTGGAACAGCACCAGATGTTGTTGCAATCCGCTGCGGATATTCTGATTCAGGTGTATTTGGCCGAGTCCACCATCCTTCGCACCGAGAAAAATGCAAAACGTTTTGGTGAAGAAGCCCAAGCCACGCAAATTTCCATGTCCAAACTCTATTTATACAGAGCCGTGGATATCGTCATCCAAAAAGGAAAAGAAGCCATAGTTTCTTTTACCGAGGGAGATGAACAACGTATGATGCTGATGGGACTGAAGCGTTTCACAAAATATACTAACCAGCCCAATGTTGTGGCACTTCGTACGCAAATTGCGGATAAAGTGGCCGCAGATAACGGGTATACCTTTGATTGATGCAATTGTTTTTTGAAACAAAACAACTGAGAAGCCGCCCTTTTAGGGCGGTTTTTTTATATCCTATTTTGCAAGGTTACATAGACAGCATACCTTTATCCTATGGAAAGGAACACTATGGAATCCCTTTATGATCAAAGTCAATTTAGGGAAATGGGTCACCGATTGATAGATCTTTTGGCCGACCACATCGCCAACACCACTTCAGGGAAAAACCCAAAGACTATTGACTGGGCTGAACCTAGTACCGAACTGGAATCTTGGAAGGATTTTTTCAACAACGGAAATGCAGATGATTTCTTTGAAAAGGTCATACAAAGAACCACCCATACCCATCATCCCAAATACATTGGGCACCAAGTGGGCGTTCCTGCCCCAATTACCGCCTTGACGGGCTTACTGGCCTCCTTGCTGAACAACGGAATGGCTGTTTACGAAATGGGAATGTCCCCTACGGCCATGGAGCGTATCATTACAGACCATATTTGCAAAAAAGTGGGTTATGGGGAAACATCCAGAGGGTTGCTGACATCAGGCGGGACCCTGGCCAATCTGACTGCATTGCTATCGGCACGGAAAGCCAAGGCAAAGAACAACGTTTGGACGGAAGGCAGCTCCCAACAACTAGGCATCATGGTGAGCGAAGAAGCCCATTATTGTGTGGACCGTGCGGCACGTATCATGGGGTTGGGCGACCAGGGAATCATTAAAGTTCCGGTTACAAAGGATTTTACCATGGACACTTCCCAACTGGAAAATTACCACGCCAAAGCCTTGGAAAATGGAGTTCACGTTTTTGCGATTGTGGGCAGCGCCCCATCCACCGCGACCGGCATTTATGACGATTTGGAGGCCATTGCCCGGTTCGCAAAAGAAAAAGGATTGTGGTTCCATGTGGATGGTGCCCATGGAGGTGCTGCCATCTTTTCCAAAAAATACAAGCATCTACTCGCAGGGATTGAAAAATCGGATTCCGTGGTCATAGATGGACACAAAATGCTGATGATGCCTACCCTTACCACGGCACTTCTATACCGGGAAGGTATTCATTCGCATACCACCTTTGTCCAAAAAGCGGACTACTTATTGACCCATACGGATGAGGAAGATTGGTATAATGGAGGGAAAAGAACTTTTGAGTGCACCAAATCCATGATGGGCCTACATTGGTACATTTTATTAAAACTATACGGGGACGACATTTTTGACCAAAATGTGACCAAACTGTATGATTTAGGAAAAGAGTTTGCCCAATTGATACAAAATGATACTAATTTCGAGTTGGCCATTGAACCCATGTCCAATATTCTCTGTTTCCGGTATGTGGCACCTCAACTGAGTTTGGAACAGCTCAACAGCCTGAACCAATCCATCCGACAACAACTTCTGGAGGATGGGGAATTTTATATGGTCCAGACCCAACTGAGGGGTGGGCATTACTTAAGGACCAGTTTAATGAACCCGTTCACCACCATGGAACATTTAGGATGGTTATTGGAAAAAATCAAAACCCTTGCCGAAAAATTGATGGCTCTGGAGCCTAAGCAATAGATTCCAATATTTTTTCCTCGCTCTGTTTTCTTGAAAAGTTAATGGCACATTCAATCAAGGCCAAATGGGAATATGCCTGTGGAAAATTACCCAACAAGCGCTTGGTCTTAAAATCAATATCTTCGCTAAAGAGTCCCAAATGGTTGCTATGGCCCAACAAACGCTCAAAAAGTTCCAAGGCCTTTTCTTCCTCCCCTATTTTAAAGAGACTGTTGATGAACCAAAAAGTGCAAATGGTAAAGGAAGATGAGGGCTCGCCAAAATCGTCTTCATTCTTATAGCGATATAATAATCCATCGTTGCTCAATCCCTCCTCAATGGCCTGTACCGTGTTCACATATTTGGGATCCCGGGCATTGATAAAACCATAGGGTTCCATCAACAATACCGAAGCGTCCAAGTGGCGGGAACCATACGATTGCACAAAGGCATTGATGTCACTGTTCCATGCATTTTCATGGATATCTCTTTTAATTTCTTGCTCAAGTGCTGTCCATTTTTCAATCTTATGGGTCTTTCCAAAGATCTTGGCCACTTTAATGGCCCGGTCCAAAGCCACCCAGCACAGTACCTTGGAGAAGGTAAAATGTCTGTCTTCCCCTCGGAATTCCCAAATACCCTTGTCCGGTTCCCTCCAGTGTTTGCTTACGATCCAGACAATTCCTTTGGTGATGCTCCACAGCTCTTCCACATTTTCAATGTCATTGCTGAATTTCACCAACTGCTCATAGATGACATCCATAAGGATACCGTAAATATCGTTTTGCTTTTGCTTATAGGCGGCATTGCCAATACGAACGGGTTTCGAGCCCTTGTATCCATCCAAATGGTCCAAGGTCTGCTCTGTAAGTTTCTTTTCTTGGTTGATGCCGTACATGATCTGGAGTTTTTCATCCTTGTCCGGCATAAGGTCAATGATAAACTGCAAGTATCTTTTGGCGGAATTCTTATGCCCCAGTTCAGAAACCACCTTGATGACCATGGAGGCATCCCTAATCCAGCAGAACCGGTAGTCCCAATTGCGAACCTCACCAATGGTTTCGGGTAAAGAGGTCGTGGCGGCGGCCAAAACCGCCCCTGTTTTATCGTATGTAAGCATCTTCAAGGTAATTGCACTCCGTACGATTTCCTTGTTGAACTTTTTATAGGTAGGGGTCTTATCCACCCAATCCAACCAATACACTTTGGTCCGCTCCAACTCCAAGGCCATTTTCTCCGTAGTGGGCTTAAGAATTTTCTCGTTGTAGCAAATCATAAAGTATCCATCCTCCCTCAATGGGATTTCCTCTTCTTCCAATACCACCCTTTTATTGAACGAAGTATACAGGAACAGGGTATCATACTTTAACTTATGGGTGAGACTCGCTACAAAATCCTTTTTCACATGATGTTCGGTCTGCCCCAACCCGTATTCTAGTTTGGGGTCGTACTTGACCTTAAAGCTCGGTTTTCCCGAAACATACTTTACATACCGAATGATCTCTGGTGGTGCATTATACTTTCCATTGTTGTGTTTATGGTGCCTCGGCATAAAATCATGCACTTCAAAAACATCTTCCCCTCGGGAAAAACGTGTGATCAATATAGCTGTACTATCATAGTATTGTTGATGAGTTTCATACGCATCATCCACAAGAAACTCAAAACTCCCTCCTTTTTCCTCATCCAACAATTTTGCAAAGACGGAAGTGGAATCAAATTGAGGCAGACAACACCAATCCATCGAGCCCGTTTTTGAGATCAAGGCCGCACTTCTACAATTTCCAATAATTCCATAATCCAGGTTATCCATAGGCTAATTATCCTCAAAAGGTTTAGAATGAATTGCTTTTACAGTCGAATTTCCCGAAATTTAAAGAAACTTAAAAGTAAAACCTGTCAAAAAACACCCTTTTATGGCCAAAACTATCATAATCTCAAATCGACTGCCCGTTCAATTGCAAATCAACAATGGAAGCATCAATGCCATCCCCAGTGTAGGAGGATTGGCCACTGGAATGAAGTCGGTGCACAGTGGCAGTGAAAGCCTTTGGATAGGTTGGTCTGGCCTCACGGATGAGGATACACCCCCTGAACTTGAAGATGCCATTGACAAGGCCTTGAAAGAAAATGGCTGTGCCAAGGTAAAACTGAATGCCCAGGAAGTGGACGGTTTTTATTTTGGGTTCAGCAATAGGACCATATGGCCCCTTTTCCATTATTTTTTGAAATATTCCGAGTTTGAACTGGATTTTTGGAACACCTATAAAGCCGTGAACCAGAAATTCGCCGATGCCATCATTGAAAAATCGGATGAGGACGATACCATTTGGGTGCATGACTATCAACTGATGCTGGTCCCGCAAATGGTCAGGGAAAAACGCCCCAATACCTCCATTGGGTTCTTTTTGCACATTCCTTTTCCCTCTTACGAGATCTTTAGAACCCTCCCTTGGCGTGAAGAAATACTGGAAGGCTTGTTGGGGTCCGATCTTATTGGGTTCCATACCTACGACTATGAAAGGCATTTTTTGAGTTCTGTGCGAAGACTTCTGGGATTGGAGGTAAGCTTCAATGAGATTTATTTGGATAACCGCGTCATCAAAGTGGATTCTTTCCCTATGGGAATCGACTATAAGAAGTTTAGGGATGCCGCTTTGGTACAAGTTGAAAGAAAGCAAGACAATAGAAGTGATCTTCAAAAACGCTTGGATGACCATAAGGCCTCAGCTCCTGATACCAAATTGATTCTCTCCATAGACCGTTTGGATTATAGTAAAGGTATTGCCAAGCGCATCAATGCCTTCGAATATTTTCTCAACAAATATCCAGAGTACAAGGAAAAGGTACGGTTGATCATCCTTGCGGTGCCCTCTCGTTCCAATGTACCCCAATACCAATTGCTGAAAAAAGAAATCGATGAGTTGGTGGGACGCATCAATGGTGAACTATCCACGGTAAACTGGACCCCTATCTGGTATTTTTATCGTTCCCTTCCCTTTGAAAATCTCATCGACCTGTATACTTCCAGTGACATTGCGTGGCTTACCCCGCTTCGAGATGGGATGAACCTCGTGGCAAAGGAATACATAGCCACCCGAACGGACAAGTCAGGGGTGCTTATTTTGAGTGAAATGGCCGGATCTGCCTATGAGATGAACGAAGCCCTTTTGATCAACCCCAATAATTTCGAGCAGCAGGCAGATACCTTGCATCAGGCCATTACCATGCCCTTGGAAGAGCAACAATCCCGAAATACCTTCCTTCAAAAACGGTTGGAACGTTACAATGTGGAAGTGTGGGCCAACGAATTCATGAGTGCCCTCAACCAAAAGAAAACACTGGGGCATGCCTATATCTCCCAAAAGATCACAAACGACTGCCTCAATACCATCTCCAAGGAGTACGCAGACTCTTCAAAACGGCTGTTGTTCTTGGATTATGATGGTACTTTGGCCGGGTTCCACAAAGACCCCCAAAAGGCATTGCCCGATGAAGAGTTATACGCTCTACTGGACCAATTGCACAATCAAAAAGACACTACCCTATTCTTGATCAGTGGCAGGGATAAACAGACCTTTAGCAGGTGGTTCCTTCCCAAAAAGTACAATATGATCGTGGAGCATGGGGTTTGGATTTCCAAAGATGGTGAAGACTTTAAACTCTTGGAAAATGTAAAGAGCGATTGGATGGAAAAAATTAAACCGGTACTGGAATCTTTTGTAGATCGGACCCCTGGCTCTTTTATTGAAGAGAAAAACTACTCCATGGCGTGGCATTACCGAAACACCGACCCTGATTTTGGTGAAAAAAGGGCCACGGAACTCAATACGGTCTTGACCAGTCTTATCGGGAATGACGATATTAGCGTTCTCAACGGAAACAAAGTGATGGAAGTCAAAAGTAGTAACGTGAACAAGGGCAGGGCAGCCGTGCGTATGCTGGGAGAGGATGAGTATGATTTCGTATTTGCCATTGGAGACGATTGGACGGATGAATTTATGTTCCAAGAACTCCCCAACTCGGCCATAACTGTTAAAGTGGGACTAAAAAAGACCCAGGCCAAATACCATGTTGAAAACACTAAACGGGTTCGGGAACTTTTAAAACGGTTTGCAAAACCATGATGAAACACTTCTACCTTTTAGTATGCTTGCTGATGACTTTCAACAGTTACAGTCAAGCAAATACTGAGGTCTATCTTTTTGACCTTGACATGAGCAACGGAAATGCTCCTTTATCCAATCCCAAGAATATATCCAACAATCATGGATATGACAACCAGCCCTCTTTTTGGGACGATGATACGGTATTGTTTTCTTCGACAAGGGCCGACCAAACCGATATCCTGCGATTCAACATCAATCAAGGAAGCACCTCTTCTTGGATTACCAATACACCCACGGGAAGCGAATACTCCCCACTGAGAATTCCAGGGGAAAACGCCATCTCTGCCATTAGGTTGGATTTGGATGGATTGCAGAGATTGTATGAATACAATATAAAAACCGGGGAATCCGAAGCTATTTCCGACTTAAAGATAGGTTATCATGTGTGGTACAATGACCATGTTTTGGTCTGCACAGTATTGGTGGCAGACCGGATGGATTTGGTGGTGATCGACCTCGATAATGGCTCCCAACATACCGTTTACAAAAATTTGGGGCGCGCGCTCCATAAAATTCCGGGGACAGATTTGGTCAGTTTCATTAGCAAGGGCTCTTCAGAAAAAGAACTTTGGCAAATTAAATCCCTTGATTTAGCAAGTCATGAAACAGATACTGTTTTAACATTAATCGACCCCGTTGAAGATATGGTTTGGCTTCCCAATGGCGCACTCCTTATTCCCAATGACAACCGAATTTCCCTCTACAATCCAAAAGTGGGTGATACTTGGAAAGATTTCCAGGTTTTTGACAAAGACCAAGTCTTTAAAATATCCCGAATGGCCGTAAATCCAAGTGGAACGCGATTGGCCTTGGTCACTGATATTTCACCCAAGGAAATTGTACAAAGACAAGTGGACACCTTCAATAAACGGGATTTGGATGGATTTGTCTCCTGCTATGCAGAAAATGTTCTGGCGCAACGCTTTCCCAACGACACCATGTATGTGGGAAAGGCCAAAATGTTCTCCAATTATGAACGGTTCTACGCCAATACCAAAAATGCAAAGGTTGAGGTGGTTAAACGAATTACCATTGGAAATAATGTGATTGATGAGGAAATCACCATGGTCGATGGTCGACAGGGGCATCAAGTAGCACTATATACCATTGACAGTGGTCTGATCACCTCCATGACCTTTATTTTTCCCGATCACGAAACTGCAGATGCCGAATCTGTTGTGCAAGAGCAATTGGACGCTTATAATGCCCGCGACATTGATGCTTTTATGGATACCTATTCCGATAATATTGCGCTTTATAATTTTCCTAACCAAGTTACCCTCAAAGGCAAAAAGGATATGAGGGCCAGATATGACTCTTTCTTTAAAAACACCCCCAACCTTCATTGTAAGATCAAGAATCGTATGGTGATTGGGAACAAGGTAATCGATCAAGAATATGTAACGGTAAATGATTCTGTGATAACTGCCGTGGCCATCTATGAAGTTGAAAATGGAAAAATCGTAAAAGTCACTTTTTTACAATGAGTCTTTTTGCTACTTTCATGAACTCTCATTTTAAAATTTAAACCATATCGCCATGAAAATCAACTACATTGCCTTCATCATGTTAGTACTCACCTTCAGTACTGTCCAAGCTCAGGATGATTATGAAAAAACGGCCATTTCCATTGGCGTTGTTGTATCGAACCTTGAAACCTCCCTTGATTTTTATACCAACATTATGGGTATGGAAGAAACCGGTGAGTTGGATTTGGATGGCTCTTTTGGGAAAGTCTCGGGATTGACAGGAGGAAAACCTTTATTGGTCAAAATCTTAAAATTAAAGAACAGTCCCGATGCGACAGAATTAAAATTGGTCTCGTTCGGAAATGAAAAAACAGACGTGGACAACCATATTCAAGATCAAAATGGCATGCAATACACTACTTTTTTCATAAAGTCCACAGAAAATATCATAAAGCGCATTCGCGAAAACAATATTAAGTTTCTGGGGGACACTCCCATACAACTCCCCGATGGCAGAACTTTTATTTTGATTCAAGACCCTGACGGTGTTTTTATTGAAATCATTGGTCGCTGAACCCTTTTACAACAAATCAAGAATGAAACAGAAGACACTACTGCTTATTGCACTACTTTGCTTATTTATAGGCACAGCTCAAAACGACACCCGACTTTACGATATCATTAATACAGTTTCGGCTGAGCGCATTGAAAAAGATGTTACCACCTTGGTCAATTTTGGTACAAGACACACCTTGAGCGACACCACCTCACAAACTAGGGGAATAGGTGCTGCAAGGCGATGGATCAAATCAGAGTTTGAAAAAATATCTTCCGATTGTAATGGTTGTTTGGAAGTCTTCTACCAAAAAGATTTGGTCAAAAAAGGGGAAGGAGCCAGAATTGTAAAAGATGTTTGGGTGGTGAACGTCGTGGCAATTAAACGGGGCACCAAACACCCCAACCGATTTATCATCATGAGCGGCGATATCGATTCCAGGGTGAGCGACCCGAATAACTTTACTTCGGATTCGCCAGGGGCCAATGACAATGCCAGTGGTATGGCCGGAACCATTGAAGCTGCAAGGGTACTTTCCAAATATTCGTTTGATAGTAGTATCATCTTCGTTGGGCTTTCTGGCGAAGAGCAAGGACTCTATGGCGGTAAAGGTTTGGCTGCATATGCAAAGCAAAATAACTGGGACATTGTTGGCATTTTCAACAACGACATGATCGGTAACATCACCGGAGTGGATGGTGTTGTCAGCAATCGGGATTTTCGTATTTTCTCGGAACCTGTTCCCCCAACCGAAACCGAGGAAGAAAGACGGGCCAGACGCTTTTACGGCGGCGAAGTGGACGGTATTTCGCGGCAATTGGCCCGATATGTCTACAAAACCACCAAGACCTATATGCCGGAAATGAATCCTATGCTCGTTTACCGCTTGGACCGTTTTGGCCGTGGCGGGCATCATAGACCCTTTAATGATGCTGGTTTTGCCGGAATCCGCATCATGGAGGCCCATGAAAACTATACCCAACAACATCAGGATATCCGTATGGAAGATCGTATCGCCTACGGTGATGTCCTTGAACACGTAAATTTTGAATACGCCAAAAAACTGACCGCCGTAAATGCCATCAATCTGGCATCAATAGCCTGGGCACCCCCAACGCCAAAAACCGTTGAAATTGGAGGTGTGGTAGAACCTGCCGCAAAATTAAAATGGTCCAAGGTAGACGGCGCCATGGGGTACAAGATTTACTGGAGGGATACCACTTCCCCCACTTGGGACAATTACAGGTACGTTGGCAACATTGATTCCTATACGCTAAACGGCATAGTAATTGACAATTTTTTCTTTGGAGTGGCAGCCATTGGCAAAGATGGACATGAAAGCCCGGTTATGTTTCCAAACAAAGTTTTTAGATAAAAAGTAAGTCTAGTCATAAGGCTTTTATAGTATGAATATGAAGCAATATTTTATAGTATCAGCACTTGTATTGGGAGTTTGCGCTGCATCTGCCCAAAATTTCACCCGCCAAGACACCCTTAGGGGGAGTATTACCCCAGAGCGCGAATGGTGGGATTTAAATTATTATGACCTAAACGTAAAAATAGAGCCCGATAAAAAATACATCTCGGGACATAATGTGGTCCGCTATAAAGTACTCAACGCTGCCAAAGTGCTTCAAATTGATTTACAACAACCCATGCAAATAGCATCTGTGACCCAAGATGGCCAACCGTTGGAGGTCACTTCCGAAGGAAATGCACATTTTATCACTTTGAAGAAAGAACAGGTTCCTGGAGAGTTCAATACCATCGAAATCCATTTTTCAGGTTATCCCCGTGAGGCTGTGAGAGCCCCTTGGGATGGTGGTTTTTCCTGGAAAGAAGATACCAAAGGAAATCCTTTTGTGGCCACATCCTGTCAAGGGCTTGGCGCCAGTGTGTGGTGGCCCAACAAAGACCATATGTACGATGAAGTGGACAGTATGCGTATCCGTGCAACCGTTCCGAAAAACCTTATGGATGTTTCCAATGGAAAACTTGAAAGCGTGGAGGAGGAAGTCGATTTTAAGACCTACAACTGGTTCGTGGCCAATCCCATCAACAATTATGGTGTGAATGTGAACATTGGCAACTACGTTCATTTTGGTGAAAAATACGAAGGTGAAAAAGGCACTTTGGAGGTAGATTATTACGTACTGCCCGAAAATTTGGAAAAGGCCAAAGAACAGTTCAAACAGACCCCGATGATGCTCAAAGCATTTGAACATTGGTTTGGCCCCTACCCTTTTTACGAAGATGGTTTTAAGTTGGTGGAAGTACCCTATTTGGGCATGGAGCACCAGAGCTCCGTCACCTATGGAAACCAATACACCAATGGCTATTTGGGGCAAGACCTTTCCGGTTCTGGATGGGGCCTTAAGTTCGATTTTATCATTATCCATGAAGCAGGTCATGAGTGGTTTGCCAACAATATTACCTACAAGGATATTGCCGATATGTGGATTCATGAAGGCTTTACGGCCTATTCAGAAAACCTCTATCTGGATTACCATTACGGTCCCAAAGCTGCTTCGGAATATGTCGTGGGAACCCGAAACAACATCCAAAACGACAGGCCCATTATAGGTACTTATGGGGTAAACCAAGAAGGTTCTGGAGATATGTACTACAAAGGGGCCAATATGCTGCATACCCTTCGTCAGCTCATAGAGGACGATGAATTATGGCGGCAAATTTTAAGAGGTCTGAATGCTGAATTCTACCACAAAACCGTGACCACACAGCAAATTGAGGACTACATCAGTGAAAAAACTAACAAAGACCTATCCGCCTTCTTCAACCAATACCTGCGCACTACCATGATTCCCATGTTTGAATACCAACAAGAGGGAAGTTCCATAACCTATAGGTATGTGGACATTGTGGAGGATTTTGATATGCCCATTCGCGTATTTGTTGATGGTAAGGAACAGTGGCTCTTTCCAAATGCCGAATGGAAAACGGAGACGCTGCAAGGAAACGAACTCATTTTTGATCCTAATTTTTATATCGAAACCAAAAAAATCTGATTTGAGCAAACTCCCGGAGCATTATTTCCAAAACGATTCAGATTGGCGTGATTGGCTGCATGAAAACCATGACAGTTCAGACGGTATCCACTTGATATTCTACAAGGTGGAACACCATATGGAAAGTATGCGATGGGAAGAAGCCGTAAGGGTTGCCCTCTGTTATGGTTGGATAGATAGTACGGTGAAAAGTTTGGGCGGCGGCAAGCGGAGACAATATTTTTGTCCCAGAAAACCCAAAAGTGTATGGAGCAAGCTCAACAAAGACCATATTAAGGATCTAAAATCCAAAAAATTAATGCACAGCAGTGGTCTTGCTGCCATTCAGGTTGCCAAGGAAAATGGTTCTTGGTCAGCTTTGGACGATGTTGAAAACGGAGTGGTGCCCGAAGACCTTCAACGGGCATTCAACCAAAATAAAGAGGCCAAAAAGAATTTTGAAAACTTCACCCACAGTCAACGTAAAAGCTATTTGTATTGGCTCAATCAGGCCAAACGTGAAGATACCCGACAGAAAAGGATAGCAGAAATTGTGGGGATGTCAGCCCAAAACATCAAATACAGAACCTTGGGAAGATGAAACACATTATCAGAACAATAGGCATTTTTACATTATTTGTACTTACCATGTCCTGTGAGGATAAAAAAACAAAACAGAAGGTGGACATGGCCATTACCAATGCCCAGGTCATCCATCTTGAAACCGGGACTTTAGAGAACCAAGACATCTTTATTTCCGATGGGAAAATCCAGGCAATTCTGAGTGCAGGTACAGAGAATGCCTATGAGCCTGATACCCTTATCGATGCTTCCGGAAAATTTGTTCTCCCAGGGTTTTGGGACAACCATATTCATCTTAGAGGAGGTGATTCGTTAATAGACAACAACAAAAACTTTTTAAAACTGTTCATTGCCAACGGTATTACCACGGTCCGAGACGCTGGCGGAGATCTTACGCCTTCCGTCATTCAATGGAAAAAACAGATTGCTTCCGAGGATTTGGTGGGACCCACCATTTATACTTCAGGACCCAAGATTGATGGCCTCAATGCCACATGGGCGGGTTCTCTTGAAGTGGAAACTGAAGAGGATGTGAAGAACGCCTTGGATTCCCTTCAGGAGCTGCAGGTTGATTTTGTCAAACTTTACGACAGCCGAATTTCGGGAGAGAATTACCTCAACGCCATCAAAGAGACCCAGAAAAGAGGTATGACCGTCTCGGGCCATATGCCTTTTACGGTTACGTTAAAGGAAACCGTGGATGCAGGCATGGATGCCATTGAACACCTCTACTACATCATGAAAGGCTGTGCCAGCAACGAACAGGAAGTAACCGAAAGGCTTAAATCGGGGGAAATTGGCTTTTGGGATGCCATGCCCGCACTAATGCAAGCGTATTCAGACTCAACCGCACAAAAGACTTTTACTCTGTTGAAAGATAACAATGTCTTTGTGGTACCTACGCTTCACATCGGAAAAACTTTGAGCTATTTGGATGAAGTGGACCACTCCAACGACCCTTACCTGACGTACATGGGTCAAGGTATTATCCAAACCTATCAAGGTAGGATAGCAAGGTCCATGAATGCTACGGAAGAGGTCAGAAATAACCGAAAGGAACTGGATACTTTTTTTGGACAACTGGCCCAATCCTTAGATCAGGCCGGGGTGAAGCTATTGGCGGGTTCGGACAGTGGTGCCTTCAACTCGTACACTTATCCGGGCTTCTCACTCCACAAAGAATTGGAAACCATGGTACAGAATGGAATCTCTCCTTTGGATGCTTTGCGTACATCAGCCTATAATGGTGCACAGTTTTTGGATAAATCCAACAACTATGGTAGTGTTTCCAAAGGAAACGTATCGGATTTGGTGATTTTGGATGACAATCCTTTGGAAGATATTCGCAACTCACAACGTATTTACATGGTATTCAAGGGAACGCAAGTGTTCTCCAAAACCCAGCTACAAAAACTATTGAAATCTGCCATCATGGATTGATGCACTTTTCAATTTTAACTCCATACGCAATGATCAATTCTATTCCAAAAATCGCGGCAAGCTCAAAAATTGGAGGCCTTTTACTCTGGTTTTTATTGGTTCTCCCCGTAAAAGCACAAGTTTTATTGGTTCCCGATCGGGTATTTGATGGTGAAGAAATACATTCCAACTGGGTGGTGGCTGTCACCAATAATAAAATTACCTATGCAGGTCCAGAAAGTGAGCTAAAAAAACGCAGTTCCTACACCAAACAGGAACTCAAAGGGATGACCCTGATGCCAGGCCTCATCGAAGGGCATTCCCATCTGTTGCTTCATCCCTACAACGAAACGGATTGGAACGACCAGGTTTTAAAGGAATCGCCCGTTGAAAGAGCTATCCGGGGGAGCGTCCATGCCAAAAAATCCCTAATGGCCGGGGTAACGACCATGCGTGATTTGGGTTCGGAAGGTGCCGGATATACCGATGTCTACTTAAAAAAATGTATTGATGATGGGATTATCCCCGGACCTAGATTACTTGTTGCCGGACCTGCCATCGTAGCTACAGGGGCCTATGGCCCAAAAGGATTTCATGATGGGGTAAATGTTCCCTTAGGTGCCAAACCCGTAAGTGGAAGAGATGAAGCAATAAAAGAAGTAAGGAATCAAATGGGGAATGGTGCAGATCTGATCAAAATTTATGCAGATTACCGTTGGAGCCCAGGCGCAATCCCACAACCTACCTTTTTACAGGAAGAAATCGATGCCATGGTAGCCACCGCTACCACAGCAGGCAAATATGTAGTAGCCCATGCCGGCACCCCCGAAGGAATGCGCCAAGCCATCTTGGGCGGCGTGGAGACCATTGAGCACGGGGATTGGGGCACTATGGAAATTTTCAAATTGATGAAAGAAAAAAATGTGGCCCTATGCCCTACCTTGGCTGCCGGCGATGCTATTGAGCAGTACAAAGGATGGAAAAAAGGCAAAGAGGCCGATACAGACCGTATTGCGAAAAAGAAACAATCCTTTGCCTTGGCCCTACAATCTGGGGTGGACATTGTATTTGGGGGTGATGTAGGCGTATTTCCCCATGGAGAAAATTATAGGGAGCTCGTTCTGATGGTCCAATACGGAATGCAGCCCCTCATGGCCCTACAATCAGCCACATCGTTGAACGCCAGGGTATTTCATTTGGAGAATCTGGGAAGGGTCAAAAACAATTTCTTGGCCGATCTTATAGCCGTGGAAGGCAACCCCCTTGTCAACATTGAACAGATGCAACACGTACGGTTTGTTATGAAAGATGGGGTAATCTACAAAAACGAATAGCCCATTCAATTCAAATAGAGCACGTTTCCCTGCTGTACAGCTTCAGTTAACATCCTTTTAAGAATTCCACTTGGGGTTTTTGGTATCTTTAGGCGACTAATTGACCTTAAAAATGAAAAAGCCTCTTTTCCTGTTGATGCTCTTCGCATCAATATCTCTTTTTGCCCAAGATTTTTCAATGGATTTGCTTCAGGACATGAAGCCTCGGAACATTGGACCAGCCGGAATGAGCGGTCGTGTCACTGCCATTGATGTAGAACTATCCAATCCAGATGTCATGTATGTGGGAACCGCTTCGGGCGGCCTGTGGAAATCGACTTCGGGAGGGATTAAATGGGAACCTATATTTGACAATGAGGTTACTGCCTCCATTGGTGCAATTGCCATTCAACAATCCAACCCATCCGTAATTTGGGTAGGTACCGGAGAGGGAAACCCGCGGAACAGTCTCAACGGTGGATACGGTATCTACAAATCCCTTGATGGTGGAAAAAGTTGGAAGTCTATGGGGCTAGAGAAAACCCGTCATATTCATAGGGTCATTATTGACCCCACCAACCCTGATGTAGTCTATGTTGGGGCCATTGGTTCACCATGGGGTGAGCACCCTGAACGCGGTGTTTTTAAAACTATTGATGGTGGAAAGACTTGGGAGAAAGTACTTTTTGTAAATAATAAAACCGGAGTGGCCGATTTGGTCATGGACCCCACCAATCCAAATAAATTGATTGCGGCCATGTGGGAGCATAAACGCGACCCGTGGTTCTTTAAATCAGGAGGTGAAGGCAGCGGTCTGTACATGACCCATGATGGAGGGGCCACTTGGAAACAGATTACCGAGGAGGATGGTTTGCCCAAAGGCGAACTGGGCCGGATTGGTATTGCCATTGCACGTAACAAGCCCAATATTGTCTATGCATTGGTAGAAGCCAAAAAAAATGCATTGTACAGATCGGTTGATGGAGGTTTCAAATGGGAAAAGATCAATGATAAAAACGATATTGGCAATCGCCCATTTTATTACTCCGAAATCTATGTAGACCCCCAGAATGAAAATCGTGTTTACTCTGTTTTCACCTACATAAATGTATCTGAGGATGGTGGGAAGAATTTTACCCAATTGATGCCTGCCTACGGAGTTACCAATGGTGTGCACCCTGACCACCATGCCTGGTGGATACATCCTACCAACGGACAGTTCATGTTGGATGGCAATGACGGTGGGTTGAACATCACCAAAAATGGAGGCAAGACCTGGCGCTTTATCGGCAATTTGCCCGTTGCCCAATTCTACCACATTAATGTGGACAATGAATATCCCTACAATGTATATGGCGGCATGCAGGATAATGGTTCTTGGAGAGGACCAGCCTATGTTTGGAAAGATCAAGGTATACGGAACAGCTATTGGCAAGAAATTGCCTTTGGAGATGGTTTTGATGTTGTCCCGGATAAAGACAACAGTCAATTTGGATATGCCATGAGCCAACAAGGCTATGTTCGCCGATACGATTGGAAAACAGGAAACGACTACACCGTTCGTCCAACCCATCCAGATCCGGAAACCATGCTCCGTTTCAATTGGAATGCAGCCATTGGCCAAGACCCTTTTGATAATGGCACAGTCTACTTTGGAAGTCAGTTTGTACATAAATCCACCGATAAGGGACTAACATGGGAAGTCATTTCCCCTGACCTTACCACCAACGACCCTGAAAAACAGAAACAGAGCGAAAGTGGTGGACTTACCATGGATGCCACAGGGGCTGAAAACCATTGTACCATTATTGTGGTAGAACCCTCACCCGTTGAAAAAGATATGCTATGGGTGGGTACGGATGACGGTCAGGTACACTATACCCAAAATGGCGGTAGTACTTGGGTTGATGTCACCAAAAATATTAAAGGGTTACCCGCAGGTAGTTGGATTCCACAAATAAAAGCCTCGCAAAAAAATAAAGGTGAAGCCTTATTGATTGCCAATGATTACAGAAGGTTCAACTACACTCCGTATGCTTACAGAACCAAAGATTACGGAAAAACATGGACCCGTATTGTAGATGAAAATGATGTTGAAAGCTATACACTTAGCATCTTGGAAGACCCTGAAAACCCTAACCTTATGTTTTTGGGTACAGATGATGGATTATACATTTCTCTAAACGCTGGTTCCAAATGGCAAAAATGGGGAAAAGGCTTTCCGTCCGTTTCCACCAAAGATTTGGTCCTACAGCCCAGAGAGCAGGATTTGGTCATTGGCACCTTTGGTAGGGCCGCTTGGGTACTGGATGATGTTAGACCATTGCGTGCTTTGGCGGGCAATACAGCTCTTTTGCAAAAGGAAATTAGCCTGTTCAACAGTCCTGATGCCTACTTGGCAGCATATCAGCAACCCACAGGAAGCCGATTTGGTGGTGATGCCCTGTATAATGCTGAAAATAGACCATCGGGAGCGATGATTACCTACTACATCAAAGATGTGGCTACTAAAAAAGACGCTGGCAACAAAAAAGAAGATGAAAACGGGGAAGAAGCTTCAAACTCGGAAAGCACCAAGGAAAAAAACAAAGACTCCATCTTCTTTAATTTTTATGATGGGGACAAACTCATCAGAACCCTAAAATACAAGACACCCAAAAAGGCCGGGTTTCATAGAATCTATTGGGGGCTGGATGAAAAAGCCCCGGACTACCCATCAAGGACGATTGTGAAAAATCCAAGGGAGTCGGGCGGATTAACCGTTAAACCTGGAACTTATAAAGTGGTGGCCCACTATGGACAATTTAAGGATTCCACCTCTGTTACCGTAAAAACAGACCCTCGCTTAAACATTTCCTTGGCATCTATAAATGAAGTGTATGCCACTGGAAAAAAATTGGACGGTTATACACAAACTGCAGCAGATGCAGTAAAACAATTGGTGGAGAACAAGAACTTGGCCAACAAGTTCCAAAAAGAGCTTAAAGAATTGGACAAGGAAAAGTTCAAGGATCAAATTGAAGCTTCAAAGAACATAGTAAAGGAAATAGATTCGGTTATAGCCCTATATTTGGGCAAGGAAGACAAACGCCAAGGCATTACCCGAAATCCAGAGCCTTCTGTAGTGCAAAGGCTCAATACGGCTGGTTCATATGTTGGTAGCCGTCAGTCCGGAATCACTGAAACAGAAAAAAGACTCATCCGCTTTGCGGAAGACGAATTAAAATCGGCTTTGGACAAGACCAATACCTTTTTCAATGAAAAATGGAAACCTTATCGCGAATCCATTGAAGCCATAGATGTATCACCTTTTAAAGAAACAGAAACCTTTAGTTTAGATTAATGCAGCAAAGAAAAAGAAAATTAATATCGACCCTTTGGGTCGCGCTTACCGCTATAGTAGTTTTGAATGCCCAAGAACCCGGAGAGGACAAATGGGGGGCTTGGTATATGTATTTTGGCACCAATAAGGTATCGGAACGATTCAGTATACATACCGAAGCACAATTCCGATATTATGAAACCACAAGCAACTTTAACCAGCTGCTGTTGCGTACCGGATTAAATTACCACATAGACCCGAGTGCCATTGCCACTGTTGGTTATGGTTTCATAAAGACCGATGGTTCTTTTGATGAACCCTTGGGAGGATTGGATAGTAGGGAACATCGAATATTTGAACAATTCATATTAAAAAACAAGGTTTGGGAATTCCTTTTTGAACACCGCTATCGTTTGGAGCAACGGTTTTTGGAACTAGGGGATACCACCGATACCCAGCACAGGGCCCGCTATCGTATCCAAATGACCTTGCCGCTCACTGATACCTTTTTCTTGAATTTTTATGACGAGTTGTTCATAAACCTACAAGACGATTTGTTTGGACAAAACCGTTTGTACGGTGCTTTGGGCATCCATATTACGGAGAATAGCAGTGTTCAGTTTGGGTACCTTAGAAACCAGTTTGCCAATGCCGTTTATGACCGTTTGCAGATAGGTTTCTTTTTTAATCCCGACTTAAGAAAGGTCTTTGCAAAAAAAGCTAAGGACGAGAGTTAGTGGTTTTTGACCCCGTTGAGCTAATGTTGGATGGGTCAATTGCTCATTTATCAACCTAAAAAAAGCAATATGGGGATTCAAAAAGTAACTTTCAATAATAAAGAAGGGCAAATACTGGTAGGTCGCTTGGAGCTGCCGGTGGACCAACAACCGCACAACTTTGTACTCTTTGCGCATTGCTTTACCTGCACCAAAAATCTCTTGGCGGTTAAACACATTGGCAGGGCATTGACCTCAAACGGTTTTGGTGTGCTGCGTTTTGACTTTACCGGACTTGGTGAAAGTGAAGGGGATTTTGCGGATACCAATTTTTCTGGAAATGTACAGGATTTGATTGCTGCGGCAGATTTCCTAAAGGAAAAATACAAAGCCCCTGCTTTGATCATTGGCCATTCTTTGGGTGGTGCGGCTTCCATCTTTGCAGCTTCAGAAATTGCTTCGGTAAAGGCAGTGGCTACCATAGGAACTCCATCCAATCCTGTTCATGTAAAGCATTTATTGAAGAGTGATCTAGAAGAAATCAATACTACTGGGAAAGCTGTTGTAAATTTGAGCGGGCGCGACTTTACCATCAAAAAACAGTTTTTGGATGATTTGGAAAACAAATCCTTAATAGAAGTCATCAAAAACCTGAGAAAACCCATACTCATTCTTCATTCGCCCCAAGATTTGACCGTAGAAATCAGAAATGCCCAAGATATTTATATTGCTGCACATCACCCCAAGAGTTTTATCTCATTGGATGGTGCCGACCACCTATTGTCCAACAAACAAGATTCCATCTATGCAGGTGAAGTTATTGCAGGTTGGGCGACACGGTATCTGGATATTGAGAACACCCTAAATACACCTTTAAAAACCGAGCACCAAGTAGTGGCAAGTTTGGATGGTGACAATGGCTTCACTACCCAAATGAAGGTTGGAAACCATTTCATGACAGCTGATGAGCCCACATCTTATGGCGGGAACGATTTTGGCCCTTCTCCCTATGAACTGGTTTCGGCGGGGCTTTCGGCCTGCACGGTCATGACCGTGCAAATGTATGTTAAACGCAAAGGTTGGCCCCTTGAAAACATTGAGGTGCATACTTCCTACGAAAAAACGCATGCCATAGATTGTGAAAACTGCGAAAGCGAGGGAACAAAAATTGATACCTTTTACCGGGATATTAAATTGACCGGGGACTTGGATGAGAAACAAAAGGCCCGAATCATGCAGATTGCTGATAAATGTCCCGTGCACAAAACCTTACACAGCGAGACTCAGGTAATCAACAAGTTGATTTAAAAAAATAGGAGATTATAACCGCATGTGTCGGATGTCAAAATAATCCAGCTCCAGTTCAATTACGGCATTGTAGATATTTCGAAGCGATTTTGCGTATTCCCTCTGGTTAATATATCCTTTTACCTTGTTTTCCCTTAGACGGTGGTATCCCTTACAAAAAGTTTTTTTCTTTTTGCAGTACACAAAGAAGTTGATATAATCTAGAACCTTAGAGATCACCGTCATAATTTATATGTTGATAGTCAACACAAATGGTATTTCTATAACGGTCCTATGTACAAAATCGTATGGTGCCTTAAGTTGATTGATCGGAAATTTATTGACACCTCCCTAAATAATGGTTACCTTAGACTAAACCTAAAAATTCTCACTAATGAAAAAAATACCCGCAGTGATAATTGGGCTGGCGCTAATGGTTGGCTTTAGCTGCAAACAAGTAAAAAAGGAAGCGGAAGAGACATCCGAAGAAATAGAGGAAACCGTTGAACAAGTGGTTGAAACAATGGAAACCAAATCCATTTCGTTTAAAATGGAACCCAAAAGTGACAGTAATGTAAGTGGCGATGTAGCCTTTACCGAAGAAAATGGCACGGTTGTCATGAAAGCGCACCTTACCGGTCTTACCGAAGGTGAACACGCCATACATATCCACGAGAAGGCTGATTGTTCTTCGGCTGATGGAACGTCTACGGGAGGTCATTGGAACCCAACCTTCCAACCCCACGGAAAATGGGGTGCCCAGGAAGGGTACCATAAAGGAGACATTGGCAACTTTGTGGCCGATGCCGAAGGTAATGCCACCGTAGATTTTGCTACCAAGGAATGGTGCATCGGATGCGACGATGAAACCAAGGACATCATGGGTAAAGCTGTGATCGTTCACCAAGGTGTGGATGATTTCACATCGCAACCCAGTGGAGCCGCAGGAGCCAGGGTTTCCTGTACCGGTATTATACAGTAATAAAAACGGCGGCCCATGGGCCGCCGTTTACCCTTGAAACATTGTAAAAACCATTTCATATGGAAATAACAAAAGAATACTCCAATGGGGAAATCACCGTGGTATGGAAACCCAAACTGTGCCAACATGCAGGAATCTGTGTGAAAATGCTCCCCCAAGTATATAATCCAAAGGACAAACCTTGGATAAAGCCCGAAAATGCTTCGACCCAGGAATTAAAGAACCAGATTGCCCATTGCCCTTCGGGAGCACTGAGCCACTACACCCCTACCTCCTAATTATGGAACAAGAGTATAAACTTGTGGACAACGCTGAAGCCAAACAGTTTGAGTTTGACTTGGGCGATTCTATTGCCAAAATAGAATACATCCGTGCCAAGGAAAAAATCTATCTTACCCATACCGAAGTACCTGAGTCCCATGGCGGAAAGGGGATTGGTTCCAAATTGATCAAACAAACACTGGAACACATTAAAGCAGAAGACCTTACCTTGGTTCCACTCTGTCCTTTTGTTGCTACTTATATAAGTAAACACCCTGAATGGAAAACGTTGGTTCTAAAAGGAATCAATATTGCGTAAGCCATAACTTCTATTTTCCAAACAAACCCTTTGGGGAGCACCTTATTTTTATATCTTTAGCTGGACAGTTATGCATTTGGACAACCTCATACAAAGATTCCAAAATAAGGACAAGGCCGCTTTTGAGACCTTGCACAATATGTATGCGGAAAATATTTGTGGGGTAATCAATGTAATACTCAAAGACCCGGAACGCTCCCAAGAACTTTGTCAAGATGTATTTGTGAAAATCTGGAACAAGTCGGACCAATACGATACTTCCAAAGGTCGATTTTTCACTTGGATTTTGAATATTGCCCGTAATACGGCCATTGACGAACTGCGTTCCAAAAGCCATAAAAACCAAAAGAAAAACCTCCCTGTTGATTCTCTCGTAGGTATTTATGAAAACAGTGAGGACCTTAATGGCAAAATAGACACCATTGGGCTGCAATCGTTATTGAAGGGGTTGAAGGATAAATGTATTCTATTGATAGATTTGCTTTATTTTAAGGGATTTACCCAAAAGGAAGCCGCAAAAGAATTAAAGACACCAATAGGCACCATAAAAACACGGATTAGAAGTTGTATTTCCGAAATACGGAAAAATTTACCCCAATAAGATGGATGTAAAGGAATACATAGCATCAGGAATTTTGGAACTCTACGTAGCTGGAGCACTTTCCCCTGAGGAAAATTTGGAGGTGCAACACTACGCGCTACAACACCCTGAAATCCAAAAAGAGATTGAGGCTATTGAGGAAACTGTACTTCAGCTTACCCGAACTGCTTCCCCAAAATTACCAAAGGATAATTTTAATGAGATTTTGGCCCAATTAGACGATGTTATACCGTTTAAACCCGAAGCCTCCAAAAAGCGAACACCTTGGGGCAGTTATCTAGGTTGGGCAGCAGCGGTATTATTGGCTGTGGGACTTTTTGGGCTGTACCTTGAGAACAATAAGCTTAAGACCGAAATAGAAATTACCAATCAGGAAAGGGAAAATCTGGAGGAAATCCTATCCACTACCCAAGAAAGAGTTATTGATAAGGAAGCTCTTCTACAGCAACTTCGTGACCAAAATGTTACGGTTGTAGCGTTAGGCGGACAGGCTGTATCTCCAGATTCGTATGCCAAGGCCTACTGGAACCGGGAAGAAAGCAAGGTCATTATCGACGCCCAGGGTCTTCCCGAACCTCCACCTGGTTATACCTATCAGGTCTGGTCCCTAAAATTGAGCCCATTGACCCCCACTAGTATTGGTCTCTTGGAAGACTTTGCCACGGCCGACAGTAAATTGTTCTCTCTACCCAATCCCAATGAATCTGAAGCATTTGGCATTACCTTGGAGCCCGAAGGTGGTAGCGAAACCCCTACACTGGAGCAGCTGTACACCTTAGGTGCCGTTGGGGCATAAAAAAAAGCAGCTTGGCAACAATCCAAGCCGCTTTTATTAAAAATCAATTCACCAAAAAATTATAGTTTCACCCCAAATCCAAATCCAAAAATCCATGGGTTGATATCAACATCGGCAACTACGGTTGCACCAAGTGCGGTGGTAGCATTTACAGTAGCATCTGTGTTCAAGAACAATTTTTTCACATCAACGTTCAAGAACCATTTGTCGTTAAGCATAAAATCAAATCCTCCCTGCAATGCATATCCAACGGCCGTGTCATAATCCACGTCATCGGCCACAGGTCCCTCATCCACACCATAGAACAAGGTCAAGTTCAATCCAGCCCCTAAATAGGGTACAAAATCGCCTCCTGTAAAATGATACTGACCAGTCAATGTTGGGGGAAGCAGCCACACATGGCCCAAATCAATATCCCCAACTTGCGTATCAACGGCTTCAACATCGTGCTTAGTTGTTGCCAAAATCAACTCCAATGACCAATTTTCATTAAAAAAGTAAGAGATATCCAGCTCTGGAACAACCGCCGTTGAAATGGACGCATCCCCACCAATAGCTTCAATATCAGCGCTCTCATCTGGCGTTACCACAATACCACGAAGTCGAAATTGCCATGGACTACCGGCATCGTCCGTCGATATATCCTGTGCTATTCCCATGTTGATGAATCCCATTAATGCCATCGCAGCTAAAAGTACTGTTCTTCTCATTGTCTTGAATTTTAAGATTGAACAAAATTACTGTGCAGAATAGCCCATAAACATGATGTTTATCATTGGAAAGTCTTGAGAAAAGACATGTAACCCAATCACGAATTGGATAGTAAAAATCAAGCAGGCAAGATAGCGTTGGTCACACCATTAAAACCACTTTTTACGCTTGAAAATAAGTATGGAGATTATTGTAACGACCAACATGAGTCCCAAAAGAACAAAATAGCCGTAGGGCCATTTAAGTTCCGGGATGTTCTCAAAATTCATCCCGTAAATTCCGGCCAAAAAAGTCAAGGGAATGAATATCACCGAAAATATGGTCAAGGTTTTCATGACCTCATTGAGGCGATGACCCTGAATACTAAAGAACAGATTGATTTGACTTTCCAACTCTTGGGTGTCCGAGTCGATATCATTGGTAAGTCCATTGATTTGCTCCCGAAGCTCACTAAAATACTTGGTATGAAAGCCTTTTACCTCAACCCTTTCCAACCGATTAACAATATCGCGGAGCCCATGTGATGCTTTTTTAAATTGTTGGATGAGGGCTTTCTTGTTTTCCACCTCGAACATAAATTCAGGTGTCGGCTCCATTTTAGTGGCACGATCCAGCATGTTCTCCATAAGCACCATTTCTTCATATTTTTCCTTGTAGTTGGAAATCAAGGTTTCCAAAATAAAGAACAACAGATAATCGGCTTTTTTCTTCCGAATAATTCCCTTGTTATCAAAAATCCGTGCCCTTATCCAATCAAAGTGGTCTCCCCATTTTTCTTGGATACACCAGACGAAATCCTTGGCCACCACAAAAAACATCTGTTCAGATTCCAGGTTATGGTTCTCGGTCTTGATGATTCTTGCCGCAATAAAAAGCTGCTCTTCCAGCTCTATTACCTTGTTTCCAAAGTTTTGGTTCAACAGTAGGCGTAGTAGAAAGTCATCCAATTCATTACTGAGCACCATCTTTCTGAACTCATCCATATACTCCAGGCCATAGGTGTTTACCCAGGTTATGGTCTTATTACTTTTGGAAAGCAAAATATCCTCTTCCAACGAAAATTTTCTATTGTAATAATCCTCAAGTGAATAGTTGATTACCCAGGTATTATTTTCGAAATCTGTAACCATTATTGTAAAAGTAAAACGGGTTATTTGTAGTTTAGAGCAATAAGTTAAACCAAATTTAGCAAGATTGGATCATGGTGGGCGTAATGTCTTTTAAAACTGAAATTTTAGTCACTGGAATATTATTGGTTGTCATTTTTATTTTGAACTCTTTGACCAAGAGAGCCATAAGGAGATTTGGCAGAACGAGTGCCATTGACATGAACAACCGAAAAATCATTTTTTATCTCAGCAACCTGTTCTTTTATGGTTTGGCCGCGGTAGGCCTCTCTTTGATTTGGGGTATGAATTTAAAGGATTTTTCCCTTTTCCTGTCTTCTACCCTAGCTATATTGGGGGTTGGGTTTGTGGCCCAATGGTCCATTCTTTCCAACTTGACCGCCAGTGTAATCCTCTTTTTTAGTCACCCGTTGCGTTTGGGGGATCGGATAAGGGTTTTGGACAAGGATTTTGATTGGACCGGAAAAGTTGAAGATATTAGCGGATTTTATCTTTTTATGCGAACTGATGATGGCAGAAGAATTACAATTCCCACCAACTTGGTCATTCAAAAAGGCATTGAAATCTTACAGAATCACGATACAGATTCCAGTGAAGAAGAAATTATTGAAAATTGATAGGATGCGCCACTATGCTTAGTGACGCATCCAAAACAACAACCAAGTAGCAACCCAAAAACCACTACTTTACGTTCAATAAGCCTTCATTTTAGAGTTTACAGGCTTAAAATTTGATCTTCCTTTAATGGTCCCAATTCGTAAATAGCCCCTGTCAATTCTTGCTTTAATTCCTTCACCTTGTCCAGGTTCCCGTTTTCCTTATAGATTTCTGCAGCTTGGGTAAGTATAGCTGGTTCAAAGGTTTTGTCCCAGATAAAGTTCTCTACCAACTCCAAGGCTTTTTCTTTTTCCCCTTTTTTCAGATAACTGTAAGCCAAGAGTCCATAAGACTCTGGGGTGGGTCTATTTTCCACTTCACGTTGCGCCAATTTTAAGGCCTTCCCATTGACTTCCATACCAATGAGGAAATCTATGTTATGGGCATTATACATTTCTCCATACCCTTTATCCCCCACTCTATTGTGATAATTGTCCAAAGCTTCCAGTTTAAGGGCTTCATTCCCGATAAACTCAGCAATTTCAGCCTTCAGTAAAAAATAATCCGGAGATTGGTTTTTCTTTATGATGGAATCCATTATTCTCAATGCCTCTTTCCCATCCCTTTCGTGGGAATATACAATCCAAGCAATCCCTTTTTTGGCATAGGCATTCTGGGGATCCATCTCTAAAGTATTCAGATACAGTTTGTACGAATCTTCTATCCGTCCAGCATGACCATAAAAATCGGCCAAATTGGTGCTGGACCATAACATCAAATCTTTGTTTTTTGACGTCTGCGCTCTTTCATAAGCCTTCTCCATGAATCGGATAGCAGTATCCAAATCACCTTTATGATCATTCCATTTGGCCAACCGAATCAGGTATCCAAAATCTGACATATTTCGAATACTATCCAAATATGTATGGGCCTCTTGGTAATTACCCAGTTCCATGTGCACATCAAACAATAGGGATTGGGATGCATTGACCCCGCTTCCTTGCTCACGGGCTGCTAGGGCTAAATCCAAAGCTTCTTTAAATCGATGCTGTGAAATGTAATTTCTGGCCAAAGCTCTTAGATAACCAGCTTTCCCCACTGCGGCCACATCCACGGCCTTTTTGAGGGATTGTTCTGCCATCTTCAGGTATTTGATGTCTCCCGTTCCTTGAAAATATCTACTATATTCCCCAGCTACATTGCCTAGGCTCAGTATCTGCAAACTATCTTGCTTTATTTTGGAATCCCAAAGTTGATAGTACTTTGAGGTTGTTTTCATTGGTTCTGAGGCCAAAAAGTGATTGTAATCATTCTGGTCTGTTTTAAAGACCTTTTCTTGCTGACATGATAGCAATACCATCGCCATTAAGAATATGAGTTTGTATTTTGTTGCTTCCATGATTCTGTTGTTGTTTAGTATGAAAAGGGAGAGGACATGTCCTCTCCCCTCTTCCCTTTCATAGCGATTACTCGGGATTTCCCAAGTAAGGGAAAGTTGTAGAAATATCTGCTGTTAACGAAACCCCATCGGAGGTCAACCTGGGTAGGTCGGCCATGCCATCATCATCCAAATCCTGACCACTGAACCTATCTCCTTCCATTCCTCCAAAGAAAAGAATCAGGGATACATCAATAATATCATCATTGGGGTGTCTTCCGGTAAGGGCCACTTCGTCTCCATCCGGCACCAGAATACGTCCATCGTTATCAAAATCAGTACCTGGATTAAAATATGTAGTAGGTAGGTCTGGGGCCACTTCAAGAACATCTGCTGCCAATACCGTGGTCAAGGTGGCTGCATCCAGTCCCAAAATATTGTTCTCATAATCAACATCAGCAGGATCTAGACCCAATTTAATGGCATAAACATCATGGTACTGTTCCAACCTTGCTTGAAATCCAGCTTGGAAAGTAGCCGACATCTCGGAAGGAATAGTAGTATTATGGGCATCCTTCACACTGGCCTCTCCTTCCATATCAAAACTTAGGGTAGTATTGATCCCCGGACGGCCTATATGATCCACTTGGGCGTAGGTTCCCGAAAAATCAGTTCCCATCATGTCATCATCGTCCATCATCATATCATCATCCATGCCCATCTGGATAGGGGTTTCATCATCATTACTACACGCAATGACCAAACCAAGGCTCAAAATCAACGTTGCTGTATATATCTGTTTTAGTCTCATGTTCGTCTATGTTTATGTTTATTGTTTTCTGTTAGTTGTTACCCAAGTCTTGTATACCGTTAACCCTAGGGCATTAGTGGCCGTAGGTGCTCCCAACATGGCATTGGGTATCTCTACAATGATGGAGAGTGTGTTGGCTCCGTCAAAAGTATCGGCAGCCTCTTCTGGGGGAAGGAACCCTCCCGGAGCTGAATCCATTTCCGGTGAGATTACCGCATTGAACTGGAAGAAATCAAAAAAGAATGGGTCTTGTCTGGGTCCGGCGAATAGTGAAACTCCATTGGTAGTTTCCACAATGGGGGTTGTTCCAGAAATTTCCACATCTCCTAGTGGTGAATCCACCAGAACCTGACTGTTGAGTCCTGTCTGTGAAGGTGTGGCAGGCCCAAAAAAGTACATTCTACCGTCCCTGGCAATGGCTTGAATAACTTGATCTTCGACCAAATCGCCATCCAAATCAATATTGATTTCAGTAAGGGCGTCTTCATCAAAAGTCCCATAGGCCAATTCTGGCAATACATTGGATTGGACATCTACCACAAAAACCGTGTTGTCTGAGCCTTCACTGGGCTCAAAGGCATAAAAATCGGCTATGTCTGCGGTGGTTCCTGCGGTTGAAGGTGCATCGATGTGATCTGCCGACACCAAAACCACTGCCGAGGCGATCAGTACCCCTAAACCCACTAAATAACTTGTTGTTTTTTTCATCTTACTTGTTTTAAAAGGTTTTCTACACCCCTACCTACGCAACTATTTCTGGAGCGGTTTGGTCTTTAAATGTTAAAAAAAACTTAACGGATTTTTAATGTCTCGAACAGGAATTAAATATCATTAAGTCCCATAATTGTTTTACTTTGGTATGCAAATAATCATCCCAATGAACCCTTCTGCATCTGGATGGATCAAGAAGTTTGGTCACCTTGTCGCCAAAAAATCCGCTTATTTTACCGATTATGACTCGCTCTACAGGGAGTTGAAAAAAAATGGATTTGTATATGGTGTGCATTTGGACATCCCATCTTTTATAAAAGCTGAACATGCTCTAAGTGAAGATGAGATTGCAAAAATCAATCTGCTTACCTCGCTTTATTTTACCCTGCAGTTTGAAAAAGGAAAGACTTCCTTTGAGAACTTTATCAATACTGTGTTTAAGTATTATCAGTCCTTGGAAGTGGGGCGTATTTCGTTTTTGAGCAAAATCCTGAGCGGAAAACAAACCCAATCGCAGTTGGAAAAATTGATTGATTCAAGGATTTACCTTGGAGGAAATACATTCAATAGGGCTCTTGGCAGTAGTCTCACCAATTCCTTGCTCTTTGTGGATGTATTGATTTTTAGAACATATCTACAATCCAGTGATGATTTTAAGGAACATGCCCAATTGCTGGAATACGTTACCATAAACATCGCCTACCACACCTTAAATTCGAAACAAGCCAAAAGAAAAGACGATAAACTTATTCAGCTTTTGGATGCCTCCCTAACTTATGTGGATTTGGACAAAGCAAGGTTTGACGGTTCTTATTTGAATCTTTTGGAGCAGAACTTCACGGTTTTTGAAAAGGATTATTTTTTGGATATGGCATGTCTCACCATTTGGGAAGATAAGTCCGTGGACTATACCGAATCTGATTATATTTTTGGTCTTGGAACGCATCTTGGAAAAACAAAAAAAGAGGTAGGTGAAGCTCTGGAATTTGTGAAAAATTTCTTTGAGGAAAACAAGGAAAAAATCACCTATTTAAATGACAAAAATTTGGCTGTTCAATTCTACGATGGCATGTCCAAAAATGTTAGCAAACTTATTTTACGGAACAGCAAAAGACTTAAAAAAGAACTGGAAGAAAGTAGGGAATTAATGACTCTTTTATCTAAGTCCACCGTGAAGGATTTAACGGAGGAGGAGAAGAAAAAAGTTCAAAATCAATTGGTCGATATTTTTAAAAGCATCCCGTCCTTGGCCATTTTTATGCTGCCTGGCGGTGCGGTGCTTTTACCTATTTTTATCAAATTGATTCCCAAGTTACTCCCCTCTGCCTTTGACGATAACCGCATTGAGGAAAATTAAGTTTTTTATATAAAAAAAGTCACTATAAATAAAACTTATAGTGACTTTTCAATTTTATTAAATCAAATTAAATCAGCATGTTAAATAACATTACTCTAACCAAAGCTTAAAGTCTTTAACACGCTCTCTACTTACAATGATTTCTTGCTCGTTAAAGTGGTTCAGCTTGATTTGAAGCCTTGAATTTGTATACGAAATGATATCTTTTATATAATTTATGTTGACATAAAACTTACGACTTACCCTAAAAAAAATCTTCGGGGATAACTCCTCCTCCAACTGTTCCAAGGTGGTATCCAACAAATAATTTCTACCATCCGAAGTTGCCGCATACGTTCCCTTGTTCTCGCTGTAAAAACATTCCACTTCATCTGCATTTACAATCTTGAGATGCTGTCCCACTTTAACCGTAAATCGTTTTTTGTATTCCCTTTCCAATGGGTCTACCAACAACTTTTTTATATCGTTGAAATCCACCGAAATTTTTTGCCCGGCAGGCTTAAAATTCCTGTACTTTTTTACCGCCTGTTCGAGCTCCTCATCGTCTATGGGTTTCAGAAGGTAATCAATGCTGTTCAGCTTAAATGCCTGGAGTGCATATTCATCAAAAGCAGTGGTGAAAATAATGGCACTATTCACCTCGACCACATCAAAAATTTCAAAGGATAGCCCATCGGATAATTGAATATCCAAAAAAATAAGATCGGGGTGCGAATGGTTTTGGAACCAAGCAATGGACTCGTCCACGGAGTGCAACATAGTGGACACTTCCACTCCCAACTCGGACAACAATCTACTCAACCGCCTTGCAGCTGGTTTTTCATCCTCAATGATGATCACATTCATTTCCTAACTAATTTTACTCAAGTGCCTATGTACTTTTATAGGTACTTGTCTATTTCATCTTCTTCCTTTTCCAATATTTTTTGGATTTGCCGTTCTTCCCACTCCCTCAAAAAAGTAATCTTATGGCGAAACAAATACAGCGCATGAATACCCAATATCACCAACCATATGATTAAATTCACATGGATCCAGTCAAAATAATATGATTGCGTAGGAAACCCATCCGGTAACAATGACAATAATACACCGCTTCTCATTAAGTACAAAACCCCATTTACCAAAACAAAAATCTTCAAATGCCTGTAAAAGTCTTTAAGTTCTTTTACTCGACTGACTGCTCTTTCGTATTTTCTCTCTAGGTCCTCCATAATCAAATCATCGGTATTTATCAATATCCTTCTTATCTTTCTCTATATACTTTTGAATCTGTCGCTCCTCCCAATTCTTTCCAAACAATATATTAAAACCAAAAACCTTGGCGGCATGGAAGAACAGCCCTATTCCCCATCCAAATAGGGTGACAAAATGAGGCCACTTCCAAAAAGAGTCGGAATTAATGTAAATACTCACCAAAATAAATCCGTTGACAACCAGATACACCGCAAGATGTATATAGAAGGATTTTATTTCCTCGACCCTCTTTTTTGCCCTAGCAAACTTTTCTTTATCAAAATTTTCCATGATTATCTCCATTTTGTGGTTTCCTCCTCTTCTTTCATAAACTGTTTTATCTTTTTTTCTTCCCAACCTTTTCCGAAAAAGGGGTTTAGATTGAACGTGCCCACGGCATGGAACATAATTCCCAGACCCCACCCAAAAGCGGCCCATAAAAACCACATATACCTAAAACTATTGGTAAGGTAGTTGATCAACGCCAATATTGACATGACCATGATGTAAGACCAAAGATGGGCATAAAACTTTTTAAGTTCATCCACACGTTCCTTGGCTCTTATGTATCTACTTTCCTTGTCCATATTTTCCATACCCTAACTTTTAGTTTCAGTTGATATAATTGTACCCCTTATTAAAATTCCCTGTTGTCCATAAACTCCTTGATTTTTCGCTCTTCCCAATCCTTACCCAAAATTGGATTATACCCTTGGGCGCAAAACCAAAGACCCATAAGACCAATTCCCCAACCAACCGCTGGAAAAATTATCCAAGGGTAACTGGTGGTCCTAAAATTCAAGTAGGCCAAAAGTGGGATTACGATACAGTATGCCAACAAGCTGGAGTAAAAAGACTTTAGCTTATCTACCTTCTTCTTTGCTTTAAGATACTTATTCTCGTTAAAGTTGTCCATATTTTTTCTTGTTTTTGGATTGATTGTCTTTATTTACACTTCAAAATTCAACATATACGGAAAGAGAAAGAAAAATTGGTTCGCGAACTGTCATTTAAACAGGATGAGCTGTAAGGATTTGGGGATTGTAAAGCTTCGCTACTATTTGAAAGTAGAAAAATCTGAGATCCAACGTCTGAGTCCTAAGGTCTGAAATCTGAAAGAACTTAAAAAGTATCCTCATCCATAAACTCTTGGATTTTTCGCTCCTCCCAACGTTTGCCCCACAACGGGTTATACCCAAATGCCTCCATACCATGCATTAAAACCCCAAAACCCCAACCTAATGTTGGAAAAAACGCCCAAAGAAAATCTGTGGTCCTGAAATTAATCCACCACAAGAATGGAATCACAATACAATAGGTGATCAAGTTGCTATAAAAGTCTTTAATGGCCTTTACCTGCTCTTTAGCTTTGGCGTATCTCTTTTGGGCAATGTAATCCTTTTGTGTTTCCATAACGGTAAGTTTTTGGGTAAGCATGGGCAGGGAGACACTAAACTCCGAGGCTGATTTTTGAATGCTTACTTCGCGATCCGTTAAAATGTTATATCGCTGTTTTATGTTTTGAAGGCCAACCCCACTGCTCTTTTTCACCACCTGTTTTTCTTGAAGATTGTTGCTTACCACCAGCATTCCACCCACCTCATGAACTTTTATATGCAAAGGCCTGGAGGCGGTTACCACATTATGCTTGACCGCATTCTCTAAAAGTAATTGCAGTGACAAGGGAACTATTTTAGCCTCGGGTATGGAGCAGTTTTCAGGAATTTCAAAAACGATACTGTCCTCAAATCTCATTTTGAGAAGACGAACATAGGTCCGCGCGAAGTTGAGTTCCTCATCCACAGTGACCAAATCCTTGTTTTTTTGCTCCAAAACGTAGCGATACACTTTAGAAAGCGATGTGGTGAACTTCTGTGCCTGATTGGGATCTTCTTCAATAAGGCTTGTAAGCACATTAAGACTATTGAACAAAAAATGGGGGTCTAATTGGTTTTTAAGAGCATCAAACCTAGCTGATGCCGTACCCGCAATAATCTTCTGTTCCTTGACTTTTTTCTCCTGCCAATTTTTATAAAAATATGCGGCGTGAAAAAACACGGAGACCACAACCGTAATTAAAAGTGCAACAATGTAGAATATAGGTTCTTCTCCATTTACAAAAGCCTCCCAATCCTTTCCTTCAAACCCGACCCCGATTACAATACGTATCCAAAAAATACCAAGAAGCGTAAGTACAATTCCACCTATACCGCTAATGAGTATGCGGTATTTTCCATATTTTTTCCATACAACCTTATGGTTGATATAATCATAATAGATGCTATTTATCAAGGTTAGTACAATGGAATACAAGACATAATATCCCACTTCCCGAAACAACGTTGGTCCAAACACCATCCTTCTTCCCAATAGAGCCTCTACGCTAATAAAAATAACCGCTATCAATATGCCCAACCCCAAAGCGGTGAGCAGCAATTTCCCTATATATCGAACTGTTTTTTCCATTTACAATAGACCCGTATGCGCTTTAATACCGGTTAACCAATGCTAAAAGTAACAAAAAGGCGTGCGTTTTTCTTTATGATTGTTTTGAACCCTTCCATTCTTCCCCATTGAACACTTTTGTCTTGAAGAAAATGAGACTGTTCGTTTTTTGATTAATAGTGCAAAGCTGTCCATTTGACCCAAGGATTGAAAAATCAAAGTACCGAATTGTCATTTTTAGCAACTGGGCTGTAGAAACCAAAAAGCCCGGTGGGAGATTCCACCGGGCTTTATTTCAAATAATTGAAAATTATTTCGCAGAGTAGTCTTTATGGATAGCTTCTTCAAAGGCTTCCCAATGGGCGTCCGTCATCCTACCCGGAGTAAATAGGCAGATACCTGCTGCCCCATTTTCCATGGACACTTGGATGGCTTCTGCAATTTCTTCGGGCAATAACCCATGATTCTCTGGATCCTTTTCGTCACCCTTCTTTTCCGGTTTTGGACAAATGAACAGTCCGCTGTATACCGGTGCTCCGTCTTTAGCTGTGGCTACTTCCTCAGCAACCATTTCCCCAACCCATTTAGGGCCTTCCAAATAAAAATCATTGTAATTCATGGGATAAATGGCATCCAGGTTCCATTTTCCCCAATCCTGTCTCACCAATTTTTTTGCTATGGATGGGCCAGGAAAAACAGCTCCATTGATTTTCTTGTTCTTGGAATGCACCACTTCGGTCAGACGGTTTACCATACTGGTGATCAAATCATATCTAAACTGTTTCCACTCCATAACCTGGGAAGGATCTTCAGCTTCAAGAATATCAATCCCTGTTTTGTCTTTAAATGTTGATGTACAGTCGTCACAGTAACAGTAATCGAATTGTGGAAACTCCCTATCCATTACCAAACCGTACTTGTCCCATAGGCCACGAGCCAAGATCACATCAGGAAAACGAATATAATCCAAATGGATACCATCTACATGCTCAACCTCGGCAACACTACCATAGAGGTCGGCCAAAAAGTTATACACGCCTTCCTTGCTTGGGCATAAAAAGGTATAATGTGAAACATAGGCAGGCTTATCAAAAGCTGACTCACCTTTGCCATTAATAGCATACCATTCTTCCTTCAGCTTTGGATTCTTGCCTTGTACCATGGTAGGAATCCATGTGTGAAACTCCATTCCAGCTTCTTTCACAAGCTTCCCAACCCTTCTGTAAGTTTCAGGGTCGTGCCCGCCATTGTACATAAGCCCATCGATGCCCTTTGCCTTAAGGTCGGCAAACTTTGCGGTCAATTCTTCATCCGTGGCTTCACCAGGTCCGTAATCCCAGGCATAAACAGGGATTTTAGTCTTCGTTGGAGACTCTTTCTCCCCTTCTTTGTCTTTGCATGACACAATTGTGATGGCCAAAACCATCAACATTAAAAATTTCTGCATCTTTTGTTTTTTTGATTTAGTCAGGCATGAATTTAATTAATCCCAGTGGCAATAAACCCAAAATTTAGACCAACAACATTACAAACCAACCCAACGTCCATCAAAAATATTCTTTCTTTTATTTAAACCCTAAAAGATTGGTTTTCAAACTTCTTTAAGTTCTAAAATCTAGTTGATAACCTTTTCTTCATCTTCCCCGTGCAACCCTCCAATTTTTCTTATGTCCTTAGGTCGAGTGAATCAAAAAACGATTTAGTCTAAACCTATAATTCAAAAAATCACAAATGAAACAAAAAAAGAAACGGCATGGCCCGCTATTATGGCTTTTGGGTCTATGTCTATCATTGAGTCCATCGCTCATGCATGGGCAAAACAATTTTACCATTAGTGGAAAAATTTCGGATAGTTCCAATGGGGAGACCCTATTTGGCACTTCCATTTTTCTACGTGGTACCGATATTGGTGCCATTAGCAACGAATACGGATTTTATTCCATCAGTGCTCCACAGGGAAGCTATACCCTCGTGTTTTCGTATATGGGTTACAACGAAATGACCCGAGAGATTGTTTTGGACCAAAACATGACCCTTGACGTGGAATTATTGGAAGCATCCACCCAGCTTGATGAGGTAGAGGTCACCGCTGAAGAACCGGAACGCGCCCTACTTCGCAAGCCTGAAATGAGTGTTTCCAAACTCAACATAAAAACTGTAAAACAAATGCCTGTTGTTTTGGGCGAAGTGGATATTATCAAGTCTTTACAGATTCTCCCCGGGGTTACCAACAATGGAGAAGGTTCCAGCGGGTTTCATGTACGCGGAGGAGCCGTGGACCAAAACTTGGTGCTTCTGGATGAAGCCATTATATACAACACCTCCCACCTGCTGGGTTTTTTCTCCGTTTTCAATGCCGATGCCGTAAAGGATCTTAAACTATACAAAGGGGGCATTCCTGCAAGGTTCGGAGGACGGGTATCATCCGTGTTGGATGTGCGCCAGAAGGATGGGAACAGTAAAAACTTTGCCATGACCGGTGGAATTGGTGCCATTTCCAGCAGATTGGCCCTTGAAGGGCCCATGTTCAACGACCGTGGGTCTTTCTTGGTTGCTGGTAGAGGCTCCTACGCCCATCTGTTTTTAAAGCTAGCCGGTGAGGACAACAGTGCCAGTTTTTACGATCTTAACCTAAAAACAAATTACAACCTCAACAAAAACAACAAACTCTACCTTTCGGGATACTTTGGGCGAGATCTTTTCAATTTTGGAGGTTCTTTTAGCAGTAGTTATGGGAATGCTTCGGGCAACCTTCGTTGGAACCACATTTTTAATGATCGTCTATTTTCCAACCTCTCCCTGATTTTCAGCAATTATGATTATGAATTGGGAATCGATTTTTTTGATTTTGATTGGGTTTCATCCATTCAAAACTATAATATAAAGTACGATCTTAAGTATTATTTCAGTGATGCCTTCAAACTCGATTTTGGAGCAGGAACCATAAAGTATGTGTTTGATCCCGGAAGGATAAAACCCACTGATCCAAGTTCTGCCATCAATGAACTACAATTGGACAAAAAACGTGCTTTGGAGAGTGCAGCCTATATTAATGCGGAACATAAGCTTACGGATAGATTAACGGCGCAGTATGGCATCCGCTTCAGCCATTTTAACCGGATGGGCGGACAACCCTTGAACGAATATCTAGATGACAGACCTTTGGTCTATAACAGCACACTTCGTATTTATGAGAGGCAAGACCCCATCAATGAGGTAAACTATAAAAAAAGCGAGAGCATTGAAACATTCAGCAATTTGGAGCCTCGTGTTTCCTTGGCGTACCAACTCAATGAACTCTCATCGGTAAAATTGGGATACTCCAGAGCAGCTCAGTACATTCATCTATTATCCAATACCTCTTCGGTTACTCCCATTGATGTGTGGACCCCCAGTGGCAAGTACATAGAGCCTCAGCTTTCCGACCAATTCGCCTTGGGCTATTTTAGAAATTTTAAAGACAAGGTGTATTCCATGGAGGTAGAAACCTTCTATAAAACAGTGGATAACCGAATCGACTATATTGATGGGTCCGACTTAATCGGAAACAACACCATTGAGCGTGAGATTTTAAGCGGTGAATCCAGAGCATACGGGGTTGAACTATTGCTTCGGAAAAATGAAGGTGTCTTTACGGGGTGGTTGGCCTACACCCTATCCAAATCGGAACAAAGAACACCTGGCGGAGATGCAGGTGGGCCAGGAATCAACAATGGTAATTGGTACAGTACTCCGCATGACCGTACCCATGACATCTCCCTTACAGGAGCCTATGCTTTAAACGATAAATGGAGTTTCGGGGCCAATGCCATTTTTCAAACCGGAAGGCCAGTCACTTATCCTAATGGTCAATACCAATATGAAGGAATTTCCATTGCCAACTATTCGGAACGCAATGCAGATCGTTTACCTGCTTATCACAGGTTGGATATTTCCGCCACCTACCAACCTAATAGGAAGCCGCAAAATAGATGGAAAGGCGAATGGGTCTTTGGCATTTACAATGTGTTCAATAGGAGAAATGCCGCATCCATATCCTTTGGTCAGAACTTGGAAACTGGAGCCAATGAAGCCAGTAGAACTGCCATTTTCGGGATAGTTCCTTCTGTAACGTACAATTTTAAATTTTAAACTCATGAAATCATTTTATAAAGTTTGCATTGGCCTATTATTCTTGGCCGCATCGTGCACCGATGTTATTGATGTAGATGTTCCCGAAGGCCCAGAGCGGTTGGTCGTGGAAGCTTCCTTGGATTGGGAAAAAGGAACCTCAGGGAATAATCAGACCGTGGTATTGAGCACCTCGACCCCATTCTTTGCCGAACAAAAATTTGCTCCTGTTCTTGGGGCTTCTGTCAAAGTCATTAACTTGGATAAATCCACGGAATTTGTGTTCGAAAGTCAAAATAACGGACAGTACACCACCTCATCTTTTGTACCTATCGTAGGGGACACCTACCGCCTAGAGGTAATTTACAACGGTGAAACCTATACGGCCACTGAAACCCTGTCCCCCTTGGTTGACACTATTGAGGTAACCCAATCCAAGGACGCCGGTGAGGATGAAGACGCCCTTGAAGTAAATGTCACTTTTAAAGACCCAGAAGGTCTTGGGAACTATTACTTCCTTCGCTTTAAAAGTCAAAATGACCTGTTGCCCGAACTCTATTACATCAAAGACGAGTTCATTGATGGCAACACGGCCACATTTTATTATGAAAAACTGGAAGACGAGGATAGTGTGGAAGAATTTGAACCCGGAGACTTGGTGGAAATTGCCTTGATGGGCATTTCGGAACAGTACCATGATTATCTCCGTCTTTTGGTAGACCAGTATGAAAATGCCGGAACCCCGTTCAGCCCTACACCGGTTCCGTTGGTTGGTAATTGTGTGAACATGGACAATCCCAACAATATTGCCTACGGGTATTTTAGGGTAACCGAAGTTATTCAAACCAGTTACACTTTTCAATAATTCAAATAAGCATTCCCTTTCCATTGGTCTGGGAATGCTTTCTTTTCTTTTTCCCGGAACGTAAAATTCCCCTACCCCACAAATTGCTCCCCTACACCATACATTTTGCGTGGGAAAAACCAGTGTTTTGCCTCATTTTTAGTTGACTTCACGCATTTATCCAGTCTTTTAAGTGATTCATATACAGTTTTTTACTATATTTATTAGAACCGACTGTTTACAACCTCCCCCTTGCATTCTTCTCGGCAAGTCCCATTTCTAAATAGATCTTTGTACTTGCGCACCATGTTGATTCACGACGCTAGAAATTAAGCAAGTTGCCTTTTGACTACAGATTTGCATAACCCGTAAATCAATGTTTTGAAAACATCAACAACTCTGGTTGATTCAACCCTTAAACATTGTGCAAAACATTCACTGCACATGGAATACTTCATGGGTATAAAAACATACACTATAAGGATAAGGCTTGACTTCTCCAATTACACATCGCATTATAACTTATCCCCTGACCCTGTGGTCGGGGTATTTTTTTTACTAACCTAAAATCAACAAACAATGAAGAAAATTCTTTTATCATTTGCAGCACTGGCTCTATTAATCTGTGCTTGTCAACAAAATTCCGTGAGATATACACAGAATTCACCAGAGATTGATACTGTTAAAAAATTGATTGCCAATTATGACAGTAAAAACTATGATACCAGCATGTATGCTGATACCTCCAAGACCTACTACAATTCCAATGATAATGCCATGTCGGCTGCCCAAACGATGGATTACCACAGGGAATCCGAAGTAAATTATGCGTCCAGAGGGTTCAAAAGTGATCATCAAGAATATGAGATGGTGGTTACCGATGATGGTGAAACATGGGTGAACTGTTGGTTACAATGGAGGTGCACCCTCGCAGCCAACGGTAAGGAAATAGCCGTTCCCGTCCACTTGACCCTCCAATTTGTAGACGGCAAAATTGTTAAGGAATATGGCTACTGGGACCCTACCGAAATTGTATTGGAACTCCAAAAAATTGAAGCTGAGGCGAAGATGATGGAGGAAGAACAAACAGAATAATCATAAAACCATACTAAAACTAAAAACAATGAAACGATTACTTTTAACACTAACACTAGCGCCAATTTTAATAATGGCCCAACAGACAAATCAACCACCAATCTTTATGAATGTGATGATGACCCCACATCCAGAAAAGATTGAAGCATTTGAAGCCGGCGTAGCGGCCCATAACAAGAAGTACCACACCAGTGACCCAGGTCAGGTAAGTGTATTTTGGGTGGCCAGCGGCGAAAATTCAGGAAAATATGTGTGGAGTATGGGTCCAACTTCATGGGCGGCCATGGATGATGTGAGCAATTACGATGATGCACATACCCAAGACTGGAATACCAATGTAGCCGCAAATGCACTGGCAAAAATGGAAACCACCTATTGGAAAAACGACCCTAAGCATTCCAATTTCAGCAGGGATTTCAACCTAAAGAACCTGTCCATTTTTATGGTGGATGTAAAACGGTTCAAACAGATGGAGTTTGCTTCTATATTGGATCGCGTGTACAAAGTGTTCAAGACCAAAGACCCAGACCACCAGTGGGGAACCTACTTCAATGAACTTCCCAATATGGATGGGCAAGATTTTGTTTGGGTCGATTTTTTTGAAAAATCAGCTTGGATGGGAGAAGAAGATAAGTTTATGCAATGGTATGAAGAAGTCCATGGCGCAGGCACCTTTTCTGGTTTCCTAAAAGATGTTGAAGCTGCCACAAATGGTGACCGTGGCGAACTGTGGATCTATAGAGGTGACCTCAGTGGTTCAAGTGGTGAGGTGGTGTCCGCAGATAGACAATAACCATTATCCCATAAAAAAAAAAGCGGGGCAATGCCCCGCTTTTTTATTTTTTACCTAAAATCGCATGGACACGTATTTGTATCTTTGAATTCATTATTCCATAACGCTACCATTCCATGTACATTCCGCATCAATACAAAAATGAAAATCTTGATGAAGTGAAGGATTTTTTAACCCAAAACAGTTTTGGTATCTTAATCAATACTGTTGATGGGAAACCTTGGGGTACTCATATTCCTCTAGAATTGGATACCGACCAAACAGGCAAGGATGTTTTGGTGGGTCACATCTCAAAAGCCAATCCACAATGGAAAAATTTCATCAGTCCTACAGAAGTGTTATGCATTTTCAATGGACCCCATACCTATGTTTCTTCATCATGGTATAAAGAAGAGGAGGTTCCCACATGGAACTATATTGCCGTACATATCTATGGAAAAGTTACCATTTTGGATGAAGAACAGACCATGGCTTCGTTACATAAACTTGTGGATAAATACGAGCAAAACTCAAAAAATCCCATTTCTTTGCATCAGATGTCGCCCAAGACCTTACGCCAAGTAAAGGGGGTGGTAGGCTTCCAAGTTGAAATCACGGAGATTCAGGCAGCCTATAAGCTTTCGCAGACCCGAGTTGAGGATCATCCCAAAATCATCTCTGAGCTTAACGAAGTCAACGACCCCGGAAGCAACACCATTGCCGAAATCATGAAAAGACGAAAGTCTTGACGATTTATTCGTTATCCTGATAAATAGCATCGGCCCAATTGGAATATCGGGGATTGTCCACATGCATGATCCATATCTCGTCGGTATACTTGCCTTTCATTTTGGACTGATAGGCCGCATAGGCATCTTCATTTTCCTGATACTTGGCCAGATACACATAATTAAGACCATTATCAGGGTTTTTAAAGTATTCCACATCCAGTCCTTTTGCCTTCAGCTTATTCATAAAATCTTTCAGGTACCTCTCATTTTTAAAGACATTGGCCACAATATAATGCCCTTTCCCTACCCCATCCAAATTGATGAACTTTTCAATGGGCTTGTAATCTCCCCCAGAAAAGGAACCACTTGATTTTTTAACTGTATGGTTCTGATCATTGGTTGAGTTGGCAGCCAATTGCGTTTCTGACATACTCTTCGCCAAGGAATCCAGGTCTTCTGTATTGGCCAAATACAACTTTTGTGCTTTCGCTTCTATATCGGGTCTGGTATTTCCCGTTTGCTGCTTCACCATGTGCATGACCATTTCAAACCGTTTTTCCAAATCACGTTGCCTATTCTGCTCCATAGAATCCATCCTAAAAATAAGCTCGTTGATCACTGCATAATTATCTTCTTGCTGTGCCCTTAATTTTTCCAACTGTTCTTCCCAAAATGCCAAACCTTCTTTGTTGGTAGGTCGCAATGTGGTCTCCACATCCAATTTGCTTTTCTGAACTTCCTTTTTTGATTTTTTGGCATCGGCTACCAAAGTTCCCTCGATGGGCTTTGACCCATCATTTTCCGTTTCATTGGAAACCATAACGTTCTTGGACAAGGTTGGCACAAAGGAATAGGCTATGGACACCTCATGGGTAACCCCAAGATTTATTAGGTTGTTATTGATGTTCTTTTCAAAATTATAGCCAAAGGAAAGTCTGCGGTTCAAGTTGAACCCTGTTCCGGCGGAAGCTCCATAAAACTGGTCGTATCCTCCTTGAATCCAACCCAATTTGGGAAGGTCCAAAATAACCCCACCTCCAAAAATGGGATCATTGCTTCCCGAAAATCTTGCCCTTGCCAAAGGCATTAGTCTACCATCTTCCAAAATCCCGCGGCCATTTTCAAACTCATGGGCAAACTGAACATGTCCAGAAAAAGTCTTTTCCGAAATATTGGTCAAAGACTTACCGGATTTTATATTGTAATCCACCAAATTTTGGGCAAAGACCCCAAAATCGAACTTACCCATAGAAAGGTTCAATCCTGGTTGAAAAGAAATGATGGAATTTTCGGAAGCCTCGTTCAACAAGGGATCATCCTCAAGTGCAACAGCCCTATCCGGGTCAAAACTACTTACATAATAAGGAATGTTAACCCCAAAGGTGAGACTGCTTTTTTGCCCCAATTGTATCCCATGGGAATAATTGGCCATTACCCCTAAGTTGGAGATGACACCAGATTTTTGGTTATACAAGCTCATTCCAATACCAATTCTATCATTGACCTGACCGCTGTAGCTCAAAAAATAATTCTGGTTGTTGTCACTGAACTCTGCACTTTGACTCCTGTGGAAAAAGTTTACATACGATTTGTCTTCCCGTACCGCAGAAAAAGTAGGGTTTATTAAAAACCGATTGTATTTGAGCAAATTTTGGAATGGAACATCATAGCTCATATAGGGGTTACTATCTTGAGCTAGTACTGTTTGACTGCCAAGCCAACACGAAAAAACAAACAATAAGACGCCTTTAGGTCTTAACTGGTGGGGGTTCCATAAAGATAATAGTAGTCGTATTTCCATAGCCGATTGGAATTTGTAGGTTAAGATACCCGTTTGGGACAGGTAGGTGTTTTTGGTTTTGTCTCATTAGCAAGATTTGGGAACTTGTAAGAGTTTTATTACTAATATGAATCGTAATATTACGTAATAATTCGGTAAACAACCAATTTTTTCGTTAAACGGAAAGGTTTCTCGTTATGACAACCTTTTAAGCATCAAAATATTGGCTACACCCCTCAAAAAAAGAATGTTAAGGCTTACAAAATTATAATTTGATTTTCATGGTTTACCTGTAATTTTGTAGATAGTCTTATCCTATTGCACATGACCGTAAAACCTAAAATAGTTCCATATTCTGATATCTATCGTACAGCATTCAGGACCCTAAATGAGGAATGGATCACCAAGTATTTTAAGATGGAGGAAATGGATCGTGTCTCCCTCCATCATCCCAAAGAATATATTTTGGACAAGGGCGGTTATATTGCCGTGGCTCTTTGGGAAGATGAACCTGTAGGCGTCTGCGCCCTTATTCCCAGTAAGCAAGAAGGGTATGATTTTGAACTGGCAAAAATGGGAGTGTCGCCCAAAGCACAAGGAAAAGGCATAGGAAAACTTATTGGGCAGCACATTGTTGAAAAAGCAAAATCCTTGGGGGCAAAAAAGCTATATTTAGAGAGCAATAGGGTATTAAAACCAGCATTGGGGTTATACGAAAAACTGGGTTTTGTTGAAATAAAAGGTGTTTCCTCTCCCTACGAACGAAGTGATATTCAAATGGAACTTATTTTGGGCTGATTTCCTTCGGCCAATTTAATAGTGACCAATTGAATTTGTTCCTTTTTCCCTCGCAGTTTTAGATAATCCATTGGAACAAACCGATATGATTGTTCCTGCCGCTGCAATTGGTCTGCCAAAGCATCTGAAATCAGTATCTGTGTGCCATAAGCATTACATTCCGCTTGTATCCGGGATGCTGTGTTTAGCACATCACCCGTATAGATTATCTCTTTTTTCAACACTCCTATCTCGCCGGTGGTCACAAGTCCAATGTGGTAACCTGCTTTGAATGTTGGAAAAAAATTAAACTCTTTCTTATATCTATTCCTCTTTTTTTCCAATGCTTCAGAGATTTTATAGAAGCATGCAATACAATTATTGTTGTACAGGCCTAATTTTTCGGGCCAAGTGACCACTACCTCATCCCCAACATACTGGTAAATTTCACCTGAAGTTTCCAAAATGGGGCTAGACATATCGGCATAACATGATTTCAAGAGCTCAAAATACTTGGAATGCCCTAATTCTTCTGCTATGGTAGTGGAGGATTTCATATCCAAAAACATAAATATCCTGCCCTCCCTTTTTGGGGTATGGTATTTTCCAAATAAGAAGTTTAAAAATACATTGCCCCCCAAATAAGAAGAAAGTTCTGAGAACAGCATGGCCATTATCAATCCAAAAGCTATGTACACCACAACGCTCCAAAAGGCAAAACTGTTAATAAACATTTCAACGCTGTGCAGCACTGTTTTGCTTAATAGATGTTCTTCAAACCGATTACTATTTACCCCAAAGGTCAACAGCACCAAAAACAGCACAATGAATACCAGATAGAAGTGCACTTTCAAAACCACCTTTACCCAGAGAGGGCTTTTTGTGAATTTTTTTCCCAACCATGACACTTCGACCCAGCCGTGTAAAAATCCCATAACAAACCCACCAAAGCTCGCAAATGCGAGAGAGGTCATAAAGTCATATCTGTTCTGGGTTGAAGGATAATAATCCATTCTGCCCAAGATTCCTTTTTCCAAAATACCGTACACAAAACCAAACAACAACCAAACACAAGCAAATAACAAAGCCTGTTTAATATATCTTATGTATTTGGGATGCAACATGTCCTTTAAAGTTAGTACATTCTTATTCCTTTTGATAATACTTAGCCCCAAATCCCCAAAGATTGCCTTATAAAAAAATTGGTCATCTCGCTAAAAATGAGTACCTTAAGTTAATCAACCTATAAATCCGTTTATCATGGGAACAGTAAAGGACCTTAACAAATGGGCCAACGCCCATACCTATTATCCATTGGATTTACTTCGCGTTGCCTTGGGTGTTTTTCTTTTTATAAAGGGTATAGAATTTATGACAAGCCATGAACAAATGGCGGTAATGGCTAGACCCTTTCAAGAGATGCCCGGCGGCATGCTTATTCTGCACTATGTTACTCCAGCTCATTTTGTGGGAGGTTTTTTAATTGTGATAGGATTATTGACCCGCTGGGCTGTGATTGCACAATTGCCCATTTTAATAGGCGCCATTCTTACCAATTTTCTTGGGGTGATGGACGTATCCAATCTCATTCTGGCAATTGTAGTTTTCTTGCTATGTATTTTCTTCACAATTTATGGGTCTGGAAAGCATTCGACGGATTATTATCTGAAAATGCAGCAGTAAAGACTATTGGTACCACATCGAAAGGCTGTTTTTAAATCGATGCACATTGAACACATCACTTTGTTTGCATCACTTTAAAACACTACCTTTAATTTACTGTTAATCAACCTAAAACCAACGCCATCAAACGCATTGCCCTCATATTACTTTGCGTATGTCTTTCGGTAAACATTGCGGAAGGGCAGACAGGTATTATAGATAGTCTCCAAAAAAAATACACTTCCGTTGATTCTGATTCCCTTCGGATTCGAATCTTAAAGGACATTGCTTGGGAGTACTTGAACAATAGGGGCAACTCCACTCTGGCCAGGGCACATATCGATAGCTTTCAAAGGTTAAGCAAGGAAAAAGAATTGTCCTGGGGCATTGCAATGGCAGATTACCAGTATGCGGTTTTGGAACGACAAATTGGAAACTATGATCAGGCCTTGACCCATATAGATGCCTACCTTACTCATTTTAGAACCCAACAAGACTCATTTTCCTTGGCGGACGGGCTTTACCAAAAAGCCATTATTTTGGATAATCTGGGCAACTTTGATGAAAGCTTGGGAATCTATTATGACATTCTAAAAATCTATGAAGCCCATGACAATCAATTCAGCATTGCCAATACGCTGAATGCCATGGGGGAAATCCTGAAAAAGACCGGGAAAGTGTCCGAAGCCATGGACCACTACCAAAGAGCCTTGGCAATTTTCACCACTTTGGGAAACAAACCGGAAATGGCCAATTGTCTTTTTAATATTGGAGATACTTACATGCTTCAAAATGAATATGGAAAGGCAGTGGACTACTTTAACCAAGCTTTGGTTTTGGACCAAGAAACCAATAGTGACTGGGGCAAGGCCTTTGATTATGAGGCATTGGGCAAAGTGTATGGGCGACAAAAAAAGTATGCCGAATCTTTGGAACATCACAAAAGAGCATTGGCTTTACGGGAAAAATTGGGTCAGCAGTTGGAACTCTCCATGAGCTACACACAAATAGGTGCCATTAATCTAGAAATGAACCAACTCAATGAAGCTGAAAAAAACATCCTTTCTGCCATAGCCATATCTGAAACCATTGGGGCACGGCCAGAGCTTCAGGAAAATTTTGGCATCCTCTCCAGAATTTATGAAAGTAAAGGCGACTTGAAAAAAGCACTCGATTATAAAAATAGATTCATCGCCATAAAAGACAGCCTTTTCAATGAGGCCAAATCCAAGCAAATTGAAGAGCTACAAGTACGGTTTGATACCGAGAAAAAGCAAGATGCCATCACTGCACTTCAAAAAGATGCAGAAATAAGCGGACTGAAGATACGGCAACAGAAAATCCTTAGGAATATTGTCATTGGGCTTGCCTTGGCCATAGTGTTATTTCTTTTGTTTGCTTTTAATCGGTACAAACAGGAGCAACGGGTCAAACAGGCCGACGAAGAAAAAAAACGCGCAGTTTTGGAAGAACGCAAACGTACGGAGATTGAAAAGCAACGGGTTTCCGAACTCAAAAAAATAGATGCCCTTAAAGATGAGTTCCTTGCCAATACTTCCCACGAACTGCGTACCCCTTTGGTCGGTATTATTGGATTGACCGAATCCTTGAAGGACGGCATTGCCGGCAAACTACCCAAAGCTGCGCTGGAAAATCTGGATATGATTTCAAGTAGTGGCAAACGGTTGTCCCATTTGGTCAATGATATCCTGGATTTCTCAAAATTGAAAAACAACGATTTGTCCTTGGTTCGTCAAGCCGTAGATATACTTGCGGTATCCAATATTGTGCTACGTCTCTCGCAACCCTTGCTACAGGACAAAAATTTAAAGCTCATCAATTCAATCCCAAAAGATATTCCACCTGTGGATGCTGATGAAAACCGATTACAGCAAATCATGCACAACCTCATTGGCAACGCCATTAAGTTTACCGAGAAAGGATACATTACCCTATTTGCCGAGGTCAAGGACAATTTCGTGGCCATCTCGGTATCGGATACTGGAATTGGAATTTCCCAGGACAAGCAGCAAGCCATTTTCAATTCGTTTGAACAGGGCGATGGGTCCACACAAAGAACCTATGGAGGTACAGGACTTGGTCTTTCTGTCACCAAACAGCTGGTGGAGCTGCACGGAGGAACCGTTCAGGTTGAATCCAAACCGGGTAAAGGCTCCATATTTACATTTACCCTGCCCAAGAGCAATATCACCCGAAAAGAGCTCAAACAAAGAACCCAAGATGCCCAGGATTATATTCAACCCATGGTTAAGGGAAACGAACGGCCAACCACACAACGTAAAGTAGCCAAAGTGGAAGGGGAATCACCCACAATTCTTGTTGTGGACGATGAGCCGATCAATCGTAGGGTTTTGGAAAATCATCTTACCATAGCCGGATATGAGGTCATCGAAGCAAGTTCCGGTAAGGAGGCCCTGAAATTATTGGACAACAATACGCCGTTTCAGCTTATACTACTTGATATCATGATGCCAGGCCTGTCTGGTTACGAGGTATGTGAAAATATACGCATGAAACACGCCGCCAGTGATTTGCCCATCATCTTACTCACCGCCAAAAACACGGTAAACGATCTTGTGATTGGATTTAAGGCAGGTGCCAATGATTATTTGACCAAACCATTTTCCAAAGGCGAGTTGTTGAGTCGAATCAAGACCCACATTAACCTGAACACCATTCATAGGGCCACATCCAGGTTTGTTCCATCGGAATTTGTGCAATCCGTTGGCAAAGAATCCATTACCGACATTAAACTGGGAGACCATATTGAAAAAAATGTTACGGTTCTTTTTTCTGATATTCGTGATTACACTTCCCTTTCGGAAGGAATGACGCCGGAACAGAACTTTAAGTTTGTGAATGCCTATGTAGGTAGAATGGGGCCAATTATTAAGGAAAACGAAGGATTTGTAAATCAATATTTAGGTGATGGCATTATGGCGCTGTTTCCCAAATCTCCAGAAAATGCCTTGGATGCCGCCATTGAAATGCAACGTACCCTTAGTCTCTACAACAAAAGAAGGGTGGAAGAAAAAGGATACAAACCTTTATCCATTGGGATTGGATTGCATACCGGCCCCCTGATCATGGGAATCATTGGGGATGACAAAAGAAACGATCCTGCCGTAATTGCCGACACCGTGAACAGTGCAGCACGGGTTGAGGGGGTTACCAAACACTTTGGGGCCAAAATCATTATTAGCGAAAACAGCATCAATACCATGAAAGATGTTTCCGAATTCAATTTTAGATATCTGGGCAAAGTGAGGGTAAAAGGCAAGCAAAAGGCCATTGAAATTTATGAATGTATTGACGGCGACAGTATCGAGAGCATCTCATTAAAACTGGAAACACTATCGCACTACAGAGAGGGTATCCAAGCATTTTATAAAGGCCTGTTCAATGAAGCGTCCACCGCTTTTCAATGGGTCCTCTACAAAAATCCAGGGGACACAGTGGTTCAATACTTAAATGAACAAGCCAAAAAATATGCCGTAATCGGTGCGCCGGAGGGTTGGACCTCAGGTACCGTTATGCAGGAAAAATAATACGATCTATTTTCTTAAAGATTGATATATCTTCCTCGGAACATAAGGTGTAGTACTTTCCGGGCCTATCTTCTGGCGTAGGACAGTCTGGATCTAATCCGTTTAAACGAAATAGACCGTATCCATATCCTTGCGGGCTGTTCAAAAAACCTAAAGGACAACCAAGCACTAAGGCTATTGCCAATCAGCATGAAAATCATCAACATCAATAACATCATGGTGCCAGGAGCTTCACCAGGGTGTGCGGACACCCAATATTGCATACCCATCCAGTAGCCATACAGCCAAAGCGCTTGAAACATATACAGGGAGAATGAAATATCCCCAAAAAACTGCGGAGCGCGATATGTAGCCAATCGATTCAGCATTCCCTTGTTGTAGGCCAGACTTAATATGACAAAAGCAAAAACTCCGACGGTAAAAATATCTTCCACTCCATAATGCATACAGGCAACGACCATGGTGAGGAGTCCGACTCCAACAGCGTCCTTTTGAAAGAAGCCTCGGCCAATTCTACTCTTAAACGCCTGATAGACCAATATACCGATGGAAAACTCGGAAATGCAACGAAAAAGTCCGAACTCCCAAGTGGTGTCCATATTTCCCTTGTCATGCCATCCAGGAATTAGTGCCAATATTGTAACACCCACAATGGACAAGGCCGCGAGGGTCAAATTCCTCTTTTTGAAAAGCCAGACGAAAACGGGTACCATAATCAGATAGGTCCACCATTCCGCACCAATGGACCAAGCTGGCATATTCCAACTCAATCCACTCGGGTTGCCAAAGGTTTCTCCAAAAACTAGATGTAGCCAAAAGCCATCCTGCGGAAATAGAAACCCAAAATCCGATGCAGTTTTTGGTGCCAACACCAACAGTGACCCAAAAAAAATGAGATGTAAAAAAAGTAGCAGTAAGTGCAATGGATACAGTCTGGCAAACCTAGCCTTGATAAAAGAGGTTAGGATATCCAACCCAAATACCTTGAACTTATCGGCATAGACATGGGTAATCACAAAACCGCTTAAGATAAAAAAGAAGTCGACCCAAAGATATCCTTTGCCCAGGATCATGCTGGACTCTCGGGAGATTAGATGGGGCAAACCCGTAAAAGAAGTGACCTCATCAAAATGATAGATGACCACCCAGATGGCTGCCAGTCCCCTAAGGGGAGTCAATGTTCCCAAATATGTTTTTTTCATCACAGATAATTTTCAAAAGTTAATAGTTGTTCTTCCTTTCTTGGAAGGCTTGGTTGGAGGTTATGCCATAACCGATTCTTCTTGATTTTTGTTTGCCATGGCATGATAACCTACATATCTATCCTGTATCTTTTTTTGCATCACCGAAACCCAACTATCATCTATCCTTTGTTCGTTTTCAAGCATTTTTTGAAATCTTCCTTCCATTTTCAGATAGTTCAACAAGGGTATGTGGGGCGCTTCGGAATCCAACTGTAGTGGCAATCGACCCACTTCAACCCATCTTGGGTCATGCCTATACAACAACCATTGTCCTGATGCTACCGCTGCTTTATGGTATTTGGACGGATGCTTCATATCAATACCATGAGCCGGACTATGGCAATAGGCAATAATGATGGACGGTCCATCATGACGTTCTGCTTCCACAAAAGCCTTCAAGGTTTGTTCTTGATCTGCCCCTAGGGCCACGGATGCCACATAAACGTCTTCATACTGCATGGCCAAAGCCCCCAAATCTTTTTTCTGTTTCGATTTTCCCTTAGCAGCAAATCTTGCCGAAGCCCCATACGGTGTCGCCTTTGACATCTGTCCGCCCGTATTGGAATATACCTCGTTGTCCAACACCAAAATGTTCACGTTCTTTCCGGATGCCAACACATGGTCCAACCCACCATAACCAATGTCATAGGCCCAACCATCACCACCAACAATCCATACGCTCTTCTTCACCAGACTATCCACATCCTTTAATAACTGTTGTGCTTCAGGCATTTGCACTTTCTTCAGTACGGCCTTCAATTGTTCAATACGATTTCTTTGCTGGTTGATTTCACCCTCGGTGGTTTGCCTGGCATCTAAAATATCCCGAATCAATTGGTCTCCAATAAATCCCGAAAGCCTCTGAAGCCCTCTTCTGGCTTTCATTGCCTGTTGGTCAAGGGACAATCTATACCCCAAACCAAACTCCGCATTGTCCTCAAACAAGGAGTTGGACCAAGCTGGCCCCTTGCCCTCTTTGGTTTTGCTCCACGGGGTAGTCGGAAGCGCACCCACAAAAATAGAACTCGCTCCAGTGGCATTGGCCACCAACAAACGGTCACCAAACAATTGTGACAATACTTTTAAATAGGTGGCCTGCCCGCACCCATCCTCACCCATGGGGTATTTGAACAGGGGTTCCTGCAATTGTTGTTGACTTACTTTGGAAACATCAATTTTAGTTCGGTCCATCTCTGGAATGGCATCAAAATAATCCCAATGTTCCTTTTCCTGCTCCAAACGGGATTTACCATGGGTCATTACAAGGGCTTTGGCAGGACAAGCATCCACACAGTTATGACAACCCGTACACTGATCAGGATTTACCTGAATAGTATAATCCAATCGATTGAGTCCTTCAATTTCCTCCAATATTTTCATGGATTTCCACTGTAAGGGTGCTTCCCTTAAACTTTTGGTGTCATAGGCCTTTATACGGAGTGCCCCAGATGGACATGCCATGCTGCATGCACCACACTGTATACACTCGTCCGGGGCCCAATCGGGGAGTTCTTTGGCCAGTTGTCTATCATTATATATCGAGGTATCCGTTGAATAGGTACCATCCACCGGGAATAGACTCACTGGGGCTTCGTCCCCTTTACCAGCCAAAAGTCGGCCTAAAAGCGTTTGGGCAAAGTCTTCGTCCTCCTTCAATTCCCGTTCGATATGTTGATTTATAGATGACGTATTCACCCTTTTAATTTCTTCACGCCCTACAGAAGGGATTTGATGGTTGGAAACAGGATTGCCCATCATCAAATAGCTGGCATGCAAAGCGGAAATGTTTTCGCCACTATTCTTTATATATTCCGATAGTTTTTCACTACTGACCACATAAAGCTTCACCTGCTTCTTTTGAATGGTCTTTTGGGTTTCCCCGGAAAGTGCATTCCACACTTCAGTGGGCCGGTCTTCGGATAGCACCACGACCACCCCTTGAAAGGCTACACGCTCCAAGACAGAGTCTTTTTCAAGAAATTGAAGATTTTCACAGGCCACAAAATCCGCATGGGACACCAAAAAAGGTGCTTTTATGGGCGAATTGGAGACCCGAAAGTGGGCCACATTCCGAGAGCTTGATTTTCTGTAGTCACACTCCTCATAGCCTTGCACAAACTTGTCTTCCGTATTTCCCACATACTGCAAAAGATTTTTAAACTGCTTGGAAGTTTTTGGATTTTTAACCGAATAAAACAAGGCCTGACCACCAAAGGGAATGGTAACCTCCATTTCAGCTTTGGGAAGGCTTAAATGGGTCACATCGTCCGAAATGCCCACCGTGAAATTATTCTTCGGCACTTCTTGCTTTAAATTGCAGATGATGGATTTGACCATAGTGGGTGTAAATTCCTTGGAACCCAACCCATACCTACCTCCAATGATCTTGGGAAGGAAACCATTTGCTTGGTTTTGCACCAAAGCTTGGGTCACATCCAAATACAAAGGCTCCCCTACGGAACCAGGTTCTTTGGTACGGTCCAAAACGGCAATGGCCTTGCATGTCTCCGGTAGGCTTTTGATAAAGTGCTCCACACTGAAAGGTCGATACAATCGTACTTTTACCAGTCCAATTTTTTCACCTTGGGCATTTAGTTGACCTATAGTGGTTTCAATAGTCTCGGTACCTGAGGCCATGGCAATGATCACCTGTTCTGCTTGGGGATGTCCCACATACTCAAAAATGTGGTACTGCCTTCCGGTAAGCTGGGCAAATTCGTTCATTTTTTGCTGCACGATTTCCGGACAGGCATTGTAATAGGCATTCACCGCTTCCCTGCTCTGAAAAAATACATCGGGAGCTTGGGAGGTTCCCCTAATCACGGGAGCATTGGGATTCAAGGCTCTGTTTTTATGAGACTTTATTTTATCCTTATCCATCATCCTTCCAATGACGTCATCGGTTACAGTTTTAATTTTGGATACTTCATGGGAAGTTCTAAAGCCATCAAAAAAATGTACAAAGGGGATTCTTGATGCCAAGGATGCCGCTTGGGAAATCAGTGCAAAATCCATAGCTTCCTGAACCGAAGCCGACCCCAAAAGGGCATATCCGGTATTCCGAACTGCCATGACATCGCTATGGTCCCCAAAAACGGACAAGGCATGTGTTGCCACAGATCTTGTGGCCACATGGATCACATTCGGGCTAAGTTCACCCGCTATTTTATACATGTTGGGCATCATCAAAAGCAATCCTTGTGATGCCGTAAAGGTGGAGGTCAATGATCCGGTCTGCAAGGCACCGTGCATAGCCCCTGCCACACCGGCTTCACTTTGCATTTCAAAAACCGAAGGAACATTGCCAAAAATATTTTCGTGTTGGTAAGCGCTCCATTCCTCAACCAGTTCAGACATTTCCGAAGATGGAGTAATGGGATAAATGGGAAATACCTCATTGGTACGATAGGCTACATGGGCTACGGCCTGATTTCCATTTACGATATTGTATTTCTGATTTTGCATGGGAGCGAGGTAATTTTTGTTAGTTGGATAAAAAAATAAGCCGCCCATTTTTAGGCGGCTTATTTTTAATTGATCTTACTTTTCGAACTCGATGGTAACCGGAGTTGGGTTGGTTATCATATCGAATACGGGAGAGAATTGTGACAAAGCTCTCAATTGCTCTTCGGAAGCATCGGACTTCACTTTGAATTTCACAGTGATACCCTTGTATCCTTTGCGTACTTCTGGGTCAAGACCCAAGAATCCGTGAAGATCAGCTTCACCACTCAAGGTACTTTCCATACCTTCAATGTCAATACCGTTGGCAGCAGCGTGATAGGCCATAGCTCCAGTTAGGCAAGATCCCAAGGCGTGCAAAACAATCTCGGCTGGGTTGGGTGCTTGGTCTTTCCCCAAAAGAACCTCAACATGGTCCGCCTCCAAGGTAAAGTCTCCTTTTCTGGTTGGGTGCTCTTGTCCTACACCATAGTAATCTTGGATGCTGGTCACACAATGACCTCCTTCGATCCAGTTATTTTTGGCTCTGAACTCGAACTTTGCCAATTCTGGGGTTTCTTGTACTGCGTTGATCGTGTCTACTAGTTGATCTACGTTTACTCCGTTCTTAATGTTTGCTGTTGTAATCATGTTTTTAGATTTTTAAGATTAATTGATTAACATTTGCCTTAGAATATGCATTTGCCGTACCAAACAGAACAATCACTTGATAATCAATAAATTAAAATCAAAAACAACAAATAAAGTACTAACGATATTTCGTTTATTTACGAAATATCGTTAACGTATTAACGAGATTTCGTTAATTTAGACCGGTCTGGAGATTCCCAGCGCCTTTATTCTGGAGGTAAGTGTGGTGGGGCGCAGCCCCAGAAGCGTTGCGGCGCCATTTTTCCCGGAAATCTTCCATTGGGATTTCTTGAGGGCGTTAAGAATATTTTGCTTTTCCAGTTGTATCAATTCTTGGGAAGTATAAATGTATTCACTCTTGGTCTTTGGTATCATTTCCTCTGAAGGATTGGAATTTGGAATGATGTTAGACCAATCTATCCCGCCGTCGCGGGATACAATAACAGCCCTTTCGATAAGGTTTTGAAGTTCACGTACATTTCCAGGCCATCCATATTCCAAAAACAATTGTTGCTGTGCCGCGGTCAGCGGTTTGATTTTTCTACCTATTTTCTTGGAGAAGTATCCGATCATATCATCGGCAATCAAACAAACATCCCTTCCTCTATCCCTCAAAGCGGGAATTTCAATCGGAAACACATTCAAGCGGTAGAACAGGTCTTCCCTAAACTTACCTTCCTTGGACAGTTTCAACAAATCCCGATGGGTAGCAGCGATGATCCGCACATTCACCTTTATGGTCGTTGAGCTTCCCACAGGATCAAACTCCCCCTCTTGGATCACCCGCAGTAGCTTGGGTTGGAGATCCAATGGGAGTTCCCCAATCTCATCCAGAAAAATGGTACCATTATCCGCCAATAAAAAGCGGCCCTTTCTGCTATTGGTCGCCCCTGTAAAAGCGCCCTTTTCATGTCCAAAAAGCTCGCTCTCTATCAAATTGGCTGGAATGGCCCCACAATTTATCCGAATCAGAGGGCCATTGCTTCTGGCACTAGCTTCATGAATGGCCCGGGCTACCAATTCCTTTCCTGTACCTGTTTCTCCATGCACCAATACCGTAGCTTGGGTTTGGGCCACTTGTTGAATGAGCTCCAGCACTTTTATCATGGAACTGTGTTCCGCAATGATACCGTGGTCATGGATCAGCTCTTTTATCTCTTCCTGCAAATACTCAGTCTGACTTTCCAGGGAGGTGATTTTATTTTCGGCCAACAAACGATCCTCCATATTCCGAAGAATCAATGTGTAAAATGTATCAGTATCGTTTCCATAATGGCTCAATGTACCCTCATTGTGGGTTTGTTTTCCATTGGATCCAATAATCTTTACCATCTTGGGCAAATAAGTGTTTGAGCCTTCCGCCCCGTTCTGGCAGATGGATTCCAACAACTGAGCTGATTCCTCATCTAAAAAGAAAAGAACGTTCCGCTGGTCCACATCATCATTTTCCAATAGCTTTTTTGCAGAGTCGTTGGCCAAGAATATCCTAAAGTTGGCATCAAACATTAGAATGGCATCCATGGCACCATTGATGAGTCCCGTCATCTTGGAGTTGGTCAATTCCAATTCCTTCTTTGATGAGGCCAAACGCTCTTGGACCCTATCGAGCTCCCTATGTCTTTTGATGAGAACGGACATGATTCCTTTTACAAATCCACTGTTAGAATCCATCAATTCCTGAAAATGAGTGGTCTCTATTTTTAATAGAATGGTTTCTTCTTCTGCTGTGACCGATACCGATCGTGGTTTGCTGTCAATCAAGGCATATTCCCCAAAACATTCGCCCTTATGGAGCTCTCCATACACATGGTCTTTATCATGCACCCTAACATGGCCTTCCAAAATAACATACATGGCATCCCCCAGCTCCCCTTTTCTTATAATAGTCCTATTGATTGGGTATTGTTCCTCCACTCCATTTTTGCACAACTGCAACAACGACACCTTGTCCACTTCGGAAAAGAACGGGACTTCCTTTAAAAAATTCACCAAATCCATGAGTCGTGCCGAGGTCATTGTACGGTTACAAGAGGTTATAGATGAAATAAATATAGGGATTTGCAACATAAAACAAGCTTGATCAAAATCGCTTATTTCAATTTCATAAAAGAAACATATCTAGGTCTACCATAAATTAAACTGATGGTTTTTTATACTTTTATGCTTCAAATTTATAATTGATGACCATTACCCAACTTCAGTATGTACTTGCTGTTGCAGAACACAAGAATTTTACATTGGCCGCAGAGAAAAGTTATGTTACCCAGCCCACTTTGAGCATGCAGGTACAAAAATTGGAGGATGAACTGGGTGTTCTAATCTTTGATCGCAGCAAAAAACCTATTTCAATTACTGCCGTAGGTAAAAAAATAGTGGACCAAGCCAAAAATATTGTTGCCGAAGCGGAACGCATCAAAGACATTGTGGACCAGGACAAAGGATATATAGGCGGGGATTATACGTTGGGAATCATCCCAACGGTAATGCCTACTCTGCTCCCCATGTTCCTGAACACTTTCATTAAAAAATATCCCAAGGTAAACCTTATCATCAAAGAACAGCCCACAGATGTCATGATACGAAATATTTTGGATGGCCATTTAGATGCTGGGATTGCTGCTACCCCGCTAGAAATTGAGTTTATCAAAGAACGGCCTCTTTATTATGAGCCGTTCGTTGGGTATGTGCCCCAAAACCATAGATTATCACAAGAGCAACTCCTCTCAACAGAGCATCTTGATGTGAATGATGTGCTTCTTCTTCAGGATGGGCATTGTTTTAGGGATGGGGTCATTAATTTATGTAAGGCCTCCAAGAACATAGGTGGCGAAACGTTCAAAATTGAAAGCGGTAGTTTTGAAACCTTGGTGAGTTTGTCAGATGAAGGCATGGGCATGACCTTACTCCCCTACCTGAACACTGTTCAATTGGATGCTGCCAAAAAACAAAATTTAAAGCCTTTCAAAAGCCCATCCCCTGCACGGGAAATTAGTCTGATCTACCACAAAAGCGAGCTTAAGATACAGATTACCGATGCTTTGAAAGAAGTCATTTCGGGTATCGTTCGCGGAGCCATCGCCTTTCAGGATGTAAAAATCATTAGTCCCTTGGCCAAAAACTAAAAGGGCCGCTTTTCAGCGGCCCTTGTTTTAGATTATGCTTTTAACAATAATAGTGTGGGTTGTAATTCTGGTTTATCCAAAATATAGAATTGTAACCAGATTTTAAGTTCTTCTATTTCACTTGGCAATAGCCTTGAAACAGCTTTCTTCAATTCTTTCGCGAAGAGTTTGGCATCAAAACTGACCTTTTGTAGGATTGTTTTGGTGTAATCTAACATAGCTCTGGGCATTGAATTTTGATTAAATTGGATTAAATGGTTGCACAACTAATTTAGAAAAAATCTTAATTGAATAACTCCGCCCCCAGTTAAAAATTGGATAAATTCGTGTTAAATTCGATAAATGACCTTATGCATCTAAATTTCAAACCACTGATATATAGTATTTTACTCTGCTTTATCTGGCTTACCGGATGTACTTCCATAAAGAAAAGCATCAATGCCAATTTAAAAATTGAACCTCTTGAAAACTCGTTTCATGGTTTGGTTGTGATTGATGCTAAAACCAAAAAGACTATTTATGATGTAAATGGGGATCGTTATTTTCTTCCTGCCAGCAACACCAAGCTCGTTACTTTTTATACAGGGGTTAAAATGCTTCCGAAAAACATCCCAACCCTAAAATATGCTGTTGCCAACGATACCCTTTTTGTGGAAGGAACCGGAGACCCCTCATGGTTGCACCCCCATTTAAAAGACACTACAGCTATTAATTGGCTAAAAAAACAAAGGAGCATTGCTCTTTATCTCGGGAATATTGAAGAAGACAGATACGGACCCGGTTGGGCTTGGGAAGACTATGACACCTATTTTTCACCAGAAAAAGGGCCGATTCCCTTATATGCAAATGTGGTCACTCTTTCCATTGCGGACAGTTTGAGCGTTTCTCCGTCTTATTTTTCCAAAAATGTAATTGTGGCTGAAGCTCCAAAAAGGCGAACTGAATTTGCCAATGAATTTTTTATCAGCCCTTCGGAAACAGACACTTTGGAAGTTCCTTATATGACTAGTAAAAAGCTTACCAAACAACTATTGGAAATTGCATTGGGAAAGGAAATTACGCTAGTGGACGACTTTCCAGATGTGCCTAAACAAACGCTTTATGGCATGGAGACCGATTCAATTTTTAAGCAAATGCTGTTCAAAAGCGATAATTTTTTAGCCGAACAATTGTTGGTGGCTGCCTCTTCAACCGTTTCGGATACATTAGGCACCAAAGTGGCCATAGAACATATGTTCGAGAACGATTATAGCGATTTAAGTCAAAAGCCCAGATGGGTAGATGGTTCAGGTTTATCCAGATATAATCTTTTTACACCGCGGTCCTTTGTTGAAATACTTGAAAAATTACACCGTGAGGTTCCTGAAGAACGTTTGTTCGGGATTGTACCCATGTGGGGACCATCCAGTACGGTAAAAGAGTGGCAAGATCCCACAACAGAGCCTTTCTTATATGCGAAATCCGGGTCGTTTGGAAACAATTACAACTTGAGTGGTTATGTAAAGACAAAATCAGGAAAATTGCTCATCTTTAGTTTCATGAACAATCATTTTAAAATTTCTTCCAAGGAAATTCGAAAAACCATGTACAACACCTTAAAGGAGTTATATCTTAGGTATTGAGCAAATTGTGTATTTGCGCATATTGGAGCAACATTATGGTTTTGGCATCCTTGATTTCACCTGTTTCCACCATACGCAGGGCCTTATCGAAATCCATTTCCAAAACTTCTATGTTTTCAGTTTCGTCCTCGGCCCCACCACCTTCACTCACTTTCATGGCGTCTGTATACTGCCCAATAAAAAAGTATAGTATCTCAGTGACCGACCCTGGGGACATATACGATTCAAATATTTTTTTCACCTTGTCTATCTTATATCCTGTCTCCTCTTCCACTTCCATTTTAATGGTCTCCTCGGCATTGCCCTTCTCTAAAAGTCCAGCACAAGCTTCGATCATCATCCCATCTTCATTCCCATTCAAGTAGGTGGGCATACGGAACTGCCGTGTAAGTACCACTTTTCCTTTTTGAGCGTTGTACAGTAAGATAACCGCACCATTGCCACGATCATAGGCCTCGCGAACCTGTGTCTCCCATTCACCATCGTCACGCAAATATTCAAAAGTCACTTTTTCCAAAGTGTACCAATTGTCCGAGAGCAATTCCCTACTGATGTTCCTGATGTTCCTGCTTTTCAATATAAGAAAGGATTAAGCAATAAAAATACACTTTATCTATAAAAGCCTATGCTGTGTTATTACATTTCCCAAAGGGATAACATTATATTAATATCTTTGGAATGTATAGAACCTTCAACCTAAATTCATTTATCCCATGCGCCTAACAGCTTCCTTTTTTTACCTTTCTCTTTTTCTATTGCTCAGTTGTAATGGGAATCCCCAAAAAGGAAGGGAAAATGACAAAAAACTCCCCCGAATTGCCATTGCCGGATTGGGAATTGAATCCAGTACCTTTTCTCCTGCTTTGACCCATGAGGAAGCTTTTCATGCCAAAATTGGAGGCTCCATCTTTGATCGCTACCCATTCTTGAACACAGATTCCCTGAACCGCACACGGGCAGAATGGATTCCCACTTTAGTGGGTAAATCTTTGCCCGGAGGTACGGTAACACGGGAAGCTTATGAATCTTTGGTGACAAAAACACTCAAAATGTTGGAGGAGAACAAACCTTATGATGGATTGTTTTTTGATATCCACGGTGCTATGAGTGTTGTGGGGATGGATGATCCAGAAGGTGACCTCATCCAACGTATACGTGCGGTTGTGGGTGCGGATGTACTCATATCCACATCCATGGATTTGCACGGAAATGTCTCCAAACGTTTGGCCCAACATACTGATTTAATCACCTGTTATCGTATGGCTCCCCATGAAGATGCTATGGAATCCAAAAAGCGTGCTGTGGAAAACTTAGTTTCACGCCTCGAAAACGGTAAAGGAAAACCAAAATACAAAGCTTGGATTCCCGTGCCCATTTTGCTGCCTGGAGAAAAAACAAGTACCCGTGTTGAACCTGGAAAAAGTCTCTATGCAAAAGTGCCCGGGGTTGCCAATCAAGATGGTGTCATTGATGCTGCTATTTGGATCGGGTATGCGTGGGCCGATGAACCCAGAAACCATGCTGTGGTAATGGTGACTGGTGACGATAAGCAAAAAGTAAGTACGGGCGCCGAACAATTGGCCCAGAGTTTTTGGGAAGTACGAAAAGAGTTTGAATTTGTGGCCCCCACCAAACCTTATGAAGAAGCTTTGGAACTTGCCCTAGCCAGTGATAAAAAACCCTTTATGATCAGTGATATGGGAGACAATCCCACAGCAGGTGGTGCCGGGGATGTTAGCTGGACCTTGACCGAATTGTTACAAAGAGAAGAGTTCCACAAAGAAAATGGAAAAACCCTTATTTACGCTTCCATTCCCGGACCGGAACTGATTGAGGAAGCCATAAAAGTAGGCGTAGGCGGAACCGTGAGTGCATCGGTCGGTGCGCAAATCGATAATCGGTATGCTCCTCCTTTACTTCTGAATGGAGAAGTCATGAATATTAAACAAGGTGATGTCCATGCCGAAACCGAGGTGGTGGTAAAAGTGGGCAATGCCAACATAATTGTTACCAAAAAAAGAAAACCCTATCATAATGAATCTGACTTTACAGAATTGGGATTAAATCCAAGGGAAACGGATATTGTAGTTGTCAAAATTGGGTATTTGGTTCCCGAGCTGTACAATATGCGGGGCGATTGGATCATGGCCTTGACACCTGGCGGTGTGGATCAAGATTTGGAACGTTTGGGACATAAAAGAATCATCCGTCCCATGTTCCCTTATGATGAAAATATGGACCTGCCTGACCTTTCGGCCAGATTGATTAAAGCTTCGGACCAACTGGATTAAACAGTTACCGTTTTATTCAAGTACTGCCGAAACGGGAGCATTTCCTTATATACTTCCACAATTTTCCCTTTAAAGTTCTCTTGATAGACCTCTTCTCTTCTCAACTCATGAACAACGGCAAACGTCTTATTCCGCAATAATTGGATATGTGGGTGGTCGTTGGAAAATCCTTTTGGGGCATTGGTCAGTTTTTCATCTTCATACAGACCACCAAACAGTTTTTTGAAAGAAGGTTTGTCCAGTAGGGCCTGTAGCTCCTCTCCATTGTAATCTATCCCATCACGAATACTGCGAAGTGTCTTGGGGTCGGGTCGCCAAAACCCTCCAGCCAACATGCAGTGCTTTAATCCAATTTCGATGTAAAAATCAGCAGAATGGGGTGCTTTGTCAAGTCCTGCGCCAAAATGGTCCTTGTACACGGGCTTGTTGGGATGGAACATGAGATTATTGTTGATTCGGTTGATGCCCTTTTTCCCTGGAGTGGGATAATAATCGGAATGCAGTTGGGCCATGGTCAAATCCATATCATCCAACCAAACGACAAAATCACTCCGGAGGGATTTGTACCATTTCCGATTGGCATCCATCCATTCTTTGTTGTTGTTTTGTTGGAGTTCTTCCAGAAAGTGGAACAGGTCTGTAAAGTTCATGCTACGAACATAGGAAAAATACGCTTAACCGTTATTCGGACATTAGACATTAGACATTAGACATCTAAAAAAAGATTTCTCGACTACGCTCGAAATGACATATAATTTAATCACTGAGCCTTGAGCCCAAACTCCTAAAAATTAAAACCTATTGTCCCCGTCCAGCAAATCCCCCAGACCGCCCAATAGGCTTCCTTCCCCTTTATCCTTCCCACCTCCTTTGGGAGCAGCGGCCCATACCCTACTGGCCAATCTGCTAAAAGGCAATGATTGAATATATACTGTTCCTGGACCTTGTAAGGTAGCAAAGAACAGTCCCTCACCACCAAAAACGGTATTCTTTATTCCGCCCACAAACTCAATATTATAATCCACCGTTTGTGAAAAACCAACAATACAACCGGTATCTACCCTTAAAATCTCACCCGGACCCAAGACTTTTTTGGCCATGGTACCTCCTGCGTGCACGAAGGCCATTCCATCACCTTCCAATTTTTGCATGATAAAACCTTCTCCTCCAAAAAGTCCTCTACCCAGACGTTTCGAAAACTCAATACCTACGGAAACTCCTTTTGCCGCACATAGAAATGCATCTTTTTGACAGATAAATTTTCCTCCTTTTTCGGAAAGATCAATAGGCACGATTTTGCCAGGGTAAGGAGAAGCAAAGCTTACCTGTTTTTTACCTTGCCCAACGTTCAGGAAAGCTGTCATAAAAAGGCTTTCCCCGGTGAGCAAACGTTTTCCTGCGGAGAACAATTTGCCCAAAACTCCAGAGTCTTGGTTGGAACCATCTCCAAAAATGGTCTCCATTTTAATATCGGAATCCATCATCATAAAACTGCCGGCCTCGGCCACAACAGCTTCTTGGGGGTCGAGTTCAATCTCTACATATTGCATTTCTTCCCCGTAAATGTGATAGTCTATTTCGTGTGCGTTCATTTTCTATTGTTTTAATTTCTAACTATATGTTGAAGACCTAAACAATTTGTTACAAAAAGAACTCAACTTTTCAACTTCACCGTCCACTCAAAGTGAAAGGTGGAGACTTCCACCCCATCAGCATTCACGCCCACCGATTTCATCCAACAGGTCTGCCCCTCTCCAGTAGCTATCGTTTTTTGGATGGCATCGGCAATCAAATGACCCTCCTCGCACGTAAAAGTGATGCGTCCCGTGGCCTTTTTGGTAAAAACGGCCTTGTTATTGGCCACAAGCATGGAGATTTTTTCACCACTTTTTTGGATTTCGTTCATGACCAAGGCCCCAGTGCTAAGCTCTGCCGCCATACCTTGCACGGCCCAAAACATGGATTTAAATGGATTTTGATTGATCCACCGATGTTTTACAGTGGTCATTGCCTTCTGCTCATCTATATATGTCAATCGAATTCCCGTCCACCATGCAGAGGGGAGCTTAAAGAAGGTAAATGTGTTGATTTTACTGGGTTTCAGTGCCATACCATTAATTTAGGAAGTCTAAAAATAATCAAATTTGAAATGATTTTACATTGTTAAAAAAATGTTAATTTATAGTACTTTGTTTTGCATAGTACCATCTTTTGGATATATATTTGCATCGTAAGCTAATAGGTAAACCAATTTGTATATCAAAAATCATCAATCAAAAATGGCTGCAACATTAACCAAACACGAACGAAATTTATCTGCGATCATACACGCATCCACCTTTTCAAAGTACTTTATTCCCTTTGGGAACTTTATACTTCCTTTGATCTTGTGGACCGCCAATAAGAAAGAGCATGAATTTGTGGACTACAACGGTAAGCAAGCGCTCAATTTTCAGATGAGCATGCTCCTCTACTCTATTGTCGCTGGTCTGATAAGCATTCCGTTCTTTATTGGTTTAATGCCAGATTTGTTCGATTGGGACTTTTTGGGCATCCACAGATTGAACGACCTAAACAATCTAAACATCCATATAAGCAGTGATGAATTTAGGTTAGGACGACTTTTCTGGCCTGCCAGTATAGCTGGAATTATTCAAGTAGGCTTGGGTTTGATTAACATTGTATATTCTATCCTGGCCACTATTAGAACCAACGAAGGAGAATATTTTAAGTATCCTTTCACTATAAAATTCATCAAATAGTCAAAAAAAAGGAGTTTAATCATCAATCAAAAAACGAACAATTCATCAATCAATCAATCATCAATCAAAAACCGTTTCCACTCCCCTGCTCATCACAGGGGGCTGGAGTGGAAACAAAAGCGAACAGTTAATTTAATAGAACCATGAAGTTATGAACATAGAAAACACAAAAGCACAGATGCGCAAGGGGGTTCTGGAATACTGTATCCTGTCCATCCTAAAGGATGATGACAAGTATGCATCGGAAATTCTAGAGGCCTTGAAAGACGCCAAGATGCTGGTAGTGGAAGGGACCATTTACCCTTTGTTGACGAGGTTGAAAAATGCTGGGCTGCTCAACTATCGTTGGGAAGAATCCACATCGGGACCTCCACGGAAATATTACGCCCTAACAGAAACGGGCCGTTTGTTCCTCAAAGAACTCAACGGTACTTGGGACGAACTAAGAAGCGCAGTGAATTTGGTAACCAACACTAAATAAGAATCTAAAATGAACAAGACAGTAAATATAAATTTGGCCAATACGCTCTTCCACATAGACGATGATGCGTATAATAAGCTAGGACGCTATCTCGAGTCCATAAAACGGTCGTTTGCCGGAACTCCAGGAAGCGATGAGATCATAGCCGATATTGAAGCGCGGATTGCCGAGCTCTTTTTGGAGAAAATGGAAAATGAAAGACAGGTCATTACCCAAAAACAAGTGGATGAGGTGATCAATGTCATGGGGCAACCCGAAGACTACATGGTAGACGAGGATATTTTTGAGGATGAACCCAAAAAGACCTACGAGCGCGCCACCACCCGTTCCAAAAAACTATATAGGGACATCGATGAAAAATACATTGGTGGAGTCTGTGCCGGTCTGGAACACTATTTAGGCTTTGATGCGCTATGGATTCGGTTGATTTTTATTCTTTTGGCCGTATTCACCGGTTTTGGATTGATCGCCTACATCCTTCTTTGGATTTTGGTGCCCGAAGCTGCCACAACCTCGCAAAAATTAGATATGCGGGGAGAGCCTGTCAACATCAGCAATATAGAACGCAAGGTTAAAGAGGGGTTTGGTGATGTTGCCGACAAGGTAAAAAATGTTGACTACGAGAAAGTGGGCAACAAGGTCAAAAGCGGCTCCAAGACCTTTTTCGATGCTATTGGCGACATTATCATGTTCCTGTTCAAAGTATTTGGCAAGTTCATAGGTATTTTGTTGATCATCATCGGTGCATCCACTTTAATCGGATTATTTGTGGCTCTCTTTACGGTAGGCATGTTCAACGCAGTAAACTTTCCTGGAGTGGATTTCTACGAAATCGTGAACACCACCGGGGCTCCAGTTTGGGTAGTTTCCTTGTTGCTGTTCTTTGCTATTGGCATCCCATTCTTCTTTATCCTTTACTTGGGACTGAAGATTTTGGTGAACAATCTGAAATCTATCGGTAACATAGCCAAGTTCTCACTTTTAGGGCTTTGGTTGATTGCCGTAGGCTCCCTGTTTGCTTTGGGAGTTCGCCAAGCAGCCGAATTTGCCAATGTGGGGAGTGTTCATGAAGATCGTGTAATGGTGATGGAAAATCCCACGGACACTTTATTCATCAGCATGAAAGATACAGGATACCAATATGGTATGGAAGATGTACACTTTGGGCGTATGACCTTTACATATGATCAGGACGACAACAGAATACTGATTTCTGATGAGGTGGATATTAAAATCCGTAGGTCAGATGATGAACAGGTGAAAATCAACGTCCGTAAGGATTCCCAAGGAAGCTCCGTACGGGCAGCAAGAGACAGGGCCAAAAATGTCAACTTTGGCTATGAAGTCATCGGAAACCAAATAATCTTGGACGAACATTTAACCACCGATGTTTCCAACAAGGCCAGAAATCAAGAGGTTACGGTCACTATTTACATTCCGGAAGGCAAAACCGTGTTCTTTAGGGAATCTACCCATGGCCATATTGGACGTGGTATAGAAAATGACAAAGAATATTACCGAAGTAGTATTGTAGGGTATACTTGGGTCATGGGCAGCGATGGGGAGCTCAAGTGCCAAGATTGTCCAGAAGATGATGATGAAGAAAACCCTGATGAAAATGAAGAGGGGGGCAAAATTATCATTAATGAAGATGGGGTGAACATCGACATTAAGGATAAGCACGATTCCTTTGAAATGAAAATTGATGAGGATGGCATTAAAGTGAAGGCCGGTGAGAAAAATAACAATTGAGCAATTCTTTTTAACAGTTGGGTAAGCTTTCCTACCCAAAATGGAAAGCAAATACGAGTTTTACACTGAAATAAATAAGTACAATCATCAATCAAATCACGAACAGTCCCTGAACTGGGGCAAAAAACAACAACCATGACTACACTAGCAAGATTAGCAATCGCAGCACTTTTTTCCTTATTTGCATCCTCATGTATGATGGATATCAACTTTGGAAGCGGTAAAAAAGGAAACGGCCAAGTGGTGGAAGAGACCCGAAACGTATCTGAAGACTTTACCATGATTTCCGCATCAGAAGGTTTGGATGTATACGTTACCCAGGATAGAGATTTTAAAATCTCTGTAGAAGCGGATGAAAATATCATTGACCTGATCGCTACAGACGTTAGAGATGGTAGATTGAAAATACATACCATTGAAAACATTGGCAGGGCCACTAAAAAAATATATGTGTCCCTTCCTGAAATTACGGCTTTGGAAAGTTCCAGCGGTGCAGACCTGATTGTTCAAAATGTCGTTGAAAGCAAAAAAATCGAGTTGGAAGCCAGTAGTGGGTCCGACCTGCAAGTAGAGCTTGTTGCCGAAGAAGTCTCTGCCGAAGCCAGCAGCGGTGCAGATATTCAAATTTCTGGAAAATCAGATGTACTTTATGCAAATGCCAGTAGTGGCGCAGACATTAAAGCCAAGGAACTGATCACCAAGAGATGCAATGCAGATGCCAGTAGTGGCTCCGACATTTCGGTAAACGTAACCGAATCATTGGTTGCAGATGCCAGTAGCGGTGCAGATATATCGTACACGGGTGAGGCCAGTGTACAGACAAAAAAATCGGTCTCAGGGAGTGTACACAAATACTAACCTGACCAAACCATCCAAAATCTGGAAAACCCGCTGAAACTTCAGCGGGTTTTTGCTTTTAAAACATCTTATGTGGTTATCTTAGCAGGTCTAAAACTTTTGTATAAATGCATATTGAAATCAAGAAATATGTGTTGCAATTGCAACACCCTTTTGGGATATCAAGAGAAACCCATGTGACCCAAGACACCATGATCGTCTGTCTTACGCTAAATGGGAAAACAGGATATGGTGAAGCCACTTCCAACCCCTATTACAAGATTACCGTGGAAAGCATGAAGGCTGAAATTGAAGCGGTTCAAAACAACATAGAAACCTACGATTTTGATACACCCGAGAACTTCCATACATTTCTAAAAAGCCTAGGGCTGCAAAACTTCACCCTATGTGCCATGGACTTGGCGGCCAATGATCTGTATGGAAAATTACAAGGAAAACCTTTATATGAAATTTGGGGCACCAATACGTCATACTATCCTATCACCAACTACACCATTGGCATTGACACCATTCCCAAAATGGTTGAAAAACTACAGGAAAAACCATGGCCTGTCTACAAAATAAAGTTGGGCACTTCGGATGATGTTGCCATTGTGAGGGAACTGCGCCAACACACCGATAGTATTTTCCGAATCGATGCCAATTGCGCATGGACCGCCGAAGAAACTTTGAAAAATGCTCCCCTCTTAAAAGATTTGGGGGTAGAGTTTTTGGAACAACCGCTAAAGGCAGATGATTGGGAAGGCATGGAAAAAGTAAAAAAGGAATGTGTTCTTCCTGTCATTGCCGATGAAAGTTGTATTGTGGAAAGCGATGTTGAAAATTGTGGTGGCTACTTTGATGGCATCAACATAAAATTGACAAAATGTGGTGGCCTGACCCCCGCCCGACGCATGATCCAAAAAGCCAAAGAACTGGGTTTAAAAGTAATGGTTGGTTGTATGACAGAGTCCACAGTGGGGATATCGGCCATAGCACAACTGCTTCCGCAACTGGATTATGTGGATATGGATGGCCCTCTACTATTAAAAGAAGACATTGCGCAAGGCGTACAAATTCTGGAGGATGGCAAACTCATTTTCCCCGAGCTACCCGGTAGCGGAATACAATTGTTGTAATGGCCCTACCACTTGATCGTATACCCGACCGGACTATAGTTGTTGACGATAAAGAATATCTCTATTTTGGAGGCACTTCATATTTGGGGCTGCAGTCCCATCCGCCTTTTATTGAGCTATTTTTAAAGAACGTGCAACAGTATGGTCTACATTATGGAGCATCCCGAAAATCCAATGTAAGGTTGGAAGTATACCGTAAGGCCGAGGATTTTTTAGGGAATTGGGTAGGTAGTGAGGACTGCATAACTCTATCGTCGGGATATTTGGCTGCCCAATTGGTGGTACAGACCCTATTACAACAGGGGCACTCGGTTATTGCTGCGTCAAACGCCCATACGGCACTTTTGACCGATAAAATTATTATGACCAATAGTGTTGAAGATTTGCAGGATCAGGTTTCCAAAAGTCTGGAACAACGGCTTGGTCCTGCCCCTGTCATTCTTTTTGATACCATTGATTTTTCAGGAGGACAATTCCCGAATTTTGAAACACTGCAAGGACTTCCATTGGACAAAGTTATTTTGGTGGGAGATGATTCTCACGGTATAGGTCTTGTGGGAAATGAAGGAAATGGCTGCTATGCCAGGTTGAAGCAATTAAACCCCTTGCAGCTTATCGTCTGTTGTTCTTTGGGAAAAGGTTTGGGAATCCAATCGGGAGCCATATTTGGTGCCAAAAGCACCATTGAAATGTTTGGGAATACTGCTTTTTTTGGAGCAGCCAGTCCAACCTCCCCAGCATTTATGGGCACGCTTATGGAAGCAAGGACCATATATAATGAGCGAAGGAATATAGTGATGGAGCATTTAAAAATGTTTGAGGACAGCTATACTTTTTCAACACCGTTCAGCCATTTGGCCGGCCACCCAACTTTTGAGTTCTGTAACCCATCGCTGGCTCAATTTTTAAAGGACCATGGTTTTATTTTCACGAATTTCAATTATCCTGATGAAAATGGACCTATAATCAGTAGAATTGTCTTGAGTGCCTACCATAGCAAGGAAGATGTACAAAAACTTATAACCTGCTTGAACAGTTTTAAACCGTAGGTATGTTTTGCCAATTATTCCCCGTCCATCAATGGGTCAAACTAAATAATTAAATAAAGATCATGAACTATTTCTTTTATCACAATAGAGGGTTTTTCCTTTTATTACTTGTTTCAACCTTAATCCTATCCTGCAAAACAGATGCCCCTGCAGATAACACAGCCATCGAGTCCATTATTTCCTCCGTAACCAACGCACACGTTCCTGATAAACGGGTGGCTATTTTTGATATTGAGGCCAAATCAACAAGTATCGGATATGTTATAAAAGGTGAGACCAATCTACCAAAAGCCTTGGAATCTCTAAAAGAGAAACTTAAATCGCAACAAATCACCTATGTGGACAGTATTGAAGTCCTTCCCTCAAAAACCCTTGAAGGCCATATACAGGGGGTCATCAGAGTTTCGGTGGCCAATTTAAGGGGTAAAGCTTCACATGCTGCGGAAATGGTTACGCAAGCTACCATGGGAACACCTGTAAAAGTTTTTCAAAAACAAGGGAGCTGGTACCGTATACAAACGCCAGACCAATATTTGGGTTGGGTAGATGGCGGAGGAGTGGCCCTCATGGACCATGAACAATCCAAGGCTTGGAAAAATTCGGAGAAACTGATCTATACGCAAACCTTTGGCAACTCTTATTCGGGTAAAACCCAGAATGCCCAAGTGGTATCGGATTTGGTTTTTGGGAACATTTTACAATTGGTCTCTGAACAGGGCGATTTTTTTGAAGTGATGTACCCAGATGGAAAAAAAGCATTTATTGCCAAATCTGAAGGGGTACCATACAACGAATGGAAATCACAACTTTCCTTTACCAAAGAAGCTTTGGTGGCAACTTCCAAGAGAATGCTGGGGTTACCCTACTTATGGGGAGGAACTTCGGCCAAAGGTGTGGATTGCAGTGGTTTCACCAAAACCGTGTTTTTTATGAACGGGATGATTTTACCGCGTGATGCTTCCCAACAGATACACGAAGGAGTTTTGGTTGATGAAACCGGTGATTTTGAAAAATTGGTTCCAGGAGATTTACTCTTTTTTGGAAGAAAGGCCACCGATACCACCCAAGAAAAAGCAACCCACGTGGGTATGTGGCTCGGAAACAATGAATTTATACATTCGGCTGGCGATGTGCATATCAGCAGCATGGACAAGGATGCGGAAAATTACGATGAGTTCAACCACAACAGATACCTAAGAAGTAAGCGCATTTTAAACCAAAAGGACGAGGGAATTCTGTACTTAACGGAGCAAGACATTTTCTGAGTTATCCGCTAAGTCTTTAAAAGTAAAAGGCCATCCGATCGGATGGCCTTTTTATTAGAAACTAGATAGTTGTCTATTCATCCCACCAAACAGGATCTACAGGATCTTGCTGGTTGGCCAGAACATTGGCTTCATTTCTGGTAAGTTCACTGGCCGGATAATTTGCCCTCCTGAACCATTGACCGGGAAATTCTGTGTCCGCACTTTCTTCTTCACTTCTAATCTGTAATCCCGTGAAAACATCATCTGAAAAATCGTACCTGCGATAATCCACAAAAGTTTCAGGATTCAAGAAGTTATGGATGTATTTTTCCTTCATTATGTGGCTCAACATCAAACCTGCTTCTCCAACAGCAATTGCTCCATCAGCCATATAATCAGTGCCATCCACATCATACATTCCCATGCTGGCAGCAATACCGTCCAAATAAGCGGTATAGGCTGTTGCACTGGAACCAACACTGGTTTCGGTGCCCCCATTGGCCAAGAAAGCAGCTTCTGCTTTTATGAACAAAACTTCAGCATAACTGATCAAAATCAATGGTGAGTCCACACTGGTATAAAACCCATCAGTCCTAAAACCTGTATTGGCATCCGTACCATCCGGTGCAATTCCGCCACCACCACTTACATAGCCTTTATACTCTGCCTCGTCATTGTTTTCAGCAAATAAAGGAAGTCTGGGGTCTATTTCTACGATTCCGCCTTGGAAAGGAAAATACTCTCCGTTCATGGAGCTTACCAATTGGCTGGCGATATCCTTGCTAAGGTTACCGGTATTTCGGGCCAAGACCTCTTCAGAATACCATGGATTTATATTTCTATCATCATAGTACATGGCAAAATTATCGTCATTGGAGGTAAACCCATTTTCAACGGTCGCCAACACATCATTGGCCGAAACAATTCCTTTGTTCACCAAGTGCAATTGATACCTTGCCTTGAGCGAATAGGCTGCCCTAAGCCACTTGTCAGTGTCCCCGCCATAAATTAAATCAGATGAGCCTAAGCTAAAAACAGAGTTGTCATTAGCTTCCAATTTAGCAATGGCAGCATCCAACAATGCGAAGATCTCTGTATAGATTTCTTCTTGGGTATCAAACGTTGGGAAATTGTTTCCAGGACCTTGCCCAGCTTCCGAATATGGAATATTGTCCCAAGTATCGGTTGCGATACCAATGTTTACCGCAGTAAGAATGTCTGCTATTGCATCGATATGGGTTGAGCCATTTTCTTCGGCCTTAGCTTTGATAACTTGCAAATTGGGCAAAATATAAAGATACACCTGCTCCCAAAGTCCCGAAGCCGAAGTTTGCCCTGCGGCACCTCCTCCTGTGTTCACAAAATATTGCACATAGTTGCCAAAAGAAAGTTCGGCAGATCTTTGTCCCTCCATGGTACTGTGCATTACTGGAGCCATTAGGTCCTGCATTCGCAATTCCTCCTCCGTAGCTGTATTGGAAGGGGTGTTCACATCAAAATAATCTTCACTACATCCCGCCACAAACATGAGGGAGCACAGTAGAAAAACCTTTTCTATACTTATTCTTATTTTTTTCATAGTCATTTTTTAAAATGCAATATTTAAACCAAATGAATAGCTCTCACTCAACGGAATATTTAACCCCGTGAAGCCGTATACATTGCTGCCTGCGCTGTATTGATTCCCTTCTGGGTCATATCCATCAAAAGGCGTCCAGAGCAAAACGTTATTTACACTTGCCGAAACACTTACCTTTTCTATGTTCAAACTCTTGATAAGGTTGCTTTGAATATCATAGGACAAGGACACGTTTCTCAATTTTACCCAACTGGCATCTTGTACCAACACTTCGGAAGCTCGGTTGTATGCATTGGAGTTTCTGTAGTAGTTGGCATCTATCAAGGCCTCGGTGGTATTCGGTACAAACCCTCCATTTCCGTCATCCATGACACCATCCAAAACTACATTGACATCACGTTGAAGTGTGCTCAATGGATTACCATTCCTAATGGAGTTTCTTAGGCCGGCATCATACAGGTCTCCTCCTTTCTTGTATTCCAACAAGACATTAAAACCAATTCCTTTCCATTTTAGGTTACTACCAATGGAAGAAATAAAATCTGGGAACGCATTCCCCACAATGACCCTTTCATCTGTATTGATTACGGGATAGCCATTGGCGTCTATATATCGTTCTCCATTTTCATATACCCATTTGTATCCATAGAGATTACCCATCTTGTCTCCTTCCCTTACTTCTGAAGTGACCCCTGCAAAACCGGAATCGGCAAAGATGATGGATTCAACATCGTCAGGTATTTCCAACACCTCTCCTTCGCTGGTAGACCAGTTCAGGATAAGTTCCCATCGAAGATCTTGGTTTCTGATGATATCTGCACTGATCAAAAGTTCATGTCCAAATACCTTGTAATCTCCTGCATTTCTGAAAATTTGTGAATACCCTGAAGAATTGGCCACGCCCACACCAAATATTTGATCCTTGACACGGGAGTTGTAATAGGCGTAATCTAACCTGATACGGTTATCCATAAACCTTAGGTCCGCTCCAAACTCGGTCGATTGATTCTTCTCCGGTACAATTTCGAAGCCTCTTTGAGTACTTCTTCTGTAACCCCCTACGCCTGCAAAAGGAAAGTCGCCATCAACCACAAAATATTGTCCTGCTTGGCCAAATCCTGGGCCTTTTCCTACTTCAGCCCATGATGCCCTTAGTTTACCAAAACTAAACACATTGGTATCACCAAACAGGTCAGAGATGTCATATGCCAAACTTGCCGATGGATAAAAGAACGATCGGTTATCAACAGGTAAAGTAGAAATCCAATCATTTCTTCCTGTCAAAGACAGGAATAGTTTATCCTTGTATCCCAACTTAAGCTCCCCAAAAACACCCATAACGCGTTCCTGAACAATGCTTTTATTTATAAAAAAGTTGGTGGTATTGCCTATTTCGTTCAATCCGGGAATGTTCAATCCTTCTCCCCTAGCCTCAAGATAGGAGCGTTTTGAATCTGACAATTGATGCCCCAAAGTCAAGTCTGTTGTAAAATCATCTGACCATGATTTATTGAAAGCTGCCAAGAAATTGGATTCCAATCCGGTGAAATTAATGTTCTGTTCCAAGATAAATCCACCTACTTGAGAACCTCCATCCAAATCTGGTCCCACATATCTGTTTCGTGCATCGGAATAGTTGTCAATCTGTGCCGCATAGGTAAAGGTGACCCAGTCTTTAGGAGACCACGTCAAGGTAGTGTTACCGATCCATCGGCTTACATCGTCCTCAAGATTACTGGTTTCCATAAGATATCTTGGGTTATCAATGATTCCAAAGGAATAATCACGTTCACTTCCATCTGGGTTCTTGTAATCATTTATAGGAAAGGTCCCAGAATAGTACGATAGGGCGCTCATCACGGATTTATCACCTCCATTGGCTCTTTTTCCTCCAGAGCTGGAAAACGCAACAGAACCATCAATATTAAAGTTATCCGTTACCTTATAGCCTGCCTTAAGCCTAAAATTGGTCTTTTTATAGTCTGTATTGGGCAGCACACCCTGTTCGCTGTTGTTTCCAACCGAGAAGTAATAATTTATTCGCTCTCCTGCCCCACTAAGGTTTAAGTTAAGTTGGGTGTTAAAACCCGTTCTAAAGATGTCATAAGGGCTGTAAAACCGGTCGTTGGACAAATCAACGATGTTTCCATCCCCCAAGTCGTACGAATCCAACGAATATTCAGGACCCCATGAATAAAAAGATGTGGAATTTTGAACCCTGTTGAAGCCTGTTTCAGAATCTGGGTCGTACAATGTTCTTGGTGCACCACTAAAACCTTCCCTGTACGTAGTTTGTAAAGGTGGTGTGGTTCTAACATTTCTGAACGAAGTAGAGGCTGTCAAATTGATCTTAGGCTTGCCTAGTTTTCCTTTTTTTGTGGTGATAATGATAGCTCCATTGGAAGCCCTTACCCCATAAAGTGCGGTTGCCGCCGCTCCCTTTAATACGTTAAAGCTTTCAATATCCTCCGGGTTTAGGTCTCCTGCCCTATTGGAAAAAGCAAATTGCTCTGAACTATTGGGAGAGTTGGAACCTGCACTTGGCCTAACCTCACCGGCAAAGGTGTCATTGTTAAGGGCAAGACCATCAACAATGATCAAAGGTTGGTTCCCCCGTGAAGGGTCAATGGAAGTAACCCCCCGAATCAAAATATCAACACCACCACCGGAACTACCCGAGGTTCGGTTGATCTGTACACCCGCAATTCTACCCTGTAAGGTTTCTATAGGGTTGGCTTGCCCCACAAGATTAACATCCTCGGCACTTACTTTGGTAACTGAATATCCTAAGGATTTTTGCTTTTGTTCAACACCAAAAGCGGTGACCACCACTTCATCCAATTGTGTTGAATCTTCCTCCATGACCACATTGAGTCTGGTTTGCGAACCTACGGTTACATCTTTGGTCTGCATGCCCAAATACGAAAACTGTAGTACTTGTCCGCTAGAAGCGACAATGGAAAAATTTCCATCAAAATCTGTTGTGGTACCATTTGTTGTTCCTTGAACAACAATGGTGACACCTGGTAAGGGTTGACCCGATGAATCAGTCACCGTTCCTGTAATGGTCTGTCCATAGGACGTAAGCCCCATAAACAAACCCATCAAAATGAGATAAACGTTCTTCATTCTTTAGTTTTATGTTATTTTTTGATGAATATTGATAAAAAAATTCAATAATCAAACAATTGCCGTTAAAAATGTTGTATTTGTAAAAAAATGACAAGGAGAGTGCACAATATTCAAAAAAAATAGGAAACCACAATATTTTTTTTGATTTTCATTTTCTTCCACAAAAGATTATTAAAATACTTGGATCAACAACCTGTTAATTTTTTAATTCCTTTTTTACGGATTCATTAGTTTTTATCGTATCTTATTAAGGATTAACAATTGATAACATAAACACACCTGTCATGAAAAAAATACTTGGATTGGTTTTTTTGGTGTTCATTTTTATTTCCACAGCATGGTACGCACCTCCAAAACCTGAAACAATGCATTCCATTGAGGGAACTTGGGAACTACAAAGCTTTTATAGCTATGATGATGGTGTAAACATTTCGGATACCGTGCCTAAAGCGGACGGATACCGGCAAGTAAAGATGTACTATAACGGTAAGGTCATGTGGACACGCTATGTGCCACAAGATTCGGTTGAGTGGTTTGGATATGGCCAATATAAGGTTACGCCGGATTCCTTGATTGAAACACTGGAATATGCCTCTTCATCCATGATGAGTGCGCTGGATACCCTTCGGGTTTTCCGATTTGAACTGGACATCACAGAAAGTACGTATAGCCAAATTAGTTTTGATGAAGAAGGAAACAGAACTTTTTCTGAAAATTACGTTCGAATTGATTGACTCAACATGTAACGCACCAAAAAGGCACTGGAATTCCAGTGCCTTTTTTTGTTCTCATAGCGTATATTTCCTAAACCTTTATGGTGTCACGGTCTCCTTGCTTTCAACCATTGCCAGATAACGCTCGGCATCCAAAGCGGCCATACATCCAGTTCCTGCAGCCGTAATGGCTTGTCTGTAAATCTTGTCTTGGGCATCTCCACTAGCAAAAACACCGGGTCTGCTGGTCTTGGTAGATTTGGCTTGGGTAATAAGATACCCTGTTTCGTCCATTTCCAACTGTCCTTTAAAAATGTCAGTGTTTGGTTTATGTCCTATAGCAATAAAAAGTCCTGTAATGGCGATTTCCTCTTTTTCCCCTGTTTGATTATTTACCATTCTTAGGCCTTCTACCACTTGATCACCTATTACCTCATCTACTTCTGTATTGTATCGTATTTCGATGTTCTCCAAACTGTTTACCCTATGCTGCATGGCTTTGGAGGCTCTCATTTCATCCTTTCGGACAAGCATGGTCACCTTTTTACAGATATTGGCAAGGTATGAAGCTTCCTCAGCGGCAGTGTCACCACCACCCACTATGGCTACTTCTTGGCCTTTATAAAAGAATCCATCACAAACGGCACAAGCAGACACTCCTCCACCTCTTAGGCGTTGTTCACTTGGAATGTTCAGATATTTTGCCGTTGCTCCGGTAGAAATAATGATAGTTTCGGCTTCCACAATTTTGGAGTCATCCACCGTGGCTTTATGTATTCCACCTACTTCATCGCTTAAATCCACGGCAGTTATCATCCCGATTCTTACATCGGTTCCAAAACGTTCTGCCTGTTGTTGTAACTGCACCATCATAGTGGGGCCGTCTATCCCTTCGGGATATCCGGGAAAATTATCTACCTCGGTAGTAGTGGTCAATTGACCTCCAGGCTCCATTCCAGTGTACAGTACAGGTCTTAAATCGGCTCTAGCAGCATATATTGCAGCGGTATAGCCCGCAGGTCCAGACCCAATAATCAATGTTTTTACTCTTTCCAGTTGTTCTGACATAACAAAATCTTCCTCTAAATTGTATGTTACAAAAGTAGGTTTTTTGTACAGAAACTTACAAAGCGGTAATTGGTTATCCCCTGCGGTTTTATTAAAAAGATGTGAACATTTCTAGAAAAGGCCAAAATCTTTCCATTGGGAACCAAAATAAAAGAGAGCCGTTGGGAGCGGCTCTCTTTGCAATAAGTAGATTAAATCCATGAATGGCAAATCTGCCCAATTTCATAAAAACCGTTACAACCAAGGGGCTCAACCTCAAAAACCCCCTGGCGTAACGGAAACCTCTTAAGAACTAGAACTAGGTAAAGAACACTATAAGTACCCTACAAATACCCCATCCTATTGGGAGGTTATTTTTGATGGGGTAAACTTAGGTCGTATTATTTTTTTTAATGAAGGGGAATTAACCAATGGGCCATTTGCGTTCACGAATGGCCCATTTGAATTCATATTTAAAAAAAAGGGTGTGAAACAAAGTTCTAAAAGGAAATTTCCTACAAAAAACTTGTTTTCAATCTTTAAAGGCTAGTGGGAGTATTTTAGTTTTTTTTCGATGGTCTCGATCATTACGTTGGCAATGTCCATGCCCGTAGCATTTTCAATACCTTCCAATCCTGGGGAGGAGTTTACCTCCAAGAGCAATGGTCCCCTATTGGACCGGATAATATCCACTCCTGCCACATCCAAGTTGAGTACTTTAGCAGACTTAATGGCCAATTTACGCTCTTCAGGGGTTATTTTAATCAAGGATGCAGCACCTCCTTGATGAATGTTGGCCCTGAACTCTCCTTTTTGGGCCTGGCGCTGCATGGAGGCCACTACTTTACCATTTACCACAAAACAGCGGATGTCCTGTCCATTGGCTTCCTTGATAAACTCCTGAACCAAAATATTGGTCTGTACACTCTTAAAAGCATTGATAACACTTTCTGCGGCCTTATTGGTTTCAGCCAACACTACACCTTTTCCCTGAGTACTCTCCAACAATTTAATGATCAGTGGGGACCCATTGACCATGCGGATAAGATCTTTTGTATCCATGGGAGATTTGGCAAAACCTGTAATGGGAATATGGATATCGTTCTTGGAAAACAATTGTGATGCAAATAGTTTGTCCCTGGACTTGCTTATGGCATCTGCAGAATTGAGACAGTATACACCAAGCGTATCAAATTGCCGCAGAAGGGCACAACCATAAAAAGTTACCGAAGGTTTGATCCGTGGTATCACCGCATCAAATTTGTCCAAGATATTTCCACCTCTATATCTGATTTCGGGAGATCCTGCATCCAATTTCATATAAACGTTCTCCACGTTCAGAAAAACCACCTTATGACCACGAAGCTCACCTGCTTCAACAATTCTTTTATTGCTGTACAATTCCGGATTACTGGCCAGAAGACCAAGGGTGAGCCCTGATTTTTCAGTCATGTAGGGCTTATATTTTCTGGAAATTTCTTCTTGGGAGACATTGCCCTGCCCAAAACTTTTTGAAGGATCAACCAGATAACGTTCATTGATGGCCTCACGCCCCAAAAGCATTCGATACTCCATGGTATCCCTATTTGCCAGCGTGAGTTCTATCTCAAATGTATGCTCCCCAATGGTTACCGGGGTTTTTATTACGGGTCTCTCCTCCGAAATTCCCTGGGAACTTTTTACACTACGTACATCGTACAATTTAGCTTGGCATAAAATTGATATACTGCGATTGTCCTGTAAGGGGTTTACTTCAAATCGCACCCAATCCTCCAATCCTTTTGTAAAAATTTTGACCTTATTGGCCTGAATGGATGACGTCTTCGCGCCAGAATCCACCCTTGCCTTTATGGCCGGTATCCCCATGTCTTCCAATCGGCACCATTCCTCGCTGCCCAATATCCTTGTTTCGTCCAAAATTGTATATGGTTAACTGATCAATCGCATAATGAAAAGGTCCATTACCTCAACCAGAATCAAAATAATGATAATCCATTCCAGTCTACTACTTTCCCTATGATCCATTATGTCCTTGAACAAACTTAAATTTTCTTTTATAATATACCCTTGTTCCTTTATGGTTCTGTATCTTTCCTTTAAATCGAAGGTTTGTTTTAGACTCTTGTCCAATCGGTCCAAAGCCTCGTCTTCCCAAGTAACCTCATGGGAATCAAATATGTATAAATTTTCAGATATTTGGTTGTTGATGTTCAACACCCTTCCGATATGTCTTTTTAGTTTCTTACCTCCCAAATCCAGTTTTCCAAAGTACTCCAAATGGGTGGTATGTTCACGGGTCTCTTTCATGATCTGTTCAGAAAGTCCGGAGAAATAATCCAGTGCCACGGATTGCGACAGATGTAGTAAGGTAAGACGCATGGCCTCGATGTTGGATTCGGGCAGAGTAACCGTATTGTTCCCTACTTTGGGCTGTACTTGCCCAGCCACAAGCTCCACTTCTATTTCTTCCGTCAATTCGGGTTTTCGCCATTCCAGACAGAAAGGTCGCAATTCTTCCAAAACTTGGGTTATCGCCGTGTCATCATATCCAAGAAAAGCCACTATGCCATATTTAAATATGTACAGATAGCCCTCGTTATTGGAATAGAAAAGTTCATCGCGATCACCAAATACCAATTCTCCGTTAAATGCCTGTCTACACCCAGAAATGTCTATACTTCCAGCCAAGTGCTGGGCTATGGCCCTTGTTTTCATTTATATTGAAAAAATCTCCTCGGGATTCTTGAAGCTTTTGAACTCTACCATGTAACCATTGGGATCTTGTACAAAAAAGGAAAGGTGTTCTCCTGTCCTATTCTGCATAAAGGTGGCCTCTGTGGTAATCTCCAAGTCCATTTGGAAAAGCCTTGAATACAGTTCTCCCCAAACATCCACAGGAACAATGACGCCAAAATGAAACGATGGCAATACATAATCATCCAACCGATAGTTCTTAAAATCAAAATTAAAGCTTCCTGATTCGGTAAAGGTCAATTGATGGCCAAAAAGGTCAACATCCAACCATTTTTCAGTCTGTCTTCCCAAATTGGCCTGTACCACTTCTTGGTAAAAGGCTTTGGTCTCGGCTATGTTCTTACATGGCAAGGCGAGATGAAACTTGATGTCCATTATTTTTCTTTTTCTTTACTTTTCTATTAAAACTTTTAAAATAAGATCGAACGGCCAATCTGTCCGATTTATCCATGAACGGCAGTACTTCCTTCCAATCCATCCAATGAGCTGCCGCAAACTTGTGCTTTTCCTTCACTTTGATGGATGTGGGTTCCAATTGGATCAAGAAATAGTTTTTAATGACCGTTTCTTCTTTTCTTTTTTTGATATGGGAAAGATAGAATTTAACCTGCCCTGAAGTCAATTTCAACTTAATCTCCTCTCCTACTTCCCTTATCAGGGTCTCCTCTTCAGTCTCCTTTTTTTTCTTCACCCCTCCTGGCAAGGTGTATCGCAATGGTTTTTCCACCTTTTTCAATACTAAAACCTTATCCTTGTTGATGGCTACCAACCTTGATTTGACCACTTTTTTCATATCTGGGCATAAAATATAAGGGCAGAGGGTATCTGCCCTTATCTGATTATTCCAATACTTTTAAATCCACTATGACATAAATGTCATATTCTTCGTCTTCTTCATCGACTGCAGTATCCATTTTGTAGGTAACCCTAAATAATTTCCCCACTAAATCGGTTGAATCCAAATCATACTTTTGGGCAGCAGAGGCTTCAATCTCTGCAAATCCGTAAGTAGATCCGTCCGCATCGGTGAACTCATACATTTCGTCCACGTAACCGTTATAGGTTGCCTCTACCACAGAATCTTGAATGGTAGGTTTTCCCATTAAGGCCGTTAAGGACAAGAACATGAAAAAGATTGTTTTCATACTCTAAAAAAATTAATGGTCTGTACTAATTGTTTGGACCTTTTTGTTGGATGGTCACTCTTCTTCAGAGGTCTCCAACCCATCCGTGTCCAGGGATGTTTCTTCATCGCTGTCGTTATCAGATTCTTCGTGGTCTTCCATGGCCATCACCAAACGCTTGCTCACTTTAACCAAATAAGCGGTATCCTCGGTTCTGACCTCGATGCATTCCACAATTTCATTATCTGCATTTCGGTAGGTGACAATATCCCTATCATCATACCCATCTGGATATTTTTCTACCAAAAGGTCGAGTACATGTCGATTAAGCTTTTTATAATCCACTATTACCCGTTTCAATCCTAAGGTTTGCCTGTTTTTCATCATTACATATTTAAAAGGTAGGCAAAAATCAATGGCGCCACAATAGTAGCATCCGATTCTATAATATACTTTGGAGTATCAATGTCCAATTTACCCCAGGTGATTTTTTCATTGGGCACAGCTCCTGAATAGGAACCATAGCTTGTGGTTGAATCACTGATCTGGCAGAAATAGCTCCAAAAAGGGATTTCGGTCTGTTCCAAATCCTGATACAACATAGGAACCACACAAATAGGGAAATCCCCTGCAATACCACCACCTATTTGGAAAAAGCCTATGCCGTTGTCTGAATTTTTCTGATACCAATCAGCCAAAAAGGTCATGTATTCTATGCCCGATTTCACTGTACTTGCCTTTAACTCCCCCTTAATCACATAGCTGGCAAAAATGTTCCCCATAGTGCTATCTTCCCAGCCAGGGACCACAATGGGCAAGTTTTTTTGTGCTGCAGCATACATCCAGGAGTCCTTTATGTCAATCTCATAGTATTCTTCCAAAACGCCAGATAACAGCAATTGGTACATATACTCATGGGGAAAATATCTTTTTCCTTCCTCCTCTGCTTTCTTCCACAACTTAAATATGTGCTTTTGAAGTCTTCTAAAAGCTTCTTCCTCTGGGATACAGGTGTCGGTTACCCGGTTCAATCCTTTTTCCAAAAGATCCCATTCTTCTTGTGGCGTAAGATCCCTATAATTTGGGATTCTCTTGTAATGGGAATGCGCCACAAGGTTCATGAGGTCTTCTTCCAGGTTTGCCCCAGTACATGAAACAATATGAACTTTATCCTGTCTTATGATTTCGGCAAAAATCTTTCCCAACTCTGCGGTACTCATGGCACCCGCCAAGGATACCAACATTTTGGAACCTTGATCCAATTGTGCTTCGTATCCTTTTGCCGCATCTACCAAGGAGGCAGCATTAAAGTGAAGGAAGTATTTTTGAATGAATTGTGATATTTCTCCTTTGTTATTCATCGTAATCGTCTGTTGCATTGGGTGATTTTTTAAAACCTTCTTCAGTTTTTGAAAAACCTTCCTCAACGTAATCGTTTTTCTTTAAAAATTTATAACTCAACATTTTGTAGTATAGCTTTGCCGCCAAAAAATCAGAAGAACGGTCCACCTCGTTTGGGCAGAGTTCAACAATATCAAAACCAACTACATTCTTTTCCTCGAACACCCTTTTCAAGAAATCCAAGGTCTCATACCAGAACAATCCACCTGGTTCAGGTGTTCCTGTTGATGGTAAAATGGAAGGGTCGAACGCATCCAAATCAAAAGTGATGTACACATTGTCTGTCATCAAATCCAAAGCACTGTCCATCCAAAAATCATCGGTCACCATTTCATGGGCAAAGAACACCTTGTCCCTGTCCATGACCAAGGTCTCTGCATGATCCATGCTGCGTATACCCACTTGAATGAGGTTTGCGGTCTCATTGGCTTCATAAAGGGCACAGGCATGATTGTACTTGGTACCCATATATTCTTTCCGTAAATCGGCATGGGCATCAATTTGCAGAACGGTCAAGTCTTCAAAAGACTCATTAAAAGCCCTGATCGCCCCAATGGATATGGAGTGCTCACCCCCAAACATAGTCACCAATTTGTTTCGTTTGATGTACTCCTTGACGGTTTTGTGCACTGCACTGACCATGGCATCGGGAGTTTCAAAATCCAAAATGGGTTCAGACAGATAAATTCCTACTTTATAGACTTCGCTATCCGTTTCAATATCGTACAGCTCCATATTCTCTGAAGCATCCAAAAAGGCTTCTGGTCCTTTATCAGCACCTTTTCCCCATGTACTGGTACCATCGTAGGGAACGGGTAACAATACCACTTTGGCCTTTTCGGCCGATCCGTATTCCTTTGGAATACCGGCATACGTTTTATTCGTATTCATTTTATTTAATTATTCGTATTCAGTTTTTGCTGGATTCCAGCACTTTTTTTGTGTTAATGACTGCTTCTTGTCGTTTTACGGCCCCGTAACCTAAAATGGACAGGAACTCCTGCGCTGTCTGTTGTTCCGCAAATACAGAAGTTTCAATGTTCCCTTCCCCGTCCCTATTGATCAATATGTGTTTGGGATGTGGGATTAGGCAATGCTGCAATCCACCAAAACCACCAATGGTCTCTTGGTAAGCCCCTGTATTGAAAAATCCAATATATAGGGGTTTGTCCTTTCTGTACTTGGGCAAATAAATGGCGTTCATGTGCTGTTCAGAGTTGTAATAGTCATCGCTATCACAGGTAAGCCCTCCCAACAAGATTCGCTCATATTCCTCATTCCATCGGTTAATGGCCAACATTATAAAGCGCTTGCTTATGGCCCATGAATCTGGCATGGTGGTGATGAACGAAGAGTTGATCATGTTCCATTTTTCTCTATCATTTTGTTGCTTTTGATACAACACTTCATAGATGGTTCCTCCACTTTCACCAACGGTAAAACTACCAAACTCAGTAAAAATATTGGGGACATCCACTCCGGCTTCGTCGCACGCTTGTTTTATTTGATGAATAATTTCATCCACCATATAGGCATAGTCATATTCAAAAGCCAAAGAATTCTTTATTGGAAATCCGCCGCCAATGTTAAGGCTGTCCAACGTGGGGCAAACCTTTTTAAGGCTTACATAAACTTTTAAGCATTTCAGTAGTTCGTTCCAGTAATATGCGGTATCCCTTATCCCTGTATTGATAAAGAAGTGCAACATCTTCAGTTCAACTTTGGGATTGCCTTTTATGGATTGATTGTAAAAGGGAACAATGTTCTTGTACCCAATGCCCAATCTAGAGGTGTAAAACTCAAATTTTGGTTCCTCTTCGGAAGCAATACGGATACCCACCTTAAAATTATCTTCAATGGATTCACCCAAGAGCTCCAACTCCTCATAATTATCAATGACCGGAATACAGTTCTTATGTCCGTTATTGATCAATCGCGCAATGTTCTGGATATATTGATCCCTTTTAAACCCATTGCAGAGCACATAGGTGTTCTTGGATATCTTCCCACTCTTCTTCAAATGTTCCACAATATCAATATCAAAGGCCGAAGAAGTCTCTATATGGATATCATTTTTAAGAGCCTCATTAAGCACATGCTCAAAATGGGAACTTTTGGTACAATAACAGTAATGATACTTTCCCTTGTAAGCATGTTTCTCCATAGCTTCGCCAAACCATTGTTTTGCCCGTTGTATGTTATCGGAAATCTTGGGTAAATAGGTGAATTTCAAGGGAGCCCCATAGCGCTGTACCAAATCATATAGGTCAATCCCATGGAATTGTAATTTGTTGTCCTCCAATTGGAATTCCTCTTGGGGGAAATCATAAGTCTGCTCGATCAAGTCGATGTATTTTGTTTTCATTTGCTTTTCGCGTTGCTAAAAATTATAAATAAAAGTAATTCGATGGGAGGCGAACTTGTTCTCAGATGCGAAATTCAAATACAGTATAGGCCACAAAGAAAGGTTTCCGTGAGAAATCACGGATTACGGAGTGTACTTCGGAAGTCAGCCCTAAGATTCGGTGTCTTATCCCTAAGACGGCTTTTTGGGTAGACTTCCTTATTCCCAAAAGCCCGAACATGAAAAAAGCTTTCAAAGTATAGGCAATGCGTCCCATTATTGGGGCTCATTCATGGGTCAAACATAAACAAAAAATGAATACAACAACTTTTTTGACAAAAAAATTTTAGACCCTATACCGTATTGATATTCAGCATATTGAAACCAAAAACTCCTTTCCCATAGATTACAATACCCTTAGATAGTCTCAAAAAAAGTACCGCTTATCACCCCACCAAAGGAGGTTTATCGTTTATGAAAGGCTGATGGTAATGCCTCCTACCCGTTGCGCGATACAGGGCATTGGCCAAAGCTCCCATAATGGGTGGCAATGACGGCTCACCCAATCCGGTTGGATCTATGCCATTATCCACAAAAAAGCTCTCTATTTCCTTGGGAGCTTCCATATTCCGAATCAAACGGTAGGTGTCAAAATTCTTTTGGTCCGTTTGGCCATTGCTAAAGCTCAATGCGCTATAAGTAGCATGTCCTATACCATCCACAATTCCTCCTTCAATCTGGTTTTTGGCACTCAATGGATTGATCACAATACCACAATCTACTGCACACCACACCTTATCGATATTGGGCCTATCCCCATCCATGGTCAAATCCATAACTTGCGCCACATACGAATTGTGACAATAATAAGCAGAAACACCTCTTGATTTACCACTATTCGCCCCGTCTGTCCATCCCGATTTTTCTTGAACCAATTTCAAAACACCAGCATAACGTTCTGGGTCATAATCATTGTTCTCGGGATTACCAACTGGGTTGTTTTTGGCCCTTTCAAAAAGTTCCAAACGGAAGGCAATGGGGTCTTTTCCTGCTGCCTCGGCCACTTCATCCATGAAAGCTTGCTCTGCTCCAGCAATAAAGTTGGAGCGTGGTGCTCTCCATGCTCCTGTGGTAACATTGGTCTGCAAGCTATGCTTCTCGGCCAAATAATTGTCCACGGCCCCAGCTGGAAAACGGTTTTCAAAAATTAAGTCGTCATTGGTTCCCGCACCCCGCACATGCCAAGCTATCAAATTGCCTTGGTCATCCAAACCAGCTTTGTACCGTACTTTATAAGAAGGTCGATACGTCCCTTGGGTCATATCATCTTCACGTGAATATACCAATTTAATGGGGGCCTGCATTTTTTGCGAAATTACGGCAGCTTCCACGGCAAATGTGCCATAGAGACGACGGCCAAATCCCCCACCCATTCGGGTCATCATGATATCGATTTTCTCCGCGGGCATTCCCAATACGGACACCAAGGTCTTTTCCAAGAACTCTGGGGTTTGAATGGGGCCCAAAAGCTCCGCTTTTTCTGGGGTTACATGGGCAAAGAAATTCATGGGCTCCATGGTGTTATGTGCCAAAAAGGGTGCCGTATAGACACTTTCCACAATCTTGGCAGCACTTTTAAATGCTTTTTCTACATCCCCATCTTTTCGCGCTGCTTCTTTTGGAGCCGTATTCAACAAACTCGATAGAGCTTCATCATGGTACACACTACTTTCTAGCGTAGAGGCTTCTTCCCATTCTACCTCCAAGGCTTTTTTGGCCTGCATACATTCCCAAGTACTATTCCCCACTATGGCTACTTGTTCCGCAATGGCTCCTCCGTCCGACCATTGTTTTTCAGCATCTTCCGGATAGACCACTACCGGAAACACATCCTTGATCCCGGGCATAGCCATGGCCGCCGTGGCATCCATGGATTTATATTTCATTCCAAATGCGGGAGGGTGCACAATCATAGCGATGAGCATACCTTCCCGTTGTATATCCAAACCGAATAAAGGTTTGCCCGTCACAATCTTGGGGCCGTCCACATTCTTTCGGTCTGTACCTATAATCTTGAATTCACCCGTTTCTTTCAACAGTACTTCTTCAGGAACCTCCAGCCCTGCGGCGATGGAAGCCATTTCACCATATCCGGCCGATTTATCACTGGCAGCATGATGAAGCATTCCATCACTTGTGGTGATTTCATCCACGGGAACTTGCCAAGTCTGGGCAGCTGCCTCTTTCAACATTTGCCGGGCCGTGGCCCCTGTCATACGAAGGCTCTCCCATCCTTGACGAATGGATTGGCTCCCTCCTGCCAATTGTCTTGTGAAAATATCGGTGTTCAATGGGGCCTGCTCAACAATAACATCTTTCCATGCAACGTCCAATTCTTCAGCCACGATCATGGGCATGGCCGTCTTTACATTTTGACCTATTTCTGGATTGGGCGACATGATGGTCACCATACCATTATCGCCAATTTTGAGAAATCCATTGAGCTCAAACCACTCTTTGGGCATAGCATTCACCTGTTCCGGGGTCATTTTGCAAGATGCCAACCAATTGAAGCCTAAAACAAGTCCGCCACTGGCCAAACCAGTATTTCTGATGAATGATCGTCTTCCTATTTTTGTCTTTATGAGTGTCATGGTCTTAATTTTATGTTAGCCCGGTTGAATTATGATTCTGAAGCCATTTTTACAGCTTTTCTAATACGGACATAGGTGCCACAACGGCAGATGTTTCCATTCATAGCCGTTTCAATTTCTTCGTCTGTTGGATTTGGATTTTTTTCAAGTAAGGCAGATGCTGTCATAATCTGCCCTGCTTGGCAATACCCACATTGAGGCACGTCCACTTCCAACCATGCTTTTTGCACGGGGTGATCCCCGTTCTCAGAAAGTCCTTCAATGGTCGTGATTTTCTTGTCCCCGATACTGGAAACGGGCAATATGCAAGATCGTGTAGCTGTTCCGTCCAAATGAATGGTACAAGCTCCGCACTGGGCTATGCCGCAACCAAATTTTGTGCCGACCATATTTAAATGGTCGCGAAGAACCCAAAGTATGGGTGTCGATGGATCTACGTCCACCTCCTGTTTTTTTCCGTTGATGTTCAGTGTAAATGTTGCCATAGTATTAAAAATTCCCTTGAAGTTATGGATTTTTCCATAATTACTGACTTACATCTAACAAACATTTACAATATTTTAATGGTAAAGACTAGTGAACTTGTATAGTCTCTATAGTTCTAAAAGTCAGGTTGATTCTTGGAGACCTTACCATTTTGGTTGGAGGCAAACGATGTAGCCAATGGGTCTGGGTAGTTCCTTTCATTACCAAAAGACTCCCGTGTTCCAGTTGAATTGAAATCTTCTCCTTGGTGGTTTTATGCTTAAACGAGAACTTTCTTTCCGCCCCAAAACTCAAGGAACCAATAGCGCCGTCCTTTTTCAAGTCTTTTTCGGCATCACTATGCCAAGCCATGCCCTCTTCCCCGGAATGATACAGGTTCAACAAGCATGAATTGAAGCTTTCCCCGGTGTGTTCCTCCACCAATTTTTTAAGCTCAAGAAGCTCGGGGGTCCAAGGCAATGCATGTTTAGTGGTGTTGGAATAGGTATACTCAAAAGGCAAGTCGCCATACCAGGCCACTTTTCTTTTGGTCTCGATGCGTTTACCATAGATGATGGCCACATCATTTTTCCAAGCAATGGTTTCCATCAATTTTTTGTAGTATGCATTCGCTTCATCATACGCCATAATGGGCCCATGATAGTTTACAACACCATCATGGGGCAGCCAATTTTGGTCAGGGTTGTTTTGATTTGAGAACAAGTTCATCTTTCCATTTTTTAAAAGCCGTTCGCATACAATGTCCACAGGGCCTATATCCCAAAGAAATGGCTTCTTGCCCGGTTTTGAAAAAGACACGGTTTTCACGCTTCATGCGTTTGCCCGATGTACACTTCAAGGTACCATAAATCTTCAACTTCTTATGGCCGGCATATGTGATTTCTCTTTGCCTAATTCCTATTCTTACCTCAAAATCTTGCAGATGGATGTGGTACAGCATATCAACTTATCGCATCGTGAAAAATGATTCCCAAGGTATAACGTTCGCCACTGGACACCTCACTCACCCCATGTTTCATATTTGCCCTATAATATCCCTTTTGGCCTTGTACAGGTCTAAAATTAGTGGTGAACACAACCATACTTCCTTTTTTTGGTTTCAAGACCATTGCTTTTGATTGTGCTCTGGGTGTTTGCTGGGTCAGGACAAATTCCCCGCCTTGATAATCTTGCTCGGGCTCGTTTAAAAACAATACCGCTTGAAGCGGAAAATAGACCTCGCCATACAGGTCCTGATGCAAGGTATTGAAGCCCCCTTCTCCATATTTAAGAATCAAGGGAGTGGGCTTCAACTGGTTTTGTTCCTTGCATTGTTCCACCAGTTCTTGATGGGTGCCGGGAAACCTCCTTTCTATTTTCAACGCTTTCATCCAAAGGTTGGCCACAGGTACCAGATGGGGGCATATGGCCTCACGAAGGGTCTGAATCATATTGGGTAAGGGATAGTCAAAATACTTGTACTCGCCCAGTCCAAACCGATAACGTTCCATAACAACCGTCTTCCTGTACCCATTAGGGTTGTTGTAAAGCTCCTTTAACTCATCGCACTCTTCTGGAGTGAGCAAATTGGGCACTACGGCATACCCTTTGGCATGCAGACTTTCTTCCACAAGGGGCCAATCCACTTTGTGGATTCTTGATTTAAGTTGATTCATCTTTAATGGATTCTGTTAGGGTTATTTTGAGGTTTGGGTTTGAGCCGCTTCCCACCCGATGATGGCACTCTTTCGTGTAGGGCCCCACATGTATCCGCCGAGTTGTCCCGAGGATTGAATGACCCGATGGCAGGGAATCAAAAAGGCAACAGGATTGTTTCCTATGGCTGTTCCCACGGCCCTAAAGGCTTTTGGTTGATTGATTTTTTGCGCAATACTACCATACGTAGATAGATTTCCCATGGGAATCTTAAGGAGTGTTTCCCATACTTTTAGTTGAAACGGGGTACCGTTCAGGTGGAGTTTTATCTGGTCCAGCTTTGCCCAATCGTGCTGAAAGATGAACAGGCCATCCTGCTGGTTTTTGTCCAGCATCTGACGGTACTGGGCCTTGGGAAATCTTGATTTCAAACCCTCGAATGCACGGGTCTCATCATGTATAAAGGACATATGGCAAATTCCTTTGGGGGTCGAAGCGACCAATAAGGGGCCAAATGGGCTTTCGGCAAAGCTATAATTGATGGTCAGGTTCTCGCCTCCATTTTTAAACTCCCCAGGGGTCATTCCCTCAATGTTTATGAACAGGTCGTGGAGTCTGCTAGTCCCAGAAAATCCGGTTTCTTGGGCGGTATCGAACAAGGTGGCCTGTCGTTCCTTCAGCAACTGTTTTGCATATTCTACACTGATATACTGCATGAATTTTTTGGGACTCACGCCCGCCCATTCCGTAAATAGACGTTGAAAGTGGTATGGGCTCAAATGCACGGTCTCGGCCACTTCGTTCAAGGTGGGTTGCTCTTTGAAGTTGTTCCTGATAAAATCTATGGCCTTTGCTATTCGCTTGTAATTGTAATCTGTCTGGGTTTCCATAACTGTATGATTTGAAACCAAAAGTATGTGACTTCAGTTTGCTTCAAAACCCGATTCTTGCTCACTTTGAATCCAGAAATCACCCCTGCAACATTTCTTGGCTTTTCTTCAACAGCTCCACCACCCTTTCCTTTAGGGCTTCTGGCTCTACTATCTTGGCAAAATCCCCGAACATCAAATACCATCGGGCAAAACCGTTCTCCAAATCCATGGACATAAAGGTCATTTCCACAAATTCACCTTTTTGGGTTTCCGAAACAAAACCGTAGTGTTTCCTGCTTCCTTGGATGTATCTGGCCACCGTTTTGTCCACCAATATTGTGATCTTTGTCTTTGGAGGCTTCTTTTCCTTTTGGCGGTATTCATCCAAGGTACCGTGCTCCAATACAAAATCGAGTGGTGTACGCTCAATCCTATGAATTCTATCCGTTCGGAAATATCTGTAATCCTTCCGCAAATGACAGTACCCTAATATGTACCAAAATTCATTTTCATTGAAGAGTCCCACGGGCTCTATCTTCCGTTCCGATGGTATTTCTGTCTGAAGGGCACCATATCGCAAAAAGACTTGTTTCTTTTCTGCAATGCTCTCGAACAGAATTTCCAAAGCGTTGGGCACCTTTTCATTGAAAAGTTCCTTGCCCGGCAAAATGGATACTTGGGATTCTAAGGCTTCTACCCAGGCCTTTTCCCTTCCCCGCAAAACCGATTTAAGCTTGAACATGGCCGACTCGTGATAGGCTCCCAACGATTTGTCGGTAAACTTTTGCATGAGCTTTTCTGCGGCCACAAAGCTCCCAGCTTCCTCACGGGTGAACATTACCGGAGGCAAACGGTACCCTTCCATGATGGAATAGCCTACTCCCGCCTCGCTGACAATGGGCACACCCGATGCTTCCAAAGTGCGAATGTCCCTATATATGGTACGAAGGCTTACCTCGAAACGATCCGACAATTCCTGTGCCTTTACAATACGCTTGGATTGCAGTTGGATCAAAATCGCCACAATCCTATCAAAACGTTTTACGGTATCCATTCCCATAATTGAATGTGCTATCTCCCAAAGATAGGATTTCAATCCATGGCCGGGAGAGCATTTCCATTTCATTTTAGTTTGTTTTAAATCTATTTCAGGATTCCCTACACCCCTTAATTCCTTTTGGAATGAATGGTCCTGAATATGGCAAATATCTGTACAGTGCATGACAACCGTATGTCAACATCACTTTTTTTGCTAAAGTTTTTTCTACTGACAAAGGGCTGTCACAACCCCCATCTACCTTTGAATCCACAATCAAAATCTAAATCATGTATCATGGAAAAAACAATGGAACAACAAAAAGAAACAGCACAAATTATCACCTCTTCCCAATTATTAGAACATTGGCAAGGACACAGAAGGGTAACGCGAAGGGTCATCGAGGCCTTTCCCGAAAAAGAACTCTTCACACACTCCATTGGAGGAATGCGTCCATTTTCGGAAATGGTGAATGAGCTCTTGGGCATTGCCGTTCCTGGATTACAGGAAATCGTTTCCGGCAAGACCACTGAGCTTAAAGAACATTTTGACCATGGCAACAGCAAGGCAAGGGTCTTGGAGGCATGGGATAAGTCCACTGAGGAAATCAATAGCCTCTGGGGTAAAATCAAATTGGAACGATTTCAAGAAAACATTGTCCTATTTGGCCAATACGAAGGTTCTGTACAGTCTTCCATCTTCTATTTTATAGATAATGAGATCCACCATAGAGGACAGGCTTATGTGTACCTACGTTCATTGGGGATAGAACCTCCTTTCTTTTGGGAAAGGGACAAATAACTTATATAAAGTATGAAGACCGTTTTAGTATTTAAGACTTCCGTCCTCGACAACAGAAGTGTGAAGAAGCTCAAACCCGTCTTGAACAAGTTGGTCACCAAAAATGGTGATTGGAATTTTGATCTGGAGGATTGTGACAACATCCTCCGGGTTGAAACCCAAAACCTAGGTGCCTTGACCATTTCCAAATTGCTCAGGAAAAATGGATTTTCTTGCGAAGAATTGCACTGATTCTTTTTAACCAGACAGTTTAATGATCTTGTTTATACTTTTTAGCACAGGACAGGCTAACCCATTACAGTAGTTTTTGTAAGAAACCACTTCTTTATTTCATAAAATCATATTTAATCCACATCTATCCAAGTACATTTTTCTTTACTTCTTTCTAGGCTTCCAACCAGTTGGAAGCCTAGTCATTTATAGGTTTCTGATTATTTCAGACCACCCTTAATCAAGAGGTGTTAAATATTTCACAAAATGAATTTTGCAAAAAAAGTAGAGCTTACGTTTTTTTTTCTATATTGGTAGAATATTATCAACCTCTTAACATAATGGCTTTATTATCCAATATTTCGGAAGGTTATAATCAAAATGATAGGAAAAACTCTTCCCAAGAGTTTTCGAAGTCTTTTGATTCGGCTGCGGAGTGGAAGCTATTTTGCGATGGCAGTGAGTCTGCTTTTGTTAAGATCTACAATCACTACTTTCAAATACTCTATAATTTGGGCAGACAGTTTTCAGGAGATACCGATTTGCTCAAAGATTGTCTGCAAGAAACTTTCATTTCCATCAGAAAAAAAAGACATGATCTCCATAAAGTGATTTCGGTCAAGGCCTTTTTAATAAAGTGTTATAGGAACAAGATAATTACCGAACAGAAAAAGCAGAACAAGAAAAGAAAAAAAATGGATTTGGGTTTGACCAATGATTCCTATGGATTCTTGGTTACACCATCCCATGAAAGCTTACTAGTTAACAAACAGTTCCACAAAGAACAAGTAAAGCTGATTCAAAAGTCCTTGAACAAATTGACCCAGCGACAAAGGGAGGTGGTCTATTATTTTTATTACAACGGACTTTCCTATTCTCAAATCAAAGAAATCATGGGCTTCTCAAGCGTTCGGGCTGTACGAAACTTAATGTACAGATCACTTTCTGAATTAAAAAAGTACGCAGAAACGCCCGCCAAATAGCCGCCCTTGTTTAACTATGGGCAAAAACAACCATGGCCAGCGCAAGGAATTCATAAAATGAGGGGCACTTATTTCGGTTTGATGAAATTTAATACCTTATACATGTTAACAAACCAATAAGATTCTCAAGCAATTAAACGATTTTATATACAGTAAATACCTTCTTGAAGTTTTTTTTAAAAAAAAGTTAAGTTTTTTTGATGTCATTTATCAAATTGTGAAGTCATATTAATATAGTGCCACTATCTATGGATTATCACGAATACGAATTGGAAGACTTTTTGGCCGATCCAGAATTTAGAAACTGGGTATTGAAGCCAAACCCGTCCAACCATTTTTTTTGGAAAAAATGGTTATCCGCCAATCCGTCCAAAAAAAAGGCGGTCATGGTGGCCAGAGAGGTCATCCTTTCTTTCAAGTACAGTTCATCTGAAGATATTGACATTATAGACCAAGGTGAAATTCTTAAGTCTATCTTAGCCAAAAAAGATTCACAAATCACAGTAAAAAAAAGTAGCTGGCCAATGATGGCATTCCAAGCTGCTGCCTGCGCACTTTTAATGACTGCTTTGACAGTAGGCGTCAAGTGGTCCACCTCTACAGTGATAGCACCAGTTTTTATTCCATCAAAACTGATAGTAAAGGAAAATTTCCGCGGACAGAAATCCAGAATTACACTACCAGACGGATCCACGGTATACCTTAATAATAATAGCAAGGTTTCCTACAGTTCAAGTTTTGAGGAAAAAAGGGAGATTTTTTTGGAAGGTGAAGCCTTCTTTGAAGTTGAAAAAGATCCCACAAGGCCATTTGTGGTGAACTCAAACGGACTATTGACCAAGGCACTTGGAACATCTTTTAACATTAAAGCCCATAACGACAAAAAAGTAGAAGTAGGTTTGGTGACCGGTAAAATTCAAGTTTCACCGGTTGTATCCGGAAACTCGGATTCGGAAATTATAGATGCATTGGGTGGCAAGGCCACTTTTGATGCTTCCATGGGCAAGTTGGACATATCAGCCTATTCCGATATGGATTTTTACAAATGGACAAGGAGAATACTTGTTTTTAAGGCCGCAAGCTTTGATGAGGTCAAGGAAACACTGGAAAACTGGTACGATGTTGACATTGAAGTCAGCAATTTGAACAGACCCATTACCTATACTGGAAAATTTCCGGCCGAAAGTCTGGAAAGTGTGCTTGAACAAATGGCATATGCTGAACGGTTTTCCTTTAAAATGGATAAGGATAATCCAAGAAAAATAAGAATCAATTTTAAATAACTATAACCGCTAAACTTTAAATTATGGGAATGAAAAACTCTACTTAAAAAATAAGTTTGCTCCAAAGAAAATGGCACTTTCGATGGAGACAAACTTATCATCAAAAGTTCAATTAAAAAATATATCAACTAAACCGACGTAAAAGTATGAAATTTAAACTAACTAAAACGATCGCTGTGCTCTCAAGAATCTTTATTTTGCAATTGGTTTTCTGCTATTTTGCAATGGCTAATGAGGGGTATACACAAAGCTTGAAAGACATTTACCTTAAATGGGACTCCGCAAAACAAGTGGATGTATTGGATGTCTTTGAGGAAATTGAAAGCCAATCGGCTTTTAAGTTCAATTATGACGAGAGAGATGTCAACAAAAAGGCAAGACTCGTTATTGCTACTGGATCATATTCCGTATATGACCTATTGGAACAGATAAGCCGTGAAGCTGCCCTTAACTTTAAAAGGACCAACAGCACTATTGCTGTTAGCCCAAGACCTAAGAAAGAAGCTCCCGTAATTGTTGAAAAAGAAGTGGTGCAAAAGACCGTAACAGGTACTGTAACAGCTGCTTCAGATGGTATGCCTTTGCCCGGGGTAAGTATCTTGGTGCAAGGGACCACCAATGGTACCCAAACAGATTTTGATGGTAATTATACCATTGAAGTTTCTCAAGGGGATGTATTGGTGTACTCCTATTTGGGTATGCTATCACAGAGAATTACTGTAGGTGCTTCCAACTCTATCGATATTGTAATGCAGGAAGACGCCAGCCAGTTGGATGAGGTGGTTGTAACTGCATTGGGTATCAAAAGACAGGAGAAAACCCTTACCTATGCCCAACAAACTGTAAAGTCAGATGAACTTACAAAAACTAGGGACCCCAACTTTATGAATGCACTTTCTGGTAAGACAGCAGGTGTTGAAATCAAGAAAAGTAGCTCAGGTGCCGGTGGGTCTACTAAAATTTTGCTTAGGGGTAACAAATCGCTTAGCGGTGATAGTTCACCTCTTTTTGTAATCGATGGTATTCCAATGGCAAACAACAAAGGAGGCCAGCCCGGAATGTGGGGTGGTACTGATGGTGGGGATGGACTTTCTGCCCTTAACCCTGATGATATTGAAAGTATCAGTATCCTTAGAGGTGCCAACGCTGCAGTACTTTATGGTAGCCAAGGTGCCAACGGGGTTGTATTGATTACCACCAAAAGCGGTGCTGAAGGAAAAACTACTGTAACGCTTAACAGTAGCTACACTTTTGAGCACTATTTGGAACTTCCCGACCTACAGTTCAAGTATGGAGCCATTGGTGCTGCAAAGGAAAGCTGGGATACTACTCCCGGGGATTATCAAAGTGCTTATGTTGAAGACTTTTTCCAAACAGGACATAACTTCTTCAACTCTGTAAGTGTTAGTGGTGGTACTGAAAAGACCCAGGCATACTTCTCTTACGGTAACATTAGCGCAACTGGTATTACACCTAAGAACAAGTATCTGAAAAACAACTTTACCTTTAAGCAATCAACCAAATTGTTTGATGATAAGCTTACCATCACTTCAAATGTTATTGGTGCTTTTGAAAGCAGCCATAATAGATTGCCTGCAGGATACTATTTGAACCCACTTACAGGTCTTTACTTTTTCCCAAGAAACAGAAGTTTCTATGATTTTCAGAATAATTACTCGGTTTTTGACCCTGTAAGAAATATCGATTCTCAAAACTGGTTTGTTTCCGATCACCATCAATCCAATCCATATTGGATCATTAACAAGCAACCTCAGATGGATAAGAGAGATCGTTTCATCGGTAACCTTACCTTGAGCTACGATATTGCTGATAATCTTAACGTTCAGGCCAGGGCCAACTATGATTATGCAACAGTATTGAAAGAGCAACGTCACGCTGCTACCTCCAACTCTACAAACGTTCACCCAAATGGAGCTTGGAACTATCAGAAATATGAAGATAAATTGCTTTACACGGATATCATCCTCAACTACAATACTGATTTAAGCAATGACATTAGTCTAAATGCTTCTTTGGGTGCCAGCCACCAAGAAACCGAATATGGTGTTGGTGTTGGTGTTGGTCCTAACGGTAATGGAACAGGAACACTGGGTCTTCTGTACCCAAATGAGTTCTTCTTCCAGAACTTGCCAACCAACGTACCTGTAACCTCTCTTACCAACGGAACAGTAATTAAAGAAGGGGTTTTCCTTAATGCTCAATTTGGGTATAAAGAAATGTTGTTCTTGGATTTATCCGGACGTAACGACTGGGCCTCTACTTTGGCGCTTACAGGAAATGAGTCCTATTTCTACCCATCTGTTGGTGTAACGGCTATTTTAAGCGAAATGTTCACCATGCCAGAGGCTGTTAGCTTTGCCAAACTAAGAGGTTCTTGGACCCAGGTAGGTAACGAGGTGCCTTTCAACAGAATCAACCCTCAAAACACAATTTCTGCCAACGGCGGTGTGGATAGGAATACTACAAGACCTTTTGTGAATGCTAAGCCCGAAATCATAACCAGTACTGAATTTGGATTTGATGTTCGGTTCATGAATAACAGACTTGGATTGGATTTCACTTACTATTCCATTAAGAGTGAGGACCAATTTATTTCAGTTCCAACGACCTCAGGAGAAGGAGGTTTCACCACTGAATTCATCAATGCTGGGGAAATCAGTAACAAAGGGGTTGAGATTACTTTGAATACAATTCCTATTCAAACCCAGGATTTGGAGTGGAGTTCTTCCTTTAACTTTACCTCTAACAAAAATGAGGTGATAGACATAGGTCCAGATGATGAAAGAATCTTCAACTTGGGCTCTTCAGAAGGATACTATTCCAGATTGGTTGAAGGTGGTAGATACAACGACCTTTATGTTCTTAAATTCTTAAGGGATGACCAAGGCCGTATCCTATTTAGCAACGGCGCTCCAAGAAAAACAGACCTTCCAGAGCTTATTGGAAATCTAGATCCTAAATTCAGCTTAGGTTGGAACAACAATGTTACATTCAAGCGTTTCTCCTTTGGAGCTTTGATCAATGCCAAATTTGGAGGAAAGGTCTTCAGCCAAACTGAAAGTATGCTTGATGGCGCTGGGGTTTCCCAACGTACAGCAGATGCCCGTGATGCTGGAGCTGTAGCTGTAAATGGTTTTGATGAGGATTCTGGAACAGCTGTTACCAGTGTTGATCCCGAAACTTGGTTCCGTGCCATAGGTGATAGGAACGGTGTTGGTGAGGCTTACGTATACGACCGTACCAACATTAAGTTGAGCCAGCTATCCATTGGATATAACTTTGATATGTCCAATTCTAGTCTGCCCATTAAAGCAGCTAGCTTGTCCTTTATAGGTAACAACCTTTTCTTCTTGTATAAAGATGCACCATTTGACCCTGAATTGGCAATGAGCACGAGTCAAACTGCACAAGGTTTGGATAACTTTAACTTGCCATCTACAGGAACTTACGGGTTTAACCTAAAACTAACATTCTAAAAAAAACAGTATGAAAAAGTTTTTATATCTCTTAACCCTGGTAGCGGCCTTCAGTTCATGTACTGAAAATTTTGAGGAAACGAACACAAACCCCTACCAGATATCCAACGAATCATTGAAGCAGGATTTTAACCATGTTGGTGCTTTCTACCCTTCAATGCTTAGCCAGATTTTTGGGAACCAGGTTAACCATAACCTGACCAATACGTCGTTTGCCCAGCACTTGGCACAACCCACTCCATTTACAGGTAACATCAATAACACTACCTATTATATCCGATGGAACGGATATTGGGGACGTGAATACGATTTTGTTATGGCTCCGGCCAAACAAGTTATTGAGATTGCCGAGGCCGATGGTTATACCGTTTTTGTGGAATGGGCCAACTTGATCAGAATTCTGTCCATGTCTAGGGTAACTACTTTTTATGGTCCAGTAATCTACACCAATTTCGGTACTGAAGGCGATGTATTGTATGACAGCGAACCTGCCTTGTACAATGCTTTCTTTAGTGATTTGGATAGAATTATTGCTGAGTTTAGTGCAAATATGGACTATACTGGTCTATCTGATTTTGATGCCACTTACGGTGGAGATGTTTCTCAATGGGCCAAGTTTGCCAATTCAATGCGCTTACGATTGGCCATGCGTATCTCCAAAGTTGACCCAACCCTAGCTAGAACGCAAGGTGAGAAAGCTTTGGCAGACCCTGTAGGATTGATTGAAACCAATGGGGATAACATGAACATTTCCTTGTATGGAAATAAATTCCACCCTGCCCAAATTTGCTTTGAGTGGAACGATACCCGTATGAGTGCCACTATGGAATCCATTTTGGTAGGATATAAAGATCCTAGAATCCATGCATTCTTTGATCCTGTATCCGATATGTCATTGGTGGCTGATCACCCAGAGTATCCTTACAAGGGTATACGTAATGGAGGTGAGCTTATTGCCAAAGATGACCATATTCCATTCTCAACCATCGACATAAGCTTTAACGACCCTGCAAAGGTGACTAAGCGAAAAGTGTTGAGTGCCGATGAAGTACATTTCCTTAAAGCTGAGGCCGCCCTTCGTGGTTGGGCCGGTGCCGGTGATGCCCAGACCAACTATGAGAATGGAGTGAAAGCTTCCTTTGAGCTTTGGGGTGCAGGTGGTGTAGATGCTTATCTTGCGGATGACACCAGTTTGCCTATTGATTATGATGGGGTGGTTTATCCAGATCCCATCAATGATTTCACCAACCAGATTACCAACACCATTGCTTGGGATGAAGGTGCCGATAATGAAATCAAACTGGAAAAGATCATTACTCAAAAATGGATTGCAGGTTATACCAATGAAATGGAGGCTTGGGTAGACTTTAGACGTACAGGATATCCAAAATTACCCCCTGTTTATCAGAACAGCAGTAACGCTGACTGGGGTGTGGTACCTGTAGGCGAGTTTATCAAAAGAATGCCTTTTGTAAACGATGAACGTGAAAACAACCCTGCTGGAGTAGCGGACGCCACCGCAAAACTTGGTGGACCGGATGAAATCAACACCAGACTATGGTGGGATACCGGAGGTCCCAACTTCTAAAGAGTGGGAAAACCCAAAAAAACCTGTGGGATTCCCACAGGTTTTTTCTTTTGAGATGAAACCAACCTAACACTCTACTACATGCGATCAATTTCTATCATCAGTGTTCTGTACATATTGGTGCTGACCTCCTGCAACCCTATTGATTCCAATAAATTGTTCTCTAAAATGCCCTCTGGGCACACAGGCATCAAGTTTAAAAACTTGGTCGTGGAAACAGATGAACTAAACATCCTTACCTATGGATACATCTATAATGGTGGCGGGGTGGCCGTGGGAGACATCAATAATGATGGGTTAATGGACCTGTACTTTACAGGAAGTATGGTAGGCAGTAGATTGTACCTGAACAAAGGTGATTTTAAATTTGAGGAAATTGCCGAAAAAGCTGGTGTTTTTGCAGAAGGATTATGGAACACGGGGACAGCCATGGCCGATGTAAACGGTGATGGACTTGTGGATATTTATGTGTGCCGTTCGGCCGCGAAAGATGCCCCAAAACGAAAAAACCTATTGTTCATTAACAATGGAGATCTCACCTTTACCGAAAAGGCCAATGAATATGGCTTGGATGATTCAGGTTACTCCACGGAGGCCAATTTCTTTGATTACGACAAAGATGGTGATCTAGATGTATTCGTACTAAACCACTCCGTACAGCCCTATTCAAGTTTTAGGAACACCTCCAAAGAATTACGATCGGAATATATCCCAGAATATGCCGATCGTCTTTACAGAAATGATAATGGAAAATTCACCGATGTAAGTTCAGAAGCCGGTATTATTTCCAGCGTATTGGGATTTGGTCTTAGTGTTTCCGTAGGAGATATTAACGACGACAACTGGCCAGACATGTACATTTCCAACGATTTTCACGAACACGATTTTTTATATCTCAACAACGGTGATGGTACTTTTACCGAGAGCCTAAAAAAATATATGGGGCATACCTCCTATTTTTCAATGGGTAGCGATGTGGCCGACATCAATGGAGATGGCAAATTGGACATAGTTACCCTTGACATGTTGCCCGAAGGGAACTTTAGGCAAAAAATGGTACTGGGGCCAGACAATTATGACAAATATGATTTCTTGGTGAAATCCGATTTTCACCACCAATACATGCGGAATATGCTGCACATAAACAATGGCAGCTCATTTTCCGAAGTGGGACAGCTTTCCGGTATCCATGCCACGGATTGGAGCTGGGCTCCCCTACTCACCGATTTAGACAATGATGGTCTCACAGATCTCTTTGTCACCAATGGTCTTAAACGAGACTATACCAATATGGACTTTATGAACTTTGCCGTACAAAAACGCCTTGAAGAGATGGATTCTGGTGTGGAAATGGCCATAAAGGACCTCCTTAAAGAAATTCCCTCTTCCATTGAGGAAAACTATGCCTATAAAAACCTTGGGCATCTTAAGTTCGAAAAAGAGACCACTGCTTGGGGCCTTGGAGGTAAATCGCTTTCCAGTGGGGCTGCCTATGTGGACTTGGACAATGATGGCGATTATGACCTGGTGGTCAATAATATGGATGAAGAGGCCTTTATCTACCGAAACAATTCAGAGAAAATCACGCAGAACAACTATCTGAAAATTCAACTCAAAGGAAAAGACAAGAACACCTTGGCCATTGGTTCCAAGATTATTGTTGAAGCGGACACCTTAAAACTTCAGCATGAACTCTATACCTCGAGAGGTTTTCAATCTTCAGTTGACCCCTCCATAATTTTTGGTTTGGGTAAAGTTGGCACCATTGGGGAACTCAAGGTCATTTGGCCCGATGGCAGCATCACCCAAAAAAATAACATTGCCGTTAATCAAACATTGCAATTAGATCAAAATGAGGCAACGGCCCAAGAAAATACCGTTGGAGAAATAGTAGCTCTGTTTACGGAGATTACACAAGACAGTCTTGTAACCTTCAACCACAAAGAAAATAGATTTATTGATTTTGAAAGAGAACTACTCCTCCCCCATATGCTCTCTACCCAAGGGCCAAAATTGGCGGTATCCGATGTCAATGGCGATGGTTTGAAGGACATTTACATTGGAGGGGCTCAAGGGCAACCTGGAAAAATGTTCCTAAAAAAGGCCAATGGACGTTATATTTCCTCAAGTGAAACCATATTTGATCAAGATCGCAAGTTCGAGGACATAGGGGCTGTTTTCTTTGATGCCAATGGCGATGCCCAACCAGATTTATATGTGGTAAGTGGTGGAAATGAGTATGATGCCCTCCCTGGGAATTATACCGATAGGCTTTATATCAACCTAGGAAACGGTCAATTTAAAAACAGTAGTGATCAACTGCCAAAAATGAGTTTTAGTGGCTCTTGTGCCGTTGTGGGCGATGTGGATGGGGATGGGGACCAAGACCTTTTTATTGGAGGAAGGTTGCAGCCAGGGAAATATCCCATGGCTCCCAATAGCCAAATCCTGCTGAATGACGGCAAAGGAAATTTCTCCGATGCGAGCGAGAGCATTCTTGGTGAAAATTCAAATTTGGGAATGGTAAACGACGCCGTTTTCACAGATTTCAACGCAGATGGCACTCAAGATCTGATTGTCGTTGGTGAGTTCACCCCGGTAATCTTCCTGGCCAACAAAAATGGAAGACTTGTACCGGAAACCCCTGAAGGATTGACCAATTCCGAAGGGTGGTGGAACACCATCACTCCCATCGATGTGGATAATGATGGCGATATGGATTACGCTTTGGGCAATTTTGGGCAAAATTCCCAATTAAAGGCAAGCGCAGAAGAGCCTGTTACCCTTTATGCAGATGACTTTGATGACAACGGCTCCATTGACCCTATACTGTGTTGTTATCTAGGTGGCAAAAATCACCCTGTATTCTCTAAGGATGATATTGGCTCCCAATTGGCCTACCTAAAGAGCAAATACATCAATTTTTCCGACTATGCGTCGCACACCGTTTCAGAAATCCTTGGAGAAGAAAGTTTGGCCAGGGCCCAAAAGTTTGAGGCACACACCTTTAAAACTTCCATCCTTAGAAACAATGGCAACGGTTTTACTTTGGAAGCACTCCCAGTTGAAGCGCAATTTGCCCCAATATATGCCATGGTCCCTTTTGATATTGAAGGTGACGGCGATACTGACCTGATGCTCTTTGGAAATTTCTTTGATACCCGGGTCAAGTTTGGCCGATATGATGCCAATCACGGGCTTGTTCTGACCAATGATGGAAATGGTCGTTTCACCGCATTGGAACAAACAAAGACCGGCATGAACATTACAGGACAGGTAAGGGATGCAAAATTTATCGATGATTCAACTTTTTTGGTGGCCCAAAACAATGGCCCCTTATTAGTCTTCAAAACCAATTCTACCAACGAAAAATGAAAATTTTACTTTATTCCAGCTTACTTCTATTTTTTATCGGTGGTTACTCCCAAACAACGATTACAGAAGAAACCATGCTGTTGGAGACTTATGGGTTCAACACCCCTAACCCTGCTCCAATTTTAACCGAGAATCCTAAAATCTATCCCTATTTCAAGTACGAAGGTTATTCACACGAATCTGAAAAAAAAGAATGGAAGGTTGTAAAGCTTGAAAATGATTACATAGAAGTGTATGTGCTTCCAGAGATTGGAGGAAAAGTATGGGGCGCTATCGAAAAAAGTACCGGAAATGAATTTCTATACAAAAATGAAGTTGTAAAGTTCAGGAATATAGCCATGAGAGGTCCATGGACATCCGGAGGCATCGAGTTTAACTTCGGAATTATAGGACATCACCCTGGTACAGCCACCCCTGTGGACTATTTGACCCGTACCAACGACGATGGAAGCGTAAGTTGTGTTGTTGGAAACCTAGACCTTCCCTCTAGGACCTATTGGCAAGTTGAAATAAAACTGGAAAAGGACAAAGCCTATTTTGAAACCAATGCTTCGTGGTATAACGGCACACCCTTAAATCAATCCTATTACAATTGGATGACCGGTGCAGCAGTGGCCTCAGATGATTTGGAGTTCTTTATTCCCGGAAACGGATTCTTGGAACATGATGGTACTTGGAGAAAATGGCCCGTTGATGAGCAAGGAAGAAACTTGACCATGTATCGCAATAATGATTTCGGCCCCGCAAAATCCTATCATATCGTAGGCGATTACCAAAACTATTTTGGAGGCTATTACCACGATAGAAATGTTGGTTTTGGACACTTATCTCCCTATGAACAAATGCCTGGACAAAAGTTATGGCTGTGGGCCCTATCGCGTTCCGGTGGTATATGGGAAGATTTACTGACAGATACCGATGGACAATATATTGAATTTCAAGCTGGGCGCTTGTTCAACCAATATTCCCCAGGTGTTGAAAATCCCATAACGCAGGCCAATTTTGACCCCTATGTCATGGATTCATGGCAAGAACAGTGGTTCCCTATAAAAGAAATCGGAGGCATGGAGGCTGCTTCCAAATATGGTGTCCTGAATGTGGAACGCAATGGAAACTCGGCCTACCTTGGCATCAATGCACTACAAGCCTTTAATGAACCATTGCACATTTTCGTGAATGGCAAAGAACTTCCTGTAGAAAACCTAAAATTGGAACCCATGGAAGTTTTTGAAAAAACCATTCCATGCAAAGACTCAGATGTTCTTGAGGTTCGGCTGGGAAACAACAGATTGAATTACATTTCCAAAAGTAAAACCTTGCTCAAGCGAAATTTTGAACAAACCCCTGACTTTAAAATCTCAAAGATTGAAAAACTATACCACGAAGCTTCTGAAGCTGTTAAGTTTAGGGAGTTTGCCCTTGCCGAAGTTAAATTGGACTCGCTACTGACCGATGCTCCATATCACTCAGGCGGTTTAACATTAAAATCCAGTACAGAATTTAGAAAAACTGAATATGATAGTGCCTTGGAATATGCAAACAAGGCATTGCAGTTAGATATTTATGACCCAACCGCAAATTATCTGTCAGGGATTGCCTATTGGGCCCAAAAAGATGCACTAAATGCCTTGGAAGCTTTTGGATGGGCCGCTAGAGCCATACAATATCGTTCCGTTTCATACGCACAAATGGCTGAAATACATCTCCATCAAGGTAATTTGGAAACCGCTGAAGAGTATGCCATAAAAGCATTGGATTTCAACCAGTACAACCTCAATGCCAGACAGGTATTGTTGGTAGTACACAGGCTTAATAAGGATTCAAGTGCGTTCAACGAACAGCTTTCAGAAATTTCCAAAATAAGCCCCATTCATCACTTTGCATCCTTTGAGGAAATACTCTTTTTCAGTAAAGAACCCAATCTTATTCTAAAACACATTCAAAATGAATTTACCAATGAGACTTTACTGGAACTGGCGCTCTCCTATTTGAATTTAGGCCAAAAAGAAACTGCTTTACACGTTTTGAACATATCAACGGACAGTAAATCCAAACTTCTTCTGGCCTATTTAGGTCGAGAAGATGGAGCTCAAAAAAGTACCGCTGTCCTGAACCAACTTTCAACCCAATCACCTGATTTTGTGTTTCCATATAGAAGGGAGATGCTCCCTGTTTTGGAATGGGCCGCCTCGACAAACAACCATTGGACGTTTAAATATTATTTGGCACAAAACTATTTGGCGGTAGGTCTGGAGAAAAAGGGCAAGCAACTTTTAAAGGAATGTGGTGGTGTTCCCGATAATGATACCTTCTACAGGTTCAGGGCAAAGGCTCTCCATGACGAATCCTACGAAATGCAGTCAAAAGATTTCCAAAAAGCCCTCGCTCTTAAGCAGGGATACTGGAAAAATTGGGACGACCTTATTCTTTTTCAACTAAAGCACGAGCAAAATGATGCCGCCGTTGCTTTGGGCAAAAAGGCGGTAAAAAAATTCCCTGACAATTACAATGTTGGTCTAAGCTACGCCAAGGCGCTTTTGGCAATCAATGACTACCCCAAAGCCATAACAGTGTTGAATGGTTTAAGAATTTTACCTTTTGAACATGCTTCTGAAAGTAAACGAATATACACTCAAGCCCATACCTATCTGGCCAGAAAATATATGGGAAAAAATCAGTTCGGTAAGGCAATACCCCTTTTGGAGGCATCAAAGAAGTGGCCTGAAAACTTGGGCGTGGGAGCACCCTACAATCCCGATGAGAGAATGGCAGACTATCTCTTGGGACTGTGCAACACAAGCTTAGGCAATACAGATCAGGCAGAATCCAACTTCAAGGCTGTTGCCAACTATGAAATTGCAACCACATCAAGAGTAAGGAGCAATGCTATTTTTTCTGTTTTGGCCATGAAAAAATTGGGGGACAAGAAATCCTTACAAAACATATTGGACAAAGTAGAGAGTCAAAAATCCGAAAACGTGGATGCAGCTTTGGTTTGGGCCCTATACAATCAAGATCTGAACAAAGCAAATGAGCTGATGGCCTCAAAAAATATAGACCAAAGATTAGTTGACATATTAACACATTTATAAAACCCTAGCACATGGTTTCCAGCCGTAACATTAAAATCCTAACAATATCCCTCGGCACTATCTTGCTATTTTCGAACTGTAAGAAAATAGAGCCGGGACGTGATGGTGAGCTTTTTCTACCCGATGGTTTCTCTTCCGTGGTTGTTATTGACAGTATTCCTGAGACTGTAAGACATATGGACGTTACTGAAGATAACATCCTATATGCCAAACTAAGAAACTCTAAAGGGGATGGTACAATAGCAGCCATTCAGGATACCGATGGTAACGGTGAGGCAAACATCATTCAAAAGTTTGGGGAAAACAATGAGCCTCAACGCTGGAGCTACGCCACCGCCATGAGGATATACAATGGCTATATTTATTTCAGCTCCGACCTTGTGGTATATCGACAAAAATTAACGCCGGGCTCTCTTGTTCCTGAAGGCGAAGTTGAAGTGGTATTGACGGACGATCATGAACATGGCAAACACGAGCATATTGCCAAACCCGTAGCTTTTGATGGCAAAGGAAATATGTATGTGCCATTTGGTGCTCCTTCCAATGCCTGTCAAGACCCAAAACGTACTCCCGGCATTCCCGGAATGGATCCCTGTCCCCAACTGGAAGACCATGGAGGTATCTGGAAATTTGATGCCAATAAATTGGGGCAAACCCAAAAAGATGGGGTTAAATATGCTACAGGCATTAGAAGTGTGGTCGCCATGAGTTGGAATCCTGCTGATGATGAGCTTTATGTGCTCATGCATGGTAGAGATGACCTTTTACGATTGTGGCCGGATAAATATTCCCCTTGGGAAAGTGCACTATTGCCCTCCGAAGAATTCATGAAGGTTACGGAAGGCTCCAATTTTGGTTGGCCCTACTGCTACTATGATCAAATAAAAGGGAAAAAAGTATTGGCTCCAGAATATGGTGGAGACGGTGAAATCATAGGTCGATGTTCTGAATTTGAAGACCCCATTATTGGATTTCCAGGTCACTGGGCACCCAATGATCTTGTTTTTTATCAGGGAGACCAATTTCCCAAACGATATAAGAATGGAGCCTTTATAGCCTTCCACGGCTCTACCAACCGATCACCGTATCCCCAATCGGGATATTTTATTGGATTTGTTCCTTTCAAGGATGGCAAACCTAGTGGTGACGTAGAAGTTTTTGCCGATGGTTTTGCAGGTGTAGACCCTCTTGTGAGCGTTAGGGATGCCATTTATCGCCCTATGGGAATCGCTTTTGGCCCCGATGGCGACATGTACATCTCCGATTCTGTAAAAGGAAAAATTTGGAAAGTCACTTTCAATGGTGATAGGAACAATTTTGGACAAGAGCAATTATTGGCCATGGAAGACCGAAAGAAGCTGTCCCACATCAGGACCCCCGATGAAATCAAGGACAACTTAATTTCAGGAGGGCTTGTGGGTGGTCCAAAAGCCTACCAAACATACTGCAGTGCTTGTCACCAAAGAGATGGCAAAGGAGCACCAGGCAGATTTCCCCCGCTTACTGGAACGGATTGGGTTACTGGAGATAAAGAAAGACTCATCAATGTAGTGCTACGAGGTATGGAAGGCAGCATAAAAGTTGGCGATGAAGTCTACAACGGTATGATGCCCCAACATGGCTTCTTGAGCGATAAGGAAATTGCAGAGGTGCTGACCTTTATCAGAACAAATTTTGGCAACGAGGCCAGCGCCATTGACGAAAGTGAAGTTGCCGAATCAAGGGAAAAACTCCAGCAAAGTGGAGAGACGGGCCCCATACAAGTACAAACAGAATAATATAAATTTTTATCATAAACCAAACCGTATGAAAACGAAAATTCTAAAAATGGGCAATTTGTATGCAACTTTCAGCTTCTTTTTGTTCACCATGTTTGCCATGGCACAGGATTACGACATCTTAATCAAAGATGGGCATGTAATCGATGCCAAAAACAACATAGACAAAGTCATGGATGTTGCCATAAAGGATGGCAAGATTGCCGAAGTATCCAACAACATCTCCCAAAGTAAAGCTAAGACAGTAATCAACGCCAAAGGGCTTTATGTTAGTCCGGGACTTATAGACATTCACAGCCATAACTTTTATGGTACGGAATCCAACGCTTACCTGAGCAATGGTTATTATGCGGTCCCACCGGATGGTTTCACCTTCAGAAGTGGTGTTACCACTGTTGCGGACGCCGGGGGTGCCGGTTGGAGAAACTTTAGGCAGTTCAAAGAACAGGTAATCGATAGGTCTAAAACCAGGGTATTGGCCTTTTTGAACATTGTAGGCTCTGGAATGAAAGGAGGGCCCATTGAGCAAAACCTAAGTGATATGGATGCCCGAATGACCGCTATGGTGGCAAAACAGTTCCCCAACGATGTGGTTGGGGTGAAATTGGCACATTTCAGTGGATTTGATTGGACACCTGCGGAAAGGGCCGCAGAGGCAGGAAGGCTTGCCGATATCCCAGTTATGATAGACTTTGGGGGAAGTGAGCCTGAGTTATCCTTGGAAACTCTCTTCATGGAAAAATTACGCCCCGGGGATATTTTCACCCATGCTTATGGCCATGTAGACGGTCGTACCCCCATTGTGGATGAAAATGGAAAAGTAAGGGACTATGTTTTTGCTGCACAAAAAAGAGGGATTATTTTTGATGTAGGCCATGGGGGTGGAAGTTTTGTTTTCGAGCAAGTCATTCCTGCCATGGAGCAAGGTCTCAAACCCAATTCCATAAGCACCGACCTTCACACAGGAAGTATGAATGGAGGAATGAAGGATATGGCCAATATCATGTCCAAATTCCTAAACTTGGGTATGTCCCTAAGTGAAGTTATCACCGTATCTACTTGGGAACCCGCAAAAATCATTCAACGTACCGATTTAGGGCATATTTCTGTAGGGGCTGTGGCAGATGTTACCGTATTAAACCACAGGAAGGGAGAGTTCGGATTCATAGACACTAGGAATACCAAAATGGAAGGAGATGAAAAAGTAGAATGTGAACTTACCATCAAAGATGGTAAAGTAGTCTACGATCTAAACGGTATTTCAAAACAAGCCTGGGGTAAATAGAAAATCCCAATTGCGATAATACAAACCCTATAACTAGTAAGAACAATTTTAATATAAACAACCAAAGATTATGAGCAGAAGAAAAGTTTTAAAAACGCTTTCCGCCCTACCCGTTGCGGGCGGACTAATGGGAACCGGATTGCTTTCGGCAAAAACGCTGGAAACTTCGGTGGCCCAACCCCTGGCACGGGACTTCTTCAAGGAGCTTGGAGTGCGTACGTTCATCAATGCAGCAGGAACCTATACCTCTATGACCGGATGTCTAATGAGCAAGGAAGTAACGGATGCCATTAAATATGCAACCACAGAATATGTGAATCTGGACGACCTACAGGACAAGGTCGGTGAGCGTATAGCCGAGCTGCTAGATTGCGAGTATGCCACCGTTTCCTCTGGGTGCTTTGGTGCCATGACCATTGGTTTGGCGGGGATTATCTGTGGAATGGACAACAAAAAAGTAAGCCAGCTTCCTGACACAACGGGACTGAAAAATGAGGTCATTGTACAAAAAGGACATGCCATTGGATACACCCATGCCCTATTGAACACTGGTGCAAAAATTATTGAAGTGGATGGCACCAAAGAATTGGAAAAGGCCATCAACAAGAACACCGCAATGCTTTGGTTCCTAAATGCAAATACCGATAATGGCAAGATCAAGCACGAAGAATTCGTTGCACTTTCCCAAAAACACAATATTCCGTGTATGATCGATTGTGCTGCGGACGTACCTCCGGTAGAGAATCTTTTCAAATACACCAAATTGGGCTTTGACCTAGTATGTTTTTCGGGAGGAAAAGGAATCCGTGGACCTCAGAGTGCCGGACTTCTATTGGGTAAGCGTAAGTACATTGAGGCAGCAAGATTGCACTGCCCACCAAGAGGTACCACTATTGCTAGGGGTATGAAAGTGAACAAAGAAGAAATTTTGGGTATGTTGGTGGCCTTGGAGCTTTACTTGTCCAAAGACCATGAACAAGAATGGAAACTTTGGGAAAGCCAGATCCAACTGATCAGTGACAGTGCCAAATCAGTTACCGGTGTAGAGACCGAAATCCATGTTCCTCCTTACGCCAACCACGTACCTAGTTTAAGGGTAACTTGGGATGAGAGTGTTGTCAAAATCACAAAAGAAGAAGCTCGTAAACAACTTCGTGAAGGGCATCCATCCATTCAGACCGTTGGAGGTAAGGATGATATAGGCATTACTACTTGGATGATGGATCCGGGACAGGAACGTGTTGTTGCAAAACGTTTGAAAGAAATATTGGCCAACGCCTAAAACGTCATAAACTATGAAACGTACTATTTTTTTTCTTAGTGCTGTTTTGATAGGATTAGTTTCCTGTCAACCAAAACAAGAAAATCCGGCGCAGACCGAAAGTGCCCCTGTGGAGAAGGAAGTCATTGACCCCAATTATAATCCTGAAGCCAAAATTCAGGAACTGGGAATTACTTTGAGTGAACCCTCCCCCCCTGTGGCCAATTATGTAAATGCTGTTCGTGTTGGAAACCTAATTTTTCTGGCAGGTAAGGGTCCACTTAAAGCAGATGGTGAAAACATCACTGGCAAAGTGGGCGCAGACCTTTCCATTGAAGAAGGGTATGAAGCTGCACGGATTACCGGTATAAACCAACTTTCTGTGCTAAAAGCAGAACTAGGCAATCTTAACAAGGTAAAGCGTATTGTAAAAGTAAAGGGAATGGTCAATGCCGTACCTGATTTTACAGACCATCCTAAGGTGATAAACGGTTATTCCGATTTAATGGTGGCCGTTTTTGGAGAACGTGGCAAGCATGCACGTGCTGCTGTGGGAATGGGGTCTTTACCCAGCAATATTGCCGTGGAGATAGACATGGTGGTAGAAGTTCAAGAGTAAACCCAATTATCTGTCATATAAGAGCTAAGGCCGAATGGATTCATTCGGCCTTAGTTTTTTCTTGAATATATTCCTTCGGTGATTTCCCTGTATATTTTCGAAATACTGTTGAAAAGTATTGGGACGAGTTAAACCCGAGGTCATAAGCCACTTTGGTCACGGAAATTTCCCTTTGCAACCTTTTTTTGGCTAGATCAATACGTTTTCGATTTATATACTCCTTTGGAGTATTACCCATATTGATTTTAAACCACGCCTTAAAATAACCGGTTGACACTTGGGTCAAATCGGCCAATTCATCCACATAAATACTCCTATGGAGGTTTTTTTCTATAAAACCATCTATATCCCTAATACGCTCTGATACTTCCTTTTCCTGCCTACGCTGTGAAAGTTCCAAAGTATCCAACAACAAGCGCAGTAACACCACTTCCTTTCGTATACTGTCCAATCCCTTTGCATCTTGCTTCACCAAGGTAAAAAGTTCCATCAACAGTTCCTTTAGTTGAAGTCCTCCAAAAAAAGGTGCGTTGGAAGCATTTTGTAGATGCTTCAACAATAAATTAGTCTTCTCTTGGGGTAAATGGCATAGTTTCCCGTGCCGGTCACCAAGCTGCAGTTGAATCCAGAACAACTCTCCTTTTTCTTCAGGCATACCTCCCGTACTATGGGTTTGGTTTGCTGGAATTATCAAAATATCCCCTCCCCTTAAATAATGTATCCGGCTTCCCACACTATATTGTTGCACACCATCTATACAATAACAAATCTCAATACTATTTTGATGGAAATGATTCTCCAATCCCGGTTTTGCAGCGGAATAACGATAGTGGCCCATTTGCTGCACCCTGGAAATTCCATGCTGATGGGGCAAAAGAACGGTACGGGTCGACGCTTTTTTCATAACATGTTCAAAAAAGTAAGGTTGTATAAAAATAGTAGCTATTTTAATATAGAGTTGTCATTTTTGGAAAAACTTAAATCCATGGATACATTCAAGAAAAATTTTCTCTCGGAAGGCTATGTAGCCATCCCAGAATTATTGACAACAGATGAAGTAAAAGAACTTCAAGCCATATACAACCAACTTTTATCTGAAAAGGAAAAAACCATAGGTTTGCGAAGCGACCTTGCGGGAAATACAGTGGCCGAAAATGAAAAAATGGAACGCATCACCCAAATTATGCGACCCAGCTTGGTTGAGGAAAAATTACAAAACCACCATGCATACCAAAAGGCTTTGCAGTGGGCCAAACAGCTTCTTGGGGATGATATGGACTTGGATTTTGATATGTTGATCAATAAAGCTCCCCACACCAATACAGAAACCCCGTGGCACCAAGATGCAGCCTATTGGATTGATTTACCCGACAAGCGTGCTGCCAGTTGCTGGATTGCGCTGGACAATGTTCATGAAGAAAATGGATGTATGTGGTTTCTACCCGTAAAAGAGCAAGAGGTACTGCCGCACCAAAGTTTGTCTGGCGGAGGTGCCCTGTATTGCAATTCAGATACTACCGGTGCCCAAGCAGTTCCCCTGCTTGCCGGCGGATGCACTTTCCATGATGGGTTTACCCTCCACTACAGTAAGGGCAACACCACCAATGGCCCGCGAAGAGCACTTATACTTAATTTTAGGCCGAAACAGATGATTCTATTGGAGCGGGAACAAGGAATGGATCATACAGGTGACAGAAAAAAAAGAAGTTGATATATCCTGATATTCCTTTGATAATCATTTGGTTTGTCTTAAGGGAATACCATTACCGGGCAATAAGCGACATAATCATATCTTTCTTAGATCGTGGAACCATAAAACAGTTTCTTACCCCGTTATCCTTTTCCCGGACCAAAGTTGGAACTTCTTCCAGGCCTTTCTCGGTATGGTTAAAAAACAAATAATCCTCATCCTTCAACAGTGCTTCAATCTGGCCTTCATTACCATTGAAAAGTGTTTCGCAGATTATTATGGGCTGTTGGGTTTTTATGGTTTCCAGGGACCCTTTAAGCACATGGACCTCGGCTCCTTCAGTATCTATTTTGATTAAATCTATCCTTTTATTGGGCTGGTTGTAATCATCTAATCTAGATGATCGTACTTTAACCTTCATGGAGGGCAATTGTGTTTTTGTCCCAATGTTGTGTTCCCCAGATAAATTTAAAGTGTCCGGGAATTTTGGATTATGTATTTGATAAAACTCTATGTCCCCGTTTACATCGGAGAGAGCTACGGGTTCTACCTTTACCCTATCCGCAATGTTGTTGATTTTAATGTTTTCCTCAAGATAGGTCATGGGGCCCATTGAAGGTTCGAAAGCATGCACCTTCAGTTTTGGGTTTACCATACACCCTAGAATGGAATAATAACCAATATTGGTCCCTACATCCCAAAAAGTTTCAACCTTTTTTACCAGCTCTATAAAAAGAGGGGTGTATTCAAAATTCTCAGGTTTATCCCAGAAAAGTTCACGTGTGATATAACTGGTTTGATTCGTCTTTAACCGAAACACAATCCCATTGCCAACATCTACCTTTATCGACCCCGAAGGATGAATCTTTATGCGTTCTGGCAGCAAGGGAGACAAAATCCTGTTCACATTTCTCAACAACCGATTCACATTTGGTTCATACACCAAAGAATGAAAAAAACCCATCAAATTAGACTTAAATGAAAATCAAAGTTACCATTTCAAACTAGAATCTTCATCATGTTCTTGCACGAGTTGTACAGTAGGTGGAAGAATAGGTGCACTTTGACCAAAAAACAGGAGTTTATACCTCTTCTTCGCTACGAAATCTTTAATTTGTACCAAACCTCATTGTTGACTTTCAATGACTCTACAAACGTTTTTTTTCACCCACAAGCTGCTTCTTTTTTCCTTACTTGTTTGCTCTTTCCCTTGCTTTTCGCAAAGCTATAATGTTGCTGATTATCAAAAAATAAATGAGACCAATGGTGGATTCACAGGGAATCTAGATGATTTTGATTCGTGGGGAATCGCCATAGACAATATTGGGGATTTGGACGGAAACGGGGTCAACGATTTGGCCGTAGGAGCGTACACCGACGATGATGGTGGCACTGATCGGGGAGCTGTTTGGATTCTTTTTTTGGATGCGGACAACCAAGTTATCAATCAAACCAAAATCAGTGATACTCAAGGTGGGTTTACGGGAGTGCTTGAGAATGATGATCGTTTCGGGGGCGCTGTTGCCTATCTCGGGGATTTAAATTCTGACGGACGTATTGAATTGGCCGTTGGTGCAGATTATGATGGGGATGGCGGTTATTGGCACGGTGCTGTTTGGATTTTGAGCCTAAACAACGATGGAACCGTTAACTCGCATGTAAAAATCAGTGATACCCAAGGAGGTTTTACTGGTGTCATAAACGGAGATGCAATTTTTGGAACCGATATTGAAAACATTGGAGATCTAAATAATGATGGCATTGCCGATTTGGCCGTTGCATCAAGAAGGGATGCTGACGGAGGTTCTAGGAGGGGTGCACTGTGGATACTTTTCATGAATGCCGATCTAACTGTGAACTCATATCAAAAAATCAGTGATACACAGGGTGGGTTTACGCCCATTCTTGAATTTGAGGATTATTTTGGGGGTTCCGTTCTCAACATGGGTGATTTGGATGGGGACAATATAACCGACATCGTTGTGGGCGCATATAGGGATGATGATGGAGCGGTAAATGCAGGCAGCTTTTATACCTTGTACTTAAATACAGACGGAACAGTGAAATCATCCCAAAAAGTAAGTAATCTTTCTGGGGGACTTTCACATCAAATTTCTGGCAGCGCCCTGTTCGGTGAATCAATTGATGGCACCAATGACCTGGATGGTGATGGTAGGCTTGAAATTTTAGTAGGGGCTTTAGGGCACCTAAACCCCACCCTATCATCTGCAACCGGCGGATTTTATATGATTGAATTAAACAATGATGGAACCGTTTCCGAAGACTTCTTTTATACGTATGGGGAGCATTGCTTCTCGGGAGAATTGAATGGTGGCGACTATTTTGGCGGGGCTATTACCCTTTTAAATGGTGGTCAAAATCCAAAAATTGCCGTGAGTGCCTATCACGACAGTGAAAATGGACCCGAGAGAGGTGCAATCTGGATTCTTGACTTAGGCGATGTTTTCTATACACTTTCTGACCAAACCGACCCCTCTGGATGTTCAACCAATGATGGTTCATTCACCGTTTCGGACTTGGCCCCGGAAAAAGAATACACCATAACCTATGTGCATGTGGGAAATTTGGTGACGGACAATTATATCTCGGATGTAAATGGAATCGTTCAGGTTACAGGATTGGAGCAGGGAGCGTATAATGACATCATTGTAACTGAAAATGTAATCAACTGCACCGATAACCTTGGAAATATTGTGCTAAGTGGGTCAAGTTTGGATGCTCAAATTACCATTACGGAGCCAACGGAATGTGGTGCCAACAATGGAAGTATCATCATCAGCAATCTGGTTGCGAATATTGACTATACTATTTCCTATGAATACCAATCCATTCCAACTTCCCTGCAATCAACGGCAAATCCAAATGGCGAAATCGTTGTTGATGAACTATCCGGAGGCTCTTATATGGACTTCATGATCAGGGAAGAGGTAAACGATTGTGAAAATTATCATGGTGATGTGGTACTTGAAAGTTCAAACGCTGATTTGCAGTTTGTAATCACTTCCCCAACCAATTGTACCAACTCTGACGGGAACATACAGATTATTGGTCTTGTCCCTAATGCGCTTTATCAGGTTACATACGATTTTAATGATGCCCAAACCACCAATACCATTGCTTCCGATGACCTTGGACAAATCAATTTAATTGCTCTGGAAACAGGCTTATATGAAAACATCGTAGTTTTTGATATGGACAATGGTTGTACGTTTTCCGAACCTTTCATTGGACTGCCTTGCGTTGAAGACAACGGACTTTGCTTTACATTCAAGAAGTTTTTCACCCCTAATGGTGATGGAATAAATGATTATTGGTTTTTAGAGAACGATGCAGACTGTGATTATTTTACCCAAATTTATGATCGTTATGGAAAATTGGTTGCCGTTCTAACTCCTGAAAATCCCAATTGGGATGGGCGCTACCGTGGAAAACCAATGCCTTCCACTACATACTGGTGCAATGTTCAATTCACAAATGGGACCATAACAGATGTCTACAGGTTTCATTTTGCCTTAAAGCGATGAGAATCCGCTCAGGGACGACTAGGCTACCTCTTGAGCTTGGATTTTAGCGAGCTCCGTTTTTGCAATTTCAGGTAGATGCATCCGATGATTCAATTTCGATGCACAAGATTCAGGGTCTTTATTGGTTGAAAGGCCAAAAGAGCTATTGCCATACCAATCAGCACCAAAAAAGTGATTTCAAGATTGGACAACATCATATTGATGCCCAACGATTTTTCCGAAATCTTTGTAAGCCTTTTACTTTCCTCTATTTGAATGGCCTCCAGCGCATCAAGATTTTTCTTGAGTTTAACAAGTGTTTCCTTGGTGTTTACTTGCACATTTTGACTTTTACCTCCTGCCTTACCTTCCAATTCCAATGTTTCCAATCCAGAAAATCCATTTATCAAACGCTCTAAAAGTTTGCTCTCTTCAGGAGTCAATACGGTGTTTTTATAATCATTCAGAATAGGCTGAATCTTTTGCGAGACAAGGTAAGGTTCCACTTTCTCCCTTCCTTCAATAAGGGCGAGTTCCTCCACATAAATATGGTTCCTTAGCTTGTAGATATAATCTTGGACCATAATACGGTCATGGTATATGGAACTGACCGTTCTTTGTATGGTTTCAAAATGCTTACGATCCAGCAAATTGGACCCCAAGACCAATAAAAAAGCAAAAGTCAATATAGCCCCAACCAGTATTCGTTGTTTTCCAGAAAGTTTGGCTTTCATAGTATCGTTTTCTATTAAATAAAGTCTTTGAAAAAATCTTCGCCTCAAACTACCCCAGTGCACTATGATTGCATTGGAATTGTTTCATACATTGTATTCCATTGGCATACTCTAGGATTCCAGCTCATTGGCCAGAAAAGTATCCTTGTTTCGCTTGAATAATTTCTTAAGTTCATTTTCGGATACTTCCAACGTTATTTTCCTGCCGCTCTGCTGCACATTTTCCAGTCGAAGCATCATAATGTTTCCCGGGACTCCAAATTTTACGATATCCCCTTCGGACAATCCAATTATCGATGCTCCCAAGCCACTTATCACTGAGATTTTGTTTTTCTTGGGGTTAACTTCATTGGGCGAAACCAACTCAAATTGTTCACGCCAACCCGAAGAATTGGTTAAAATGAACTGTGAATAGAGCCGTACAATATCCGATGGCATTTTATCTGCTTGAAGCACAATGGCGCCCTCCAAGTTCCCATCTAGGATTTCCAAAGCATTTTTATGCATGTAGTCTTCCAAGGAAGCGTTCAATTCCATAAACTTTTTAATCATCAAAAAGTCATGTTTTTCCAAAACCAGACTACCGTATTTCATGAAATTCCTTTTTGATTGAATTATTGACAATCCATCCTTCTTGTTCAGTGCCTTAATCGAATAGTTTGACCTCAATGCCAATCCATTGTGCCAAAAAAAGAGCAAACTGTATGCCTAATGAATAGAATATAAAGCAAATACATTCAACATTCTGTTTATCAGCTACTTAAATCATTTAAAAAATAAACAAGCCAATAGTCCTCCGGTGAATATTTACCCACTTGGGTAGAAATCGACCAAAAATCATAATAACCAACTGTGTTTAAGACACTTAGTCTTAGCACTATTTTACAGCCATTAACAAACGTTATTTCTGTAACAACAAAGGGATTCAATGCAGGTTAAAACTACAGGAAATGGCATTGCTCTGCCAAGCCTTCGCTGTATCTTTGGGCATCTATGCGGAACAATTTTAGACGGGGATATCGAATTGGAAGATATATAGTGTATAGGGAGACTTCCCTGAACCCTAAAGAACTCTTTTGGTCTTTTTTGGGCTCGTTCATAGGGATTGCTTGTATCGGGGTTATTCAGGGGCATTATCTGAACCAAACAGACAACATATTGATAATAGGATCATTTGGTGCCACTGGTGTTTTAATATATGGAGCCATCCACAGTCCATTGGCCCAACCACGAAACCTGATTGGAGGGCATGTTATTAGTGCTATTATTGGTGTTACCGTTAGCCAATTTTTAGGGGACATACTTTGGTTGGCCGCTGCCCTATCCGTTTCAATTTCCATCCTAGCCATGCAGTTGAGCAAGACCTTACATCCTCCAGGTGGTGCCACTGCCCTTATTGCTGTAATTGGTTCTGAAAAAATTATCGGTTTGGGCTATTGGTACGTTATCTTCCCTGTTCTCAGTGGGGTCTTTATCATGTTATTGGTGGCTCTTACCTTCAACAATCTAACTCCAGAACGGCGATATCCAGCAAACGGACGTTTTTTACGTTTGATAAGGTTAGTGGCAAAACCGGCATTGAATACCGTAAACAGAATAAAAAATGCTTCCTGGGTCCATATATACCAATCCTTTACCTGATATGGCCAAAAAAAGACTTCGTTATCCTCTTTATGACAATTATCATGTTCACACCCATGAGCCTTTTCTACTTTTGTCCCTATGAAGCACACTATTATTCTTTTGGTCGCTTTTTCGATGTTGGTCAAGCCTCTTTGGCCCATCATGGAGTACGTGGCCAACTATGAATATATCTCGGAAGTGCTCTGTAAAAACAAGAACAGGCCAGAGTTGCAATGTAATGGTAAGTGCTACTTGGCGAAACAATTGGAAGAACAACAAAAAGATTCCGATAGAAATCCCTTTGGAGATCAACGGTCAAAAACGGAAGTCCAACCTATGGATTTCTTCCAACCTATACCATCCGTTGACCTGTCCTTACAATTCCAAACTTGCATAGCCCCCAGTGGTTATTATTATCAAGATTTACATACATCACTTTTTGTTAGTGACATTCCCCACCCTCCAGAGCAAGCCTGAATGAATTCGACGTACCCCTAAGGGAAAATTCCAATATTTTCCCAACTACTGGGTGCCTTTTATTTTTTTGAATTGATTCAAAACCTTTAACCATGAAATCGAACTATTCATTTCGGGCCAAGTCAGCTTGCATAAAACATCCGCTAGTTGTCCTTGGGCTTTGCCTAATGTCAATTTTTCAGTCAAAGCTCCAGGCCCAAGAACCCATAGGGTTCCAAACCTTGGATTCAATTTTGACAATAGATTTAAAGGAGGTCATTGTCATCTCATCCTTTAAAAGAAGTATTGAACACAAATCGCAACCAAATCCACTATCCACTTTGGATGAATATCTGGAATCCTCCAAGAAAATATCCATGGTCAAACGTGGTGCATATGCCTGGGACCCAATGCTCAATGATATGACCTCAGAGCGATTGTCCATTACCATTGATGGTATGCGAATTTTTGGGGCTTGCACGGATAAAATGGACCCTATAACATCTTATGTGGACGTATCCAATCTTTCGGATGTCCAGGTGAAAAGTGGACAACAAGGTGCCCAACACGGCAATGTAATAGGAGGGGCCATTGATATGCGCTTGGAGAAGAGCAACTTTAAACCCTTGGGCTGGACAGCTGCTGTGGAAACGGGTTACGAGACCAACAACACCTCTCAAATTGTGGGTGGAGAGCTCAATTACTCTGATGAAAATTTCTATTTGGATAACGATATCATTTATCGGAAGGCAGAAAACTATACCGCTGGTGGCGGTGAAGAGGTTGCCTTTTCCCAATATGAAAAATACAATCTGTCCGCCAATGCTGGGTACAAAGTCTCCGATGACCAAAAACTGTTAGCCAGTTTTATTTTTGACGAGGCCCGGGATGTAGGCTACCCTGCCCTGCCTATGGATGTATCCTTGGCACGTGCCTTTATTGGATCACTAAGTTGGGTGCAATCCAATTTTATTGGAAACCTAGAGAATTGGGAATCCAAGCTATATGCCAACACCATTACACATATTATGGATGACAGCCAAAGACCTGATGTGCCCATTCGAATGGATATGCCCGGTTGGAGTGACACCTATGGGTTTTATTCCCAGACCGAGCTCTCTTTTGATAACCATAGGTTTATGGGTAAAATCGATGGATTTTACAATCGTTCCTTGGCGGAAATGACCATGTATCCCAATAACCCCAATGAGCAGGAAATGTTCATGCTTACTTGGCCAGATGTACGGACGTTGAATACGGGTCTTTATTTGGAAGACAAAATTAACCTCAGCGACGGCATCCTAAAATTAGCTACTCGACTGGCCTACCAATCGTTTCATGTGGCGGATGATTTTGGACTGAACAGTCTTCGGATTTTCTATCCAGATATGGACCAAAGGCAAACACGCACACTAAAAAGTGTTTCAGCGCATTATCACAAACAGTTTAAGAAATGGCATGTAAGCGGTGGTGTTGCCTATGGTGATCGCGCTCCTTCGGTTTCTGAGGGATTTGGTTTTTATCTGTTCAACAGTTTTGACAACCATGATTACATTGGCAATCCAAATCTTAAGAATGAGAAAGCCTTGGAGACCCAAATCAAGGTTACATTACCATTGGATAATCTGGAGCTTGGTCTAGAGGGCAATTACTTTCACACCTGGGATTATATTATTGGTGAAATTGACCCAGCGCTCAACGAAATGACCATAGGTGCCGATGGTGTTAAAATCTATACCAATTTGAAACAGGCCAACCTATATAATGTTTCTATGGATATGGAATACAAGTTTACCCCAGAACTCAACTGGAGTGGACGGGTCTCTTATCACAGGGGCACAGACCACAATGGTCGCAATCTGCCCTTTATCAGTCCCGTTGACTACCGTTCCCAATTAAGCTATGCCCATGGAAGTTTTTCGGGATCAGTAACCTTATCCGGTGCAATGGACCAAACCAATTTTAGCCCCACTTTTGGCGAGGACCGTACACCTGCCTATACGTTACTGTCCCTATCCTTGGGCAAGACCTTTTCCCTTGGTGGGAATACGCTGTATGTGAAGGCAGGAGTTGAAAACCTATTTGACACCTATTACTCAACGTATTCCGATTGGAACAATATCCCACGCATGGGAAGGAACTTTTTCATGACCTTATCCTATGCCATTAATTAATCCTAATTATTAAAATCAAAAACAATGAAAACTATAAAATCCCTAATCATATTAATCGCACTATCTGCTGGAATTACATCTTGCTCCGATAATAACGAAAACCCAATGCCTGTAACTGAAAATCCATTGGAAGCTTATAATCTAACGAGTAGTTTTGAGGCCAATGGCCACATGTTGGAGTTATATTCTGAAAAAGAGGGTTTGACAACAGGTTACAATGAACTATACCTTCAAATCAAAGATTTGTCAACCGGTGAATATATCCCCAATGCAACCATTACCTGGAATCCCGTTATGCACATGACCGAAATGAGCCATTCCTGTCCAAAATCGGAAATTTCTGTTACAGAGGAAAAAACTGTCTATAAAGGCTTTGTGGTCTTTCAAATGGCCAGCAACGCTAACGAATATTGGGAATTAAACCTAGAATACAGCTTTGGGGGCACTACTTATACCATCTCGGAAACCATAGAGGTCAACGCCCCAACTGATGGCAAAAAAACGGTCAATGTATTCATGGGTGCCGATGATGCCCGCTATGTTTTGGCCATGATGCCACTTACGCCAGAAGTTGCTATCAACGACCTATCGGCCGTGCTATTCAAAATGGAATCCATGATGAGTTTTCCCATTGTGGAAGATTACACCATTACCATTGACCCTAGAATGCCGGGTATGGGCAACCATAGCTCCCCCAACAATGAGGATTTAATCTATGACGCCACTGCCGGTAACTATGCAGGCAAACTGTCCCTCACCATGACCGGTTACTGGAAAATCAACTTACAGCTGCTCAATGCCAATGATGAAATCTTAAAAGGAGAAAGTGTTACGGAAGAGAACGAAAGTAGCAGTTTGTACTTCGAGATTGAGTTTTAAAACTTGTTGTTTTTTAAAAGGTCATCCACAAATGGATGACCTTTTTAATTCCCGCATTTTCTAAATTAAAGATGCGGCAAGAGTTCGGTTGCAAAAAAGGAATCAAATGGGAAAAAACTCTTCTATATCCTGTTTTCCTTCCACCAAATCCAAAATGGTGGTATTCTGGAGTACTTTTATAAATTTTGATTTGTTCGCTCCCACCAATTTATGCAACACACAGGGATTATCCATATCACAGTCCTTGATTCCCAAAACACAGGACTTTATGCGCTTTTCCCCATCAATTACCCTAACAATATCCATAAGAGTCCGTTTTCGGTCTTCATCGCTCAAATAGAACCCTCCTTTAGGTCCTCTGGTGGAGGAAATGATATTGTGTCGTGACAGTTCCTGCAACAGTTTGGCCAAGTAAGCTTCAGGCACATGGATCATTTCAAAAATGTCCCTGACCATAATCTTTCGGTCCTCATTGGAGTTTACTGCTAAATAAAGTACTCCCTTGATGGCATATTTGGAGGAGTTGGAGAGCATGACATTTTATATTCAACAAAGATTAAAAGACATTTTTATCCTTTTCATGACTATTATCATGTTTTTAGTGTTTTACCCATGCTACTTTTGATACGAAATTTTAACCATTTATCACATGAAGACTATACTAAAAGGAATAACCTTACTCTTTACGCTCATCTTGATAAGCTGTGGCGGTAAGAAAGAGGAGAAAAAAGACGACGGTTTCAGTATTCAAAGGCAAAAGACAACAACAGAGCAGCCTGCTGAAACCCCTATAACCGATCAGGTCAAAGCTTCTGAACGTGTGGACATGTCCACGAAAGGTGTCGGCCCCATTAAGTCTGTTGATCTGGCACCTGAAATAGACCAAACTATGGCTGCCAAAGGCAAAGAAGTTTATGAGCAAATGTGTCTGGCCTGTCATAGGGTAGATAAAAAATTCATAGGCCCCGCCCCAAACGGAATATTGGAGCGAAGAACTCCCGAATGGGTCATGAACATGATCTTGAACCCCCAAGAAATGGTACAACAAGATCCTTTGGCCAAAGAATTGCTCCAAGAATTTAACGGTTCGCCCATGTCCAACCAAGGGTTGACCGAAGATCAGGCCCGTGCCATTCTAGAATATTTTAGAACCTTAAAATAATGCATATGAAATCAACCATCAAACTCAGTATGATGGGGCTGTTTTTGCTGCTCATGGTAGTCAGCAGTTGCAAACAAGGGCCCCAAAACGACACAACAGCTTCTGGCCAAAATGATACCGAGGCCATTCTGGAAAATAACAAGGGACAAGCTTTTATTGAAGACGATGGATCTACTCCCAACGTATTGCAAATAGCCATTGGTTCACCTGACCATAGTACGCTGGTCGCCGCAGTGCAGGCAGCGGAGCTTGAAAATGCCCTAGTGAATGCAGGCCCGTTAATGGTGTTTGCGCCTACCAATACAGCTTTTGATGCCCTACCTGAAGGTACCGTGGAAAACTTGTTGAAACCTGAAAACAAGGACGCATTGGCCAATATTCTCAAGTACCACGTTACTCCTGGCAACTATTCAAAGGATTTTTTGAAAAACTTCAAAAAATTGGGACAGGCCAATGATCAAAATGTCCCTGTTGAAATCAAGGGTGATGATGTTTTTGTTGGAGGTGCCAAAATAATTGCCAGTGTACCTGCCGGGAACGGTATTGTCCATGTTGTGGACAAAGTTATCCTTCCCCCAAAAGAATAAACAATACCATTAAAACGAATAAATCCTAACACAATGAAAATTTATAAAAAATTGATCATGTCCATGGGGGCTGTCCTGGTACTGGCTTCCTGTGGTCAACAAAACCAAAACTCAAACGGGGCCCTCTCGTCAAGTGCCGCCGAAAAAGTGTATGTTGCTCCAGGTGAGCAGGACGAATACTATGCTTTCCTTTCTGGTGGATACAGCGGTAACCTTACCGTTTATGGACTACCTTCTGGAAGGATGTTCAAGGAAATCCCCGTGTTCTCCCAATTCCCAACTTCTGGATATGGATATTCTGAAGAGACCAAGCCCATGCTAACTACATCTCATGGATTTGTGCCCTGGGACGATGCCCACCACCCAGATATCTCACAGACCAATGGAGAACTGGATGGACGTTGGATATTCATCAACGGTAACAATACCCCAAGGATTGCCCGTATCAGTTTGAGCACTTTTGAAACAGAAGAAATCATCGAAGTGCCCAATAGTGCCGGGAACCACAGTTCTTCATTCATTACCGAGAACACCGAGTATGTAGTAGCAGGAACACGTTTCTCCGTTCCCATTCCACAAAGGGATATGCCAATCAATGAATACAAAAGCAATTTCAAGGGATCTCTGTCCTTTATCAGTGTAGACCCAGAACACGGTCATATGGACTTGAAGTTTCAATTGTTGATGCCTGGGTTCAACTATGATCTTTCGCATCCCGGTCGTGGAAAATCTCACGGATGGTTCTTCTTTACTACCTATAACACAGAAGAAGCCCACACGCTTCAAGAGGTAAATGCATCCCAGAACGACAAGGATTTCATTGCCGCAGTCAACTGGAAGAAAATCGAAGAATATGTAAACAATGGTGGTGGTACCAAAATGCCAGCCAACTATGCCCATAATGTTTATGATGAAAGCACCCATATGGCAACCACTACCATGAAAAAAGAGGTATTGACGGTTGATCCCTTAAAAGTACCCGGTGCTGTATTCTTCTTGCCCACTCCAAAATCGCCACATGGTTGTGATGTAGATCCAACTGGGCAATACATCATTGGAAATGGTAAACTATCCGCAGATTTGACCATACACTCTTTTGACAAGATGATAGCAGCCATTGAAGGTGAGAAATTCGATGGTGAAGCCTACGGTATCCCAATCCTTAAGTTTGAGGATGTATTGGCCGGACAGGTAAAAAGTGGTGGCCTAGGCCCCCTTCACACCGAGTTTGACGGTAAAGGAAACGCCTACACTACCTTCTTTATCTCTTCTGAAGTGGTAAAATGGAAATTGGGCACTTGGGAGGTCATCGATAGAAAACCCACCTATTACTCCGTGGGACACTTGATGATCCCCGGGGGTAACTCAAGAAAACCCTTTGGCAAATACGTAGTGGCCATGAACAAGATTACCAAAGACCGTTACTTGCCCACTGGACCGGAAATGGAACACTCTGCACAGATCTATGACATTTCTGGTGAGAAAATGGAACTCATCTATGATTTTCCAACGCATGGTGAGCCCCACTATGCTGCTGGTTGCCCAGCTGAACTGTTGGCACCAAAATCAAAGAAAATCTATCGATTGGATGAGAACAAACACCCATACGCCGTAACATCGCCTACTGGTTCCAAAGTGGTACGCGAAGGCAACGAGGTCCACGTATATATGTCCACTATACGAAGCCACTTTACGCCAGACAATATCGAGGGTATCAAAGTGGGTGACAAAGTGTACTTCCACATCACCAACCACGAACAGGATTTTGATGTGCCGCACGGTTTCTCTATCCTAGGTCAGAACACCTCCGAGCTTCTGATTATGCCAGGACAGACCAAGACTTCGGTATGGGAACCCAAACAAGTTGGGGTATGGCCGTTCTACTGTACGGATTTCTGTTCCGCGTTGCACCAAGAAATGCAAGGATATGTTAGGGTTTCCCCTGCCAATTCCAACATGGAACTGAAATGGTCTTTAGGTGAATAACCCCAATAAACCTACCATTGAACAAAGCGGGCTGTGTCCATGACCTGCCCGCTTTTCTTACAAATTGAAGTTCATCAACCCTTCAGAAAAAAACACTCTCAATTTGTAACCCTTAAATCAAAAAAATGAAAAAGGCTAGTATACTAATGATCATTGGTCCTCTCTTCTTATTGGGATTGTACATCTTTCCTCTTTGGAACATTATGTTGGGAGCGCCCCAGTACCCGGATCCCCTAGGGCTGAATATCCATATCAACGGCTTGCAGGGAATGAATGAGTTTGACATTCAGAACATTGATGGCCTCAACCACTACATAGGAATGCAGACCTTGCCCAAAGTAGAAGATATGTGGGAATTTGGAACATTTCCCACCATTATTGGAATTATGGTAGCTTTAGGGGTATTGATCGGTATTTTGGGATATTTCAACAAAGTAGGCTATAAATGGTTTTTGGGATGGTTCATACTCATGTCCATTCTAGGGCTGTTGGGCATGTACGACTTTAATGCATGGATGATAGACTATGGAACCAACTTAGACCCCAATGCCATTATGAAATTGACCAACCCCGATGGAACTCCAATGACCTATAAACCACCCTTGTTGGGACATGTGAAGATGCTCAATTTTGATGTCACCTCCATGCCATCCATAGGCGCTTGGCTCATGTTCGTGGGTATGATGCTTACTTTGGCGGCCAGTTACCTAGGGTGGAAGAATACTAAAAAAAAATAAAAACACTTCTCATGAAACCATCTTTTATCCTCTGTTTTGCCATGCTTGTCTGTATCCTTGGATGCACGGTAGGTCCTAAACCTATTGATTATGGCCATATAGGTTGTCATTTTTGCAGTATGACCATTGTGGACAAGCAACATGCCGCACAATTGGTCACCAAAAAAGGAAAGGTCTTTAACTTTGATGCAGTTGAGTGCATGATGAACCACTTAAAAGATGAGGATGAATCTACCATAGCCCTGTTTTTGGTCAATGATTTTGACCAACCGGGCGAATTGGTAAATGCTGCAGGGGCCACTTATTTGATCAGCGAGAACATCCCAAGCCCAATGGGTGCCTTTTTAAGTGCATTTGCGGAAGAACAGGCGGCCCAATTTGCGTTGGATGACAACGGTGGGGAACTGTTCACCTGGAATCAATTGAAACAAGAATACCAATAACTCCTAAAAACAACAATTATGTATATGATCGGAATTGATAACACCATTGCGCAACAACCTTTTCATGACCTACAAGTGGAGCAACTGGTTAAAAACCCGTCAATGGAAATCTTGAGTGTTAGTCTGGCCAAAGGTGCACTTTTTCCAAAACATTCGTCCCCAAAGGATGTGCATTTATTTGTGCTGGAAGGTTGCATCGATTTTTATATCGAAAACCAGATCATTAATTTAACCTCCCAACAGCATTTTAGCTTTTCAAAGAATGTGGAACATTGGGTGTTGGCCAATGAGGATGCTAAATTCTTGATTATCCGATAAAAACAATGGTCCCTAAACCCATCATACTTGTGTATATATTGGCAGAGATGCCCTCATTGTAATCTTGTTTGTTTTGGTAGGGTTTGGTACACATAGCAGAGATATCGTATGAAAATCATGAAAGCACATATAAAATTCATTTTGGGTTGCATTCTATCGATGGGCTTTCAAATGAGTATGGCAAACACTTGGATCGTTTGTACCACCTGCGAGAACAATTCCATTAAGGAAACCATTGCGCGTGCTACTGATCATGACACCATACGCATTGAAAAAGGCACCTACAAAGAATTTGAGATTTTGGTGGATAAACCATTGGTCATAAAAGGCATTGGCTATCCTATTGTGGATGGAGAGAAAAAGGGTGAGATTTTTAAGATCACTTCGGACAATGTTACCTTGGATGGCCTTTTTGTTATTAACGTTGGGGTAAGCTATACCAAGGACAATGCGGCCATACGGGTGGTTCAGAGCAAAAACTTCCTCATTCAGAATATGGTGCTGGAACAGTTGTTTTTTGGCATTTATCTGGAAAAATCCTCCCATGGCAAGGTGTACCACAATAGGATCATTGGGGAGGCCGTGGACGAATACAATTCCGGCAATGGCATCCAACTTTGGTATTCTACGGATGTGGAAGTTAGCAAAAACCACGTGCAAGGTACTAGGGATGGCATTTATTTGGAGTTTTCAGACCGCATAACCATTACCGATAATACTAGTATGGACAATCTTCGGTATGGGCTTCATTTTATGTTCTCGAACAATGATGTGTATTCGAACAATACCTTTGAAAATAATGGAGCTGGAGTAGCAGTCATGTTTTCCAAATTCATCACCATGAAAGACAACACCTTTCGAAAGAATTGGGGAACAGCCGCCTATGGTATGCTCTTGAAAGAAATCAATGATGCGGAAATCAGTGGAAACACCTTCGAAGAAAATACCATCGGTATCAATATCGAGGGGTCCAATCGCATTCAATACCACAATAACGATTTCATCAACAATGGTTGGGCCATTCGAGTAATCGGAGCTTGCTATACCAACAGTTTTGTGGGCAACAATTTCCTGTACAATTCTTTTGACATTTCATACAATAGTAAACTCAACGACAATGTCTTTGAAGGTAATTTTTGGAGCAGTTATACCGGCTATGATTTGGACAAGGATGGTGTTGGTGATGTACCTTATAGGCCCGTAAAATTGTTTTCTTACATAGTGAACCGTACCCCTGAGACCATTGTGCTACTTCGAAGCCTGTTTATGGATATCATAGATTTTTCCGAACGGGTTTCCCCAGTATTCACCCCGGATGAGTTAAAAGACATTCGACCTTTAATGAAAATACGACCATGACCATAGAAATAGAAGACCTCCACAAGAAATTTGGAAAGAACCAAGTGTTAAAAGGAGTGGACCTCACCATTGACGAAGGCCATATTTATGCCATCCTAGGTCCCAATGGTTCAGGAAAGACCACACTGATCAAAAGCATTTTGGGCATGGTAATTCCAAATAAAGGACAGATCATGGTTTTGGAGAAACCCATTAAAAAGGATTGGAAGTATCGCAAGCAAATCAATTATCTTCCCCAGATTGCCAACTTTCCACCCAACATCAAGGTCAAAGAATTGATCCATATGATCAAGGACCTTCGGAACAGTGTCGCTGATGAAACAGAACTTATTACACTGTTTGGGTTGGAACCCTTTCTAAACAAAAAACTGTCCACCTTATCCGGGGGCACCAAACAAAAAGTGAACATTGTTTTGACCTTTATGTTTGATAGTCCATTGATCATTCTTGATGAACCTACCACTGGCCTAGATCCAAAGGCATTGATTCGGCTCAAGGAACTGATTCAAAAAGAAAAGGCCCAAGGAAAGACTATTTTGATCACCTCGCACATTATGCAGTTTGTGGAAGAGGTGGCCGATGAGATTGTTTATCTTCTGGAAGGTGAAATCTACTTCAAAGGGAGTATTGAAACGCTTTTGGAGCAAACGGAACAAACCAATTTTGAACATGCCATTGCAGCTATAACAACCATAGGAAGCCATGCTTAAAATATTGAAATACAGTTTTTACGATCTTATTAGAAGCCGTTGGAGCTACGTTTACTTTTTGTTTTACTTGGCTCTTGGATTTGTTTTGCTTTTTTTGAACAACGATGTTTCCAAGGCTGTAATCACCTTGATGAATGTGATCATTGTCCTGGTTCCATTGATAGGCACCATATTTGGGGTGATGTACTATTACAATTCCCGCGAATTCACCGAACTTTTACTGGCTCAGCCCATCAACCGAAGGTCCATTTTTATGGGACAGTACTTTGGGGTGGCTGGATCATTGACCATGAGTCTTGCGCTGGGTCTGGGCATTCCATTTGTTCTGTATGGTCTTTTGCGGAGCAATGCCATTTTTGATTTTTCACTGCTATTGGTCACCGGGGCTTTCTTGACCTTTATTTTCGTTGGGCTATCTTTCGTCATTGCCATATCCAACGAAAACAAGATAAAAGGGTTCGGCTATGCCGTTCTGTTATGGCTTTTTTTGGCAGTGGTCTATGACGGGTTGTTCCTGATGTCGCTCATCGTTTTTGAGGAGTACCCACTGGATACTTTTTCTTTGGTGGCCACAGCGCTCAATCCCATTGATCTTTCCCGTATCTTGATCCTGCTTAAATTGGACATCTCTGCCCTATTGGGCTACACCGGCGCCATTTTCAAGAAGTTCTTCGGTACTGACCTGGGCTTCTTGGTATCCATGGCCATTCTTTTACTTTGGACAGTATTGCCCATACTTGGACTGGGCCATAAAGCAAAACGGAAGGACTTTTAACACGGATATAGCGATTTCGATAAAATCAAATGAAAGAAAACCTGTACCGTCAACACCTTGGAATTGCTGTATTGTACTTCAGTATTGCAGCGGTATTGGGCTTACTGCTTCGCTCCTTCCCTATTTTCTCCTTTGATTTCAACTACAAATATGTAGTTCATGCACATTCGCATATTGCGCTTTTGGGCTGGGTATATGTGGCCTTGACCACTTTGCTCCATTTTTGTTTTGTCAAGAATGCATCCAACAGCACCTATCAACGAATTTTTTGGGGCACCCAAGCCACTTTGATCGGGATGCTCCTTACATTTCCCTTTCAAGGTTATGCCCTCTTTTCCATTATTTTTTCCACTCTATTCCTTATAGCATCCTATACCTACACCTATTATTTCTGGAAGAACATTGCACCAATACATAAAGAAAGTAATGGTTTAAAATGCGTAAAAGCGGCACTGATCTATATGGTTATATCAAGCTTTGGACCGTGGGTCTTGGGGGCTGTTATGAACACTTTGGGTGCCCAATCCATTTGGTACCGCTTGTCCATCTATTTTTACTTGCACTTTCAGTACAATGGTTGGATGTTACTGGCCTTGCTAGGATTGTTCCTGTTTGTTTTGGAGCAACGGGGGCGTATCATCCCCAAAAAGGGGTTTAGTCGCTTTTTTAAGATGATCAACCTCGGAATAATCCTTACTTTTTTCCTTTCCACCCTATGGACAGAGCCATCACCATGGCTGTATGTCCTTGGGGGAATTGGGGCAATTACCCAGATTGTTGCTTTTCTGCTTTATTGGGCACACACCAAAAACGGGATTGAAAAATTGTCTTTAACAAACCTTCAACGGCAACTACTCTATACCGTTGTGGTGCTTACATGTGTCAAGGTAGTATTGCAACTAATTACCGTTGTTCCCTACTTTGCCCTATTGGCGGCAAAGTATCTCGACTTTACCATTGGCTATTTGCACTTGACCTTTTTGGGGGTCATCAGTTTTGGGCTGTTCTTCTTTATGGACTATTTTGGCTTGGTACGAGTATCAAAATCATCCCACGCACTCTATATGGTAGGATTCTTGCTTACGGAAGTCCTGATTTTCTTCAAAGGGTTTTCGGCTTGGCTGCAATGGAACGTTTTTACTGGATATGCCCTAGCCTTGGTTCTTTGTTCCTTATTTATTTTTTTAGGATTGATGGTAATGGTATTTCATAATAGAAACAAACCATGATTCTTTTTTTAAACAATCTAGGAATTTAATATTTGTAATGGTTTTTAATTTGTCCTAACGTTTTACTGATGGAAAAAATAATAAAGGACAATTTTGTCTCAATTAAATTAAGCGTTATCTTTGTAATCTAAGAAACAATAATAGATGTTCTCAAAAGCATGTGAGTATGGTATTCGGGCGGCGGTGTACATTGCTATGCAATCTTTGGATGGCAGACGTGTAAGCGTCAATGAAATTGCTGAGGAAATTGATTCTCCCATGGCATTTACCGCCAAAATCCTTCAACAGCTCACCAAGAACAACATTATAGATTCCGTAAAAGGTCCAACAGGTGGATTTGAAATTGAGCGTGAAGCCATGGATACCGTAAAACTAAGCAAGATAGTGAAGGCCATTGATGGAGATAAAATCTATGTGGGGTGCGGATTGGGTCTAAAGGAGTGCAATGCAGACAAACCCTGCCCCCTACACGACAAGTTCGTAGATGTTAGATCCAATTTAAGGACCATGCTACAAAGTACAAGTCTGTATGAACTCGCCACAGGTTTGGAAGTGGGATTGACCTATTTGAAACGATAAAAAAATTTGAATTAATAAAGGATAAATTTATCCGAATTAAAATTGAAACTATGAACAGCACCATGGAAAAAACTATTGGGCAAATGGTAGCAGATGACTACAGGACTGCCCAGGTCTTTAAAGCGCACAAAATAGATTTTTGTTGCAAAGGAAACCGAACCCTATCTGAGGTCGCCTCCAAAAAGGGATTAAACTTAGAGGCTTTGCAAGAAGAGTTGGATATAATCAAAGACAAAAACCAAGGGGATCAGCCCGATGTTGCGTCTTGGCCTTTGGACTTACTTGTTGATTATATTGAAAAGAAGCACCATCGCTATGTAGAAGAGCATATTCCCATACTCAATCAATATTTAGATAAGCTCTGCAGGGTACATGGGGAACGCCACCCGGAATTGTTCGAAATATTTGAACATTTTAAAGTATCGGCAGGGGAACTGGCCATGCATATGAAAAAAGAGGAACTTGTGCTCTTCCCTTGGGTTCGTAAAATGGTAGAGGGCATTGCTGATCGTGAAACCTTGGAAGCTCCTCACTTTGGTACGGTACGCAATCCTATTCAAATGATGATGCAGGAGCACGACAACGAAGGGGAACGTTTCCGTAAAATTGCAGCGCTGAGCCAAGATTACACCCCCCCTACGGATGCCTGCAACACCTATCGGGTAACATTCTCACTCTTGCAAGAGTTTGAGGATGATCTGCACAGGCACATCCATTTGGAAAACAACATTCTTTTCCCAAAGGCAGAAGCCATGGAGAAAAAACTGCTTTCCAATTGATTAGAAAATGGCGAAAAGCCCTATTAAAAGACACCATGCACTCAAGGGAGTGAACCATGAACACCATCAACATGAAACATTCATCAACAATACCCATGACTCATTCTGGAACTGATCAAAAATCCAGTAAATTGAAAAAATTCCATAAGCACCTGTTCCTGGAATTCAAAAAAGGCCAAATGGGCTATGCGACCATAGCCATCATAGGCCAAAGTTGCCTAGGTTCAGCTGCCGCCATGGTACTTTTAATATCGGAAATGGCCATGATCCCTAAAATGGTCCTGCTCTTTTTTGTCACCATTTTTTGTATGGCTTTCAATGGTGCGGTACTCGCCCAATTAAAACCTTTAACCACTTTTAATATTTTAATACTTAGTGTAGCATTTAGCACCTTGGTTATTCTTTTCCAGATAATTTAATCTGTTCGGCAACCTAGAAGTGCGGCTCAAGCCATTCAGACAATGTGGACTATACCACTTGGGTCATTGGGTATCTATAATGGGGACCTAATTTCAGTTGAAGTAAAAATAGGAGAGAGACTTGCCACCATTTCTGATAAAGAAATCAGTTATATGCCCGGCACTACAGGAAAAGCTGAAATAATTGTGGAAGATTTAAGGTTAATAGAACGCTTTTTCTATCAGCTAAGAAATATTTTTAATATGTAATCCAAACAAGCTCTATAAAATTGTATCCAGTATTTCTTTTTTCAATTTGTAGGTTTGGTATTTTTTTAAATAAGCCTGTACAACGTTCTGTGATGCATCAGTTCTTTCTCGTTTACAATCTTAAAGGAGTGTGTATGTTCCGTTGCGGCAAGCAATCAATTGCTTGAAAAAGTCATCTTAAAATTATAACATATGTGTAATGGTCTGATCCTGACAAAACACCTTTATATGATTTAAAATGATATGCCGAAAATACAAGCCACCTCAATTCATCATTATCAAAATCCATTAAGCCTTTAAAGGAAGGGACTAAATAAAAAAAGCTAGATTAAAAATCTAGCTTTTTTGTCGGGATGACTGACCTCTTGACGAGGTGCTAACCCATTAATATCCAGAATATTATGTCGATTTTCCCAAAATAGGACATCCCATAGGACATCGTCGTGTGAAATAATGATTTTCACAACGTAAATATCGATAATTAAAATTAAAACACACCATCTTGCTTTATTTAATTTTAAATCAAAATAGACAAAGGAATTTTTGCGAGTTCAAAATCTCATCACAAACAAGTTAAGCATCTATTCGGCCTATCGACAAGCAGATATAATAAGAACTTTGATTGTCAATTTTAACCTAGCAGTATAAACTACAAGATTTAGATTTTTGCCACCGGTGTTCCAGCCAAGCCATTACTGGTCCACCTTACATGATGGACACGATCAAGTTTAGAGATTTTGATTGCAGTGATACCTGAATCTTGCGATGTTTTCAATACTACCAATGACCATGCCTATACCGAAGTTGTGCAGAAAAATCCAAAAAACTTATACAATCCGTATAGGATCAAGGTAACCCTAATCCTATTCGAACCATTAAATCTATTCTTCTGGACATTCCTTTTACTTCTTGGTCAAATGATATCCAACCGATTCAACGGCAGAAGTGATTTCCTCTGCTGGATAGTGGGTAGGTAGAGATAAGTAGATTAAAGATTTGCATTTCGTGTCCTTGTTTTGGTCTACTATTTGATCCACATTATACATTCTCCCATTTTATTTTTGTGAGTCTATTTGATATGGACAGAATTATTTCCAAAATGCTTTCCTCTTTTGGCAATTTTCCATAAACCAAATACTCAAACTCATTACGATAGGTATCTTTAAGTTGGTTCCATGTTTTTTCAGGTTCTTTGAAAATCAATGCTTGTTTTGGGTGGTACTTTAACCAATCATTGTTGTTCTTAAAACTTTGCGTATCATCATGGGCTACCCTTAGGAGCATTTTATCAAATGCAACCGAATTGAAAAATCCTAGAACCGTTTCATCCTTTAATAATTGATGAATATCGTATACATGCCTAATTTTGTTGTTCAAATCCTCAATTGGGTTTTTAGTATGGGAAAACCGGACCAAACTCATAATTTTTTCGCAAAGTGTTCTTTTGACATCCAACACAAGTACTTCAAAGGGTAATAATCCATAAGTCTCTGCTAGTTTCGTTTGGTTTGAGTCAACCATCATTTCATAGATATACGTATTGACGACCTTCTTAATATATGGTTCAAAGTGACCTAACCACGTAGCTTCAACAATGATAGTATCCCTTACTTGTCCAAAATCGCCCTCAAAGATTTTGGGATAGTTATAGGCAATCTTTCTTATCATTCCCATTTTATTGGTGATTCCATCAATATCCACCTCCTCGAATGGTTCTACTATTTCCTTGGTTATTCTTTTAAGCTTGTTCTTTAATTGGCTCCCCGTCTCTTCTTCCCTGCGCAATACTACCAAATCAATATCTTCACTAAAACGGTCAATGTATTTAAAACACTTTGACAAAGCTGTACCCCCCTTAAATATGGCCTCATCTTTGTTTGCACTTTCATAAATGAGTTTTAGGGCATAGCATATCCAATAATCCTTTTCCACGTAAATTTCTAGAATATCCATACGTTGGGCAGTTGCCCTTATCGCCTCAGCAAAGAGTTCACTATTAGTGTGCAGATTCATACGATATTCCAATTTGGTTGTGTTGTCAATGTGGTATCACGCAAATTATATCTATAGATAGTAAGTGGATTAAGTGAGTTTTTCAATTCTTTTATATCGATTGCCACATCAAGTTGTTCTAATAGTGCTCCCAACAAAGCCCTTACCCGTGGTGGGTACAAGAGAGCATACTTGATGAGTACATCCAATTCTTTGGATGTCATTTTCCCTAAACGTCTTAAAAAAATAAGAATAGCGGATTTTTTATCAACATCCGGAATGCTATTAAGGTCTTTCATGGCATCCAAAAAACCCAACATCCTATAATTTTTATCAGTAACGGGTGCGTAGCTCTTTACGGGCTTTGCTTTGATGCCGCCTCTATTAATATATATGCGCTTTTCGGCACTTGCTATTTTGTATAGTGACGGTATTTGGGTAGTCAGGTTCAACTGATTGTACAAAGAGGTTCCGGTTATATAGGCTATTCGCTTACCATCTTCGTATAAATATGGTCTTAGAATATCCTCTTCCCTTGGCTTTAGTTCTCCAAAAACCGTTACATTGGGTTTGTAAAAAATGCCTTTGGACAATTTTCTTATAATTCCTTTTTTTTGTAGTCGTTCCAAGGCCTTTGCAGCGGTTACATATTCTTCTGGCCGAATAGGTAAATCGGCATAACCAAAAGTACTGTCCTTCGGGAGTTCCGCTATTTTATCCGCTATTTTTTTTGCAATTGTCATTACAATGCAAAGATATCCAAATAAATTACATGTCAAGTTTTCTGCGCAAAAAACTTGACATATTAATTAAAAAGATTATTCGATGATCCGCCTTGATATTAATTAGTCACAAGATATTATTGGTATAGGTTTTTAACAAACCACTCAATATGTTACTAGAAATTTCTCTTTGATGTGAACATACATTCCTCCACCATCCCTTATATTTTCAAAAATAGAGGCAATAGGAAATACACCGCAATGGCCAACACAAGAATGGAAATTAAATTCATTAAAAAACCAGTACGTACCATATCGGGGATTCTAAGGTAGCCCGATCCAAAGACCACCGCATTTGGGGGCGTTGCCACTGGAAGCATAAAAGCACAGGAAGCGGCAGTGGTACAGGCAACCATCAACACGAACGGATCAACATCCAAGGTCACCGCCAATGGTGCCAAAACAGGCAACATCATGGCCGTAGTGGCCAAATTCGAGGTGACTTCCGTCAAAAAATTTATGCAGGTTATGACCAATAATATCAACGTAAGCAAGGGTAATCCATCAAAGAATGTCATTTGTGAACCCAGATAAATTGCCAACCCACTAGTCTCAAAACCACTAGCGATGGCCATTCCTCCACCAAACAACAGAATTATCCCCCAAGGAATCTGAACAGCTTCTTCCCATTTTATCATCTTCCTACCCTTTCCAGCAGGCAAAATGAACAAAACAAGTGCCGCTCCAATGGCTATTATGGTATCATCTATCCCAGGAACAATCTTTTGTAATAAGAACGACCGTGTTATCCAACAGAGTGCGGTAAGAACAAAAACGGCCATAACAATCTTTTCTTCCCTTTTCATAGGTCCCAGTTCCTGTATAAGCCTATGGATCTCTTCCCTTCCCCCAGGAAATCTTCCTTGCCGCAACGGGAAGGCAATCCGCGTAAGGTATAGCCATGCCAAAATCAACAGTAGAATCGATATCGGAAGTCCAAACTTCATCCATTGCCAAAAACTGATATCCAACCCATAGGCCTTCTGTACAAAACCGGCAAAAACCAGATTGGGTGGGGTACCTATCAATGTTGCTATCCCTCCAATGGATGCTGAATATGCGATGCAAAGCATCAGCAACTTGCCAAAAACAGCATTTTCGTCCTTGGCGGTCTGTGGATTGTCCTTTAACTGTTTTACAATGGATATGGCCATCGGCATTACCATCACTGCAGTGGCCGTGTTCGATATCCACATGGAAAGAAACGCAGTAGCCACCATAAATCCTAATACAATGGTATACATATTGGTACCAATGGCCCTTATGATATGCAATGCGATTCTCTTGTGCAGGTTCCATTTTTCTATGGCCATAGCCAACATAAACCCACCCATGTACAAGAAAACATATTTATGGCCATAGTTAGCTGTGGTTTCCTCTAGGTCCAGTGCCCCCAACATGGGAAACAAAACAATGGGAAGCAGCGCCGTGGCAGCTATCGGAAGCACCTCCAAAATCCACCAAACACCTATCCATACGGTAACGGCCAAGATATCCCTTCCTTGGGAGGAGAGACCCTCCCCGCTAAAAAAGAAATGAATGAGAAGAAACAGAATCGGACCAAGTAAAAGGCCTATACGTTTATATGACATGTTTTTTGAATTGATTTGGTATGGTTATATAAAAAAGAGGCGTTGATCTATGATCGAACCGCCTCTTTTCGCAAAGATTACAAGATTTAATTCATATGTTCCTTGTCCATCCAGTACAACAGGTAAGGAATGTTATAGGCATGGGTCCATCCAAATACGCGAAGTCCTTGATTGGTTTCCCAATTGGTAAAGCTCTTTTTACTTTTTGGCAAATTGGAAATCTTGACCAGATCTTCGCTAAAAGCTTCCGCATTTTCATAGGACGCTGGCTCTTTGGGCAGTTCTCCGATCATTAGTACTTTGGCTCTCTCACGAGCTTCATTCAGATACACTTTTTCCCCACTGAACTCATATCCTATCAACAATGGATATATGGTCGCCAAATATGATTCCATCTCATGGTTCAAGGGAGGCACATCCCTGACCCAGCGAGCATGTTTCAAAAGAGCTTGTCTCACGGTTTCATCACCGGTTATCTGTTGGTACTTATAAAGTCCTTGGGCAACATAGGTCTGACTATACCCATATCTATCCAAGAGTAGGTTTCCTCCCTGACGTTCCTGGAATTCCAACATTAACTTGACCCTATCGTCCAGTTCGTCCTTATACTTTTGGAGCTTGGTGGCATCGTACAGTTCAACAAGGTTTAAAACGGATAGATATAACCTTCTTCCCCTTAGATCATGCTCCCCCCATATTCTGTTGATATAAGTATCCCCAGTCATTCTGGCCACTTCGAGGGCCCTATGGTCGGCGGAAAGGTAATATGATGCAATCCAACCTTGTATCCATACATGGGCACTCAAAAGAGCATACCAGTGTTCATTGGCATGCCTTCTTCCTATGCCCAAATAGGGGGTGGACTTGGGTTCATCCTCATAGTTCCAGAAATCTATGGCATCATTTATCTCCCCATAATAGGTTCTTTTTTTGGGCCAATGCACATTGTCCACATCCATGGTATGCCTACTCATGGCTTGGGCCAAATTATAATATTTGGGGTCTCCTGTCCGCATAAAGTTGGTCCAGAGCATGAAGTCCACTGTGGGTTCATTATTGGTCCATTGTACCCATTTTCCATTAAAGTAGTAACTTTTCCCATCCCCATAGTTGAAAATCCCATACCACGGTTCATGCTTTTGGTTATAGGCCCACCATTGGTATTTATATTGCAGGGCGTTCTCAAATTCCGGATGCTTGGATGAAAAAGGGGCCATATTACCGTATGCCTTGGATTGGGTATACCACTCAGGTGTGGCATGCGCCACTGGATTTTCGATGATATAATCCATCTTTTTCCCTACTTTATCCATAGCATCGTTGTTGTGGAAGTAATAGACAAACTCTGTGGTCTTGGTAATCCCTTGGGCAAAATTGCCCAACATGCCCCCATCCGGTTCGGTATTATGTCTAGCAAAGTTCATGGGACCGTTTTCCTTGGGCCAAACACTGCCCAAAAGAGTTCCATTGGCAGGATCGACCTCAATCCCTTTGGGATATTCCTTCATAAAGTTTTTAATCCCAACGCCTACTCCTCGTTTTCCGTCGGTAACGTTGAGCCATCCTTTAGCCCTTTCCACTATTGCTTTACTTTCTTCCCCTTCTGAAACAGTGGCTCTAAATTCCAAAGCCGTATCGGGATTGTTCCCATCGTCCTCCTTTTTGAAACCGTTGAGGTACAAACTTCTTAAACTGGTGCTCTTTCTCCTTGCCGGGCCTTGTTGTAAAAGTTGAACTGGGGATTCCCCATTGGCAGCGATTTCCTCCAGAAAAGTATTGGCTTTGTCTTCTTTCCAGCTTCCTTCATATAGAGGCATTGAAACATTTACTTCATTATCCAGATGGTATTTAAGCTGAAGCCCACAGGCTGCAATTTGATCATTGGGCTGAGTCCAACCCATATCGTTCTCAGTGTTCTCCGTTACGATTATCTTATTTTGTGTGGCAATATTGGCATGTTCCCCTTCTTGTGGTTTATGTTTGTCCGGGATTCCTGTATAGGTCATGGTATGCAAAACTTTTATGTAGCTTTTTCCCGCATAGGCGTGCAACCAAATGGTAAAAGGGGACAGATTGTTATCCGATCTGCTATAGGTATAGGTTCCTTCTATCCGGAATATACTGTGCATCGGGCCAGATCCTTTCTCCCTGAACACCTCATTTATCACCGCTTTCGAAGTATCTATTCCGGCATCATCCAAAAGATCGAGAAAAGAACCCCTATTTTTTCCTGGTGAAGAAACAATGAGCTCCTCCTTATCAAACTTTCCATCTTTGTTGGAATCCAAAAACACTTCATCCAAAAAACCATTCCCTTTTTTATGTATGGAGAAGGACAAAGGCCCTGTATTCACCTCTATCCCACCTTGGGGTCGCATGTTGTTCATGGAAACAATCTTTTCTTTGGGAAGTATGGGTACTACAGAATCACCATATTCCAATATGTATTCTGAGTCTTTTTCGGAGAAAAAGAAAACCCATACCCATTTAACACTTTCGTCGGTTGGCCCCCAATTGCTCACTTCTGTGGTTTGACAAGGAATCTCAGTACCTCGGGATGTCAACAGACGTAGATGGTCCACCGAATGGAGTGTACCTTTTGGAAAAGGAATTCCAAGGGTTATTGGTGCACCTTCTTTATTGTTCTCTATGGTAATGTTGACCTGCTTGCCCTTTTCCGGGGTCTCACAGGATTTAAGCAAAAAACATGTAAGCAATATTAAAGCTAGTATTCTCATTTGTGCAATACGATTATACATTTTACAGACACAATGCAGCCGCGCCCAATATGGGAGCATCCATTAAGTCTGATGTTTCAATTTTTGTTTGTTCCAATTGTTTTTGATAAGCAAATGAAATTAAGGTTTCATACATCGATTCTTTAAAAAACGCATATGCCTTGCTTATGGATCCGCCAAGGACTATGGCTTGGGGAGCATACATATAAAGAATGGCCTTGATGGCTTCTCCTAGATGAACTCCGTATTCCTTGTACGCCTGTAGAGCCATCTTATCTTTATCCATGGCCTTCCTGAATAAGGCTTTGGCCGACTCCCCGTATTTTTCATCAAAGAAAAAACTACCCGCATAATGCTCCATAATCCCATCCTTATAAGGAATCATACCTACTTCCCCCGCTCCGCACAGTACGCCATTGTATAGCTTTCCATCCACCAAAATGCCCATACCCAATCCTGTTCCCAATGAAAGCGCTACACAATTCGAATATCCCATGGCTTTCCCAAAATGCTTCTCGCCCAACGCGAAACAGTTGGCATCGTTGTTAATATGGACAGGCACATTGTACCGATCTTGAACTTTTCTTCTCAAAGGAACTTTTGTCCAAGATGGAATGTTTTGTACATCATATACCATTCCTGAATCTGAATCTACTACCGCGGGAACACCTATACCTATGGCTCGAATTGAATCAGTCATAAGCTCATCAATGGCCCCAAACACCTTATTGAGGGCAATTTCCTCTGAATCATCTCGATTTACTTCAATGAGATGGGTATCCACTATTCTGTTTCCCATCACCCTGCCCGATTTGATCTTAGTTCCACCTATATCAACCCCAAGAACCTCTGCTCCAATCCCTTTCACTGTTCCTTCTTTAAGCTTATCGTCTTATTATTTACCAAGGGTTTGGCCCAAAAGCCGATGGAAAGAATAAATGCCAAGGGCAGTATCAGAAAAAACATTCCAGATTTCAGGGTCAACATTTCACCCAGCCCCCCTACCATAAATGGAATGACCGCTCCACCTGCTATACCGGTACATAAAATTCCGGACAACGAACCATGGTGTTCCTTTACCGAGTTGAGCGCCAATGAAACTATAATGGAATACATTACCGAAATAAAGAATCCCACCATTGGAAAACCTATCAATGCCATTTGGGATGAGCCTGTCAAGGCCAAAATAAGACAGACTATGGTTATGGATGTTGCCAAAATCAACAGTTTCCGGCTATCCATAAACTTCAACAATAGAAGGCCTAACAGACATCCTACCGTCAACATGGCCCAAAAATAGGATACAGTGTCAGCTCCTGTGGTTTGTGGGTCAAGTCCGTGATATTCGTATAAGAATTGGGATATCCAATTTCCAACACCTTGTTCCGTACCCACATAACAAAACATCCCTATAAAATACAGTATGGTCCATTTGTTTTTCAATAAATCCCAATAGGAGCTTTTGTCCCCTGCCCTTTCTTCCTCAGTCTTTTCAAACTTTGGATATTTGGTAAAAAAAACATAGAAAAACAACAAAAGGGATATTCCAGCAAACACAATATAGAGCGAGGCCCAAGGCAAATCCTCAGGCACCCATCCCCGCAACATGTCTGCAATCATATCGTTGGAAACCTCTTCCTTGTTCACCAAGTATTTATAGAGATAAGGGCTTAAAAAAGACGCTGACCCAAACACCAATTGCGCCAGTACCGAGTTGAATGCAAAATGTTCCTCACCTCCGGCCACGCGCAACATGGGATTAATGATTACCTGAAGCACCGCCATACAACTACCCAGTATAAATAGTGTAATACTGAACACACTGTACTGTGGGGTAAGGGCAAAGCCCATAGAGGCAATGGCCATTACCAGAAAGGATACGGACAGTAAGGTCTTCTCACTAAACCTTTCGGAAAGGAACCCTGCAGGTATGGACATGATCCCATATGCGATAAAGAATGTAAATGGCAGTAGGCCTGTCAAAGTCAGACTTAGATCAAAACTACCCTTAACATCCACTATTATGGAGTTCAGTATGTTGGTGATGAAGGATATTACAAAGAATACGATCATTACCAACCCAATGATGTGAAAATATCTTTTGGTTGTGGCCTTGTTGTGCTCCATTTTTGGTTGGTTGGTTATTTTAATCTTGGGGTTCCAAATATTGGTCCACTCCTATTCTGTACCCAGCATGGGGAACAATTCCTTGATTTCTTCTTCGGTCGGTTGTTTTCCATACTCGCAAATCTCAAAGAACTCCACCTGCTTTACTTTGGAGATATCCACGTTGGGATACCACTTCTTTACGACTTCCAAAGTGCCGGCATCGGGTTTTCTGTTCATCCATCTGTCCTTCAGCCATGCCAGTCTTTCCTTTTCTCCTTTGGGAATGGTGGCAAGGTCCATTCCATTGGTCCATGGCAACCATTCGAACATTTGTGAATCGTGGGCCGCCAAACCTTTGACTTTGGTATCGATCACATCATCCACTATCACCGCAATGTCTTTTTGGAATGGGTATGGCTTTTTAAAGTGATCGCTCATGTATAGAAAAACTGGATTCTTTTTAAGGGGTGGTGTGTCCGGAGCTACGTTGGGCACAATGTTCATGTAGGCTGCATCTTGTACAACGGAACCTGCATTTCTATGATCGGGATGATAATCATTGGGTCTCAACCCTAAAACGATATCAGCGTTCCAGCCACGTATTCTTCGGATTACCTCCAGTCGAACGTTCAAAGTGGGAAACAGCTCCCCGTCATGGTTATCCAGAACTTCGTATTCCGCAATACCCAAAGCTTTGGCCGCATCCTTGGCCTCTTGTCTGCGCTTTTTGGCCAATGGCCCTCCCCCCATGCTTTGGTGGCCTGCGTCTCCGTTGGTCAACGCCAAAAATTTTACATTGTGGCCCATTTTTGCAAAGAGGGCTGCAGTACCCCCGAATTTTGAGTCACAGTCATCAGGGTGTGCCCCAATGGCTATAATATTGAGTACTTTTTTTTCTTGTGCCTGGATGGTTGCAAAGGCAAAGCAAAGGCAAATTGCCATCATTAATTTTCTCATCGTATAATCTATATTAGGTTCCTTAAAAATTTAGTAATTGTGATTTTGGTCGATTCTTATAAAGCAACTTTATGAAACGGACCCCTGTCCTTTTTGACAATGGCACCCATAGCATCATAAGTAGGGATTCATGGTCTTTTGGGGCGCTACCAATCAAACTAACTTAAATAATGAAAACACATTATAACGTAATCAAAGTCATTGCTTAGTTCTGTACAAAATTTGGGTTAATGTCCATCTCACGTTGTGGGATATAGAAAAACTCCCTTGTCCCGGTGATGAAGGGTTCAGCATCCTGGATTTTATCCACCATACCAAAGCGTTTTAAATCTGGCCATCTATGGTTCTCAAAAGCAAGCTCCACTCTTCTCTCCTGCAATAGTTTTTCTTCGAAGGTTCCTGGAGTGGAGGCATCAATATCGGGAAGATTTGCCCTATTCCTAATCTCATTGATCAAATCATAGCTTTCGGGTGTTTCCCCCAATGCTTCGGCCAGCATAAGAAGTACATCTGCATATCTAAAAACCACAAAGTTGGTATCGGAATCGTTTTCAATTGCCAAATCAGATCGGTACTTTTTGATGTACCTAGCTTCTATGGTCTCTCCTTCCAAATCCACATAAGAATCCCCCATCGATATATCATACCGAAGGTCACCGTCCTCATATGCCTCCAACATGGAAACCGTAGGTCGGTTTCGCCCAAATCCTGAGCCTGTTTGCAAATCGGTACTGGGTGAAAAATCGTTGGTAAAAAGGCTTCCTTGTCCAATCCCCCCACTGATGTATTGCACCTCAAAAATGGATTCCGCATTGTTCTCATTGGCCACACCCCATAAATCGGCATAGTCTGGAAGCAGTTCATATTCATAATTGGCTATGATTCTCCGAAGTACCGTTTCAGCAGCAGAATCATCACCCAAGGTCAGCAATACCTTGGCCAAAAGAGTAGCAGCCGCTCCCTTTGTTGCTTTTCCCACTTCACTGCCCGAGTAAGAAACCGGTAAGGCGTCTTCGGCCGTGGTCAGGTCCGTGACCAATTGTCCCAAAATCGTGTTTTGGTCCATCTGTGTCAGCTCATCCCCAGAGATATATGGGGTAAGCTGTAAAGGGATGTTTCCAAAACCGATGGCCATATGATAGTACACCAATGATCTAATGAACAGTGCTTCTCCTGTGACCCTGTTCTTTAGGGAGGCATCCATTTCCACATTAGGTATCCGTTCCAAAATCACGTTGCAATTGGCAATCACCTTGTACGATTCACTCCATGCGGAAGTAATCTGCTCGTTCAACGCATCTTCGGTAAAGGAATTGATTTCGGTGTATTGACGTGCCAACCCTGTGGCATCCGGACCTTGATCGGTATTATCGCTTCGCATCTCGAACATGGTCCAATACCCCCTTCCATAAATTCCTGTGCTTTGAAGCCCTGAATAACTTGCATTGATGGCCACTTCAAAATCATCCGCAGAATTATAGAAATCGGCTTCATTCCTATTGGATACTGGTGCAAGGTCGGTAAAATCTTCACTACATCCGGCGAATAGAACCGTGCATAGTATTATATATAGAACTCGTTTCATGTTTTCCATTTTTTAGGTTAGAACTTTAAGTTTACTCCTAGGGTAAAGGATTTGGTCAATGGAAATGCTCCATAATCCTCTCCCGGGGTTAAACTGTTCGTGGTAATACTACTCACCTCTGGGTTGTAACCAAGGTAATCGGTAATCGTAAAAAGATTTGTTCCCGTAACATAGAACCTAAGTTTCTGGATGTTGCTTCCAAAAAGATTATTGGTTGGCAATGTATAACCCAAGGTCACATTCCTCAATCGGATATACGACCCATCCTCTACTTGGAAAGAAGACGGTCTGTTGTTATTTCCATGATTTCCAGATTCTCTGTCCGCCCTTGGAATCGACCCGTTCCCAGGGTCGGAAGGCGACCTCCATCGTTCATTGAAAATGGCATAGGAATTAAAATTGGCCTCCCCGTTCTTCATATGTCTTGAGGTAAGGTTCAAGATCTCATTCCCTTCGACTCCTTGGATCAAGAAGCTCAAATCTATGTTCTTATACTTGAACCTATTGTTTACCCCCCAGGTAAAATCCGGAAAATAACTCCCGGTAACCGTTCTATCATCTGGAGTGATCTCTCCGTCCCCATCAATGTCCTTGAACTTGAAATCACCGACACCTGGATCAGGAGCCTGGGTATCCAAGGGAGCACTATCTATTTCTGCCTGTGATTGGTATATACCGTCCACTACATATCCGTAATAGCTTCCTATCGGGTCTCCTACCCTTGTTACGTGGCGTACACCGGCACTACCTGAAGAATAAATGGGTTCGTTTCCTTCATTGAGCGAAAGCACTTCATTCTTATTGGTTGAAAAATTGATATCCGTATTCCACGTAAAATCTCCTATAAAATTCTTGGTGCTCAACGCAATCTCAAATCCCCTGTTTTGTACTTCACCAAGATTTCTCAACGTAGTTTCAAACCCAGATACCGAGGAAATGGCAACATTCAACAACAGATCTCTGGTTTTTGTATCGTAGTAATCGGCCAAAAGAAAAACTCGATTGTTGAACAATCCCAGTTCAATACCTGCATCAATCTGTTCCGATTTCTCCCAAGTCAGATTGGGATTGGGAATGGTACTCTGGACCAAACCGTTGATTTCATTTCCTCCCAAGTTATAGTTTTGGGGGGATAATAGGCCAACGGCCCCATAATTGGGAATCTCAAAGTTACCCGTCTGCCCCCAACTCAATCTAAGTTTTAGCTCGGAAACGGTTTCTGACCCGACCAAGAACGATTCTTCGTTCAATCGCCACCCCACCGAGAAAGAAGGAAAATATCCCGTTTGGTTATTCTTTCCGAATCTGGATGATTTATCGGAACGAATCGTACCGGTAAACAAATACTTGTCCTTGTAACTGTAGTTGACCCTGAATAGAGAGGACAATAACGACCACTGTTCCTTTACAGAGGTGCCACCAAACACCTGTCCCCCACTGATGGTCGGAACCAAATCATCCGGATAGTTGTTGGCCAATACCTGTTTCAATGTCAAATTGTCCTTTTGGGCGGTATATCCCAAAACAGCATCCAAGTAATGGTCTCCAAATTCCTTTTTCCAATTGAGGGTATTCTCCCAAAGCCAATTGGTCTCTGTGGAAGATGATGCCTGTCCATACGGGTTACCATCCGCCGAATTTCTGTACAACAATGTGTTGGCACGGTAAAAATCCTGATTGTACAAATTAATGTATGCCCCTCCGAAGGTCTTAAAACTCAACTCCGGTAAAATATCGTAGGTCAATGCAAGGCTTCCCCTTGTCTGAAATTGGAATATTTGGTCATCCACGGCTTCGATGATTGCCAAAGGATTACTTGCCGTTGTGGTCCCACCTCCCAAATAGGATTGGTTGTTCAGTTGGTTTATGGTACCGTCAGGATTGTATGGACTCACTGTTGGAGAATGCACTATGGCTGAATAGACGATACCTGGAGGCGTGGCAAAATAAGGTGAAGATGCCGGTACCCGTTGGTTTTCGGTAACGGTCGGGGCCAATCTTACATCCAAGTTCAACTTTTTGGCAAGTTGGGAATTTAGGTTCAGCAGTACGGAGTACCGCTCAAACTTCGCCTTATCTATAACCCCGGTTTGGGAAAAATAGCCCGTGGATGCATAAAAACTTGTCTTGTTCCTTACCGGTGATGCGTATGAAAAATTGTAACTCTGAACTATCCCGGTCTTAAAGATAAGGTCTTGCCAATCAGTATCCGTACCATCCCAGTTAACAAAGGATTCCGGTAGTTCGTAGTTGGCATTCCCTCTATCTCCGGGTCCTATGGGATCATTGATGGAAGCTCCATCAACAGAGGCCAGATAATTGTTGTTCCTGGCATCCGTAGTATAGTCTATCAATTCTTGGGCATTCATCAAATCCAACTTATTGGCAACGGACTGTATGCTCACATAAGAATCAAAAGAAAATACTCCTTCTTCAGAGTTGGACCCTTTCTTGGTGGTGATCAAAAGAACCCCATTACCTCCCCTAGACCCATAAATAGCTGCGGCACTCGCATCCTTGAGTACTTGAATGGATTCAATATCATTTGGATTTAGCGTAGCCAATGGATTAATGGTCGGGGGTTGGAACGTAGCCCTTCTATTGGCAACACCCCCCAACTGACTTGATGAGGTAAGGTTACGCGAAATAGGGATTCCGTCCACAACAAACAATGGGTCGTTTCCCGCAGAAATAGAACCTGAACCACGCACCCTAATGTTAGGGGCCGCACCCGGTTCACCGGAGACTTCCTGTACCTGCACACCGGAAACTTGGCCGATCAGGGCACCTTCCGGGGTCAGTGCGGGAACCTCAACAATGGTTTCTGGGGTAATGGAGACTACAGAACCTGTCACCTTGGTTTTGGCCAATGTTCCATACCCCACTACCACAACTTCTTCAAGGGCAGCAGCATCCTGTTCCATGGAAACCGTGATGGAGGTCTGTCCTGCCACATTCACTTCTTTGGGTCTATATCCAATATAGGTTACTTGGATTTCGGTAACACCTGCTGGCAATGTAATGGTAAATTTCCCGTCAAAATCGGTAGTTGTACCCACTGTGGTCCCTTTGGCCACAATACTTGCCCCCGGCAAGGGCATACCTGCTTCGTCCAGAACCGTACCCGAAAGGTTGGACTGTGGCTTTGGTGCATCAATTCTTTTCTGGGGAACTAAATTGGGCAGTGGCCCCTTGTCTTTGTGCTTCACCACAATTTGCCTTGCGATCACCTCAAAGTACAGGTCCGTATCCTTGAAAAGTTCTTTCATGAAATCTTCAACACAAAGGTCTTTGCGGGATATGGATACCTTATGGTTCAGGTCAACATCGGAAGCTTCATAGAAAAACTTGTATCCGGTTGATTCTGTAATCATTTCAAATACATCCCCTAGCTTCGTATTCTCAAAGCTTATGGCAACAATATCCTCTTGCGTACATGATGCCGCTTTCAAATGGCCGAATATAAACAGTAAGAAAAAACAGCATAATATTCTTCTACCGACCTTTGGCGACAAAGCATGGATAGTTTTGGTTTTTTTCATAATTCTTTTAGTCTAGTTAGTTAAGTATTCGTTTTTTGGTCTACTGGTTCTTCAAATCATAGGCACTATTGTTTGTTAGGTTCTTTTATTGTTATTGTTTTTCCTTCTTTTTGATAGCTGAAGCGGGTATGGGTCTGAATTGTTTTCAAAACCCGGTCTATGTCCTCCACATCGAACATTCCTGTGAATCTTCGCTCACCCAATTCTTCAAATTGGTTTATAATCCGTATGTTATACTGACGCTCCAGCTTTTTTATAATGTTGGACATCGCCTCGTTTTCAAAGGTCAATATGCCTTTGGTCCACGACACATATGAAGAAACATCCACATCTTCCACAACAAAACCACTCTCCACATCAAGTAGCTTTGAAGCTTTTTGTGAGGGCTTTAGCATTTGTGGGGTTTTGGAGGTATTTACATCAACTTCCCCAACTCCTACCGAGCCTTCTACCAAAACCACTTCCGCCACTCCATCCTCTGTATAAGCGGATACATTGAACACTGTACCATACACTTGGGTATATATTGTATTGGTTTTGACAAAAAACGGTTGTTCCGGGTTCTTGGCCACTTCAAAAAAGGCTTCTCCCTGCAAATACACCTCTCTTTTGTCCTTCCCGGAAAAACTAGCCGGATAGCTCAATGTAGATCCCGAATTCAACATAGCCACGGTACCATCTTGTAGGGTTACCGAGAGCTTTTTCCCATAAGGGATCTTCAGTACATTGTTTTTTTCCACTTTCTTCCCTTTGGTTCCATTCTTTTGGGTGAGTACTCCTTCTACCAAAGAAAAAACAGTATTTCCCTTTTTGCTTTTAATCGTTCCATTGGCACTTGGGTCTAGATTCAACACTTCACCATTCTCCAATTGCAACGTTATCATATTTAAGTCCACTCGAGGAGTCATATCCTCTTGCGGAGTACTGTATAGCAATGCAAACAAGGATGTGGATACGATTACCACTATGGCAGCCGCATATTTCCACAAATCTCCGCGTACCAACAATGACCTTACCTTTTTGGAGTCATTCTCTTTTATGGTTTCCAAGAAATTTTTGAAGGCTTCCTCGGACTTCCAAGATCTGTTCTGATAATTTATCAGGAAATCTGCCTGAACATACTTTTTGAACACTTCTTGGTTGTTCCCCTTTTTTACCCACTCATACAACATTGACAATTCTTCCTGGGTAGCTTCCTGGTTGATGTATCTTGTAATAGTTCTTCTTATATCGAACTTGGTCATCGGTGAAAATTTATCTCTTTTATAAAACAGACGCAGTTTTTCAAAAAACCCTTACCTGAATTTATTTTTTTAACACAAAAATTATGGAGTATGCTTTTTTTGCCCTGAAACTTTAGAAGGAACGATTCAGGGAAAATCAACCTACAGAGAGGTTTTTAGAAGAAAATGGTCAGTTGGGCCCTAAGTCTTTTCAGTGCTTTGCCCATATGCACTTCAACGGTTTTGATGGATATATGAAGTCTCTCGGAGATCTCTTGGTATTTAAGGCCTTCCTTTTTACTCATTATAAAGACCCGCTTACACTGTTCGGGGAGGTTTTCTATTTCGGTCTCCACTCTTTTCAATCGTTCCTCAAAAAGTGAAGCATCGGTATCTGCGACTTCCAGATACGCTTCTTGTTTGAGACTCTCCAACAACTCAAATTCCTTTTTCTTTTTCCGTTTTGAGTCTATAAAGAGGTGGTAGGCTATTTTGAAGATGTAATGCTTTAGTTTGTTTTCTTGGACAACCAACCGTTCCCTGTTGTCCCATAACCTAATAAAAGTTTGTTGGGCTATATCTTCGGCGACCCTTGTACTGCCAGAGACCACCGTCATGTAATTGCACAGTTCTCTATGGTATATCCCAAAAAGGTATCCATAGGCTTCTTGGCAGCCTTCTTTCAGCTGCTCAACGAGAAGATGTTCATCACTGTATTTTTTTTGGTCCATATATTTTCGTCTTAGTCATTCAGCGCGCGACCATTGGGAATACTTCCATTGTATCACCAATACCTGTCTCACGCTCTTAACGTAGCGGTAGTTCAAGCAAAGTGGCATGAACTACCTTTATCTCAAACGAAAAAGTGCCGTTACATAAAAATCCCCCAATACAATCTTGGGCTATTTTTAATAAAGGGAAGCTGTATAAGCTCCTTATTTCAATTCTTTGATCTGAAGTGACCAATAGAATAAATACCAAAAAACGTTAACAAATTATAAAAAAATCTTTAAATGATTTGTTTTTTTAAAAAAATATGAAGAGGAGCTTTGATTCCCCTATTACCCATTTCACCAATTAGCTTACTGTAACCCTATACCGAAAGCATTGGAATTGTAGATGAACTAAATCCTACTATTGTGTTTGGATGTACAACTCCGGAATAAGATTAATCATGGCTTACTCACATCGGTTTCCTAAAGGGAGTTCAGCTGATCTTTAACACGACCTATGAAAAGCATACCAATGAGTCCTTTAGGTTTTCCGCCATTGCTTACCACTTAAAATCAGTTCATTGGGACGATTTTGAATTTACATTTCAAAAGGTCATGGAAAATCTGAACAAGTTCATTTATGTGAAAGAATGAATATTCTTCTCTCTATATTTTTACAGAGCACTTACCAAAAAGAATCAGTCAACCCATAAGCATGGATATCTTTTCCTTACCGCAACTGATACAATACGATGCCAAGCAGATATTGCTCATTCCGATATTTTCATTGAATGATAAAGAATATACATTCTCCGCTGGATAGTCACAAAAAACGGCCACACACCCTGTAAAAATTGATTTACGGGGCTTCTTATTATATATGACCAAATGCATCATTTGACTTCACCTGATTCAGAGCTACCCCTCATAAAAAAGAGGCGCCTATTGATATTTCAAATGTTGTCAATCCAATATTTACAATGAAACGTATTTGCTTTATCTCCTAACCAAGAGCAAACAATGTTAAAAATGGTATTACTTTTATGGCATTTCTTCTATTCTATATCGGAAAACACAAAAAAAAACCGCATGGCAGATTAATGTAAGTATCGCGGTCGATAGCAAACGTTCGGAATTTAGCACCGGACGCAAAGCACAGCCCTATATGGGACGCGGCGTATGTTAAAATGCTTGGGTTTTCACAAATTGCGGGAACTGAATTCCTAATTAAATACGATAAGGACCTACTTCGTCATGCGGACCAGTTGAAAGATAGGGATGAACCTCATCTCTTGCAGTTCCATGGGGATGTTGAAATGACCAGTATCCTAAACCAAGTTGTGCCAGATGCAGGTTCGTATAACTTGCCAACCCTTTTGGACGTTCCGGGACAGCTTTGGAACAAACACTATTCTTGCTCAACAAAATTTACATAATGATCAATCTTACCTATACTATCTTTAAGCATAACATTATTCTTTGAATTTTCCCAAAATAAATGACTCCATAACAGAGTCATCCAATGGTTTTTCTATAAATGACGATACGTTTGGCAACGCATTGGCTCTTTCCCTATCCCCTGGGTATATGGAAGACGTCAAAACATGGATCTCCATGCTTGTTTCAAGCGTTAAGGAATCTATCTCCTCAAGAAATTCCCAGCCGTTCATTACGGGCATATTGATGTCCAAAAAAACAATATAGTGTTTATCCGGATTGTTCCTTATATGTTTCAGACCTTCCAGACCATTATAGAATAGGGTAATGGGAATACCCTTTATTTTCTGTTCGATCAAATTTTGATTTAAAAAATTAGTGATGGCATCGTCATCGATCAGTAGTATTTCCGTGTTCATTCTGAAAATTTTTGTTGGTTATCTCTATAACTTTATGTAATTCTTTATCTATTTCGTCAACGGAACTGGAAATAATTGCCAGAAGATCCTTTGTTGAGAAAACTTCTTCTCCATAGCTTCTATGATGGATCAATAGGGACATGATCCTGGTCAAGGGCAAACGAACGGCATGTGACTGTAGCCAGGCAATTTCCGTGAGCATTTTGTTTTGCCCCTTTATTTTTTCCAATTGTTCCCTTGCCTCCGTAATGTCCGTTACCGATCCAATGGTTTTAACTGGTTTATGATGGCAATCCCTCTGGACATAAAAACTATCCAGAACATATGCTATGGAACCATTTTCGGATATGGTCCGATATTCAATCGACCAGTCGTCCTTTTCAGATTCGAACAAATGATTCTCAAGGGTATTCCAGACATGTTGCCTGTCTTTTGGATGGATTCTTTTGAACCAATCATTGTCTATTTCAAAGGACTGTTTGGATATTTGTTCTTCAACACGGTCCGAAACTTGGCAATATAAAAAGGTATTGGAACGGTGGTCAAGTTCCCATATGACCTGTTTACTGGCCGACATAGCCAATAGAAATCGTTCCCTACTTATCTTTAACTGCAACTCATATTCCTTCTCTTGGGTAATATCCCGGATCGTTCCCTCAATATACAGTGGTTCACCTGTGGATTCATCGGCAATCATTTGGATTTCCTGATGCACCCATTTTACGTTCCCGTTGCCAGTGATGATCCTATGTTCAAATTTTGTAATGACACCTGGTTCCAAATGGTTGTTGGGGTTTTCCTCGATAAGGTATCTATCCTCGGGATGAAAGGCCTTGGTGATATTTTCCATGGTCGGGATGAAATTATCAGGCGTATAACCATAAATCCGATATGTTTCAGGACTCCATTCTCCTAGGTTAGAACGGAAATCCCTATACCAATATCCTATTTTTGCTATCCGATGGGCCCTAATAAGCCTATCATTGGTCACCCTTAAAGTACTTTCTAGGTTCTTTTGGCTCGTAATATCCTTGGCGACAGCCAATACGAGCTCTTGATCTGTATTAACGGTACTTGACCATATGAGCCATTTATTCATATCATTTTTGGCCAACATCCGTATTTCAATACCCTCGACCCTTTCCAGACCACAACGATTTGGCAACATTTGATTCAATTTGTCCCGGTCGGATTCATGCATAAATGCTTCAAATTGCCCTCCAATGATTTGGGATTGATTTTTGCCTATTGCCATAGAGAAGGCTTTATTGGCCTGTTTTATTCTTCCATCAAAGCCAATGATGCAGAAGGGGTCGGGTGAAAGTTCGAAAAATTCCAAATATTCTCTTTGGATCATTCTTTGTTTGATCATCCCCCCTAATTGCTGACCAACTCCATCCAAAAAATATAAGGCATCATCCAATTCAACTTTTGGCTTTTTTGAGAACAGCAGAAGACATCCGATGGATTCCTGACTTGAAAGTATTGGCAGACCTATACAGGTTCTGAGCCCAACTTTTTTGGCAAAACTTGATCGGATAAATTCGGACTTCTTGTCAAAATCATCCCATATCATCAATGTATTCGTCCGGTCGATTTTACCCTGCACTCCCTTCTCCGTTGAAAAATAATCAACGGGCATAGGGTGATTCAAAAAAAGTTCACCGCTCTTACCCTTGCTGGCTTGCCCCAGTAAGTTAAATTTCATTCCGTCCTTCGATTTCAACCACACCTCAGCCGCTTCCATATCGCATATTCCGGACAATTTATCCAGCATATGGTCAAGGCCGCCTCTTAGGCTTCCCTTTTTCCCAAAAGCTTTTAGGAGGTCCAATAAAACCTCTTTTTTCGATTTGGCCATTACCCGATCGGTAACATCTTTGGAATTCATGACAATTCCTTGGATACTGGGCTCGGCCAAATGGTTGCTCAAAATGGATTCGACCCACCTCCAGTTCCCATTGGAATGCCTAAATCGGAAGGGGTCCACCGCTATTTGTTTGGTGTCTTGCACTATTTTAACGGCTTTCCTCAACCTTGGTACATCTTCAGGAAACAAACGGTCAAAAAAACAAGTATCCAATAAATCAAGGGACGAATATCCCATTTGGTTTTCATGGGACGGGGAAAGATACCTGCAAGTCCCCTCCGAATCCAAGATAGAGATCAGATCGGTCCCGTTCAGTACCAGACTTTTGAACCTACTTTCGCTGTTCTTCACTTTGTCCAACACCTCCGATTGATTGATCAAATGGGTTAGATTTGTTGTAAGTGTATTCAACAATTGCACTTCTTCCTTTGTCCAGATCCTTTCCAACTTTTGGTCTTCCAAACCAATAAACCCACGGAAAGTACCAGACACTAAAATAGGTAATGCCAATAAAGACTTTATGTTTTCCGAATCCATTGAATCCAAAAGACCTGGGTCGATTACCTCCGATTTTTTAATTGCAAAAACCCTTCCTTTCCGGACTCGTTCCATCAGGTATTGTAATACCGGGAAAGGAAAATGGAGAAATTCCTTGTTATCCGGGCCAGTTTCCATATCAGAACCTGTCTTAGCTTTCATCAAAGTGATCCTATCCTGGGTTGGATCGCTCTGAAAAAAATATATGCGATGGATTTTCAGGGTTTCCAACAACAATGTAAAACAAACATCCAACGCTTTCAACCAATCCGAATGACGGATCAAATTATTGTTCATATCCGAAATAGCTTGAAAAAGTCTGGTTTGGGAGAGCAATTTTTTTTCGTATTCAACAGTGTCGGAAATATCGATGGCCACGATAAGCTCCGCCATCTTACCCTTGTATTGGATCAAATTGCCCTTTAGGAATACTGGAAAAACCGTCCCATCCTTTTTTTTGTGACGATAATAACCTTCCTTATAGGAACCATCCCGTTTTTGGGTATTTTCCACGGCCATTTTCAATTTGGGGACATCCTCTTTTGGTCGAATAGCCTTAAGGGTCATATTTAGAAAACGGCCCCTTGAAAAGCCATACTGGCGGACAGCGGCATCATTTACCTTTAGAAAACGTAGTGTCTCTATATCGTAAACCCACATTGGGTGCGGGCACAAATCAAAAATGTAATCTTCCGAAAAACTGGAAACTTCTAGGATGGGGGACATTCCTTTTGAGGTTGGTGAATAAAATTTGGGATAACTAAAACGGTTCAAGATCCTTGACCGTCACTGATAATAAATAAACCTTCTAAGAATCATATTGATCAGAAAATTGGATAATGGACTAGAATCAATACCTAGTAACTTCAAAATCCAATATTACCTTAATTTAACATGCTATATTGGTAGTTCCAAAATTATAAATTTAATACAAAATTAACAATAGAAATCTCGCATTGAAGGGATATAAATATTTTATAGATCCAAATAGTAATCTTACCTTAAGACATATCCAATACTATCCATAAAGCGTCGAATCAACGTTTATCTCCAGTTATGGCATCTACTATTATTTTTTTTACCACATGAAAGAATACCCCATGTAATCACTTGATTTTGCCGTGACTCGGATGCCTCAAAGCCATACCATTTTTCAATATCGTTTATTAAAGAACTTTTGATACGTATTCATATTGATTTAAAGAGGAGATAATTGCAAATTCGATGTTTTCCGAAATTACGAAACACACGTATTATCCGAAACCCAGATGAACCTGGAATTGTACTTTTTGAACAGTCATGATCTACACCCGTAACATCTATGATACAATCCCGAATGCATATGGCATTCTCCCATCTTTTCTGGAAACGCCGGACATAGTATAGCGCCTTTCCCGGGCCACGGTGAGCATTGTTAACCCATATTAGGGCACTAGTTTTGATTTGACCTCTCCGTAACGTTCCAAAAGTCGTTTTATGCCAAAAAGTACCATTGTGAACAACCAGATAGACAAATGAAAACTATATCGGATGTTAAAGCGTAATACCCTAGGTTAGATCAAATAGCGGTAAGACCGGAAATCAAGCCTCACCTATAACACTGTGGCAGGATTGCCATTTCAGGTATCTTAGTTCCAACAATTCAAGTATTGGTGTGCCCAATGGTGTAAGAAGGCCGCTACAGTAAGGCAGATGGAACACACGGTCGACGAAAAGTATTTCATCGATTTCACGAGCAAGAAGCTCACCATAGTTGACAGGGACACCGGGGAACTGGAGGAACTGGAATTGTTCGATTGTATATTGGGTGGCACAGCAGGTATAACTATGTGATGGCCTATGCCAGCTACATGCTAGAGGATATCAGCTGCTTCCCCGGGAATGGACTGTGGTTCTACCTCAGTGTAGTGAGGTGAATACCCCACAACCCAAAATTGACCGTTACCAAGAGTAGCCACTTTAAAACAAAAAACATTGCGGATATGCAACTTTTGAAGAAGTAATTTAGTTTGCAAAAAAAGTAAGGTAACAGAAAGCCCTGAAGATGAAAAAAAAGTTCAATAAAGACCAGCTTTGAAGATAACAAAACTATCGCTTAACTTTATGCCAAGTTCACTCCAATATCGTGTACTTCCAACCAATTGGTCCCTAGTGGGTGAAGTAACCTTAAAATGACTACATACATAAGACCGGAGCAGTTTATAAATCAAGAATGAAGAATGGCAGATAATATAAAACTCGGATTGACAGAGAATTGGAAACAATTCACCCTATTGGTTATCGTAAATGCTTTCGTGGGGGGAATGATCGGAATGGAACGTTCCATCTTTCCTCAATTTGCCCAATTGGAATTTGGTGTTGCATCAAAAACAGCCATACTTTCATTTATAACTGCATTTGGTATTACCAAAGCTTTCGCGAACTATTATACTGGACGACTGGCCAATAAATTTGGTCGCAAAAAACTCCTTCTTATAGGTTGGCTACTTGCCATTCCCATTCCATTTATCCTGATTTATGCATCCAGTTGGGGGCTTGTTGTATTTGCCAATGTGTTATTGGGTATCAGCCAAGGTTTGACATGGAGCAGTACCGTTGTTATGAAAATTGACCTTGTTGGTGAAAAAGATCGTGGTTTTGCAATGGGACTAAACGAATTTGCCGGCTATTTTGCTGTAGGTCTCGTTGCATTTTTGACAGGATATATCGCCAATACCTATGGCATTACCCCCTATCCGTTTTATATGGGAATCTTCATTGCTGTCACAGGCTTTCTACTTACCATTTTTTGGGTTAAAGATACACGGGTATTTGTGCACAAGGAAAGTGTGATGGACAATACAGTTCAGTTGGATAATATTTTTTTGGAGACCACTTTCAAGAACAAGACTTTGAGTTCGGTCACACAAGCGGGTCTTATCAATAATTTAAATGACGGGATGATTTGGGGTCTTTTACCAATGGTTCTGTTATCGATGAATTATGACAATGAAAATATTGGGATACTTACGGCAATCTACCCTACTGTTTGGGGTATCGGGCAGCTGTTTACAGGTAAAATGTCCGATCATTACTCGAAAAAGTCAATGCTGTTTTGGGGAATGCTTTTGCAAGGCTTGGCGATTTTGTTCATCCCAATGAGCAGTGATTTTTATGTTTTGACATCCATTTCAGTGATTTTGGGTTTGGGAACCGCTTTGGTTTATCCTACTTTCCTTTCGACAATTGCCCAAGTGACAAGTCCAAGACAGCGAGCGGAAAGTATAGGCTCATTTCGTCTTTGGAGAGATTTGGGTTACGCTTTTGGAGCAGTGATTTCAGGTATCACAGCAGACTTGTTCGGAGTTGAATATGCCATTTTTTTGATTGGCGGGTTGACGATTGTTTCTTCATTGATCATTAAATTCCGTATGCCCGAGCAAATAAAGAACGTAAAGGAATGTATTGAAGCCAACAAAGTAAGACAAGCCCTTCAAGCGAATAAAAAAATTCAAATCATAGATGTGAGAAGCAAAGAAGAATATGATTATGCACACATTCCAAATGCCGTGAACATTTCACTCCAAGAATTAAAGGACAAAATCTTCCAACTTGACAAGAGCCTTCAATACATTACCACATGTGAAAAAGGTGGTGGGCGTTCGGCAGACGGGGCAAAATTATTGAAAGAATTCGGGTTAAATGCAATTTGGTTATGTGGAGGCACCAATGGTTGGTTGAAAGGCGCGGATTAAAATGTTCAACTTGCCATTAGGGATGCGTAAAACTATAGTTGCGGTTTTCACCAGATATTTAAGGTCCGTTGGACTCCATTCAAAAAACATATCCAATCCGAATAGGACCAAGGCAATCCCCAATCCTATTCGAACCATTTTATATACTCCTCTGGACGTTCCTTTTATTTCTTGGTCAAATGATATCCAGCCGATTCAACGGCAGAAGTGATTTCCTCTTCCGTGGCACTTGTGGTCTGTACGGTCAACAATTTGTCTTGGGAAGCAAAGTCTACAGACCAATCGGTCACGCCATCCACCTTATCCAAAAATGGTTTTACGGTATTGGCACACCCACTGCACTTAATATTTGATTTGAATTGTAATGTACTCATGTTCATCAATTTTAAATTAGAGAATTATTAAAGTTTAATTGTTTTAAGCCTCAAACTGTTCAATACGACCGATACACTGCTAAAGGCCATAGCGGCACCAGCTATCATCGGGTCCAACAAAAATCCATTGATCGGATACAGCAGCCCTGCAGCTATAGGAATTCCAATGATATTATATATAAAGGCCCAAAAAAGATTTTGTCTTATACCCACAACGGTCTTATGGGAGAGCTTCAACGCTTTGGGAATGGCATTTAAATCAGAGGTGATCAAGGTCATTTTCGCGACATCCATGGCAATGTCGGACCCTTTGCCCATCGCGATACTGACATCTGCTTGGGCAAGTGCCTGCGAATCATTGATACCATCGCCCACCATGGCGACCACCTTTCCACTTTCTTGAAGCCTTTTCACAAAATCAGCTTTCTCTGATGGGAGCACTTCGGCTTCATAGCTTTTGATACCCACCTGTTGTGATACGGCTTCGGCGGTCATCTTGTTATCACCGGTCATCATGTAAACTTCCATACCATTCCCCTGCATTTCCCGTATGGCTTCCTTTGAGGATTCCTTTATACTATCCATAATGGCCAAAATCGCCTTCACCTTGCCTCTATCACCAAAGTATATGACCGTTTTGGCTTCCTGCTCTAACCCTTCGACCATGTGCCCCAGGTTGTGATCCATGGCGATTCCTTTTTCGACCATCAACTTATGATTGCCCACAAGGTATTGGGTTCCATCCAATGCCTCAGCGCGAACACCTTTTCCTGTAATACTATTGAAGTTCAAAATTTCGACCGGATTTACCTTTCTATTTTTTAAAAAGGAGACCACGGCTTCAGCCAAGGGATGTTCGGACTGTCCTTCCATGGCATATAAAATTTGCTCCAGGGCCCTGTGATCGGTCACATGGTCCGCAAAGACCATATCGGTCACCACAGGCTTTCCTTCAGTTATGGTACCCGTTTTATCCAGGACAATGGCATTCACTTTGTAACCCAACTCCAGGCTTTCCGCATCTTTGATGAGAATATTGTGGTCGGCCCCCTTGCCGATTCCCACCATGATGGCCGTGGGGGTTGCCAAACCCAGCGCACAGGGACAAGCTATTACCAATACGGCAACTGCGGTCAACAGTGCATGGGTAAAAGCGTCCTCACCTCCCAGGAACATCCAGGTGATAAATGTCACCAGTGAAATCGTCATTACCACGGGAACAAAAATACCGGCAATCCTGTCCACCAATTTTTGTACGGGCGCTTTGCTCCCCTGTGCTTCCTGCACCATCTTGATGATCTGGGACAAAAGGGTCTCCCCTCCCACCCGGTCAGCTACAAACTGAAAGCTTCCTTTTTGGTTTACGGTACCGGCAAAAACTTTTTCATCCTTTGTCTTTTCTACAGGGACGGGTTCGCCTGTGATCATACTTTCATCAACATAGGAACTTCCTTTGGACACCGTTCCATCCACAGGGATTTTCTCTCCCGGTCTGACCAATATCGTTTGACCTACCTTGACCGAAGAAATAGGGATTTCCCTTTCCTCCCCATCTGCTATCACCTTTAAGGTCTTGGGCTGCAACCCTATCAATTTCTTTATGGCGGAGGATGTATTTGATTTCGCCCTTTCTTCCAATAATTTCCCCAATGAAATAAAGGTGATGATCACTGTGGCCGCCTCATAATATACATGGGGTTCCATGCCTTTACTGAGCCAAAATTCAGGAAAAAAGGTATTGAATGCACTGAACAAAAAGGCAATGCCCGTACTGAGTGCGACCAAGGTATCCATATTGGCCTTACCGAATCTGGCCTGTTTGACGGCATTTATGAAAAAGCTTCGGCCAAACCAGAACAGGATAGGAAAGGCAAGTACCAACGAAATCCACCTACCCGGGACCCAATCCATAAAAAACATCCCCAGAACGAAAATGGGAAGTGTCAAAATAGCGGACCAAAGGGTTCGCTTTTTTATGGAAACATAATGCTTTTTCGAAAGCTCTTCCTGTACTTCGGTAGGATTCTCGGCATCCACAATTATATCATAACCGATTTGACGTACCGCATTTTGAAGATCGCTTAGGTCCATAGCACTGTCATACTCCACAAGGACCGTACTGTTGGCAAAGTTGACACTGGCATTGTAGACCCCTTCGGTATGGCCCAGCATGGATTCCACGCTGGATGCACAGGCAGCACAGGTCATTCCAGTGACCGGGAAAGATTTTTTTGACACCGTCTTCGCTTTCCTTTCAGTATCCTCTATAATATCGATTGCATCCATTTTCTACTCTGATTTGTATGGTACAAATTTCAGAACAGAATTATGATGAGAAGTTATAGAATTCGCCGAAAGAATTATAAAATTGTCATAAGGGCATGGCTATTTATTGTAATGGAATGGATCAAACTATGTTTTGGACCGACCTAAATGTTCTTTTATATAACTATCCAAATAGATATTGGGCTTATGTTCATTTTTCACTAAATTGAAGGTCCGCTCAATAAGTTCTATTCCTGCCTTGTTAAAAGCAATGTCAATTGTTGTAAAATTAGTGTTCCGCGGAATTCTAACGGCTTCTTGATCCAGAATAAAACCTTCATCAATTTTTTCATCTATAAGGTGAGTGGTTACTCCTGAAACCCTAGCCCCCAAATCCATTGCATCCTGTATTGCTGTTTGGGTGTTTTTAAATGATGGTAACAATGAAGGGTGAATATTCAATATTCTATTTTTAAATGGCACTAATAATTCAGGCCTTATCCTATACTTATATCCCAACAAAAAAAGATAATCAATTTTATTCTTCTGAAGAATGTCCGCCAACCAAATCTGATACTCTGTGATGGAACCAAAATCACCTGGATATCGATCAATAATAGTGATTTGATTATCCGAAAAGTATTGGAGGTTTCCAGCCGGCTGCCCCGCTGTCACCACACATTTTATTTTATGTCCCATTAGTCGTCCCTCCGTTAAAAGGTCCAAACAATCCTTTGCACATCTTCCACCTCCAGAAAAGAAGATACCCCAGGTTATTTTTTCGTTTTCCATGATAAGAATATTTTAAATTCGACTTATAAGACATTGCAGAAGATTGAAGACAAGGCCGAAACCAATTCTTTAATCACATTTTCGTTTATAAGAAGATATAATTCAGAAGCCTTCAATATTTAATTTCCTATAATTTAAATCTCATCCAAAGACTTTCTATTATGCTTCAAGCTTTGCTTAAAAAAAGTCGGGGTCATACCCGTCACCTTTTTGAATTGATTGCTCAGGTATGCGGTACTGCTATAATCCAATTGAAACGCTATTTCCTTTAAGCTCAATTCGTCATAAACCAGTAACTCTTTGACCTTTTCAATCTTTTGGTTGATGATATATTGCTCCAAAGTGATGCTTTCCACCGAGGAAAACAGCGAACTCAGATACTTATAGTCAAGATGCAATCCATCGGAAAGGTATTCGGGCCATTTGACCTTTTCCATGGATCGAGCATAATGGATTGCCTCAATCACCAGGTTTTTAATCTGTTCGATCAACTGACCTTTACGATCATTGACAATCGTAAATCCGATTTTCCCAAGTCTTTTGTTGAGACCTTCCCGTTTTTCATCCGTTATTTTTCCGCTAAGTGTTATTTCACCCAACGACACATTCATATAGGGAATGCCCTCATCGTCCAAAATACCTTTGACGGCCATGATGCATCTCGGACAGACCATGTTTTTGATGTACAACACATCTTTCGATTTACTGGACCCAACTTCCATATCATGCAGTGAATTTCCACAGGGCCTTCAAAAAAATGACGACCACTGCCAATATAACGATCAATATCAAGGCCAATATGCCAAGGATTTTCATTCTTTTTTCCTTTCTATTCTTGGCCGGGTCCCGTTTCTTTTTCGCCAGACCCCTTTTTTTCTTTCGTCTTTGCCTCCTAAGTTCGCTCATTTTTCCAAAAATGGTTCAACTGGCACAATAGCCAACTATTTGCTCCTAACAGGAGTCCTTTGCCAAATAATATGTCAATGTGTTTGAACTATCGCCTTTTCCATAATTTTCTGATCGTTGGTGAGCTGACATACCACAACAAGAATCCACTCAAAACGGTAATCAATCCCATCAGGGAAAAAATCCGTAAAACCATGGTGTTAAAATCGTCCCGTCCCTCATAGTCCATGGTATGGGTCATCCACAAAAAATCGAACCATCTCCAGGACCGATGCCTTACACGTTGAAACGACCCATCGGTCTCTGAGACATACGCTTTAAGGTTTTCATCCGTTTCATAGGTGATCACATAGGCCGGTAATGGACGTCCACGATACTCGTGCTGCCCACCTGTTTGGGTGAGTCTTTCAACACTTTTGACCTTAAGTTCGGGCAACATATACTGTGAAGCAACGGCCAAGGCCTGTTGTTCATCGATACCCTTTTTGATCTCCCCCGTTTGTGCATCCATCAAAACCCCACCATTGATCCAATAATAGGGACTTCCCCCTATATTTCTCATTTCCAAAGATTTGATTTTAACGTTCCCGTGTCCATTGGGAGCAATTAAATTCCCAAATTCTGACTGGTCCGGATGCTCCTTGATGAATTGATCTCCATGGATCTCGTCAATGTCCGTCCAACTAAAATATAGTCCACTGATGGTCCACATTAGGAACTGGATCCCAATAAATAGGCCAAGATATCTATGTATCTTTCTGACCTTCATCGATGTTTTTCTTCCGACCATTAGTTCTTCCCGTTGTTCCGTGAGGAGTTATGCATCTTTACAATTTTCCAATCCCCATCCGTTTTTTTAAGGATGGTGGTGGCAACCCCTTTTCTGCTGATCGTTTTGCCCTCACCTCCATTTTCCGATTTTAGGCCAATGGTATAGACATAGCTTTCCGTAGTAAAGGCAAAGGGTAGCTCCACCTTCACTTCAATGGTATAATCCGAGAACTTAAAACTGTTGAAATGTCCAAGTTCTGGACCTATATGATGGTCGTGATAATGTTGATAGGTGCCTTCCACGCCCCCGGATTCAAAAACTTCGGAATCTTCCGCAAAAAGCTCCAAGGTACCTTCCGTGGTCAAGTTTTGCAGTGCTTCTTTATAGCTTTCCAATATCCTCAGCACAGCGGCCCTGTCCTGGTCTAGGTTTTCCTTGTTAGGGTTTGTTTGGCCAAAGCTTGTCCCTGTGAGAAATACGGCCATTAGAAAAATCTGTAAAGTAATACGTTTCATTGGTTTGTTTTAACATTGTTTAGGTTAGTATATATTGTATGATAAAGGCTCCCAGGACAATCGAAATGACGATCCCATACAGGATATGGGCCAACCATTTTTTTAAAATGGCCTTTTTCGGCTGCACAGGTCCATTGTCACGACAACAATCTTTCATCCTTTTTTTCCATTAGTGCCTGACAAGGGAAGGGAACGATTAACTAACTAACTCACCAACCAATCAACTTTGGGTGTTCCCCTCCCTTTCAGGACTTTATTTCCTCATTCATAGTAACCGGACATGACCAACAACAATAGCAATATCGTTTGTCCCGGTTTTAGGGTAATTTCCATGTCATTTTCAATTATCCAATTCTTCCATTAGATCATTTACCAAGGTCAATATCCGTTCTTTCTCTTCCACCGATAATTTTGCATCCTTATGGATCAGGGTATAGGAAGATAGGGGCATCTTATCGTCTTCGATCTGACTTGCGATGGACTTTAGTTTGCTCCTTTTTCTTCGATCCGAATAGTCGCCCCATTCATTGAAATTGAGTTCTTCCTTTCCCTCTTTTATGTGTTCTTCCAAAAACCAGGCGATGGGTTGGACCTTATTGTACCACGGGTATTGGGTGTTGTTACTGTGGCAATCATAGCAAGATACCCGCAAATCGTGTTCGATATCCTTGGCAACCTGGTTCACCGACATGAAGTCCGTATCGGGAACCACATCGCTCAAGTTGGGATCTGTGGGCACAAACTGGATGCCCACAAATCCCAACAGCACTACCAATACTATGATTTTCAGTACTTTCATTTAATTGATTTCCTTTTGCACCTTACCACAGGTCAACATCTTACTTCCAAAAAATGGATTCTGGATTTCGCTGCTTGCGCTGAGCCACGTTCCTCCTTGGTTGTTGTTGTACATGGGGCAGAATTGTTGGTACAAGGTTTTGGAAGTCCCGGTTATGGCAATAAAATCGACCATATCCTTGCCCAGTCCCTCAAAGTGTTCCCGTTGGTGACCGATATCACTTTTGGCGATATGCTCCCCATGTTCCTTGGCCACTTCAATGATATCGGACAGCTCCTTCTGTTGCTGTTCATCGTATCCGCTGATATCAAAGCTGCCCAAGGCACTGGCCAAGGCTTGGCCCGATTTGGCCGCTTCATCCTTATTGTCCGCCACCAGGGCATCCTTAAGTTGGAGGTAGCTATCGATCACGGATGTGCCCTGTGCATCGGACGAACCCATATCATGGTCCATGGTCCCGTGGTCCATTTCCCCCGCAGAGCTCTCATGGTGATGGCCCTCTTCCGTTCCCATCTCCATATGGGCTCCTTCCTTGTCATTTGTTTCCTTCTTACCGTCCTTACAGGAAATCACGGTAATGGTCAAAAGCGCAATGGCAATTGTACTTAATGTAACTGTTGTTCTTTTCATTGTAATTGATTTTAAGATTAATTCCTCATTTTGATTGCCCAGGGTCGGCATATTTGTATTATCCCCCATTATTGTTGCTATTTTAATTTTTTCATCTAATTTTCCATTTCTCCCACGCAGGCACTCTACCCTTATTCTTCCTCGACCGTACGCTTTTTCCCCAAAAACAATCGTTCCCCGAAAAAAATAAGCACCATCAATACCAGGGCAACAATGACCACCAAAAGATCACTACCGGCCTTTGACCAAATAAAGGCGCCCAACACCAGTACATCCAGCACAAGGGCCGTAATGAGGATAATGGGATTTGCACCGATTTCCTTTCGTAGATTGTTTAGGACCCCCCAATGGATCCCGATATCCATGATCAAATAAAAGATGGCCCCCAATGCAGCGATCCGGCTCAGATCGAACAACATGGTGAGCCCTATGGCAATCACCACGGTATACACCAACATATGTTTCTGTATGTCCCCGGGAATCCCAAAATGTCGATGTGGTATCAATTCCTTTTCAGTGAGCATGGTGGTCATCCGGGAAACGGCAAAAATGCTGGCAACGACCCCGGAAACGGTGGATATGATCGCCAGACCAACGGTGAACCAGACCCCATATTTTCCAAAAGCGGGTCTGGATGCCTCGGCCAGCGAATAGTCCTTGGCCGCAATGATTTCCTGGATGGAAAGATTGGAAGAGACCGCAAATGCCACCATGAGATAGACCAGGGTACATATCACCAAAGAAATGACAATGGCCCGTCCCACGTTACGTTTGGGATCGACGATCTCATCCCCACTATTGGTAATGGTGGTAAAACCCTTATAGGCCAATATCGACAGTGCCAATGCCCCCAAATAATCCACCAGGGAATGCTCGGTCAAGGACTGGGAAGGAACGACCTGATCAAAGGTAAATCCAGCTGCCCAAAGGCCACCAATGGCAAAAACCGCTATCCCGCCGATTTTTAGTATGGCCATGACCAAGGACGATCCCCCGATAGCTTTGTTTCCCATCACATTGACAATAAAGGCTGTGATCAACAACAATACCCCAAGGATCGGGGGCCAGAATCCTTTCGACTCCACATCAAAAAGCTCCAATACGTAGGTCCCGAACGTCCGGGCCACCAAACTCTCATTGATGACCATGGAAAGGGCCATCAATAGGGCGCCGGTAGCGGTCCAGGCCGTTTTACCGTATACCTTTTTGAGGTACATGCCAATGCCCCCGGCAGAGGGGTAGGTATTGGACATTTTGACATAGGTGTAGGAACTGAAACCTGAGATGACTGCCCCGATTAAAAAAGCAAAGGGAAACCATTGGCCGGAGAGTTCGGCAACCTGACCCAAGAGCGCAAAAATTCCCGCACCGATCATCACACCAGTTCCCAAAGCAACGGTATTGGTCAGACTCAGGCTATTTTTTTTGTATTCTGCCATTTAAAAACGGGCTAGCAGGCCTCCGCCCCAACCATATCGGTTGTTGTAGTTGGCCTGGATTGAAAAATTACGTGAAAGGATATAGGAGGCCCCTACCAGCCATTGGGTCTCACTTTCATAGGATGAATTCCCCAAATCGTTGACCCATCCAAAATCGGCCCGAAATTCATATTCCCCCTCGAGGAAAATCCTTGGAAAAAGCAATAGTTCCCTATCCAACCTTATTCTTGGACGCAGCTGGTGGTCCATACTCACATCCATATTAAAGCGGTATGGGGTAAAATACTTGACCCCTATCAGTCCCACTGTATTGAAGCGGTCATAGGAATCAGGGATGGAGGTTTCCGTGTTCACCCCTGCATAGACCCGTACCCAGTCATTGAGATATCTGTTATAATTGAATTCCACCTCGGCATTTTGGTCGTAGTCAAATTCTGCCCGTACCCCAAATTCATTCCTGATATTACTTGAAACAAGGAAGAGTTCATTAAAATTGGAACCCAATCTGGCAGCACCCCAAGCATAATAATGGTCAGTTTCATCTACCAACTTTTGAACAGGAAAATCCTTCATCCTCACATCCCTTGGGGTATCATAACTGAAAACCCTGGCCATGCCCCCCATCATGTGATAGAGGATATGACAGTGGAAAAACCAATCCCCGTACTCTTCATTATAAAATTCGATGACCACTTTCTGCATGGGCGGCACATTGACCGTATGTTTCAAGGGTGACTTTTCACCATTCTCATTGATGACCCTGAAATAATGCCCATGGAGGTGCATCGGATGGTGCATCATGGTCAGGTTGTTGAGGGTGATCCGGGTTACTTCCCCACCTTTGATCTTGATCTTATCGGTTTCTGAAAGTGGCACACCGTTCATACTCCAGATATACCGTTGCATATTTCCCGTCAGGTTCAACAGAATGTCATTGACGGGCAGATCGGCATTATAGGTAGTACTTTCCTTTGCTTTTAAGAAATCATAGTTGAAATACGTTTTACGGGTATCGTAATCAAAAGCTGAAGTGTCTTTCTGCATCATTGGCATAGTCTGAACCATAGGGTCTTCCATCTTATCCTTATGTCCGGTGGATTTCATTGACGTTGAATCCTTTTCCATTCCTGCCATATCCCCCATCTTTTTATCCATCTCCATGTGCCTATGATCTTCATTCGCATTCATAGGCCTTTTATCATCCATCTTCGCAATGGGTTTATCCTTTTGACCGCTCATTTCGGTCTTATCCATCGACATCCCATTGTGCATACCCATATCCATGCTGCCATCCTTCATGTCCATCTGCATCCCATACTTTTGCATCAAATATTCGGGTGTATTTTTCTTCTTGTTGCCGGCCATTGCCGGAGCTCCCATTTTCATGTCCATTTGGGCCATTTGTTTCATCATCGCCACTTTGTCGGGCCTATCGATGGTCGTTGCGGGAAAAAGCGTTCCCTGCCCTAAATGCAACGAGGTATGCCCGGAGCCGTCCTGTGCCGTGGCCGTTACCTCCAAAGTGCCTTCAGGAACGGTCACGATGACATCATAGGTCTCGGCAATGCCAAAAAGAAAACGACTTTTGGAAACAGGCTCCACATCGACACCATCCCCGGAAACCACCATGGGGTTACCGCCACCGAAATCCATCCAATAATAGGTGGAGGCAGAGGCATTGACGAACCGGAGCCGCACTTTTTCCCCTGGTTTGAAATCAGGGTATTCGGCCAATGTTTTCCCATTGGTCAAAAATGCGGGGTAGTAGATATCCGCAATATCCGCTCCTTCCATACGATCTCGCCAAAATTTGAGCTGTGCACCTAGTGCACCTTCCTTGATGACCCTGCTCAAGGGCACCGCGGTCCCTTTTTTGACCTGGTACCACTCGTTTCCCCGTTTAAGGTTTCGGAGCACGTTCATGGCCTTTTCGTTCGTCCAATCGGAGAGCACCACGACCAAATCCTTATCGTAGTCCAACGTCTTTTCCTTGGGATGGATCAGTATCGAGCCATACACCCCCTTTTGCTCTTGCAGCATGGTGTGGGAATGGTACCAATAGGTACCTGATTGGTTGATCGGAATCCGATATTGGAAAGTTGTGCCAGGTTCTATGGGCGGTGTGGTCAAATAGGGAACCCCGTCATAAAAATTGGGCAAGATCAATCCATGCCAGTGTACGGAGGTTTCCACATCCATCTTATTGGTCACGTTGATCAGGGCGAAGTCACCCTCGTTGAATTCCAAGACCGGTCCCGGAATACTCCCATTGATGGTCATTGCATCGGCAGTGACCCCACCGAGGGTCAATTTGTTCTGTTCCAGTACAAGATTGTATTCCCGAACGGGTCTACCTTCCTCTTTTCTGTCCTCACCATTTGTCCCCACTTGCCCAAAAACATGGGTCGTCAAGGCAGTTAGGACAAAAAACAAGATTTTAGATTTCAATATTTTCATCATTCATTCATTTACATTTGTTCAATTACATTTCATCGGTGATTTCACCGCAGGTCAACATAGCCTCTCCGAAATAGGGATTTTTGATCTCTTTGGTCGTACTCAACCAATAGGCACCTTTGTTGTTATCGGCCATCGGGCAAAACTGTTCGTATATCTTTTGATCGACCCCAAAAAGCTTGACACCTTTGGATAGATGGGCGGACAGATGTTTAAAATGATCGCGTTGGGCTTTGATATCCGATATCTTTGAAATGGAATTCGCCGAATTGGAGATTTCCTTCGATATCGTCATCCAATGGCCGTGCGCCTTTTTGTCCGTCAATTGTTTCATATCCACATGTTCCAAGGCCGACAACACTTTTTTTGCAGCGGCATTGGACTTGGCGGCATTATCATTGACAAGCGCATCCTTTAACTCCAAGTAGGCGCTCAACACCTGTTTTAATTGGTTTTTAAAAGTCGCTGTCGCCGTCATTCGCTGGTTCATATCAGAATGGTCTGTTTTGTTTTCCAAGCCGGGATCCCCCATATCCATTTCCGAATGATCGCTACCGCCTGTACCCTTGTCATCCCCCATCTTCATGCCTCCGTGGTTATGTCCCGTCATGGCGGGCCCACCTTCAGGATTCATCATGCTCGGTTTCCCGGCCAATTGGGCCGCCGCGTCGATACTAAAGGTCCCGTTTACCGCGATCTCATCCCCTTCTTGCAGCCCCTCCTTGACAATGAAACCATTTCCCAACGATGGTCCCAAGGTGACATCGCGCAACACAAAATTCACCCCATTGGATGTGGTATTCTTGATGTATACCACAGAACGTTCCCCGGTCCACATCACTGCCGACTTAGGAATGGTTATCGCTTCTGATGCAATGGGCTGTTTTGCTTTTACGGTTCCGGAAGCGAACATTTCCGGCTTTAACCTTAAACCGGTGTTCCCGATCTCGATTCTGGCCTTGGCAACCCTTGTCATGGGATTGATCACCGGGTCGATATAGGAAATCCTGCCTTTGAAGTTTTCGCCCGGGAGCGAGGGTATGGTAAAGACCACTTCATCGCCTTTTCTTACCCAGGGCATGTCGGACTCATAAATATCGAACAGTACCCAAACGCTGTTCAGGTTGGCAATTTGATATAATGCCTTGCCCTTGTTGACATAGTCGCCAAGGTTTACCATTTTTTCGGTAACGTAGCCTGAAACATCGGCATGTATCGGCAATTCCTCCTTAACGGTCCCGGATTGAAGTATCTGTGCGATTTGGTTGTCGGAAAGCTTCCAGTTTTTTAATTTTTCCTTGGCGGCATTAAAAAACTGCGGTTGGGTGTCCGCCACCTTTCTTGCTTCAAAAAGTTCCTCTTGTGCAGTGACCAGGTCAGGGGAATAAATATAGGCGATGATCTGCCCCTGCTTGATATACTCCCCTGTAAAATTCACCATTAGCCTTTCCACCCTGCCGGGAATATGGGAAGATTGGGAATAGATCGATCGTTCATCCGCTTCCACCTTGCCATTAAGATCGATCAATTTGACCGGGGCGGTCTTGCCCACGATTTCCGTAGTGACATTGGCAAGCTGCATGGCGGTTTTCGACATGCTAACGGCCATGGGGTCCAGTTCCGAACCGTTGTCATTTTCCAAAGGGATCAAGTCCATCCCACAAATGGGACAATCTCCCGGTTCCGTCTGTCTGATCTGGGGATGCATGGAGCAGGTCCAAATGGTTTCTCCCGATACTTCCGAAGTATGTTGGTGTTCCTCTGTGGCATTGCCCTTGGAGCCCCCGAACAATAGCCATCCCAGCAAAAGTCCAAGAACCAAGGTGGACAAGGCTATTTTTACTATTTTTTGTGTTTCTGATTTCATCTGATTATTTTTTTGCCGTGATATAGTTAAACTTGGCCAACGCTATTTCATATTGCGTCAATGCGCTTATTTTCAATTTAGTATACTTCAACAATTGTTGCTGCATTCGTAACACCTCCTCGAAGTCCTTCCCGGAATTCCCATAGGCTGTGAACAACAGATTGAGTGCTTGTTCCGATTCCATGATCTGTTCATCAAAGAGGGAAATCAAATCCGTCTGCTGCCTTATGTCAAAAACGGCCATTTCATAATTGGTCTTCAATGTATTGGTGACTTCCTTTTTTTGCAGTGCATAACTTTCCTGCATCAATTGGGCCTCCTTTTCGGCTGCCCTGTACTTACCCCTGAATAGGGGCAGGCTCAAGGTAACCATGGGCATCAATACATCCTTGCCATTATCGGGAACCACCATGTCGGTACGCTTATCAACCATTACATAGTCCAGTCCGACCCCCACTTTTGGCAGGCCTTGTTTAAGGGCTGCCCTTTCGGATGCCGCTGCAGCCTTGACCTTTAATTCCAGGGAATTCAAGAGCGGATGGTCCACTACCAAGGAATCTTTGACATAATCAATGGGCAGTACATTGACCCCAAAGGTCTCAGGGATGTTTATTTGTTCATCTTCCTTACGGTCCAATAGTTTATTGAAGGACGCCAAAAGGGGGATTTCCTTATGTTTAAGGATACCCAGATTCGTCCGGGCTTCCTTTAAAAGCACGTCCACCCTTAAGACATCGACCAATGATCCCAAGCCATTTTTGAATTTCGTATTGGAAACCGTCCTGTAGGATTCCAGAATGGCGATGTTGTCCTCTTCGATCCTTACCCACTCCTTAAGTTCGTACAATGGAAAATAAGCTGCTGAAACCTCGTAATAAAGTTTGTTCCTGGCATCCAAAAAAGACTGGTACTTGGCCTCTGCCATAAGTGCAGCGGCATCACCTTGGGCCTTTAAGGTTCCAAACCAAGGAAACATCTGAGTCAGTGAAAACCTTGCCTTTTGGGACCCTACCCGGGTTTCGACCGGGGAGATGAAGTACCCAAAGGACAGGTTTGGATCTGGCAAAGCCTTCACCTGCGGTACTTTTTGTAACGCCGCCTCAAAATCTTTGTACTGTGAAAGCAACCCTGGATTGTTCTCAGCCGCTACCTTAAAGTAATCCTCCAAGGTCTGGCCGTTGGAAAGGATACTTGTCAAGACAAATATGATGGTCAATACATTTTTCATTTTACTGTATTTTTTTCAATGCTTTGTTGCGATTTATAATGACTGTTTCCCTCCAATAGGCTTGGAGTACCGGGACCACGAACATGGTCATGATCTGAATGGCCATTCCCCCAAAAGTCGGGATGGCCATGGGAATCATAATGTCGGCCCCTTTTCCGGTAGAGGTCAGCACGGGCAAAAGGGCGATGATGGCCACGGCGGCCGTCATCATGGCGGGACGGACCCTTTTTTTCCCTGCCTCCAAAACCGCCGCTCTTACATCCGGTACGGTTTGAGGGTTCTTTTCCTCAAAAACCTGGTGGATGTACGTACCCATGATGACACCATCATCGGTGGCAATACCGAAAAGTGCGATAAAACCAACCCAAACCGCAACGCTTAAATTGATCGTGTGCATTTGGAACAGATCCCGCATGTTGACCCCTGAAATGGCAAAATTCATGAACCAATCCTGACCATAGAGCCAGAGCATTATGAAACCTCCCGCAAAAGCAACAAAAACTCCGGAAAAATGGATGGAGGATGCGATGACCGTCTTGAACTGAAAAAACAGGAGCAAGAAAATAACGATCAAACTGATCGGTATGACAATGGACAGTCTTTTCACTGCCCTGATTTGGTTCTCATAACTCCCAGAAAACTTATAGCTTATTCCGGCGGGAACCGTTAATTCACCTGCATCGATTTTTTTCTGGATGGCTTCCTGGGCATCGTTCACCACATCGACTTCCGCAAAACCGTCCCGTTTATCAAAAAGCACATAGCCCACCAAAAAGGTGTTTTCGCTCTTGATGGCCTGAGGCCCGCGGACATATTCAAAATCCACCACTTGGGATAAGGGAATTTGCGCCCCTACCGGTGTGGGAATCAAAATTTTCTTCAACGATTCCGGGTCGTCCCTCAATTCCCTCGGGTAGCGCACCCGCACGGGAAAACGTTCCCTACCTTCAACGGTGGAGGTGATTTTCATCCCACCGATCGCTGTTTCGATGCTTTGCTGCACATCTTCAATGTTCAAACCATATCGGGATATCCCGTCCCTGTTGATATTGAGGTGCAAATAAGGTTTGCCCACTATTCTATCGGCGAATACGGCTTCTGCCTTGACCGAGGGCACTTCCTTCAAGATACCTTCCAATTGCATCCCAAAATCCTCGATGGTCTTCAGATCGGGACCAAAAACCTTGATCCCCATGGGAGCGCGCATTCCGGTCTGCAACATCACCAACCGGGTTTCTATGGGCTGTAATTTGGGAGCAGAGGTTATGCCCGGGATCTTGGTGACCTTTACGATCTCATCCCAGATATCGTTGGGGGATTTGATATGAGGCCTCCAGTTTCGGAAAAACTCACCGTCCTCATCCACGATCAGGTCCTTCTCGGCAATCCCTAACTGCAAGGCCTCCTCATTGGTCAAAGTGTCTTTATGCTGGGTAATGAACCTGTCCTTTCGATCTACTTTATAACGGACCCTATGTCCGTCTTCATTCACAATGAATTCAGGTTTATAGTTGATGATGTTCTCATACATGGAAATGGGTGCAGGGTCCAGTGCGGATTCAACGCGACCGAGTTTACCGACAACCAAGTCCACTTCGGGTATGCTTCCCAAGAGCATATCCAACTGTCCAACCACCCTTTTGTTGTATTCCACCCCTGAATGCGGCATGGATGTCGGCATCAACAGGAACGAACCTTCATTGAGCGATGGCATGAACTCGGATCCTATGCCCGGGAATCTCTTGGAAGCTGCCTGCCATCCCGAGGTCTGTCTGACACTTTTCCAACCTACCGATTCAAAACCTTTGGCCACGATTCCAAAGGTGCTATCGAACCCCAGCCAAACCAATACCCCAAAAAATAGGGTAACAAAAGGGATGAGCATGAACTTTCCCTTGTTTTCCAGACACCACTTCAGGACCGGGGTATAGAAATGTACGATTCCCATCAATGCGGCCAGAATGATACCCACTAGGAACAACACAAAAAAGTAGTTGACCACAATACCGTTTTGGGGTCCCAAGGGCATCCATTCCTCTGTCAGGAAGAACGAAGCGATAAAAACGGTCAGTCCCAAATTGATATAGTTGGGAAACGATTTATAGTGCTCCGGCCATTTGGGTTCCATCAAATTGTTCAACCCAATGAGTGAAATGACCAATGGCAACCACATCTGGGCATAAAATGCAAAAATAAGCCCGGTGGATATCAATAGAATGGACCAAAACCGTCGCACCCGTTTCTTGTCATAATCCACCCCCATTACAAAATGGGCCAATGCCGGAAGCACAACGATTCCCAGCACAAAGGCGCTCAACAGGGCAAAGGTCTTGGTAAATGCCAAGGGCCTGAATAACTTCCCTTCTGCCGATTGCATGGCAAAGACAGGCACAAAGCTCACGACGGTGGTCGCCAATGCGGTCGTAATTGCCGAGGCCACTTCCACGGTGGCCTTATAGATTACCTGAATGAGTTCCTTGCCCTTGGCACCATGGTTCTCGGGCATTTCCAAATGACGGATAATGTTCTCGACGAACACGATCCCCACGTCCACCATCACCCCTATGGCAATGGCTATCCCGGAAAGGGCCACCACATTGGCATCTACCCCGGCATATTGCATGACAATAAAGGTCATTAGGACCCCGACAGGCAATAGACTGGATATGATCACAGAGGCCCTCAGGTTGAGGACAAGTACCAGTACAACGATGATGCTGATCAGTATTTCGTGGGACAGGGCATTTTCCAAAGTACCTATGGTCTCGTGGATGAGCTGTGTCCGGTCATAAAACGGGACCACGGTCAATTGGCTTTCCACACCATTGGCCAAGGTCTTTTTGGGCAAGCCGGGTGCGATTTCCTTGATCTTGTCCTTCACATTATTGATGACCGCCAAGGGATTGGAACCATAACGGGCGACCACGACGCCACCTACCACTTCGGCGCCCCCTTTATCGAGCACGCCCCTTCGTGTGGCCGGTCCCAAGCTGACCACCCCAATATCCTTGACCCGAACCGGGACATTGTCAAAGACGGCAACCACGGCCTTTTCTATGTCTTCCGTATTTTTGACATATCCCAAGCCCCTGACCAAATATTCTGCTTGATTGACTTCAATGGTCTTGGCGCCCACATCCCTGTTCGACTTCCGTACGGCCTCCATGACCTTGTATAAAGGAATATTATAGGCCTTTAGGGCATCCGGATTTACATCCACTTGATATTCTTGGACGAAACCACCGATCGAAGCCACTTCGGACACCCCGTCCACGGCATTCAATCCATATTTCACATAAAAATCCTGGGCGGTCCGTATTTCGTGCAGATCCCATCCTCCCGTAGGGTTGCCATCCTTGTCCCTTCCTTCCAAGGTATACCAATATACCTGTCCCAATGCCGTGGCGTCGGGACCCAAAGTCGGGGTTACCCCATCGGGCAACAGCCCTGCGGGAAGTGAATTCAATTTTTCCAGGATCCGGGAACGCGACCAATAAAATTCCACATCATCATCAAAAATGATATAGATACTGGAAAATCCAAAGATGGATGAACTACGGATTGTTTTCACTCCTGGAATCCCCAGTAAATAGGTCGTCATTGGATAAGAAATCTGATCCTCGATATCTTGTGGCGAACGTCCAGGCCATTGCGTGAAAACAATTTGCTGGTTTTCCCCAATATCGGGAATGGCATCCACGGGGACCGGATCTTTGGGCAGAAAGCCCGTATTCCAATTGAAAGGGGAAGTGACAATCCCCCAGGTAACCAACGTTATTAAAACGAGAACGGTCACCAGTTTGTTCTCTAAAAAGTATTTTATGATTTTATTGAGCATATCATGAGTTTATTGTGTTGGAAATAATGAAAATGTTCCAAAGGCAATAAATACCTAGGGCCATGCCAAAAACCATAGCACGGCCAAACGTCATCGATATGCTCTTAAATAAGGAAAGTTTGATCAAGAATCTGAATATCCTTGACCAAAAGGGGCGGAGGGTAATGTACCACAGGATCTATATTTTCCTGTAATCCCTCAAAAAGATTGATGTAACTGTAGGTGAAGGCAACCAGGAACTGATGCTCCCCAACACTTAAATTTTCAACGGAAAGCAATAGATCCCCATTTCCTTGTACGGAAAGGGTTTCGTCATCACAACACCGCTTTTCTTGCAGCTTGTGCTCGTGTGAATCCGATGGCTGCTGCATATCCATTCCACAGGATTCCGCTTTGCCGAAGAAGGAAAAATCAACAAGATCTTCCCCACAATAGTGTTGTGCCACAGCAAAGGAAAAGGTGGATGCCAGCACGTTGAGTGCCATAAAACAAGATAATATTTTGAACCAAAATATTCTCATAAGCGGTTACAAAACTACAAAAATTTTAACAACCTCATTAAATTTAACACAATTTATACAAGGATTCCGCATAAAGCCCTGCCTTTCCAAAGTACCGACCATGGCACCCCATACTTTTGACCATCAATCATTTATACGACCATCGTATCTGGTCCGGGACGGTATAAAGCACATCGTGGTTCGAAGGCCCTCCTTATTGGCAACGGATGAATCCCTGACCAATAGCATTGTATTTTCAACCCGATCAAATTTGGAACCATTGCCTTTAAATAAACCCTAATGGACCTAAAATTGCCCAATACCGAATCCGATGGTTGGACGGCCGATGGTCATTTATTGTATACCGGTACCATGTTCTGTTCTTTCTAATGGCCCAAGTATAGCACTTTTGGAAAACCTGATATTTGTCATGTTTTTTCCGAATCCCATACGTTACTTTTGGAACAGAATCCTTCTGAAATTGCACACAAACAGTTATAATATAGATATTTGCGTTATTAATAATCGTTTTATTTTTAGAAGGTTAAACAAAATTTAGTAACTTTAGGAAGTGAAGCAAGTCGTCTCGAAAATATTGTCTCTGTTCTTGGCCTGTTCGGTATTGATCAGTACCACTTCCTTTGCATCGAGTGCCCATTTTTGCTGTAACAAGTTGGTCAGTTTTTCTGTGACCGGCAAGGCAAAACCCTGCGACCAAAAGCTTCAAAATCCCAAAGACACCTCAAGGAAGTGTTCTTTGGAACAAAAGGATTGCTGCAGCACCGATACGTATGCCAATATTGGCAAGGATGACCTGATGGTGCATTCCTTCGACCTTGATTTCGGCACACTTGTATTTCTTAATGCCTTTATCTTTTACCATATCGATTGTTTCGAAGGGCTACAGGAAAACGTAATCCCTTTTAAAGACTACAATCCCCCGTGGATCGAACAGGATCTCCTTGTCCTTCATGAAACTTTCCTAATTTGATTTTTACACTGGCGGAACGTCAATGCAATCGTTCGCTCTTCACATTGGTCATGGCCACTAATTGACCTTTTTTGTCGTGTGCTATCTCCACGACGGCATATCCTGATCGATTCTCCTATCGGGTTTTGACCCGATATTATTTACGCTTAACAATAACTCAGGCGCCATGGATTCCAAAAAGGAATACTGGATAAAGCATATGGTCTGTAGGCGATGCCTCAAGGTCATAAGACAAGAATTGCATGAATCGGGCATTGAGGTACTATCCCTTGAACTCGGAAAACTTACGGTAAATGCTCCTGAAATAGGGATTGCCGAAGTTGACCAAAAAGTCGTGGACGTCCTACATTCCAATGGCTTTGAAATAGCCAAAAGCGAAGAGGAAATGATCGTTGAGAAAATCAAGATAGGCTTGATTTCCTTAGTGACCAACGTCCCGATTAACCACAAAGGGAACACCTCGGATTACCTTGTCGATTTATTGCATCGCGATTACAAAGTACTGAGCAAGGTTTTTTCCAGAAATGAAAACATCACGATCGAAAAGTACTTTATCAAGCTCAAGATCGAAAAGGTAAAGGAGCTCATCCAACTGGGACAATATTCATTTTCCGATATCGCCTATATGCTCGATTACAGCAGCGTCAACCATTTGTCCGGACAGTTCAAGGAAATTATGGGGATGAGCATGACGGATTACAAAAACGGACAATTGTGGCAAAGGGATTTTCTTGACGAAATTATATAGAAATCCAGGAATATTATGAAGATGGCCTGTCAGGTCAAACAGTAGTTTTAACGCAACAACCTAATAAATAATAAAATGAAACTTACACAAAAAAAATCGATACCCATAATGCTAACGTTCCTAATGACCCTTTTGGCTCTACAGGTAACCAGAGCACAGACCCAATGGGAAGCCCCGGCCAGTGCGGACAATTTGAACAATCCCTTAAAAAATGATGCCACGGCGGCAGAAAGCGGCAAACGGACCTTTAGAATGCTCTGTGTGATCTGCCACGGGGCCAAGGGCAAAGGGGACGGCATGGGCGGAGCCGGATTGACCCCAAAACCCACCGACTTGACCAGTACCGAGGTGCAGTCCCAAACGGATGGTGCCCTATTCTGGAAATTGACCAATGGTAAGCCCCCAATGGCTTCCTATGAAACCGCACTTCCCGAAAACAAAAGATGGGAATTGATCAACTATATCAGAACCTTGAATAAATGAAAAAACTACTAATGACCCTAATTATCTTAGGGTTGGGATCTTCGGCTTTGGCCCAGACCTACAACACCTTTGAACCCAGTAAGACGCAGTTCATGCTGCGTGGTTACGGACACACCGGATTTGAATATTTGGATACCGGTGGTGAACAAGAATCCACCTTTTTAGGGGCCACATTCGCCCCTATATTCCTCTACAAGCATTCCGACAAGCTCATGTTCGAGGCCGAACTGGAGTTTGAGCTCGAAGGAAATGAATTGAAAACGGGACTGGAATATGCCGATGTGATGTATGTGCTCAACAAGCACATGACCGTAAGGGCCGGTAAATTCCTGCTTCCCTTTGGAACCTTTATGGAGCGTTTGCACCCTGCATGGATCAACCGACTTCCAAGCAGACCCCTTGGATTTGGTCACGACGGTATTGCACCGGCCTCCGATATCGGCGTCGAACTCAGGGGGGCATTCGATCTGGGCGGTCCCAAATTGAACTATGCGGTTTATGTGACCAACGGTCCGCGCATCAAAGATGGAAGTGAGGAGCCTGAAGAAGCAGGTATGCTGGATTTCGGTTATTATGAAGATGTGAACAAGGCCAAGGCCTTGGGTGGCAGGATCGGCCTACTCCCGCTCTCGGATTCATCCATGGAATGGGGGATTTCCGCCTATACCACCAACAGTACAGGTGCAGAGGACTCAGATTACAAGGATGTGGGTGCCTTTCTTTGGGCGTTGGATCTTTCCTATGTAAAATCGATCACCCCCTTACAAGGGGTTGTGGACATCAAGGCCCAGTACAACAGTTCCAATGTGGATACCGCCACCTACTATGAAATCGAAGATGGGATTTCCGAACCTTACTCCTTTGACAACCAAAGCAGCTCCTTTTATACACAATTGAGCTATCGCCCCATCATGTCGGGAAGCGACTTTATAAAGCAACTCGAATTTGTGGGTCGATATTCCGATTTCAACGCACCTGAAGGAGCGGAGTGGGAAGAGAAGTCAACGCAGTACGCTTTTGGTTTGAACTATTGGCTGAGTTGGCGTTCCGTGGTCAAATTCAGCTATCAAACCACCAAGATGGAAGGTGGTCATGACAGTGATGGCACGACCCGTACCAATGGATTGTTTGTGCATTGGGCCATTGGATTTTAAAATCAAAAAAAGAAAGTGAAATGAAAACAACAACGAATTTTAAAGCAGCAATAATCCTGTCCGTCATGGCATCGATCATGGTCGCCTGCTCCTCCAATAAAAAACCCATTGCGACGGATACCGCGACCGAGGTGGCGGGGAGTGAAGTGGATTTCAAAATTGAAAAATCCGGGGCGCAGCTCTGGGGCGAGGTGTGCAACCGATGTCATATTGCCCCTTCACCCGCGGATTACAACGATACCGATTGGGAAACCATAAGCCTGCACATGCGGGTTAGGGCCAATCTGACGGAAGAGGAGATCACCAAAATCGAATCCTTTCTGAAATCAGCCAATTGACGATTAATCCTTAATTCATATACAATGAGAAATTTAGTAATTATTTTTTCTGTGATAGGGCTTTTGTCCTTGAACGGTTGCAAACAATCAACCAATGTACAAACCTTGCTTCAAAACGAGGAAACCAGAAGCGAGATCCTTAAAGATCTGGTACAAAACCATGATTATATGATGGAATTCATGGAACAGATGCAAGGGAGCGACCATGCCATGCAAATGATGCAGGGAAACAAAAAAATGATGGGCACCATGATGAAGGGACAAGGCATGCAAATGATGATGGGCGACAGCACCATGATGAACCAAATGATGGGCAACAGACAAATGATGCATTCCATGATGAACGGAATGATAAAGGATGGCGAGATGATGGGCGAAATGATGCAAATGATGCAAGACAAAGGGATGATGAGCAATGATTGTATGGAGTCGTGCATGAATATGATGAAGGAAAAGGGAATGGATATGGAAGGAATGGGAATGATGGATGATGGTACAATGAAATCAAAAGGAGATGACCATTCTGAGCACCATTAACACATAATAGGTAACGAAAAAATAAAAATCATGAAAGGACATTGGATTTGGATGGTCATCGGTTGTGGTCTCCCGCTATTGTTGATTTTTTTTGCGCCTGCATTTGGCATTACAGGGTACAATGGGCTTTTTTCCTTTATCATCGTGATGTTTTTGATACACCTTTTCATACCTCACGGTGGTCACGGGCATGGTGATCATGGAAAATCTGATAACAGTAAATACCATGATCATGACAAAGAGCAAGATTCCACTGAGACCCAAGAAGATCACCGGGGGCATCGGCACCATTAAAATATACTTTCGAAATGAAGTACAGATATCAAATTAACGGAATAAGCTGCGGTGGCTGTATCACAAGAATCAAGAAGACCTTGGAAGAACATCCTGAAGTAGAGCAAGTAGAAGTTTTTTTACAGCCTATGGGCGCAACCATTGTAACAATGAACAAGAAGCTTACGGTAGAAGAACTGCAAGGGCAACTCAACAAACTTGAGGGCTATACCATAGCAGAGATTAGTTAAAATCATAAAAACCTTCAAATTAAAAATATGTTTTACAAAGATGGATTTTTTTGGGGCATGCACCTGATCTGGTGGGCCATTTGGATTGTGGCATTGGGCTGGATTTTCTTTGCCCCAACCAGTTCCTCCTATGAAGAGATTGAGGGAGATGACCCACTAATGTTGCTCAAAATCCGCTTCGCGAAGGGCGAGATTTCCAAAGAAGAATACGAGCAATCTAAGAAACTTTTACAATCGGACAAATAGTCCGAAAACAAATAATGTATAACCTTTAAAACTAAAACTATGCATTTTTTCGACGGACATTGGGGCGGCATGCACGTCATCTGGTGGGTCATATGGTTGATCCTCTTGATATGGATATTCTTTGTGCCATATGACATCCCTTACAGAAAATCAAAGAAGGAAGACCCACTTTCAGTTCTAAAAAAGCGCTTCGCCAATGGCGAAATCTCTAAGGAGGAATATGAAGAATCAAAAAAGATCTTGAAATCAAATTAAGGAATGTAGGGCTAATATTAATTACTAAAAAAAGTCAAAATGAAGATAAAAGCTTATAAGACAGGCATAATGGCATTGGCTACTTTACTCATTTCGGCCTGCTCACAAAAACAAGGTAGTTCTGTAAAGGATATGCTCGAGGACCACTCTCAGCAAGAAGAGGTATTGTCCGCACTTGTCGAAAATCACGATCTGGGCAAAAAATACATTGCCAACATGATGGATAACGACCATGCCATAGGAATGATGGTGGACGAACTCGTAAAAGCAGCGGCAAAGGATACCATACTAGCGAACAAATTGAGCGATATGATTACTAGATATCCTGACCTTATGCTACTGACCACCCACCATTTTATGCCGATCATTGCTTCGGACAGCCTTTTGACCTATTCTTTTTGTGATCACACGCTAGAACACGAGGATCTCGCCAAGGCCATGCACAATAAAATGGAATACAAAAAGAGCCTTGAGCGCAACCATTGACTCCAACTTTGGTTTTTGCACATGAACAAACTCATAAATGAATAATAACAACAATAAACATTAAAACAAGAATCATGAATCGTATCAATGTAAAAAAATTCGGTTTTGCCATGGGGCTGACCGCTGCAATCCTCTACGCCGGCTGCATGATTGTTTTGGCGACAGCAGGACAAGAAGGAAGCATAACCTTTTTCAACAGCCTGCTGCACGGCTTGGACACTACCAGTATAATACGGGTAGACGTGCCAATTTGGGAGGCACTTATTGGCATTGTCCAGACATTTATCATTGCTTGGCTCACAGGTGCCCTGATTGCAGCATTTTACAACACACAGATTAAGAGTAGATAATCTGAACAATAGATCGGAGAGACTTTTTAGGAACCGGTGTCGCATCGACCACAGGCAATTTGTTGGCGGAAAGTGCCAAAGAACTGAGCAATTGACAATAGAATCCCGGAATTGAACCTAGAGTACAACCATATAAAGTAGAATAAGTGAATAGTACTGCAAGAAATATCAAAACAATTTTCACCCAAACAGTAATATGGGGGGCATTTTCTATTTCCTTGTCCATCCCTTTACCATGGTGCTCTATTGGTTTGAATTTAGCAATACACCATTTTTATTTTCCCTGTTTTGGGACGTCTTAAAGTCGCAGTTTTTAGAATCTTTCACTTTTGATATGAGAGGGATGAGCGTCTCGCTTACAATCCTTGGCATCTTCCTAGGGATAGTTTCCGGTCTATTTTTCATAACCCTCAGTCGAAAGAACAAGCTTATAGGCACACAACAACAGTTGTTACTGCGTGATTTAGAAGAATTGATAGAGGCGGGTGAGAATGAACGGGTAGAATTCAAGTCATCTATTCGTTACGATTATTTTAGGAAAACCACGAACCGCGAACTGGAACTGGTCATTGCCAAGACCATCACTGGTTTTATGAATGCAAAAGGTGGAAAATTGATTATTGGCGTTGACGATGATGGCAACATTGTGGGCCTTGAAAAAGATTTCAAGACCCTAAAGCACAAGAACAAAGATGGATATGAGCGTGAAATTTTCAGGATAATTTCAACACAGTTAGGTCACGAGGCTTGTTTTAGCAATCACATTTCATTTTACAAATTAAATGGTGAAGATGTGTGCGTAATAGCTGTCGAACCTTCTAAAAAACCAATCTATGTCAGCGATACCGAAAATACAACCTTTTATGTCAGAACGGGGAATGCCACCTACCCCTTGACGGTCAAGGAAGTGGTTGATTATTTAGAAACCAGAAAATTATAATCATATGCAATACGTTTGGTTTATATGGTCCCTTGTCATACTGGCCCTTTGGGGCGTGGTCTATCTTTTGAAGAAGGATTCCCGTAAAGAAATGTTGAGGATGAGTTGGATAACCATGCCCTTTGGGCTAACCGAGCCGCTGTTCGTTCCCGAATATTGGCACCCGCCATCGCTCTTCGATTTGGCGATAAAGACCGGGTTTGATATTGAAAGCATCATTTTCTCTTTTGCCATCGGGGGTATTGGCACCGTACTTTACAATCTTATTTTCAAGCGAAGGTATGTTAAAATACCGCATACCGAGCGTAACCATGCAAGGCACAGGTTGCATCTATATATCCTTTTCGTACCGGCGGTCGTGTTTTTGATATTGGCCCTTTTCACTCCCATGAACCATATCTACTGTGGAATATTGGCCATGTTCTTGGGTGGAATGGCCACGCTGTACTGCCGCCCTGACCTTAAGACCAAAATCTGGATAAGTGGATTTCTGTTCACGGCATTGTACTTTGTTTATTTTGGAAGTATTCTCCCGTTTTACCCCGACTATGTAACATTGTTTTGGAATCTGGAAAACCTGAGTGATATTCTAGTGGCCGGCATACCAATCGAAGAGCTTTTGTTCGCTTTCACTTTTGGCATGTATTGGTCAGGCCTCTATGAGCATTTGTATTGGAGAAAATTAATCAAACCAATTGTTTTGAATCAAAATTTTTAAGTTAAGTCTATAAATAAAAACGAAGAAGATGAAAGTATTACTCGCAATTGACGGCTCTGAATTCAGCAAAGATGCCATCGATGAACTAGCGGCAATGTCGCTGCCAAAATTAGTTAAAATATATGTTCTAAATGTTTATGAAAATCCAATGTTAACTGTACCAGGGGCTTTCCCCTTAAGTGGTATCGGCCATTATAAAGAAGAAGCCATGTCAAATGCGAAAAAATCGGCTGAAACCATCGTTAACAATGCTGCAAAGTCGTTAAAACAAAAGAACGGCAAGTTGTCTATAACGACCAATATTGTAGAAGGGTTTCCCAAAAATGCAATCTTGGAAAAGGCAACTGATTTGGAGGTGGATCTTATCGTATTGGGATCACAAGGCCATGGCGCATTCTCGCGCTTTTTGCTTGGTTCGGTCGCCCAATCCATTGCCATGCACGCGCATTGTTCTGTTTTGATTGTCAGAAAAAAACATCAAAAATAAAATATGGCCACTTACAATGTGACAGGGTAAATTTTGTCCGTAGAAAAATAAAAGAGCAGATCATGGGAAATCAGAATACCTGCATATCAAAGAACAATACCGATGCCAACTGTGAAGTGATGGAGTCTGTTTGTTTGCCCAAAACATTTTTGCCGCGTATAGTGGTTGTGGGTGGTGGCTTTGCAGGGCTGGCCCTGGTAGAAGGTCTTAAAAACAAGGAGGTACAGGTCGTGCTGATAGACCGTAACAACTTCCATCAATTTCAGCCCTTGTTCTATCAAGTGGCCACCAGCGGTCTTGAACCGGACAGTATCGTATTTCCCTTCAGAAAACAGTTCAAGGGCTATGGTAATGTGAGCTTCAGGTTTGCCGAAGTGACGCAAATCGAACCCGCTTCCAACACAGTTGTAACAGACAAAGGCAAGCTCACCTACGATTATCTGGTCTTGGCCACCGGAACCAAGACCAATTTCTTCGGCATGAAAGAGGTGGAACAAAACAGTCTTGGTATGAAAGACATCAAGGACTCGCTAAACATACGTCATATGATGTTGCAAAACTTGGAGCAGGCAGCCATAACCTGTGATGATGAAGAACGCGATGCGCTGACCAATTTTGTGATTGTGGGCGGTGGCCCGGCCGGTGTCGAAATGGCAGGTGCCTTGGCGGAATTCTGTAAGTACATCCTTCCAAAAGACTATCCCGAGTATCCGAATAGCATAATGAACATCTACCTGATCGAAGCATCGGACGAACTATTAGCCTCAATGTCCAACAAAGCCTCGACAAAAACACTTCGGTATCTAAAAAATCTAAATGTGCAAGTGTTGTTGAACGAGGCCGTGAGCGGTTACGACGGTAATGTGGTATCTACCAAAAGTGGAAGGAAAATCATGGCGAAAAACCTGATTTGGACGGCAGGTGTAACAGGCCAGGTTCCAGCGGGCATCAATCAAAAACATATAATTAATGGGAACCGTCTAAAAACGGATACCCATCTAAAAGTGGAAGGCATGGATAATGTTTTTGCCATTGGGGACATTGCCGGGGTAATCACCGACGAGACCCCTAAGGGCCATCCACAGGTAGCCCAAACCGCCATTCAACAGGGCGGTCATTTGGCCAAAGTGCTATTGAACACCGTTCAATCAATGCCTTCCAAACCATTTAGGTATAAAGATAAAGGTTCATTGGCCACAGTTGGCAAAAGAAAAGCGGTCGCTGATTTAGGAAAGCTCCACTTCGGCGGGTATGCTGCCTGGCTTTTATGGTCCGTGGTTCACTTGCTTTCCATCAGCGGGTTTCGAAACAAATTTTTGGTGGGCTTCAATTGGGCCATCAGTTATTTTACCTACGAAAAAAGCAACCGGGTAATCATAAGAAGTTTCAAACGTGATGCTTATATGAAAGCCTCCTTAAAATATAGTTCCAATAATGAATGGGAAAAGGATGTAAATCCCAAAAAATCCAGCATTGATGCCTAGCCATTATTCAAATAACAGTATTATGAAATTCTTCGGCAGCTCGATCAAAAGACTGCACAACTATGGCATTGTGCTCTTTATCACTGTTGTTATTGCTATGGTGTGGGCCAACTCGCCATGGAAGGGATATTATGTCGGCCTAATGCAAACCGAATTTGCCTTTAGTGTGGGTACATTTCAGCTATCTGAGTCGCTACTGTTATGGATCAACGATGGCTTAATGGCACTATTTTTTATGCAAGTCGGTCTAGAGCTGAAACGTGAAATAATCGGTGGTAAACTGTCGTCCCCAAAGGATGCAATACTGCCCATCGGTGCAGCAATAGGTGGTATGGTGCTCCCTGCCCTTATTTATTTTATGTTCAACAACTCGGGCGAGGCTTCCAATGGTTGGGGCATTCCCATGGCCACGGATATTGCATTTTCATTAGGGGTTCTGGCCCTTGTCGGAAAAAGACTTCCTTCGACCTTGAGGGTTTTTCTTATTACACTGGCTATTGTGGATGATCTAGGTGGTGTCTTGGTCATTGCCCTCTTTTATACCTCAGGTATCTCGCAGATGGATCTACTCCATGGACTATTGTTCTTCGCGGCTTTGATAATTGGTAATTATGCGGGAGTAAGAAGCACATGGTTCTATGCCATTATTGGCATCGGTGGTGTTTGGTTGACCTTCTTTTTTTCAGGGGTACATCCAACCATTGCCGGGATTCTGACCGCATTTGCCATTCCTGGTAGGGTAAAAATTAAGGAGACTACCTTTTTAGAGCGTTTAGACCGTTTACATAAGAGATTTCAAGAAACCAAGTCCATAAAGGGGACGCTTATCTCAAAAACGCAATTGGAGATATTGGAGGATATAAAGACTGCAAGTTCCGAGGCCGAAACTCCACTCCAAAAATTGGAAAGGACTTTAAACCCAATAGTGGGCTTTGTAATTCTTCCCTTGTTCGCTTTGGCAAATGCAGGAATACATCTTCATGGAGATTTGCTGAAAGTACTATCCAGCCCGGTTAGCTTGGGGATTGGTCTAGGTCTCATTTTTGGCAAGTTTATCGGTATTACTGCTTTTTCAAGACTACTCGTTGCATTTAAACTCGCCAAGCTTCCGGAAAACGTGAATTGGAAAATGATTTATGGTATAGGTTTTCTTGGCGGTATCGGTTTTACCATGTCGTTGTTTATAACCGAACTGGCTTTTACGGACGAGTCCCTAATATTTACGGCCAAGGTAAGCATCCTATTCGCTTCATTGACAGCGGGGGTAATGGGTGCTCTATTATTATACAGAAACAGAAAACAATTAAGAACAGTTAAACATAAAAGAACATGAAAAACATTGCAGTAGTAGGATACGGAGTTATCGGGAAAAGAGTGGCCGATGCCATTAATGTACAAGATGATATGAGCCTTATTGGGGTTTGTGATGTCATCAGCGATTGGCGCATACAAAATGCGGTGCGAAAAGGGTATGCAGTTTATGCGGCCACACCCGAAGCCGAAAAAGAAATGAAAGCAGCCAATATTGCCATTGAAGGAAGTATGCAAGACATTTTAGAAAAAGTAGATCTTGTAGTGGACTGTACGCCAAAGAACATCGCCGCGAAAAATGTGGAAATATACAAAGGGCAAGGGATCAAGTTTATCGTACAGGGAGGTGAAAAACACAAGACCACAGGCCACTCCTTTAGTGCCGAGAACAATTATAGCACTGCGGTAAATCTAGATGCTACCCGGGTGGTTTCCTGTAACACCACATCTATCTTAAGGACATTGACCGCTTTAAAAAAGGCAGATCTATTGGATTATGCACGGGGAACATTATTAAGAAGGGCGACCGACCCATGGGAAAGCCACTTGGGCGGCATCATGAACACCATGGTGCCGGAAAAGGACATCCCGAGCCATCAAGGTCCCGACGCGCAAAGTGTCGATCCGGATTTGGATGTCATTACTTCTGCGGTCAAAGTTCCCGAGACTTTGAGCCATATGCATTACTGGAACGTTAAGCTACGAAAAAAAGCCTCAAAGGAAGAGGTGTTGAACGCCCTCAAAACCTCAAGTAGAATCAAGTTCATTCACTATGATCAAGGCTTGGTCTCCAACAATACCATCAAAGAAATGTTTTTGGATATGGGTAGGCCTTGGGGCGATATGTACGAGGTGGCCCTATGGGAAGACATGCTCAAGGTTGTGGGCGATGAACTTTTTTATGCCTACGTGGTCGATAACCAAGCGATTGTAATCCCTGAGACCATTGATGCCATTCGGGCCCTCACGGGTATTGAGACCGATGCACACAGATCCATCGAAAAAACCAATGCAAGTTTAGGAATCGGATAAAATTTCATTATGAAAACTTATGATAACATAGTCGCGCATTTAGGGGACAAAGCATCTTTCTATTTAGATCATGTAAGCCAGAAGGTCACCAAAGATGAACTGCAGTTGCCCGATAAGAATATTGTGGACAACGTATTCGTCAATAGTAATCGAAATCAACAAGTACTCCGAAGCCTTTCGCAATTATATGGCCATGGTAATCTGGGAGGTACGGGGTATCTCAGCATTTTACCGGTAGATCAGGGAATCGAGCACAGTGCCTTATTTTCTTTTTACAAGAACCCCGATTATTTTGATCCCGAGAACATTGTAAAGCTCGCCATCGAAGCCGGTTGCAACGGTGTGGCCTCCACTTTTGGGGTGTTGGGCCTTTGTTCTCGGAAATATGCGCATAAAGTCCCCTTCATTGTCAAGATAAACCACAATGAATTATTGTCCTATCCCAACACTTATGACCAGAACCTGTTCGGAAAAGTCAGGGAAGCGTGGAACATGGGCGCGGTTGCAATCGGGGCTACCATTTATTTTGGGTCCCAGGAAAGCAATCGACAGATAAGGGAGATTGCGGAAGCCTTTGCCGAGGCCCATAGCCTTGGTATGGCCACAATTTTGTGGTGCTACACCCGCAACGATGCTTTCAAAACAGACAAAGAGGACTATCACACCGCCGCGGATTTAACGGGTCAGGCCAACCATTTAGGGGTAACGATACAGGCCGATATCATCAAACAGAAGTTGCCCACGACCAATTTTGGTTTCAAGAACCTGAAATTCGGCAAGTTTGATGATGCCATGTACGAAACACTGACCACGGAGCACCCCATAGATCTATGCCGGTTGCAGGTGGCCAATTGCTACATGGGCAAAATAGGTTTGATAAACTCAGGTGGCGGTTCACAAGGCGAGTCAGATATGTCGGATGCGGTCAGAACTGCGGTCATCAACAAAAGGGCAGGCGGAGCAGGATTGATCTTAGGGAGAAAGGCCTTTCAAAGACCTTTTAAGGACGGTGTGGAATTATTGCATGCCGTGCAGGGCGTTTACCTTGAAGAAAGAATAACAATAGCATAAGTCATCTGATAAAAGAATGCTGGATACGGAAATAAAATCATTAAAATCATTAAACCACTACCTACAAAGGTTGGTTGAGAACCGGCTTTGGCTCAAAGTTATCATTGCTTTGTTTCTTGGTGTTGGAGTAGGCCTGTTGTTAAGTCCCCAAAACGGTTGGATCACCAAAAGCACCGCCGATGTTCTGGGGAATTGGCTGGCCCTGCCGGGCATGCTCTTTTTGAAATTGGTCCAGATGATCATGATACCACTGATCGTGGCCTCCATCATCACCGGCATAGCGAGTAACGACAAGGAAAATCTGAAAAGATTGGGCGGGGGCGTACTCTTATATTTTATATCGACAACGATTATATCGGTAACCATAGGTACGGTTCTGGCCTTGATCTTTAGACCGGGAAAGTTTCTCCACCAACAGGCGGAAGTCGATCATGCAAATGCTTTGGCCAATACGGACGAAAGTACGGAACTGTCGTTTGGAATAAACGATATACCGAATGTCATTACCGATCTACTGCCTGAAAACCCATTGGCCTCGATGGTCAGTGGTGAAATGTTGAGCATTGTGATTTTTACCATTATAATCGGGGTTGCCGTATTGTCGCTGCCTGACGATTTGCTCAAACCTGTCAAGCTGCTCTTGGGTGCCGTACAGGAAATCTGCATGACCGTGGTCAAATGGGCCATGTTGTTGGTACCCATCGCAGTATTTGGTTTAATGGCGCAACTTACATCCAGTGTTGGTCTAAACTCCCTTTCAGGTTTGGGCTTTTATGTGCTCGTGGTACTGATAGGGTTATTCCTTTTGGTCGGTGTTTACCTGTTATTGGTAAGTCTATTGGGCCAGAGCAATCCGTTTAAATTTTTGAAAAAGATCACGGATGTTCAACTATTGGCATTCTCGACCACGAGTTCTGCCGCAGTAATGCCCCTTTCCTTAAAAACAGCGGAAGAAGAGCTCAAAGTGAACGGCTCCATCAGCAATTTCATTATTCCGATAGGGGCTACCGTGAACATGGATGGAACAGCACTTTACCAAACCATAACGACTTTGTTCATCGCTCAGGCTTATGGCCTTGAAATGGGCCTTCTGAATATTATTGTTGTCGTGGTCACCATAGTTGCCGCCTCCATCGGCACCCCTGCCATACCCGGTGGCGGTGTGGTGATTTTGGCTTCCGTTTTGTCAAGTGCCGGAATACCGGCTGAAGGCATTATCATAATTATAGGGGTGGAGCGCTTGCTCGGCATGTTCAGAACTGCGGTCAATGTTACCGGTGACCTAACGGCCTGTATGGTTTTCAACCGTTTTTATGGAGCAAGATCACAAGAAAGCAAAGAGGTAGATATAACTACAAATACACCATATTCCAATGTGAATGTTTAAAAACGAGATGATGTTAAAATCAATTGAGGAAATAGAACTTTCACCACGCCCAGACAAGAAATATTGGGTAAACTGCCATAGGGAATGGCGTGAGGAGATCATTTACTTTCTTATGGTTGACCGGTTTCATGATAGCAATGCACGGCACTCAAAGAATTTCGATATCCGGCACCCTGGTTTCGGGAATGAAGATCAATTGCGAAAGCCCTTTGGCGGTACTCTTAAGGGGATCATCAACAACATTGACTATATCAAAAACTTGGGCTGTACGGCCATCTGGCTAAGCCCCGTGTTTGAAAACAATCCAGAGTCCTACCATGGCTATGCCATTCAGAATTATATGGATGTGGACAAACGCTTGGGCACAAAGAAAGACTTGGAAAAACTCGTTGACAAGGCACACGGGCTTGATATACGGGTCTTTTTGGATATCGTTCTGCATCATTCTGGCGATAATTGGTCCTATCCCTTTGATTACAGCTATTATTATTTCAAAGGAGAGCGTTTTCCGTTGGGTGATTGGCGAGAAAAGGACAGACCGATACCCCTTGAACTGAGAAATCCCGAAATGTATAACCGTAAAGGGCAGATCAAGAATTTCGATGCGTATCCCGAGACCCAGGAAGGCGACTTCTTTACCTTAAAAACATTTCGGAACGATGGTTCCCCCGCCAGTGAAGACTTACAGGAGCTACTGGCCAAAATCCATTGTTACTGGATACGTGAGGTGGATGTTGATGGTTTTCGTTTGGATGCTGTCAAACATATGAAAGGGCAGGATATCAGCCGTTTTTGTTCGAGGATTCGGGAATATGCTTACTCTTTGGGCAAAAGAAACTTTTTCCTGTTCGGTGAAATTATCGGCAACGATGAAATGAGCAATCCCTATATAGGCCCTAAAGTACTGCCTGAAGACCGTAACATCTATTATGGGCTTGATTCTATCTTAGATCACCCCCTGCACAGTGTCCTGGCGGAAGTGATAAAGGGCAATTCATCACCGAACCTATTGATACGGCGCTATGAAGAACTGCGAAAGAATGCCCTTCACCGTGGCGAGTATGGCGAATTTCTGGTGACCTATATCGACGACCACGACCAGGTTGGGATGGATTTTAAGCACCGCTTTGGCCACAATGCCGCTCCCGAGCAAATTGTTGCGGGCATGGGCTTTCTCATTTGTGCCCTTGGCGCTCCATGTATTTATTACGGTACCGAACAAGGTTTTGAGGGCAACGGTACTGATGATCGGTATATCAGGGAGGGCATGTTCAATCCCGATGATAAGGAGACCAACGTATTGAACCAAGGGTCATGGCTATTCAAGAGAATTTCGTTCTTGGCACATCTTAGGCAAAGGGAAGCCATTCTAAAATTCGGTAGAATGTATTTTAGGGAAACTTCAGAAAATGGGCTCGATTTTCGGTTTCCAGATTGTGAACAATGTCTTTTGGCATTTTCAAGGATCCTTTATCAGGGCGAGATACTTGTCGTCTATAATTCTTCTCCAAAGAATACCAAAGAAGGATACGTAACCATAGATAACGCTATCAACAAAGAAAATCTTCTAATGGAATGTATCTATGGGAACAAGAAAAAAGTCAAAATCGAAAAAAACACAGCTTTAGAAACCGATCGCCTTTTCATCAAGGTAAAACTAAGACCCATGGAGTTTTTGATCTTCAAGAACAATTGGGTGTAAGAAAAAACGAGGTCGGGTTCGACATAGGATAATGAAACATGCAATGATGAAAATAGCGAAAAAGACCTTTTGGGCAGTATTGGCGATTGTGGCACTCATCATGTCGGTAGCGGGATACCAATACCTTACGGTCGCCGTAGCTCCTGAATATGATCCAGAAACCATGCCCTTGAACTATGAAATAGTGGGTTCGGGAGATAAAAACATGGTCTTGATCCATGGTCTGGCAGGTTCAAAAAACTATTGGAAAAGGGGTTTGGAACAAATTACCGGAACGCATAGACTTCTTTTGGTCGATTTGTTGGGCTTTGGCGACTCTCCCAAGCCCCAAAGCGAATATACCCTCGAAATTCAACTTACGGCCCTTGAAAAGGTCATCTCGGCAGAGGGGTTTGACAAAGGAGGGAGCCTTATTGTCGGTCATTCCATGGGAGCCATAATATCGCTGGCATTATTCGAAAAACATCCTAACTGGTTTAAGGGAGCGACCGTAATCGGCTTTCCCGTCTTTGAAAGCAGGGATCAATTTTTGGAACAGATGCCCGATGGTTCTTATTTTGATACGCTCGCCGTAGGCCGATATGGAAAATTGTTCTGTATGCTACACCCCTTATACATTGTTAAATGGTTCAAGCCCGAAAATCTGACCGATGACGTTTTTAAGGACTCAAAAAAACATACTTGGCAGAGCTATTACAATTCGTTGAACGAAGTAATTCTCAACACAAATTTATTTGTACTTGCCAAAAACATACGTGACCGGAAGATCCTCTTTATCCAAGGCACAGTCGATAAATTGGCACCCTACGTAAATGTAGAGAATTTTGCAAGTCCATTTACCAAGAGTAAGTTAATGCGTGTGGAGAATGGTGACCACCAACTCTTTCTAAAAGAGCCCTTTAAGGTTTGGAAAGCGATAAGCGATTTTTTTGATCATTAACCGCAATGAACAATATTGGAAGAAATGTAAGGACAAAATGAAAATGAAAGAACAAAAAAATCATATTGATCAACTCTACGGATTGATACACACTGATGTCGAGGGAATCGATGACCTTTTGGAACTTGCCCTGAACATTCGCTGGTCATGGAACCATGCCTCGGATAAACTATGGCAACAATTAGACCCCGAACTTTGGAAACTTACCCAAAATCCATGGGTAATCTTGCAGACCGTTTCACGCGACCGGCTTGAGGGGCATTTGAACGATCCAGAATTCCGGGCGAAAATCAAAAGCCTTTTGAATGAGAACGAAAAAGCACTATCGGCCCCGAACTGGTTTCAACAAAACTATGCCAAGACCCAGCTTAAGTGTGTTGCCTATTTCAGCATGGAGTATATGCTGAGCGAGGCACTGCCCATTTATGCAGGCGGCCTGGGCAACGTGGCCGGAGATCAGTTGAAATCGGCAAGTGACCTGGGCGTACCGGTCGTGGCCGTGGGGCTACTCTATGCCAAAGGGTATTTCCGTCAGGAAATCGACAAATTTGGCTCACAAAATGCCTTGTTCCCGCACAATGACCCAGGGCAATTGCCCGTTACGCCCTTACGCCTACCCAACGGGGAGTGGCTTCGCATAAAGGTATCGTTGCCCGGTCACCCGCTATGGCTAAGGACATGGCAGGTACAGGTAGGAAGGTCAAAGCTATATCTATTGGATAGCAACGATGCCGCCAATTTGCCCCTCCATCGTGGTATTACCGACGAGCTATATGGAGGTGGCCCCGACCATCGCATAAAACAAGAGATTGTTCTGGGTATCGGGGGCTACAAATTACTTAAGGCCCTGAATATCCAGCCAGAAGTGTGCCATATGAACGAAGGCCATGCAGCCTTTCTCGTGCTGGAACGTGCCAGCGATTTTATGAAGATGAATGGAACTTCTTTTGAACGGGCACTTGCCGTTACCCGGGCAGGCAACCTGTTTACCACCCATACAGCGGTTGCTGCCGGTTTTGATCATTTCAGTCCAATGCTAATGGAACAGTTTCTTGGCCAATACGCCAAAAACGAATTGGGTATCGATTTCAATGACCTGATGGCCTTGGGCAGGGCAGATTCCAATAATCATTGGGAGAGCTTCAACATGGCCTATCTGGCCATTCGCGGTAGCGGTGCGGTGAACGGCGTCAGTCGTTTACACGGCGAGGTTAGCAGAAATCTTTTTCGAAATCTCTTTAAGCGATGGCCGATACAAGAAATACCTGTTGGCCATGTCACCAACGGGGTTCATATGCCCTCTTGGGATTCTGAATATGCGGACAAGGTATGGACAGCAGCCTGCGGAAAAGATCGCTGGCGGGGCGAACTCGATGACCATTCGGCACATATTTCTAAGCTATCCGACGGAAAACTTTGGGAGTTTAGGAACCAATCCAGAAATCGTCTTGTCGATTTTATAAGGGAAAGGTTTGAGAGACAGGCAATAGTCTCGGGCCTACCATCTGAAGTGGTCGAAATCGCCGACCAAGTTCTTGACCCGGACACATTGACCTTGGGCTTTGCCCGCCGGTTTGTGCCTTACAAAAGACCGGATCTCTTATTGTACGATCCCGAACGTTTGGTCCGAATTCTGACCAATTCGGAACATCCGTTACAATTGGTTTTGGCCGGCAAAGCGCCCCCATTTGATGAAGCGGGAAAAGGGTTGATACAAAAGTGGGCGCAGTTCATCCAACAACATAATTTGTACAGGCATGTCCTTTTTCTAAGTGATTATGACATGCTGTTGACGGAAAATTTGGTCCAGGGCGTTGATGTATGGCTCAATACCCCGAGACGGCCCTGGGAAGCCAGTGGTACCAGTGGCATGAAAGTACTTGTAAACGGTGGCCTCAACTTATCGGAACTGGACGGTTGGTGGGCCGAGGCATTCACCCCAGAAGTGGGCTGGGCATTGGGTGATGGACAAGAACATGGTGATGACCCTGCTTTGGATGCTGCCGAGGCGATAGCTTTATATGAAATTCTGGAGCAACAAATAGTACCCGAATTTTATTCACGTAACAAAAAAGGCATCCCTGAACAGTGGGTAGGGAGAATGCGAAAAAGTATGGCGACCCTAACGCCCCGTTTTTCGACCAATCGAACGGTAAGGGAGTACACAGAACAATTTTATCTGCCTGCAGCAGAAAAATACAAGAGGCGTGCGGCAAAAAAGGGAGCTGCTGGAAAAAGGATTTTAGACACGCAAAACGAACTTATGAAAAGATGGGATACCATAAAATTCGGAAAAGTTCAGATTGAAAGTGAGCGCCATAAACATCATGTTAGAGCACCCATTTGGCTGAATGGTATTGACCCCAAGCATATTCAGGTAGAACTTTTCGCAGAAGGTGTTAACGGCAAAACGCCCGAAAGAAACACGATGAAATTTGATTGGATGGGCGAAGAAGGGGAACATAACTTTTACGCACAGGTAATTACTGACCGGCCAATTGATCACTACACGGTTCGTATTGCACCGAACTACGAAGGTGTATCCGTACCGTTGGAGAATAACTTGATATTATGGCAGCATTAAATCAAATTTCAAATAATCGGACAAATGAAAACACTGGAATATCACGAAACCATATTAAAAAAAGTCAGCTTCGACAAGAGGTTGTTGAGGATGGAACTGAAAAAGGCGGTCCGCAATACCACGTCTTTCGAACAGCCGGCCCTTCTTGAATGGTGCGGAGAGCACCTTGGCGAGGAATACAAAAAGATGGCCGCCGAATTTATGGAAAACAAGAGCTGTGCTTTTGAAGATAACGATAACCAATAAAATCACAAGTTAAAATGTACCTGCAAAACCCACTCCTTTTAACAATCAGTGCCGGACCATCAAATATTAGGTTCACAATGTATGAAATGGCAGAAAATCCCGTGAAGGAACTTTTTGGTGATATTCGTCACCTCGGATCCGGCAAAGAGGTTTTCAGGGTTACCCATGTTAAAGGCAATGAAAGGGAAAATTCACGGATATACGCTCCTGGCTTTTATCAAGCGACCGTTTTTTTAATAGGTTGGCTAAAAAACCAACCCGGCTTCGATCGTATTGGTTACATAGGACACAAGATAACATATGGATTGAACTATCCTGGGCCGAAAGTAATCGATACCGCCCTATTGAACGAACTGAAACAGATTGCCGACTATAATATTCCTAACTGTCTTTCAACTGAGATTGAGATTGTTGAAACGTTCACAATGCGATTTCCGGCATTACAGCAGGTAGCTTTTTTTGATACCAGTTTTCTGGTGAACCTGCCCAAGGCTGCCAAGATACCCCCTTTCATTCCAAGGCATTTTGAACGGGCACGCACGCACGGGCATGGCTTTCATGGGCAATCGTTTTCCCATATCATGATGGAACTTAAAAAAAGGATAGGTATTCAAAAAGCCGATGGAAGGCTCATTCTTGCACATCTTGGCAAAGAGGCCAGTATAACTGCCGTCAAGGAGGGCAAGAGCATAGATGCCGGCATGGGGTTTACACCACTGGGGGGGTTCGTCATGGGTACAAGAAGCGGAGATTTAGATCTTGGCGATTTTGCGCATTTACTGAAAAAAGAACGGATGGGGTCAAAACAGCCCAACAGCTTAACAGATGATGAGGGCGGTTCGCCAAAAATCTCCGAAACAAGTACGAATATGCTTGATTTACTTTTAAAAGAAGATGTTGACCGAAGGGCAGCGGAAGCTGTAACTTCCTTCTGCTATCAAGTAAGAAAGTGGATCGGGGCGTTTACCGCTGTCTTGGGCGGTTTGGATGTGCTGGTTTTCTCGGGTGACATCGGTGAAAATTCCCCAATAATACGATCCAGGATTTGTCAAGGACTTGACTTTTTAGGTATTGGGCTCGATGAGGGACAAAACAGAAAAAATTCATCTAAAATCTCTAAAGAGCAAAGTAAAGTGCTGGTCATGGTAATTCATGCCGATGAAGAATTGGTTATTGCAGAGAGCTTGGCCAATCAATATTTTAAAGATAAAAGTTATGATAAAGTAATTTCACCCCAAAAGAGGGGAGGGCAAAAAAGGCCAAGGGTTTCCACTCGAAAAAATATTGACAAATTCACCATATGGGATGGGTAAAAAGAATATTCCGGTTTCCCTGTTCCGGTCCGGTGCTAAATATCCGTTTGTCAGAACGAAGCGTTGAAAACCGGGCTGGGTGATTTTCTTGTAATATACCTGTAAAAAATTATGAAGAATAAGAGTATGAAGACTATTAAACACATAGGCGTATTCACATCTGGGGGCGATTCCCCGGGAATGAACGCCGCCTTGCACGGGGTGGCCAAAACGGCTGAGATGAACAACCTAAGGCTCAGCGGTTTTAAAAAAGGTTACGAAGGCCTAATCGACGGTGACCTAGTACAGTTGGATTCCAGTCAACTGAAAAAGAACGTTCACAGAGGCGGCACATTGTTGAAAACAGCAAGGAGCAAGCGGTTTTTGACGCTGGAGGGAAGACAACGAGCTATGCAAATTCTTGAAACGAACAAGGTCGATGCCCTGATTGCTATTGGTGGTGATGGCACCTTCAAAGGGCTATTGGCATTTTCAGAAATCTGTGACCTGCCGTTCTTGGGCATTCCCGGCACCATCGATAATGATCTGGCAGGTACCGATTTTACACTCGGTTTCGATTCTGCAGTGAACACCGCAATTGAAAACATTGATAAGATCAGGGATACGGCGGAGTCCCATAATCGAATATTTCTGATAGAGGTAATGGGCAGGGACTGCGGGTATATTGCCATCCATTCCGGATTGGGTACGGGTGCAGATGCCATTTTGATACCTGAAAGTGGGCATGACTTTACTCAATTGTTGGAAAAGGCGGGAAGCTACGATCGTGAAGAGGCCTTTGTTGTGATTGTTTCAGAAGGGGATGAACTAGGGGTCGAGCCGGCAGCCAAAAAGATAAAGGAAATAAACCCTGAAGTGGACTTGCGCATTGCCAAACTGGGCCATGTACAACGCGGTGGAAACGCCTCGGCATTTGATCGAATGTTGGGCATACGGCTCGGCACTGCTGCCGTAGAGGCACTTTTACATGGAAGAAAGAATGTCATGGCGGGAATCTTGAACAACCAACTGAGCCTTACCCCGTTTGACCAAGTGGTAAAGGAACATCAAGTGAACGATGAACTGCGGAGTCTCTTGAAAATTTTCGGAAGCTAAAATTACAATGAAAAGAGCGTCGACCAACATAGCGATTATTTTCTTGCTGACTGCGGCTACCATAGTCTTCGAGATAAGTCTGTCAAGACTGTTCTCGTACCTTCTTAGTTTTCATTTCGTCCTCATTATCATTGCATTTTCCATACTGGGTTTGGGTATTGGCCAGATCACGTATGCCAAATATTCCAAGATGATTAATCATTCATGGCTTTGGTGGATGGCACTACCGTCCGTCACGATGTTTCTCAGTTTTGCCCTTTTGCTCAGCCTTTCACAACTGGGCGTTTCGTCGTCCACTGATTTTGGCCTGCCCATTTTTATATTCTTGTCAACTATTCCGTTCATGGCCATCGGAATAGTCTATGCCCATATTTTTGAAACGGATAATCGGCACTTGTCAACCTTATATGCCTTAGACCTTATAGGGGCGGCCACAGGTGCACTCACCTCCGTTTTTTTGCTCAACACGTTTGGCTTGGCACAGGTGGTGGCGATTGCTATAGGGTTACTGCTGCTGGCCCTGGTAGTAGCCTTGATAGCACACAAGAACCGTTATTCAAAAATACTGGCCCCCTTAGTGCTTGGCGTTATTTTTCTAATGGGATTTGCAAAAGATGCCCTGAACTTCACTATACCCGTTGCCAAAGACCCGTCCAAGGATTTGTACCGATTGATGGCCAACCCCGCTTTTAAAAGCGAAAAAATCGAAAGCCGCTGGAGTGCTTTTGGTCAGACGGATCTTGTAAAGTTCACATATCCTGATGGTACCGTGTCCAAATCAATGTTTATAGATGCTGCTGCGGGAACCAAAGTTATCGATATCGATGAACTTGCAAAGGATACTGTTAAAATGAGAAAAGTATTATCCGGATTTCCGGCCGTATTTGCTTTGAACTTTTTAAGCGAAAAGGAAAAGGATTCGGTGCTGATAATAGGTCCCGGTGGTGGAATAGATATTGCCACAACATACTTCATGGGCTTTAAATATATCGAGGCAGCAGAGGTCAACCCTTCCTTTGTAGCATTGATGGAAAAATACAATCCCTCTACCTTCCTCGATAAGGAGAACATAAAGGTACATGTGAACGAAGGAAGAAATTTCATAATTGAGAACAAGGGAAAATTTGATGCCATCATATTGACCATTCCGGTGACCAAAAGTTCAAGGGGCACCGATTTTTATGGACTTACCGAGAACTATCTGTTCACCATGGAGGCACTTGCCGATTATTTGGATGGTTTAACGGAAGACGGGGCCATCTATTTTACGATGCACGGAAGGCAGGAGGTATATAAAATGTTGGCGAACTTTTTGGAGCTCCAGGATCGGATGGGGGTCAATCAAATAGAGGCGTTAAAAAAGGTGTATATCTATTCCGACGAAATGAACCCTGTATTGGTCATTAAAAAGAACCCTTTTGAACAAAAAACAATGGAGGAGGCACATAATACCGCACACTATTATGGATTGGACAAGGAGCCGTTTTATTTTCCGTATATCAGACAGGAAAGTTTGGACACCATCGTGCAGAACGTAAACTATCAATGGTTCATGTTCGACAAACTGTTGTACGATATCTCCAACGGATCTTATGCGTATGATGAACTTTGGAAAGCCGCTTCCATAAACTTGAGTCCGGTTTCCGATGATTCCCCCTATTTTTTTAATTACAACAATGGCCTACCCGATGCCATGACCACCCCTTTATGGCTTGGTCTGTTCATCATCGGGTGGTTCATTTTCAATCATATGAACGGATGGAAATCGGTCTCTTTTTCAGAAAGCACCTCTTTATATATACGAAGAAAATTTAGGGCCTGGGCACTCGTTTCCTTTTTGTTGGGGTTCTCATATATCCTCGTACAGGGATATCTTTTTCAGGTACTCAACTTAAAACTTTCCAATCCATCACAGTCTTTTTCATTGCTGCTTTTTACATTTTTGTTGGGCAATGGCTTGGGCAGCCTTGTGACGGGGGCTTTCAAAAAAAATCTTTCCCGAAAGCTCATCACATACACGGTCTTGGTTATTTTGGTTTCCTTACTAACCGTTTACGTACTGCTCCCTATATGGTATAAACAACTATCTGAATTCTGGATCGCCCTATTTTTGCTGCTTCCGTCTTTCTTTATAGGAATCCCTTTTCCGGTATTGCTGAAAAAGGCCTCCTCCCTGAAAGAGAAGAAAAGCATTCCCTATTTATTGGGTATATCAAGCGTGGCAGGCGTTGCCGCCTCGATCTTTGCCGTTGTCATTTCCATCCTTTACGGTTATAGATTTGTATTCCTTCTTGCCCTGTTAGGATACGGTTTGGTGATAGTGCTGGCGTACAGATCAAAAACCCTTAAAATACAGAACACATGAAAAAATGGTCCCTCTTTATTGGAAGCTATGCGGGCATCAAGGTCTTCGTCCACTGGACGTTTTGGATCATTGTCGGATGGATATTCATGATGCATTTTGAAATGGGCCATGGTTGGACAGAAGGCATAAAGGGAGCATTTTTCATCATCGTTCTCTTTGCCTGCGTTGTCCTACACGAATTTGGCCATGCGCTCGCGGCCAAAAAATATAATATCCCAACGCGTGATATTACGCTCTATCCCATTGGTGGCGTCGCCAGTCTCAATAGAATGCCGGATAAACCTGCCCAGGAACTGGTGGTGGCACTGGCCGGCCCTGTAGTAAATATTGTGATTGCCGGGACCCTTTTTGTTCTTCTCTACGTTAACGATGAACTGTTGCCAATTTCGAAAATAGACCACATGAGCGGTGAAGATTTCTGGTTTAACATCATGGCTGCGAATTTGATCCTAGCGGTCTTTAATTTGATACCAGCTTTTCCAATGGACGGTGGAAGAGTGTTGAGGGCACTATTGGCATTCAGGTTAGATAAGCTGAAAGCAACGACCATTGCCGCACGGGTAGGCCAGTTTTTAGCCATAGTATTCGTTTTTCTTGGTTTTTTCTCTAATTTCTGGTTGGTTTTTATTGGCCTGTTCATCTATCTAGGTGCCGGAGTCGAGCAAATGCACGAAAGTGGCAAATCTGCTCTGGTCGGATTTACCGTAAAGGATGTTTTGATTGCACAATATACCTGTTTATCGCCCACGGAAACCTTGGGAAACCTGGTGCAGATATTGCAAAGTACCCAAGAAGAGGTTTTTTTGGTCACAGAAAATAATCATGTGCATGGCGTGCTGACACGAAAGGACCTGATCAAGGGGCTTTCCTCATATGGCAATGATTCCTATGTATCCGATCTTATGAGAAAAGATTTTGTAACAGTAGACACAAATATGCCCCTACAGCAGGTGTACGAAAAGCTCATGTCTAACAATTCCCAGTTTGCCACGGTCTTGGATGACGGGCAGCTGAAAGGAATTGTGACCCTGAAAGGAATTAATGAAATGATAATAGTTACAAGGGAAAGAAAAAAATAATGCAAACACATCAAAACATAAGTGAGCTATTAAGCCCCTACATTCTGGGGGTACTCCTAAGCACGGGTATAGGTCTTATCCTTGGACTGGAAAGGGAATATGACAAGCTAAAGGATGAGCAGGGGTTTGCCGGTATTCGAACATTTCCGATAACGGCCATAATCGGTTTTATGTTGGGCAGTTTGAACGAGACTTATACCTCTTGGCTTGTCATTGTTAGTTTGGCGACCATTATTTTGTTCTTTGCCATCAGCCATTTGTCCATTGTGCAGAAACATTCCATGACCGGTAATACCACAAATCTCGCTTTGATTGCCACATTTATTCTTGGTGTTATGGTTTCGGGCCATTTGTACAAAGAGTCTATTGCCACGGCCGTAATTGTGGTTACGTTGTTATCCCTAAAGACCACCTTCCGCTCGTTCATAAAGAATATCACATCCGAAGAACTGTTTGCCTTTATCAAATTCTCAATCATTGCACTTTTGATATTACCGTTTCTGCCCGATAAGGATTATGGGCCAGAGGGCCTTCTGAACCCTTTTGAGATAGGGGCTAGTATAGTCATTGTTTCCTTTTTGAACTTTATCGGCTACTTTTTGGTCAAATATGTTGGATCAAAAAAGGGAATCTTGTTGACGGCTATTCTGGGCGGTTTAATATCGAGTACGGCGGTAGCTTGGATCTATGCCTCCAGAAGTAAGGAGTCTCCCGAGCTTTCAAAAAAATACGCAGCGGGTATCATTATAGCATCGGCGATTATGTTCCCTAGACTTGCGGCTCTTGCCTATATTTTCAATATTGCTATCCTGAACTATCTTACAATTCCCTTTGCCCTGCTTACGGTGGTCTGTCTCGTAGCTTCCCTGCTTTTGATACGGAAGGATGACGATCAGCCGAACACCGACATCAATTTGGGGAATCCACTTAACATCTGGAATGCGATCGGTTTTGGCGGCATCTATGTGGCCATCCTGTTCTCGGTTTTTTATGGAAACAAATTTTTTGGCGAAAGTGGTCTTTATTATTCGGCATTGATAGCAGGTTTGGCCGATACCGATGCCATAACCATCAGTATGGCAAAATTTGCCTTGCAGAATGAAAAGCTGATTTTGGCATCGAATGTCATCATTGCAGCGACCCTGAGCAATATGACCGTGAAATTGGGCATTGCCTTTTTCAAAGGCTCTCAAAAAACAGGGCGACTAGTGGGCTATGCCTTTGGGGCGGTCGTCCTTCTTGGCATCCTTTATATTGTACTTAATTCTTGGATAAATTGAGATTTTAATAGCAGAAACCAAAATGAACACAACAGTATATAGCACACACAAGTTTGAAGAACATTATCTAATTCAAGCAAATAATAATAAACATCAATTAATACTACTTGATGTTCGATTGACAGAAGAAACGGCTGTTCTAGCTAAAGGTTCTAAAACAGTTAGCTTATTTACAGGTGATGATGCCTCAAAGAATGTACTAAAAAAACTAAAAGTCATTGGCGTAGAAAATATCGCATTGCGTTCGGCTGGTTTTAATCATGTTGATTTGGCAGCAGTTACCGAATTGGACATAAAAGTAGCTAGGGTTCCTGCCTATTCCCCCTATGCCATTGCCGAACACACCATAGCGTTGATACTTGCATTGAACAGAAAACTGGTTAGGGCCCACAATAGGGTCAGGGATATGAATTTCTCGCTGAACGGACTCACAGGGTTCGACCTGAACGGCAAAACGGTCGGGGTATTGGGCACGGGAAAAATTGGTGCGGTCCTGGTCAAAATACTATATGGTTTTGGCTGTAAGATACTGGCATACGACCTAGAGGAGGATAAGGAATTGAAAGAAATGTATGGTGTACGATTCACTGACTGCCAAACACTCTGCAGCGAATCGGACATCATAAGCCTCCACGTTCCCTTAACCCCCGAAACGAGGCATATCATCAGTGCCGAACAAATCGAACGCATGAAAAAAGGGGTAATGCTTATCAATACGAGCAGGGGCGCGCTGGTCGATACCAAAGCGGTCATAGAGGGACTGAAATCAAGGAAAATCGGCTATTTCGGTATTGATGTGTATGAAGAGGAAGAAGGGCTGTTCTTTGAAGACCACTCCGACGAGATTTTACAAGATGATGTAATTGCCCGATTAATGACCTTTCCCAATGTCTTGATTACCAGTCACCAGGCTTTTTTGACCAATACGGCTTTGACCAACATTGCTGAAACCACCATTTATAACATTGATTGTTTCGAAAATGGAACCGTTTCAGGAAATGAAATAAAAACGAAGTGAAACAACCCATAAAATCATAGTTAAGATGAAAAACATATTGGTACCCACAGACTTTTCAGAGAACTGCAATAAGGCGGCGGAGTTTGGAATCAAGATGGCCAAGCTCTTCGAGGCAGAAATCCATTTTTTCCATTTGCTGAAAACACCGGTGGATTGGGTAAAATTGGATAAGCAAAAAGAAAAGCGATATCCGGAGACCCTCAAAAAAATTGGGGCAGCAAAAGCCTCATTACGTGCATTGGAAAAAAAGGCCGAACAAGAAAACCTGAAATGTCAGACCTTTTTGCAATTTCAGGTGGACCAGGAAAACATACTGAAACATTCTGGCCATTATGACCATGATTTCATTATTGCGGGCAGTAGTGGCACCAAGGGCATTGTACGGGAACTTTTGGGAAGCAACGTCGAACGTTTGGTAAGAAGATCTGATGTTCCGGTCATTGTGGTAAAAGAAGATGATGTAAGGTTTCCTTTCAAGGATATCGTCTTCGTTTCAGATTTTGTGGAGGATGTGGGCAATGCCTTTAAAGAGGTACTATCCATCGCAGTAAAATGCAATGCAAAAATTCACCTTTTGCGCATCAATACAGAATCGGACCGTAACAGTATTGCCCTCGGCCTAGACCCTATTCGAAAGTTTTTGGAGGGTTTTCCCAAACTCAAGAATTTCTCTATGAACGTCTATAACGAAATGACGGTGGAGACGGGCATCAACACTTATTTGAAGCAAAACAAAGCTGACCTGATCGCCATGCGCACACATGGCAATACAGGTTTTTTGAGTTTGTTCTCAAAAAGTATAGCTGAAGGGGTTGCAAACCATTCATCACTGCCGGTAATGACTATCAAAATTTGAAAAGTATAACACTATGTCCGATAGCTTAGGTCAAATACGAGAAATAGCCTTCTACAAATTATTGTTGGACAGAACGGTATTGCCCCTGGTTACCATTTTGGGAATAGGCATCCTGTATGTCGTTTTGATGTCGATGATAGACCACCCCTCTTTTCCATTCCACATAATTATCGTTGCGGCAGCACTTGGAAAGACCATTGTGATAACGGCAACTACCCTGAAACGCTTGTCAAAATTGATCAAGATCTGTCATTCATTGGAGAGATTGCTTTGGGTTTTTGGATTGATTATCATCATTAGCATTTTCTCCTATGCGACCGACTATGCTTGTCTTTTCCAATTTAACCATACCACATTTGAAGGCGTTCCTGATTATTCGAACTCGTATCTCTACAATTTGTATCACTTTTTTTATTTCAGTGTGATCACATTTTCAACGGTGGGCTACGGCGATATTGTTCCTACTTCAGACGTAGCCAGATTTGTTGTCATGCTCGAAATATTCCTAAGCTTTTTCTTGGTCGTCTTTGCTTTGGCCAATATTAAAAAAATACACATTAATGGATAAGATAACAATTATAAAAGCAAGCGGCGAGAAGGCACCTTTTCAAATGGAAAAAGTAAGGCGGTCATTGGAACGGGCCGGTGCGAATGAAATAACAATTAATGAGATTGTCAAAAATATTGAGGACATCGTTTTCGACGGAATGACCACCAAGAAGATATATCAAATGGCCTTTAAGATGTTGAAAAGGAAATCTCGGGTAAGCGCATCAAAATACAAACTCAAAAAAGCGCTGATGGAACTGGGGCCTTCAGGCTACCCCTTTGAAAAGTTTGTCGGCAAATTGCTGGAACACGAAGGATTTCAGACACAAGTCAGTAGCATCATACAGGGAAGCTGTGTGACCCATGAAGTAGATGTCATTGCCCAAAAGGATAAGAAACATTATATGATTGAATGCAAATACCATAGCGACCAAGGCAGGTTTTGCAATGTCAAGATTCCACTATATATACATTCAAGATTTTTGGATGTCGAAAAACAATGGGAAAAACAGCAAGGCCACAAAACAAAGTTTCATCAGGGTGGAGTGTACACCAACACCCGTTTTACAACTGATGCTATACAATATGGCACCTGTGTTGGGCTGATGCTTACAAGTTGGGATTATCCGGAAGGAAACGGTCTGAAAGAACGCATAGACAAATCCGGCCTACATCCCTTAACCTCTTTAACAACCTTGACGAAGGCCGAGAAATCCAAATTATTGGATAAAGGCATTGTGCTCTGCAAAGAGCTTCACGAAACACCTACTTTGCTAAATGAAATCGGAATAGATAAAACAAGGCACAAAAAGATTTTGGAGGATTCCGAAGCACTGTGCAAAAACCATTAAAAAAATAAAATCTTAAAAATAACTATCATGAAAACAGAAGAATTAAAGAAACAAAAGAGTATTGATTTAGAACCATTTTACGAAGCATTTGAAGATGACCCAAAACTGCTTGAAGAAGCCTTGGAAATACTATTGGAAATGGTAAACTTTGAACCTTTATCCATTAAAAAGATAGCCCTTTATATCAAAGAGGATTCGCGAAATCTTTATAATGAAATAGTTGAGTTATACAAATCGACTCAAGACAAAAATAACACACCTTCTTGCTGTGGTGGCCACTAAATAAATATTATAAAAATGAAAAATAATAAAATAAACATCCATTTTTTGGGAGCGGCTGGTACAGTAACCGGTTCCAAATATTTAGTGGATACTGGAAACAAAAAAATACTGATTGACTGCGGATTGTTTCAAGGCTTAAAAGAGTTACGTCTCAAAAACTGGGAATATCTCCCTGTGAACGTTTCAGAGATTGATGTGGTTTTGCTCACACACGGCCATATGGACCACACAGGCTATCTACCAAGATTGGTCAAACAAGGATTTAATGGTTTTATTTACGGTACAAATCCAACCTTGGATATTGCCAAAATCATTCTGAACGATAGTGCTAAAATACAGGAACAGGAAGCCGAACGTGCCAATAAAGAAGGTTATTCCAAGCACAGCCCAGCAGAGCCACTATACGATTTAAAGGATGTTGAAAAAACCGTTCCACATTTTAAGGGCGTTCCGCAATCACAATGGATTCCATTGTTTGATGGCGTAAAAGCCCGTTTCCAATACAATGGACATATTTTGGGAGCAACTTATATCGATTTGGATGTACATGGAAAACGCTATGTCTTTTCAGGAGATATAGGTAGAACCCATGATTTACTGTTATACCCACCATTAAACCCGAAAAAGGCCGATGTACTGTTTATTGAATCCACTTATGGCGGAAGATTTCATCCAGAGGAAGAAGAAGCCATTCCACAGATTGAAAAACTGGTCAATGACACCCTTGATAGAGGTGGCAGTCTATTTGTCCCAAGCTTTTCGGTAGAACGTGCCCAACTTATGATGCTTATTTTTTGGAGATTGCTCAAGGAAAATAAAATACCAAAAGTGCAAATGATAATGGACAGCCCTATGGGGACTAATGTACTAGAACTATTCCACCGCACAAGGGATTGGCACAGATTAGAAGACAATGAATGTGATGAAATGTGCTCGCACTTTACCGTTGTAAGCAGTTATCGTGAAACTATGGAATTGCGGACTGATAATAAACCAAAAATTGTCATTGCCGGAAGCGGAATGCTTACTGGAGGAAGAATGCTTAACTATCTTGAAACCCAAGCTCAAAACTCCAATAATACCCTTCTATTTGTAGGTTATCAGGCCGAAGGTACACGTGGCAGGAAGTTACTGGAAGGTGACAAGGAACTCAAAGTTTATGGAAAATGGGTTCCTTTTAACATGGAAGTTGTTGAAATTGAAGGGCTTTCAGCGCATGCAGACCATAAAGAACTTTTGGGTTGGATGAGTAAGATACAGAACACGCCTGAACGGATTTTTATTGTACACGGTGAAAATGAAGGTGCAAAGGCATTGAAAAACGACATTGAGAGAACTTATAGCTGGAAAGCAGAAATACCGCAATTATACAGCATTGAAGAAATAGTATAGGCCATGGAACAACATTCAAATATTTTAAAATATAAACATCTTGGTATCTATACCCAAAACGAAAATGTGGTATATATGCGTGATGATTGCCTCGTGTGTATTTCGGAAGGGTTTGAGGCACTCACAAGGATAAGGGTTGCTAAAGTAACCCGTTCAATAGTGGCAAGCCTCAACGTCATAAATTCAGATATTCTGTTGCCCAATGAGATAGGTCTATCAGACGCTGCTGCAAAAAAACTGAATGTTTCCCCAAATGATATGCTGTATGTTTCCCATTTGGAACCTATTGAATCGTTGAGTCACGTAAGGGCAAAAATTTATAATCAAAAGCTCAATTACGATGCCTATAATCAGATCATAAAAGACATCGTGGAGGGAGATTATTCAAATATCCATCTTTCAGCATTTATCACAGCCTGTGCAGGAGACCGAATGGATATTGATGAAATATCCGACCTAACAAAAGCGATGATTGCTTCAGGAAAGCAACTAAACTGGAACAAAGAAATAGTTGTGGATAAACATTGTATTGGTGGATTGCCTGGAAACCGAACCACCCCCTTGGTAGTGGCTATAGTTGCCGCTTACGGGCTTACAATGCCCAAAACATCGTCCCGAGCCATTACATCACCAGCAGGTACGGCGGACACAATGGAAGTTCTCACCAACGTTGCGCTTTCTGCTGACGAGATAGAGAACGTAGTAAATCAAGAAGGTGGTTGTTTTGTTTGGGGCGGTACTGCCCAACTAAGTCCCGCAGATGATGTGCTCATTAAAATTGAAAAAGCATTGGATATTGACAGTGAAGGGCAGCTAATAGCTTCCGTACTATCAAAAAAAGCTGCAGCTGGTTCTACTCACGTTGTTATCGATATCCCTGTAGGTGAAACTGCCAAAGTTCGTAGTATGGAAATGGCTGAAAAGCTGAAAAATCATTTGGAAAATGTCGGTAAGGCTGTCGGCCTGAAGGTAAAAGCAATCATAACAGATGGCTCTCAACCTGTAGGCTATGGCATCGGCCCAACATTGGAAGCTATCGACATATTGAATGTGCTAAAAAATGAAGAAGATGCACCCAAAGACTTAAAGGAACGTGTTGTGCTGTTGGCTGGAGAACTGTTAGAACTTTCAGGAAAGGTCGAAAAAGAAAAAGGAATGGAAACCGCCAAAGAGGTACTTATATCTGGTAAGGCCTACGAAAAATTTCTTGCCATTTGTAAAGCCCAGGGGCGTTTTACACAACCTGTTTTGGCACCTTTTAAAACAGAAATCAGAGCGGAGACTTCGGGGATTTTGAAGCGTATTGACAATAGAAAGATAGCGAAGCTCGCAAAACTTTCAGGTGCACCCCAATCTAAATCTGCGGGAATTTCATTGAATGTCCATTTAAATGATAAAGTTGAAAAAGACGGCTTACTATACACGCTTTTTGCAGAATCACAAGGTGAGCTAAACTATGCTTTAGAATACAAAAATCGCCATAACGATATCATAACCATTAAATAAAAAACAAAATGAAAACTATATTATTCAGTCTTCCCGGAAATCAGGAACTCACCGAGTTGTTGGCTAAAAAAATGAAAGCGGAAATCGGGGAATGCAACATAAGAAAATTTCCGGACGGTGAATCCTATACACGCATACTTTCCGATGTAAAAGATAAATGTGTAGTTTTGGTCTGTACCTTACACGAACCAGATGAAAAACTATTACCGCTCTATTTTTTAAGCCAAACAGCAAAATCACTTGGTGCGATGTGTACCTGTTTGGTAGCACCCTATCTTGCCTATATGCGGCAAGACAAGATTTTTAATGAAGGTGAAGGTGTAACTTCCAGTTTCTTTGGGCAATTGATTTCGGGTTTCGCAGATAGCATCACCACCATTGATCCCCATTTGCATCGGATACATTCGTTGGGCGAAGTATATAGCATTCCGAACAGAGTCATCCATGCCGCTGACGAAATCTCAAAATACATCAAGGAAAATATCCATAATCCGGTACTGATCGGGCCCGATTCGGAAAGCGAGCAGTGGGTTGCAGATGTGGCAAAAAAAGCGGGAGCACCTTTCACGGTCTTACAAAAGACTCGCCATGGTGACCGTGATGTTGAAGTCTCCGTGCCTGAAGTTGACAAATTTAAGGACGCGACCCCTGTTTTGGTGGACGATATCATCTCTACGGCCCGTACCATGATAGATACTACGGAGCATTTGAAGAGTACGGGAATGAAACCTGCAATATGCATTGGCATTCATGCCGTATTTTCAGGGAATGCCTATCAAGATCTCTGGGATGCCCATGTCAAGGATATCATTACCTGCAATACAATTCCACATCAGTCAAATAAAATTGATTTAAGCGATACCATAGCCAAGGAAGTAAACGAACTGATGCACCATCAATGAAAATAGGATTGCACTTTACAGTATTCATTTTTATGGTCGTTTCTGCATATGCACAGAATAAAATGTTGATCGGACAATTGTCCGATAGATGGGTGGAACGGGAAAATTTTAATAAAAATGGAGACTTTCTGAACAAGCAGACCTTTAAGGCGGGAAAGCTAAAAGAAGTCGATGGATATTATGAGGTTGAAGTGGTTGCCGAACTGTTTGACAAGGACAAAAAATCTACTGACAAATACACCATGACGTATCGCTGCAAGCCCGATGAAGCCAGTATAATGGTAATGGCCTTTCCGTTTTCGAACCCAAAATCCAAGGAAACCGAAATCAGTACGACCTCTGAAAATTTCAAGGAACTCTATGATCTGTCGAACTTGGATAGTGTCGAACTCGAAATGAGTTTCGACTCCGGATTGTTGAATTTCTTTGGTTCTAACAGCAAAATAAAAATTTATGACCGGGTGTTGGAATCCAATGGTAATGGGAAAACAATCAAATCCAAAATCAATATTAAAGCCTACGCCATTGGTATACGAATTAAACAATTGGACTATGTTGCAAGTGAAAAACTTACAAATGAGAACTTGTTATCATTCCAGAAATTTACCGAGAAAGACGGCAGCTATTTTACGATGACATACAAACCATAAATTATGAGAAACTATGACACCCTATCAGAAGCAATTAATGATTTACAGATCAGGGGATATACCTATGATTTCAACTTGAAACCAGAATGCTTGCAATGTGCCTCACTGAAAATGGAAATTCAGCCCGAAGATTTTGATGTGGATGAAACCCATCGTTTTGAAGGTATGAGCAGTACAGACGATAACAGTGTTCTTTATGCCATTTCATCAAAAGATGGTATAAAGGGGCTTTTGGTAGATGCCTATGGGGTCTATGCTGAAAATATCTCGGAAGCAATGCGAAGAAAATTACGATAAAACTGTAACCTATGATAGACTTAAATACAATTTCAACCCTTCCTCCCGCAGGTAGCTCAAAAAAACAATCCAAAAAAAGATTGTTAGGGATACGGGAAGAACTTTTTGAGCTTCAGAACAAATTTTATGCCGATGGGCGCTTTGGCTTGTTGATTATTTTGCAGGGAATGGATACTTCTGGAAAAGACGGTACGATTCGTAATGCGCTTAAGGGCATGAATCCACAGGGTGTTCATGTAAAATCATTCAAAAAGCCGACCGAAGAGGAGCTCAGGCACGACTTTCTGTGGAGGGTCTATCCGCACTTTCCCCAAAAGGGCATGATACAAGTTTTTAACCGCTCGTATTATGAAGATATCCTGGTACCCAAGGTTACCAATTCCCTCGAAGAAGAAATACTTGAACACCGTTGCAAGCTATTAAAATATATGGAACAGCATCTTAGGCAAAATAACATTCATGTACTCAAATTTTTTCTTCATATCTCCAAAGAAGAACAGAAAGAACGTATCAAAGAAAGACAGACCAAACCTTATAAACGCTGGAAATATAGTGCCGAAGACGAAAAAGCGGCCAGCCAATGGGAAGTTTACAGAGAGGCTTATAATATGTTAATGAACAACTGCAACGACCCTCAATGGCACATTATTGCAGCCGACAAACGTTGGTACCGCAACTATTGCGTTGCCAAAATAGTATTGGAACACCTTAAAAAACATAATTTAACATATCCAAATACCTAAAAATAGAACACTATGGACAATCACAAAGAGCACAAGGACAAAAAAATGGACCATTCTAAGATGGATCACTCAAAAATGGATCACAGTAACCATGACCATGCTAAGATGGACTCCTCCAAAAAGCAACACCAAAGAGAAGACCATTCTAAAATGGATCACGGAAGTGGAGACCATTCGGGCCATAACCCCTCTCACGGACAAATGGGGCACGACCACCATAAAATGATGGTCAAGGATTTTAGAAAACGGTTTTGGATATCTTTAATCGTTACCATCCCAATATTGTTCTTATCGCCAATGATACAGGAGTTTTTTGGGTATGACCTATTGCTTCCCGGTAATCCCTACATCCTTTTTGCACTATCCACCTTCATCTATTTCTGGGGTGGCTGGCCCTTTCTCAAAGGATTTTATAATGAAATAAAATCCAAGGGACCCGGTATGATGACCCTGATTTCCATGGCCATAAGTGTAGCCTATTTCTATAGCACTGCCACAGTTTTCGGACTCCCTGGTGAGGATTTTTTCTGGGAACTGAGCACCTTGATTGTCATTATGCTGTTGGGACACTGGTTGGAAATGAAATCGGTGCTCGGAGCATCCAAGGCGCTCCAACTTTTGGTCAGTATGCTACCCGCCGAGGCCCATAAAGTTGTGGGTGATAAAATTCAAGATGTAAAACTAGAGGATTTGCTAAAAGATGACATCATATTGGTTAAACCCGGTGAGAAAGTACCCGCCGATGGCATCATCACCGAAGGATCCAGCTACCTGAACGAGTCGATGCTGACAGGCGAGTCAAAACCGGTGAAAAAAGAAGTACAGGATAAGGTCATCGGAGGTTCCATAAATGGCAATAGTACCTTAAGGGTAAAGGTAGAACATACTGGTAAGGACAGTTACCTGAACAAGGTGATCAAGATGGTCGATGAGGCACAGCGCACGAAATCGAAGATGCAGAACCTTTCAGATCGGGCGGCCAAATGGCTGACCTATATTGCATTGGCCATTGGCTTTGGGACACTCGCGGTTTGGCTGATTTTAGGTCTCCCATTTGTTTTTGCATTGGAAAGAATGGTAACGGTCATGGTCATTGCCTGTCCACACGCGCTCGGTCTTGCCATTCCGTTGGTTGTCGCCATATCTACTGCGGTATCTGCCCAAAATGGTTTATTGATCCGGAATCGAACGGCCTTTGAAGAATCCCGAAAAATATCAGCTTTATTGTTTGATAAAACGGGAACATTAACAAAGGGTGATTTTGGGGTGACCCGAATTGAGTCGGTCAATAAATCGTATAGCAAGAATGAAATACTAAGGCTGTCCAGCGCTCTGGAACAAAGCTCCGAACACCCCATTGCCGTAGGTATCATCAAAAAAGTCAAAGAAGAGAACATTGAGATTCCAAAGCCCAAAAACTTCAACGCCATAACGGGCAAGGGTGTAAAGGCAATCGTAGAGGGTAAGGATGTCAAGGTAGTAAGTCCGGGATATCTTCGGGATGAAAAAATCGAAATTCCCGAAGATGCCTACAGCGATGCCGCAGAGACCGTAGTTTTTGTTCTAATAGATGGAAAATTAGCAGGGTATATTGCGCTGGCTGATGAAATACGGCCAGAATCTGCCGATGCCATCAAAGTATTCAAAAAGAATAACATCAAAGTCTTAATGGCTACGGGCGATAATGAAAAAACAGCCAAAGCTGTGAGTGACAAACTTGGTTTGGATGGGTATTATGCCGAGGTACTCCCCCATCAAAAAGTCGAAATTGTTGATGAACTGGAGGACAAAGGAGAGTTTGTGGCTATGACAGGTGATGGAGTCAATGACGCGCCGGCATTGGCAAAGGCAAATATTGGCATAGCAGTGGGTTCAGGTACAGATGTGGCCGCTGAGACAGCCGACATTATTCTGGTGAATAGCAATCCTAAAGATATTGCCAACCTCATACTGTTCGGTAAAGCCACCTATAACAAAATGATTCAGAATTTGGTTTGGGCAACGGCATATAATGTAGTGGCTATCCCGTTGGCCGCAGGGGTTTTATATTCATCCGGTTTTGTCTTAGGCCCAGCAGTAGGTGCGGTTTTTATGAGTCTGAGTACAATTATCGTTGCCATTAATGCCCAATTGTTAAAAAGAAAAATAGGCAACGACTAATGAACAGGAAAGAAAAACTTGGTAGAATATTTCTCGTTTTACTGAGTTTGTTCGTAGTGATGTTGGGCTACGGCATTTTATTGCCTACCCTCCCATATTATACCGAAAGACTGGCTCTAAAAGACAATCTGGATACGGACCTTATCAACTTCCATATCGGAATGTTGACCAGTATTTATCCATTGTTCCAGCTCTTGTTCGTTATCGTCTGGGGCAAGCTTTCCGATAAACACGGCCGTAAACCTATAATACTATTGGGGCTTGTAGGTTTTGTCGTGATGAACTTGCTAACCGGTCTTGCCACCTCTCTGTCGATGCTATATATAGCCCGTATTATAGGGGGCATCTTTACGTCAGCGGTCATCCCGGTCAGTAATGCCTATTTAAGTGATATTACCTCTGAAAAGCGAAGGACCAAAATAATGGCCTGGTCTGGGGTCGCTATCAGTTCCGGTGTGATATTTGGCCCTGTTCTGGGGGGATTTCTGTCGCAAACGAACCTACACTATACATACTCTTTTGGAGTGTTCCACTTAGACCGTTTTTCGGTTCCCTTTATTTTGGCCGCTCTTTTGGGCTTTGTGGTATTGCTGATAATCATAAAATCGCTGAAGAATACGGAAATAAAAAATCGTATTGTTTCTGAGGCAGTCAAATTCAGTTTTTCCCTGAGTAACTATTTTATCATTTTGTTGCTCTTGTCCTTTGCGATGCAGTTTGTGGTTACCTTGTTCGAGACCGTGTTTTCAATTTATGGAAAGGATGAGTTGGCCTTTACAACCAATCAGGTGGGTATTGGTTTTATGCTCTGTGGTTCTGCAATGGCCGTTTTGCAGCCTGTATTCGCGACCTATGGCGAAAAAATGCTGACCTCAAAACAGCAAATAACATTGGGGCTATTAATATCCGGTGTTTCGTTAATTGTCTTCCCCTTTGTGAGCGGTGAACTATTCATTTATGGTACCATATTAATTTTCGCAGCTGGGGGAGCCATGGTGACACCAAACCTGCTTTCGGCAGTTTCTTTGATTTCCCAGGAAAATACGGGAAGGAATATATCCATTCAAAGTTCCACGAACAGTATCGGTCAAATTTTGGGCCCGGTATTGGGGACTTGGCTGATAGCCGGTGGGTTTTATTACCCTTTTATTATTGCCGGTGCAACAATTTTGGGTGCTATGGGACTGGTTTACTTTTTGAAGCGACCAAATAAAGGGATTGACGGGCACTTATTGGCCGACCAGCATAAAAAACTATAGCGATGGATCATAGATATGCACTTAGAAAACGTAGTAAAACAGCACTTCAAAATGCTGCTGACAATTCGAAATATGTTGAATTGGTTCGTTCGGGAGAAGACTATTTTTTAAGGCTGGAAAAGTTAATCGATAAGGCAGAAAAAGAAATCTATTTACAGACCTACATTTTTGAAAATGATGAAACAGGAAACCGTATAGCCTCCTGTTTGAAGAAAGCCGCTCAGCGCAAAGTAAAGGTATATGTCTTATTGGACGCCTATGGTAGCGCTGCATTACCCAATAGTTTTGCCCAGGATTTGGTGCAGCATGGTATTTTACTTCGTTTTTTTTCACCTTTATTCTCTCTGAACAATTTTTATATCGGCAGGCGGATGCACCATAAAATTGTGGTCGCCGATGAAAAAATGGCATTGATAGGCGGAATCAATATTGCCGATAAGTACCACGGAACCACAGGTTCGGAACCTTGGTTGGACTATGCCGTTCAGTTAAACTGCCCAGCAGCCAAGAATCTACAAATATTGTGTAGCGATTATTTTTTCAAAAAAGGGAGTTCAAAAAAAATACCACCAGTTTTACATTCGGCCGGTAGTGCACTCGTGGGAATTTTACAAAACGACTGGCTACAGCAAAAAACGGAAGTCTGTGATGCCTACACGAACGCCTTCATTCATGCCGAAAAGGAAATAGTAATCGTGGGCTCGTATTTTTTACCAGGAAACAGATTGGCAAAGGCTTTGAAAAAGGCCTGTAGAAGAGGAATAAGAACAACGGTGATCTTAGCGGGTATTAGCGATGTGCCGTTGGTGCGGCGGGCAACCGAACATTTGTACTCCTCCTTTTTGGACCATCATATGAGAATTTTTGAATGGAACAGATCCGTAGTACACGGTAAAGCTGCGGTGGTTGATAACAAATGGTCTACCGTAGGTTCATTTAACTTGAACAGTCTTAGTTGCTATGGCAGCATTGAAATGAACGTAGAGGTTCACTCTGTGGAATTTGCCGAAAACCTTCGGGCTGGATTTGAAATGGTTATAAGCGAGTGTAGCGAAATTACAAAGGGGAGTCTAAGACAAAGAGACGGTATACTCAATAAGTTGGGTAATTGGATTTCTTACCAAATGGTACGAACGATTATGCTTTTTCTGACCTTTCTTCCGCATTTAAGGTTTTTGAAAAATTATAGGTTATAATATGTTGGCAAGTGGTTAAATGGTTGGGCTCGTTTATCTGTCTTTACGACCCGAGCAGCAAACCATACGGCACAAGAACCTAAAATAAGGAAATATACAATCAGTGGCGGAATGCAAACTGTAACTGCGCTAGGCACCATACATATAAAACGATTAGTAATATTGAAATACATTAACAATGACAGATTTAACACCAAACGCGATCGAACGCATACTCAGGAACAATTACCTCGGCCACTTGGCCTATCTATGGCAAGGGAAGCCCCATGTGATTCCCTTTACCTATTATTTTGACCCTACGGACAATACGATCATTAGCTATACCTCGGAAGGCCATAAAATCGATGCGATGCGAGCCAACAAATCGGTTGCCGTTCAAGTCGAACAAGTGCAATCCATATCCAATTGGGAATCGGTCATGTTACAAGGTACATTCGAAGAAATTCGAGGCAGTAGTGCCAAACAAAAATTACATCTGTACGTCTTCAAACGAATTAGGACTGTCCCGATCCAAAGTTAAGTCATAGTTTCAACTTTTGAATTAGGTGCTCTTTCCTTCTTTTGAGCATCGTTCTTTTCTTTATCGATTTACGTTTTT